>Ga0222429_100064_pt1 | contig 209360 bp, 130 predicted proteins | sample 1B50Ametagenome_FD_182475 | JGI IMG/M metagenome (GOLD analysis project Ga0222429, IMG submission 182475) | Enriched microbial communities from leaf-cutter ant dump, University of Wisconsin, Madison, United States - 1B50A (version 2) | ecosystem: Environmental > Terrestrial > Nest > Insects... | reverse complement strand
GTACAGAATATTTCGTTCTTTGCGTTTCATGTTGACTCACCTCGGTAATTGCGGCTCTCTCTTTAATTACCCATTTGGGATCTCCGCATTTTACCTTGGAAAGAATTTCTGGGACGATGCACTAGCTCCGGCTATTGCGGCGCTTCGGGCAGGTTTTAGGTACTTTGGGTTCACAAATCCCTGTTGAGTACACTGGGTCCAATAGCGAAAAAAGCCCTTATGCAGTCCGTTACCGGATTGCATAAGGGCAGCATGGGCATCATTAGCGCTTCCGCCTGACTTCGGCTCAACTCGGCTGGTAGATGTCCATGTCTTCCGTCGTGACGAAATCGATGTTCGTCATGCCTTTGCCATACAACGTTTCACTTACGTTCAACGTTTCGAGCTTCGGCGATTGCCACGCTTGCTTCACTTTGTTCTCCATGCGTATCACCTCCTTTCAAGCCGACGAAACTGCTTCATCATAATTTTAAGTATCTGTTTCTCCGCTCTTATTCCTGCTGTTCCCACTAATGTCCCGGAACTGTGTCTCTTCGCTTCTATTCCCCGACGTTCCCACCAATGTCCCGCAAACAGCGTCTCTCCGCTTCGTTTATCCGCCGATAAGATGCCAACGATCGTAGGCATACCAGGTTTACCGCGTTTCTGCTCAATATGCGAATAAAGATTGCAGGTCAAGCAAATCGCTTCAGGAACCGATAGAGAATCAAGCTGCGCATCAGCATGCGGATCTCCGGGCGATAAGCGTCTTCCGGCCTCGGGATGTCACTGAATCGTTCGAGCTCTGCCCGGATACGCTCAGTGTGCAAATACTCGCTTGCGACCGGGTCGTCGCACAGCCGGCGCAGTTCGGCGATAAGCGAGCGCCAATGCGGCAGCGTGCGGTGCAGCCAATCTGCGCCCTGGATGCCGCGGACGCGTTGATTCAGCCTGATCTCGTCAGGCAGAATGCCGCTCGTCGCTCTGCGGATAAGCGCGCGATCCTGTCCACCCCGGACGTACTGTTCGATCGGCACCGAGAAGCAGAAGCGCACGACCCGCGGGTCGCAAGTCGGATCGCGTTCCCATACTCCATATCGCAAGCTCAGCTTTGTCGACAACGCGCCGTTCTTGTTAGCTGCGGCCAGGTTTTGCAGCTTGTCCATACGCAGCGCGACCGGATCGGCATCGTTCGCTGTCCCCGTGCCCATTCCACTGTCCCGGAGCCGGGCGAACACATCAGTCCGCTTGGCGAAATCCGGATGGAGCAGCATCGAGGGGATGTCGGGCTCCCGCTGTTGCTGCAGGCGTCCGAACATGGCAGGAAAAGCTTGCCTGCCCGCCGCCGACAACAGCCGCCGCCTGCCGATACCTTTGACCTCCCCATACAACCGGATTTCCCGCAGCAATCTCGTCCAGTGAAATCGCCGGAGCAGCAACGCGTAGTAATCGATGGCCGGCCCCCAGGAAATCGTGAAATTGCCTCTTGCTCCAGTCAGCAGGATGCCTGCCCCCTGCGCACTGGCATGCTCGTGGATCCCTTTGAGCCAATAGGCATTTTCGAAATACTTGTACGGCATCTCCAGCAGATCGAGCCAATCATCCACTTCGGCCATCGGACCGACGCCGGCAAGATCCAGCCTGTGGCTTGCGATATTGCCCACATGCTCTGCGGTTGCCCGGATATAAGGCGTCTCATCGGCAGCCGTATGATCCGGCGTCCAATCGACGAAGTCCGGCGGCGGAACGGAACTGAACGCGTGCAGCACTTTCCCTTCGGCTCGCAGCGCGGGAGCGGCGAAGCCGGCGACGGCGCCCGAATCCAGCCCTCCGCTGAGCGTTACCGCAACCTCGTGGTGCGTGCGCAGCCGAGCCTGTACGGCCTCCGAGAACACGGCGCGAAACGCTTCCTCATACTCTCCATCCGTTTTCAGCCGCAGCGGCTCCTCGGGCGCCAAGGTGCCGTACCGCTGCATATGAATTCGCCCGTCTGCAACGGTCATCGTATGCGCAGGCGGCAGTTGGCGAATATGCCGATACGGTGTGGCACCGATATCGGCCGATTCGAACATTTCGGGAATTGCCATGAATTCGGCCAGCCACGGCTCATGCAGCGATTTTGTCACGTCTTGCAGGGCATAGAGCGGCGCGATCGCCGTACAGAAGACGAGACGCCGAGCGTCGATATGGTAGTACAGGCAGCGATGGCCGAACAAATCCCGCGCTGCGAATAGCTGCCGTATACGCCCGTCCCAGATCGCGAATGCGAAATCGCCGATCAAGTATTCGGGGGCCGCTCTCCCCCACTTCCGATAAGCCAGCAGGATGAGCGCACTGTCCGTCATCCCGCACTGTTCGGCGGGAGCCACCTGCAGCCGGTCAAACAATTCGCGGCGGTTGTCGAGAATCGCGTCAGCCGCGATCGCCAACCGATGCTGCGCATCGTAGACCGGCAGCCGTTCATGCATGGATTCGGGCGTAATCCATCTGGCGCGGCAGCCGAGGAACGCCGGACCGTCTGCCCAAGCGCCTTCGTCGTCGGCCGCATAACAGCGCATCGCTTCCAGCACGCGCTGGCCGGATTGTTGCGCCGGCTCCCCGTCATATCGAACGATGCCGGCGATGGCGCTCATGGTTTTCCGCCAACTTTGGCGAGATAGGCGGACACAAGACGCGACAGCCGGTCGCCGAATGGCAGCAGCGACTTCAAGCCGTCCATTCGCCTCCGGTGCGAATCCAGCTTCTCCTGCAGACGCAGTCGTTCCCTTAGGCTGTTCTCCAACCGGTTCTCAAGCGATCGCACGGTCATCTGAAGCTGCAGCAGTTGCCGGTGTCTCGCATCGGGACCATCCGCTTCGATGAATCCTGTTGCTGGCGTGTTCATGCCGCTCGTCTCCCCATCCACTTCGGAGAATCCTGCTGCTGGCGTGTTCACGCCGTTCTTCTCCCCATCCGCTTCGGAGAATCCTGCTGCTGGCGTGTTCACGCCGTTCGTCTCCCTATCCGTCACGATGGCTCCTGATCCTGCCGATGGTGCGTACACGCTGCCCGTTTCCCCATCATCGTCGATGGCTGCGGATATCGTCTTCATCCGATATTCCGGCTGCCACCGGAGGCCGGCTGTTTCGACGAACTGCTCGCTGCGATAAGAAAGCAAGTCCGCGTCCGGCTCCCCTTCGAAGCGGACGCCCGTCATCCTCTCGGCTTCTTCAAGCTGTTCGCTGTAGCCAAGATCCTCAAACAGCTTCGCACCCAGCAGCCGCACGTAGATTTCCACTTCCCGTTTGTTCAGAATCGATTTCCAGGCATCGACGGAATCCCGGTGCGGCTTTTCATGTTCTGCGACGAAAGGATCGCCGACCCCCATGCTGAAATACAGCTCGGTCTTGGCCGGATCCCGGATACCTGAGCCTCCATACATTTCCATCCCATCCTCATAATCGACACCGATAAATCGGCAGATGCCCGCGAGCGTTTTCCTCGGATCGGCTACTAGCCGTTCATAGCGCAAACGATACGCAAACGGGGCGCAGCCTTGATCCACGCCAACCTTGCGGTCGCCGCCAAAATATCGATAATAGCGGAATAGCCCTGCCGTCAAATCCGCGGTCCGAACATCGAATGTCTTCCCGCACAATACCGCTTCCGTGTCGAAGCTTGCGCCTCGATATACGCTGACTTTCTTGTGCGAAGCGAGCACCGCGAGCGGATTGCGGATCAGCCAGATCCGCTTGGCTCGGGGGAACAAGGCATCCATAAATTCCAGGACCGCGTAATAGCGGGGCGACTTGTCGATCGCATGCGATGCCGCACCGCCGCCATGCCTGAGCAAGCCGTTATACGTCTCAAGCGCGAACGCTCTGCAAGCGTCCATGAACGTTTCGTCCGGCAGAACGCCGTTGTAAAACTGCCGCAAAATGCCCGTCCCGCCATAAGCGCGAGGCCCCGGCGTCCGCAAGTCATGCAGGCTCATCAGAAACCACATCTCCTGCGCGGCGTACATACGGCTGTGATTTTGCAGCATCGCCGTCGCCAGCGAGCTGCCGCTGCGCGGCGTGCACAGCAGAAAAACGAGACCATTGCCTTCCCGATCGACCAAGCCGCTCCCTCCTCTCAGACGACTGCATCGCCTATTCACCACACCAACCGCCGTGCCCCACCAATTAGCCGACTGTAGCGCCTATTCGCTACACCAACCGCCGCATCACGCCAATTAGACGACTGCAGCGCCTATTCACCACACTGACCGCCGCATCACGCCAATTAGTCGACTGCAGCGCCTATTCACCACACTGACCGCCGCATCACGCCAATTAGTCGACTGCAGCGCCTATTCGCTACACCAACCGCCGCATCACGCCAATTAGTCGACTGCAGCGCCTATTCGCTACACCAACCGCCGCAACTCCCTCTCCTCTACAGCTTGCTGAAATCGTAAACAAACCGCGGGCGCTCTCCGAGCATCACCTTGTAAATGTCCTGATTCGTTTCGACGACGCCAAGCAAATAGTGCTTGTACGGCCGATCCGCCACGTTGACGAGTCCCGAATTGTAGCGTTCTCCCGCATCGCCTTCCCAGTATCTGCCGAGCGCGGCCTGATCGATATAGTTGAACACGTGCGCTCCGACGACATAGGGAAGGCTGGCCGCCGACTCCACGTAATTCCGATAGCGCATCCCGCGCTGAAACTGATTGGCCGCCGAATCCGGGAGCAGCGGCGCCAACCCTTGCTCGCTCGTGCCGTAGCCGAATTCGCTGATCAGAATCGGCTTGCCTCCCGATGCCGCATGAATGTCCGCGAGCAGACTCGCATCCAATTGGTACGCATAATAGTTGAGGCTGATCACATCGACATAGCGGCCTTCCGCTCCAGCGACGAGCCGCCGAATCTTTTCATGCTGCAATGTCGACATCATCCAGCGATCCCCGAGCAGCAGATGGTTCGGGTCGTACCGGCGAAACGTCTGCGCGACCGTCCCGAACAGCTTGTCGAGGTACAGGGCGAAGAATGCGTCCATATCGCGCCAGGCAGCCGTAGTTTCGAGCGCCAATGCGGCTTCGTTCAACTCTCCGAACGAGTCGTATGCCGTCTCCCAACTGTCGTTGAACGCGTCGATCGAGCCATATTTGTCCTGCAGCACCGACACCAGCTTCCGCTTGATGGCCGACCGGCCGGCCGACAGCTTCGGTACCGCATCGTAGAACCGATGGTAATCGTACTCGTTGCCGAAGAAATAGCCGATCAGCATCTTGTCGTTGCGATGCGGCTCGAGCGCCTTCCGAAACGCCTGGTCGATCCTCGCTTCGGCGCCCGGCGCGAAAATATCGAACAGCGATATTCCTTCCGTCTTGGCCCAATCCATCCCGTCCAACGGAAGCATCCGCACATACGGAAATCGGCCCTCCTCGCCGTACTTCTCGGGAGAAAATCCGCCGACGCCGTTGAATCCCCATTTGCCCAGACGCGTCAACGCCTCCGTATAGAGGGCATGCTCGGTCGGGATCGTCCCCGTCTTCGCGTATTTATTGGCCAGGTAGAACGAGAAATAATCGCTGCCGATAAACGCGGACTTGTATCCGCCTTGGTACAAAGGAAGAGCTTCGAACAGCTCCTCCCGTCCTTTCACCGACATGTACGTCTCATTGGCCGTAATGCCGTTCACCGCCAGGCTAAAATAAAGATTGCCCTCCGGCGTCGTCATTGCCGTCCGTTCTCCAGTCCGCTGAATCGCGAAATATCCTTGCGCCTGCAGGCCGTATTTTGCCGCGCTGCCTGCCAACCCGCCGTAACGGTCGCGGCCCGCCGGCAGCTTCAAGCTTGCGTAATAAGCGGCATCCGCCGCCGCGTCCGTCGCCAATTGCTGTGCGCTCGTCACCTTCTCCGGAAAATTTGCCGCAGCCATCTGGCCGAACTTGTCGACCAGCACGTCGCGGTTGGCATTGAACGCATAGGCGCGCACAGGGCTGGGCTCCATGCCGGGGCTGACGGCGTAAGCCTCCAGCTTCGTATACCCGCTAATGAGCACCGGCGATGAATAGCTCACGAAATCGGCGTTGCCGTTCAACCGATAATAAACGCTTGCCCCAGGCGATGCCGAAGTCAACTCGATCTGAACGGCATTCCCGCTCCGCACGTATCCCGGCTTGACGGAAGCCGCATGCCGGTTGAACGACACTTGCATTACTTGGGGCGACCAGGCTTTGGCCGTCCCAAGCAGCTCGATTTTCAATTGCCTCGTATGTGCAGGCAGCGAAGTCCCTTCGCAGGCATAGCGCTGCCAATTGCTGACGGCGTCTCCGACGCCGTAGCAGTCGGCGGCAACTTCTTCGAATTGCCCGCCGTCGACCGATGCGTACACCTTCAGCTTCTCGATCGGAATGCCCGTAAAAAAGCTGCTGAGAATCGTAAAGGAGGCGATGTCGTAATCCGTGCGATACAGCAAAAATCCCGGCGCCGTCGTGGCACGGGCAACACGGCCGTCATCGCCGCCGAAATATTCGGGCGTCTCCTTGGCCGCATACAGGTTGGAGCGAACGGCAACGTGGCCAAAGCTGTCCAGCGGATCGACCAGACCGATCGGCGGAGCGGCTGCCAGCGCGGTCGATTCATACCGGGACGTCGATCCCTCCCCCTTGACGTACAGCAGCATCAGGCAGGCGATCAGGCTGCATACGAGCAGACACACCTGCTTTCTGTTCCTCATATTCCCACCCTCGATTCAATCGGGGTCTGCCGATGGAAGCGTAACGAAACGCCGTGCCGGCCAAATCCGGCTCTTCAAAGACGTTGCGTCCGTCAATGATTATCGGTGTGCGCATAATCGTCTGCAAATGCGGCAAATCCGTCCGCGCGAATTCCTCCCATTCCGTCAGAAGACAGAGCGCATCGGCACCGCGCACAGCTTCCAGCGCGTCCCGGCACCAGACGACGCCGGCGTCGTCCCCGAAGTGATGCCGGAAGTTCGGCGCCGCGACCGGATCATAGGCTTTCACCCGGGCGCCCGCATCGATCAGACGGCGGACGATTTCCAGCGCGGGCGACTCGCGCACGTCATCGGTGTTCGGCTTGAAGGCGAGTCCCCAGACGGCGATCGTCCTGCCGCGCAGTTGTCCTCCGAATGCAGATTCCAGCATGCGGACGATCCGCAATCGCTGATGCTGATTCACTTCGACGACCGCGCGCAGCAGCTTGAACTCATAGTCGACGTTGCCGGCTATCTGAATGAGCGCCCGCGTATCCTTCGGGAAGCAGGAGCCGCCGTAGCCGATGCCCGCCTTCAGAAAAGCCGGGCCGATCCGGCTGTCGAATCCCATGCCTTCGGCCACGCGGGCAATATCGGCGCCGACTTTCTCGCAAATGTTGGCGATCTCGTTCATGAACGAGATCTTCGTCGCCAGGAAGGCGTTGGAAGCGTACTTCAACATCTCCGCGCTGCGGATATCCGTGATCATGATCCGGCTCGCGAGCGGCTCGTGCAGCTTGGCCATTTCGGCCGCCGCATGCGGCGAATCGGTGCCGATTACGATCCGGTCGGGATGCATCGTATCGCGTACCGCCGTTCCTTCCCGCAGAAACTCCGGCAGCGAGACGCTGTCGAACCGTTCGTTCGACCGACGCCGGATCAGGTCTCTGACGCACTCGTTCGTCCCCACGGTCACCGTGCTCTTCACGGCGACGATCTTGTAGCCGTTCAAGGCGTCCGCGATTTCGTCGGCGGCTTGATCGATATAGGTCAGATCCGCTGCGCCGCCCGGCGCGGCGGGCGTCCCGACGGCTACGACGACGAGCGTGGATGACGACACGGCAGCCTGCAGATCCGTCGTATAGCTCAGCCTGCCCGCGGCCATGTTCCGCTGCGACAGCTCCGCCAGCTCCGGCTCGTAGATCGGAACGGCGCCGCTCTGCAGCAAGGCGATCTTGGCCGGATCGTTGTCGACGCAGACGACCCGGTGGCCAAGCTCCGCGTAGCAGACACCCGAGACAAGGCCGACGTAGCCGGCTCCGATGACCGCGATGTTCATGCCGTCACCCCGCCGCCCGGCAGCGCTGGACGATCTCGCTCCAGTCCTGCGTAAGCCGGACGATATCTTCCTCGATCAGCCGCGTGCCGGTCTGCACTTCTACGATTTCCAGGTTCGACCTTGCCCGCAAGCTGTGCTTGCTCAGCTTCGGAACTTTGAGCACGTCACCCGCCGACAGCGGCACAAGCCGGTCTTCCACAATCGCTTCCCCTTGTCCGGACACGACCGTCCACACCTCGTCGCGGAAGTTATGGTACTGATAGCTTAAATTTCGGCCGGCTTCGACATATATTCGCTTGGTCAGCACCTCTCGACCGTCCGGATAGGTCGCATAATCGAGCACGCGATAACGGCCCCAGCGACGTTCTTCGTACATCGGGCGCTGCTGCGAATGCTTCATGACTTCCTTGACGAGCGGGCTCGCTTCCTTATCCGCCACCAGTATGCCGTCGGGGCTGGCCGCCACGACAACGTTGGACAGACCGAGCAGCGCCACCGGAATGTCCAGTTCATTAATGACATGCACATTCGTCGCGCCTTCGCCGATGACTCCCCGGCCGGTCAGCTCAGCTTCGATTTCTTCCGTCAGCGTGTTCCAGGTGCCAAGATCTTTCCAATCTCCCTCGTACCGCACGGCAGCGATCCGTTTCGCACGCTCCACGATTTCATAATCGAAGCTGACGGCCGGCAATTTGCCGTATCGCCGGAGCATGCCTTCGTAATGAATGGGCACGTCGTAGGCGAGCAAGAGGTTGATCAGAAATTCGAGCTTGAACGCGAATACACCGCAATTCCATAGCGCGCCCCGGCGAATCATCTCTGCCGCATCTTCCCGGCAGGGCTTCTCGCGAAAGCTGTGCACGTCAACGAACGGAGGCGTTTCTGCCCCGGTTCCTGACGTCTTCGGCACAATATAGCCGTATTTCTCCGAAGGGTAGGTCGGCTGGACTCCGATCAGCGCCAGATCAGCGCCCGAGGCGCCAAGCGCTTGTTCCAGTTCCTTCAATCGGTGAAAGAACGCACCGTCCACATATGGATCGACCGGCATCACGACGATCGTCTCGTCCAAGCTTGCGCTCTCCACCGAATACAAATAGGCGGCGGCCAGCGCAATCGCGGGGAACGTGTCCCTTCTTTCCGGTTCCACGATCAGGTTCAGATCGCTTCCCAATTGGCCGCAGATCATCTCGACCTGCGACTGGCTCGTCGCCACGTACGCCAGGTCCTGCAGCCCGGCTTCGCCTAGCTGGCCCCATACCCGCTGAACCATCGACTCCTTCCGTCCTTGCGCATCCGTCAACACTTTCAGAAACTGCTTCGAGCGCACATCGCTCGAGAGCGGCCACAGCCGCTTGCCCGAGCCTCCCGACAGCAATACGATTTTCATAAGCTCCCTCCGTTCTTCCCGCTGGCGGGCGCCGCCAGCAATTGCGCCGTGGCGATGCCGCTCGTCCAGGCGCGATAGTAGCCGGCGTTCTTCCCGTAGGCATTGTCGAAAAGCACGTTCGGCTTATTCATCAAGCAGGACAGAATATGGCCGTGCAATCTGGAGGTCTGTACGGACCGATATCGGCCGAATCGCTCGATCGCCTTCCTCACCAGGTAGTCGGCATACTTGCCCCATACGCGGCTGGCGGACGAGACGGCGATGCCGCTGCGCATCATCCCGGACAGCAAGCGGATCGACTTGCGTTCCATGCTGCCGTACAGCGTCGGCCAATCCAGGCAATCCCCGGCTTCGCCCGACTCCCAGCGCTGCTGCTCCGATGACTTCTCGATGTCGGTGCGGAGAAAGCGCAGCAGCTCCTTGTCCGGTACGACCGGGCTGCGAATCGGCCACAGCTGGTGCGCCATATCCGGCGACAGGTAGACATTGCGGGTATCGAGCCATTCCCTGGCCATCTCCAGCGACAGCGTGTCCCGCACGAACAGGTGCAGGTCCGGGTGCCGGCGCAGGATCGCCGCCGTTCGTTCCCATTCGAACACGCTCTTGTAGTAGATCGTCTGCGGCAGGATGACGACGCGATGACCGGGGTAGCTCTCCACGACCCGCTCGCGCAGCTTCTGATGCACCGGGTACAAGTCGCCGAAATTTCCTCCGCCTTGCAGCACCAGGATCACGTCCTGCGGAATCGGCAATCGGCCCGGGAAATCGAGCGCGCTGTACCGCGCCGCCACGTGAATCCGATGCTCCCGGAAGAAAGCCTCCGTGCCCTTCATAATGAGCAGATCGCCGCCGTTGGCGTATATCGGGTAATCGATGTAATAAACTTGCGAATGCGGCGGAATGACTTGCAAAATTTGCTGCAGCAAGCTTTTCAGGTCTTCCATCGGATGCGCGTCTTGCTGTTGGATCGTGTGCATCATTCGTTCTCCTCTTCGTTAAGACTTGCTTGCGCTCGTCTTGTGCCGAACAAGACATCGGTCATGCGCACGCCAAATACGATTCGCATGGCGGCGACCGTAATGAGCAGCCGCACGCAGGCGCCGAGCAAAAGTGCCAGCGCGATGCCGTTCAAGCCGAAGAGCGGCGTGAGCGCGAAAAACAGGCCGATCGTAACGACCAGGGCTGCGGCTTGCCGGATCGCGACGAGTCCCGGGCGGCCCAGGGCGTTGAAGGAAGCGGCGAGAATCCAGGAGCCTCCCCCGATGACGCATTCCGCGCAGAGCAGATAAAATGCCGTATCGGCTTCCAGAAACGGAGCGCCGAACAGCAGCCCCAGCAGGTAACGCCCGGCGAGCATGCCCGGGACGAGCGCAGCCGCCATGATCAGCAGCGAGACGCGGAACGCCTTGCCGACCGTCTGCAGGATTCGGTCCCGACTCAGCCCGGTCACTTTCGGAAACAGGACGTTCGCAATCGCCATCTGCACCGCGTTGAAAGCGCGCGACAGCGTATACACGACCGTATACAAGCCGAGTTCCCTTGCGGTCAGCAGCGACAGGATGATCAGCTTGTCGCTCTGCGTGTACAGCGTGCCGAGCAGCTCGACACCGTATACCCGGCTGCCATAGCCGAACAGACGCTTGATTGCCGTGCCGTCCCGGAATTTTCGAAACCATGCGGCAGAAGCAAGCTCGCTGCGCAACGCATAGATCGCCCAAGCCGCAACCGTCAGACTGGTGGCGAAGTAAATCAAAGCGGCATGCTGCAAGGTGAGCCACCCGCATGCCCACAGCGCCAGCAGACCGAGCAGGTTGCTGAGCGGCACGTACAGCCGCAAGCCGTTGTACACTTCGAACCGGTCCATGCTTTGCGCAAGCGCGGACAGCAGGTTGACCGCCAGCAGCATCGGCAGCGTCGCAACCGCGTACCACCGGGCGATCCGGACGACCTCTGCCGGATAATGAGCGAGCCAGGCCGGCATGCACAGCCATGCGACGACGCCGGCCGCCAAGCAGACGGGCAACTGGAACAGGAACCCGGCCCGGACGTAGTCCGCGCCCATGTCCGGATTTGTCTTCCGGTTGTAGATCAGGGAAGTCGGCAGCCCGAAGCTGAGCAGCCCGGCCAGCAGCGTCGGCCAGAATACAATCGCTGCGAGCTCTCCTTTGCCCGTGACTCCGAACCACCGCGCCGTTACCATCGCCGTCAGCATGCCGACGGTCATGATCGCCGCGTTGGCGAGGCTCGTCTGCCATATCGTTCGCATAAAGCCGCGGGCTTTCCGCCCTTTGCCCATTCCTTCGCCGAATCGTTCGCTGTTTTTCCCGCTCATTTTATTGCTGATGTTATTGTCGAATTCCTTGCCGATTGCCGATTTCACCATGATCCGTCCGTCTTCCTTCGGCGTATGCATAAGCTTGTTCATGAAACTGCACGCAGCAAGCCTCTTAACAGGCCGTGATGGTACGTCATTCTGCTGATCTGGCGGAAGATGCGGCGCTTGTCGTACAGGAACACGATGGCAAGCAGCAGGAACACGAACATTTTCAACAGCGATTTGACCATGTCCGCCGTCTTGCCGTTCGAAGCGACCGCCTTGCTGACGCCTTGCCAGTAGATGCGGCGAAGCAGCCATTTGCGGCTGATCCGGCTGCGCGGAATCTTGTGCAGCACGAACGCATGGGGCGTGTAGATCACTTTCCACCCGCGGGAGCGAACGCGCCCGATCAGCTCCGACTCCTCGCTGGACAGCAGGTTGCTGCCGACTCTGCCCAGGTCCTCGCGGAATGCCGCCATCCCTTGAAACAGCGAGGCGCGCAGCCCCATATTCGCGCCGAACGGGATGTCCGGCGCCTGCATCTCCTTGACCTCGCCGGCATAGTCGAGAATGCTGTACAGCGTTCGATTCTCCTCGGGCAGCCAGGCCGGAGCGCCGCCTTCCCATACGGGCTCGATCTTGCCTCCGACGCAGCCGACTTGCGCGTCGCGATCGAACAGCCGGACGATCTCGCCGATCCAGTCCGGCGAAGCGGCGGCATCGTCGTCGAGGAACAGGATGTATTCGCCCTTCGCTTCGCGGATCGCGCGATTGCGGGCGACGGACAAGCCGAGTCGCTCCTCGTACACATATCGGACCGACGCCTGCATGAGCGTCTGCACTTCCAGCGTCACTTGCTTCGTACGATCGGTAGAACGGTTATCCACCACGATGACTTCGAACGGTTCTTGAAACTTCTGTTGCGTCAAGCTAAGAAGCGCTTCTTTCAAATCGGCGGCCCGATTGTGCGTGCAGATGGCGATTGACGCTCTCATCCGTTCACCTCTGCTGCTTCGTTGGTACCGACGTAAGCGCGAACCATCTTCGCGGCGATTCGGCCCCAATCCCATTCCTTCAGCTTGGCCGCGATGCGCTGCTCCGTGATCTGCGGGTCCAGCGCCATGGAGGCAAGCAGCGCCTGGCGCAAGCCGTCCGGATCGTCCGGATCGTACAGCACGCCGCATTCGTCCGCGACATATTCGCCGAGTCCGCCGAGATTCGGCGCCACGACCGGCTTCTTGTACGACAGGGCCAGCACGGCGCTGCCGGATGTCGTAATCTGCCGGTAAGGCAGCACGACGACATCGGCCGCCCGCAAGTAATCCGCCAGCTCGCCGTCCTCGATGAAATGCGGATAAACTTTTATATCGCCTCCGCTGTCTCTATCGCCATCGTCGACATTGCCGCCATTTGCGCCTGCGCCCGCGTCAACGCCTGCATCCTCTCCGCCATGCCCTGGATCGAGCCCACTGGCGAACATCTTCCGGTACGCCGCATCGACCTCGTTTGCAAACACCTGCCGGTATGCCGCATCGACTTCGCCCGCAATCAACAGCACGGCCCGGGGCGCCTGCAACGCCCGGAAAGCCCGAATCAGCCGATCCACTCCCTTGTAGGCATGAATGCGGCCGATGAACATAAACACGAACCTGTCTGCCGGAATGCCAAATTTCTCACGAATATTCAAGTCGCAATGCGGATAAGCGTCCACGTAATGTCCGTGAGGCGTCAGTACGAGCTTCTCCGCCTGCCTGCCTCCGCCGAACGCCTCGCTCACCTCTTGCTTCGTCTGCTCGCTCAGCACGAAAGCGCGGTGGCAGGCGAGCAGAATAATCTTGCGCATGACGAAGTCCCAGCGCGTCTTGCCCGTATGCGGCCAGACGTTGTGCACGGTCCAGAACAGGCGCACGCCTCTGGCTCTGAAGAAGAGCAGCAGCGCGGCGAACAGCAGCGACTTGACAAGCGTCAGCGGCAGAAGCCGCGACCGGTACGAGTTGTGCGGCCAGTGCATATGGACGATGTCGCCCCGGCGAGGCTTGAAGACAGCCGAACGATCGTAATGCACGACCTTCAGGCCGCCGCGTTCGATCGAGCCGGTCAACAGCTCGCTGTATTTGTTGTGCGGGCTCGTCCTGGGCCACATGTAAACCATCGGGTTGTGCAATTCCTCCACCTACCTGCCGAATGCGGCGGCAATTTTGAATCCGCCGCTTGTCGATCGCGTTCGTTCATAAAGTTCAAGATGCCTTCCCGTAAGCGTTGCCGAAGAGAAGCGGCGGCAATGGCGCAGCACTTGCGCCTGCAACTGCCGCTTCTCTTCGCCGGACATCGCATGGAATTCGATGATTTTGTCCTGAATGGCCGCCGGGCTGCCCGGTGCGAACAGGCAGCGGTCCGGATGCAGGACGACGTCCGGGATGCCGCCGACCGCCGAGGCGTACACCGGCGTGCCGACTTGATAAGATTCGATGATCACCCGCCCGAACGGCTCCTCCCATACGGACGGTACGAACGTCACGTCTACGCCGGCCATCCGCTCGCGCGCTTCCTCCGGCTTCACCTTGCCGATGAACCGAAATCGCCCGTCATGACGCCACTGGGCCTCGAGCTCCTGGCGCAAACTCCCCTCGCCGCAGATCGTCACGCTCTCGATCATGCCTCTGGGCAAGCCGGCGATCGCGGATATCAATTCGCGCACGCCCTTCTCGGGCTCGATTCGGCCGAAGCAGCCGATGCGCAGCGGCTTGCGGTCGAAGTCCTTGTCCATGCCGGCAATTTCGCCGATCACGCCGTTCGGGATCACGTGACAGTCCGCATCGGGGAACAGGCCCGCATCCAGATGCCGATCCATAATATGCGACGAGATGCCGACCGCAGTCGCCACCTGCCCGCTGACACTCTGGGACGTCCGGCTGTAAAGCCGCGATAACAACGGGTTCGCAAGCGGCGAACTGACCGGCGAGAGCAGCGAATAATCGCGCAGTGTATGCACGATCGGTACGCCGAGCGCCGCGCATGCCTGCCAGACGGAAGTGCCGAATCCGGACAGGTTGTGCGTATGCACGACATCCGGTTCAAGCGAGCTGACAATGTCGCGGACCGCCCGGATTTGCACCGGATTGTACAGATCGATCATTCTGCGCGCCGACCGCGTGAGCACGCCGCGCTTGCGGGCGTCGCCGATCCAATATAAGTTGCCGTGCGGGAGCCGGTGCACGAGGACGCCGTTGATTTCTTCCGTCCGGACGCCTTCGATTCTCCGCTGGCTCCCCGTCGTCAACACATGCACCTCTGCATCCGGGGCAAGCGATTCCGCCAATATTTGCGTCGAAATTTCCGCTCCCCCTACGATGTTCGGCGTATACAAGCTGTTGATCATGACGATTTTCATTTTCATGCCGTTTGTTTCATCTCCTTCATTCCCGGCGGATCCGCCATCGCTGTCTCTGCGGCGCGAAAAGTCGGCCCGCGATCGAAAAAACCGCCCCGGACGAATCCCACCAGCAGCCAGAAATTCACGAAGGCGTACGAATCGAAATTCATTACGAGCGCCACGCCGAGCGCCGCCGCGAACTTCGCATACGGGTTGTCGCCGGCCCGGCGAAAGATCGAGATCAGGAAGCCGATGAACAAAGCGGCGCCGATCAGACCTTCCTCTGCGAACACCTTCGACAGCAGATTGCGCGGTGTGGCCCATTCGGGATGCAGGAACACCAGGTCATGGACTTCCTTGAATCCGAGCCCTTCGCTGAAATGCCGCAGCACGTAATCCGCGAATTCCCGGTAATAAAATCCGCCTCCGACACCGGCAACAGGATGCTGCGCGAATTCCATGAAGCCGATGGCGGGAAACACGAGCCGAACGAAGAACGAATTGTCCGACTGCATTAACCGCTCGAAATCGAATTGGAACCGGTCCGTGAAATACCCGCTAACCCGCAATGCCTCGAGCAAATAAGGCACCCCGACGGTCACAATCCAGACGCAGGCGGCGAGCGCAACGATCATGCGTCCCCGATGCTTGCCCGTCGTCAGCACATAAATCAGCAAGGCGGTCAGCAATACGGTGTACGCATAAGCGGAGAAAGACAGCACGAGCAACACCGCGATCCCGCCAAGCAGAATCAGGTGCCTGCGAACGCCCTGCCTCAGCAAATACAGCGCCAGCAAGCCGCCGGTCAACAGATGGATGGCCGCCCAGGAAGGCTCGCCCGACAGCATCTGCATGCGGCCTTTGTACACTTTCTCGGAAAACAGGCCGGTCCAGGCGCCGGAAAATCCGCTGCGCACGAAGAGCGCATCCGCAAGCTGCAAAAAGCCGGCCGCGAGCGGCGGGACGAAGGCGATCAGCACGCATGCCGAGATGCGGCGAATCAGCGCGAGGTCGTCCTTCGTTTGCTCAGCGACATAAGTGCTCACCCGGTACATCGACAGCCCGAACAGCAGCGTCACCGCATGCTTCAGGCTGCTGCCCATGTCTTCGTAGCCGACCGCCGCCGCCAGGGAATGCCCGATGCTGTACAGCGCGAAAGCGAGCAGCAGCCCGTCCCCCTTCCGGAACCGGAACCCGGTGAACAAGAGCAGGAAGGAAGCGGCGAACATCGGAAACATCGCAAGCGGACGATAGACGGAGAAATGGAAATAAGGCAAGCTGTCGTAAGTGAGAACGGCAAGCGATAACAGAAACAACGCGATGACGAGTTCGCGAATCATGACAAAATGCGCGCAAGACTGCGAAGAGAAGCGGCGGCGCCGAAATGGCGGTCCACGTAACGCAGCGCGTTGCGGGACATGCGTTCATTCGTCTCGGCATCTCTCAGCAGCGTCAGCACGCAGCCCGCCATCTCCTCGTCGGACCTGCACACGTACAGCTCCTCCCCATGGTTCGCGCCGATGCCTTCGCTGCCGACAGGGCTCGTGACGACGGGCAGTCCCCACGACATCGCCTCCACAATCTTCGTCTTGATCCCCGTTCCGAACAGCAGCGGAGCGATCATCAAGGCGGAATCGCCGGCGATCCGCCTCACATCCTCCACTTCGCCGGTTACGACGACACCCGGCTGCGTCTGCTGCAGGCGTCTGACTTCCGCCGTCGGATTTTTCCCGATAATATGGAACGCAGCCTCCGGCGCCTGCCGCTTAACTATGGGCCATACCCGCTCGCAGAAATAAAGGACGGCCGAGCTGTTATGCGGAATGTCCATCTTGCCGACGAAGACGATCTTGTTGCGGTCGTATCGGCGCGGCATTCCGATCAGTCGGCTGTCCGAATTGAACTGCATCGGAATGCCGTGGCACGAAGCGTGACGGGTAAGCAGCCGGAAGCTTTTGGCTTCGGCAGGCGAGGTGAACACCAGATGATCGAACCGCGCCGCCGCCTCGACTTCATAGCGGGCAAGCAGCCTGCTCTCCCAGGCGATCAGCCATCGCTGTACGAATTTGACGTTCGCGAAGCGTCTTAAGCCTTGCGGCAATTTGTCCGCGAAGCCGCCGAGTACGGACGGGATGTACCGGAACCAGTCCAACTGACGCCGGTAGCGCAGCGACAGCAGATCGTCGTAATTGAGCACCTTGCGGACCGCGTCCGCCTTGCCCGGCGAATATTCCGCCACCCGCACCATGTCGTACAGGATAAGCGCCGGCTGCTCCGCGCGGATGAGAGCGCGGATTCGCCGATGCGTTCTCCGGCTGTAGTAGACGGATACTTGCAGCGGCCATCTGCCGAGCAGCAGCGTGTATACCGCAACATTGAACAGCTTCTCGAGCATTCCCGGGGGCGACAGACGAATGAGCCGATCGATCTCCGGCGGCTGGTGCGGCAAATATTTGTCGTCGTCCACGAACGACAGATTGACGATTTCGCAATCCGGGTCAATCTCTTTCATTTGCCGAATGTACTGCAGCAGCATGTTTTTGCGTCCGTCGGTGCCCGGGAAAGGGAGCCGGTTCGTAATCCACATCCATTTCTTCATCCGCTCGCCACCCTGTCGTCAATAAGCGTCCTTGGCTCCAAGCAGCAGCTTGAACGTTTTAAATATGATCTTCATATCCCCCGCAATGCTCCGTTGTTGGATGTACGCGAGATCGAGCTCGACCATCTGCTCGAAGCTGAGGTCGTTGCGTCCGCTCACCTGCCACAGCCCCGTGCAGCCGGATTCGACCGACAGCCGCATCTTGTCATGCTCCGAATATTCCGCTACTTCTCTGGGAAGCGGGGGTCTCGGGCCGACCAGCGACATGTCGCCCTTCAGCACGTTGAACAGCTGCGGCAGCTCGTCGATGCTTGTCTTGCGAATCCATCTGCCTACCCGGGTAATACGCGGATCCGCCTTCATTTTAAACATGGCGCCCCGAATCTCGTTCTTGCTCAGCAGCTCCTCCAGCTTCTGCTCCGCATTCGGCACCATGGAGCGGAACTTGTACATCCGGAACGGCTTCTCGCCTTTGCCGATTCGGACCTGGTGGAACAGCACAGGACTGCCCGGATCTTCCAGCTTGATCGCAAGCGCGACCGTTGCCAGGAGCGGGGAGATCAGCAGCAATCCGAGCGAGGCGCCGATTACGTCGATGGCACGTTTGGCCTTCTTATAGAAGCGCTGATCATATCGTCGGGCCATCCCATTCACTCACTTTCTCCCTTTCGATTACGCCTTCCAACTCGTCCATCAGCCGGTAGCGAAGCTCCGGATTGCGAAGCGCGAAATCGATCGTCGTCATGATGTAACCGAGCTTCTCGCCCACGTCGTACCGGGTGCCTTCGAAGTCGTACGCGTAAACGTCCGTCTCTTCGTTCAGCCTTTGAATGGCGTCGGTCAGCTGAATTTCCCCGCCCGCGCCCGGCTCTTGACGGCCCAAATAGTCGAAGATGCGCGGGGTGAGAATATAGCGTCCCATAATGGCCAAGTTGGACGGGGCTTGTCCGAGCGGCGGCTTCTCGATGAAACGGTTGACCTGGTACAGCCGTCCTTCATGCCCGAGCGGGTCCACGATCCCGTAACGATGCGTCTGGTCCGGCCCGACCGCCTGAACCCCGATGACAGGGCTGCCGGTCCGCTCGTATTGACCGATCAACTGCCGCGTGCAGGGGACGTCCGCTTGCACGATATCGTCGCCTAGCAGCACCGCAAACGGCTCGTCGCCGATGAAGTTGCGCGCGCACCACACGGCATGCCCGAGCCCTTTGGGCTCCTTCTGGCGAATGTAATGAAGCTCGACGCCCGATGATTGCTGGACCTTCCGCAAGATGTCGTGCTTGCCCTTCTCCTCAAGCGTGTGCTCCAGTTCGAAGGCGATATCGAAATGGTCTTCGATCGCCCGCTTGCCCTTGCCCGTCACGACGATAATATCTTGAATGCCGGACGCGATCGCTTCCTCCACGATGTACTGGATGGTCGGCTTGTCGACGATCGGCAGCATTTCCTTGGGCATCGCTTTCGTTGCAGGCAGGAATCGGGTACCCAGTCCAGCTGCAGGGATGATCGCTTTCGTCACTTTGTTCAATCCCCATTCACCTACCTCATAACCATATTTCACCTTACCGGGGCATCGAACCCCTCCTCACGCCACACCCTTGACGATTCACGTCTAAGGTCGCCAAAACCCACAGCATGGCCGAGTATCTCCAGTGATAGAGGAGCAGGAGACATATCCTTCGAATTCGCGCGCATGCGAATTCCGATCGCAGGATTCAATTGTTACCGGCTGTTACCGGCCCAAGCGGCCGATATGATTCAGCACGGCGCCGATGACGTTCGCCTTGCCGTGCGCGAGCGAACGCCGCGCCTGGTCGACCGTCTTGCCCGCCGTCCGGTCCGCCCGCACGACGAGGACGACGCCGTCGCATTTGCTGGCGACGATTCGCGCATCGGCCGCGGACAGGATGGCCGGCGAATCGACGATGACGATGTCGAAACGCTCCTTCGCGGCCGTCAGCAAGGCGCTCATCGCCGCCGAATCGAGCAGCTCGGACGGGTTCGGCGGCACGGAGCCGGCGCTGATCGCGTGCAGGTTGTCGATGCCGGTTTCCTGAATCCCGTCGTCCAGGCCGGCCTCCCCGTTCAGCAGCGCGACAAGTCCGTCCCGGTCCGAAAGCTCAAGCAGCTTGTGCTGAACCGGGCTGCGCAAGTTCGCGTCCAGCAGCAGCACTTGACGACCGGCGTGCGCATAGCTGGCGGCCACTTGAGCGGCCGTCACGCTCTTGCCTTCGCCGGGCAGGGCGGAAGCGATCATCACGGTCTTCAGTCCCGCATCCCGACAGGCAAAGGCGATGTTCGTCCTCAGGCTCCGATACGCTTCGGACACGGCGGATCGCGGCCCCATCTCGATCACCAGGCCCCGTCTACGTGTCGATCGTGACATTGCGCTTCCCTCCCATCGGATCGGATTGACGAGCCGGCAGGCCTTCGCTCATCCGGCCGCGCGGTTTGCCGGCGGGAATTTCCGCGAGCAGCGGCAAGCCGAGCCGTTCGCGGACGTCCGTCTCCGTGCGAATCCTGTCGTCGAATTGATCGAGGATGAATGCGAGCCCGATGCCCGCCATCGCGCACAATACGAACGCCACCATGACGTTCATCGTCCGGTTCGGCGCCACCGGCAAACGCCGTTCCTCCGGATCCGCCAGGTTGAGAATCGATACGTTGTCCACGTTCATCAGCGGCCGAATCTCCTGCCGGAACACTTCCGACACTGCATTGGCGATTGCGGCCGCCCGTTCGTACGAGAAGTCCCGGACCGTGACGGACATCACCTGCGATTCGTTGACGGAACGAACGGCGACTTTGGCGATCAATTCGTTCGCGCTCGCCCGCAGCTCCGGATGCTGGCGGACAACTTCTTCCATGATGCGCGGCGTGCGGATAATTTCTTTGTAGGTCTTGATCAGCAGGATGTTGGAACTGATCGCGCCGACATCGATGCTCGTGCCTTGCGCGGTCGCAGGCTGGCTCTGATAGACGATCAACTTGGCCGAAGCTTCGTACTGAGGTCTGACCATGTGGGTGGAATAGTACCCGGCAACCACGCTGCCGACGATTGCGAGGAGCACGGCCATCCAGCCTTTCCGCTTCATGACGTTCCAATACCGCTGCCATTCCAATCTTGTCTCCCCCAGTGCACGATTGTCGGAATATTCCGACGAATACAGACGATTTTATATCTCAAATTTCCCGATGTGTTTGTCCCGAATTTGTCCCGAACTGTCGGATGCCCTTATCGAGGACGGTTCAGAAAGTATAAAATGAGTTCTCCTTTTCTGAACCGTCTTCGATAAAAATGACATTTTCTATCCTGAAGGGACGACGAAGTCGTTTCTGCTCGTTTACGGGTGTTATCTGTCGCTTCATCCATTGTATCGCCACTTTCCCTTGTAAAACTATTACGCGGCAGGAGGATTTTGTCTGCTCCTTGAGAGCAGTCCCCCTGCCGCTTATGTGTCATTCGCGCTTATACGAAAGTACCAGTAGATCGATCTGTTACCCCTAACCGGGCGAAACCCGGCTATAGCATCCCTGCCATCGCGCTGGTTGCCCCTAACCGGACAAAACCCGGCTACAGCACCTCTGCCACCGCGCTGGTTGACTCTAACCGGACAAAACCCGGCTACAGCACCCCTGCCACCGCGCTGGTTGCCTCTAACCGGACAAAACCCCGCTACAGCATCTCTGCCGCCGCGCTGGTTGTCCCTAACCGGACAAAACCCGGCTGCAGCACCTCTGCCACCGCGCTGGTTGCCCCTAACCGGGCGAAACCCGGCTACAGCATCTCTGCCACCGCGCTGGTTGACTCTAACCCGACAAAACCCGGCTACAGCACCCCTGCCACCGCGCTGGTTGCCTCTAACCGGGCAAAACCCGGCTACAGCATCTCTGCCGCCGCGCTGGTTGACTCTAACCGGACAAAACCCGGCTACAGCATCTCTGCCACCGCGCTGGTTGTCCCTAACCCGACAAAACCCGGCTATAGCATCTCTGCCACCGCGCTGGTTGACTCTAACCCGACAAAACCCGGCTATAGCATCTCTGCCACCGCGCTTGCCAGCTCTAACCGGGCGAAACCCGGCTACAGCACTCCTGCCACCGCGCTGGTTGCCCCTAACCGGACAAAACCCGGCTACAGCCCCCCTGCCACCACGCTTGCCAGCTCTAACCTGTTTTCGACATCATCGTGAACAGATTGTAACGTCAATTCAGGATCCATCTGCCGCCTAGATCGTTCCGGCTTGCTCGGACCGCGCATCCGCCTCGGGAGGCGAGAAGTCGGCCAAGCCCCGCGATTGCGCGTAGAGAGCGGCCTGCGTGCGATCGTTCAGCTGCAATTTCTGAAAAATGCTGCTCACATGCTTCTTGACCGTAAATTCGCTGACAGTGAGTCGTCTGGCGATCGCCCCGTTCGTTGCCCCTTCTCCCAGCGCGACGAGCACCTCCCGTTCTTTCGGCGTCAGCTTCTCAAGCGGATCGTCGGCATCTCTGCGGATCATCACTTCGAGCAAGCCTTGATCGAAATACTTCTTGCCCTTCCCCAGCATCTTGACGGCAAGGAGCAGCTCCTCCGGCATCGCCTCTTTCAGCATATAACCGTATGCGCCGCATGCCTCCGCCCTCCGTATGTCCGATTCTGTCGATGAAGACGTCAGCATCAGAACGCGGCAGGCGCGATCGCGCAGCCGCTCCGCCAGCTCGAAGCCCGATTGGCTGCCAAGTCTGACATCGACGATCGCCAGATCGGGCCGCGTGTCCGCCATGATCCGCATCGCTTCCTCCACCGTCTCCGATTCCCCGACAACCTCAATATCCTCCTCCCGGGACAGTACGGCAATCAATCCTTTGCGTACCAAAGGATGATCGTCCACAATGACAATTTTCAAACCTTTCACCCGCCTATCGATAGTTGATGGATGGATTCGCCTGCTTCCGCTTGCAGCGGCAGCCGGACCCGGATGCGAGTCCCGCTGCCGACGCGGCTGTCGATATCGATCGTGCCTCCCAGTGAAGCCGTCAACGCGCGCATATTGAACAAGCCGAATCCGGAATCGGCTGTCGGCGCCAACCGCTGCTTGCGCGGATCGAAGCCCGTTCCGTTGTCCGCAATTCCCAGCAAGATGGCGCCCGGCTTCAGCGTGATCCGCACGTCCACGATACTGCTCGCGCCGTGCCGGATCGCATTGCCTACGCCTTCCGCGATCATGCGGAACAACGCGTTCCGATAGCTTTCGCTCAAGCCTCCGTCCGATTCCGGCGCATGAAACCGAATCCGTACGCCGTTCAACTTGGCTTGATTGGCCAGATGCGCTTCCACGGATGCGACCCAGGTCGAGCCGGGACGCCCCGCCATACTCAAGCCGTATATCGCCGAACGAAGCTCGCGGGAAGCCATCGCCGCGGCTTCTTGGATTTCTGCCAATTGCATCCGTATTCCGTCTTCCGACAGGCTGTTCCAGTCCCGGTGCATCGCATGAATCGCGTACACGATACCGAATAGGTGCGGGGATACCCGGTCGTGCAACTCCTCGGCGATTCTGCAGCGCTCCTCCATCAGCCATTCATTCAATTCGATTTGCACGGTCATGCCGATCACACCTTCCTTGCCGTTCCTAGCACATACTCTGTGAAATTATTTTAATTATTTCCCGGCTCCAATTAATGATCGATCATGCTGCTTCAGAACACCGGCCCATCCTCCAGACGAGGCAGTCAAGGCACAAAATCTCAATGGACATGCCGTTTCCGATCTTCTGTCGATATTGCCAGCATTTCCCTTACCACCCCCGTTCAGCAACCTATTACTACCCAGGCGCCATTCGCTTGAAACAGCCGTTTGAATAGAAAAAAATCGAGTGGAAGAATGTGAGAAAAATGAGAGGAAGCTCAGAACAACAATAAACGGCTTTACCCTCCTCCAAGGAGGGTGCCGTTTATGCGAGAAATATCAGCTTAACGATTAGAAGTGAAACTGACGGCGTCCGGCACTTTGAAGAAGGCCGATGCCCTGTAGGGGCACCGGCCGACGGGTAAGCGACAGGGGAAATTTTACTTCAATCGTGTGACGTCTGGCTTAGCCATTCCCGGAGGCGTACGATCACGATCGCGGCTTCGGCCCGGCTGAGCGCGCGTGCCGGCTGGAAGCTGCCGTCCGGATAGCCGCTGATCAAGCCTAATTCCGTCACCGCGCGAACGGCTGCTTGCGCCCATGAAGAGACGGAATTTCCGTCACGGAACGGCGCAGCGCCCGAATTCACAGCATTCAGGTCAAGCTTCAATGCTCTGGCCAATACGACCGCCATCTCCTGGCGCGTAATTTGCCGGTCCGGCCCGAATGTCGCATCGTCATAGCCGCTGACCAGGCCAAGCGCGGCGGCGATGGCGATCGACTCCTGCGCCCAATGCCCCTGCGTATCCGCAAATGACTTCGCCTTATCCGATTGCAGATTCAGCGCATGCACCAGCATATCGATGAATTCCGCCCGATTCGCCTGCTTGTTCGGCTGGAAGCTGCCGTCCTTCTCCAACACGAGCGCCCCCAACTCCGCCAATTGCTGAATCGCGCCGCTCGCCCAATGCTGCTTCGCATCGGCAGGAACCGGTTGCGGTGTCGGTTGAGAAGGCGCATCCGGCTCGCCGGTCGGCGGTGTTGTCGGCGTCGTTGGCGTTGTCGGTGTTGTCGGCGTTGTCGGTACTGACGGCGTGTCGTCCGAATCGTCGGAATCATCGTCCGGCGGCGTTGTCGGCTCCGTTGGCGTCTGGAATTCATAAGCGCCTGCGTCATAGCCGTCGCCTGAAGGCCGCTCGTTGCCCGCCAGGTCCAATCCGAAGATCCATTCCAAATCTGACAAATCGACACCGTAATCGACCGCATCCGAATTCGCTTGCAGCCTGTAATCTCCGTTCTCCGGGTCGACGAATCCCGCATCGTCCAATGCTTGCACAATCAAATTGTTCAGTAGTGCCAATTCGGATTCGCCCGGGAACTCAAAATGAAATGCTTCTCCCGTTGTATCGCCCATCACAATCAGATTGTTGATCGCCGCATTGCCACTGTGACTATCCGTTTTACTATCAAAACGAATGGCTTCCGTGCCTGGATTCACGATCGTATTGTGAATGAAAAAGATCGGATTTTCCTGCCCGTACCAGGAATCCTGGTCCGGATTCAATCGATCCATGCTGATGATCCCCGAGCCTTTGGCATCGACAATCAGGTTGTTATAGAAGATCTGGTTGCCGCGCCCCTGGTTGTTGATGCCCGATCCGGTGCCTTGGCCGCTCAGGATTTTATTATTATAGAAAGCGCCTGTCGTGCCGGGATTGACCTGCATGCCGCTGTCTTGCCACAAAACATTTTTCAAGCCGTAATCCTGAATCACATTGTCATGTACGGAGACATCCTCGGTCGCAGACCCGATCTGCATGCCGTCCCAGCCCGTACGTTCAATCAGATTATCATAGATATACAAGCCTTTGATGGCATGAGGCCATACCACGACGCCGTTCGACGTTACCCCCGTATCGTAGAAGGAGTTGCCGATGTACATCCCTTCGCCGCTGACATCATGAATATAGTTGTTCCAGAGAATCACATTCGTCATCGTAAAATTTTCCCGCCATGCCGACGAATCGTTCGAGTTCGGGTCGGACTTGAGCATGAAGCCCGCGAACCCGGCGCCGAATACCTCAACGTGGTCGATCTCGATATCCGTGCTGAGCGAGTCGGCTACCAGTCCATTCAGCCCGTCCCCGACTGCCTTCAAGCGGAAACCGTAGTCCGAATTGCGGTCGCCCGTTCCCGTCAACCGGACATGCGAGGAGCCGCTGATTTTGATGACCGCGCCCTGTTCCAGCTTGTTGTTTACGATCGTGACTACGCCGCCGTGGTTGATGAACGTAATCGGTTCGTCCGCAGTGCCATGGAAATTGATCAGGCGCAGCGCTGCCGGTCTCAAGCCTTGCTCCACGCATACCGTGCTGCCCGGCGCAACGCCCAGCTCGTCTCCATCCCAATTGCGTGTTGTATCGGAAGGAATGGTAAAATCGCAGTTCAGCGTTACAGGGTCCGGTACGTAATGCTCATAATCGAACTCCGGATCGAGCGGATCGACCGGGTTCTCCCCATCGTCGCCGTCATCTTCCACTGTCCAGCCCACAAGCTCGTCGTACCGCTCGTCCGGAGGCGGCTCCATGCCCGGCAGAAACCCGTATCCGGCTGCCGGCGAACCCGCTTCAAGCGCATAGCTGGCAGCCAGCTCGGGATGCGCCGACGCATCGACGAACTGAACGCTCGCCGCATCATTCGACGTATAATTGTCGGCGATGGCGACCGGATAATCAGCCGACAGCTTCGCAATATAATCCGCCGTCGAACCGCCTGAATGGACAATTACATTGTGGTCCGCCTTGTTGCCCTCCGCCGCATTCGCCGAATCGCGAAGCAGGATGCCGCTGCCCGCAACAAGCGGATGAACGATCGTATTGTAGCGAATCGCGGTCGGCAGATCCTTGGCAAATAGCGGATCGCCCGCCAGCACGTATGCCGCCTCGGCCGGACTGGCAATGCCGTATTGCCCCGGGTCGACAATCAGGTTATTGTAAATGCCGACATCGCCGCGCCCCTGGTTATTGATGCCCCGGCCTGTCGTTGCGCCTTCCTTGCCCATGATCACATTGCGGTAAAATTCACCCGAGGTCCCCGTCCCGATCAGAAGACCGCTGTTATTCGCAGAATCCTCCGCCATGGCGTAATCCGTGACGGTATTCCCATAAACGCGTACATCCTCGGACGCTCCATAGATCAGGATGCCGTCCCGCTTCGTATCCTCGACAATATTATCATGAACCCGAAGCCCCTTGGTCTCGTGCGCATTCGCATCCGTCCCGAAATTGGCGACCCCGACCATGATGCCGAACCCGACGCCCGCCTCGGCGCCGCCGACATGCGCGACCTTGTTATGCCGTACGGCGACGTCCTGCTGCGCGAAGCTGGCCCGCTTGAATCCGTGAGAGACGTCGGAGCGCAGCATGAACCCCGTGAAGCCGGCTTTCGCGATTTCCACGCCTTGGATCGTATAGTTGGTGCTGCCTCTGCCTGCTTGCAATCCGAATCCGTACGGTGCGTTGTTCGTCAGTCTGAAACCGTAGGTCACGCCCGGTTCGGCTTGCCCGTTAATCGTGAAAAACTTGGAGTTGCGAATATCCATCGTCGCGTCCCAGTTCATCGTGGCGACAGCATCTACCACGCCGCCATACGATACCACCTCGACGGGATTATCGGCCGTTCCCTGCAGGTTGGCCAACAAGATCGGCGTTGCCCGAAGCCCGCCTTCGATGCAGACTTTGGCTCCCGGCCCTGCCCCCCATACTTGCCCGCTATGCGGCGTAGCATCCGGCATGAGAACGGGAACGACGATCGTGCAATCGGCCGGAGGAACGGCAGGCGTTTCCCCGCCTCCATCGCTGCTGTCTTCATATTCAATTACCAGTTGCGGCCGTGCCCGGTTATCGGTGTTATCGATGGCCCCCGGGTCCCTGTACAAAGACAGATACTCCGAATAGTCGCCGCCTACACCCGCCAAGCCGCGCAGCATCAACGTGTAAGTACCCGGTCCGTCGATCAATGAGCCGACATCCACTTCAATCGCGGTGCCTGTGGTGAGAGCGCCTTCATATTGTCCGATCAGCGTATTCGGACCGCTGGGGCAATTGTGCTCGGCCCGGGTGATTGGATCCGACTCATTGGCTGCCGTCAGCATTCCGTCTGTGCTTGTCGGCCATGAGGAAACTGCAGGTCCTTCGTACACGCCCAGCTTCGTATTCGCCTTGTCCACGGTCGGCGTCAATCGCAGCTTCGCCGATGTGATGTTATAGACATCATCGGTCACGGTGAAGCTCAGATAGCTCTGATGCGAATAGTGGTCGCCCCCGTTCTTCAGGGGGGCTGCCTTGCCCTTATCGCCATTATTATCGACACTGGCGTTGTAGCAGGCGACGACGACGTTCTTGTCCACCAGCACCTGTCGGACGACAGGCGTCCCCCCGCCTCCGCCGTCGGCATATGTCGTGAATGCCAATGACTGCATGCCAAACCCAAGCAGACTCAGAACCGACATCATCACAACCATACGCCGACATTTCATTTTCAGATCCTTTGTACGCATTGCCAACGATTCACTCCTTTTTCGTCACGTGCCCTCTCAGTATAGGAACAGTCTCCCGGATGGACAATGAGGGTATCTATCGACTTGCATCGGAATGTTATGATTGTGTCCGGGCGCGGCTTCCGGGCGCCACCGCGAACGAAAAGCCTGACCGAAGTCAGGCTTGACGCCGCTGCCGGTTGCCGAAGCGCAGCAGGGTTAATTCTCGATCCAGCCGATCATCGCGTATTCAAGCGCGCGCTGCGTCATGCTGGGCGAAGAATGCAGGATCAAATATCTCGCCTTGGGCGCAACCGGATTCGCATTCAGGTCGCTGTCCTTCAGCCATGGCTCATTGGAGCCGGTGTTCAGCCCTTGCGCCGTATTGAAGTTGATCGAAGTCTCGACCAGGCCGCTGTCGTTCGTGCTGTCTTTGTCGTCATCCCACCATAATCCCGCATAAGGCGTCTGGTTGCCGACACTGCTCTTGCGGTATTTCGTCCACGTTTCCGCAATTCGCACATCCGCCCAGTTCGGCCCGAAATCGATATACCCGTAGCGGTCCTGATAGTAGGGAGCGAAATTGCCGCCGCTGCCGCCGGAAAGTTCTCCTGTCGCCGCATTGTACGTTACCGTGCCCTCAAAAGCATTGTACACCGGGAAGTACAGGCTGCCTGAAGCCGTATCGGCATCTGCCGGCTCGATCAGTTGCTTCACGGGATTATCCCCGCCATCGCCGTCGCCATCTCCGTCCCCGTCGCCATCCCCGTCGCCATTCGGCGTATCCAGCAAGCCCATTCCCTGATGCGGAGAGCTCGGGTCGAGCCTGAGATCGTCCGTCATCATCGGCACTTCCTGCCAGACCGACGGCGAGGAACCCGGCGTATAATTTTTGCCGTTGTGATTCGCCAGGCATTTGTACATATGGCCGTTGTAAACGACATAATCGCCTGTTTCGTAATAAATATCATGGTTGTAGTCCTGCTGCACCAGTGCATTGGTGCTGAGCAATTCCGGGAACCACTGCTCCACCCGCAAATAATCGAACGAAGCCGGGAACGTGTCGTCCATGAATTGCACCGGTTGAATCGTCGCTTGTTGATTTCCCGATGCCGTGATGTGGGATGTCGTGCCGTTCGGCCCGCTCAATCCCGCAATATACTGCTGTGAACCTTCGAACTGGTTGTCGGTGAATGCGAGCGGGTTGACGGCATTGCCGTTGATATCGTGGAATCGATTCACATTCGTTGCACCCGGCTTTACCTCGGACAATTGAAAATCCAAATGTCCGCTCATGTTGTCCCTGAACAGGAAGGTACTGTTCACATTGTTATTGCTGCTTCCGCCGCGCGGCTCGAATATATACGAGAGAACGTTGCGGCTGTGCGAGAAATAATTGTCATGCATATCCATTTGACCCGCTGCGCCCTGCCGTTCCGCCGCTGTGCCGATAAAGCGGATGTTGAACAGGTTGGAAGCAGCTCCGATGACGATATTATGGTCGAACTCCATATCCCCGTATCTGGCCATAATTTGAACGCCGAAATCCTGACTCTTCTGAAACGGCGACTTCCAGCCCTGCGCACTCATCAGAATAACATTGTTGTGCACCCTGCTGCCGTCTCCCATATGGGAGATTTGCAGCCCTTCCGTTCCGGAACGAACGATTCTGTTGTTGTAGACTTGCAAATTGACGAACTTGTGTTGGTTGGCCGCGATCTCATTCGTGTTGCCGATATACATGCCTTCACTCTCTGTATCATGGATGTACAAATCGTGGAGGCTGACGTTGGCCATCGTCTGGGTGGGCTGGTTGTCGTTCTTGATCAGCAATCCGGCAAATCCGGTGCGCGCAACTTCCAGGAAGGCAAGTTCAAAATCGGTCGCGCCGCCGCCGACCTTCACACCGCTGTCGCCCGTATCCGCGACTTCAATGCCGTAGCTGCCGCTGCTGTTCGCGTAATTCCCGTTCTGATGGCCGGTGAAGCCGGCATCCCCCGTCGAATTGCCGGCGTCGTATTCACCCGTCACGATCCAATTGGCGCCGCCGCTCAAGGAGAAAGCGTAGTAATGACGCTGGCTCTTCGGAAGATTGGGCTGGCCGATCTTCACCTGTCCGCCTGTGTTCGTAATGGTAACCGGGGACTTCCCGCGACGATCCGGCAACCCGCCAATGTGCACGAAGTCATATTGGCCGGCCGGGATTCGGATGTAGATCCGATTGTTCGGATCCGTCCAACCGGCGTTCGGGAATGACGACTGGACATTGCCGTAATAGATGTTGTTTTGTCCCGACTGCTTCTGCAAAGTCACCGTCACGACATTTTCGCTTGCGCTCGCAACTGCCGGCAACAACGACATCACCAGACTGCACGCCAACAACACCGCCAAACGTACTGCCCACCGTCCTCGTTTCATTATTATTCCTCCTCTATCAGATGGTTGTGTCGGCCGACACACCCAGAATATATAAAAAACACCCACTGAAAACAGTGAGTGAATGTTGCGATTTAAATGGTAATATTCCTTAATTTTCTTTAATTCTCAGATTCAGAGCTGATAAACCCTCAATTATGTTGAGTCCTGCCATCAAGCCTTTTTTGCCCGAAACCAAATCACGACCGGAATCAGAAGCAAGGACAGGAAAGATCCGGCCAACGAAAGTGTCGTGAAGCTGGATTGCGCCACGACCATGCCGGACAAAGCGCCTCCGGAGGCACCTCCCAATGCAATCAAAACATCCACCGCGCCCTGGGTTTTGGCACGTACATGCGGGGGCGTCGCATCCACGATGGCCGTCGTCCCGCTAATAAAGCCAAAGTTCCAACCCAATCCGAGAAGCGCTAGCGCCAGAATCATCATCACCATGGAGTCACCGGGCACGAATGCGGCGAGCATGCCGGACAACAACAACGTAATCCCCGAAACGTAAGACATGGCGATATGGCCGAACCGGTCGACGAGAAAGCCGGTGATGAGAGAAGGGAGAAACATCGCGGCCACATGAATGCCGATGACGATGCCCACATCGCCCAAGCCGTGGCCATGATGCTGCATATGCACGGGCGTCATCGTCATGATCGCGGTCATCACAATTTGGGTGAGAACCATGACGGTTGTGCCGACGATAATGCCCTTTCTGTTCACGGCGCTTTCCGGGACCCTGGAGCGCTCTGCGTCAACGGGAGTGACCTGGACCCGATTTCGTTCGGCAATGGCCATCGCGACAAGCAGCGGGTCAGGCCGCAAGAAAACAAGAAGGACAAGACCGGCGATCATATATGCCGCGGCTGCCAGCATGAAAGGCCCCGTCAACGAAGGGGCTCCCCAGGAAGCGGCCAACTGTCCGGTCAGACTCACGAGATTCGGTCCCGCAACGGCCCCGAACGTCGTAAATACCAAAGCCAGGCTGATCGCTTTGGCCCGATGTGCAGGCAAGGCCAAGTCCGTCCCCGCATACCGTGCCTGCAAGTTCGTCGCCGATCCTGCACCGTACAGCAGCATCGCGAGAAAAAGAAACGGGATGCTGTTGTACAACGCCGATAATACAACCCCGATGGCTCCCAGTCCGCCAATCAGGAATCCGAGCGCCAGTCCGGGCCGGCGTCCCCACCGCTGGGACAGGCGGCCGACCCCGAAGGCAGCACCCGCGGACCCCAACGTGAACAACGCTGTCGGAATACCTGCATAACGATCCGTACCCATCATGTCTTGCGCCAGCAAGGCGCCGACGGTAATGCCCGCCGCCAGCCCGGATCCGGCAAGGATTTGCGACAGAATGACGACCTTCATGGTCTTGGCATGCAACTGGCGCTGCTTCTCCGGGGAATTTGCATATTCCGCGATGGAAGGTTGCAGGCTTTGCGCCTGATCCGCAAGCGCTAACGGCTGTTCCGGCATACGTTGTCTCCTTTATTCAGGCATGCTTCGGTAGAAAACACACTTCTGCATTAACGTTACAATCTGCCTAACATACATTCGGCACGAAGCATCGCTCTTTCGCATAGCCATCCATCGTAACGGAACACAGAGACGTTATCCGATGAAGAGGGTTTCGCTCCAGATTGCAACGGAACACAGAGACGTTATTCCGCGGTTTCACAGTGATTTCTGCAACGTTTGTCGCGAATAAGGGTTTACCGTTCCGTTAGCTTTTACAAAACACCCTTTTTCGCCGATTAAGGCTTCTGGGTTCTGTTACGCTGCTTACTCGACCTGGTTTGCCCGATCTACAATTAATCGACAGTCTCTTGCGTTGGGTAATTCTCGGATATTGGTGCTGTGGCGAGCGAGTTACCCTAATTTTATTTGTTGAGGATCGTTCCACTAGTATATGTCAAAGAGCACGACTATTCAATTAAATAATTGTATAGTAGAATATAATCGAGCATTGCCTCAATTCGAAGGGAGCGTTAATCTATGAGCTGGAATGAGATAACTACGATCGAACAATGGGACGAAATGCTGCACAGATCATCCGAACGCGGACAAGTGATCCTTAAACATAGCACGACTTGCCCCGTTAGCGCGAACGCGCTTCATGAATTCGAACAGTATCTTCAAGATAAGCCGAATGAATCATTGGATTATGCATTGGTCAAAGTTATCGAATCCCGGCCGGTCTCGAACAAAATCGCCGAGGATTTGAACGTCAAGCACGAATCGCCGCAAATCCTTTACGTCAAAGACGGTGCAAAATACTGGACAACCTCGCATTGGTCCGTTACGAAAGCGCACATGACTGCGGTTCTGGATTAAAACGTTCAAGAATCGAGGGGGACCGTTGATATGGCGGATCATCTGCTGGACTCCGCGAACAACTTAAAAGAGGAGCTCTACCGGCAATTATCGAGAATCGGCAAATGCCTGTCGAGCGATAAACGTTTGGAAATTCTGACCTTGTTGTCACAGGGAGCAAAAACGGTGGAGAAGCTCGCCGCTTCCTCGGGCATGAATTTCGCGAACGTATCCCGTCATCTTCAGATTTTGTTGGATGCCAAACTCGTCAAATACACCAAGCGGGGTACCCATGTCATCTATTCGTTGGCCGATCCCGCGATCGTCGATTTCCTCGCTTCCTTGTGGCGGATAAGCGCAAAACAGCTCCCGGACATTGCAAAGATCAAGGATGATTTTTTGAATCATGACTTGGAGCGAATCCAAACGCTGACGATGGACGAAGTGATGAATAAATTAAATACGGAGTCCGTGCTTTTGCTGGACCTGCGTCCTAAAGAAGAGTATGAAACCAGCCATATCGCAGGCGCGATATCCGTACCCATGGAAGAACTGGAGCATTACATGCGTTCATTGCCACAGGGTACCGAAGTTATCGCCTACTGCAGGGGCCCCCTCTGCGTGTACTCCGCCATCGCCGCGCAAAAATTGCAGGAGGAAGGATTCACGGCCTATCGGATGGATGAGGGATTGAATGAATGGCAGGAGCATTTTCAATTGCAGCAGTAATTCGAATGCAGCTTCAATAATGCTGCATCGTTCCATGTGGCTAATTACCATAAGGGTCGTTATGTTGCCCGCTCCTCGCTTCTAAAAGAACATTTAATGCCTTCGTCATCTACCTGTATTCATACAGTTAATTCAACAATTCCTCGGCATGGAAATAGAAATAACTGCGATTGTCCAGTTACGGAGAGCATCTGAGTCGCCACAACTCGATATATCCGGAAGATAAATGTACTTTTCCGGTTAATCGCCACACTATGCTCAATCTCAAACCCTGTTTAATGGACTTTTGCAGTTAACTGAACTTTGAACATGCCCGCATCTTCTTACGCGCACCTCCTGCTCCAACTTCCTGAGGTGTTCCAGCTTATACTTGCTTACTGTTAAAAGATCCTGAACCCTCAGGAAGGGTTCAGGATCTTTTGCATAACATGGAGAGACTTTACGAGCACTTGCTATATCCGCAATTCGTACAGGTCTTGCAGCCTTCGACGTTGATCAGCGAGGCTGAGCCGCAGGAGGTGCACAGGTCCTTCGACTGGTACGGCACGTGGCCAGCGCCGACGACCGGGCCTGTAGCCTCAATCGTCGCCGCGATCGGCGTGTCGTTAGCCGCATGATGCTCGGCTTCGTTCATGCCGGCATGCGTCTCGAGCGCCTTGGCGACGGCGTCTGCGATCGATTCGACGCGATTGGCGCCGAAGCCGACGGCGCCGGACCCGCCGATGCCCTTCAAGTGCTTCACGAGCAGTTGCACCTTGTTGCCATGGTCGCCGTAACGCAGGAACAGCGAGCAGACGCGCCCGAGCGCTTCCGCCATGGCGAATACGTCGGAGCCGGCCTTGCCGACGTTCAGGAAGATCTCGCCCGGCGTGCCGTCGATATCGTTGACGGTAATATACGCCATTCCGAACGGCGTGTTGTATTTGTACGTTGCGCCGCGCAGCACCTTCGGCCGCGACTTGTATTGCTTGTCGAACATCTGCGCTTGAGCCGGCGTCACACCGGCATTGAGCGTCGAGTTCAGCCCGCTGACCGCCGTATCGTCCGCAGCTTCCTCAGTTGCAGTTGCCGCTCCCGTTTCCTCCGCCTTCGCTTCTTCCTTCTTCTCGTCCTTGGCCGTGCTCAGCACCTGCGTGTCGCGGCTGCCGTCGCGGTAGATCGTCACGCCTTTGCAGCCGAGCTCGAACGCCTTTTCGTACAGCTCCTTCGTCTCTTCGACCGTAAAGTCGTGCGGCGCGTTGGCCGTCTTGGAGATCGAGCTGTCCACCCACCGCTGAATCGCGCCTTGTACGCGGATGTGATCCATCGCGGACAAGCTCATCGCCGTAACGAACCATTGCGGCAGCTCCTCGCCCGGATGCGCATCCTTCCACTCCTGCGCGATCGGCACGTATTGCTTGTCGAAGCCGAGCCGGCTCTGACGGAAATATTCGAAGGCGAAGTACGGCTCGATGCCGGTCGACGTGCCGACCATCGTGCCGGTGGAACCCGTCGGCGCCTGCGTGATGACCGTAACGTTGCGCATCCCGCGCTTCTTCACGGCTTCGCCGACATCCGGGAACGCGGCGGTTATATTCTTCATGAACCCGCTTTGCAGGAACGGCTCGGCCTTGAACGCCGGGAACGAGCCTTTCTCGGCGGCAATCTCGGTAGACGCCAAATAAGCTTCCTTCGCCATGAAACCGTACAGCTTGTCGAGGAACGCAAGCGATTCCTCGCTTCCGTAGCGAATTTCCAAGTGTATCATCAGCTCGGCCAGACCCATCGTGCCCAGGCCGACGCGGCGCTCGTTCTTCTGGTTGCGTTCGTTCTCCGGAAAATGGTACGGCGTCTTGTCGATGACATTGTCCAGGAAGCGCGTCGAGAACCGCACGACTTTGCCCAGTTCGTCCCAGGCGACGTCATGCTTCTCTTCGTCATAGAACTTCGACAGGTTGATCGCCGACAGGTTGCACACGCCCCAAGCCGGCAAGCCTTGCTCGCCGCACGGATTCGTGCAGATGATCGGGTTGAAATACCAGCTGTTGGACATCTGGTTGTAATATTCCATGAACACGACGCCCGGCTCGGCCGATTTCCAGGCAGATTCGATGATCGTATGCCATACGTCGCGCGCGCGAACCGTGCGGTAGTGCTCCGTCTTCTTGCCGAGCTTCTTCCACTTGTCGAGGTCGCCGTCCCAGAGCTCGTTGTATTCCGGGTCCGACTTGTCCGGGAACACGAGATCCCAGTCCAGATCTTCCTTGACGGCTTTCATGAACGCGTTGCTGACGCACACGGACAGGTTGGCGTTCGTCACCTGACCCATCGTCTGCTTGACGGTAATGAAGTCGACGACGTCCGGGTGCCAGTCGTTCATCATGAGCATGAGCGCGCCGCGGCGGCTGCCGCCCTGCTCGATCAGGCCGGTCGTATAGCTGAACAGGCCGCCCCACGATACAGCGCCGGAGGAAGAACCGTTCACGCCCTTCACGACCGAACGGCGAGGACGCAAGGAGCTCAGGTTGATGCCGACGCCGCCTCCGCGCGCCATGATTTCGGTCATCTCGGACAGCGTCTCCATGATGCCGCCGCGGCTGTCGTGCGGCGACGGAATGACGTAGCAGTTGAACAGCGTGAGCTCTTCGCTCGCTCCGGCGCCTGCCGCGATCCGTCCGCCGGGCACGAGCTTCCAGTCGTCCAGCAGCCAGCGGAATTTGTCTGTCCATTCCTTCTGCTTCTCGGGCGAAGTTTCGACCGATGCCATCGCGGCGGCTAAGCGATCCCACATTTGCTCCGGGGTTTTCTCGATCGTCAGCGTCAGCTTCTCAACCGCGGACTCGACGAGTTCGCCATTGCGAAGCTTCACCGTCGCGTTGCTGCCCTCGCGCTTCACGACTTCTCCGACTTCCTTGGCCGGGAATTTCGGATCGTCCTTCGTCAGCACGAGCACCACGTCGCCTACCTTCGTCTTGCTGGTATCGGCGTTCTTCCACGCGTAACGATCCAAAAATATTTTCTCGCTTAATCCTGTCAGCCGCTTCGATTGCACCGTCTTCAACCCGAATCACTCTCCTGAATGCTTATAATGATTGTTGCATCAAGCTTTCATGCAATTTTCATAAGATGTATGTAAAGATGTCCACATATAGGTGGCCTCGTCATTATAGCATACCACATATTGTGAGGCTATAGGTCTATTCTCTTATATGACCTAAGGTTGTCGTTCCGCCGCAAATACGCTCGTTTTCGCTCGCTTTATCGTCGATTTACGCACGATCTGCCCAAGGATTTGAAATCGCCGACATGGTTCATACTAAGATTGAGAATACTAGCGCGAAGGAGGAAATATCGTTGCCTATCTCTCCGATCGATCCTGTCTCGCGTTCCGTCCACCCGCTGGTGGAGCTCCGCTTCGACCGTTCGGCGTTCGAGGACCTGGAGCAGCGAATCGCCCGCAACGGGCCATGGGACCATTGGACTTTGTACCAGCTCGCCCGGGAGGCGGAAGAATCGACGCTCGTCTCCGACTTTAACGAACTGCAATGCCTGAAGGCATTGCCTGCCTTCGAGCCGATGCCGCACCAGATCGAGACGGCGCGCAAGGTGCTGCATGAAATGCGCGGGCGCGCCATTCTCGCAGACGAAGTGGGACTCGGCAAGACGATCGAAGCCGGTCTCATTCTCAAAGAATATTGGGTGCGCGGCCTGGTGCGCAAGGCGCTCATTCTGGTGCCCGCCTCCCTCGTGCTGCAATGGGTGCGCGAATTGACGCAGAAGTTCGACTTGCCCGTCGTTGCGCACCGGAAGTCGTATTCCTGGCAGCAGGATATCGTCGTCGCCTCCATGGACACCGCCAAGCGGGAGCCCAATCGCGGACTGCTCATGGAGCAGGAATACGATCTGGTCATCGTGGACGAGGCGCACAAGCTGAAAAACAGGCGCACGACCAATTACAAGTTTATGACCGAGCTTCGCAAAAAATATTGTTTGCTGTTGACCGCGACACCTGTGCAAAACGACCTCAGCGAGCTGTACAACCTGATTACGATCCTGAAGCCCGGGCAGCTCGGCGAAGAAGGAGATTTCAACGCCAATTTCGTGCAGGGAAGACGTCTTGCCAAGAACGAGGACAAGCTGCAGGCGAACCTCGGAGAGCTCATGATTCGCAACAGGCGCAGCGACGGCGGCGTGCATTTCACGAGAAGATACGTCACGAACGTGCCGCTGACGCTGTCGCCGGAAGAGATGGATCTGTATAACGGCGTGACCGATTATATCCGGCAGCACGCTTACGCCGAGAACGGCGATCTGGCCAGCATGCTTTCGCTCGTCACGCTGCAGCGCGAAGTATGCTCGAGCCGGGACGCCGTGTTTCTTACGCTCGTGAATTTGTTTAAAAAAACACCAGAAGGTTCTCCGCTGCGGGCCCGGATCTGGGAACTGGTCGAGCTGATCCGCCGCATTACCGCCAACACGAAGGCCGAGAAAACGATGGAACTTCTGCAAACTATGAATGACAAAGCGATCGTGTTCACCGAATACCGGCAGACGCAAGATTACTTGATGCGCTTCTTCCAGGAGCACGGCATTCAGGCAGTGCCGTATCGCGGCGGCATGAATCGCGGTCGCAAGGATTGGATGATGGACCTGTTCCGCAAGCGCGCGCAGGTGCTGGTCGCCACGGAGGCCGGCGGCGAAGGCATCAACCTGCAGTTCTGCCACCATATCGTCAACTTCGACCTCCCATGGAATCCGATGCGCGTGGAGCAGCGGATCGGCCGCGTCCACCGGCTCGGACAGACGGAAGACGTACACATCTACAACCTGTGCACCCTTGGCACGATCGAAGAGCATATCGTCCGCCTGCTGCACGAGAAGATCCATCTGTTCGAATCGGTCATCGGCGAATTGGACGATATTGTGGAACGCCTCGAACGGGAACAATCCTGGGACCAGCGCGTAGCGAAGCTGGTGCTGACGACCGCCAGCGACGACGAATTGCGCAGCCGGCTGGACCATCTCGGAGATGAGCTGCTGGAAGCGCGCGCGTTGGACGTACAGGAGGCCAGATCATGAATCCGAAAAAAATCCAGAAATTCGTGCTCTCTTATCTCGAAGCGACCGATTGCCATCTGATCGAGAAAAGCCCGGGGCACGTCACGGTGAAATTATCCCCTGCAGCCGACAGAGCTTTGACAAACCGCCCGTATTATTGGAGCTTCATCGACAATACCGGCACGCCGCCCGAGACGATGTCCTACTCCTGGATGTTCGACAAGTCGCCGCTGCCGGCCTCCGGCGTACCGGCGACTCCCCTGTCGTCGGTCATGACGGTCGGCGGCCGGGTCATCCGCGAGGAAGTTTATTTCGGTTCGCGCCGCCTGGACCACCTGTTTCACGCCGTAAGAGGGTCCGGACGCTGTGTCATGATGTTCGAAGAGCCGCCCCGGGAAAGGCGCGGCCCGCTCGAATCGATTCCTTATGCGGCTTGGCTCGGCGTGAACTTCAAGGTCGCGTACGAGTGCGATACGAAACGGGAATGCTTGTACGGATGGGGCATCTCGCTGGCGACCGGCAGCGTCGACGAACGCTTCTGGGAGCGGCTCAAGTCGACCAAGCTGACTCCGTGCCTGCCCGCCAACGTGCATCTGCTGCGCAACGGGTTGACCATCCGCAAAGGAATGAGCCAATTGGAATCGTTGCTGGAGCGACGGCTGAAGGCGGAAGATTTCTCATGGGCGGAAGAGGCCGAAGCACGCAGACAAGACGAATTGCGGCGGATCGAGCAATATTACGGGCCGCAGCTCGAGCGGGCGTCCTCCTCCGACCCGACCGAGCTGCTGACGGAATTGCAGAGCCGCAAGCAGCAGCGGGAACAGGAAATCGATTGGCAGTATCGTCCCCGCATCCAAGTCTCCGTGCTCAACTGCGGCATCTTCCATCTGCCGGGCATTCGCTAACAGAATGCCCGGTCGGGCACGATTCGGGCGATTCCGGCAAAATCTCCATTCATGAGAGGCCGTCGGCTTTGACAGGTTCCAACAGCATCGGCGCAGCTTGTCCCTTACAATGGGAACATGCCGTCAACATTCACGCAAGTGAAGGAGGTCCATGATGATAAAAGTTCGCGCTTTCGCTCGCTTCATGCTCATCGGTCTGCCGCTCCTCTCCGTCTCGCTTGCCGCCTCGAGCCTCCCGGCCGCCGCGGCGGCGGAACGGATATCGAATTCCGAATTCCAAACAGCCGCCGCGGCGACGCCCGATTCCGAAGTTCAGCGGCAAGTTCGCCTGTGGGCGGATCAACTGTCGTCGCAGAAGCCGTTCGCAGCCTGGAAGACGGCGACGCCCGATATTCAGGCGCTCGGTCCCGGCACGCACGGCTGGCTCGCGACGTTCAAAACCGCAAGCGGTCAAATCGTCGGGTACATGGTCGTCCATGCCGCCGAAGACGGTACGCTGCGATTAAGCGAATATGGAGTCGGCCCGAGCGCCCTGTTCGATCCGGCCATGCTGGAGAAGACGCTGCGGGAGAACGGATTGTTGGACGAAACGCCGGACGCGCCATATCGCGCAACCCGCTATTATGCCCATCCTTTCGCCGCCGTCTGGCAAGTCATAATCGGCAGCGACGTCTATTGGGCAGACGCCAAAACCGGCGAATTGCTGCCGTTGGGCGCGGAGGATTGGGACAAGCTTCAGCAACAGTTGAGCCCGGCGGCGCCAGCGGCGAAAGCAGACCCTGCTCCATTCGACGGCAGCGTCGCCTCCTGCTGGATCGGCAAATCGTTCGATGCTTATGAAACGCTGCCTTGGGTTACCGGCGCGCCTTCGCTGTCCGTGCAAGACGAAGAGAAGGTGCAGCGCCGCCTTCGCGGCAGCCTGCACCTTCGTTATGTAGTCGAGCCGTACGGTGACGCCGCGTTGTACGCGGTGCCGGTCATCGGCTTCCTTGGCGCTCCCGGCGGACGGCTGGATCTGGCCGTCGACATGAACGGCACGAGGTTCATCCCGATCGAAACTTTAAAGCAATACGGACAATTTTACGCCTGATCCCGCTTCCCTATTCGGGATGACCTTGCGCCAGGAAGGCGGAATCGGACGGTTCGGTTCGTCGCGCGGCCAATCTGCGTCCGCGCCACCAGACGAAAATCCCGACCGGCAGCAAGTGCCCGAACCATCGCAGCATCCAAGGCTCCCGCTTTCTTCGCCGTTCCCGGCGAGCTTCGGGCGCTTCCTGCGGTTTCTCCAAGCGGGTCACGACGCGTTCCGTTACATATTTCACATAATCGGCCATATCACCCAAACATGCAACCCTCCTTCCCTCTTTATTTATTGTGTCCAGACCCATCGTTGCCCAACCCCGTATGGAGAAGACAATTCGGTGTCACGATATGAGGTAACGACGGTTGAGGGAAAGAAGGAATGCATCGTGCGATATTGCTTGAATAAAGCCTTGCTGATGGTTGTGGTGCCGATAATGGCCGGCAGCATCTTGCTCGCCTGCCGCCCTGTCGCTGCCGAAGCCGCTGCTGCGGCGCCCGCATCGAACAGGATAAGCTCGCCGGACACGCCCGACATACGCGGCGCCATTCCGGGCGCAGACGTCATCATCGATGCCGGACACGGCGGGATCGACGGGGGCACGCATTGGAATGAAGTCAAGGAAAGCCACCTCAATCTGGCGATCGGGCGCAAGCTGTACTTGCTGCTCCGAAGCCGAGGGGTGCGGGCGATCCTGAACCGCACGGGCGATTACGCGCTGAGCGACGACAATCGCTGGCACCGGTCGCGCTCCCGCCATCGCCGCGATTTGACGCAGCGCCGCGGGCTGTCGGATGAAGTGGAGGCGGAGCTGCTCGTCAGCGTTCATGTCAATTGGTCCTCCAAGTCCGGCAAGCGTGGACCGCTCGTCATTTACCGCAGCGGCGACGACCGCAGCGCCTTGCTCGCCATGCTCCTGCAGGAGCAATTGAATCGCCAGCAAAGCAGCGCAAGACGACCGCAGGCTGCCGATCAATTCTATCTCCTGAATCGATCGGCAATCCCGAGCGCGATCGTCGAGACCGCCTTCCTGAGCAATCCCGAAGACCGCGCGATGCTCACTTCGCCGCGCGGCCAGACCCGAATTGCCGAAGCGATCGCGGCCGGCATCGCCGCCTACCGCTCGCTCGTCCCGTGAACCCGACCCGGCATCGGCAGCAATTCCGACAGGCGGACGAAGGTTGCCTCCATGCTCAGTCCCGGAATCGCGTTCTTCAGTTCTCCGGATGTCGTCAGACCTGTCTGACCCACATGTCCGATGACGACACAGGTCGAGCGCTTCGCAAGCTCCCTGCGGACGACAGAGATCTGTCTTGATACGTGGCTGCGGGTATTCACGTCGTCCAGGAACACATCGTTCTGCAAGAGCGGCACGCCGAGCTCCTTCGCCACCTTCGGCACGACCGTCTTCCAGGACGTCCGGCTGTCGAGGAAGAACAGCCCTCTCTCCTTGCATACTTGCAGCACGATCCGCATGACCCGCTCATCTGCCGTCACCCGGGAGCCCATATGGTTATTCATGCCGATCGCATAGGGGACATCGTCGATGGCCGCTCCCACACGGCGGCGGATCTCGTCATCCGGCAAGCTCGTCAGGATGGCGCCGGGCCCCAGCCAGCTGGCCCGGCCCCGGATCGGCTCCATCGGCATGTGCACGATGACGTCGTGACCCTTGGCATGCGCCGCTTCGGCATCCTTCTTCGTGGAAGGCAGAAACGGCATGATGGCGACCGTCAGCTTGACCGGCAAGTTCAGCATCTCGTCCGTTCCCTTCATGCCATTGCCGAAGTCGTCGATCACGATCGCGATCTGGCGTGTCGCGGCTTGTACCGGCGGGGACCCGGAAGCTTGCAGCACCGGTACCCCCGTGCTTGTAACCGCAATGATCACAGCCGCTAAGATGAATTTCCATTTCCTCATTCCGTCGATCGATTCCCCTTTACTTATCTTTTATCAATTTGCGAGCTCCCTACCATTATTTCCATTCATCCGCCCATTCAATAACCGGTTGCGTAAACAGGACGTCAAAGAAGTGAGCGGCTTCCCGGCCCGGCCGCGGTTGCCCCGGGACAATCAATCTGAAATGTTCGAATGGACTTAATTATATACCTTGAATTCGTAACAGGAAGCATTTCCGCCGCTGTATGTGGAACCTGCTACGGTGACCCTGATATACCGGTAAGTCGCATTGAATGTGTCGGTCGTCAAACCTTGCGTCGCGTTGCCCGTCCGGTCCAGAATCGTCGTATATGTCGCATCGTCGTTGCTGCCCTCGATCTTGTACTGGTATGCCCTCGGATAGGTTGTGCTGTTGTACCAGTAGCTATCGAGCTTGGTAACAGGCATGCTGCTTCCCAGGTCGACCTTCCACCACTGCGGGTAAGTGTTCGTGACGGCCGCCCAGCGGGTACCGGCATTTCCGTCATTCGCATAATCGATGTCATTGCCTGATTGCACCGAGCTGGCAGTAGCCGTCTTGCCCTGCGAAACAAGCTGCTCTGTCGGGTTCGGATTCGCCCCTGTCGGCGTAATCGTCATAACCTGCGCATTGTTGGCGCCGAACTTAATGCTGCGTAGGGCCGCCTGACCGGACGTAAACTCTACGCCGAGCGCGCTTGCCCGGTTGACAAGCCGATACTTCGTAATTCCGCTCAAACCGGTGTTCGTCGCCGCTGCAACCGCAGGCGCCGTAGAGGAAGGCGTGAGATAGGCAGGAGCGGCGTTCCCGACAGGCAACAGATACCATTGATCGCTGCCCGCCGCGGCACCATTGCCGCCGTTCGCGAAAGGATCGGCATTCGGGTCCGCCGAACCCGACTTCACGGCGGCCCCCATTGCCCTCGTTGCCGCGGCAGTCGTTCCGGACACTTTCAGGTAATTTCCTGTGGATGCATTTTGCAGTCTAAAGAATCCGCTGTTTTTCGTGGAATCGAACTCATCGGGTACGGGAACGAACACCCATTCGTCGGCCGTCCCGTCTTGCAGCGCATTGCCGCCAATGGAGATGGTATACTTGGAAGTCTGCGATATTGCCGTTCCATTCTTGTCTTTCGGCGGATTGTATGTCGAATAGTAGGTATGCCCAGGACCTGGATCGGCCAGGGAATAAGTAATTTGTTTGCCGGAAAGATCGGAAATCAATCTGAACGAATAGCCGCTCACTTGCTGGTTCGTCAGACTGCCTGAATCTATCTGGGACAAATAGCTGCCTACGACAGCCGGAAGTTTGCCGACGACGCGGAAAGTGTCCGGTGCGCCCAAATCATCTGTCTCGTACACGTATCCGTCATAGCCGACAGAGCGGTATTTGCCGCTGTATACGTTATAGGAGTAAGCATTCTGGTATTGCGTGTTGACCGGAACGAACAGCCTTTGCGTCGCCGTATTTTTGAAAATCGGGTTGCCAGTGCCGGGTGTCGCCGTGGTTACGTATCCGGTCGAATTGTTTTCTTGTTTGATTGTGACCTTGCCGCTTTCGATATAAACGGTTACAGCAGCGTCCAAAGCCGGATCGGAGTAGGAGACGGACGGGATACTGCTGCCGCTTGCGTTTTTGATCGTCCCGTTGACCGTATTTGCCGTATAAGCGTTGCCCGCGGCATCTTTGAATGTAAAATCTCCGCTGTCTGGAATTTTCGTATAACCGATGCTTAAGGACGAACCGTCCATGCCTGTTCCCGTGAGCGTAAGACTGTCTGTTGACGGCGTATAGTTAACGGTGAGATTGTGATCGCTGCCGGCCCCCATGGGACTGCCGATCCATCCGGCATAGCCCTTCAGCGCGGATCTCGTCCATGTCCCGTTGTACCACACGTCCCATGTGCCTTCAGCCATCTTGGCGCTAATCGGAGAGCGGGCGAGGTTGAAGAACGTGAGCACGTTGCCATAGCCCGGCTTCCAATTGATGTGGTTGTTGTAGAGCGCATAGAAATAGCCGTTCACATTATCAACGAACAATCTGGCCCCGGCAACCCCGTAGGACCACGTCGATCCCGGGAAGTTGCTGTTGGTGGCCGCTTCGTTAACGTCGTTCCAAGGGGAAGTGGCAACCTGCCCGATTAAATTCCACGTAACTCCTTTATCTGTCGAATAAGTAGCCAGAAGGCGGTTGTTATGAACGCCTGTGGAAATTCTCTCATTGTTCGTCGGGTTGTCGGTCGCAAACGGATCGAATTGATATTCGTCGTTTGCCAGCGCATACCAGTATCCCGTAGCCGGGTCCACCCATACGCCGATCCCGTCATTATGGTCATCCTGGTAGGGGGTCGGAATGCCGTACGTTGCATCGATCTTGTAATTGATCGTTCCCGGCCTGTTCCAGTAAGAATTGTAGGTCGTTGTCGTCCCCCAACTGGTATTCAGCTTGCCCAAGTCCGTACCGGTGTTGTATTTGATCCAGGAGCCGCCGCTGTCGGACTGTTCGTAGTTGGAAACGGAATACATCCAGTGAAACTCGCCGTCCTTGTCGACGAAAGCGGAGCCGGCAATATCAGCTTTGCCGGAAGTGAGGCCGGGAACTGCATGTTGGATATAAGTCGGGAATTTCTCCGTTGCTGCATAGGAAGTCTGCGAGCCTCCGAATACCGGAATCATCAGAAACGACAGGATCGTCAATCGTGCTGCAACCGTAAATATCCTCCCAGCTTTCATAGGTTTGCCTCCTCAAAATTTGATATCATACTCGCTCCCCAGTAGTCGTTCTCTCCTCCATCCCGCTTTTCATTCGCAGTTGTGCCTCATCTCCGGCTTTCATCCATGTATTAACGCATATCCCGGGTGCTTATTGTCCATGAATCACCCCCTATAAATGTTTCCGCTTATAAGTAAGCATAGCTTTTGTTGATGACCAGCGCGTTTACCCTCCACGGTAAGCCTGCGCACGATCGGAACCGCATCGTTACATAACCGTCCCTTCTCTGCACGAACGAAATAATGTCCGTCGCGAATTCGCCGGCTTTCAGAGCCTTCTCCGTCTTCCATTGCACCTGCCCCGGGATTTCAAGCTCCGTACCGGACGAAGCGGCGCCGTCCCCGGACACGATCAGCAGATCGTACCTTCCCTTGGGCAGTTCAATCCTGAATACCGCTTCCCCCGTCCCGCCCATGAAGTCCCGACGAAGCAAATCCGGTTCCCCTCTGTCGATCGCCTCTAGCGAATCCGCAAGCTCCCAGCCGATGCCCGTGCGAGGCGCAAATGCGGACTCCGGCGATATTTTGCGAAACGTTTGTCCGAGCACCCCTTCTGTATGAACCTGGCGGGGAAGCGCCCGATCATAATCCTTATGAAGCAGTTCCGGCCGGACTCCGAAATCAAGCCGGTAGGCGGCAAGCCTTGACTCCCGGCTGTTGCCGGCATAGGAATCGAACGTGAAGTGATCAAGTAGCCGAAAGTGGTGCGTGTCCCGGTCCTTGCCGAGAAATACTCTGCGCCGCGTGTGCGCCGAATGGACGCGAGGACTGCAGATGCCGTCCTCGGCTCCATTCCGAAGCTCACCATCCATACCCGTAAACAGATCGGGCGCCGTCCCGCTCTCCTGCGGATAAATCAGATAAATGCCTTCCGGTTCCGTATCGAAACGCAGACAGCCGGCCGTTCGGACGTATTCCACGTCCACCTGCGACACCCCATCCACTCGCAATGCGAAGATGCTTTGCGTCTGGGGGAACGGGTCGCGGATCGCGGCATGGCCGCCAGCCCGGCTTCGGATTTCGACCCAACGCACCTGTCCGTCGGCCATGTCGGCGCTGACCTCGAGTCCCCCGACAGCCAGCAACCCGCGGAACGCGCAATCGTTCCATTTTCCGTAAACGCTCACCCGCTCGCACACTTGATGGTCGTACAGGCCGACTGTCCGTTCCCGTTCCCGTTCTCCCTTCGGAACCGCCGGGAACACCTCGATCACGCCATCATAGCTTTGCAACAGCATTTCGTTCACGGCAGCGACGATTCCGCCGGAAGCTTCCATCATGTGCGGATGGTACAGCGGCTCATTCGTGATGTTGCAATAATTCATCCAGCGCTCCGTCTCTTCCGCAAACAAGCCGTTGCAGCGCAGCGACAGATCGATGCCTTGCTCGTACAGAAGCCGAAGCGCGGTATCCCCCTTGCCCAGCCGGGAGGCCGTGCAGGATAGCCAACCGAACTGGAACATGCCGAATTCCGTATTCTCTTCCGCGTAGCGTAATGTGTTTTCCGCCCGCCGCCTGAGAGACGCCTCGCTGCGCCGATCGATTTCGCCTGCCGGGCAGATCGGCATCAAGAGCGACGGATGACGCAGATGCATGTCTGCGGGCGCCCACTCGGAGTCGAGCAGCACATCGCCGTAATGCGCAGAAACCGCACTCGGATAAGGGGCGAGCCGGTCCGCGATTTCCTTCCACCTGCGCCGGTCTTCCCCAGCTTCGCCAAGCCGCTTGTTCGCCTCTGCCGCGATTCGCAGCAAATACTTGACAGCCGCCAGCGTACACGTCGAGTTGCGCGTAAGCGGCCCCTGCTCCGGCGAAATATCCGGAAATACGTCATACTGCCCTGTCTCCGCATCGTATTGCAAATACCCCTCGAAAAATCCCGCGATCCGTTGAAACAACGGATACGCCTTCTCCCGCAAGAAGTCCGCATCCATGCCATAGCGATAATAATCCCATAAGAACTGCGCACACCAAGGCCATATGCTGAAATAAAGCGCATGCGGATAGTCCCCGGCCACGCCCTCCAAGCCGTAAAATTGTTTCGCCATCCGTTCGGCATCATCGACGTAAGAAAGCAGCCCTTCATTGAATGCATCCGCCAATTCCAGATGATTGGCCGTATACAGCGGCCAGAAGGCGGCTTGAATGTTCACGTCCCAGTACCACATGCTGCCCCACTTGGTCGGCTGCTTGATGTCCCATAATCCGTTCAGGCCGCAAGCTTGCTCGCGCATCGTCCCTCCCTTGCCGCTGCTGCAAGCGATCGCATACAGGTTGACGTGCCACAAATCCTCGAGCAGCTTGTCGGGCAGCGTCACGGAAGACTTGCACCAGAAGCTTTGCCAATGCACCCGATGATTCGTCGTCATCTCCGCGATCCTCCCGACAGCCGTGTCAAGCCGTTGCAAGGCAGTCTGCAGCAAATCTCCGGCCTGCTCCTCCGTCAACACCGTCGTGAGCAACGTGAGGCGTTCCCCCGCACCGCGGACGCGGAGCCGCATCCCGGCGCCGTCTTCGGCATGACCATCGACGCTGCCCTTCGCCCCGATCAGCCTCGTTATCACGATGAACGAAAACGGCGGGTACCGCTCCTTGTCTTCTCCGTCAGGAAAAAAAGAGCCCACATAGTAGAAGGTGGACTCATCATGCTGTCGATATGTCACGTTCATGTCCGCGTATCGTCTTGCAGGAACCGTCAAATCAACCGATTCTATCAAAGAAGCGGCTGTCTGCCTGATCTCCGTCACGACGTAATCGCCGTCCTGGGCGACGATCGTATCCGCTTCAAGTCTCTTGCCTGCCTTCTCGACCCGCAGACGAACGACTGCCCGCTTCACGTCGAGCTGCAAGGAATAACAATCCGGCTCCTCCAGCTCTTTCGAAGGACGCAGGCGGATCTCCCCGGTCGGATAATGGGACACGCCCCCGGGCGGTTTGCCGTATTTCCGATACATGCTGCTGTCGGATAACGCGTCGCCGTACAGAAAGAAAGGCTCCTGTCCGGGGTTGCGATACATCGTTTCCGCTCTCCGCTTAAGTTGCTCGAATGTACGCCCGTATTGAACGCGATAGTCGGGCCTGTCCCCGTTCAAAAACTGCTTGCTGTATCGATGAAGCTTGCGGTAGTAAATCTCGTAATGATTGAGCGCAATCGTCAGGAGATGATCCTCGAAATAAACCATGCCGCCAAAATGTCCGTTGCCCAGCGGCAACGCCTCGTTCCAGCCGCTCGGAGCATGATCGTACGCAACAGTCGTCATTCGCGCTTCCTCCTACCCCTTGATCGCCCCGATCATGACGCCTTTAATGAAATACTTCTGCAAGAACGGATACAAGCAGATGATCGGCAGCGTTGAGACCATGATCGCCGCGTACTTGATCGTCTCCCCGATCGCGTACTTGTCGTCTCCGAGCGCGCCGGTCATCATCGAATCGGTGTTGTTGGCGATCAAAATATCGCGAAGCACGAGCTGAAGCGGGTATAATTCATTGTTCCGCAAGTAGACGAGCGCGCTGAAGTACGAGTTCCAGTGTCCGACCGCATACCATAGGATCATTACGGCTACGACGGGCATGGAAAGCGGAAGAATAATGCGGAACAATACCGTCATGTCGCCTGCGCCATCTATCTTCGCTGATTCTTCCAGATCGACCGGAATTCCCTGAAACGAGGTTCGCATGATGATCATGTTAAACGTGTTGATCGCGCCGGGAACGATCAGCGCCCACATCGAATTCATCATGCCGAGCTCATTGACGAGCAGATAAATCGGAATCAAACCGCCATGAAAGACCATCGTCACGACGATGAAAAACATAAGCCCATTTTTGAAATACAACTTCGGCCTGGACAGTACGTAGGCGCCGATCGCCGTCATCAAGAGATTGATCGCCGTTCCGACCGTCACGTACAACAGCGTATTTTTGTAACCGGATGCGATCATCGGGTTTTCGAATACCGCCGTGTAAGCCGCCGTATCGAACCCCGCCGGACGAAGCAGAATGCCGCGGGTTTGCAGGAACATCGTCGCATCGCTGAGCGAAGCGAACAGGACATACAGGAACGGATACAGCGTGACGATACACAACCCGATCATCAGGAGCATATTGAAGCAGCCGAACGCCCTTTCCACCGTCGTTAGTTTCATAGGTAAATCCCCTCACCACAGTTTGTTCTCGCTGATCCGTTTGCTGAACGCATTGGCCGCCACGATCAGAAGGAAGCTGATGACGGAGTTGAACAGTCCGACCGCCGCCGTGTAGCTGTAGCTCGCCTCCAATATCCCTTTGCGGTACACATAGGTGGATATGACATCGGCCGTCGAATAGGTGAGAGGGTTGTAAAGCAGCAGGACCTTCTCGCTGCCGACCGTCAGCATGTTGCCCATTTGCAAAATGAACAAAATCGCGATCGTCGGCATAATGCCGGGAATCGATACGTGCCAGGCTTGCTTCCACCGGCTCGCCCCGTCGATCCGTGAAACTTCGTACAGCGTCGGATCGATCGTGGCCAGAGCCGCCAGATAGATGATCGAGCCCCAGCCGATACCCTGCCAAATACCGGACGATACATACAAAAATTTGAACCAACTTGCCTCTTTCATAAAATCGATCGGTTCGATGCCGAAAGAACCGAGCAGTTGGTTCACGAATCCCGTGCGGCTCAGGAAATCGAACATCATCCCGGTCACCACGACGATCGATATGAAATGCGGCAAATAGGAAACCGTCTGCACGACCCGCTTGAATAACCGGACGCGAATTTCGTTCAGCAGCAGCGCCAGCACGATGGGGGCGGGAAAGCCGAACAACAGCTCGTAGACATTGATCAGAATCGTGTTCCGGATCAATCGCCAGAAGTAGATGCCGTTGAAGAAGCTTTCGAAATGTTCGAAGCCGACCCAAGGGCTTCTCCATATTCCCGAAGACGGCTGAAAATCTTTGAAAGCAATGAGCAGACCGTACATCGGCCCGTAGTGGAAGAGGGCATAGTAGGCGATGACGGGAACGGCCAGCAGATAGACGAACCAATGCCGTCTCAGATCGGCGCGGATCGTCAGCCATGTTGTCGGATGGCCGGCGCTTCGAGGCATGATGCTTCCAACCTTTCTGTCTTCAGACTGCGGCAACCATCCGGGAAGGCGATAGCGATTCTCCCGCCCGGACGTGCCTTTTATTTAGCGATTGTTGAAGCGCTCAAGCGCCGCCTGTTGAATTTGAATCGCTTCGTCGATGTTCATGCTTTGAATTTTGCTTGCATACTTGTGGAAGTTATCGATCGGCTCCGCGCCCATGATGAACTTCAACAGCATTTCGTCCTTGTACGTATTGATATCCGTCATGATGGAAGCAAACTTGCCGGACTCTTCTTCCGTCGGGGTTACCAGCGGCATCTTGCGCTCGACGGTCGGCTTCGACCAGATCGACAGCGCGTCTCTCTGCTGAGGCAATGCGAGATATTGCAACTGGAAATTATCGCTCAGTACGAAGGGAGCGCTCCATGTCGCACGGTTATACTTGGCGATCGATTGCTGGACGCTGACGCCGGCTGGCGGATTCAGAATCTCAGGCTTCAATACGGCTTTGCCGTTCTCCATTGTATAGCTTTCGCCCTCGATGCCGTAATTGAACAGCAGCTCGCCTTGCTCGCCGTAAGCGTAATCCAGCCATTTAACCGTTTCGATCGGATTTTTGTTGCTCGTCGTAATGGCGGCGCCGACACCGTTGGACGCAAAATCTTTCTGCCCCCAGAGCGGTGTGTCTCCCGCCTTCAAGACAGGATACGGGGCGGGGACGAGATTGAACTTCGGATCCGTATCCTTCATCAAGCCGGCAAATTTGCCGATCCCCCCGCCATTGAACACGACAGAAGAACCGAGCAGGTTTGTTGTCATCTTGTTGTCGAACAATTTGCTGTTCGGGGCCGCGAAATCTTTATCCAGCAATCCTTCCTTATACCATTGATTCATCGTCGCAAGAAAATCTTTGAATTCCGGCTGGATCGGGCCGAATTTCACTTTGCCGTTGTCCTGATAGAAGCTGTTGTTAATACCCCACGCACCGAGAAACGGGGCGTCGGTATCGAACAAATCCTTATCCAGGTAGACCGGGATTTCGTCCGCTTCGCCGTTGCCGTTCGGATCCTTCTCCTTGAACGCCTTCAACACGTTGTGCCATTCGTCAATCGTCGTCGGCATTTGCAGACCGAGCTTGTCGAGCCAATCTTGGCGAATAGCCGGACCGAAGAACACTCTGACCTTGTCGTCGCCGCGCAGGAACGGGAACGCATAGATGCTGCCGTCATCCGTCATGATTTGCTTCTTCCAGTCGGGATGCTCGTCGAGCAGTTTCTTCAGGTTCGGCGCATACTGGTCAATCAAGTCGTTCAGTTTGATAATTTTCTGGTCCTTGATCGCTTTCTCGGGACCGCCAGGGAAGGTCGTCCATTGATATTCGATGACATCCGGCAGTGCATTCGAGACGATCATCAAATTGAATTGCTCCTTAGACTGGGCGGCATCGAGCGGAGGGTGTTGAAATTCGACCTTCACCCCGGTTGTTTTCTCCAGTTCCTTGTACATGGCCATCTCGGCATACGTCTTCATCTGCGCGGACGCTGCAGGGTGGTTGGCCACCCAATACGTCAGATGATCCAGCTTCGGCGCAGGCGGCTGCAATTGATTGCTGCTCTGGGGAGATTCATTGCCGCCCTGCTGTGACGCCGGCGATGACTTTCCGTTTTCTTTGTTCCCGCTGCACGCAGTAAGCGAGAATGCGAATGCGGCAACCAGCATGAACAAGCTTGCCCGTTTCATTCTTCTGTTCATTTCCTTGCCTCCCTGTATAGTTGGTGGATACCGAACCTTGTCGTCCCGGCTTCCGGTTCCCAGTGTAGATGCAGAAACAGGAAATTGTATACTTTCTCTTTTTCGCATCCTTTGTACTTTTGTAAGAATTTCAGCCAGGTTTAAAATGAATCAGTCCGACATTAATAAGGATCATTACTTACAGAATCAAAAAGAAGACAGCCTCCAAGACTGCCTTCTCAGGGTTTAACCGATCATGTCGGGCACCTTCATTTCCCGGTATTTCCCCGGCGTAATGCCTTCGTGCTTCTTGAACGCGCGAATAAAGACGACATCATTGTTGTACCCGACCATTTGCGCGATTTGGGCGATGGTTAGCTCCTTGTGGTCCATGAGTCCCTTCGAGGCTTTGATCCTTTTGTGCGTGATGTAATCGAGCAGGTTTTGACCCTGATTTTTCTTGAAGAAGGTGGAAATATATGGCGGCGTCATCTTCACTTGATCTGCGACCATCGCAAGCCCCAGGCTCGGATCATCGAGACTGCGATCGATGAGATCGACTATTTCCTGCAACAACTGCGTGTTATGATCCGACCGTTCTACATTGAACGAGCAGGTGAGCTTGACATACAGTTCCTTCGTTCGCAGATGCATCCCTTCCGCAGTCGGGCAACTGAACACGGCTTTAATCGGGTCGAAGTCCGCACCCAGCACTTCCTCCTGGTCCGTATTCGTGGAGTTGACGATTTTCAGAAATGTGCTCATCACGTTGAAAAACAGGCATTTACCGAGTTCCGGCGTAATGTGCTTGGAATCGAAGTTCATGGAATATATTTTGTCGAGCAGCTTTCCCGCATTTTCGATATCGCCGCTGCGCACAAAGTTGGTAAGCTGGATTTCGACTTCAAGCGGGTAGTAATAGTGTTGTTTCGTGTTTTCGATATCCTGAAAATGGATAATGACGTTCTTGCCCATTATGAGTCTGTATTCCAGCGCTGCAAGCGCTTCGGGATAAGCGTCGCGAATCGCTTTGGGTCCTTGCTGAATCCCCCCCGCTGTGACGGTTATGCCAATTTTAAACCTTGTCGTAATGATATCGTAGAGCGATTGCACGATATCCCGAATTTCCGCTTCTGCATTCCCCTCCTGTTCGTTCTTCACGTTGATAATAATCGCAAGCCGGTCCCGGTCAAGCTCAACGGAAAATCCCTTATGACGAGGTCCGATCAGATCCGAGCTTACATTGGATACGATAAACCTTGCCAAAGCCCATTGCTGCTCATCGTCCTCGGAGAAAAGCTGAATATCCTCGATCTTGACCAGCAGAACCGTAAAGCGGTCGCTGATGAACTTCAGATCCATAAATCGCAAGGAATCTTCGTTCCCCTCCGACAAGTCCAAGTCCATGTACCCGTGCAAAAGTCGGGATAAGTAGTTGGCGCGTATGAACGGTGTTTGTCTGGTCAGCGTGCTGCGTAAATGCTTCTCTTCATGAATCGACCCCTCGATCGTCTGGCGAATGAACTCGTATTCGTCATTGGGAGGGTGCCTGCTCATATGCTTGCCTCGCATGATCGCATTCACGGTTTTTTGCAGCGGCTTGTAGCTGCGGTAGACTCCCGAGGTGACGGCGAGCAACCCAAAGACGATGCATAGAAGGAGCAGCAGGACAGACCATCGTTGAATTTGGTTGACCTGTTGCATGAACACATCGTTCGGTGTGACAGTTATGTACTTGAAGGCTGCTTTCTGCGAAGATACGAAGGATACCATCTGGTCGATACCGCCAATCCGGTAGGTGAGCGGAACATCCGCATGCTCCATTCGTTTCAGTAATTCGGCAGGAAATGGCGTCTTGCTCGTACTCATGATCGTCTGGCCGTCGTTGTCGATAATGTAGATGGAACTGTGGCTGGCCGCTTCGAACTGGGCGAACATTTGCTTGATCTGATCGACATCGATCAACACGATAAAATTTCCGAGATTGTCAGACTGCGAACGAATGGGAAGCGATTGCGCATAGACGATGACCTCCTTCGGGATATCGTCTATGCTTGCGAGCGGATTCAGTCCTCTGGAGAGCGAAGTGACCGGCAGGTAAGACACTTTGTGCAAGCTGTTCAACTGCTCATCTCTCCACTGTTCGTACGAAAGACCTTTAAACGTGTAATTGGTAGCATAAAACGATCGCGAATCTGTAATCATATCTGCCTTGACGATCGTATCGCTCATGGAAAAATAGACGAAATAGTCGAATATGAAGCTGCTGATCATGCTGCGATAACGGGCCATCTTGTCCCGCATGAACTCGACAAACTGGTATTCATTCGCACTGTTCGCATGATCGGATATTTTCAGCATGTAATCCAGTTTGGGGTCGAATACGACTTGGCGCGTCAAAATATCCACTTCTGACAATTTGTTGTCCAGCAGAAGCTGGAGCTGGTTCAGCATCGCCGCGTTGGACCGATTCGTGCTCCTCTCGAGACTTCCTTCTACCTTGGCATACAGAAATAATCCCATCGCCAGAGGGACCAGAAGGATGAACAGGTTGGAGACGATCATCGTTTTGAGCGCGCTTCTGTGGTTGCGGAATAGGCGAAATGGAAGCCTTAGTTTCAAAACTTTGCACCCCACATCTCGGATATCGCGTTGCAAATTATCTTATTTAACTATTGTAGATGCTGGGTCCAGCCTCGTATACTTCCTCTTTTTCATATCTATTGTACAATAGTAACCGTTTCGGGAAAGTTTAAAAATCGTCAGTCCGACATGAATAATAGTCTGTATCAGCCGAGATTGCGGCGATCGGCTACCGCTGCCCCGCCTTGAACTCTCCCGGCGACAAGCCGCTATATTTCTTGAACACCTTCGAGAAGTATGTCCGGTCGGAATACCCGAGCTTCATCGAGACGACTTCGACCGATTCCTCCTTGTCGCCCAACATCTGCATGGCCAGCTTCATCTTGAAGCCATGTGCGTAGTCGATGAAGTTGACGCCCGTCAGCTTCTTGAAATATCTCGAAAAATAGCTTGGATTCAAATAAAGGCGATTCGCCATCGCGACGGAGGAAATGTTTTCGGCCAGGTGATCCATGATGTACCGGTCGATGTACTTCAGTTTCTCTTCGCGTATGCTCGGCTCCGAAGCAAGATGGGAAAAAATTTTATCGATCCGGTCGAGCGTGAGCGCGGTCGTCTCCTCCCAGCGTCTGGTTCTGCGCAGCACGCCATGGAAGCGTTCGGCTTCCGCATGGTACCCGCTTTCATTCTCCATCAGCCGAACGGCGTCCGAACAGAGCAGAATCCACTCCGACGGAGGCATGCGGTATTCCTTCGCCTTCCAGGCCAAGTCGTTCACGATCCCGATCGCCGTCTGCGATTGTTCGTTCGCCAGCGCCGCCAGCAAGGGCTCGCGACATTCCCGCAAGATGATATTTGGCGCCCGATCCGGCCGACCGTCGCATGTCGGGCCGATGCCGGCTCTATTCCCGCTCTGCCCGTAATACCCTGCGATCAGCTCGGACCTCATCTCCTTAAGAACGCCAGGCAATCTCTGAATCCCGGAAAATACCCGGCCGATCGAATAATTCGTTTCCATTTTCAAATATTCCCGCGTCTTGCTCTCCCATTCCAGCACGGCTTTTTCCAATTGCTCGTGCCGATTGAAGACCAAATCCCGCTTATAGTTGCCGATCAGCACAATGCCCGCTTCTTCATCCGGGAATACGGTCGCAATGCCCGGCTTTTCCAGCACCTCGATGGCGATATTATACCAGGCATAGCGAAGCAGGTCGGCATCCTCCAAACGATAATGCATATTCAGGGATGCGAGATCGATCCAGCAGATTCCGATCAGAAAATCCGGCTGCCTCCATTCGATCCCCAGTTTGCGTCCGGTATTCAGAGCTATCTCCGAGGCTCTTCCCGATTCAAGCTCCTGCAGGAATGCGCCCTTCAGCGTATCCTTGTGCCGCTGCAATTCTTCGCGGTAGGAGAGCTGGTCTTGCCGATCCTCCATGATTCGCGACAAGCGAACGGAGTTCTCTACGCTGCCCATCAGTTTCTCCGGCGTCAATTCATCCTTGATCAAGTAATCGTCCGCTTTCAGTCCGACGGCTTGCTTGGCATATTGAAAATCCTCATGGCATGTCAGAAACACGATCCTCACATCCGGCTTCCTGCTCTTGAACTCGGCTGCGAGCTTCAATCCGTCCATCTGCGGCAGACCGATGTCCGTGATGACAAGATCCGGCTGCGCATCGTCGAATTGCTTCAACGCACTCATGCTTGACTGGGCTGCGGCTACGATCTGGCAGTCGTTCTTCTCCCAATCCAGCATTTTCTGCAAATAACGCAGCATCGGTACGTCATCGTCCACGAACATGACTTTATACATGAAGCGCGCTCCTCTCCGGTTGACTGACCTTCAGCGGAATATGCAGCACGAAAGCTGCGCCGGCACCGCCCCTGACTTCCCGCAACCTCAGATCAGCCTGCGGCCCGTAAGTCAGCTTGAGCCTTCTGCGGATATTGCCAAGGCCGATCCCCGAGTTTTCGGCAGCCGAGTCCGGTCTATCCGCTGCCGCGGCTTCAAATGCAAGATAATCCTGCCGGGACAGACCGCTGCCATTATCCCTCACTTCGATCTCGCAGCGATCCTCCTTGCGCGATACCTCTATCCAGATCTGATCCGTCTCGCCCGGCTCCGCAAAACCGTGAATGATCGCATTCTCGACCAGCGGCTGCAAAATCAATTTGGGAATCGTCAAATTCCGCAATTCGGCGGGGAGCCCGATGGACAGCCGAATATTCATGCCGCCCCGCATGTTCATGATCTCCACGTAATCCTGCAGCAGCTTGCACTCCTCCGCGAGCGCCCCTGGCTCATGTACCCGCATATAGGCCCGCAGCAGGCTCATCAAGGCATCGAGCTGCCGGCTGTGAACCTGGTCGTCGGACAGCAGCAGGTTGCACTTGATTGAATTCAGCGTATTGAGCAGAAAATGAGGCCGGATTTGCGAGAACAGCGCATGAAGCTCGATCATGCGTTTCTCCTCCTGCTCCTGCTCGACATTGGCGATGAGCTGATTGATCTGGTCCAGCATGCGGTTGAACGCCGTTCCCAGTATCGCGATCTCGTCGCTTCCCCGCGCAGGGAAACGGACAAGTCGATTGCCGCCTCCGAACTGTTCGGCAGTCCTTCGCAGCTTGTTCAGCGGCCGATGCAAGGAGCGTGCGATAAAGATGGAGATGAACAAGAATACGAGAATGCAAGCGCCGAGAAGCAAGGCAAAAGAACGGAACAGCCTGGAAAGCTCACCTGTAATGCCGCCTGTCGCAACCGTATGGACGAGGCGCCATTGCGACTTGGAAAGCACTTTCTCGTAGCGCAAACCCGATGCGGCCAACCTGGCTTCGTCTTCACGCGGGCTTTGGTAAATGACGCCTCCATTCTGATCGTACAGATCGAAAGCGCCGCTGCCCGCGTTGACAAACAAGTTGCGGAAATATGCGTGCGGTATGCCGACATACAGCGTGCCCAGGCGGTCGCGCGTGTTGGGATCCTCTACACCGCGGACTGCGAAATAATACGTTTCCGACCGCGGACCGAACGTCAATCGCAGCGGTGTCGACTGAAGCCAGAAGACCGCATTCCGATGGGGACGATGGTCCGCCTGGTCAGCCAATTGCTCCAGCCATTGCCGAAGCGATTCATAGTCGAGGGGATTATTGGCGGCGAACGTAATATAACCGCGGTTATTCACCAGAAATACCGGGGCATTCAGTCCTGAAGTTTTGGAGAAGGCAATATCCATGAAATTGGAAATATTCTGATTGCTGCGGTATTCCTCGGATCGCGATATTTCCGCGACGTCCTTGAAGCTCCGCAAATCTGCAAGCAGAACCTGATTGCCGTAGGCAATCAAATTCTCGGCATAAAGGATATCTTCGATATTTTTGTTCAGGTCCTCTGCCACGACATTCACGACGTTTTGCCTGGCATTATTCACTTTATCCACGACGATCCGCTCGATCGTCCCGTAGGATAGGATCGAGGCGGCCGCCAACGGCAGCAAAATAAACACCCATAGGGAGAATTGAATTTTGGTATAGTAGGTGAGTTTAAGCCATGGCCTCATCATTGTTCTCTCCCCTGTCAGGCCGTTCGCTTCTCCATCATACCATCAAGCTTTCTTTCGGATAAGTAAAACAATGCCCGAGAAGACGGCCGGTTCGGCCGTCTTCGTCGCTCGTTTATTTAATATTTTCCGCCTCCTTCATCATGCTCTGCTGGGCTTCCTCCACCGTCGTGTTGTCCAGCAAGAACTTGGTCAAGCCGTCCTCCAACACTTTCTTCATTTGACTGGAAGTTGCGGTGGACAAGCCGGCATCGTAGATCGTCTTGATCCGGCTGTCATACATTACGTTCTTCAGCGAATCGATATCGATCAGATCTTTGTTGGCGTCTCCGACCAGCTTGTTCAAGACAATCTGCGGGTCCGCCTTCTTCCAGCCCGGCATGTCGCGGATGACGTCCATCTGGGTCGAAATATACCGAATGAACGTATAGGCTTCTTTCTTGTGCTTGGAGCTCGTTCCGACGGCATTGAAGTTGCCGCCGATGTACGAGAGCCCGGTCTCGGCATCCTTGGACGACTTCGGCAACGGCGCGAACACGGTCTTGAAATCGTGCGGGTTATTCTCGCGGTCCATCAATTGACCCAGGAAGAATGTGGCTGTCGGCAGCAGGCTGGCCTTCTCGTTGACGAATTCGGTCCGATAGTTCAGCTTGGCGCCGAGCACGTCGGAGAGCGGCGCCGCCGACTTGTCGTCCTTCTCCATCGCCCTTCTCAAATTAAAGAATTGCGCGAAGGAGGGATCGTTGAAAATGGGCTGGTGATTCGCGTCCAGGTAGGGGTGCGGTTTCTCCGTGTAAGCGATCATGTTGGCGTATTCGCCCCAAGTGTGGAAGTAAGCGCCGTAACGCTTGGTGTCGCCTTCGCCCTTGGTCAATTGCTTGGCCATGGCCCGGAAATCGTCCCAAGTCCAGCCCCAATCCGGCACGCTGAGACCGGCTTCCTTCAAGTGCTTCTCATTCAGTACAACGAACCACAATGAAGCCAGATCCTGAATCCCGTAGGTTTGTCCGTTCAACTTCGGATTAATATAGTATTCGTCTTGTGGATTCACGCCTTCTTCCTTGTAGAAATCGTCGATCGGCGCCAGTACGCCGCGCGCCGCGCGCTCGAGCAGGAAGTCGACATTCGGGAATGCGGCGACATCCACCTCTTCGGACGCGGACATCATCACGTCGAGCTTCTTCAAATAATCGGTGCTGTTGCCGTTCGTGACGAGCGGCACGTATTCGACTTTAATGTTCGGGTATTGCTGTTCGAAATTCGCGATGATCTTGCGAATGTCTTCTTCGCCTTTGTTGTTCGCCCAATTGTGATATTTGATGGTGACCGTTTCTTTCGGCGATTCACTTGGAGCCGGTGCGGCCGAACTTGCGGCCGGAGATGCTTGCGACGATTCAGGCGGCGCGGACGAAGACGTATTCGTCTTGTTGCCGCCGCATCCGGCAATCACACTTACGATCAACAATGCTGCAGCGATGACCCATAACCTTCTCTTCATTGTGTAGCCCTCCATTAGGCGTGATAACTGCAAACACAGTATAGAAGAAGCTGTCCTCGTTTGGTGTGCACGATTTTGATCCAAATGTGCAAAATTTTATCTACTTTTATCCTTTAACGCCGCCAACGGTAATCCCTCTTACAACCTGCTTCTGCAGCAAAATAAACACAATGAGCAGCGGCAGAATCGCCGACAACGAGGCCATCATCAGCGCTGCGTAATTGTCGGAATACTGGTCGCGGAAAGATTGGATGCCCAGCGTGATCGTAAACAGCTTGGGTGTGTACAAAAAGATGAGCGGGCCTTGGTAGTCGTTCCAGGTCCATAGAAACTTGAGGATGCCGACGGTTGCCAAAATCGGTTTGCTTAGCGGGAGCATCATTTGCCAATACGTGCGAATATAACCCGCGCCGTCGATTCTGGCCGCTTCCATGAATTCATGGCTGATGCCGAGCATGAACTGACGCATCAGGAACGTCAGAGGAATCGAGAATGCTCCCATCAGAATAAGCGCTTCATGTGTATTGTACAAGCCCAGCCACTTGATCATAATGTACCTGGGCACGAGTGTCGCTTCGCCGGGAATGAGGAAGAACGACAGCAGCAGAGCGAACGCCCAATTCCTGCCGGGAAAGCGCAGCTTGGCGAACGAAAACCCGGCCATGGACGAGAACAGCAACGTGCACAGCGTCATGATAACGGCCAATTTCAGCGAATTCCAGTAGAACAGATCGAAGGGCACCTTGCCCAGCCAGACGGTCTTGAAATTTTGAATCACGTTCCACTGGGGCGGGATCCACTTGATCGGATAAGTCATGACATCCTTGTCCACCTTGGCGGCCGCCGACAGCATCCAGAGCAGCGGAGCGAAGAACAGCACCGACAGGCCCGCCATGAAGACCGTAAGCAAAAGATTGACCAACCGCTTCTGTTTCATTGTCGGCTCACCCTCTCTGTTCCTGATTGCTTTGTACTTTCCAGGTGATAACCGTTACGAATGCAATGATGAGGAATAACGCCCAGGACAGCGCGGAAGCGTACCCCATACGGAATCGCTGGAAGCCTTCCTCGAATATATAATAAACCATTACATTCGTCGCATTGTTCGGCCCCCCGCTCGTCAGGAAGGCGATCAGATCGAACACTTTAAAGGAAGAGACGATCTGCGTGATGCTCAGGAAGAACGTTGTGGGACCGAGAAGCGGAATCGTAATGCGCCAAAATTGCTGCAACCCGCTGGCGCCGTCGATATCCGCCGCTTCATAGAGCTCGTCGGGAATGTTGGTCAGCCCCGCCAGATAGATGACGATGTTATACCCGATAAATTGCCAGATCGCAATGATGATAATGGCCCACAAGGCGTATTCGGTGTCGCCGAGCCACTTGGGCGGATGTTCGAATCCAAGCTGCATCAAGGTTCGATTGATCGGCCCAAGCGACGGATGGAACAAGGCGGACCATACGGCGGCCACCGCCACCGTCGTCGCGATATAAGGGATGAAGAACACGATCTTGAAATATTCCTTGATGTAGAGCTTGGCATGGATAATCACGGCGAAAGCAAGCGCGATGGCCATGCCGACCGGAACGGTAACGATGGTGTACAGCAGGTTGTTGTTCATCGCTTTCAAAAATTTGTCATCGTCAAACAGGTGGCGATAATTATCGAGCCCGATGAAGTGAATGGACTTAAGCCCCCCTACCAGGTCCCACTCCGTAAAACTCAAGTACAAAGAGAAAAGCAACGGAAATGCGCCGAGCATCACGATACCGAGAAATTCGGGCAGCACGAACAGCCAACCCGCCCATGCCTCCCTGCGCGATTGGGTCAGCATCGGCCGGGTACGCCTCCCGGGGCTCGCCAGCGACGGATCGATGTTGGACAACGAATTCACCTCTTGTCTGGTTGATTCTTCTGCATTATAAGGGAACGCAGACAGGGGTGAATGCGGAAGATTTAGACCAATGCGTGCACTATTTTTACCTTGGCGCCCGGGAAATTTGGGAAGCTCGGGAAGCCCTTCGATATCAGGTAAAAATGATGCACGAAGAAGTCAAATTTGTCCCTGTCCGCCGCTCGCCGCGATTGCTAACCTGATCGTGCAAACTTGTTTTTCAATTAAATCGGGAGGATGATAATGATGTTGATGAAACGAACAATGGTATGGATGGCTGTCGCAGCGATGTTATTGGTTTTTGCAAACGCTTTCGGAGCGGAACGGGCGCACGCCGCGGGCACGGGCTACTATGTGGATTCGGTGAACGGCAACGACGGCAACAGCGGTACGTCCACGGGAAGCCCGTGGAAGTCGCTCGCGAAGGTCAATGCGACAACCTTCGCACCCGGGGACAAAATCATGTTCAAAGCGGGCGGCGCCTGGACCGGCCAGCTCTGGCCCAAGGGCTCCGGGACGGCCGGAAATCCGATCGTCATCGATCGATACGGGACGGGGACGGCGCCCCGCATCGACGGCGGAGGCAGCAGCTTTACGCAAACCGTCCATAACAGCACGACAACATACAACAGCGGCGCCGTGTTTCTGAAGAACCAGGAGTATTGGGAGATCAACAATCTTGAAGTGACGAACGATGACAACCTGGGCGCCGAGAACAACAATTCCGCCGCGCTGCGGGCCGGCGTCGTCTTTGCGATCGACGCAAATGCAAGCGACCGGGTGTACAGCCACATCTATATCCGCAATCTGTACGTCCACGACGTAGACGGCGCCAACAGCCCGGGAGCGAAGGCGAACGGGGGCATTATCGGCATCATCGTCGGCACCTACGCCAAAACGCAGCGTACGTATGCCCGGTACGACGATATTCGCATCGAGCACAATACGATCGACAAGGTGGATCGTTCGGGCATTCGTGTAGCCGATCACAACGTGTACCTGAATGACGATTCCTTCAGCACGACTTCCGCGAGAACTTACGGAAATTGGGATACGAACGTGTACGTCGCCCATAACGACTTGACGAATGTCGGCGGGGACGGCATTGTCGTCCGCTGTACGGATAACGCGATCGTCGAGTATAACGTTGTCCGCCAGTTCGGCACCCGGGTGACGTCGGCCATCGCAGGCATCTGGACGACGGTCGCGAAGAACAACATTTTCCAATACAACGAAGTATACGACGGCCCGGCCAGCAATCAGGACGGCATGGCGTACGATCTGGACCTCTATCTGAGCAATACCACGTTCCAATACAATTACAGCCACGATAACCGCCAAGGATTCCTGCTGTTGATGGGCAGCAATACGAACGATATCGTTCGCTACAACATCAGCGAGAATGACGGCTTTTTCATCAAGTGGGTGTCTGCCGCGGAAAGCACGCCTGCCTATATTTACAACAACGTATACTACTACGACGGAGCTGTCGCCAAGATGACGAACGGATCGATCCCGGCCAACGCGAAATTGAACTTTAACAACAACGTGTTCTACAACCGCAACGCTAATGCGGCGACCGACTGGGGCCCGGCCAACTGGGCCGCGTCATCCGCCTTCAGTCACAATGCCTTCTACGAGAGCGGCGGCAATCATCCGGCCGGCGAGCCGAGCGATTCGCATAAAATTACCGCCAATCCTCAGCTCGCCAATCCCGGCAGCGGGGGAACGGGCTTGAACAGCTTGACGGGATATCGGCTGCAGAGCGCCTCGCCCTTGATCGGTCAAGGCGCATGGATGAACAACAACGGCGGGCTGGATTTCTGGGGCAACCCTCTCTACACCGGTTCGCCCGATATCGGCGCGCACGAGACGACCGTTCAAGACCCGCCCGCCTCGGGCACCGTCTTTCACCCGACAGCCGACGCATATGTGCGGAACGGCAGCTACGCGGGCACGAATTACGGTTCGGATACCGGCATGCAGGTGAAGTCGGATGCGTCCGGCTATGCCCGGAAATCATACGTGAAATTCGATTACGCCGCGCTTGGCGGCTCCGGCTCCGGCGCCGCCTCCGCGAAGCTGCGGTTGTTCGTCGATACGGTGAACACGGATGCGTCGCGAACGATCTCCGTCTACGGAACGGCCAAAACCTGGAGCGAAACGGGCTTGACCTGGAACAACGCGCCTGCGGGATCGACATTCATCGGCAGCATCAACGCGAGCAGCACGGCAGGCGTCTGGTACGAATTGGATGTGACGGGGTATGTAAACAGCAACATGTCCGACAAGCAGGCAGCGTTCCTGCTCGTGAACGAAGGAGCATCCAGCAGCAAAGGCGATGTGCAGTTCTCGACCAGGGAAGCCGCCGCGCACGCGCCCGAATTGGTCATCTCGCCCGCGGCGGCGGCGTTCACGATTCATCCCGTCGCAGACGCGTATGTCCGGGATGGAAGCTACGCAAGCACGAACTTCGGCGCGGATTCCGTCTTGTTCGTGAAATCGGATGCAGCAGGCTATGCCCGAAAATCGTATTTGAAGTACGATTACGCATCGTTCGGCGGTTCAAGCGCCTCTTCGGCGAAGCTCCGACTGTATGCAGGCGCGGTGAATACGGCTCCTTCGCGAACGATCTCCGTGTATGGCACGACGAAAACGTGGAGCGAGACGGGGTTGACCTGGAACAACGCCCCGGCCGGCGCGACACTGATTGGCAGCTTCAACGCCGGCAATACGGCGGGCGCGTGGTATGAGGTGGATGTGACCGGTTATGTGAACAGCAACATGTCCGACAAGCAGGTATCGTTCCTCCTCGTGAACGAAGGAGCGTTCAGCAGTACGGGCGACGTGCAGTTCAATTCGCGGGAAGCCTCCGTTCAGCCGCCCGAATTGGTCATCGAGTAAGCGATGGGGCAGAAGCGGTAATGAGGCGATGGGACAGCGAGGCGGCAAGCGGCAGGAAGCCCGCTTGCCGCCTCAGATCCGTGCATTGAATGATTCATCCCCGTCGCGATCTTCGAATATCCCGCTGATTTCATTCTTTGATCAGCTCAGCTCGATCACCCGGTTCGTCCGCGCAGACTCGTAACAGGCATAGACGACGCGAACGGTTTTTAAATATTCGGTTCCGGATGACTCAAATGGCAATCCGCGCGTCAATCCGTCTATGAAATGCTGCTGTGTCGCAATCGCGCAGCCGCCCTTCCAGCCCGGCGGGATCGCGTAAACGTGCTCCTCTTCCGCCCCGTCGCGCAGCGTTACATAAATTCGCCCATCCTCGTCCAGCCGCAGCTTGCCATCGGTTCCTTCCACCATCATCATGCCGTATGCCGGCGTCCGAACGCGCTGCATGTACGTCGTGCGATTGGCATCGTACAGGCCGACTGCGCCGCTGGCGAAGTTAAAATGGATCACCGCCAGATCTTCGCCCCGTATGATCGGATTGATCCTGCGGGTCTGGCAGTAGACGCTGTCGATTTCGCCGAACAAGTAGCGGTACGTATCGATCCAGTGCACGCCGGTCTCGTAGAGCAGGAACTTCTCCATCTCCTTGAAGTAAGGCTGCACCGGATACGGCTCGTCCCCCCACCCGTCGCCCGGACGCATGGCGAAATAGGCGGTATACAACCGGCCCAGGCGGCCCTCGTCGATCAGCCGGCGAATCTCGCGATACCACCCCTGCCAGCGCCAGTTCTCGTTGATCATCAGCGGGACCCCGCGATCCCGGCCATACCGCACCAGCGCCTCCCCTTCTTCTTCCGTGGGGGCAAGCGGCTTCTGACAGAGGACGGGAAGGCCCCGGTCCGCCGCAAGCCGCACATAATGAAAATGAGAATCGGGCGGCGTGCACACATCGATGAAATCCGGCTGCTGTTCGGCAATGGCCCGGTCCCAGTCGTCATAGGCGGCGATGCCGTATTTGCCGGCAAGCTGCCCGGCCTTGCCGAGCGTGCGACTCAGCACGGCCGTCACCTGCGCGCCTTGAACCGATTCCCACGCCCCGAGCTGGATATCGGCAAAATGACCTGCTCCCACGATGATGCCCTTCAGCGGCTGATCCGTCTTCACCCGCGATCCCTCCTATACGCCCGTGATTTCTTTCAATTTGGCGAAGAACTGCCGTTTCCGCTCGCTGCTGATGCCCCAGTTCACCGGCGGACACTGATACCCTTCCGCATAATCGCTGGCCCCGGGGTCGAAGAAGCCCCAGGAGACGCCCTTCGCAACGGAAATCGCCATATGGTTCACTTCCCGATCGAAGTCGAAATGGTCGTCTTCGTTGTTGACGATCGGCTGGCCGCGATACGCCGCCCGGTTCCGCAGCATGTCGATCTGTTCGGAGGCCCAGACAGGATTGCCGGCATTGCCGTGAATGAGAATGAAATCGGAGGCGGCAATCGCGTTGTTCGTCGGGACGGCCGTGCCCCGAAAGCTCGAACCGATCGGCAGCGTCGTGTCCGGGCGGAGCGCCGTGCTGACCAGACGCGCCAGCTCCAGCAGCTCGTGAATGCGATGCTCCTTCATGATATCGCTCGTATAATGAAAGTAATCGCACTCGTTGACCAGGTCCAGCATGACGTTCGTGTAGCCGCGCTGCACCACCCATGCGGTTGCGCTCGCGACCGCCTGCTTGATGGCGGCCTCGCCGCTGAACCGGCGGTCCTGTCCGAAGTAGAAATAGTTGAGCATGACGACCATGCCCAGCTCATCCGCGCGATCCAGAATGCGTTCCAGCCGCCGCATGTAGGCTTCATCCAGCGAACCGTCTTCGCGGAAAGCGGAATTGTGCCAAGGCTGCAGCTCGGAATAGCCTTCCGGGCTTCCGCCCTGCAAGCCGATCGTGAACGCCAGCAGGCCATGTTCCTTCCAGGCCGGCATATGCTCGATAAATTCGCGAGTGTTGCGCTCTGCGTCCCATTCGCCCGTATCCGGATAAGCCCAGCGCGCGGCCGTCCGGGGATTGCGGTCATCGAAGATTCCCTGGATCATCCGGCTGTTCATCAGCAAGCCCTCGATCCGGTGTCCGTTCCAATATCGCCCTTCGTAAGTCAGCTTGCCGTTGATGAGGAACCGATCTCCTTGCATGGAGACCGCCGTATGTCTTGTTTTCACGGGTTCACCCTCCTGATTTTCCTTGGTTTGTATCCGGCATGATCGAGAAACTCGGAGGCTGTCTCAGCCGGCAATGCGTGCAGGCGGATGCCCGCCGACTTGGCAGTCACCAGCATGCGGCAAGTCATCTCAAGCGTCTCCAGCCGCATCAGCGCTTCCTTCACGCTCTCGTCGAACACCAGCACGCCGTGATTTTTCAGGATCAGCACATCGGCGTCTCCGGCCCGGGCATAGACCGCATCGCCCAGCGCTTCGCTGCCCGGATGATGGTAATCCACGTAACCTACCTTCTCGACGTAATACATCGATTCAATGAAACATTCGGAAATGACGGGCTCCTGCGAGCAGGCAATCAGCGTGGACCAGAAGGGGGAGGCGTGAATGACGACCCGCGCATCCGCTCTGCGGCGATAAATCGCGGCATGCATCGGAATTTCCTTCGATGGCTTGCGATCGCCCGACCATCGTCCGGACCGGACGTCCACCTGAACGAAATCCGTCTCAGCCAAATCGCCCAGTTGCATCCCCGTTGCTGTCATGAGCATCCAATCCTCATCCGGCCGCGCGCTGAGATTGCCGGAGTTCCCCCATGCCAGGCTCCGTTCCAGCAGTTGCTTGCCAAGACGGCTGAGCGATTCCGCCCATTGGCGGCTGCTGGCGTTCTTCTCTTCCTGTCTATCTTCGCTCATCCACGCCCGCCTCCTTGCCGCAATCGTCCAAAATAATCCTCCTGCCCGAGCTGCCCGCCCTTCAATGCCAGCTCAAGCCCGTGCATGCTCTCTTGCTGCGAATGGCAGCGGCATAACGGCGCTCCCGGCGCGGCCGGCCAAATCATCTCAAGGGCGTCGATACCCAGCTCCTTGACGGCAAAGCCGGACGTGTCGCCGCCGGCGATCGCCATCCTGCGCAGGCCGGTCTGCTCCACGACCTGTTTGCCGATGCGGCCGAGCTGCGTGCCGAGCATCTCCCCGCTGCCGCGCATGTCGTTCAGGCCCATCCGCTGCAAGCTGCGGCCGGTCCGGGCAATGTCGGGATCGTCCGGTCCCGCGGCCGTGTAGACAATGACGCTTCGCCCTGCGTGGATGCATGCCGCCGCTTCCCGGGCGATCCGATTCAGGGACTCGGGGCCGGCAAGCAGTTGATCCGCATCCAGCTTGATGCCGGCAAACCCGCCGGCGATCGCCCGCTCGATCTGCTTGTGCGTCACGGCCGAGCAGCTTCCGGACAGCACGAGCACGGGGCCTGCGCTGCCGGGGGAGAACGAGGCGGCGTCCGCGGGCGGCGCCGTCGCCGGCTGATCGGCGGGCCAGCCCTCGGTCAAAGCCAGCTCGACGCCGGAGGAGCCGACGACGAATTGCGAGGCGGTCCGCGCCGCCACCCAGAGCCACTGTCCGATCTGCCGCATATGGCCAGAGTGATAGGCGTCCAGCACAACAACGTCGGCGGATTTGCCGCAGATCGCGCCATGCAAGTCCGCCGAATCCGGCAGGCGATCCAGCTCGGTCAAGGATAGCCCCGCGATCGTCAGATCGGTCTGGCGCGAGAAGTGGAGCGCCAGATCGGCTTCCGTCATCGGCGTCGACGGGTGCCGCGACATGACCGGGTGCCGGTCCAGCCGATAGCAATGTTCATGGAACGCCGCATAATGCTGCCCGAATACCGTATACCTGCCGAGCTGCGGCGCGGCTGCCAGCAGGGGAATCGCCGATTGCGCGGGAAACCACGGCCTGACCATGTCCATCACTTTGCCGACAGAGCCGAGCTGCGGCGACGAGTCGCAGGTGGAGCATATTTTATAATGCATGACCGGCGCATCCAACTGCTTCAGCCGCTGCAGCAGCGGCCCCAGCTCCCGCTCCATCGCGGCCGGCGTCATCGCCCGGCTCGTGCCCGCGATGCCCGCGCAGACCAGGTCGGGATAACGCTCCTCCAGCAGCGCCTTGCTCGGCGGCTCCAGGAACAGCATCGTGCGGATTCCCCGGGTCGCCAGCACTTCCAACGAATCGGTCGCTCCGGTGAAGTCGTCCGCATAATAGCTCAATCGAAGGGTCACCGTCAGACACTCCCTTCACATGCCATTGCGGCACGGGACCAGGCGCTGCGAAGCGCCCGCTTGGCGCCGGCCAGCACGTCCCGCGCGGCCTCATCCGCCGCCGGAATAATCTCGATGCCCAGCGTGCGCTTGCGGTCCGGCGATAAATACCCGGCGCGCATCAGCGCGACGAGAAATGCGGAAACTTCCGGCGTATCGTTGCAGCCGCCGGGATACCCGAAATACGGATGGCTGTCGCCGAACCTGTCGTCCCCGCGATCCGCGACGCCGTTTCCAATGTGCACATGTCCCAAATACGGGGCCAGCCTGGCAACCGTTGTCCCGACATCCTCCCTCAGCAGAGGGATATGGCTCAGATCCGTCAGTATCGAGAAATGCGTCCAATCGGGCGGCAAGCGCTCCATCAAAGCGATGACGCGGTCCGTCGCTCCGAACAGCCGCTTCTTGTCGAGCCGATCGTCGAACGGCTCCAGCACCAGCCGGATGTCGAGCGCGGCCGCTTTCTCGTGCAGGGTGGCATCCACGCAGCCGACTTCCAGATGATCCTGCACCTGCGATGACCATTGCATCGCGGTCCCTCCTTCCCGTCTCGGCGCCCGTCTTACTTATAAACCTTGAAATTGTCGTCGCGAAGTATCGGAATCGCCCGCTCGACATGGCTGCGCATCAACTGCTCCGCCTTGGCGCCGTCCCGCTCCCGCAGCGCGGCGATGATCGCCAGATGCTCCCCCAGCGTCTCGCGCGGATCGCGGTACAAGCCTTGAATTTGGCTCGTCGCGATAATTTGATTCGTCGTGATCGTCTTCTTCAGGATCGGATCGGCCGCCGCGTCGACGATCATCGCGTGAAATTTCACGTCGGCCTTGTAATAAGCTTCCGCCTGATGTTCGTTCACCTGTTCATAGGCATGCTCGAACATCGACTGCATATAAGCCAGGTCGGGCGATTCGAGCCGGTCGGCAGCCAGCCGGCAAGCCAGTCCCTCGAGCACGGCGCGGATGCGGAACACCGAGATCATCTCGCCAGCCCCGAATTCCTTGACATACCAGCCCTTCGGCGATGCTTCCAGCAAGCCTTCCATCTCAAGCTGGCCAAGCGCCTTGCGCAGCGGCGTCCGGCTGACGCCCATCGTTTGCGAAAGCTGGTTCTGGACCAGCAGCTCGCCGGGCTGCAATTGCTTGTTCAAGATCATTTCCTTCAATTTCATATACACCGTAGAATCCAGCGTATCGTGGGATTGCAGCTGCATCTTCGTATCTCGCCTCCAAATCCTAGTATAACGATCCATAAATAATGCAACTATATTCCCAAAAAAGTTTGTGGTAATCCTCATAGAACATTTCGACCGGAGAGATATCATGCCCTTCAGATCCAAGAAAGACGACAAAACCCGGTTGCAGCACCTCTGTCACTGCGAACGTGGTCCCTAACCCGACACAACCCGGTTATAGCATCCCAGCGACTGCGAACGTGGTCCCTAACCCGACAAAACCCGGTTATAGCATCTCAGCGACTGCGAACGTGGTCCCTAAACCGACAAAACCCGGTTACAGCACCTCAGCGACTGCGAACGTGGTCCCTAACCCGGCACAACCCGGGTGCAGAGTTTGAGTAACGTTACTTAAGGATCGTTCTACTAGTCCATCTTCCCTTGCAGCGCCCGCGCGACTGCATCCCCAACCTCCGAAGTGCCCGAACGGCCGCCGATATCCGCCGTCTTCGTCTCACCTTGCTTCAAGACCTCGGCCACCGCTGCGTCGATATCCGCCGCCGCCCGCATCAAAGCGCCATCCTGATGACGTTCCCCCAGCCAATCCAGCATCATGGAAGCGGACAGAATCGTGGCGACCGGGTTGGCCGCGTTCCGCCCGGCGATCGAAGGCGCGGTCCCGTGCGCCGATTGAAACAGCGCATGACGGTCGCCGATATCGCCCGAAGCGGCCAGTCCGAGCCCGCCCATCGTGGCGGAGCTCAGGTCGGAGAGAATGTCGGCGAACATGTTCTCGGCCACGACCACATCGTAGTTGTGCGGGCTCAGCACCTGGAATAACGTCATGGCGTCGACATAAGCGTAATCCTTGCGAATGTCCGGATACCGGTTGCCGACTTCGTTGAAGATTTTCCGAAAATAGGCATAGGAGCTCAGTACGTTCGCTTTGTCCACGCAAGTCACGATGGATGCTCCGTCGATCGGACGTCCTTGACGCTTCCCGGCTAACCGGAAGGCAAACTCGGCGATCTTCGTGATGCCCGTCTTCGTCATGATGATCGTATCGGTGGCCACTTCCCCGCGCACATTGCAGCCGCCGGTGCGCGAGGCGTACAAGCCCTCCACATTCTCCCGGACGATCACGTAGTCGATCCCTTTGGATACGTCCCGCAGCGGTGACGCGACGCCTTCGAACAGCCGGCACGGACGAACGCCCGCGTACAAATCCAGATCGAAACGCAAGCGGAAGATCACATCGCCGTTCACTTCGCGCCCGTCGGGATGACGGGCTTCCGGCAGCCCGATCGCCCCCATCAGCATCGCGTCGGCCGCCTTGCAATGGTCGAACGCCTCCTCAGGCATCGTGACGCCCGTGCGCAGGAACCGCTCCGCACCTGCGTCGAAGCTCTCCATTTCGAGTTGAAATCCATGCAGGCGCTCGGCCTGCCTGAGCACCTTCACCGCTTCGGCCGTCACCTCCGGGCCGATCCCGTCGCCGGGCAATAACGCTATCTTGTAACTGGACATGCGAATGAACTCCTTTGCTCATGATTGGGGAAGCTGAAAAATCCGCCGCGGATTGCGTTCGTAAATTTGCTCCAATTGATCGTCGCTGAGCCCGATCGCCCCGTATTTGGCAAGCTCGACCGGCAAATTGCTGATATGATCCGATCCCATGATCATGCGGTCGGCGCCGATCTGGTCCACCATCTTGCGGACCGAGTAAGACGGGCACCAGGACGGCTCCAGGACGATGTTGTCCCTCGTCTTCGCCGCCACGATCGCTTCATCCGTATAGATGGCGAACCCGGCATGCGCCAGAACAAACGTCACGTCCGGATAACGGCCCGCGGGCTCGATCAGCAAGGAAGGCAGCGAGTTCGGCGTCCCCAAGCCTGTGTGCACCAGCACCGGAAGCCGATAATGCCGGGCAGCTTCATACAGCTTGTCGCATCGCGGGGACAGGGGCGAGATGTTATGGCCTGCCGGATGCAGCTTGAGCGCCACGAACCGGTACTCCTCCACGCAGACCCGAACCTGCTCCAGATAAGCTTCTTCCTCCATCCACGGATCGAGGCTGACCATGCCGTAAATTCGTCCCGGATATGCGCGGCACATCCCGGCGATCGCCCGGTGAACGGTCGGCACATCTTCGAGCGTCGGCTGCGGCATGACCAGGCTGACCGCGATCCCGTATCGGTCCATCGCCGCGACAATATCCGTCTCCGCAGCCGTCACGCCGGAAAACTTCGAAGTGCCCAGATGGACGTGCGTGTCGATAATTTGCATGGGATCCACCACCTCCTGACAGAATCAAATCGATTGCTCCCGATAAGCGCCCGGGGTCATGCCTTCCTGCTTGCGGAAATGCCGGATGAAATTTTGCGGGTTCGCGTAACCGACGTGCTGCGATATTTCCGTGATCTTCATCTCGGTATCCGCAAGCAGCCGCTTGGCAAGATTGAGCCTGAAGGCCGACAAGTATTCGGCGAACCCGATACCCCTCATTCTGCGGAATACCCGGCCGACGTAATCCGGATGGTAATTCAGGCGCTCTGCGCACGATTCCAGCGTCAAGTTCCGGTTGTACTCCTTCTCCACGCATGCGGTAATGAAATCCGCAATCGCTTCGTACTGCCGATCTCTGCGATCCATCAGCGCCTTCACGGTCGGTTCGATCATCCTGGCGAGCAGAAAACGGCGAATCTCGTCGCGATTGCTCATGCGAAGCAGCGTGTCCGCAAACGTATCCGGCCCATTCGGGCCACTGAGCCCGTCCTGCCCCTCCGGCCCCCATGCCAATCGATCGTCCGTCTTCTGCATGAACCCGATAAATTCGAATACCAACTGCCCCAGGTAGACGGACTGCTTCCTGGCGCTGTTGCGTTCATGGAAAATTCCGCATAGCACCTCGTCAAGCCGCGCTTCTATTTGCGCCGCCGGCTCCAGTGCCTGGACGGCCTGAAACAGCATTTCCGCCGCTTTCACCGGGTAGCGATGATGCCGTTCGTCCGTCGCCTCCACGTCCTGGATATAGATAAGGGTATGATCGCCCAGGCTGAGGCGGTATTTCAACGCTTCAAGTCCCTCCTGATAGGCGATCGGAATATCTTCCGGTTCGGCGAAGATCCGGCTGACGCCGATGCTGACACTGATGCCCAGAATGTCGAGCACCGTCTTCTGAACATCCCGCATATAGCGATCCGTCCGTTCGCGGAAAGCGGCCTCGTCTTGCTGCGCATCCGCGAACACGGTCACTTGCGCGCCGCCCACGACGACCGGGTCGAGCCGGTCCTGCCCGGGCACGATGTCATTGACAATATTGTTGACCGCGAACAACAGCAAGTCCTGGTCCTTCTCGCCGAACCGGGTGCCGTTTAGCGAGTCAAGCTGGATTACGCCCGTGCGCAGCGATCGCCAAGCGTCAGGCTGATACCCGTGTTCGCCGAACCGCTGCCTGATCTGATGTCGGGGCACCAGGTCCTGGCACAGCTTCGTCATGAAAAATTCGCTCAGTTGTCTGGACTGGACTTGAATCCGATCGTAGATGTACGTCACTTCATCGGCGGAGCGGCCGAACGCGAATGAACGTCCCTGGCTCCTGAACAGCTTCATGATTTGCTGGATTGGTCGGTACATCCGCCGGGAGCCGTAGAAAGCGAGCAGGAGCACGACCCCCAGCAAGATCGCAACCAACATGACGGTAAACCAGATCATCTCCCTGGCATCGCGCGTCACCTCCCGGATCGAGGTGCCCATGACATACTGCCAGCCGTTCCTTGCGGAAATCTGCCGCTGCACGACGACTTTGGAGCCTCCGTCGGAAAATGCGCTCCGCTGCGTCAGATCCGCCGCCGGTTCCTTCTCCCAGCTTGCGAGCGCGCGCACGTTCGGCTCATACCGGGTATCGCCTGCGAACGAGCGCCCTTGCGCGTCCATGATCATCGTGGCCGATTGCGACCCCGGCACGGCAACGAGCTTCTCCAGGCTGTCCGCCGACAGCACCATGATGAGCAGCCCCTGCGGCTTCAAGGCGTTGGCCGGCAAATTTTTGACTCCGAGCACGACCCTCCGGCCAAACTCGCCATCCTGCTCCGACGGTACGACCCATGCGCCGGCGCGGGCCGGGTCCGCGTATCGCAGCAGCGGCTCCATTTGCTCCTTGCGTTCGTACGTTTGCCAGCCGCGATTGCTCACCGACCACAGGTAATCCAGGTTGACAAAATAGATGTCGCGAATGACAGGCTCAAGGCTCTGCACATTGGCAAGCGCTTGCTTCAAATCCTCGAGATCGCGGAAATCGATCGGCTCCAGCTTGCGGGCCAGCAAATCGTACGCGAGCGTTGACGTCATCAACTGCGCGACGAGGCGATCCGCATTGTCCAGCACTTGCTCCACGCGCTGTTTATTCTGATACAGGATCGAAGCGTTCGCTTCGTCCACCTTGTCTTGAATGCTCTCCGACGCCCGCTGCGACAGAACGAATCCAAGCACCAGGGTGGGCACGAGGCTGATGCAGGTGCAATACATCATCAGACGGACGAAATACGGGCGTTTAATCAACAAGCCACCCTCCATCGCAGCACATTGAATTCATTGTATACAATGAATTAAACCACATATTCGCTGCCCTGTATAGGGGAAACCGCTCCCCGTCTGACGGCAGGAGCGGCAATTGGCTGCTTGCGGGAGCGATCGTCGGCCGACGACAGGAGAGCAGCTTGATTACTTGTTAATCTTGGCGAACTCCGCGTTGTATTCTTCGATGATCTTGTCCCCGCCCTGCTTTCTCCACTCGCTGACAGCATTGTCGAAGTCCGCTTCGGTGAAGGCGCCCATGATGTATTTGATGCGGGCGTCGTTCGTAATTTTGGCCAATTCATTGCCCTTCGTCACGAAGGTGTCGGAAATGAGGGCGTATGCCGGATTCTGCACCAGATAAGGCGCGTTGTCCAGATAGCTCTGATTCACGACCTGGCGGATCGGGGATAAGCCTTCCGCTCCTTCGCGGAAGATGATATCCCAGCCGGCGCGCAATTGCCGCAGCGGGTTGATCTCATTCTCGAAGCGCTGGCCGTCGGTCGTCTTCGGCACCCCGTTCTCCAATTTGTAATGCTCGCCTTCGATGCCCCAACTGAGCAGGTTCGTCACTTCGGAACCGTTCAATTTATCGAAGAAGGTCAAAATTTGCTTCAGCTCCGCTTCGGTCTTCACGCTAGTCTTCGAGAATACGTACAAGCCGTCGTAGCCGGGCTCGGAGAGCAGTCTCCGTCCGTCCACCCCGCTCAAGCCGGTGATCAGCGTCACTTGCTCCTGCGTGATGCCGGGCTGAGACGGGATCGCCGCATCGGATACGCCGCCGACGTACATGCCGGTTTTGCCGGTGAACAGCAGTTCCTTCTTCTGGTTGATCTGCAGCGCGGCAAAGTCCTGGTTCATCAGCTTCTCGTCATACAGGCGCTTCATGAAATTCATCGCTTGCTTGTAGGCGGGGGTCATAAAGTCCGGCGTGAACTTGCCGTCCTTCTCTTCCCACACATTGGGCCCGCCGTACAGCGCCAGCAGCAGCTTGAACATGTCGAGCTGGTTGTGCTCGGCAATCCCGAACGTGTCCGCCTGGCCGTTGCCGTCGGGATCTCCCGCCGAGAACGCCTTGATCATATTATAGAAGTCATCCATGTTCTTCGGCGCTTCCAACTTCAGCTTCTCCATCCAGTCTTTGCGCACGATGATGCCGCCGGTCAGCGCCTGTGCCCTTGCCCGATAAAGCCCGTAAATTTTCCCGTCGATCGATGCATTCTTCAGCACATCTTCGTTCAGCTTGCTGAGGTTCGGATAATCTTTCAGATACGGGCCGACCTCCCAGAACATGCCGGAGCGGACCGCGTTGATGAAGCCCGGAGATTTGTCCGTCGGAATCCCGACAAGCAGCACCTGCGGCATGTCGCCGGATGCCAGCACGGCATTCAGCTTCTCGCCGTAAGTCGCGCCCGGCACCCAGTTGATATCGAGATTGACGCCGGTTGCTTTTTGAATGATCTGCATCGCTTCGTCCGTCGGCTTGGGCGCTTCCTGCACCCACAGAGTATTCATCATGGTGATGGTCGGCGTCTTCCCGCCAGGGGCCGGCTCCTGACCTTGGCCGCTTCCGCCCGAGGCGTCTTTGTTCGAACCGCCGGAGCATCCTGCCAGCAAGCCGGCGAGCAATGCCACGATCGCAAGCGCGGCTCCCATCCGCTTCATCCCGTGAACCGGACTTCTGTTTGTGCTTTCCATGTTCCGTAACCTCCCGATCTTATTTTGCAGCGCGCCCCCGGAATCATCGTCTCATTCCTGTGCACCATGCGGATCGAGCATAACAAGCAGGCGGAAGTACCGTCTATAATCCGAATCAGACCTGTTGGACGAATCGGGCCGCCGCGCGGCCATGCGCCAAAGTTGTAGGTTGCGGATTATGGACGGCAACGGGAGGCGCCCCTTACACTTAGACCATCTTCTCTACGAATCAAGGAGGTCGAACCATTTTGAACGCCGCTCTCAGAGGCAGGGTCCTGCGGAATCGCTGGCTGTACGCGATGCTGATCCCCGGCATGCTTTACTTTCTCGTCTACAAATATTTGCCGATGTGGGGACTCGTCATTACGTTTCAGAACTATCAGCCGTTCCTCGGCATAGCGGGCAGCAAGTGGGTGGGGTTCGACCATTTCGTCCGATTTTTCGGCGAGCCGACTTTCTGGATGCTGTTTCGCAATACGCTGATTCTCGCCTGCTACAATATTGTTTTCTTCTTCCCGCTCCCGATCGTCGTCTCGCTGATGCTGAACGAGATGACCCGGCTCAAATTGAAAAGCGTCGTCCAGACGCTCATCTATGTCCCGCATTTCGTTTCCTGGGTCGTTGTCGTCGGCATCGTTTACTTGTTCTTCACGACCGAAGGCGGGCTGTTCAACGAATGGCTGGCTTATCTTGGATTCGAGAAAATTCCTTTCCTCCTCAGCGAGAGGTGGTTCCGCACAATGATCACCGGCGAAGTCATCTGGAAGGAGACCGGCTGGGGCACGATCATCTTCCTCGCCGCGCTGGCCGGCGTCGACCCGAGCCTGTACGAAGCGTCGCGCATGGACGGCGCAAGCCGCTGGCGCCAACTGTGGCATATTACGCTGCCCGCCATACGCGGCACGATCATTATACTGCTCATTCTGCGTCTGGGCAGCTTCCTGGATACGGGATTCGAGCAAATCTTCCTGATGCTGAACGCGATGAACCGCAATGTCGGCGAGGTGTTCGACACTTACGTCTATACGGCGGGCATCCAGCAAGGACAATACAGCTACAGCACCGCGATCGGGCTGTTCAAGTCCGTCGTCGGCCTGATCCTCGTCATGGGAGCCAACTATGCGGCCAAGAAGATGGATGAAGAAGGCGTCTACTGATCGGGGAAAACGTCAACTAACCAAGGAGGAGTCATCATGCAAGACAAGTCCTGGAGCAACAAACTGTTTCACGGGTTCAACACGGGGATACTGATCGTCTTCTCCCTGCTGATGTTCATCCCGTTCCTCTATATCGTCATGGCATCCTTCACTTCGTCGGATGAATTGATGCGGAAGGGATTCGTCTTGTTTCCGACCGAGTGGTCGCTGGACGGCTACCGTTACATCTTCTCGACGAACACGATCGTGCACAGCTTGCTCATCACGATCTACATTACGGTCCTCGGCACTTTGCTGAACCTGTTCTTCACCGCATTGACCGCCTACCCGCTCGCACGCAAAGGCCTGGACGGACGAAGCGCGTTCATGTTCATGATCCTGTTCACGATGCTGTTCAGCGGCGGGATGATTCCGACGTTCCTCGTCGTGAAAGCCACCGGCCTGCTGGACAGCACCTGGTCGCTCATGATCCCCGGCCTGATCAGCGCGTTCAACTTGATCATCATGAAGAACTTCTTCCAACAAATTCCCGAGGAACTGATCGAGTCCTCTACAATCGACGGCTGTCATGAAATCGGGACTTTGTTCCGCATCGTGACGCCGCTGTCCATGCCGGCGATCGCCACGTTCTCGCTCTTCTACGCGGTCGGGCATTGGAATTCCTTCTTCAACGCGATTCTGTACATCAATAACAGCGAGCTGTGGCCGATTCAGGTGTGGCTCAGGCAGATCGTAATTCTCGCCCAAGGCTCTGGCATCGGGGATTCCACCCAGCTCGACAGCGAGTTTGCCATTCCGCCGGTACCGGTCATCAAGATGACGGTCATCGTCATCTCGACCGTGCCGATCCTGATGGTGTATCCGTTCCTGCAACGGCATTTTGCCAAAGGGGTACTGCTCGGCTCCGTGAAGGGGTGACCGCTCGACTGCAATCCATTGCATCCTTCGCTTCACATGCGCATTCGTGTACGCGCCTGGCAATCATGACCGGGAATTTCCCGGTGTTACTCAAACTCTGTAACCGGGTTTTGCCGGGTTAGGGACAACGTACGCAGTGACTGAGGTGCTGTAACCGGGTTTTGCCGGGCTAGGGACAACGTGTGCAGTGACTGAGGTGCTGCAACCGGGTTTTGCCGAGTTAGGGACAACGTGCGCAGTGACTGAGGTGCTGCAACCGGGTTTTGCCGGGTTAGGGACAACGTGCGCAGTGACCGAGGTGCTGTAACCGGGTTTTGGAGACTGTCGATTAATGGATAACAGAATGCATTCCGCACGAAGCATCGCTCTTTAGCCTAACCAACCATCGTAACGGAACACAGCGCCTTTATCCGGTGAAGAGGGTTCCGTTCTGGACTTTAACGGAACACAGCGTTGCTATTCCGCGGTTTTACAGTGATTTTGGCAACGTTTGTCTCTGATAAGGGCCCTCCGTTCCGTTAGCTTTTCCAAAACACCCTTTATTGCCGATTAAGACTTCTGAGTTCCGTTGCGCTGACTGCACAGGTTGTTTCGCCCGTTCCACAATTAATCGACAGTCTCTTTTGCCGGGTTAGGGACACGTTCGCAGTCGCTGAGGTGCTGTAACCGGGTTTTGTCGTCTTTCTTGGATTTGAAGAGCATGATATCTCTCCGGTCGAAATGTTCTATGAACATTACACCACAAACTTTTTTGGGAATATAGTTGCATTATTTATGGATCGTTCTACTAGCCTTGCTTGCGGGTCAATCAATTGTTGCATGCGATAGTTTCTCGCTTCATTCGCGAAGTGCGCCCCGTAAGCCGGATCATTTCGATTGGAGTCTTGAAGTATCTGCAAGGGATGGCGATATTTGCAGTGGTACATTTCATGGAGAACGATCGCCTCCAACTCCTCTTGATTAAATCGAGCGATCACAGTGTCGGAAAGAACAATTTTGGGCGATCAGCCGCCCGAAGCCATCGCGATAACAGACGGCCGAAGCGGCATCTTTCATGTTTTATCCTTCAACTCATTCAATTTTTCTTCAAGGCGCCTTATTAATCCGGGATCGGCACTGTCCAAATTGTCAATGAGATGGCTGACCATCAAGGGCCCGAAATCCTTAATCAGGCCGTCGGTAACCTGCTTCGTTTGTTCGGTGATGAATTGCTGTCTATCCTGTGCCGGAGTGAAGTTGGTAAGTCTATTGCGGCCGCGGCCGCTGGAGTCTTTATGAAGATGGCCTTTCTCAACCAGGCGGATCATGACGGTCATCACAGCGTTAAGGGATATCGGATCCTCCCGATTCAGAATTTCATGAACCTGCTTGATGGTCAGCTTCCCTTTTTCCCATAGCACTTCCATGATCCTTACTTCCAAGGAACCAAAAAAGCGATGAAGACCTTCTTCGTTCAAAAGCAATTTTTTTATTTTCAATGTTCCATCCTCCGTTCAGCCCTCCTTCTTCAGAAATAATAAGCTAGTCGTAATTAACAGGAAAGCGATCAAGGCAAGGAACGGAATGGTAACAAAGCCAAGCCAATTGATGTACTCGGCATTGCAGGGTATTCCGTTTGTGCACGGAGTGATCGGCGCAAAGCCCGGTACCTTTTGCAGCATGTAATGATATAAAGATAGGCCGCTCCCGATAATGGAAAGCGGCAATACGTATTTTTTGACGGACTTCTCGTTGTTATAGGCGGCAATGCCCAGAATCGCTGATAATGGATACATGAGAATCCTTTGATACCAGCACAACTCGCATGGCACGTAACCTCGAATTTCACTGAAATAGAGGCTTCCCAGCGTTGCAATTACTGAAACAAGCCAGGCAAAATACAGGAGAAACGTTTGGACGGATGCCCGATCCTGCTCCATCTTTATCCCCCCAGCTCCTGTTCGATTACGGACTTGATATTCTCGATATCAAAAGGGTCAGGCAAAATCAAACCATTGATCATAATCGTAGGAGTCTGTTTCACCTTGTAATTTTTGATCAATTCGTTATCTCTTTGAATTTGGAGCTCGCTCTGCTTATTGGCGATATCACTCTTTAATTGTTTCAAATCAATTTGCGGCGCGATCGATCCGGCAATTTCCAACACTTTATCATCGGTTATCCAAAGTCCATCATGATCCTCGTTGGGTTGTGCCTTGAACAAGGCCTCATGGAACGGCCAGAAAGCTTCAGCATTCCGGGAATACACGGATTCAGCCGCCATCGCGCCCAACTCTGATTCCTCGCCGTGAAACAACGTATTCACGTAAACCAATTTGACTTTACCCGTATCGATATATTGTTCTTTCAACCGGGGATAAATCCGCTCCCCCCACGCTTTACATGCCGGACACTTATAATCGCCAAACTCCACCAACGTAACCTTGGCGGACTCGCTCCCCATGAAAGGTTGATTGACGATAGCCGGTTGATCATCGACGCGCTGAAGCCCTTCTCCCTCTTCGGTAGCAGTCCGATTAATAAGAAATAGGGCTACAAATAGAAGGATTATGATGCTGGTATAAATGACGAGCGTTTTCCCCAGGTTTTTCTTTGAAGACGAGACTGCTTTTCTCTTTGATTTCTTGCCCTTGGTTTTTGACATCTCGTTTCCTCGCATTCGTATAGATGAACTCAATCATGCTATAGCTTTACAATTTCATCCGTTTTTGATTCCAGGACGATTATCCTCCATGTTAAATTTAGACTACACATAATAGTCTAATATTGCGTTCGACATCGCGTCAATCATTTGCTCATTCTTTTATCAATTGTTCATATTATTGAACGAAATGAAGCGAAGCCCTCTTTACAGAGAGATTCGCTCTACATTCGGTAAATTATCCATGTTTAAGGTGCTGCAGCGTCAATACGAACAGTTCTTCGATGTGTGAATCGTCCAAAGAATAATAAACCGTTTTTCCTGACTTCCGCCGTTTAACGATGCGAAGGTTGCGCAAATAACGGAGTTGATGCGAAACCGCCGATTGTCCCATCCCGAGCAGAACGGACAAATCGTGTACACAAAGTTCTTCATGCAGCATAGCGCCAATCAACTTAACACGGGTGGGATCACTTAAGGCTTTGAATAATTCCGCCAACTGATCAGCGGTTTGCTCGTCCACCATCTTCTGTTTGATTTGTGCCAAATCGATGACTGTTCCTGCGCAAGTATCATCGCACTGGTCGACGACCTCTTTTTCCATGGGTATCTCCTTTACGGTTACGCGGTACAGCCATTATAACAAATATCAAGCCTCATCGGAACGGTTACGATCAGGAAATTGCCGTAATCGCGGAAATAAACATGAATGCTGCGAAAGCCAAACCGCACCCAATCGCAGCGATCGGGCGGCGCATCTTTGAAATGCGAACGGTCAAATAGCATATGGTAACTAAAGCAAGCACAAGGAACAGGACGGAAACAGGCTGCACATCACCATCCTTGGGCACCTTCGGAGAATCGGAAGAAACGCGAATATTGCGATCCCGATCGCTGAGCCGTATATAGCGATAGTTGGAATCTTGATCTCGGGCACTGCCCGGATAAGGATCAACCAGCCGGTTAGTACTGCATAACAAACGTATAAGAAAGGTTCTCCAAGCCAATATGCCGCCATTACTTCTTCTTCCTCTTAACAAGAGCTAACGTTACAAAAACAACAAAGACCAGTGCAGCCAATCCGAGAAATATCCATGAGGCATTCGATTGAGCGGCTAGCGATGAACCTTCCGAGTCCGAATCTGATTGAGTCTGACCCGTGGGCACAGATGAAGGACTTGCGGGTGCCGATTCCGGTGAAGATGAAGCAGACGGCGTTGGCAACGCTATACCCGTTTCTTCTGACGGAAAAGTCGGTGTCTCAGCTAGCGGCACCTCAACTCGGAAAGTTAGTGTACCTTTGATAGGGTGTCCGTCGCGCCCGATGATTTTCCAATTGACTGTATAGGTGCCGTCATTTAATGGCTCTGCCATCGTGCCGATCATTTGCGATTTATCGATATTAATATCTGAAACTTTATACTCTGTTCCATTATCGTCAACCACCTCAAAGCTGCTCAATGGCTCGATATCCGTGTTGAACGTCAAAGCAATTTCCTTGAGTTGCTCCTTTACGATCTGATTGTTCTCCGGGTTGGAAGATTTCAACCCCGTATGGGCATATACGGCGTTCGGAATGACAAGCAGCAATAGAAATATAGCAATTATACTCGCATTCGTCTTCTTCATTTTCAAATCACTCTACCTTTATTGATTTTGGTTATATTATATTGGAATTCATGTGGTACGGGATTGATCAATAATCACGACTTTGTGAACTTTGCACATGTGAGCATTCAATCATACTATGAATGAATGTTCAACAAATCATTGACAGAGTAGTTCACATGGTTATAATTTATATATGATCAATCATTCATATGATGTGTGCAAAGGATGATTTTTGATGAAGGAGTACAAAGTAAAAGGTTTGTCTTGCGGCAATTGTGCCCTAACGCTTGAAAACGAGATTAAGCAATTGGAACATGGCGAATCTGCCACGCTTAGCTTTAATAGCGGGAAGCTGATGCTTGACGAACGTGTCTCCCTGGGGAAGGTCAAACAGATTTTGAAATCCGACAGAGCCTACATTGAGCAACCAAACATCGTTCAATCGATTGATTCGCGCGAAGAACATACGCATGATCACGAAGGCCACGATCATGATCATAACAATGGAAATAAACGCATGATCGGCCTTTTGGCCGCGTCAACGGCGATTTACCTGGCTGCAATATTCATGGACGGTACCGTGGAGCAATTGGTTGTCATCCTGCTTTATCTGATCGCCGCCGCAATTAGCGGGTACACGACCTTCTGGAAAGGTCTAAAAAACCTTGTCAGGCTGAAGTTTAACATCGATACCTTGATGACCATCGCTTTGGTCGGCTCCATCGCGATTGGAGAATGGAAGGAAGCAACGCTCGTTGCTATTTTGTTCGGCCTGAACGAGCTTCTGGAAGGTTTGGGAATGGAGAAAGCGCGCCGCTCCATGGAGGTCCTGCTGCAAGTTGCGCCGAAGGAAGCGACGAAGCTTGAGGACGGCAAAGAAAGAATCGTCCCGATTGCTGCATTGCAAGTCGGGGATACGGTCATCGTCAAACCCGGCGAGAAAATTCCTTCTGACGGATCAGTCCTCTCTGGAAAAAGCTCTGTCAATGAAGCCGCAATCACCGGCGAATCTCTCCCCGTGGAAAAATCGGAAGGCGAACCGGTATTCGGCGGCAGCGTCAATAACGAAGGCGTGCTTCGGATCCGGATTGATAAAGCCTATGAAGATTCTTCACTGGCCAAAATTTTGCATCTGGTGCAGGAAGCCCAGGAAACAAAAACTCCTACCGAATTATTTATCAATAAGTTCGCCAAATACTATACGCCGCTAATCATGATTGTGGCTGTGCTGGTCATTCTTGTCCCTCCCTTACTTCTCGGACAGGATTGGAAGACTTGGTTGTATCAAGGGCTTGCCGTCCTGATCGTCGGTTGTCCCTGTGCGCTGATCCTTTCCTCACCGATTGCAATTGTGTCTGGCATCACGCGGAATGCACGCAACGGTATATTAATCAAGGGCGGTGTTTTTCTTGAACAGTTGGGGAAATTGGACACACTCGCTTTTGACAAAACCGGAACGCTCACCAAGGGCGAGCCTTACGTAGAGAGAAAAGTCGTATATGATGATCGGTTCTATCCGGTAGCCGGAGCGATTGAAAAATCGTCAACACACCCACTAGCCAAGGCCACCATGAAAGAAATCGAACGAATGGGTATTGACTTAAAGGATGCTGACGAGATCGAGACCCTATCCGGGCGCGGAATCGTGGCAACCTACGAAGGAAGCAGATATTGGCTCGGCAATGAAAAAAGCATGCAGCATTTGACAATAACGAGCGAAGCACGTGCCGTAATCGACCAGTATAAAGAAGAAGGCTTGACCCTTGTCATCCTTGCTGATAAACAGCAAATCCTGGGTATGTTCGGAATCTCCGATGAAATCCGTGAGGAAAGCAAGTCGGTTATCGCCGCCTTACACCGAAACGAAATCCGTCATACGGTCATGTTAACCGGCGATCACCAGAAGACGGCGGAGAAAGTTGCCAAAGCAGTAGGCGTCACAGAATTTTACGGCAATCTGCTTCCGGAAGACAAAGTGGCCAAAGTAAAGAAGCTTGCCGATAAAGGCGTAGTAGGCATGATCGGGGACGGTATCAACGACGCCCCTGCTCTCGCTTCCGCTCAGTTAGGGATTGCAATGGGCAAAGGTACGGACAGCGCGATTGAGACAGCGGACATCGTATTAATGCAGGATCACTTGGGCAAACTTCCTGAAGCCATCCACGTTGGGCGCAAGGTAAATCGCATCATTCGGTTCAATATCATTGTGTCGCTGGCACTCAAGTTGATCGCCTTGCTGCTGACAATCCCGGGCTGGCTTACGCTATGGGTTGCCATTCTTTCAGATATGGGCGCGACAATCTTTGTAACTTTGGTGAGCTTGACCATACTCATTCAGAAAAAATAATTGAAGTAAAGCGGAAGAAAGCCATAAACCTCTTTTGATCATGCAAGCAAAAAGGAAACAAAGCCGGAGACCGACGAGAAGTGGAAGGTTCGCCCGTTGTCCGAGGCGCTGCCGATATCCACAATTTTCCGATCTCCGGTTCGATTTCCGTATCGATGAAAGCAACGGGTTTCATGGAGCTCTCTCCTGCCCGCAAACTGCCATTCCATACCGGCGGCTTATTATACTTTCGACACGATTATGGAAATCTCTTTCTATCTATTCTTCTGATAGGTCTGTAATTAATCCATAACTATTCCATGCATCAGATCAAATCTGATTTTTCCAATAACCGCTGAATGATGATCGCAACCTCAGCCCTTGTAATAAAGCGCTTTGGATCAAGATTGTTGCTGTCTCTGCCGGATACGATGCCGGCTTGTACACTGTCTGCCACACCGTCCATCGCCCAACTGGACACTTCCTTCGCATCCGTGAACGGTCGGAGAACATTCATCGCCGATTGTTCTGAAGTCACACCTTCTAGCTTGGTGATTTCCATTGCTTTGGCGATCATGACCATGGCCTGTTCACGAGTGATCTTGTCGTTCGGACGGAACATTCCGTCCCCGAACCCGTTGATTAAACGGTATTCGTATGCTGTATTAACCACACTGCTGTACCAAGCGCCAGCCTCCACATCCGAGAAGGCGCTTATTCCGTTTTCCGGCTTCAAGCCCAGTCCGCGAACGATGATTGCAGCAAACTCTGCGCGGGTAATGTCGCGATCGGGACTGAACAAGCTATCGCTCGTACCGGAAATCACCAGGCGCGAGCCCATCTCGTTGATGGCCTTCTTCGCCCAATGATTCGCGATATCGCCAAATGTCACTTGATGGGAAACGAGCGCGTACGTACTGTTGGTCAGGCTGTTGATGACTGCATAGGATTTTCCGTCCCGCATGACGATCTTCATCGACACCGACCGGGTCGTACCGTCTTTGCTCAATGCGACGGCGGCCGTGATCTTGCTGGCGTCCACGCCGTCCGGGATCGGGATTTCGCGTTCCACGTACGAGCTAAACGTATCGATCGTCACTGATTTATCGCCCAACGTCGCCGTTACCGTGAAATCGATCGGCGGCGCGACAATCGTAAAGCTCCCGCTGTTCGCGGCATCCCAGAGCAGTCCAACCTTCGCCTCATCGCTCTTGGCAATGTCCACATGAACGGCGATATCCGACTCGCGTCCCTGCCCCCTAAGCATGACGGCAAGGAGATCGACCCTGATTTCCGTAGCGGGAAGCTTATAGCTGCCGATCGGCGTTTGAATGTCCAAAACCGCATTTTTGTTCTCCATTGCCTCGACGGCATCCCCTGTGAGAGCGGCGATCACTTTATCCGCGCTTGTGGTTACAGGAATCGTTACCACCGGCTTGTCCCCAGATTGTTCCAACTGTTCTGTCAACTTCGCTGCATCCACCGCTACTGTCAATACGGTCTGTCCGTCTTGTTCCGAAGTCGTTGCCGTTGCAATGGGCTGCCCGGGTCCTCCGTCAATCGTCACATTGAGGTCGGTTTCATTCTGTTCCGTTGGATTGGTTGGATTGGTTGCATCTGTTCCCCCTGCCGGTCCACCTCCGCCATCTCCTCCGGAGGAAGGCGCTGCTGCTCTTGTGACGGTAATCGAATATTCTTTTGTTGTGATGCCGTCTTGCGCCGAAACCTGAATTTGGATAAGGTTCGCGCCCACTGCAAGATTGGATGCCGCGTAGTGATATACACTGTCGGTCACCGTCTGATAGACGGAGCCCGTTACCTTCAACGTCTGGTTCGGATCGCTTTTGGTGATGGCGATGTCGATTGTGTTGACCTCATTGTCCACATCCACCGTATAGTTCAATTTGGACGGGATGAAGTTCAGTGTTCCCGAGCTAACGGACAAGCCTCCCAGCATCGCATCGCTGCTTGCCCACTTCGCATACAGGGTCACATTCGCTGTTCCCATACTGATCGTATCGCCTGCGGCATAGCTTGTCCCGCTGCCGTTGGCTGCCGTGTTCCAACCTGCAAAGGTGTAACCCTGTTTCGCCAGATTTCCGGTATTCCCGGACACCGGAATCGCAGCCCCCTGCTCATACGATTCGCCATCGGTCGGAGCGTTGCCGGAGGTTGCACCGTTGCCGTCAAAAGTTATGGTGTAGGCAAGCGCGCGGTTCACAGTGAGATTGTATATATTCTGTGTTGTTCCATCCTGCGCGAAGACTGCAATCTGAATCGTGTTGGGCCCGGCGAGCAGGTTCGAAGCACTATATCCGTACACATCGCCAGTTACCGATTGGTAGTCCGCGCCCGTAACCGTAAACGTTTGATTCGAATCCCCTTTGGCGAAGGTGAAATTAAGACTTGTAACGCGATTCGCCACGTCTACCCGATAAGCAAGCTCCGAGGCCTTAAACGCGGGTGTGAGTATGCCTTGATCCACCGCCAAATCGGACAATTGCGCATCCGTCGAGAACCATTGCGCATACAAGGTCATATTCATGGCGCCCATATCGAACGCAGCGCCGGCGGCATAGCTCGTTCCGTTGCCGTCCGCAGTCGTGTTCCAACCAGCGAAGGCGTACCCTTCCCGCGTCAGACTCCCCGTATTGTCGGCTACCGTTACTGTCGTATTGTAGTCTTGAGTGACTGCATCAGGCACATCGCCTTCATCACTTCCGTTGTCGTCATACGCAACCGTATAAGAATTGACCGTCCATTGTGCGTACAGCGTAATGCCGTGCACGGGTACCGGATCTGCGTCAAAATCCCATTCATTCACGAAACCGGCTTCCTTGTACCAGCCTGTGAAGGTATACCCTTCGCGTTCCGGCGTATCAGGCGCTGCGATCTTGGTCCCATAATCCGCTTGCACATCACCCACCACACTGCCGCCGTTGCTTATAAAATTCACCGTGTAAGAGTTCACATACCATTGTGCATATAAGGCGACATCATTCGTGCCAAGCACAAAAGTTGAGCCTGGCTGATAACTCGTTCCAGTTCCGTCCGCTGCCGTGTTCCAGCCGGTGAAGGTGTGCCCTGTCCGCGTCAGATTGCCTGGATTACCGGCAACCGTTATCGTCGTATTGTAGCCTTTGGTGACCGCAGCAGGCACAGTACCGCCGTTGCTGCCATTGCCATTATACGTAACCTCGTATTGATTAACCGTCCACCGCGCATACAGCGTTATGCCGTCTACGGGTACTGTATCTGCGTCAAAGTCCCATTCATTCGTAAACTCGACTTCCTTGTACCAGCCTGCAAAAGTATACCCTTCGCGTACCGGCGTATCAGGCGCTGCGATCTTGGTGCCATAGTTCGCTTGCACATCACCCACTGCGCTTCCGCCGCTGCTATTAAATTTCACCGTGTAGGCGTTCACAGACCATACCGGATATAAAGTGATATCGTTCACGCCAAGTGTAAAAGTATCATCCGCCTCATAACTTGTTCCGCTGCCGTCCGCCGCTGTGCCCCACCCCGTCAAGGTGTACCCTGTCCGCGTCAGATTGCCCGGATTACCGGCAACCGTTACCGCCGTATGGTAGTCGTGGTAAACGGCATCCGGCACACTGCCTCCGTCGCTGTCATTGCCGGAATAAGTAACCTTATATTGATTGATCGTCCAACATGCATATAAGGTGACATCATTCGCGCCAAGCTGAAAAGTATCATCCGTCACATAACTCGTTCCAGTTCCGTCCTCCGCCGTGTTCCAACCTGCAAAGGTGTACCCTGTCCGCGTCAGACTGCCCGGATTACCGGCAACCGTTACCGTCGTATTGTAGTTTTGCTTGACTGCATCAGGCACAGTGCCATCGTCGCTGCTATTGTCGTCGTAAGTAACCGTATATAGATTGATCGTCCATTGTGCATATAAGGTGACATCGTCCCCTTCAAGCTGAAGAGTATCATTCGCCTCATAACTCGTACCGGTACCGTCCGCAGCCGTATTCCAACCCGTAAAGGAGTACCCTGTCTTCACTAAATTTCCAACACCTAAAACGTTGGCTGTTCCTGCCGGAAAATAAGCAGTGTCAACCGGCACGTCTCCGCCGGTGCTTCCGTTCCCCATATAGTTCACATGAACTTCCTGCAAGTAGGGATATCCATCATTGATCGTTAAACTTGTGTCTATCGCCCAAATGTTTTCAAAGTCCCAATTCGTAAAGGTGGTTTGTGTTTTCATCTCCCCAGTCGATTTACCCTCACCTTTGCCTGCATCACTTTGTCCTGTTTTATCCGAGTCGTAGAAACAGTAGCTGAACCCTCCGGACCAATTGTAGCCTACTAAGCCGCCTATATAATTGCGACCACCTGTTAATATTACCGCGGCGTAGCTGTTGCTGATCTCTCCGCCGAAATTCGTGCCAATTAATCCGCCTATATTGTCACCACCCGATACATTTCCTAAAGCGTAGCTGTTGCTAATCTTTGCGTTCTCATTATTGCCGACCAAGCCGCCAGCGCCCATGTCCCATTCCCCGGATCCTATTAGTATATCTCCCATGACGTAGCTGTTGCTGATCGTTCCGCCCACATTGTGGCCTACTAAGCCTCCTGTGTTTGAACTACCGAAAATATTTACATTTTCCAGTTTCATATGGGTAAACACGGCACCGCTGATTGAATAACCAAATAACCCTATATCGTACCCTTTAGGCTTATTGATCATTAGATTCGTAATTTTATAACCGTTACCGTCCATGCTCCCCTGAAAAGGCGCAGTGCCATTCCCAATTGGCTCCCAACCCAAAGACGGGTTTGACGGATCAGACGCGAACCCGCTTAAATTAATATCCGCAATCAACTTGAAATGCGCATCCAAATGATCCCTGACCTCGTTGAGCTGATCCGCGGTTGCGATCAGGTACGGATCTTCCGTCGTCCCCGCCCCTTCACCAGAGTACGCATCCTCGGCTGCATAAGCCTTGCCGCCTCCGGGCGCAAGAAGCCCTGGCGCCATTCCCAGAACCATCAACACCGCCAGAATCACGACACCAATTTTGTGGCCAAACATTCGTTTCCTGCTTATGCTCACTGTTCTGCCTCCACATCTGCAAATTTTATAACTAACGACTAATGTGACAGAATGCCGATTACTTCTGTCATTTTTTGGTGGTTCTTGTCCTACTATAAGACAATAATCACAAAAAAACCCCTCCCAAATGGGAGGGATTGATCAGATTTATCAAAGATAATCTCATTGCAGTATCTCTAATTCAATTGCTCGCCGCAACGCCTGCACCCGGTTGTTCACGCCAAGCTTTTGGTACACATTTTTCATATGAAATTTCACGGTTCCAGCCCCGATATGGAGACGACCGGCGATTTCCTTGTTCGATAATCCGCTCGCGAGCAATTGCACGATTCTCTTTTCTTGCTCGGTCAGTTGTTCTCTACCAGGCGCCCCCTCTTCCTCCGTCGTCAGACTGCCCAGCGCAAGCGAGGGCCTGGTCATGCGATCCAGATGCCGTTGTCTGATCTTATCCAACGTTTTCCCCATTCGCTGAGGGATAACGGGTTTCATTAAATAGTCCAACGCGCTCACATCGAAGGCTTGAACCGCATAATCGTCATAGGCGGTAATAAACACCACATCGATGGCAGCATCGCGCTCGTGCAGCAAGTCGGACAACTTCATTCCATTCATTTCCGGCATGGCAATATCCAGGAAGGCAATATCGATTGGATTGTCCTTCACATATTCATAAGCATTCCACGGGTTCAGGAATGTGCGGCATATCTCGATATCCTTGTTTTCGGACAACAGCTCGCACAGCAGTTTCACCGATAGTTCTTCATCATCCACGATCATGGCTCGCAGCATGCTTCAACCTCCCTTCTGCCGGGACGGTTGCCCGGGAATGTCGAGAATGACCTTGGTGCCCGTGCCTTCCGCACTTTCAATACGCAGGCTGTTGCCGTAACGAAGCCGGATGCGCTGGTTGATGTTCCACAGCCCGATGCCGTCCTTACTCGCATTCGGCTTAAGAATCTCCGCCAACTGCCGCTCGCTCATGCCGCAGCCATCGTCCTCTATGACAATACGGATGACGGCGCTTTCTTCCTGTTTGACGGATATTTTTACGGTTCCGCCCCGCAGGTTGGACATCAGGCCGTGTCGGATGGCATTTTCCACGAGCGGCTGTAAAATCAACGGGGGAATCTGGATATCCAGGTTTGCCTCCACGTCATACTCCACGCCCAACCTGGCGCCAAAACGCGCTTTTTCGATGTTGATGTACGCTTTGACAAGCTCCAATTCATTTTCTATCGTCGTAAGCGATCCCATTTGTTTGAAGTTGAACCCGCTTCGCAAATATTGCGACAAATCATACGTTAATTCCTTCGCTTTGCGAGGTTCGTCAAGGCACAAGGCCGCAATGGAGTTCAAGGCGTTATACAGAAAATGCGGCTTGATCTGGGAACGCAGAAAGGCGATTTCAGCTTCTTTCACTTCGAATTGCAGCCGCCGGTTTCTGCCGATCATGTCCCCGATCGTTTCGTTTAAATAGGTTAAGATCAGGATCACCATAACAACAAGCGCCGAGATGAGCATTTGATCCAGAAACACTTCTAAAATAAATCCCCTTGTTAACGCCGATGTAAGGATTCCAACAGCATAATAATAGACAGACAGCATGAGCACCAATTGTATTTTCGTTTTCCTCCGGGCATTCATGAACCTGCCTCGAAAAAACACGATAACCGGCATGGTGAAAAGAAGGGTAAGCACTGTCGTATACAGTCCCGGATCGCTCCAGCCCCCAAGAATAAGCCGATATATGATAATAAACGCAGTCAGAAATAAACCGGGCCCAAGACCGCCGTAAAATGTGCCTAACAGTAATAGAACAAGTCTGAAATCCATGCGAAAATGAGGGGTAATCTCAATGGGAAAGGACATGCACAATATGACGGATAATCCCGCCAAACAGGTAAAGAGGATCTTCATGTAAAGCGTTCGTTCGACCGCCCCTCTCTCTACAAAAGTAACTTGAAAGGCAAATATTAAAGTCGTTATAAGCGAAAGCTGCAGCAAAGAATCCTTGATGATGTTCAGCATCCGTCCATCACTTCCTGTGCAAGTTTTCAGCAAACCCGCAAAATCTCCGTTATTCGTATCTTCGCTCACAATTTAACATAAACACACTTCGATATATAGGTCAACCGTAGCCTAGCACAACTTTCCGTCACTAAACGGTCGAGTAGGCGGAGCCTCTCCTTCACGGATTGTACCCCTTTCTCCCACAGATCCGTACGGGCGCAACTCACGCATACGGCTCTTCACACTACATTCATAGATTGGATGTGCCTATTAATCTGATCCACGTTTTCATGGCTTTGATCTTCTGTTTGAATTTCTGCGTCCACCACACCCATACGAGAAGTCCATGAAGTCTTGCTCATAGATAGCTTCAAGCACATTTTTCAGCGCATGCTGCACATCCCAGCGGGTATGGGCTAGACTGCTACCACCCGTGGGTACCGTCCTCCTTTGCTTGGAAATTTGGCTGGCGAAACCAATTTCCAGTATAGCAAAGGAGGACTTTTTGCATCATGCCTCACGGCACTTCCTGTTCAGTTCTCCCAAGCATAGCCTGGGGCCTAATGTTTGAGTCAGATCTCCATCGTTATTTGCAAGCCGTTGCAACAGTCCGAAATTAATTTCCATAAGCGCGTTCGACCCCTGGGGGCACCCTTCTTGCCGCTCTGTTAACATTTTCATGCGGCGGTATTTTTGAGACGAGTCACTCGGAAATTGGAAAATAGAAATGATAAGCGCCTGATCCGATCCGAAATTGGGCAGAACCATCGCCCGTTGTTTCGCCGAATTCAGCGCCATCCGATGCAATGATATCGGCAGTGTCAGCCCATGGAATGTAAACATCCGCCGTTGTATTTGCCGGTATCCAAACTTCCAGTTCGCAGGTCCCACCCTTGATCGTCCAAGCACTGCGGATCAAGCCATAAATCGAGTTGTACTCGGCCTTCGCAAACGTCAAGCCGCCGCCGATCCTCGGCCTGATTACGGAATGTTTGTAACCCGGGCGGGAAGGGTCCGTATCGATCCCCGCCATATACCGGTACAGCCACTCGCCGACCGAGCCCAAAGCGTAGTGGTTCATGGAATTTGTGCGTGGCGGACCAAAGCCTTTGTCCGTCCAACTGTCCCAGCGTTCCCAAATTGTCGTCGCTCCTTGCTTAATCGGGTATAGCCAAGAAGGAAACGTATCCTGTTTGAGTAAAGCATAAGCCATCTCATCGCAATGATGTTCGCTCAATACGGGCAGCAGGTGGCCAACACCAAGAAAACCGGTCGTCAAATGGTTGTCCTGCGCTTTAAGGTCATTCACCAGATGACGCACCCCCTGCTGTTTGCGTACGCCTTCAAGCAAGCCGAAACGAAGAGCCAAAATATAAACCGTTTGACTGTTGCCCAAAATACGTCCTTCTTCATCGATGAATTCTCGATTGAAAGCTTCGCGTACTTTCTTGAACAATTGCCGATATTTTTGAGCGTCATCGTGCTTTCCCAGCACCTCGGCGATCTGTGCCATCAGCTTCGCGTCATAGGCAAAATAAGCGGTTCCGACGATCTTGTTCGGGGTGACAGAATTGATGGATAGCCAATCGCCATAATCGCCATAATCCGGTCGAATGAAATTCGCTGAACCTCGCTTCAGATACTCCATCCATTTTTCCATATGCAGATAATTCTGCTCCAAAATTCGTGTGTCGCGATAAACAAGATACATCGTCCAGGGAATGATCACACCGGCATCGCCCCAGCCCGCATTGTCCGGAGCCAGCCAGCGTTCTTCCTTCTCCTTCGTCTTGTACCAAATCCAGCCGCCGTCCGGCGCAACATCGGTGAAAGCGCCATTGGGATGCTGCGCATCCGTTATATCATACATATACTTTGTGAAAAAGCTGGATACATCCCGATTATAGGAAGCCGTCCGCATGAAAATTTGCGCGTCTCCAAGCCATCCCAGGCGTTCGTCACGTTGCGGGCAATCCGTTGGGACGCTTAAAAAATTGCCGCGTTGACCCCAGCAAATATTGCTGTGCAACTGGTTGATCATCTCGTGCGAGCATGCAAAGCTTCCAACCTGTGGCGTATCGGAATGCACCACCTTCCCCGCGATCGCATCCTTGGATGGCGTACCCGGATACCCGTTCAATTCCACGTAGCGAAATCCATGAAACGTAAATTGCGGTTCATAGACTTCACCTTGTTCTTCTCCCCGCAAGATATAGTAATCCTGCTGTTTGGCTTCCCGCAAATTCTCGATGTACAGCGTGCCGTCGGGCTTCAGCATCTCCGCATAACTCAAGGAGACTTCCACGCCGGGCTCTCCCTTCACGCGCAATTCGGCCCAACCCACCATGTTCTGTCCCATATCGAAAATATAGGTGCCGCGGTCGGTCTCAATCATCTGGACAGGTTGCATGATTTGCGTGATGCGTACAGGCGGGTCCACCTGCGCAACCAGTTTGCCGGGATAACGGGGAAAGATTTCCGGCTCGTCCCAGCCTGTGTCGTCAAAGCCGGGTTCGGTCCAGCCGATGTGTTCCAACCGGGCGTCATACCTTTCTCCCATGATATGATCGGAATATAGCAGAGGCCCTGGCGACGCCTTCCAGCTTCTGTCCGTCCGGATGATTTCCAGAGTTCCGTTCTCGTATTCGAGGTAGAGCAGCATGGATCCGCTTGGCCGTTGCCCATACCAACGGGTGCCCGACATGCCTACCGTCCCGGCGTACCAGCCGGCGCCGATGATCATGCCGACCGCATTGTTGCCTGATTTCAAGCATTCTGTCACATCATAAGCCTGATACTGCAGACGGTGCGCATAATCCGTCCAACCCGGGGCGAACCGATCATTGATCTGCCAGCCGTTCAAATATAGTGCGTAGTCTCCAAGCGCGGTCGAATATACCGTGGCACGCTGCACCGGCGCATGCAGTGCAAATTCCTTCCTGACATAACCGCATGGCAGCAGTTCCGGGTCCGCATCCCTTTTCACATCGATCCAATCAGCGTTCCATTCCTCGTTCGACAATAACCCCATCGACCAATACGCGTCTTCGCTCCACTCGCTCTCACGGCCATTGGCGTCCCATACTTTCACTTTCCAGTAACACGGCTCCCGGGAGTACAATGCCTTGCCTTGATAGACGATCTGATTGCTCTCGTCGCTATATACCTTGCCGCTGTCCCATAAATCTGCCGCCTCTCTTGACAGCAATTCCGGGGATGACGCCGCCATGATTCGGTACGCCGCCTGCGTCACCGCTTGATCTTCGGCCTGCATCAACCAGCTTAACCTTGGCTGTGCGACATCGATGCCTTCGGGATTGATTTTATATTCGGTCCTTAAATGTACGGCTTTTATTGTCACAACGCTCACCTCGTAAGCAGGATTTAAATCGGCAGCGCATGGCCGTCGCGATCTACGAAAACGTAAGGTCCTTCGCTGCGCTTTTTCCCTTCGGCAAGATTCATAATGCCGGGAGCGGCCGCGACGGGTTCTTCCGGCGCTTCGGTTCCCCCCATGTCGGTCCTTAACCAACCCGGGTGCACCGCAAAAACCCGAATGCCCTTGGGCTCAAACAAATGATGGATTTCCTGCGTAAACATGTTGAGCGCCGCTTTGGATATCGCATACGGATAGTCGCCCGCCCTCGCTTTGGCAAGGGTTCCTGACGCAGAAGAAATATGGATGATCGTCGAACGTTTAACCTCCAGCAATGGCGAGAAATGCTTCACCATACGAATAGGCCCGAAGACGTTGACGTCCATCGACTGCGCGAAACGGTCAAGCTCCAATTGCTCAAGGGGTCCTTCTGATCTTCCCAGCACAACGGCCGCATTATTGATTAAAGAATGAACGGTCTGCCCGGCTTCGCCCAGCCGCCGCGCAAAACTTGAAATCTCTGTTTCATTCGTGACATCAAGCTGTACGATTTCTACCATCCCTGGATGCCCCTCCGCGATTTCCCGTAGTCCAGTGCAAGCACGGGTGTCCCGTACTCCCGCCCAAACCTTGTGCCCGCGCCGTACGGCCTCTTTTACAAGTTCAATGCCCAGCCCGCGGTTGCTGCCGGTAACAACAATATTCATATGATCAATCCCCCTTTATTCCATAATGACGTAAACACCACATATATTAAATTGATTCGCCGCGAAGCACCTTTTCGAAGAAATGCTCGCTTCCCATCTGTCCGCCTTTCAATACCAACTCTACGCCATCGAGCTGATCATCATTGGAATAGCCGTTGCACAATGGAACACCCGGTTCAAGCTGCGCTTTGCACGATAAAGCATAAACGCCCAGTTCGCGGGTCACATATCCCGATGTGTCTCCGCCGGCGATCAATAAACGGGGCAACTTAGTCTGCAACGCGACTTCGCGGGCCAACCGCCCCAGCATCTTGCCCAATAATCGACTGCTGGATTCCGCGCCTTTTCCTTCGGGCAAAAGCCCGTCCCGAATATCCCGAATACTGTCGTCACGGGGACCTAATGCCGAATACAGGACCACGCTTCGACCTTGATCCAGCAAGCGAAGAACATCCTCCCGCAGATGTTCCATCGCATCATCGGCGGTCTGGGCTCGCAGCCATTCGGCAAAAGGAACCCGGATGCATGCGAACCCGTCCCGCTCAGCAGCGACGATTTGCTTCTCTGTCATCGGCGAGCAACTGCCGGAAACGACGAGCAATCGATCTACCGGTTTCCAACTTCGCTCGCCAGCCCCGATCTTGGGCAGCAATCCTTGTTCCCGCCAGCAGCCGCCCAGCGCATACTCTACACCGGAAGAACCTACGACAAACAAGCTCTCCCGGCTTCGCAGCGCTTCTTTCCAGATCAGTTCGCCCGCGTCGCGCAGACGTTGCTCATCCAAAACATCGAACAGCAACAAATCGGGGTTTTCATCAGACAGCGTCTTTTCCAATCTTTCTTCAATCTCCTGAGATGAACCCGTCAATTGCGTAATGTTCATCGAACCCGTTTTTAACCGGGCTTGCTGCTGGAGATGCTTTGCAAGATCCGCTTCGGTCATGGGCGTCGCCGGGTGCCGGGACATCGTCGGATGGCGGTCAAGCCGGTAAACCTGCGAGCCTGCGGAGGCAAAGTGATGGCCAAACAATGTATACCGTTGCAAATAAGGAACGCCGACCAATAACGGAATAAACCGGCCTCTGAACAGTTCCTTCCCGATTTCCGCCGCTTTCCCGATGCTGCCGACAGAAGGGGAGGAATCGAAAGTGGAACAAATTTTGTAATGAACGATTGCCGTTCCAGCCGTCTTTAAAGTAGCCAGAATCGGCCTTAGCTCTTCCTCCATTTCGGTCGGCGTTAGCGAACGCCCCACACCGGCGACGCCAAAGCAATCCACATCTTGAAACTTGTCGGCTAGCAGTTCCGGGGAGGGCGGCTCCAGGAAAAGCACCGTTTCCAATCCAAACGAAAACAGGGCTTCAAGAACATCGGTCGAACCGGTGAAATCATCGCCATAGTAGCAGAGCAGCCGGCGGTTCCCATCGGCCTTGGGTCGGTTCATCCGGTCAATCCCTCCCGTATTTCGCGATAGCTTGCTTCAGCTCAGGATGGCTCTCAGCATATTGCTCCAAGGTGATTCCTTGGATGGCGGCTTCCCAGCCCTGCTTCATGCTCTCGAATCCGGCTTGGGGGCCGCCCGGATGTGCCAGCATTCCTCCGCCAGCCAAGTGGATCAGATCGACTGTCTTCACCGACTGATACGTATCCGGCGCCGTTCCGGCCCATTGCCTGGAAGAAATCACAGGCATGACCTCATAACCGCCCAGGAGCGGCTGTCGACAGGCTTGTATCGAGCGGGCGACCGAATCGTTGCTTTCATAAAACTTGCTGTTCAGGCCATTGACATGCAAATGATCGGCCCCGGCCAGTCGGCAAAGCTTCTGAAATGCCGTAAATTCCATACCCAGCAACGGACTGCGGGTCAGCATGCCCCATTGGTTGCGGTGACCGTGAATCGGCACCTCGCTAAATTGGTTCAAGTAGGCCAAGCCGGCAAAGCCGACGCTCAGCACGCTGACCATGACGCAGTTTCCGCCAGCCCTGAGCACAGTCTCATAGTTTCGCCGCAGTTCGTCGTAGTCTCCCGTAATATTGAAGGCATACATCAATTTTTTCCCGGTGGCTTCGGCCGCCCTGTGAACACCCTTCATGACCGCTTCCACTTTTTTCTCGAACGGCGCATAGGGCGGGTTGGCATTCAGTTCATCGTCTTTGATAAAATCCATTCCTGCCCTGGCCAGCTTATCCACCAGTGCCGAAAGTTCCTCTGTGGACAGCCCGACGCTTGGTTTCACGATCGTCCCGAGGATCGGCCGGTCATACACGCTGGTAAGCTCGCGTGTGCCACGGATGCCAAACTTGGGTCCGGGATAACGCAGCGTGAACGACTCCGGAAATTCCAAATCCATCAATCGCAAACCGGACAACTCTTGAAGCTCGTATAAGTTTCCGGCAACCGTCGCCAGCAAATTAGGGATCGAAGGGCCAAAGTTCCGAAGCGGAAATGAAATCGTGATTCGTCCTTGCCGATATTTCCCGTCATGTCCCTTAGGGAGCCTCACTCCCGGCAGAGAAGGAGTTTCCGTTGTCGCAAGCGGGACAATCTCTTCAATGACCGCGCCATGTTTTTGCTTAAGCTCGTCGGTTTCACCTGGCACCGCAATAAAGGTTCCTGTCGATTGTTCGCCGGCTATGACTTCAGCGGCCTTTTCCAGCGGATAAGGGGTTTCTACCAAATAGGTCGCGTGTACACGTTCATTCTCCACACCTGTGCCCTCCTTCCTGTTGTTCACTTTGCATCTAGCGCATCCAATATCGCTTTCACCTGCTCCACGCCGGAACGGAGCGAGGACAGAACAGGCTTGCCAATAGCCGCCTCCAGCGATTTTTCCATGCGCGCCATGGAGCCTTGGGCCAATACAAGCACATCCGCTTCCAGAGCTGACTGCTGAGCGGTTGCCAATAGAATCCGATCATGCTCCTCCGGCTTTCCTGAAATCAAAGCATCAAACGCACCTTCAGCAAGGCCGTTGATCAGTTCGATCTCCCGATGATGCTGCTCGGCTTTGTTGCCAATCAGCCGCATGGTTGGTTCCAATGTGGAAGGAAGCGTCGCCAACACGGCGATGCGCTTGTACCCTGTTGCCGCTTTCTCCGCCATGGCGTCGTCGATTTTGACGATCGGAATGCCGATCATGCCGCGAGCGGCATCGGCCACCTCCCCAACGGAGGAGCAAGTGTTCAGAATCACATCAGCCCCAAGTTCCTCGCCACTGTGGTAATATTGCACCAGCCGCCGAAATACAGTCGACGGGATCTGTCCCGCCTTGACGACATCGCCGATCAAACTATCGTCGATGATATTCACCAACCGCACCCCGGGCAATACTTCCCGAAATACCTCCTGCAGCGGCCCCGACAAACCTTGGCCTGTATAAACGGCTGCTACTGTCTTCATGCTTTGCATCCCCTTTCAATGTCCTTGCTTACGCAAACTTACCAACGAAGCTCTTTATCGACTCGACGGTACCCGCCTTCGCGCATAGGTGCCTGGTCAAACACCTTGCGATCGCTGTACAAAGGCTTATTTTTACCCTTCGGGTTGATGCCCACCACGTCGTCGCCGCGCCATTCGGTCTCGAAAACTTGACCAACAGCCGTCTCCAGGGTTTTGCGAAAGCTAAGCGGAAATGAAATCGTGATTTTCTCGCCCGCCCGTGCAGGTCCAAGCAGCAGAAAATGCTTTTTCACCCAATGGCTAGGCTCATTGCCCTTGCCTTCTATCACAACACCGTTCAACTCGCGTTGATAACGGATCTTGGTAAACCCGGCCCACTCGGGAATGCGAATGCGCAATTCCGGCAGCTCTTGATGGATATCCAGCACCACCTTGCCTTCATGCGGCAAATAACTGCTAACATCCAGCCACTTGGAGCCGCGATTCAAGAGCAAGTTCACGCTGATAGCCCCTCGACCCTCGGTCACAATGTTGCTCCAGCCCATAAACAGACCGCGGGTGCCCGACCCTAGACAGCACAATTGCAGGTCGTTCGTATGGCCGCGTCCCTCGATCACGTCGCAGACAAAATCATTCGGCGCAGAATAACCGGCAAAAGATCCTCTGGAACGTTGAGCAACCTTATAGTAACTGCGGTTGCAGGAAATATCGCGCGATTTGTCTTCCGATTCTTCCACCCAGCTCAAATCCAGCAATTGCGACTCGGTCAAGTGGTTGCGAAGGAATCGTTCGACCACGCCCCAATATTCGACATAGCCGCTATGCGCGAGCGTAATGCCGGTCGCAATTAAGTCAACCAGCGAACAAGTTTCGTGCTCATAAGCCTGCTCTTGCAAATCTCCAGGCGTCCACCCGAATTGCGTGCATTTGGTCAAAGCCCAATCATAGCACTTCTTCACCCAAGCGATCATCGCGGCATCGCCGGTGTATCGGCCGAACCGGGCGATGGCGTCCAACGTCCCGATGCGCGTATGGAAATGCCCGCTCCGATAAGCGAGGGATGTGTTGAAACTGCCGTCTTCGTTGAACACTCCGCTGCGTTCCCTAATTAAAGCGGTAAAAAACTGGCAAAGCTCAAATGCGTCCTGATTGCCTGTAATTTCGTGATATTTAAGCAAAGGCATGATTAGTCTTCCGCAAAAGGACGCCGGGTCCGGCGCCAGCCTGATCTGCATGGCATTGGCGGAGGGCCAGCCGGTTTCCTTATATTCCGAAGCCGGATAATACCAGATATCCCGCTCCTTGACCGCGATCCGCTTTAATGCGGCGACATGCCGGTCGGCGGCTTCTTTGACTTTCGGATCGCCGGTTTCCATGTACCAGGAAGTCAAGGACAAAATAACGGCGCGCTGGTCAATTAGATTGGCATTGGGCTCCCAGTCGCGGCTCGGATTTTTTTGCCGATAATTCATGCCGTCATCTTTAAAAAAGGACAACAGGTTCGCCCGATACCTTGCTTCCACTTCCTTGCCGTAATCCTCGCCGGACATGTGACGCGCGAGCACCAGGGCGTCGATCATACGACCGTGCGATGAACCGTAATCCCAGTCGCCATGCGAAACATACGCAGGCTTGTGCATGAGATTCGCACTGAAAAAAGGAATGTAATTGTGATCGCTGTCGGCCATGCCGATGATGGCATTGATCGCGTGCCTGGCTCTTTCCTCCAACATCAGTGTATCCGGTATAAGTTTTTTCCCCATGTTTTAACGCTCTCCTTTGTTTACGCTCGTTTGCAGCATCCCGCAGAACTACCCTGCTCTATAAGTCATCGAAACGGATGTGAAGCGGCAACGGTAATCGTGCGAAATTCATCCCACAAATTTTTGGCCGGGTCGCCTTCCCGATACTTTCTTGTGGCACAGTAAAAATGGTATAACACCCCGTTGTGGCTTATGATCGAAGGTTTGTGAGCGCAGTTGAAATCAAGATCTTCTTCATTCCCGTGCGCGATAATCGGTTCCGGGTATTTGTCCCAATGCAGCAAATCTTCGGACAGAGCGATTCCATCCTGGGCATGTTTATAATCGTAGCCGAAAAAGAACATCGCCCATTGTCCGTTATGATTGAGTACGCAAGGATCGCTGACAAAACCTTGGTCCCAACGTTCCGCAGAAACTTGCAAGACCGGATTGTCGCGATTCCTTGTCCAATGGGTCAAATCCTGGGACGTCGCAATGCCAATTTGCTCTGTCCACCTGCGGTCATTGTGATTTTTCGCATTATAGAACAAGTAAAATGTTCCACTGTGTTCGACCAGGCATTCTTTGTAAAGGCCGCCCCTTTCCCAGTCCTCGCCTTCCTCCGGCGACAGGATCGGATCAGGCAGACGATGCCACTGCAGCAGATTTTCATCTTCCGTCCAGGCAAGCCCGATCTTGCCGGGTCCTACCTCGTAGCCCTCACCCGGATATGCGTGATAGCATAGCCAGTACTTGTTGTTCCATTTCTTTAACGCACCTGTCCCGTGCATATCATTATCGCGCAGGATCCAGGTGCCGGCGGCGTTGCCGGAATCCCAGCTTCCCTCCCCATCGCGAGAAAGAATGACCCCTTTATGTTCCCAATGAAGCAAATCATCGCTAACGGCCAACCCGGTTTGATACCCTTTCCCGTCAAATCCGACATGCATCATATAAAATTTACCATTATGGCGAAATACGAATGGACAGTCGACTGCCATTTCGTCGTAACGTCCTGCCTGTCCCGAACCTGCGAGCACCGGCTCGCCCCATTTGTATGGGGTCAAATAAGGATGGATATTCAAACTGAACCCTCCATTTCATAGGCGTTGCCCGAAGTCCGGCCGGTAAACGTATATTGTCCGGACGGCACCCGCAATACGATACAATCGCCCGCAACTCCGATTCGTTCAATTTCAGGCGACTTATGCAACGAATTCCCGCTTTCCTGAATCGAATCTTCACGGAGCGGAAGATAAATCATGCCGCAGGTGTTGGTCGGAACCTCAATTTCGATCTCAAGCAGGCCACTCCGAAGTTGCTTGAAGGACGTACGCGTACGGCCCGGCGGCAATTCATGCTCGGATTCCACCCAGGTTACGCCGTCGGCCTTGAGCGGGTGGAAGCAAATCTCGAAATCCTCCGTATCCGGCTTATACGCATACTCGATGCCGGCCAAGCCGCGGTAAAACCATTCCTCGATATGGCCCAGCATAAAATGGTTTTGCGAATGCCCGACGGTCGGACCGTCCCAAGCTTCCGTCAACGCAGTCGCGCCGTGAACAATTTGGTATCCGTAGCTGGGACTTTCCGTTCGGCGGGCCATTGCCAAAATAAGATCCGAACGCCCGAATTCCTGCAGCGTTTGCAGCACGTATCGATGGCCGACGTCGCCGGCGGTCGTATGGCAGCCGCGGGAAACGACATCATCGGCCAGGTGTTGAAACACTTGCATCCGAAATGGTTCTTCCGCCAGGCCGAGCGCGAGCGGCATCGCTTGGGCCGTTTGGCTTCCGGATGCGTAAAGGCCGCTGTCTTCATTGAAAAAAGCGCGGTTGAACGCCGCTTTGATTCTTTCTCCCAACGCCGCGTATTTGGCTGCGTCCGATTCATGATTCAGCAATTCGGCAAATTGCTGGAACACCGTGACAATATGGTAGTATATCGCCGTTTCTGCAAGCTCTGTCGGCGTATTTTGGGTTAAGCCGGGACCGTTTGGCCCCACGTCATACCAGTCTCCCAAGCCGTTTTTCACAATATAGCCGTCAGCTTGATCGGTAACATAATCAATATACCTGCGCATATTTTCGTAATGCTCACGCAGGATTTCCACATTCCCGTATTTTTGCAGCATTTGCTGACCGACTAGAATATAGGCGCCACCCCACGCAACCGCGTCGCGGAAGAAACCCCATTGGCCGGAAAAGACAACATACTCGGGCGCGGTTGTGGGGACCAGGCCATTCGGCTGCTGCGCGTCTTTCATGTCATTCAATATTTTCGCAAGAAGACTTTCCAATGAATAATTGCACGTTAAGGATGGCCCCATCAAATAAAGCTGTTCCAGCCATCCAAGTTTTTCGCGATGCGGGCAGTCCGTAAAATAGCTTTTCATATTGCTGAGCATCGCCCAGTTGATCAAACCGTGTATACGGTTGATCATCGCATCCGAGCAGGCAAAGCTTCCGCCGGTCTCCACATCGGGGTAAATCATTTGGCCTTCCAAATACGTCAAGGCAGCCGCATCTTCTTCGCCTGAATCCCAGCCTTCAGGCGTTGCGCCTTCTATCTGCACATAGCGAAAACCGTAATAGCTGAAACGCGGGCTCCATTCCTCTTCACCGCTCCCTTTGGCAATATACGAATAGGTGTGCGGCGAACCGGAAGGCCTTTGATCGATGCGCCCGTCTTTCAATCTTTCCGCGGGAGTAAGCGTGAGCTTTGCGCCTTCCCGGCCTTTGACCTTGATTTGTACCCAACCGGAAAAATTTTGGCCAAAATCAGCGACATAAATGCCGAGTTGAACCTGTTCGATTTGAACCGGCCGAAATCGTTTCATTACCTTTAGCGGCGGATTCATTTGTGATTTCAGCTTGCCCTCAGGCGGATCAACTTCACTGGCGTTCGCCCAGTCTGCAGCCGTCGGGAAGCCGGGGCGATCCCAGCCATGCTGCTCCAATCGAGCGTCATAATCCTCACCGCCATAGATACATGAGAAAGTTAACGGACCTTTGTGCACTTTCCAATTTTGATTGCTGCAGACGGTCAACGAAGTTCCATCGTCAAAGTCAATTTCGAGTTGAACAAGACATTTGGCCTTGCCGTAAGAGTCTATGAACTTGATGTAGCGCCCGCCCTCCACGTTGAAAAATCCGTTGCCGAGCATAATGCCAATCACATTCGGTCCCTGGTGCAGATGATCGGTTACGTCCAGCACGTTATAAAAACACGTTCGATCATACTCGGTCCAGCCGGGGGCAAGCACATAATCGCCAACCTTGTCTCCGTTGCAGCGGAATTCATAGTGCCCTAATCCGCACACATATGCTCTTGCTCTCGCAACAGGCTTTTGCAAAACGAATTCATGCCTGAATATCGGAAGCTGCTTCTGATCATCGGTTTCATCATGGTGCGCGCCGAGCCAGTCTGCTTTCCAGTCGCCGGCATGCAAAAAACCCGTTTCCCAAAAGGAAGTTTCGCTGTCAAAGCGTTGCGCACGCTCATCCCAAATTTGCACCTTCCAATAATAACGTGTGTTGGACGCAAGCGGCGCCCCTTCGTAAACGATATTTGCACATTTACGGCTTTCCCTGTTACCGCTGTCCCACATGTCGAAAATACCGGCATTTAATTTTTTCTCATCCGAGGATACCAAAATACGATAAGCCGTTTGCCTTTGCCCCCGCTTGGCTGCGGACGCGAATGTCCAGCCGAAAGCAGGAATCGTATCCAGGCCGAGCGGCAATACCGCGCCTGATGTGACCAGTTTGGTTATTCGAATCATTCTGTATGCCCGCTCCCCTCGCGTTTGCCGGTAATCTGCACGGGACCGTACAAACCGCCGGATGCGAATAAATCCGGCCATTCCGGCAGCATTTCTTTATTCCAATAAGCGATTTCCTTATCCCCGCCGACATTGCCTGTCGGCCTGCCAATTTCATAGTGGGTGCCCAGCGTGTTGGTAATCCGAATCCGCAAACGATGCTTTCCGGGCCGCAACAGGTTGCCTAAATCGAACGAATACGGCGTCCAAAGGCGCACGCCGAGCGGCCTCCCGTCGATCCACACTTCTGCGGTTCCCCGCACATGCCCCAAATGAAGGGTAGCTTCGGAAACGCCGTCCGTTTCTAGCACCGACTCATAGTCGACAGCCCCGCTATGATGGGGCAATGACAGTGCCGTACGCCAATCGCCCAAGTTGCCCTCATGCGGCACTGTTTCAATCTTTACCGGAAGTCTTAGCACATCTGCCTCAAGATAAGGTTCAGCCGTTTCAACCCGGATAGCTGCGACTGCACCCGCGTGCTGCGGAGCAAACTCCGCCCGGCTTTGCTTGATCGCGACCTCTTCACCGTCTATCCACAGCGTCGTTGTTCCGACCGCCTCGACCTCTAATGCGCGGCTTCCGACCGGCAACGGAAAACGAAGCCAAACGGGATGCCCGATTCTGGCGGGATCCGCGACAAAGGGAAGCGGTTTGCTTGCAGGAACGCTGCCGGGCATCAACCAACCGACATCGGCGAGCGGGTGGGGGCGCTCGGCAATCCAGAGCGTTTCAGTTTCGGCAAACTGCAAGACGGCGGAATGCAGAATCCTCGCTTCGTTGCCTTGTTCGTCCTGCCAATCGATGCCGGAACAGAATGAAACCTTTTCTCCCTCTTTCGTTTCCACGATGCCGTCAAGAAACGCTTCTCCTTCTCCCTCCGGCAGCTTCAAGCACAATTCATTCATACCGGGACGGCAAAGCGCGGTGACGTCCACCTCTTCCTGCCCTTGTCGGATATAAGGATTGAAATCGCCATGTTCCGTCACCTTGCTGCCGTTGATATAGAGCGCTACCCTGCCGCGCGCCGCAAATACGATACGCATGCTTTGTACTTCATCGCCTTGATCGATTGTGATTTGCCTCGTCAATGCGGTTTGCGGATTCGGGCTGTTCGCATAAATCCATTTCGGCAGCGCAGCCCGCGCTTCAGCATTGATTTCGACGCCGATACGAATGCCGCCGTTTTCTCTCGCGGTGGCGCGCAGTTTCAGCAAATTGCCGCCTTCGCGCAAATCTATCCAGGCGGTTTGTTCCTCGGGGCCCCCAGTCCATTCGATCTCGCAGTCGTTGATCCAACCTTGAATCCGGGCGTTGCTTTCCGTTCTGATCCAATACCGGCCGTCGCATGGAGCGACTACGGTTGTCCTGGCCCAAGCGCCGGCGCCCTGCTCACGCGCGCCAAGATTGAGAAATCTTCGCGGAACATGCCCCATGCGACCTGCCCATGTTCTCGTCGCAAGGTCGCCGAAAATGGTGCTGTAAACGACCGGCTTCGTTTTTGTTTCGGCAAAGCTTTCATCTTCGCATACCGACCAATACGCCGATTCGCTCCACAATCGGGAATCCCAATGGGTATCATCATAAGCAGGATGCTGCCAATCCTCTCGAAGTCCCTGTCCCAGGCTTTCTTCCTGTCGACATTGCATAATGCGCCGTTCGATGGGAACTAACCCGCGATCGGCATGGTGGAGATCGAAATCACCATAACGATTATCCAGCGTTGGGACAACGCGAATACGCCATTGATCGGTCGACCACACCGGCTCGTCGGGTATGCCGTGGCGCTGGCCAGGATTCGCAGCGAACGGAGTGAAGCTATCGCGATCGTTGCCTGTCCCGCTGAATTCGTCAAGCGAAAGATGATCCTCCGACAATGCATCGTCGGTATACGGACAAACAATCAATGCCGCCGGCCAATCGGTGAACGAAACATGGATTTCCACCCATTCGCCTTGCCTGTTGAAGGGAATATTCCGGATCGTTCCGCTCACCGGGTCCCACAACTGGGGGCTTCCCTGGGTCCGCAGCCGGTACGCCGCATCATGCGGTTTGGCCATATCCGGCCCAGCCGGTTTGTGCATCCGCAGCAATTCGCTTTCTGCGGGCAACAACAAATAGATGTCCGCGTCATCCACCTTTCGGGACAGCGTCATGCCGGGACCTGTGATCACAGGGGGATACTTTTCCTCAATCAAGGCAACCGCCTGTTCGGCAGAATCGATATAGACAACGCCGGGAATTTGCGGCTCGTCGCTATCGACTTGCACGGCGATCACCAGTCCGCCTTGTTCGATCCATCGATCGACATTGGCGCGGGCTTGTTCTTCCATGATTGTGGTGCCGCAAAGCAGCAAAACGGAAAAACATTCATCTCCGATCTGCAGTCCGGCTTGTGAAGGAACCGCTTTTTGCAACGCGGTATCGTCCACGACGTCGAAATCCCTGCGCTTGGCGGGAAGTGCTCCCGAATTCGCTGTTAAGCGCCGGGTCCAGTTGCCGGCCAAGCTTTGGTATACCCGTTGGATGCGGGTTGTGTATTCGTCGGGATCCCGACTGGAAACCGCCATCGGATGCTCCTGCGGCTTGCCGTCGGAAAGCGACATATGTCCAATCACCGCGTAGGCCGGATAATGCACGGCCACGTCGCATCGATGGGTACCGGCGGAAAGCAGCGAGCAGACGCGGCTCACCGTGTCGGCAAATACCGGATAATGTTCATAATAAGGCTGTCTCCACCCTGTGTCTGGCGGCGCCCATTCCCACCAGCCGCCTCGGGTGCTGTAGTAAACCGCATGCGGGCTGTATAGCGTGATACCGGCTTGAAACCAGGGGACGAGCCAATGCATGGTTTCCTCCAGCGTCCCTCCCCAACCGCTCGAATGAAACGCCTCCAACCAGACCCGCTTGCCGCCGTGCACGTGCACCATGGACGAATGCGGCTTCGGCTCCCCGTCCATATCGCAACCCGGCGAATTGTAGTTGCGGTGTGTGCGGAAATAGTCCAGATAAAGCCGCTGCGCGCCGTGCACATCTACCCTGCGGGCGGGACCGGCTTGATCGCAGCCGATCAGCATATTGTGCTTGTTGTGCCATTCGGCCAGCGGGCGGAAAAAGGCCTGTTCGGCAAGCTCTGCCGCCAGCCCATAGACGCGGCGGCGGTAAAGAGCGGCATCCGGCACATCGTCGAACAAGGCCGGAAGCGCCTCGATAAAAGCCCCCTTGTACCGAGACTGGTACATGACCGACAACTCGGGTGTCCATAGCGGCAGCGGCGGCAGTTCATCCTGGAAGCTGCCGGCAATCGTATTGCCGAGGTCCAGCGGAAATCTTCTTTCCATCTCGCCATGAACGGAATCGATCAGCCGTTTGTTCGCTTGTGGGTCGAGCCAGTTGAACCCCTGGCGAACGGCTGCGTAAACGTACTCTTTTGTTTCCAGCAATAGCTCCGCCTGGTTGGGAATTCCCTGATCATACGTGAAACGGCGCAACTGATAACCGGAAAACTCCGGATATTGGGAAACAATGCGGGCCGGGAAGTTGGAACCGGAAAAACCGATTTGGTCGTAAAACCACAAATACATGCCAAGTCTTTCCGCTTCCCGCAACGTTACCTCGAACATCCGCCACCATTCTTCGCTCATATAAGCCGGGTTGTCGCCAACGCTACCATATTGCGGACCGGTCGGAGCCAAATTGATAATGCCTATGTTGCGCATGCCGCCTTTGCGGAACTTCTCCAACTGCCAACGGATTCTTTCTTCCGTCACTTTTTCCGCGCTCCACCACCAGAATGGAACAGGGCCGTACCGTGGGTCCGCTTTAACGAACGTTTGCCGCAACGCTGTGTAATGATTCATGCATTCAGCCCCTTCACCGTATGAATAATGGCAACGCCATGCGCCGGAACGACCATTTCACCCCGGCAAACTGCTCCGCTTAGAAGCTCTGTCTGCAGCTCCGTGCCCAAATCTACGGCAACTTGCTCCGCAAAGGGATTTAAAATAAACGTATAGCTATTTTCATCTTTCGTGCGACGGGATACTTCCACCCCGGCCGGCGCGTCAAGAAGCGGTATAATGTCTTTTGTCCCGCATAAATAAGCGATCAGTTCATCAATAAAGGCTTGTTCCGGACAAGTGCCGACATACCATGCTTCTCCTTTACCGAAACGATTGCGAGTCAGCACCGGCCTGCCCTTGTAAAAATCCTCGACATATTCGGCCAATACTTCTGCTCCTTCGCAATGCAGCAAGTCGCAAAGGATGCCGCAGTCATAGCTGCCATGGTCCAAAGCGCCCAGGCTTTCTTTTATGACAATCCGATTTCTTTGCTGGGGAAAGACGGCATCGATTTCCTCCACCCAAATGCCGAGCAGGTCGCGCAGTCTCCCCGGATAACCGCCTAAAGCGATATGGTCGTTTTCATCCACCATGCCGCTGAAGGTGGTCGTAAGAAACGCGCCGCCGCGCTTGACAAATACCGCTAACTTGTCGGCATAGCCTTCTTTCACCATATACAAGGCAGGGGCGATCACGAGATCATAGTCGCTTAAATCCGTTTCGACACCGATCAGGTCAACCTGTATATGCCGGTTGAAGAACGCATCGTAATATTTCTGAATTTCCGCTAAATATTTAAGGTCATTCGTCAACCCGCTGGAGAACTCGAGCGCCCACCAATTTTCCCAGTCGAAAACAATAGCGGCTTTGGCTTCCGTCCTCGCATGCAGCAATTTGTCGCCCAACTGTCGCAATTCTCGGCCGAGATCCGCGCATTCCTGAAAAACGCGGGTGCGTTCATGCCCGGCATGGTCAATGACCGCGCCGTGAAATTTCTCAAAGCCTGCTGCGGAACGCCGCAACTGGAAGAACATAATGCTTTCGGCGCCGCGGGCGATGGACTGGTAGCTCCATAGCCGCATCATGCCCGGCCGCTTCAGCGGGTTTTGCGGTTTCCAATTTAATTGGTTGGGAACCGATTCCATGAGTAAAAAGGGCTTGCCGTTCTTCAAACCGCGCATCAAATCGTGCTGCATCGCCGTTTGGCTTAATTTCATGTCGTTGGTCGGATAGCTATCAAGCGCGATGACGTCCAAATGCTTCGCCCATTTAAAATAATCGAGCGGCTTGTACGTTCCGTTGCTTTGGAAATTCGTCGTCACCACGGCATCCGGAATGATTTGCTTAATCGCCTCGTATTCGGCCAAATAACAACCTAGAACGCTGTCCGAATTGAATCGGTTGTAATCAAGGGAAATGCCGGGCTGGGCCGTCATATCCACCCCTGCCTGTTCGCTTAGCCGGTTTGGCAGAACGATTTCGTCCCAGCCATAGAAAGTATGGCCCCAAAAGCGGGTGTTCCAGGCCCGGTTCAATTCCTCCAGCGTACCGTACCGTTGCCTTAGCCACTCCCGGAACGCCGCTTCGCAGTTATCGCAATAACAGCGGACGCCGTATTCGTTATTGACGTGCCACATGAGCAGCGCCGGATGATCTCTGTATCGTTCGGCAAGCAAACGCGCCATCTTGCTTGAAAGTGCCCGGAATGTCGGGCTGTTGGGGCATGAATTGTGCCTGAGACCGAACTTCCGCTTTCTTCCTTCGAAATCAACGGTAAGCACATCCGGGTATTTGCGTGCCATCCAGGCCGGATGCGCTGCCGTCCCCGTCGCAAGACAGACGGAAATGCCATTGGTGTCAAGCCGATCCATGACATCATCCAGCCAGTCAAACTGATAATTTTTTTCGTCTGGTTGGTTTAATGCCCAGGAAAACACATTGACCGTCGCGATATCGATCCCCGCCAATGAAAACAGCCGCATGTCTTCCTTCCCTATTTCCTGCGGCCACTGTTCCGGGTTGTAATCTCCGCCATACAGAATTTTCTTTCGATTCGCGTAATCCATTCTGTTTTACTCCCTTTCTACACCATCTCGCATACATATCCACAGCTTCGTCTCTACACAAGCGGTTCCGGTATTTGTTTGCTTAAGCGCATGGGCGAATGCGACTGGCCCGAAAAAGGCTTTAACCGGAAAGCAAAAACCGTTTCTGCAGGTTGTACCAAATACTTGTCCAATGTCGGCGCATATCCGCAACTGTGATTTCCAATGCCGCTTTGAAGGTGATCGATATGCACGACGGTTTCGTCCCGTCGTACCAATTCGTGATGATGCTTGACTTTTTCCAAATCCTCTGTCCGATAATGATGGACGCTAACGTTGCAAAGCGGCATCCCCGCGATCAATAAGCCGAAACCCATGCCATCCGTGACCGACGCCCAACGAACGTCCGTCTTGTTGCCGTTTTCCTGCGGTTTAATGTATGGTATAGATTGCTCCTGTACGGTGCCCCGATAGATCCCCAATTTTGCACTTTCCTTCCGATCCTCATAGCTTTCATGGGGACCTTTGCCATACCAAGCGAAATGGTCGAAACCGGACGGCATCACAAACTGCATGCCAATTCGCGGCATAGGCGGAAGGTTCTCCTGAATGGGGGTTAACTTTTCCGTTACCATCAAATCTCCGCTGCCGTACAAGGTGTAAATCGTGCGTGAACCGAATGACGGCGAGTTTGCTTTGGCTCCGATAACGGCATCCACGACGAATTGCACCGCGGAAATTCGGCCGTCCCTGGTATGGGACGTAAACTCAACCTTGCGGGTGCTTGATTGCAGCTGGTCATAACCGCTTTTTCGCCAGTCTTTCGCCAAATTAACATCGTTATCCAATGGAGCGCGCCATAGTTGAACGGACAATCCTTCCGACAGGAGGGGAAGTCCTTGCATGCTCCAGGAAGCAATACGTCCATGGAATTTATCGAATTCCAACACAAAATCCAGACCGGCGACTCGAACGATACTGCCAATTTCCCGTATTTCAAGCGTCGGCATGGCAGCAAGCAAAAGCGATGGAACGGCGGCACTCTGTCCGGGCAAAGGGAATTCTTCCCAGGCAACCTCATGGCCCTTCTCCGCCCATAAGGTGCTATGCCGCAACGTTAGGCTGACTCTCAGCCAATATTCTGCGCCGATTTTTTGCTGCGGCTGCCGGAAGGGGATGCGGACGGTTTGCTCTTGTCCGGCGGCAATTTCGGGCAGTGTCAGCACTCCTTCCTCCACGACGGCGCCATCCATGAAAAGGGTCCAATTTGTTGACAAGCGATCCAACGACAGGAAGTCGTAACGGTTTACCAATTTTACCAGCCCGGCTGCCATATCGACCGGCACGATTTTGACGGGCTCAATCGCTTTTTTGTATTCGATCAGAGACGATTTGACGCGCCGGTCGGGGAAAAGCAGCCCGTCGATGCAGAAATGGCCGCTGTGCGGGCTATCGCCGAAATCGCCGCCGTAATAATACTGCTCGCTCCCGTCCGGGTCCCGTTTGCGGATGCCATGGTCCGCCCATTCCCAGATCAAACCGCCCAGCAAACGCGGGTACGTATAAACCGCATCCCAATATTCCTTCATATTTCCGACCGCATTGCCCATCGCATGGCCGAATTCCACCATCAGATACGGTCGGGGGTCGTCTTTTTTGCCTTCTTCGATGATGGTGTCGACCGCCGGATACATGGAACTCACAATGTCGACTATTGGAGCGTCCTGCGCCCGTTCATAATGAATTGGTCGGCTTGTATCATACTGTCTTACCCATTCCGCCATCGCGTCATGATTCGGGCCATAGCCGGATTCGTTTCCCAGCGACCATATGATTACGGAAGGATGGTTTTTATCCCTGTGCACCATACGCCGCATGCGATCCACAAACGCCTCTTGCCATTCGGGCAATTTCGCGAGATAACCCTCGTCGCCGGCTAACAGGCAACCGTGCGTTTCCAAATCTGTCTCGTCGATCACATACAATCCGTAGCGATCGCACAATTCCAACCAACGGGAATCGTTCGGATAATGCGACGTACGAACGGTATTGATGTTGTTTTGCTTCATTAACAGAATATCTTTAACCATGGATTCAACGGTCACCGTAAAACCGAAGTCCGGGTCAAACTCGTTACGGTTTACCCCTTTGATGATGATCGGTTTGCCATTCACGTGAAGCTTGCCTTCCTGAATGTGAATCACCCGGAAACCAACACGAATAGCGCCAGTCTCCATCACCATTCCTTGTGCGTCCTTCAGGACAAACAGCAGCGTATACAGGTTGGGATCTTCCGCCGTCCATTGGCGCGGCGCACTGATCGCAAGCGATATTTGCGCCGCCACTTCCTCCCCGCCGCTTGGAGTCAGCGCATGCTCATATTGTTTTTCGCATATGACCCGTTCATCATCATCCAAAAGATGCAATTCCAGAAAATGTTCACCCGCGGCGCATTCCGTTTCGTTCTTCAAGGCTAATGTCACATCAAGCTCCGCATCCTGAAAAAATTCATCAAAATACGGCACCGCGAAAATATCCCTGACACGGACAGCGGGGGTTGCCAGCAAGTAAACATCCCGAAATATACCGCTAAGCCGCCATTTGTCTTGGTCCTCCAAATAACTTCCGGCAGCCCATTGATATACCTGCACAGCCAGCAGATTTTCCCCTGAATGAACAAAATCGGTAATATCGAATTCGGAATGCAGGTGGCTGCCTTGACTGTACCCTGCCTGCCGTCCGTTTACCCACACATGGAAAGCCGAATCGACACCTTCGAAAACAAGAAAAATTTTTTTACCGTTCCACGCTTTTTCCACCCGGAAATTCCTGCGGTAACATCCGACGGGATTATCGATCGGCACGTAAGGCGGATCGAACGGGAAAGGATAAGGGCAACTGGTATATTGCGGCGTTCCGTATCCGTACATCTGCCAACATCCCGGCACCGGAATGGTACTCCAATCCATCGATCTGTATTCCGGGGCGCAAAATCCTTCCGGGACAAGCTCAGGATTCTCGGCGTAATAAAATTGCCAGTTTCCGTTTAAAAGCTGAAAACGCGGCGATTCACCCCTTGAACCGGATACCGCGCCTTTTATATCGTCAAAGGGAACAAATGCAGAGCGCGGCGGCTGCGTATTTCTTCCGAGAAGCTTCAAATCCGTCCAATCATTCTTCCATTCAGCGGGTAAAGTCACGACGATGTTCCTCCAGCTCGTTAAATTTGCATATATTTTCGTTAGTGGATGCGTTTCCATGCATCGCATGCGGCAATCACATCCATAGCGTAACACTCCCCGACATCGTGTCCTATGATCATTTTACAGTTCCATGCCGTCCATTTTTCATCACAATAAATACGCCGCCGAAATATCCGGCGGCTTCCCTTTAACGTATTTGATAGCCTGACCTGAATTCTCCCGGGGTGACCCCGCTATATTTTTTAAACACATTAAAGAAATGCCGCTCGTTTTGGTAACCGACCCGTTCCGATATGATATGAAACGGGACGTCCAGATTGTTCATCATCATTTCTTTTGCCTTTTTAATGCGGTATAAATGCAAATATTGAATAAAGGTGATGCCTGTTTCTTTTTTAAACAGCGTGCTAATATAGTTCGGATGCAAATAAATATGTTCGGCTACTTGATCTAGCGAAAGATCGCAAGCATAATTTACGGCAATATATTCTACGATTTTTTTGACATTCAGGGAATAGGAATAGCTCTCGGGAATAGGCGGCGACTGATCGACTTCGAGGGGTCTTCTACCCGCCGCCGCACTTGCGGAAAGGTCTAAAAGTTCAAGTGAAGTGTCCGCCAAAATATCATATAAAATAGCTTTGTCGATCGGCTTCAGCAAATAATCGATGACCTTATATTTGATCGCCTTGTGCAAATATTCCGATTCATCATAGCCGGTCAATAAAATAAACCGCTTGCAATAATCTTTGAATTTCGCATTCTTGATCAACTCTAGCCCGTTCATACCCGGCATTTGAATGTCGGTAATGATCAAATCCGGTTTAAACGTCTCCAGTTTTTCCAAGGCATCGACTCCATCATATGCGCATACAATCTCAGAGCATGGCGTCTTCCCTTTTTCGATGATATTGATCAATCCTTTTAAGATGATCGGTTCATCATCAACGAGCATAATATTCAACACCGAAAACACCCGCCTTCCATTGCAAAGTGTATGTTGTGCCCTTCCCTTCCGTGCTTTCAATGATAAAGCCCGAATCTTCCCCGAAGAACGATTTGATTCTCTCGCTGACATTATAAAGACCCATGCCGGAATTTTCAGTCCTCAGGGAATTTTGTCGATTGAAACCGTTTAATGCTTCCTGGATGAACAAGAGCTTCGCCTCAGGTATGCCCGACCCGTTGTCGATGATTCTGATCATGATGAATTCTTCTTTGCGATTAACGATGATCCGGACTTTGCCTTGTCTTCTTTCCTTTGAAATGCCGTGATTGATGCAATTTTCCAGTAAAGGTTGAATAATAAATCGCGGACAAACCAAATCGTCAACCTCGGCATTGATTTGAATTTCGTAATGCAGTCGATCCATCAATCGCAGCTTGTGCAGCTCTAAATAATATTCCGCGATCTGCAGTTCTTCTTTTAACGTCGATTCGTTGCCTTTGGAGGACAGACTGTAGCGCATCAGTTTTCCGAGCGCGAAAGCCGCTTCAACGACCTCGTAATCGTTATTGATCTCTGCCATCATTCGGATTGATTCCAAGGTGTTATAAAGGAAGTGTGGCTTAACTTGTGCCTGTAAGGCCAAATATTCTGCTTCCTTCTTCATAATCTCCGCTTTATGCACTCTGTTTAGCAAATCATCGATTCGCTGAATCATGGAATTGTACGATCGCGTTAAATAGCCAACTTCATCCTGTGCTCCGTTGTCGTTGTACAAGGATAAATGATGCTCATTAACGCCTTTCATGTGCTTGGCCAAACCGATAATTCGCTTCGTAAGCGTCAGGGCGATCGTATAGTAGATGCCGGTCAAGACCAGCAATAATCCCAGCATAACAAATGCATACTTTAACGACATACGGTAAATATCATGTAGGATTTCTTCGGTTGGCGTAATAAAATAAAAGTGAAGCTGCATGTTGTCCAAATAGATTTCATTCACAAGCAGTTTTCTATTTTTCCAATATAAAGATTTCGTCCGGGAACTGCTCATTCGCTCAACCAAACGATCGATCTCCGCTGAGGTAAAATGAATATTTTTGTTTTGGTAGATCATTTCTTTATCTTTCATCATGATCAAATTCGTTTTGCTGTCAGCGACAACCGTGTCAAGATAATCCCCAATAATTTTGGGGCTTGCCTTTATTCTTAAAATTGCCAGCGGCTTAGTATAGTTATCATTATACACCAACCGGTAATAGGTCAACTGGGGAAATGAGGCCAAATCTGCTTCCTGGGGTAAGGACCAGAGCCCTAAGCTGACTTCCCTTCTATTGAGTAATTGTTTAACGTCTTGTCCCCCCGAGGTTTCCAGATCGTCAATTTCGCCGTCTACGGAAAAAACCTGTTTTTTAAGCTTGAATAATTGAACGGATTGCGCCGATGGATTTCCACTGTATATAAACGAGAATAGCGGCCGAATATCTTTCAGGAAGTGATAAACATATTCAAGATCTGATACATACTGCCCATTTAAATAATCGATAATTTGCGAATTATACTGAAATAATTTATAAATCGATTCGATCTGCAATGCATTTGCTTCCATGCCGTTTGCCGCTTGTATCGCCAACTCCTGTTTACGCTGGGCAAAATCATTAAGCGTATTTTCGCGAACCTGTGAATAAAGGATGAAGCCTGATACTACAACCGGAAGGAAGACGAGCATAATATACCCCAGTACCATTTTGGGGACGATTCTCATCCTTTTGTAACCATCTGCATATTTCCATAACCGCTGCAAGAAAATATTCAAAGTAGTTTCCTTCGCTCCATTCCTTTGTTATCGTGCCGGTTGCGGCAATAATGGGAATACGGGTAAAGCACCATTCGTGCTTTACCCGCCCCGCAAGGCATACCGCTTATTTCAGGTTGATTCTGCTTTGTGCTTCCTGATACTTCTTGGTTGCCCAGTCATTCAGCTTGTCGAGGCCGATGTCCTTGGCTTTTTTCATCAAATCATCATAAGCTTTAACTGCTTCCGCTTCCGTTTTGGCCAAATAAATCTTCGGCAATTCCGTCTTCAACATATTGTCGATATTTGCCTTAATCACTTGCTCTTGCGAATCCGTTTCCGGAATAATGACCCCCAACAACGGATTGCTTACCGTAACTTTCTTCAATTCCGTCAATGCTTTCGTATTCGCTGTGTCGGGGTTGTAACGTTGCAGTGATTCGGTTTGCCCATTATCAGCTAATATCCCCCACCAGACAACGCCATACTCTTTCTGAATGTCTGTATTGTTATAATCATAGTTGAAAATCGGATAGGTTTTATCGTCGCTCCATTTCCAGTCCTCGCCTTCAATTCCCCACAAACCTAACTGCTGGCCTTCCATGCTGTACATGTATTGAATAAATTTGATGGCAGTTTCAGCATTTTTGCCTTTTTTCGGAACGAACATCCCCGACCAGCCGATTCCGCTGGCAAACACTTTCGGATCCGATCCTATCGGTTTTATAATTTGTTCAATTTGAAAGTCCTTTCCTGCAGCCTCCAACTGCGGATTTAAATTATCGGCATCGCCTGTTGCATTAAACAATGAAAATGCTTCGCCATTCTGAATACGATCCGGTGCATCTTTCTGATTTTTCCAGGTGAAGTTTTCAGCCAACACATAACCTTCACGGTATAATTCGTTAATTAACAGATAAGCGTCCTTCTGCTTTGGATGACTCATGTAGTACTTGACCGTTCCATCCTCCGCCTCATAGAATCCGAGGCGCGGTGCGCCTTCCTGGACCCGGAAATAAGCGGGAAAATCGAAGGGGGCAATAACAGCAGGAATCAATTCCGGATGCTTCTGTTTGACTTGCTTCAGAATATCGAAATAGTCATCAAACGACTCCAGCTTGGGATTGCCCAGCTCGTTCATGATATCTGCCCGTACAGAAAGGCCTTGTCCGTTATTCAGACATTTTTCGCACTTTTTCGATTGCTCGGGGCTCATAAAACCGTTTAAGATCGTATACAAATTTCCGTCATTTGCGGTATTGACCGCTCTGGCAATAGGGTCGATCTCAAAGTCCGCCACATTGTATTTCTTGATTAATTCATCCCACGTATAGGAAACATCCGCATCGGACATTTCTTGTCTGTGGTTGGGCGTATAAACGATATCCGGCATGTTGGAACCGGAGGCAATCATCAGCGGCAATTGTTTGTCATCCGCCGCGACTTGCACATTCACTTTAATTCCGGTATTCTTTGTGATTTCGTCAGGTATCTTTCCTTTCCAATCCGCCAACGGCCATGAAGTAATGTCTACAAATAAGTTGATTTCTTGAATCTCTTGCGAATCCTTCCCGTTATCGGCATCAGACGAACTTGCGGACGCCGACGGCGTAGGGGAAGTGCTATTCTTTCCGCCGTTATTGCCGCATGCGACCATAAACAACATGGTCAAACAAATGGTGATAATAATGCTGAATCTTCCGACTATTTTTTTCCTAGACATTCATGAGTCCTCCCTTAATGATTATACCATTCTGTAATGCAGATACGGAAACCAAGATACGGAAGCCAAGCCTGCGCCAAAATACTTCCAATTCGCCGAATCATCCTTTGACTGCGCCGATAACCGCCCCCTTTACGAAGTATTTTTGCAGGAAAGGATATACACACATAATTGGCAGAACGGCGATGACCATCGATGTCACCTGGAGCGAATAAGTCGTGACCTGGACCGCATTGGAAAGATAATCCGCACCGATCAGATCGGTGGGCAAATTCCCTTTGTTAATTACTTCAATCATACGGTAAGTGATCGTCCGCAAATTTTCATTTTGTACAAAATAAGCGGAATCTAACCAGGCATTCCATTGCCCGACACCGAGGAATAACGCCATCGTAGCCAATAATGGCTTCGAGATGGGAAGAATAATCCTGCCGTAAATCCTGAGGTCGCCGGCGCCGTCGATGCGCGCCGACTCCTCCACTTCCTGTGGAATTTCGCGAAAAAAGGATACGGCGATAAAGATAAAAAAGATGTTTAATGTTGATGGGAAAATATAAACCCAGAACGTATTCAGCAGTTGCAGATTCCGCAAGATGACATAAAACGGAATCAACCCGCCGGAAACGTACATGGCGATAATGAAGATGATGAAATACGTTTTTTTAAACAAAAGATGTTTATAAGCAAGACCATAAGATACCATGCAGGTAAACAGAACGGACAAGGTTGTCCCCACGACCGTTCGGGCGGTGCTGATGAAAAAGGCGGACATCCATTTAGAATCGGAGAAGATCGCTTGGTAATTGTCCAACGTAAATTTTCGCGGCCAAAAATAAATACCTCCCAGGTTCGAATCCGTACCGGCATTAAACGAGAGTACAAACAAGTAATAAAAGGGATAAAAGGTACACACAATAATGAATAGCAACGCCACATACACAATCCCATCGACGATCAGGTCTTCCGCACTTCTCCTGCGCAAACTGCCCCCATCCTTTCTATAAAGCATCAGAATAAGCCCATTTTTGTCGTTTTTTTGGCGAGCCAGTTGCTTCCGAGAATCAAGCAGATTGAAATCACGGATTGCAACAAATCAATTGCTGTTGCGAACGAGTATCTGCCCTGTGATAAGCCGACCCGAAAAGCGTAGGTTTGCAAGATTTCCGATCGATCCGAATTTACCGGATTCCCCAACAAAAACGATTGTTCGAAATTCGAACCCACCAACCCGCCGCCCAGCAAGCTGCCAAGCGCCAGAATCAGAACAACAATGATCGTACCGCGTATTCCCGGTAACGAAATATGCCATATTCGTCGCAATCGTCCCGCTCCGTCAATTTGCGCCGCTTCATATAAGGCGGGATTGATGCCGCTGACTGCTGCCAAGAAGATGATGGCCCACCAGCCTGTCTCTTTCCACATTGCGCTGCCGATTGCCAATCCCCAAAAGTAATTTGGGCTTGATAAGAAAGGAAGCGAGTCGCGCGTTAATCCGATTCCTTTCAACAAATCATTGACGATTCCGTTGCTTTCCGACAGGAAAACCGATACCAACCCGGCAACGACGACCCAGGAAATAAAGTGCGGGATATAGCTGGCCGTTTGCGCCACTCTTTTAAATACGCCGTTTCTGACTTCGTTCAAGATCAAGGCCAGTAAAATCGGCGCCGGAAATGTAAAAACCAGTTTTAACAAGCTGATGGCAAGCGTATTGACAACAATGTTTTCAAAAGTATAGCTGTTAAAGAACTCCACAAAATATTTGAGTCCAACCCACTCATTCGTAAACATTCCGCCGATGCCATCGGAAATTTTATACTTTTTGAAAGCCATCAGGATGCCGAACATCGGCAAATAATGAAACAGCAAAAGCGAAACCATACCGCATAACACAAATATTTGCATGGTCTTTTGTCTTTTGAAACGCTTCCAGAATGATTTTAAATGATAGACACGACTTGATGACGGCCCAGCATAAGCAACATTTGATTTCGAAATCGTTGTTTTCAAATTTACTCCCCATTTCACGATTACATCCCGCAATCCTAATATACAATAGCCATTTTCATGCTCTCAATTGATCATTATAAAGACGGAGTCTTCATTTTTAAGATCTTTGGGAAAACGCATCGACTTTCTGAAACAATTTACTATACTTTGATATGAGTCATACAACGATTACGGAGGGAAACATGTGAGCATTCGACAAATTGAACCGTTTGCAATGGATTGGAAACCTTTACAACGTACAGTTCCTGATTGGTATCGCGATGCAAAGTTCGGATTGTTTTTCCACTGGGGGCCATATACCGTACCCGCCTTCGGCAATGAATGGTATTCGCGCAACATGTATGATAAAGGGAATCCCCATAACCAGTACCATGAAGAACACTTCGGCAAATTGGATACGTTCGGTTATAAGGATTTTTACAATGCATTTAAAGGGGAACACTTCAACGCGGACGACTGGGCGGAGCTGATCGCCCGCTCCGGCGCCAAGTATGCGGGCCCGGTGACCGAGCACGCAGACAACTTCGCCTTATGGGACAGCAAAGTCAACTCCGTAAACGCGGTGAACTATGGGCCGAAAAGGGACATTATCAAGGAATTCGCGACGGCCATACGAGCCAAGGATTTGCACTTTATCGCCACCTTCCATCATCAATGGCTGTGGGGCTGGTTCATGTCGTCGGACCCCAATGCCGATGTTTATTTCCCTGAAAATGAGAAGTTTTACGGAAAGTCCGTGCCGTTCGAGGCCAAACGCTATATTCCCTGGTGTGTGCCCGATGAAGCTTTTAACCGCGATTGGCTGCAAAAAATGATAGAAGTGATCGATGCCTACAATCCGGACCTTGTGTACCTGGACAGCCGAGCTTTTATTATTTCCGAGTCTTGGCGTTACGAATTGCTTCAACATTACTACAATCGCCCGGGCGCGCGCAGCGACACCATTATTAGCTTCAAGGAAAACGATTTCCCGGCAGGAACAGGCATTATGGACCTGGAATGCGGTCGCTTTAACGAAGTTCAACCTTTCGTCTGGCAGACGGACGATCGTTTGGAAGCCCTAACGACATGGTCGCATGTGCATAATCCGAAATATAAATCCGCCGCCGTTGTCATTCACAAATTGTGCGATATCGTCAGCAAGAACGGAAACCTGCTGCTGAATGTCGGCCCCAAAGCCGACGGCACTTTCGTGGATGAAGCCCGCGCCACGCTATATGAAGTGGGGGATTGGCTAAACACATACGGGGAAGCCATATATGGCACTAGGCCGTTTACCGTATACGGTGAAGGACCGATTGCCGAACAATTGCAAACCCAGGATGATCATAAATTGTTTCATGTGAATGAATCCTTCTCGGCAGACGATATTCGCTATACGACGAACGGCCATACGGTTTACGCGATTTTGCTGGGGAACCCGACGAATCCGCAAATTCATCTGACCCAACTTGGGGAAGGCGCAGGACTTGCCTCCAAGCAGATCAGCCAGGTTGAGATGCTGGTTCCCGGGAACCGTCAAGAACTGCAATGGAGCAGAAGTCCGTCCGCCCTTACGGTTCAATTGCATGGGCCAATGCCTTCTTCGCATGCCAATGTGCTGCGTATTGAATTTCAATAAAGTTGCCAGAATGTGGAGGGAAAAAAGTGAGCATTCGACAGATTGAACCATTTTCCATGGATTGGAAGCCTTTGCATCGCGCTGCCCCGGATTGGTTCCGCAACGCAAAATTCGGATTGTTTTTTCATTGGGGGCCTTATACCGTCCCTGCCTTCGGCAATGAATGGTATTCGCGCAACATGTATGAAAAAGGGCATCCTCATAATCAGTATCATGAAGAACACTACGGCAAATTGGATACATTCGGTTATAAGGATTTTTACGATGCATTTAAAGGAGAAAACTTCCGTGCGGGCGACTGGGCGGAACTGGTTGTCCGTTCCGGGGCCAGATATGCGGGTCCAGCGACGGAGCACGCAGACAACTTCGCCTTATGGGACAGCAAAGTCAACCCTGTCAACGCGGTAAATTACGGCCCGAAAAGGGATATTATCAAGGAGTTCGCAGCGGCAGTCCGGGACAAGGATTTGCACTTTATCGCCACCTTCCATCACCATTGGTTGTGGGGCTGGTTCATGTCGTCTGACCCTAATGCCGATGTTTATTTCCCGGAAAGCGAACGGTTTTACGGAAAATCCGTGCCGTTCGAGGCCAAACGTTACATTCCCTGGTGCATGCCAGATGAAGCCTTTAACCGCGATTGGCTGCAAAAAATGATTGAAGTGATCGACGCCTACCACCCGGATCTGGTATACCTGGACGGCCGCGCCATGATTGTATCCGAGGCCCGCAGATACGAACTTCTTCAACACTATTACAACCGTCCGGGAGCCCGCAGCGATACCATTATCACCTACAAGGAAACCGACTTTCCTGAAGGTACGGGCATTACGGACCTGGAATGCGGCCGCTTTAACGAAGTGCAGCCGTTCGTCTGGCAGACGGACGATCGACTCGAGGCACTTCCCACATGGTCGCATGTACAAAATCCGAAATATAAGTCCGCCGGCGTTGTCATTCATAAATTATGCGATGTCGTTAGCAAAAACGGAAATTTACTGTTAAATGTCGGCCCCAAAGCCGACGGGACATTCGAGGATGAAGCCCGCGCTACGCTATACGAAGTTGGAGATTGGCTGCAATCCTATGGGGAGGCCATTTATGACACACGGCCCTTTACCGTATATGGCGAAGGACCGTTTGCCGATCAAATGGAAGCCCAGGTCAATAATCATCTGTTTCATATAGATGAGTCCTTCACGGCGGACGATGTTCGCTATACGACGAACGGTCATGTGGTTTATGCGATTTTACTGGGAAATCCGGCAAAATTACAAATCCATCTGGCCAAGCTTGGAGAAGGCGCAGGACTTGCCTCCAAGCAGGTCCACCGGGTAGAAATGCTGGTTCCCGGGAATCGACAAGAACTGCAATGGAACAGGAGTTCATCCGCCCTTACGGTTCAATTGCATGGGCCAATGCCTTCTATGCACGCCAATGTGCTGCGAATCGAGTATATTTGATTCAAATCAATACACGAGGCCGGGAGGAAATAGCTTGATCATTCATCATAAAAGGTAGAAAACTCCCGTCATTGTGCCCAAACCATTTCTTTTTGCAAGCAACGCCGCTCAGATCTGTGATTTGAGCGGCGTTTGGGTGGATGGGCATTTCGCGAAAGAGCATTACGGGGGTTTACCAAGCTGGGGTTGCGAAATCACTTCTTTTGTCGCAGCCGGACATCATGCGCTGTTGACGATCGAGGTTTCGGAGCACGAGAAGGAAATCAATCCGGGAAACAAAAGCGGGCTCTTTCGCAAGATCAAATTGTTGGCGCTTCCAAACGTATAAATTTCCCCATGACACTGCATGATCCGGCCATTCGCCATTTTTGGGGTAAGAGCATCAACCGTTTTTGGGGCGGCATTTGGCGCACGAGGGGACTCTTGGCGGCGGAAAAAAACTGAATTGGGGTTCTACCTACTCGCCTGTTCGTTGAAAATCCCCCATGCAATGAGCTCTGCATAGGGGATTGCTTCATGTTCCATTTAAGTAGTCTGTTAAATTGATCCGCGAACCTTGATAATGTTTTCCCGCAATCGCATCAACGCATCGATATAATACTGCGGGATCTTCCCCCGTTTGTCCGGACCGACATCGAGCAGCAAATTCGCTTTTCTTGATCTTGAGGTCAAATACATGCCGAGAAGCTCTTCATCGCTTCTGGGCATATCTCCTTCCACATAAAACCACTCACGTCCGATCGGATCGCAAACTTCACCAGGCATATAATAGTTTTTCCCTTCTATCTCGCGCCATACGGCATGACCGATTCGGCTGTTCGGCAAAAAACGTTCAATGGCAATCAGATCGGTAGGCCACGCGTCTTCAACGCGAAATTTCGAGCCATCGCCAGTTCCATGATTCATCATAATGACAGCGTCCGGTTGCAGTTCTGCGATTCGATTGTACAGCTTGTGACGATATCCGCGAGGCAGCACGGACGGAATATCGACCCATACTTCCCCAATGGGGCCATAACGCGTCAGTAACTCTTCGATTTGCGCCGACTGGAAACGATGGTACTCCTCTGTTGTAAACGCTTGGTTCCACAGCGTCTGTGACGGAGTCACAGAACCAAAAAGATGATGATTATCCCACGAACAATAATAGAACCCGGGCATAATGCCGTATTTCCGGCACGCGTCTACGAATTGCGCGACGACATCAGTCGGATTGCTGCTTGTGCCTACATGGTAATCCGTCTGGTCGGACGGCCACAAGCAATGCCCGGATACATGCTTGGTCGTGAGAATCGCATATTTCATGCCCGCATCCCTGGCAACGCGCACCCATTGATCGACATCAAGCTCATCAGGCGCATAGAAGTCGGAAGGTTTATCGCCTTTCGAAAGCTCTCTGCCGTCAAAGGTGCTCATCCCAAAGTGAATGAACATTCCGTACCCTAGCGCTTCCCACTTCGTCAGCTGTTCCAGGCTCAGTCTTTGATGGCCCGATTTGTTGAACGCCATTTCGTTGTTTGCTTGATCCTTAGCCATTTTAATTTCTCCCTTCTTTTTCCCTTGCCTCATATTTCAATTTACAACAAACCGCACATTCCAAGAATCAGACTTGCTTGCGGATTGTCTCACCAATCCGCAAGCGGTGGTCTGCCTTGTCGCCAATTCCATTCGTTGTTCTCGACAAAAATACTGACGGATTCCTGATAGGAAATCCCCTCATTGAAAAAGCACTCAATACAATCTACGAATGCTTTCGTATTTTCAGCCGTAGGGTCTTTCATTAGCATGTTGGACAAAACCATAAAACCCTCCGGCTTATGCCTAACCAGATCCAACTCGGCAAACAATCCCTTATGACCGGGAAACAGGGCTTCATTATGGGCCAATACCAAGCGTCCGCCAAATAATACAAGATCCGCAACCGTATGCAGCAACAGATATTGGTTGTCCTTTCGCAATGCCTCATTCATGAAATATTTACCCAGTAGCTGTACCTGGCTGTAGAAAGCATTGATCTTAACTTGTTTTTCATCGGTCGGATAAACCGGAATTTTCGCCAAATCTTCCTCCAACCCGGTGATTCGATTGTAAATCGGGTAAGCGCCGAGAAACGACGAACGTGTCGGTTCGCTCCCGTGACTAGCCGCTTCGAGCAGAAATGAATAAGGAACGATCTTTCCGTCTATATACCCGCCGGGATAATCACATAGCTCCCGATTGAAATAAAAAAGCCGATTTTCTCGCTGCAGGTGTGAAAAAGTTTCATCGTCGACGATCATATAAATGTCTACATCCGAATTTTCCCGGGCCCTGGCGCGGGACAAGGATCCGGTTAACAAGATGGCGAGAAATTCGGGATCATCCGCAAACTTCTCCCTGATTCGATCAATTGCGCGTTGGTGGTGCGGATACATTTCGCAAATCTCCTTTCTCCAATTCCCTTTTCACGTTGCATCCGTTTTTTTATCCCTTGCAATGCTTGCGTCCGGGGAAGAACGTTTCCAACGGCCCATGCGGACCGCGGAGTTCCCCTCATGCTCCCAAAACATAGGAGGCCGTTCGGGATCATCCTGTTCGAACAGCGAAAGCAAACTATGTCCGGCCATCGGCAAGATGTCATGACCGTCATACCGCTGCGGATATTCCACGCCGGTAATCTCGACAATCGTGGCCATGACATCGGCAAGCTGGGCCGGTGCATGGCGCAATTTCCCGGATGCCTTGATCCCGGCGGGCCAGTGGACGATAAACGGCGTACTGATCCCGTCTTCATGCACCCAATGTTTAAGGCGTTTCCGGATAGTCTCGAGCATGATCTTTCAGTTGGTTGACGGCGTTGGCGGTAATGGCATCCGTATAATAAAAATCTGGATCCACTTTGGCTTCACGTTCAATGTTTTCATTGCCTCGCGTTAAGGTATTCGGATCATAGTAGCTACCTGCCCCAGCAATCGTTCCGTAAAAACGGTCAAATCCCCGTTGCATGGGCCGTCTTCGGTCAAAATGCCAATCCCTGATGGGGATATAAACCCGTAAGCAAGGAAGAACGGGACGGACTGCACCTTGCGTAATTGTAAAAATGCGTGAACCGCAAACCCTTCTCAGCCAACTGATCCAAATTCGGCGAAATATTTCGCTTCCCGGATTCATCTCGGGAAGCGCTGCGTTGTCGCAATCTGCCCTTATTTTTCTCTATTCGAGACAAACAAGTCGTACGAGTTACTTTGCCAGGAAGTAGTATGAATGATACTATCATTAGTTTGCTTGAGCCATTTGATCATTCTTTCCTTCATTCGACGCAATACATGCTTATACGCCAGTTTATCCGCCAAATTATATAATTCATGGGGATCCGATTCCATGTCGTATAATTCATCTTCGCTAAATGGATTGTAAACATATTTCCAACGTTTTGTTCGCACCATTCTCATACTTAACAGCGTTGATTCATAACCGTTAAATTCCACCAAGATATCGTCCGCCCAATTTGACGGTTCCTCTCCCCTCAGCAATGGCATGAGCGACCTTCCGTCGATAGGTGTCGGCGGTTCTATTCCGACAATATCCAGCAATGTCGCGGTAACATCGACTAAATTAACAAATTGATTACAAACCGAACCCGGCCTGGTCACTCCGGGGTAACGAATAATCAACGGAATTTTATTGCACTCTTCATACATGTTGAAGCCTTTGTTGAACAAGCGGTGGCTTCCCAGCATATCGCCATGGTCCGACGAATAGATGATAACGGTATTTTCATCTATTCCGCTCTGTTTGATTTGGTCCATGACCCGTTTGATTTGATCGTCAATAAAATTGCAGTACCCGTAGTAAGCGGCGATTACTTTTTGCCAATCCGGCCAGGTTAAGTGGCTGCTATTCCAGCGCATCATTTCCTTTTGCTGAATTAACGGTTTATTGGCAAACTGTTCGTCGAAATTGCCCCATTTTTCAATCGTCTCAGGCCGATACATCTTGTCATAGGGCTCCGGCGCCGCATAGGGAAAATGCGGACCGAAGAAAGCGGCGCAAATCATGAATGGCTTCTCCGAGCTCGCATACGAATGGATCATGTCAATGGCCCTGTCGGCCACCCATGCATCATGATGATGCTCGGCAGGAAGCGCTGATTTTCCGTAAAAAGGGGCCTCCCCTCCCCACTCCAAAGGCTGCACTTCGTCTCGGGCCATATCATAATCGATTCCATGTTGTTTCAGCCTTTCGTCATAGTCACGCCAGGTATACCACTGATCAAATCCCCATGTGCTCTTGTTGCCTTCCTCCGGCAAATGCCATTTACCTACGTATCCAACATGATATCCGGCAGCAGTCATCAATTCGGGATAACATGTCTTATCTAAAATTTGTTTGTCAAAGACGCCATTGAAATTCCCCATATTGGACAATTGTCCGTGATTATGGGGATATAAACCGGTTAACAAGGAAGCCCTTGCCGGTGTGCATAAAGCATTTACCGTATAGGCTGAATGAAATAGGGTGCCCTGCGACGCAATTTCGTCCAGCGCAGCAGTATGGCAAACAGGGGAGTTGTAACACCCCGCGGCATCAAAACGGTGCTGGTCCGAAAGGAAATATATAATGTTGGGCTTTTTCTTCGTCATCAAAATGCTCCTTATTTTTCGAATGTTCATGGATTTTGTTGAATTCCGATTCAACGCCCAACATATTCATGATGCAAATTTAATATACATCGGGTACTTTAACAGCTACAATTGATCATTTTACATGCGATGTTCCTATTTTTAAGATTTTTGACCAGGTTCACCGGATTTCTTGCGACAGCAACCAATCAAACTTAAAAGTCGGGAACCAAAGTCCCCGACTTTTTTTCCACGTATGTCACGGCGATTCTCGGCCGCATCTTCTATACTGCCCCCGTCTAACTGATCCTCAGAAATTCGCTTGTTCAAGATGAAGCATTTTCTTAAGTACCTCATCCAAAGCTTCTTTCTCAAATACTTTCTTCCAGTCGTCTTTGTAGATTTTCTCCAGGCCATATTTCAAAGCAATTTCGCAGGCATCCGAAAATGGGTTTGTCCCAAAGAAGCTAACCGCCAACCCGATTTGAATATGTCCAAGCAGAAACGATCTGGCTGCTTCCTCCGGAACCCCTAATTTCACGATCTCATCCAGTGTTTGTTTCAGAATGACGGCCGAGCTGATCGCAACCACCTCGGCTGCTGTCGGCTCCAATAAGGCCATCTGTTCTACCGTAATGCGATGGCACTTCTCCACAGGCGCGAACATGGCAACGGCAAGCGATTCGGCTGAAGCAAACTTGTTCACATCCCCGTGCTGCAATGCCATCACAATATCCTGCTTTGCGAATGCGCCACCAAAAACATCCTGAAATTCTTCTTCTGTAAACTTCCTGGTAAATCCAGTCGGGTGACAAGGATGAGCTACCGTAAACGTAATATCTTCGCGAACCGCCAACTGCTTTGCATAAGCAGCAGCAGGGTCCAACGTTATAACGATGCTCCCGCTCTTCATCAATGGCAGCAATTGTTGGGATACCTTGCCCAGCACGACATCTGGCACCGCCAATACCACAATATCGCTGATTTGAGCCGCCTCCGCAAATGGCGTCACCTCATGTCCTTTATCGCGAATTCTTTTGATTCCTGGCTCGGAGCTTTCCACATACAGCACATGATAACTGGTCTTCGCCAAATTGGCCGTAATCCTCGAACCCATTTTCCCGCCCGCACCAATCACGCCGATAGTTAACCCTTTTTGTAAAATTGACACGATATCTCCTCCCATACAATCGCGAGTTTCATGATGATCGATCAGCCATAATGCAATTGAAGCTTGGCAAACATATCTTCCAGCGTGAACCGCGGATCGATTTCGTGATACCAACGCACGAACTGTTCGGTCTGATCGTGAACATACCGCATATCCTGTGCAATGCGTCGAACGTCGGCTTCCGACACCTCCGACCACTTCAGCTTCGCTTTAATATAATCGATAACTTCAGTCCATTCGCTGCTTTTGCCGTTCTCTATTCTCTTCGAGGCCCGCTGGATGTCCACCAACGTGATCGGATAGATTTGGATGCCGAAACCTTCCAGCCGTTCTCCCTCTCTGCACATCATCATCCAGAACGAAGCCGGGCGAGGTCCAAGTTGCAGAATGCGAAGGCTGCGGAATTGCCGGACAATGTTGGCCGCTGCCACGAAGTTCGTAAACCCGCGTTCAAATATGGGGTTGTCGACCCTGCTGTTCGTAACATAGGTGAACGGGATATTGAATCGGCGCAATACCTTGCCCGTGGCGAACAATCCGCATTGCGTGTCGCGCAGACGCATACCGTTTTCAAGCGGCGCTTCGTCACGGGGCCCCCAGAGGAGCACTGGTTTGCCCAGTGCCTTGCCGCCCCGGGCTACGGAATCCTCCGTACCAAAGTTGCAGTGCGGGAAGAAGACTGCGTCTACATTCTCCTTGCGAAATCGATCCGCAATCTGATCGGCATTGGTGTGGTCATCGCAGAGCAAGCCATCACTGTTCAACCCTTTCAGATCTACGATGTCGATCTCCAAGCCCAAGCATTCGATCATCTCCTTAACGAGCACCTTGTAACGAAACGCGTCTTCTGCGCTGAATACGAAACGGCGTGTCGGTGCATAACCCAGTTTCAGTTTTTTCATATTACCTTCGAAAATTATTTACTAAACTTTAATAAACAAACTAAACTAGATAATGCCTTTATTTTCAATATACCATCTAAATTTTTACTAAGTCAATGTATTATAGTCACTTACAGTATGTTTTTATTATATAATTTTAGTTTGGTACACAAGTTGATCTTACAAGTTTCGGCTTTGAATTGTAAACTAAACATACTAAACTTAAATAAACGACAGAGAATACGACCGTGAACGTAGAAGAGATCAAAGCAAAACGAAATCTGCCTAAATCTATTGTCTTCCTGGTCGTCGCCAAGTCCGGCATCGTGCTTGATCAATATTGCCAGCAGCCATTCTTCCGTGTAATTTCGCAAACCAGCGAGGCGGCCCCATTGACCGTTTTTCGTTCCCATAACAACCGGGGCTAGTTCTTTTGCGCCAACATCCTCACCAGTACGGTTGCAGCCTCCGCCCTCGTTGTGCTGGCGTCAGGAGCGAATACGCCCGAGCCTCTACCTTCTACAAGACCAAACTTCTTAACGGCCGCCACTGCGCTGCTCGCCCACGACGGAATGTCCTTGTCGTCCGCGAAGCCGGTGGCGGCATTCGCTTCTATCGGTAAACCCGCAGCGTTTGCGAGCATCAATGCCATCTCGGCACGCGTTATTTCTGCATCAGGACGGAAAGTGCCATCTTCGTAGCCTTTAACGATGCCTGCTTGTACCGCCTGCGCGACCGCTCTGTACGCCCAGGAGCCGATCTTCGCTGTATCGGTGAACGTCAGCGTCGCTCCTGCTCCTTGCAGCTTCAGCGTATTGACCAGCATCATTGTAAATTCAGCGCGAGTCACCGTACGGTCCGGCTTGAATGTACCGTCCGGGTAGCCCGCGACGATAGCGCTGCCTGCGGCTTGCTTGATATATGCCTCGGCCCAATGCCCGACAATATCGCTGAAATTAATCTCAGGCTCCGCCGGTACTGTCGCCGCTTCATCCACCGCGAATACCGCAAATTTGGTAAAGTGATAGACCTCTACGGCGATGCGATTGCCCTCAATCTTGCTCCCGGGGATTTCCGCCCATTCCCGCTTCGCTTCGTCATAATAGAATACGACGGGAAGTTGATTGTCCTTCAGGTCGGACGGGCCGAATGCAAAGATCAACGTGACCTGTTTTTTAAAGTTCTCCGAGACGCTCTTCGAAATCTCGTAGACCGGACTGGCAAGCAGATCCCCCTTGGTCAGAAGTTGCTGCGAGTCCGATACTTTCTCTATCGTTATTGTCATTTCTTTGTCTGAAGCGCCTGCCGGAATGATGATGGTGACGTCGTTCCCCAAACTGACCTCGCCGGCTCTGCATGCGGACAGCGTCAGTTTGCCGGTCACGGAGATCACTTTATCCTCGCATGAGGGCGAGGACACAGCGTCTTCGCCGCTGCTACCTCCATCGTTCACTGTCCACTGCGCGTACAGCGTGACGTTATCCGTCCCCATCGTATAGGCTGATCCTGCTGCATAGTCCGTTCCCTTTCCATCCGCTTGCGTATTCCATCCGGCGAATGTGTGACCCGATCTTGTCAAGCTGCCGGTGTTGCCCTCTATGTGGACGATGGCTCCTTGTAAATAAAGATCGTTATCGCTCGGAACGCTGCCTCCCGTGTTTCCGTTTCCGTCATACGTTACCGTGTAGGTTGGGTTAGCCGTCCATTGCGCATAAACGATTACATTCTTCGCGGGCATGTCGAACGTAGTGGAGGGACTGCTGGCATCGGCAAAAGTCACGCCGTCCGCTGAAGTCCAGCCGGTGAAACGGTAACCGTTGCGGTTTCCTGCATCAATCGCAACGCTTGCGTTCATACCATAAATGCCATCGCCGCTTGCGCCCGTACCGCCATTTTCAATCGTAACCGTGTACGTGTTCAGTCCTGTAATTGCAATCGACTGCTCCGCGCTCCTGAAGCCGGTTGATGTCGCTTTGACTCGAACCTGATAGGTTCCCGCTGGAAGACTATCGATTTCCGTACCCGTTACATCCGCCCAGCCGCCGGCGGAAGGCTTGTACTCCATGGCGGCAGTGACACCTGTAATCTTCCCTGTGCCGCCAATCGTCGTCGGATCAACGCCGACCGCCGTTGGCGTATCCGGTCTTGACGGCACGATGACTTCCTGCGCCGCGCTGTCGACGGTGGACGAACCGTTGCCCTTCTTCACGATGGCGAGCGTCTGACCCAGGTAATCTTCCGCAGCCAGCTTGCCATCCGCAGGTCCTGTCAGCGGATCGCTGCCGATCATGTAGCCAGCTCCGGCCTCAAACCCGGTCAACTGCTCATTCGCGTAGTCGATCCCGATCGTTGGTGTCGCTTCCTTTTCCGGTATGAGCGCCATGATCGCAAGCGACTGCTCCGCGCTGCTGAAGTCGGTCGCCGTTGCTTTAAGTCTGACCTGATACGCTCCGGGCGGCAGATCGTCGATCTCCGTGCCGGTCACATCCGTCCAGGCGACATCGGCCGCATTCTTGTACGCCATCGCAGTCGTGACGTCCTTGATCTTCCCCGTGCCGCCGATCGTCGTCGGGTCAACGCCCGTCGCAGTTGGCGTTGGCGGTCTTGACGGCACGATAACTTCCTGCGCCGTGCTGTCGAGGGTAGTCGAGCCGTTGCCCTTCTTCACGATGGAGAGCGTCTGCCCAAGGTAATCTGCCACCGCCAGCTTGCCGTCCGCAGGCGTTACCGATATGCCGTCAATCTCGTAGCTGGCGCCATCCTCGAATCCGATCAACTGCTCGCTTGCGTAGTCGATGTCGATCGTCGGCGTTTCATATTCCCATACGGCAGTCAATCCCGAATCGTTCAAATTTAAGTAGAAGAGATTATCTCCCGGTTGGTAGTTCGTATCCAAGCCATTCGTTCGTGTCCATCGCACAAAATGACTATGAACCGGCGGGGTTAGGCCTGTGCTGCTCGGTGCGGTGAAATAATCCCCGGCGGCGATGATGTAAATGCCGGAAACACCGCCCACGCTGCCCGCGCCAAGCTCCAGCGGGATGGCGTGAAGCTCGTCGGCGCCGAGCGCGGTATCCGTCACTTCCAGCGCGGGGCGGAAGCCTGTTCCGGCACCGGAGGCAGCAGGCTCGAGGGTTCCCCAAATGCCTCCGACACTACGCGAAACGCGTTTCGAATCATTGCTTTTGTACGTGTCCTGCATCCAGGAAGCGTTGTCGTCGCTGTTCCGGATCCAGGCCGCGTTCTTGCCCAGGATCTGATCCCATTCGTTGGTCGCCGGCGTGACACAGCACAGGCGCTCACTGCCGCCGCTGAGCGAGCGCAGCTTGTAGCGGGTATCGAACGATTTGCCAAAGATCAGGAAGTTCGCATTCAGCGTATCCCACGATACCGTGTGGCTCACATTGTAATCCGCCACGAACAGGCTGCGGACGCTGGCGACCGCATCGTCAGACGCGTTGGCCTGCCCGTCTCGGGTGCCGTCGAGACTGTATGCGTGAATCGTTCCCGCGTAGGTGAACGGCACGTAATGCAAGGCGGTGTCCGGCACTTCCGGATTGACCGTGCCCGGCACATTTTGCCCCGACAGGTCGAAATAGTACGTCCCGCCAGCCGTGAGGTTGAATTGCTCCGTCAAGCTCCAATTGGCATAGAGCGTCGTCACCGTATCCGGCACCGTCGCGCCCGCTGCGTAACTTGTAGCCGCGCCGCCCGGCGCGGTGGACCACTTGGCGAAGCTCAGACCGGCCGGCGCGGTGAGGCCCGTGCCGCTCGGCGCGGTGTAATGGCCGCCGGCGCTGACGATGTGAATGCTGCTCGCGCCATCCAGATTGCCGCCGCCGAAATCAAGGGTGACGGGCCTCAGTTCGTCGGCGCCGAGCGTGTCACTCAGCACTTCCAGTGCAGGACGGAAGCCTGCGGAGTCTGCGACAGCCGTTTCCACGCCATAACCAAAGTCGAATCCGCGCATAGCGCGATACGACGGATCATCGACTTGCGTGTCCTGCACCCACGAAAAGATGCTATCCAGATCGTCGCTGTTTTTGATCCAGGCCGGGTTCTGCTCCCGTATCCGATCCCACTCATTGCCCGCCGGCGTAACACTGACGCTCTCATCATTGCCGCCGCTGAGCGAGCGCAGTTTGTAGTAGGTATCGAATGTTCGACCGAAGATCAGGTTGTTCGCATGCAACTGGGCCCATGATACCGAATGGCTCACAACATCGTCCGCCACGAACAGGCTGCGGTTGCTTGCGGTCGCATGATCGGACGCGTCTCTGATCCCGGCGCTGCTGCTGTCGAGACTATACGCGTTAATTGTTCCTGCATAGGTGAACGGCACATAGTGCAACGTGTTGTCAGGCACATCCGGATTCACGATGCCCGGCACATTTTGCCCCGACAGGTCAAAGTAATAGGTGTCGCCGGGCGCAAGGTTGAATTGTTGCGGTACGAGCCAGGCGGCATAGAGCGTCGTTGCCGTGTCCGGCACGGTTGCGCCCGCCGCGTAGCTGGCGCCGGTGCCGCCCGGCCCTGTGTACCACTTGTCGAACACTTGTCCGCTCGGCGCAGTCAGTCCGATGCTGCTCGGCGCGGTGAACGAACCGCCGACGCTGATGATGGATACGCTGCTCTCTGCGCCCAAGCTGCCGCCGCCGAGGTCAAGTGTGATCGGCTTCAAGCCATCAGCGGCGAGATCGGCAGGGTTTCGCACTTCCAACGCGGGGCGGAAGCCATAATACGCATTCGTGGCAAGCTGGTCGCCGCTGCCCGCGAAGTAAGGGCTGCCGCCGCGCAGCATCCGTTTCGTATTCGCATCGCTGACCGTGTCCTGCATCCATGAGAGGTTATTGACGCTGTTCTTGAGCCAGGCCGCATTCTTGCCCAGCAACTGCTCCCATTCATTGGTCGCCGGCGTGCCGACAGTGCCGCTGCGCTTATTGCCGCCGCTCAGCGAGCGCAGCGTGTAGTCGGTATCGAACGTCTTGCCGAAGATCAGGTTGTTCGCATGCAGCGTATTCCAGGATACCGAGTGGCTCACATTGTAATCTGCCACGAACAGGCTGTGGTTGTTGGCGACCGCCTTCTCCGACGCGTTCGCCGCCCCGCTGCTGGAACTGGCGAGACTGTACGCGTTGATCGTCCCCGTATAGGTGAACGGCACATAGTGCAAAGTCGTATCCGGCACACCCGGATTGACCGTGCCCGGCACCTGCTGTCCCGACAAGTCGAAATAGTACGTGCCGCCCGGAGCTAGGTTGAATTGCTCCGGCACGTACCAGCGGGCATACAGCGTCGTCACCGTATCCGGCACTGTCGCGCCCGCCGCGTAGCCTGTGCCGGCACCGTCCGCGCCGGTGTACCACTTATCAAAGGTATAGCCGGACGGTGCGGTCAAGCCGATGCTGCCGGGCGCAGTGAACTGGCCGCCGGCGCTGACGATGCGGATACTGCTTTGTCCCTTCAGGCTACCGCCGCCGAGGTTCAACGTGACGGCCTTCAGTCCGTCGCTGCCGAGCTCGGCGGGCTTCCGCACTTCCAGCGCAGGCCGGAAGCCCACTTGCGGCCTCGAGTCAAAGCCCCATGCGTTGGTTATCAATCCGAGCGGTTCGGTCAATTGACCGAGCCCGCCGTAGCCCCCTCGAATCGTATAATAGTCTGGATTGGCATGATATCGATCTTGGGTAATGGAATAATAAGAAGCGTTGTTATCCGGACTAAAGCTTTTGATCAGCGTGCTGTCCTTGTCCCAAATGACGTCATACTCATTCTTCTCCGGCGCTCCTCCTCTGGCTTCACCGTCTCTGAGCGACCATCCGCCGCTGAGCGAGCGCAGCGCATAGTTCGCACCGTACCATCTGCCGAAGACGAGGTTTTTCTGATTCAGCCCGTCCCACGATGTCTGATTGGTAACAAGCTGCTCCGCCACGAACAGGCTGCGATCGAACACAGGCGCGCTGTCCGACGCCAAGTAGCCTGTAGGACTCAGACTGTACGCATTGATGGTCCCCACATAAGTGAACGGAACATAATGCAGCGTAAGATCAGGGAGATCCGACCTCACCGTACCCGGCAAATCCTGATCCGACAGGTCGAAGTAATAGGTGTCGCCGACGGGGAGATTGAATTGTTCCGTTACTCCCGCAGCGGAAGCCGCCGGAGGCAGCATGGTCAGCAACATGGAAACGGAGAGCAGCAAACCGCTGATTCGTTTCACCCTTCGTTTCATCTGTTTCATATCCCGGTAAGCTCCAATCCCGATCCGTCTATCGTTCAACCTCAAGTATATCAGCCGATCTTTCGCAGGAATCTTAATATAATCTTAAAAGATTTGAGCCCAGCACCCCTGAGCAGGCAAGGTCACAGAAATCGTGTTATGCCATTCCTCGAGAACGGCTAACATGTATGCTCATCCGGATTGCAGCTCCAAGATTTCATCCGCGCCAGTCATGAGCACTACCTTACAAATTCCAAACAAACAAAAAGCTCCTGAACCGTCACAAGGACAGATTCAAGAGCTTGTACATCGTTCCCGAAGTCACGTAACTATTCAATAAGGGGAACCGCAGGGAACTGCTAACAAGCAACTGCACAACATACAGTTCTCTACTCGCCGCATTATGTTTGCGGGCAAACAACTGCACAATGTACCGCTCTTTGTCCGCAGTTCCTCTCCATTCGCCCAATGACCGCAAATCAACTGTACGTTCTGCATTACCTTTCATCAAAACCTGCCTTTTCGCTCAAAAGAACGGTACAAATTACATCTCATCCGAATACGCCATTGCCATACTGGCGGAAGTCACGTGATGCTGCTTCGTAACCGGCTTTTGTCGGGTTAGCACCAGTGTCAGCTCGTTCTTCTTTTTGTTTTTTTCATCATAAATGTTGAGAAACCCAGCGTCTTGTTCCGGAACGTCCGGGCTTCTCTTTTGTTTAGTGGTTGAACAGACAGCGCTATCCCTTTCCTCCGGTCCCGATCTGCCGGGCCACGCGTTCTCCCAGCTCCGGGCTCGCTTGGGCCAGATAACCTAACACAACCCGCTGCAACTCCGGCACGGCAGCTCCAAGATCGGAGGCCATGTTGCGGACCAAATGCTCCTGAAGATCAGGCGACAGCGAGTTGTAAAATTGCCCCGGCTGCGTGAAGTCGTCCCCTTTGGGAGGCGCAGTGCGCTCGAGCCGCCCTGCCACATAGCTGCCGGTGCCGCTTGTTACCTCGTCCGATGGCTTCCAGTTCGCCTGATGGTTGACCGGGATGCTGCGGAAATTCGGTCCCAACCGATAACGCTGCGAATCCGTATAAATATTGGCGCGGCCCTGAAGCACCCTGTCGAATGAAAACTCGGCGCCCTCCAGCATATTGGACGGAGAAAAAGCCAGCTTCTCCACCTGTTCTTTATAATTGTCGGGATTGCGGTTCAGCACCATCCTGCCGACCGGCAGCAGCGGGTATTTCCGCACATCCCATACCTTCGTATCGTCCAGCGGATCGAACGGCAGCGCAGCTTCGTCCTGCGGATTCATGAGCTGCACATACAGCCCATATTCGACCGGCTTTCCTTGTGCAATCGTGTCATAGAGATCCTTGCCCGCATAATCCGGGTTCTCGCAGGCGAGCCGCGCCGCCTCCTGGCTATCGATATACTGCACGCCGGCTAGCGGAACCCAGTTATATTTCACATAAGTACGAACACCTTGCTCATTCTTCCAAACATAAGTACTCACGCTGTAACCCGGAATGTGACGGTAGCTTTTGACCGTCCCTAGGTCGGAGTACAACTGCAGCACGAAATGCGTCGCCTCCGGATTTTTCGCGTAGAAGCTCCAGAACCGATTGGGATCCATCAAGTTGTTGACGGGCGACGGGTTGAAGGCGCTGACCGTCTCTGCAAACCGCATGGGGTCCCGCACCGTAAACACGGGAAGATGGTTGCATATTAAGTCGAAGATGCCTTGCTCGGTATACATTTTAGTCGAGAAGCCGCGCACATTGCGCGAAGTGTCCGGCGTTCCCCTGTTGCTGGCCGCCAGCGAGAATCGGACAGCAACGGGCACCTGCTGGCCCGGGCGCTGCAGGAAGCAAAGCTTCGTGTAAGCCGCCATCGAGTTAACCGTCTCGAAATAGCCGAAGGCTCCGAAGCCCTTCACATGCAAAGGGCGCTCTAATATGGTCTCGTGGATGAAAATTTCATTTTTTTCATGCAGCATCGTGTCTTGCTCCAGAATCGGGCCGCGCTCCCCTACCGTCTGCGAGTAGCGCTCCGGTCGCGGGCCGCCTTGCCAATTTCGATTGTTCGCCTGGCCGCGGGTGTTCTCGCCGTCCATTCCTCAGCCTCCCCTGCCTGCATTTTCACTCATGTGTATGCATGGCTATAGATAGTTATGATAGTTAAGACTGCGCGTCCAATCGTATCCAATGCCGAATTGCCGTCTAAAAAACGTAATAGATTCGGATTCTCGAAGTTATAATTGCCTATTTATATGTGCGGTAGGTAATGATACAGGCCTTATGATCGAATTAGGATATATTAAGACAAACAGAGAGGAGAGGAACAAATGGTATCCAACGATAAACATCAGATGCAACAATGCAAGCCCAAATTAAAGCGTTGTTGTACCCGAGGACCGCGCGGATATACCGGTCATACCGGCCCTGCCGGTCCCGCTGGTCTTCCTGGTCCTGCTGGCCCTGCCGGTCTCCCAGGCCCTGCTGGCCCTGCCGGTCTCTCTGGTCCTGCCGGCCCTGCCGGAGCCGCTGGTCCCGCCGGTCCTGCAGGCGCCGCTGGTCCCGCTGGCCCTGTCGGTCCTGCCGGGGATGTTGTTTTGGCTTTTGGATCTTTAAGAGGGGCTATTCTGGAATTACCTGGGTCTACGCCTACACCTGTAGTATTTAGCGTTGTCGGGCCTTTATCGGATACTGTCGAGGTTAGCTCATCAGGCAATGAACTAGTGGTGGGAGTCAGCGGAATTTATCAAATCACGATATCGATTAATGCTGAAGCTACGACTGACCCAGATCCGGATCAACCCTATTTAACTGCGATTATTACCGTCAATGGTCTTCCTGTTTTCGGCGATACAACTACCTTTTTCAACATATCAAATAGAGACAGTTCCACATTTGTGGCTCAAGCCGCATTAACGGCAGGAGATGCAGTCGGAGCAAACATCAGTACAGCCTTCCCTGTCTTGGGATATGCGAATCGCACGTTAACGATTGTTCAATTAAGCAATTAAATTCGGCCAAAGCATAACCGATCATTCGCAGATCGTCGACGTCACACAGGCAGTATGGACATTGATACAATAACAACAGCGGCAGCCTAAGATATGAAAAATTCTTAGGCTGCCGCTGCCAATTTTCGTTTTTTTCGTGTGCTTGAATCTTAAACTGGCCTGGGAACCTGAATACTTCAAACGTATTTGTTTGCTTCCCTTACGCTGAGCGGCGACATTCGGTCACTATACTTTTCAAGGAAATCCCTTACCCAGCTCGGATTTGTCTTGCTGAAATCCCGTAAACTCCAGCCAATCGCTTTGTTCACGAAGAACTCCGTTTGACCGAGATTGTTCACGATGATCTGTTCAAGCAATACAGTATCCGTTTTCTCTTTTCTCAATAGTTGGTGGTCAATTGCTATTCTGCGAAGCCAAAAATTATCGTCAACGCTCCACGCCAGGAGCGTATCGTTGACTTCCGGGAAGCGGAAAGCAACGTCGCCGACAATCGTGTCAAGTCCGTCAATCGTGTCCCACCACGGTTTTGTGACGATAATTTTGCGGAGCTTCGAAATGTCGGTTGGACATAATTTGGACTTTACTTTTGACAGGTAATCTTTCGCTAAATATTGAAATTCTCGTTCCGGCTGCTGCCAACATTCTAGAACGAAATTCCAGTCGACATCTGCTTTACTTTTTGTTTTCAGGAATTCACGGCCCAACTTCCGACGTTCAGGTGTCGGTATGCCAAGAAACAAAAACTGGTCACGCATATACGCGCTCATTGATGCTGCTTTTTCAGGCGCTGCCGCCGCTCTATAGGTGCCAAAAATATCCATTCGTTACCCTCCCGATCATTTAAATAGCCTCTCGGCATTCGCCGAGGCTTGTGGCAAAAGGCTTTCTCCTATGCCAATAACCTGCTTTCCTCATTGCCAACGATTCACCTTGGGCATGGTTTTCATATAGGCAACAGTTTAGAATTTATTATACATTGGGTGACCCTTTTTAACGAAATAACAGGCAACCAATATAATGGCTATTAATCCGATTAACATATACATCTTACGATTTACATATAAAGGGAAAAAGATCAATACATTCTTGATAGCTTCCTGTACGCTCGCGGAGATACACCTTCCCATTTGTGGAATATTCGGCTGAAATAGTGCAGATCCTTGTATCCGACACGTTCCCCGATAACTTCAATCGTCTGGTCCGTTTCACGGAGCAATCGCCTGGCTTCCCGGTGACGAATGAATTGCAAGTATTTGTTCGGAGGCATTCCGATAACCTCCTTAAACAGCTTCGCAAAATAATCCGCCTGCAAATTGACCTGTCTGGCCAACGCGTCATAAGACCAGTCTTCCTCAAAGCGTATTTCCATCATAGCCGCTAATCGGAGCATGGGCTCGCCGTATTTAGAATGAACCTTCTTCTTAGAATTGACCTGTCCGCGCCAAAGCAACAATAATATTTGCTGCATAAGGCTGCGGCACGCGATTTCGAAGCCCGGAGGCCGTTGGGTGAATTCATCGATCAGTTGCTCCATCATCAGAACCGATTGGGCAGGAGGAACGAAAACAGGTACTTCCGAGAGCGGCGTATAATGTTCGAATTCAGGCTCCAGGCAAAATTTCAGCGGTTGAACGGAAGCCTCCTTCACGATAATATCCTGATCTGCCTGAATTTCCAGTTCGTCAAAGTAATCGAAGTGAATACCAAGGAAAACGGCGTCCGGATTGGAGTTCACGATAATATGATGATAGACACCAGCAGGAATATAGAGCAATTCTCCTGCTTGCACATGAAGCTGTCTGCTCCCGAGCTGCCCGGTAATTTCCCCTTCCTTCACATAAAGCAGTTCAAAATCGTAAATTCGCCTTCTCCATTTCGCCCCCGGAGTCCGGCGGTGGAACTGGGCCCAATGAATGCTTGGGGATACTTCCGAATAGGTTGCGGCTTTACGTTGGGGGAATTTTACGGAAATATCCAACTTATTCACACCATCCTCTAAATACATATCCGGATCTGTGCGATACGATTCCTTATGTGGCAACCATTATACTGAATTCGGGGAGGAATTCCAATGAGCATCGATAAGATCCAAAATAGGCCGTTTCTGCAATCGGAATACACGTTAAGCGCCGAGCAGATCAACGGATATCAAGTGAATGGACATATTTTGCTGCGTAACGTGGCGGATCGGTCTACCTTGTCGGAGTACAGGCCCATCATTGGCGAAGAAGTGCGGCGCCTGAACCTCCAAACGCTTCCGCTCCATCAACGGGATACGTACGGTAAAGCTTTCATTCAAATCTCGAACATCTGGGAACACAACGAAGCTTTGAAACGGTTCGTCTTTGCCCGCCGGTTCGCCAAAATTGCGGCCGATCTGATGGGAGTAAGCGGAGTCCGGATCTATCATGATCAAGCGCTGTTCAAAGAGCCAGGAGGCGGGCATACGCCTTGGCATCAGGACCAGATTTATTGGCCGGTCGATACAGCGAACACGATTACAATGTGGATGCCGCTTGTGGACATTTCCGAAGAAATCGGCTCCATGACGTTCGTCTCGGGATCGCACCTTCACGGCTATATTAGCAAACAGGTCATCTCCGACGAGTCGCACAAAACGTTAAGCCAATATATCGAGAAGAACGATCTGCCTCAAGTCGGCTATGGCGGCATGCAAGCGGGCGATGCCACACTCCACGCGGGTTGGACGCTCCATTCCGCCCCAGGAAACCCTACAGACGCCATGCGCGAGGTGATGACGATCATTTACGTGGCAGACCATACGCGCGTATTGGAGCCGGATACGAAAGCCCGCGAGAACGATCTCAAGAAATGGATCCCCGGCAAACAACCGGGCGACTGGGTTGACAGCCCACTCAACCCGCTTGTATATGACAGAGATTGATCCGCCATTCAGAACAAAATCACCCTTAAGGGTGATTTTGTTCTGAATGCATAAAGTGAACGGGAGCCGTTACGAATTAATCATGTACCGTGACAACGCTCAATTCTATTTCGCGAGAGTCACCTTCCAATAGGCAATACGCTCTCTGTTCCATGTGTAAACGATGTGCAGGCTGCTGCCGTCTGCGACTATTGCGGGATAGGAGTACTCGCCCGGTTCATGCTCGAAGATGAACGCATCTCCCCAAGTCGCGCCGTTGTCAGCGGAGAAAGCCATCGAAAGCGGCGTCCGCGCAGCCCAATCGCCGCTAATCGGGTTGTACACAAGTGCGAGCAAGCCGAAATCCGTGCGGCACAGGTCGATGCCGCTGTTGTTATTCGGCAGGCTCGTGGCGTAGGCGCGAGCCCAAGTGCGGCCTCCGTCGTCCGAGTCGCTGCGATAGACGGCGCCGTCGGTGCTGCGAAGCAGCATGTGCGCGCGGCCGGGTGCGGATTCCCAGATCGTCGGTTGAATGATACCTTTGCCGCTGAACGACGAGCGGTCTAGCGGCACGATGGCGCTCGCCTCCCAACTCAAGCCTCCGTCGCGAGAGATGTCGGCGAACGCATCCCATTCCGTCTCCGTTTCCAGGGACGCCGGGGCAAGAATTGTGCCGTCGGTCAGCTCGACGGGTTTGTTCTTCACCGGTCCGCGGCCGCCGACATCGCCGGGGACGAGCTCCCAGGGCTCGCTCCACCGGTATCCGCCGTCGCGCGAGACGATCGCTCGCGTGAACCAGTCGGGAATTTCATGTCCTACTTTGTAATACAAATAGATGTCGCCTTGCCGGTTGCGGAATAGCACCGGGTTCCAGTGCGCAATGCCTTCCTCGTCGGCAATTCTCGTCGGAGTCGACCAAGCGCGGACGCCGGATGCCAAGCGCGACAGCCAGATAGCTACATCGTTGGCTTTCTCGCGCGTGCCGCCAAACCAAGCCGCGAGAACGTCACCGTCCGGCAGCACGATGAGCGTAGCCGCATGGCAGCTGGGAAACGGGCGGTCGTCCTCGAAAATAAACGTTTTGCTGGCTTGCATTATGCTTGTCATCATCGGTTTATTCCTTTCGCGGATGAATCTAATGGTTGATATACCATTCGATCAGTTGTTGAAGCGCCGCATAATCGATTTGCTCATCTTCGTCGAACGGCGTAATCATCGTTGGCCAGACGCCGTTCGGTATGCGTGCGTTCAAGAGGGGCCCTCTTTATCGCTGCGGGATTCGCCCTTCACATGCCGGATCGCTTCCAGTTCGACCACCCCGGAGGCGCAGCCGTCCCGATGCGTCAGCGTCACGCGAAGCTTCGTCAAGCATTCCGGCTGCGCCAAAGCCAGCACGTTCGCACGGCGCGCTTCCGGTTGCTCCGGCGTGCGCTTGGCTATTGCGATCGGCTGCCAGCCTTCCTCCTCGCGCCATGCTTCCAGCGCAATCGCGGCAGGCGCGATTATACCGACCGATTCGTTCTCGTAAATATACAGTTTCACGGTATCGATTTCCCGTTCTTCGCCGAAATCTACCGTCAGCCAATCGGACGATTGCCCCGATCCGACGCTCGTCCAACGGTTGACCGGAATATCGTGGTACCAGACGAGGCCGTTGTTCACCCTCTCAACGCTGGAATCCTCGCTTGTATAGGAGGCCGTCGCTTGCGGATAAACGTTCCCATCGTTGTTGACGGCGTAGTTGACGATGCGCAAGTCCGATGCGCAAGTTTCGGCGTCATCGGGTGCGGGCAGCGTCGCGGTGAGTCGGCCAATACCGTCGGACGAGGCGATCGCGCGGCCGTCAACGAACAGTCGCAAGCCGGCGCCCGCGCCGTAACGGCTGCCATCGCGATCCCATATGACGGCGACACGATGACCGCGATAAGGAATATCCTCCAGCGCCATGTAGTCCCATGAATCCGGAATAAGCGGATTGACTTCCAGCACATCGTCCTCTCGGGGACGCAGACCGACCAACCCGGTAATAATCAGATCGTTGTATGTCGAATGGAAATAGTCGTAACCGATCGGTCGATCAACGGTCCATTCGTCGAGATCCGGATGGTGCGATTCCGCCAGGTAAGGCTTGCCGTTCTTATAATGCGTTCGGGTGTAGTTGCGGAGCAACGTGAAATAGTCGTCCCGCGTCAGATGCTGCTGCGGCTTGTAATCGTTCAGCAGATTGGCCGCTCCTTCCAGCATCTTCGAAGTCATATACGGCCATGAGCCTCCGTTCCAACGGCATTCGTCATAGATAACCGAGAACCATGGATCGTGCCGTTCGGCGGTCGTTGGCCCGTATTCGCCATAGAAATATTCAGAGTCCATCACGAACTTCCATGCGGAAGCATAGTCGCGCGCCGGGTCAGTTTCGTCGTTATCGTCAGGCAGATGGTACTGCCATGGGATATAACCGGCCAACTCGCGGCCGCGGCCGACGCCGGACTCGTGCGGTTGATGCCCGATACCGCCGAAACGATCGCCGTTCGTCTCCCAGATCAGGCTGCCGGCTTTGATGCTCGGCGTCGGGAAGCTATCGCCCTGCGAATATTCGTCGTGCCGCCACCGATGCATGAAAAACCGCCGCACCGGATCCCAAAGCTGCTCCTGCACGGCGAGCTTGAGCGCTTCCGCTTCGCGTCGGAACTTCGCGGCCAGTTCGGATCTTTCCGCCAGATCGGCGATCCGGGCAATGTGCATCGCGTCTGCGTAGCGATGCGCGTTATCGTACGGCCGGTAGCCGGCGCCGCCGCGGATCTTGTAGCCGGCGATACCGCGCAGTTCCTCATTAAGCTGGGTCGAAGCCATATTATATTCGCCAGCGGCATCTCTCCCGGTGTTCCAATATAGCCCAAGCGCCGGATTATACCCGTTATCGTGCGGGTACGAGACACGCCCGAACTTCCAGGATTCATAATGGCGAATTAGTTCGTCCAGCAGTCCGGTCACATAGCCGCGGTCGCCGTGCACGAGATAGAGCGACCAGGCGGCATGCGCGGCCGACCATGTATAATTGTTCGGCTGCGTGCCCTCCGCGGCAAACCAGAAGCCTAGCCAGTCTGCGGCGACCTGGGGTCGACGGAGCCACCTCGACTCGGAGATGTGATGATTAACCGAACCGCAAATCGAATTGTAGTTTCCTGACCAGCCGAGCGGATCGAAGCTGTTGAATTCGGTTATCATGTAGCCGAGCCGAGGCGATACGTACTTGATATGCTTCGTTACGAGCTGCCAACGAAAATAGTAAATTTCATTGAACTGCGAATCCGGGCATTCGAAGAACGGAATATTGTCTTTGTACCAATCCCAATCGCGATTTTCCCAGAATGACTGCCGATCCAGCAACGCTTGTTTGTCCAAAAAGGTCATGTTGGTTGCCTGCTTTCCATCGAATGTTGGCTTTAGTATCAACTTTAGTAACAAACTACCTGCTGGCGAGAACCAGCAGGTATGCTTTCATCTTTTCTATTGCACCCGTGCCAACGCATCGTTATAAATTTGTTGCAGTTCGTCCGAGCCTTGCTTTTTCAATTGTTCAATCACCTTGTCGTAATCGTCGATCGGCTTGGTGCCCATGATGTATTTATCCAATTCCGGATTTAGCAGGTTGTCAAGCTTGGTACGCAGTTCCTTGACGCGCTTCGCTTCGTCCGCCGTGAACGGCGGATCCAGCACCGGTTCAACCATTGCGGGATCATTCTTGACGAATTCGTACAATGGAACGAACGAAGGATCGAAATCAAGCAGCGCATGATCGTCAAGGTACGTCACGAACGAAAGCTGGCCTGTGCCTAGCTCAGATTGGTACGCTTTGAATGGGTCGGAAGCCGATTTGAACTTTTCCTTCAGTTCCGGATTCACTTTGAACGTACCTCCGTCCATCGTGTAGTCCTGATTCAACACGCCGAAGTTGGTCACGTCGGCGCCTTCGTCGCTATACATCCAATCGAAAAATTTGACGACGGTTTCCGGATTTTTCACCTTAGCGCTGATTGCAAATTGATCGTCCCAGATGTTAATAGGGTAGAAAAAATTGCGTGCTGTTCCATTACTGTTCTTAGGCACATTTATGATGCTGAGATCGGCTTCCGGATCACTCTGCTTGAGTGTAGTACCATAAGGGATGGAGAAGCCGGAATTGTCGTAGTAGAAGAACGATTTGCCGCTCGTCAGCTTCTCCTGCCATTGCTGCGCCGTGTTCACCGCATAGTCGGGATCGAGAATGCCGTCCTCGAACATTTTGTTCAAATAAGACAGCACGTTCTTGTATTCGTTGGTCGCCGGCCCATAGACGAACTGTCCGCCGTTTACGTCCTTATCGTAATAAACGCCGTTGCCGGAGCCCATCGGATAAGCGATCGTATTCATCAGATTACTTGTGCCGTAGCGGGTCGTGAACGGTGCCGAATCCGGATAAATTTCTTTCAACTGCTTCAATACCGTATACAATTCATCGAACGTTGTCGGTTCGGATAAATTATTCTCCTTCAGCAGATCTTTACGGATGACCGGTCCGTATCCGTTGACGTAGCCCCAACGGCGAATCGTCGGAAACGCGTACAGCTTACCGTCTACCTTCAGTTTGTTGATTTCCGGATTGGCATCCACGATTTTCTTGAAGTTGGGCGCGTACTTGTCTATATAATCGCTCAAATTCAGGAAGATGCCGGAATTTGCAAAATCGTTGACGTCCTGGCGCGACACTTTGATAACATCCGGCAGGTTGTTCGTTGACATGATTATTTTTTTCTTGTCGGCGTAATTCGCCTGCGGCACCGCTTCAAACTCAAGCTTGATGTTCGTTTTATTGAAAATTTCCTGGAATGCGGTAGCGTTCGCTTTGATCGGCTGGTTCGGATGTTCGTCGCGCAAAATATGCAGCTTCAGTTCCGTATCGGATACCTTGGCTCCGGCAGTCGATTGACCGGCGCTCGCAGAGCCTGACGGCGAACTGCTGGAATTCGATTCGTTGTTATTGTTGTTGCCTCCGCATGCCGTGAGACTTGCGGCGATCAGGGCCGCGCAGACAATCAACGATGCCCGCTTCAATTTTGTTTTCATATCGATTCCTCCTCGTTATTACTGCACTTAAAAATTCGTTGCAGGTACCCCTTGGTTTCTATTCCACTATGCTTTACCCGTTACATCCGTATAACCGCGATCACCTCCTTCAAATTGTTTGTCAATCAACCTTTTATCGCACCTATCATAACGCCCTTCGTAAAGTACTTCTGGATGAAAGGGTATACGATGAGGATAGGCACCACGGTAATGATAATGACTGCGTACTTGTAATTGGTAGCGATGACCGCAAAATCCGTCACGGCTCCAATCGTATTGTTCTGCGCGTCCAGTTCGCCTGATATGACAATGTTGCGCAGGATGACCTGAACCGGGTACTTCGCCTTTTCATTAATAAAGATGGTCGCCGGAAAAAAACTGTTCCAATGATACACCGCGTAGAACATCGTCATTGTCGCCAGAATCGGCTTGGATAGCGGTATCACGATGCGCGACAGAATGGTAAGCTCGTTCGCGCCATCGATATATGCCGACTCCGACAGAACATTAGGAATTCCCTGGAAAAACGTGCGCATGATAATCATGTACCACGTGTTGATTGCCGCAGGCAGTATCAGCGCCCACATGCTGTTGACAAGCCCCAGGTTCTGAATAACGATGTAGCTTGGTATGAGGCCGCCGCTGAAAAACATCGTGAACGCGATCAGTGCCGTAAACAGATTGCGCCCGTAGAAGGTTGCTCGCGAAAGCGGATATGCGCAGCCGATTGTGAATGCCAGGTTGATTGCGGTGCCAACGGTCGTATAGATTATCGTGTTCATATAGGAACGCAGAAAATCGGGATTGTCGAAAATAAAACGGTATGTCTGAACCGTCAATCCTCGCGGTATGAGCTTGACCAATCCGCGCATGACATAGTTGCCGTCGCTGATCGAGACGATAAACACGTAGTACATCGGATAAATGGTCACGATCACCAAGATCAGCATAAATGCGATATTGCCGACATCGAAGAAACGGGAAGCGAATGATTGCTTGATTTTCACGATCGTTTATGCCTCCTCACCACAAGCTGTCGCCACTCGTTTTTTTGGCCGTCAGATTAGCCGCCAACAGGAAGAAGAAGCCGATGACCGATTGGAACAACCCGACTGCCGTCGCATAGCTGAAATCGTTATCGATCAGCCCGCGTCTGTATACATAGGTGGCGATAACGTCGGCGGTTTCGTAAGTGGAGCCGTTGTACAGCAAAATAATTTTCTCGAACGACACCGTCATGATGCTGCCGACGGCAAGAATGAACATGATCGAAATCGTTGGCATAATGCCCGGCAATGTCACGTGAACGAACTGCTTCCACCGGCTGGCGCCGTCGACGAGAGCCGCCTCGTACTGCTGTGGATCGACGCCGATTAGCGCGGCAAGAAAAATGATCGAGCCCCATCCGATTCCCTGCCAGATGCCGGAGGAAATATAAATGGTGCGAAACCATTCCGCCTGCATCAAATAAAGCACTTTGCTGTGTCCGAACATTTCGTTCAATTGGTTGACGATGCCGTCACTCGACAGAAAATTGACGACGATTCCGCAAAGGACGACCGTTGAGATGAAATGCGGCAAATAGCTGATGGTTTGAACGAACCGCTTGAACTTCTGGCTGACGAGTTCATTCAGCAGCAATGCCAATATGATCGGTGCCGGGAATGACCAAAGCAGGTTGTAGATGTTCAGCAGCAACGTGTTGCGGGTGATTTTCCAGAAATAAGAATCTGAAAAAAACTCGCGAAAATGATGCAGGCCGACCCATTCGCTCCCCCAAACGCCTTTAACGATGTGATAGTCTTGAAACGCCATCAGTACCCCGTACATCGGTGCGTAATGAAACAAGATGTAGAAACCGAACGGGAGCAGGAAGATCGCATAGAGGTAACGGTTGCGAACAATCTTTCTTTTGACTTGATGGAATCCCTCAGACATGGAAACGGGAGGCGCCGCGAGATTCGGTTGACTTCGATTGCTACCCATTTGTTGGTCAGCCCTCCTTCTCTTTAAGATGATTGACGTGATGTGCATATCGGTCAGTCGGCGTGGAAGCTGTAGCTGCTCACTTATGTTTGGTCGCTCTGCTGCTTTCCGGTTTGCTCCCTTATTAAATCATGATGAGCAGTGCACTGAACACGTTCAGTTCCTTGCTTCATGTTGCAAATCTTATCCTTTCCCGTCCCTCGAGCCATGAGTCATTTGCCAACTTGTGTGTCACTTTTAGCAGAACAATACGTAAAATCTGTGCCAACACTGAATTTTGGGTAAACTGAAAAGGGCAGATGAATTGTTCGGCAACGTTCCATTTGCTATAATGTTGCATCGACAGACGCCTGTATGACTGCCCGTTCTTGTCCGGGCACACTGAAGGATGCGATCACGTGAAACTTCCGTTCCGGTTTGCCAAATTCAAAGAAAACCGCCTGTTTATCCGGATGATGTTCTACTTCTCCACGCTGCTTATCCCGATTCTGATCGTCGGGCTGATCGGCTACGAGTTTTCCACGCATGTGCTCAAGCGCGATTATTCCGCCTCCATTAAACGAAATTTGCAATCGTCGGCCGACGCGATCGACATTTACATTAATACGGCGCAGGAGACGAGCATCAACTTCTTCTCTGATGAGACGGTGCGGTCGCTGGTGGCGTCGACTGAAAGCCACGACCCGGATGCCAAGACGCGCATCGCCCGCATTCCAACGATCATCCGCAATTATCAGAACATCTTGAATGGCCTGTTCATTCAGAGCATGTTCGTGTATTGGGACAACAAGCGCGTCTATACGAGCGAAGGCGTCGATGATTACGACTTCTACTTTCGCAACAACGTTTACCAGAAGTACGATGAGCAATTCTGGTACAAGTTGCTGGGCGAAGAAAAGAACGTTATGAATTTGCCGCCATCGAATATTCATAACCAGTATCTCGACTACGACAAAGACGTCATTCCGATCGTAACGATCCATCGGGTGAACGATCTGAACGCGGCGATGGTCATCAACATCTCTGTCAAAGCCATTATGAATACGATTGTCAACAACTCAATTATCAAAAAAACGGATTATGTCGTGCAGAACGGTGAAGGACAAGTGATCGTAGCGAGCGCGCCGTATGATTTGGACGCCATTCAGAAACTGCAGCAGCATGTGATGGCGAATAAAGAGGGGTACAGCGCATTCAAGCTGGATGGCAAGCAAGTGATCGGTACATCGGTCGTATCGGACTCGCTCGGTTGGCGTTATTATTCCATCACGCCAGTCAGCGAATTCAATAAGCATGCCCACGACATTTTGCTGATAACGGTCGTAACGTGCCTAGTACTACTTCTCTGCGGCAGTGTGTTATCGCTTTATTTCAGCATGAACCTATATAGCCCGATCAAGACGATTCGCGACGTTCTGCAGCAGACGGAGCGAGCAAGCGGGGAACGCGTCGGCGACAAGACAGAGTGGGATTTTATTAGCAGGCGAGTCAATGGGCTGTTGTTCGACAACGACCGTTACCGACACAAGATGGAGAAGCTTTCAAATGAGTATGTCGACAACACGTTCGTTCAGCTAATCCGGGGTAACCCGATCGAGCAAGAAGAGATTTTCGAAAATCTGCTTGTCGATGCGTTCGGATTCGTGCACGACAGCTATGTCGTCTGCTGTATACTGTTCGATTTTAAGTCGGAGTTTTATACAGAGATTCAAGACACGGACCGGCTAATCATTCTGGAGAAGCTGCGCAAAATCGTTTGGGTGCTGTTCGAGGAGAATGTGCCGACTTATGTGCTAGAATATCGCAAGAATCTGTATGTATGCATCGTAAACATAGCAGCGACGGACGATAAGACGCGCATCGATAAGAGCATAAAGTCGCTTTTGAAGTGCTTCGAATACGACTCCTATTACTGCAATCTTGCCGTTGGCATCGGCAACCGGTACGAGCAGAAACGCAACATTCGGAAATCGTTTAGCGATGCCATGACAGCGATTGAATCGCGTAAGGAGGGTGAGCGGTTCCCCATTATCCATGCCAAAGAGATCGGTATCCGTTACCATTTGGCGGCGGCCACTCAATATGAAACGAACATTTTGCATTGTCTCAAAGCAGGAAACCGGGCAGGCATGCTCGGCGTGCTTAATACCATCCTGCAGGAGGGACGCAAGGACAACGTCTCCTATAGCGATATGAACCGTCTTTTCACCGACCTGTACTACATGGGTGTGCAGTATGCGGCAGAACTCGGACGCGACATACGCCAGTTGGTGGGTGACGAGCGTGAGTTTCTGACTGACACACATCACTATCAGGGACGAATCAGTATGCTGGGCGATTTCTTCAGCCAAATCATCGAGTGGTCGTTCGACTCTGAGGATAATAAATCGGGCTCGCTCGTCGCCATGATTTTCCAATACGTGCAAGCGAACTACATGACAGATATATACTTGGATAAGATCGCTGCTGAGATGGGCGTGTCCGCCAACTACATCTCGCGCATCTTCAAGCAGAAGACAGCGATCAATCTGTCTGATTACATCGGCGCCATTCGTATAAACAAAGCAAAGGAACTGCTCGCAGGCACCAATATGAGCGTTGACGAGATCGCACAGCGCGTTGGCATATACAGCCGCTCAACGTTCATCCGGTTGTTCAAGAAGATGGAAGGCATCACGCCGAGCCGGTATCGCGAGACACGCTGAGGTAAGCGGTGATCCCTCGTGCACCGGTTGCAACCATTCGCACGAAATCTCTCATGATCATCTCATCCGCACCGCTATGACCGGCTTCGAAATGAGCCACCTTTAACGTATCCATGTCGCCGCTTGCGAAATGATGTACATGGATGATACTGTCCTCAACGCTTCCGAAAATTTCCCCCATGGTGCCCATAATCCGAATATCCCGTCCTATTCGATGGGAGAAAGCGGACATCGTTAATGCGACCGTGATGTCATCCTCCAGCAAAATATTGACCGTCTGGTGATCAACCGCGTTGTTGCCGCAGCGATATACACACCTGCCGAAACGCCCCTTGCGCAACGCTTCGTCCAAGTCGGTGAAGCCTTCCTTTTCGCAAGCCAGTTTTCTGAACTCTTTCCTTTCTTGATAAATTTTAATGGCATTATACGGACACTTATCCTTTAATTTGAAGATATCTATGCATCTCTCTGTGCTGCCTTCCGGCGCATTCTCCGGTTTGAAGTGAGTCAATGCTCCGTATGAGGAGATACTCTTGCAATTTGTCCCTGTCAGATAGACGATCAAGTCCATATCGTGACAGCACTTAGCCATAATCATGGGGCTGGACACGGTGGTATCCCCCCAATCGCCCCTTACAAAGCTGTGACACACCTGGATATTCACTTGATGCTGCTTGGCCGCTTCCGCAAGTTTTACGCTTTCTGCGATACTTGGATCGATCGGCTTTTCTAGCAAAATATATTTATATCCTTGTTGGATCGCCATCATGGCCGGCTCCACATGCATCGTATCTTGGGTGCAAATAAGCAGACAGTCTGCCAGCGGCCCCGACTTCAGCAGGTCTTCCCACCGATCAGCGCGGCTGTGACGGGTTTATTCATAGGTTTCTCTTTCTCCTTTAAACTTAAATTCATGCAGGATACACCGCAAGGAGGCGGCGTATCCTGCACGAGTTGTCGTACCGATTCAGGTGGTTCGTTTAGATCAGGCCCGATTGCTGCAACAGTTTTTGCACAATTACAGCGGCTTCCGCTCTGGTAATGAATGCCTTAGGCGCAAGCGCTGTTTCGCTTCTGCCCGAAACGATGCCGGCCTGCAGGCAGTCCGCGATGCCATTCTTCGCCCACCGGGAAACTTGCGCCGCGTCGGCGAAGGAACGAAGCAGTTCCTCGGCCGTCTTCGTAGACAGTTTCGATTTCAGGTCAGTGATCGCCATCGCTTTCGCAATTACCGTCATCGCCTGTTCTCGCGTAATTTTCTCTAACGGGCGGAAACTGCCGTCCTCGAACCCGCTAATCAATTGATACGAATAGGCGGTTTGAACCGCACTGTTGTACCAATCCGAAGCTTTCACATCGTTGAACGGCGCGGCCCCATTCATCAATTCCAGTCCCAAGCCGCGCACGACAATCGCCGCGAACTCCGCACGGGTAATATCCTGATCGGGGTTAAAGCTGCCGTTGCCGATGCCGCTTACGATCATCCGCGACCCCATATCGTTGACCGCATTCTTCGCCCAATGCCCTGCGACATCCTGGAATTGGACATGGTTGCTGATGACGGAATACGTGCTGTTCGTCAAGCTGTTCACCTGGGCAAAATATTTGCCGTCGATATTCACGATCTTGGTAGGAACCTGCCGAACCGTTCCATCCTGATTCACGACCACGGCCGTTGTAATGCTGCTCGGTTCAACACCGTCGGGGATGGCCATCATTCTTTCCACATAGGCGCTAAACGTGCCTACCTCGATCGTCGAATCGCCATAGCTCGCTCTGACAGTGAAATTAAGCGGCGGTACGACAATTTCAAACTGGCCTTGATTAGCCGCGCTCTCCACGACCTTCACCGTGTCCGCATCCGGTTCGGCAATTTCGATTTGTACCTGGATGTCTTGCAGATCAGCCGGATTGCCAAGCTTTTTCGCGATCAACCCAATATTGATTTGCTGAGCCGGAATCGTGTAAGTCGCTCTCTCGCTTTGAATTTGCAAGACGGCTTGATTCTTTTCCATGCTCTGCAGCCCGAGACCGGTCAGTTCTCCAATGGCGATGTCCGACGCTGCATGAACCGGGACTGCGATCACGGCACCGCTGCCCGCCACAGCAAGCTTCTCCTCCAGCTTCTTCTGGTCCAGCGTTACCTTCGTGACCTTCCGGCCGTTCACGGTTTTTGTTGTTTCCTTGCCGACGCTTCCGTCCGAAGCGTTATCGTCCGTACCGGAGTTAGTGGTTTGGCTGGTATCCGTATTCCCGTCGGTAGGAGTCGGTGTCGTATCCACCACCGTAATCGCAAGCGTCTGCGCTGCACCAGCACTGAACGTGAACAACAGGTTCGCCGTCCCCTTCGGCAGAGCAGCCAGGTAATTCTTCTTGATCGTAACTGTGCTGCCCGAGAACTCGTAATCCTTGCCCGCTTCGAGCACGGCTGCGCCGTTCTTGATGCTGACGAACGTATTGCCGTTTAGCGTCATCGTCGTCACGACATCCGCTTGGGCGGAAGATTTCTTGTCAAAGTTCACGGCAGACAGGCTGAGCTCGCTGTTCTGCACCGAAGGCTCTTTTTCGCCTTCGAACTCCAGGTTGAGCGACGGTCCCGAAGTCGACCAATTCTCCGCCGCATCGCCCGCCTCAATCTTGAAGACGTAGCTCTGGCCGTTGGTCAACCCGCCAATATGATAGCTGTTCGTATCTCCGAGTATGGTGTCGATCGTTGCGCCATCCTGCAATATTTTGTAGAACAGCACGCCGACATCATCGCTGGCTCCGCTCCAGGTTAACGTCAGGCCGTCCGCCGTATATTGCGATGCAGCGAGGCTGCCTGCGTCCCACGCAGGAGGAGCGGCATCATCGGGCCTGTAGAAGCTCACTTCGTCGACGCTGAAAAATATACTCTTGGTGTTGCCGTGACCCAGAATGCGGAAGTACCTCGTCTGTATATCAGGGAAATCATACGTCTCAAATTGACCCGAAGTCGTTCCGCTGCTCTCGCACGGATTGGTTGTGCATGCGATATTGCTCCAGGTCGTGCCGTCAAGCGAATATTGCAGATCGAACATGAATTTCCTGCCGATTCCTTCGTACCAGGCGATATCGACTTTGCTCAGCGAGATGACGCCTCCCAAGTCGAACTTGAGCCATGGATATCCGTCCGGATTATCGGTTGTTTTGAGCGAATCGTCCGGCTTGGCCGACCAATAAGTAACCATATTGCCATCTACGGCATCATTGGGATTAAAGCCTGTAGTCCCGTTGCTTTCCGCACTTGTGATCGGCAGAAGCGAGGTTGCTGCGACAACAATGCGGTATTGCCGCGTCACCGTCCCATCTTCCGAAACGATGCGAATATCGGTTATATCCGTTCCCATCGGTCCTGCGGCTTTGGTCACGGTCATCATTGCGCCCGAATCATGCTGAATGGGAACAATCATGGATTCCGCCGTTTTGGATGACTTCCTCAAAATATACAATGTCTCGCTGCTCAAGAATCCATCAAGCGGCTTGCCGTCCACATAGATGGCGTCCAGTGTGGCATCGTTGGTGATATTCTCGCTGTCCGAAGGCGTTACGGCCACTGCCGTATCCTGCGAGAAATCCAGGCTGACCGCTTTACCGTCCGCTTCGAACGTCCATACGTCGCCGTCCTGTGTCAACTTCACATCCGCAGGTACATAGCCTTGCTCCGCCCAAGTGAAGGCCGCTGCGTTCTTCCACGTCTTCTCCGTATTATGAATAACGCGATAAGCCAGACGGTCTCCGCTGAACAGATCCGATTTATACGGTACCGGTTCTGCGCTTGTCGTCACCGACGCGCCAGGGGTCAGTTCCTCAAACCGCAGAATGGAGTTGCTGCCGACCGTGTAGTAGCTGCCGTCCGGAAGTTGCACCGGGTTCGTGAACTCCGGGTGAAACCGCAATTCCAGCTTTTTGGCGGCCTGACTGGCATCGGTTGCAATATCGTCGGCCACAATCAGAATATCCGGCTTGATGTAAATCAGATACCGTTTGTACTTCGTGAGCCCCAAACTATCCGGGTAGGCATCCGTTGCATCGCCGATCATGAAGTCGAAGTCCGCATGCGATTCCACCTTCGTCATTTGCGGATTCATCTTGACGCTTTCTGCAGATACGATATCAAACCAACGTTGTCCCTCGCCCAACTGCCCCTTCAACTGCCCCTCGTCTTCAACCAGCAGCGTATTATGGTTCGAGGTCCTCTTATCGGCATAGCCGTCGTCGCGGACGAGCCATTCGCCTTCGCCAAAGACGGAGAAATGATTGGCGTCGGGGTGAATATGACCGGCTCCCCAGTCATTGTACACATCCTTGACTTCGTTCACGTGATGGCCCATCGGCGGGCCGGACTTGAACACGACCAGCGACTCGTCTCCGGACCAGTCGGATCTCGCCGACACGATGTCCAGGTCATCGAAGTGATGCAGCGTCGGCAGATCGCTGGTAGGTGTCTCCGCTACGGACGGGTCGTACCAAAGCAGGTTCAGAAAATCATACTTCAGTCCGTTCGGATGGTCATAACTCATTACATTGGCTTCGTCCATCCGGTTGGCCAGCCATTGCGCATATCCATCATTCGTCTCGCTTGCCAGCAGCCGCAATAGATAATCGTACCCGTCCGCGCTCGCCCCGGCTGAATCTCCGATATTCACCGTTAAGAGAGAAGGCTTCCAGCTATTCTCGGGAAGCGTCAAATAAATGGCAAACTTGATGTTGTTCTTAAAGTAGGGATTGGTGAACATATCGACGCCCAGAAATTTCTTGGACAGCATCGCGTAACGCAATAGATAGTCCGTTCCGGCCTGCCAATACCCCGTGCCTTCCTGACTGGCTCCGTCCGGCTGCAGGTACTGATTCGTCTTATCGAATATTCCTTGCGCAAACGACAACCATGATGCTGCATCGGGGTGGCTGTCGAATAAAGCCAATCCCGCGGTTGCAAGTCCGGAAATGCTGAGATACATATGGTTGAACAGGTACATGGACGGCCAGTAGACATTATACTTCTGACCGTTGAACGCCTGGCCCGAGTCTTTCAAATACATCTCATTGGCGCGGTCGTACAGCACCTGTTCGATCGTATTGCGGTCCGTGACGCTCAGGCTGTCATACAACCAGTCATAAACCAGAGAAATCGCGGACAATTGCTCGCCGGCAGACAGATCGGTGTTCTTGTCGACGCAATCAGAAACTGAATCGGCGCATCTCCCCCAGGTCGGATAACTGACCGCTTTCAGTGCCCATTTGGTCGCGGCCTCCAAATATGCTTCTTTCTGAGCGGCATCCGGCTCCAGGAGGTAAGCGAGCGCGAAGTTGACTGCATTGCCGGCGCCCGGTATCTGCCAGTTCTCCGACAGGTCAGCTTCCTTATAGTACGCCAGAGGCGACTTCAGCAGAATCGGCGCAAGCCTCGCCTTGAACTGCGTCCACAAAGCCTCGTGCGTGCCGCCGGGCAATATGGCCGTACGCAATTGCGTGACGCGATCCGAATCCAACAATAACCGGGGATGCACGTTGCTATAAGCGTTCAGGTTGTCCGCGAGCGACTTGACTGTAACTGTAATAGTGGAAAAAGCAGAACCGCCATCCTGGTCGACAACCGCAATCTTGAAGCTGTCTGTGCCGTCGAAGGCCGCATCGGGCGTGTAAGTCCACGTTCCATCGCTGTTTACAAGCACCGTTCCGTTGACCGGCTGTACCAGCGCGAAGTACGACAGACTATCGTCGCCGGGAGCTGTCGCCGTCACCGTCCCGCTCACTGCGGCCGCATGCCCCGTCGTCACGTTGTAGTCGGATGTCGTAATCGTGGACGATTCACCCACTTGCACGATTGCCGTGCTGATGAAAGAGCCCTCTAGCGTGCGTGCGGTAATGTTGACGATCCCGCGCTTGTGACCGGTGATCGTTCCATCTTCGCTTACGGTTGCCACAGCGGCATCGGACGTTGTCCAGATCACGTGTTGATCCGTCGCATCCGCGGGAACCACGGTCGCATGCAGCGCAAGCGTCTCGCCCACACCAAGCGACGCCTCGCTCTGATCGAGCGAGATGCCCGTCACCGCCGTCCACGGCACCACCGCTTCCGCGTCGAACCACGTCGTGCCCGCCGCCGTGCCCGTTTGCACATCCGGCAAATTGAACACGCCGAGCTTCGCTGCGCCTTCCGGTGCTGTCATGATGACTTCCCTGTAGGTCCATTCGTTATCGCCCTTCAGCTTCCCTACATCGACAAGCGTATTCGTCGGGTGATCGGTGGCCATAGGGGTGCCGTTTTCCTCCAAGAAATACAGTTGAACCCGCGCGCCTTGTGAAGATGAGACGCCTTGTGTTTTGATCCACACCGAGAATTTGTAACTCTGCCCCACCTCGATATTGTCCACGTATTGATAAATTTGAGCTCTGCTGCCTACATTCGCCTCAATTTTGACGGATTCCCCACCCGTTATATAGTCAGTGGTGTCCATACTGACGACCGGACTGCCGTCTTTACTCTGTGTCCCCCAAGGTAACGCCGGAGTCGGAGGGCTCGCCGCATTCGCCTGCTCAAAACTTCCATTGCCCAGCAGGTTGCAGGCGCAGATCGATACACTATCGCTGAACCCGCCGTCCACCGTGGTCGCCGTAATGACAGCCGTGCCGCTGTTGCCCGCCACGGTCACCACTCCGTTCGCGACGGTCGCTACAGTCGGATCGGACGTTGTCCAGGTCACGCTTCTGTCCGCCGCATCCGCCGGCAATACAGTCGGCGAGATCGTGATGCTGTCTCCCGCCTTCGCGATAATGTCGTCGCGTTGGTTCAGCGAGATCCCTGTTACCTCAGCCGAACCGCCGACATTTACCGTACATACAGCGGCTTTGCCGCCGTCTTCCGTGGTCGCGGTGATGGTCGCCGTACCGTTGCCTGTCGCTTGCACAACGCCCTCATCGCTTACGGTTGCCACAGCGGCATCGGACGTTGTCCAGATCACGCGCTGATTCAATGCGTCCGCGGGGGCCACCGTCGCATGCAGCGCAAGCGTCTCGCCCACGTTCAGCGATGCCTCGCTCTGATCGAGCGAGATGCCCGTCACCGCCGTCCACGGCACCACCGCTTCCGCGTCGAACCACGTCGTGCCTGCCGCCGTCCCCGTTTGCACATCCGGCAAATTGAACACGCCGAGCTTCGCCGCGCCTTCCGGCGCCGTCATGATGACTTCCTTGTAGGTCCATTCGTTATCGCCCTTCAGCTTCCCTACATCGACAAGCGTGCTCATCATCGTGGCGCCGGCTCCATCCAGGAAATACACCTGAATCCGCGCGCCTTGCGAAGACGAGACACCCCGCGTTTTGATCCACGCCGAGAACTTGTAGCTCTTCCCTACTTCGATATCATTCACATATTGGTAAACTTGAGCTCTGTCGCCTACATTCGCCTCAATTTTGATGGAGCCGCTGCCCGTTATATAGTCCGTGAGGTCCGAACTGACGACCGGGCTGCCGTTTCTGTTCTGCGCTCCCCAAGGAAACACCGGCTTGCCGGCACTCCACTTCTCGAAGCTCCCGTCGCCCAGCAGGTTGCAGGCGCAGATCGATACGCTGTCGCTGAACCCGCCGTCCACCGTGGTCGCCGTAATGACAGCCGTGCCGCTGTTGCCCGCCACAGTTACCACCCCGTTCGCGACGGTCGCTACAGTCGGATCGGATGTCGTCCAGGTCACGCTTCTGTCCGCCGCATCCGCCGGCAATACGGTCGGCGCAATCGTGAAGCTATCCCCTGCCTTCGCGACAATGTCGTCGCGTTGGTTCAGCGAGATGCCTGTTACCGCAACCGGATCTTCGGCGGCGCGAGCCACATTGCCTGCGAACGGATTGGAAAACAGAAGAATGATTGCGGATAGAAACAGCAGCATTGCTCTTTTTGCGTTCAATTCAATTCCTCCCCTAAAGTTTTGACCGAAATTGCTTTTCTCCCCAAAATTCATGAATGCGGAATGACTACGCCCTTCAGGTAACCCGGCGGCCTCTGATCCAGCGAATGAAACGCTTCCTGGATTTGATCCAGACGGAACTTGTGACTGATGACCGCCTCCGGCCGAAATACGCCGGTATTAAGCAGATGAATGGCCCGGCGAAAATCGTCTCTTCCGTTAAGAGAGTAACCGGGAGAAGCGACGCGGATTTCGACGGCGCGCTCCCCCATCTCGACGACGTCCAATCCATCCGCGCTGGTCTTGTAAGAACTCATCAGCACCAGCCTTCCCCGCCCCTTTCTCAGCATGCGGATGCCGTCATTGATCACCTTCGGATTCCCGGTTCCTTCGATGACGAAATCGGCCATATGGCCTCTCGTAATCTCCCTGATCGCTTCCTCCGCATTTTGCTCCAATGGATTGATCGTATGACTGGCGCCGAACGAAGCTGCGAGCTTCAATTTGTCCGCATCCACATCGACGGCGATCAGGCCGCCGAGCAGGTGGCCGGAGAGCGCCTGGATCGCCCAGAGGCCCATCGGCCCCGCCCCGACGACTACGCCGAAATCTCCGGCTTCCGGCGTTGCGGCGCGCAGCACGGTCACGATGCATTTGAGCGGTTCTCCCAGCGCTTGCTCAGGCTGAATATGCGGGGCGATCTTCTCGCAATCGTCGCTCTTGACCAGCATATATTCGGAGAATCCTTCCAGTGCGGTAGGCAGCCCTGCCACCGCATCCCCGATGGCGAAGCCGGAAGTGCCATCTCCGATCGCAATTACAGTTCCTGCGAATTCGTGCCCCAGCGACATCGGCGGCTCGCCGATCCGCCCGTGATAATGATTAAGCTCCCAGGTGCAAAGGCCGCATACGCTCACTTTGATCAGCAGTTCGCCCTGCTTCGGCTCCTCCAGTTCAACCTCTCTAAGCTCCATTCGGCCGGGTGCAACCATGAATGCGCGTTTCGTAAGCATAAGTCTCTTCAATTCCTTCGCTGTTTAGTAGAGTGTAAAGTTGCCGTATGACTTAAAACTGAAAATTAACGACCGGATTCGCACCGATATCCTGTTGCTTCTGATTGTAGGCGCCCCCATAGGTCATCTTGAAGGTGTATGCCCCGCCCAGCAGTTCCTTGTCCGCTTTACCGGCTGTCGTGCTCCCCAAGGTTCTCCACCCGTTCGCATAATACTCCGCCGTTCCGCCGTCCAACGGATTCCCTCCGCTGTCTATCAGTTGCACGCTGACGTGTACGGTCTGAAACGCAACTGTCGGATTCGTTCCGATGTTCTGCGACTTTTGATTGTAAGTTCCCTCGTAGGTCATCTTGAACGTATATTGCCCGCTGAGCAGTTCCTTGCTCACTTCACCCGTTGTCGTATTCCCCAGCGTTCTCCATGCGTTGGAATAGCACTCCACCGTTCCGACATCGAGCGGATTTCCCGCGCTGTCTTTTAGATGTATGGTAACGTGTACGGTCTGAAACGCAACCGTCGGATTCGCTCCGATGTCCTGCGACTTCTGATTGGACATGCCTTCGTAGACTATCTTGAAGGTATAGGTTTTGACCGGAAGAGCCTTGCTTGCTGCGCCCGAGGCATCCGTAACGCCGAAGTCCTTCCAGCCTCCTCCATCGTAGTAGCTTACGGTTCCGCCACTGATCGGATTTCCTTGGCTGTCCTTTAACGTGACAACGGTTGGCGTTTGATAGACAAGATTCAGCGACGGCCCGTTCGTCGATTCATTGCCAGCCGCATCGGTCGCCTCGACTTTAAAAGTGTAGGTTTGTCCGTTCGTCAATCCGCTGACCGGATAGGTTGGCGTATTTGCCGGAACCGCATCGATGAAAACACCATTCTGATAAATTCGGTAGCCGGATACGCCAACATCGTCGCTGGCTCCATTCCAGGCAAGCGTCAGACCTTGCGCGCTGTTCGACGCTTCCAGATGGCCGTCCGTCCAGACCGGCGCACTGCTGTCTCCAGCTTCGTGCAGATTGACTTCGGTAATGGTTGTATACGGGTTACTGGTTGTGCCATTGATGATGTTGCCATGCCCAAGAATGCGCACATACCGCGCCTGGACATCGGGGAAATCATAGGTTTCAAATCCGCTGGCGCTGCCGCTGCTCGCTCCGGAGAACGCATCGCTCCAGGTGCTGCCATCCAGCGAATATTCAATATCGAAGCTATATGACCTTTCGGCTCCCAAATACCATGCGATGTCCGCTCTGCTGAACGTCAGGGTTGCTCCCAGGTCGAACTTGAGCCACGGATCTCCGCTCGGATTATCCTGCTTCGCAGTCCAGTAGGTGCTCAAATTGTCATCCGCGGTCCAGTTCGGACTTGCGCTGTCACCGATCGTTCCGTAGGCGGTTGCTTGCGTGGCCTGTATGAGCGACGATTTCTGGATCTCGACACGATATTGCTTCGTGACGATACCATTCTCAGCTGTGACGTCGATCGTCCATACTCCGATCCCGTCGGGGTTCCCGTTCCATGTCGTCGCTACGGTTGCGCCCGCATCATGCTTGACGGGGAATATGGAGGGGGCCTCCTTCTTTTTCAACGATTTCGCCATAGTATAGAGGGTCGTGCTGCTGGAAAACCCGCTTATTGGCTTGCCATCCACATAGATGGCATCCAGCGTGGCATCGTTCATGACATTCACGCTGCCTTCAGGCGTAGCGGCCACGGCCGTATCCTGCGAAAAATCCAGGCTGACTGCTTTGTCGCCCGCTTCGAACGTCCACACGTCTCCATCCTGCGTTAACTTCACATTCGCGGGCACAGCGCCGCGCTCCGACCAGGTAAAGGCCACGGCATTTTTCCAGTTCTTCTCCGTGCTGTTGACAACCCGGTAAGCCATGCGACTTCCCTTATACAGGTCCGAGTTATACGACACCGCTTCGGCGCTTGTCGCCACCGCGGCTCCGGGAGTCAATTCCTTGAACCGCAGAATGGAATGGTTGCCGACCGTATAGTAGCTGCCGTCCGCAAGCAGCGCCGGGTTCGTGAATTCCGGATGGAACCGCAGCTCCAGGTTCTTGGCGGCCTGACTGGCATCGGTCGCAATATCGTCGGCCACAATCAGAATATCCGGCTTGATGTAGATCAGATACCGTTTATACTTCGTGAGCCCCAGGTTATCCGAATAAGCATCCACCGCATCGCCGATCATGAAATCGAAGTCCGCATGGGATTCCGCCTTCGTAATCTGCGGATTCATTTTGGCACTTTCTGCAGGTACGATATCAAACCAACGATTTCCCTCACCGAGCTGCCCTGTGTTGCCAACCAGCAGCGTATTATGGTTGGAGGTCCACTTGTCTGCGTAGCCATCGTCGCGGACGAGCCACTCGCCTTCACCGAAGACGGAGAAATGATTGGCATCGGGGTGAATGTGGCCGGATCCCCAGTCATTGGTCACGTCCTTGACCTCATTCACATGATGTCCCATCGGCGGACCAGACTTGAATGCGATCAGCGATTCGTCTCCGGACCAATCGGATCGCGCCGACACGATGTCCAGGTCGTTGAAGTGGCGCAGTGTCGGCAAGCCGCTGATTGGCGTCTTCGTCACGGAAGGATCGTACCAAAGCAAATTTAGAAAATCATACTTTAGTCCGGTTCCATCCGTCTTGTCGTAGCTCATCACACCGGCGCTGTCCATCCGGTTGGCCAGCCATTGCGCGTATCCGTCATTCATCTCGCCCGCCAGCAGCCTCAACTGATAATCGTATCCGTCCGAGCTTGCCCCGTTTGTATCTCCCAAATTCACCGTGGTGAGATCGCGTGTCCAACTGTTCTCGGGAAGCGTCAAATAAATCGCAAACATGATGTTGTTCTTAAAGTAGGGGTTGGTGAACATATTGACGCCCAGAAACTTCTTGGACAGCGCTGCATATCGGAGCAGATAATCCGTTCCGGACTGCCAATAAGCCATGCCTTCCTGACTGGCTCCGTCCGGCTGCAGGAATAGATTCGTTTTATCGAATATTCTTTTTGCAAACGACAACCATGATGCTGCGTCGGGGTGACTGTCGTACAAAGCCAACCCTGCTGTCGCAAGCCCGGAAATGCTGATATACATATGGTTAAACAGATACATGGACGGCCAAAGGACATTATACGTCTGACCGTTGAACGCCTGGCCCGAGTCTTTCAAATACATTTCATTGGCGCGGTCGTACAGCACCTGTTCGATCGTATTGCGGTCCGTGACGCTTAGGCTGTCATACAGCCAGTCATAGACCAGGGAAATCGCGGATAACTGCTCGCCGGCAGACAAATCGGTGTTCCGATCGACGCAATCTCCATCGGGATCCGAATCGGCGCATCTCCCCCAGGTCGGATAGCCGACCGATGCCAGCGCCCAACTTGTCGCCGCATCTAAATAGGTTTGTTTCTGAGTGGCATTCGGCTCCAGGAGATAAGCGAGCGCGAAGTTGACTGCATTGCCAGCGCCGGCTATCTGCCAATTCTCCGACAAGTCAGAATTTGTATGATACGGCGGAGGCGTCTGGGACAGAATCGGAGCAAGTCTTGCTTTGAACTGCGTCCACAAAGCCGCATGCGTGCCGCCGATCTGTATGGCCGCGCGCAATTGCGTGAGGCGATCCGCATCCAGCAACAGTCGGGGATGCACGCCTTCGTAATACGCCAACGGATCGACCATGACCACCGCTTCCTCGTCGAACCACGTCGTTCCCGTCGTGGTGCCCGATTGCACATCCGGCATATTGAACACGGCGAGCGTTACCGCGCCTTCCGGCGCTGTCATAATGGCATCCTTGTAGGTCCAATCGTTATCGCCTTTCAGCTTCCCTACATCGACAAGCGTATTCGTAGGCCTGGTGGTCATCGGGGTGTCGTTTTCATCCAAGAAATACAGTTGAATCCGCGCGCCTTGTGAAGATGAGACACCCTGCGTTTTGATCCACGCCGAGAATTTGTAGCTCTTCCCTGCCTCAATATTGTGCACGTATTGGACAACTTGAGCCCTGTCGCCTGGGTCCGCTACAATTTTGACGGATTTCCCGCCCGTTATATAGTCGGTGGTGTCCATACTGACGACCGGACTGCCGTCTTTCGTATACGTCCCCCACGGAAACGCCGGGGTCGGGGGAGTAGCCGTATTCACCTGCTCAAAGCTCCCGTTGCCCAACAGGTTGACCGGCTCCGCCGCGCTTGCCGCAGGTACCCCGCCGAATGAAGGAAATCCAACCATAACCATCAAGCATGCAAGCAAACTTAATAGCATCCTTCTCGTCACGCCGAACACGCTCCCACTTTTTCTTAAATTTGTGAAAACGCTTACTGGGACTGCTCCGTTCGAATCCGTCTGCGATATTCGCTTGGCGATACGCCTACATATTTCTGGAATGTACTGGCGAAGGTTGAAGCGCTCAAATAACCCGTTCTGATTCCGATTTCGGCCACCGGTATATCCGTCTTTCTCAGCAGCTCCTTCGCATGCGACAACCGTACTTTGTTGAGATATTCCACAAAATTGACATTGAACGTCTTTTTGAAATAATTGGAAAAATATTTGGATGTCGTCCCCATCATATCTGCCATATGCTCCAAATGCAGGTTGTTCATATGATTGCGTTCGATATAGAGCGCAACCGTTTCCGGATGCAACTTGTCCTTGCGGCTTCTGTTTTTCTCCGCGATGCTTCCAATCGCCTGAATCAACGCGTCGCGAATCATTTGGTAGCGATAAGCGGCCTCCAGCCGGCGAGTAAACGTCTGTTTCATCTCCAGCATTTCACCGGGCGCGATGTCACTTGATTCCAGCAGCTTCAACAAATGATAGAAAATCATCTGCGCGAGCGGCACAATTTGGTGATAATGGACGTGCCTGTTTACATTCTCTTTCAGAATTTCATCGACAATCCGGACGCATTCGGCTTCGTCTCCGCGCATGAGACAATAGGCGGCTTTCTCGATCTCCTCAAGCGGAAAATGAACCTTCCAGGTAAATCGAATGCCTTGATAGTCCGTGAGCGGTTCTTGTTCGTCCACGTTCCGATAGGCCAGACAACGAACCAAATCCTCGTTGGCGCTGTACAGATTCGCCGGCTTGGACGCATAAAGACGACTGACCTCCGCCTGTACCGCGCATCCTTGCGACATCTCTTTTTTCGCCTGTTTGAGTACGCCGCGCAACTGCTTGACCGTCTGTTCCCGTTCGGTCGGCCTGGATAAGCTGATCAAAGCCACATATCGCGTACTCGTCTGTCGGAATAAGGCAATTGCTGCGAATTTATGTTCCAGCTTGCTTCGAATGATCGCCATCTCTTCTTCCGCCCGCAGCAATGGCGCTTGTTCGTGCCCCGGGTGCGGATGCAGATGGAAAGAAAACAACAGAAAATAATCATCCTTGAATATCTCCGCATAATAAGCCTCCTGCGAAGAATCTTCATCGGAGGCAGGAGCACGATCGCCGAGCGCTCTCAAAAACAGGTTGGCAAGTCTCTCCTGCCGCAGGACAAGCAACTGATTGTTCAATGAGTCGTTCTCGATCAGAATACTCTTGATCCGATTACGCATGAACCGCAAATCGGGACGCCCCTGTTGTCCGCCGATCAGGGCGAACAGACGCCATATCGGCCGATACAGAATCAAGCTGAGCAGTACGGAAATTACAACTGCGCATGCGATCGCACTGATGATGATATGTCGGTTGACCGTCGATACGGCATTCATATTCCCGAATTCGTAGGGCGTTTTGTTAATATAAGTAAAGTCGTTGTACGTTGACTTGAACAAGGTATACTCGTAGTCCTTCTTCTTGACGGTGGTCTCCGCCCCCGCGCTGACTGCCAGCTCTTTGAACGCATCCACCAGGTCCCAGTCGGGCTCGGTATTCAGGATAATATTCCGGTTCTGATCCAGCACAATCAATGAAGTACTCTGCAGCATCGTGTTCTGGTTTACATACTGCAGCAGCTTGTTCGTGTCCACCAGCACCAGAATATTCACATCGGACAATTGATTGTTGCCGCTGATCGCAATCAGGTTCCGCGACATATTCGCCGCTCCGCCGTACCACTGCGCCGGAAAAACCTGAAGCATGTGGCGGGTATTGGCCAGCGATTTCCAGAACGCAAGATTGTATGTTTTATTGTTGTATTGCTGTTGAAACAGATTTTCCAACGAAGTTGTGCCGACCGCCGTGATGCCCAGATTGAAATCCTTGCGATACACAACCACGTTCTCGACATAACTGATCGACGTCACAAGCTCGGCAATATCCTTATACAGCTTATACACTTCCGTCATGTCGATCTCGCCGTTGGGCGGATTATTCCAGCTATCGTACGGCAGCATCTGAATGGAATAAATGACATCGTTAATATCCTTGAAGCTGTTGTCAAAGGATTGAATCATATGAGTGACGGATGATCTGTTATTCTCGCTCACCTGGCTGTAAATGCTGTTCAGCGAGTTTTTGTACACCCAGTAGTTGGACGCAAACATGATAACAATGACCAGCAGCATGGCACAAAAGATTTGGATCAGAACCTTGCTGGCAAAAAATCTGTTCTTTGTAACCACCACTATACCCCCCGGTCAGACCGTCGAACCGACAATTAGTCCTATAATTCGACAAACCGTTGGCCTAACCCTTTTCCGAACCGAGCATCAACCCCTTGGCAAAATATTTCTGTGCGAACGGATACACCATAAGTACGGGAATCATCGAGACGAATATCGTCGCATTCTTCAGTGCCTGAGGCGCCAATGCGGCCTGCTCGCTTAGTCCCGTCTGCTTGGCTACATCGAAGAACAGCATATCCCTCAGCACGACTTGCAGCGGATACAGATTCGCATCGTTCAAGTAGATCATCGGCAGGAAAAAGCTGTTCCAATGGCCCATGAAGAAAAACAAGCCGATGGAAGCAAGCGCCGGCTTCGACAGCGGGATGATGATGCTGAACAGGATGCGATATTCCGAAGCGCCTTCGACAACCGCCGATTCACGAATGGCGTCCGACATCGATTCATAGAAGCTTTTCAAGATCAAGAGCTCGAACGTCCAGATCGCATTGGGCAACACAATCGCCCAGATTGAATCGATCAGGTGCAGCTTCTGCACAACGAGATACGTCGGGATAATGCCGCCGTTCAGAAACATGGTCAGCACAATCGCGACGATAAAAAATTTACGTCCGAACAGCCTGGGCCGCGATAGCGGGTAGGCCGCTACGGCTGTCATCAGCAAATTGATGCTCGTTCCGACGCTCGTATACAAGATGGTATTCAAATAGGCTCGCGGAATTCTTGGAGTTTCCAGGATCTGCTTATAAGCGTCCAGATTAAAGCCTCTCGGCAACCAGAACACTTTATTCTGCGCGACGCTGGCCGTATCGCTGAACGAGATAATGACGATGTAGTACACAGGATACAGCATCGCGAGCGCAATCACGCCCAGCATAAGCATCAGAAGCCAATCAACGATAGACGGTCGGCGGTGCGATAGCCTATTTTTCACCATAGCCCTCTTCCTCCCGCCTTCTTGCTCAGCAGGTTCGTGAACAGCAGCATGATCAGCGCAATGATCGCTTCGAACAGCCCAACCGCCGCCGCATAGCTGTAGTTCGTTTCGAGCAATCCCTTGCGATAAACAAAGGTGGAAAATACGTCGGCAACCTCATAAGTCGCCGGATTATACAGCAGCAGCACCTTTTCATACCCGATACGAAACACATTGCCGCTCTTGATCACGAACATGACGAGAATCGTCGGCATAATGCTCGGGATCGTAATATACCGCATCATGTGAAACCGCTTGGCGCCGTCTACCTTGGCCGCTTCGTACAAGGTCGGATCGATGCCGGCGATGGCAGCCAGGTAGATGATCGCTTCATAGCCCATATACTGCCAAATATCGGACGTCACATACACGGTGCGAAACCAACCCGGCTCTGCAAGGAAATAGATGCTTTTAAAACCCAGCGCTTGAAGCGCGGTATTGATGACCCCGTGCGTAGGCGAGAGAAAGTCGATCACCATGCTGCTGACAATGACCACGGATAGAAAAGCCGGCAGATAACTGCAAGTTTGCACGAATTTCTTGAATCTCACGCTGCGTACTTCATTGAGGAGAACGGCAAAGATGACGGTAGCCGGGAACGTCCAGATCAATGTAAAAGCACCCAGCAAAAACGTGTTTTTGAACAGCAGCCAAAAATCGGGACTGTCGAAAAAGCGGCGGAAATGCTCCAGGCCCACCCATTCGCTCTTCATGATCCCGGTGTAGACATCATAATTTTTAAAAGCGATAATCAGTCCGTAAATGGGGCCATAGCGAAACAAGATGTAAAATACGATGCAGGGGATCAACAGAATAAGCAGCTGTCGATCCCGCTTGATATGGCGCCATACTGTCGTATGCAAGGAATTCCCTCCGAGTCCTTAGGACGGAATGCCCGAATCAAACCTGCATTCGCGCGTTCCGTCCACAGTAATCGCTTAAGTGCTATTTCATTGCGTTGTATCTTTGTTGCGCCGCGTTATACACTTCGATCAGCTTCGCCGCGCCCAGCTTCTCGGCATTCTGCTGCCATGCCGTCCACTCTGCTTCTCCCGCGTTTTTCTTCATCACATACTGGATACTGAATTCGTTCGCGGCTTTATCGAGAGCAACCTTCATTTCCGCAATCGTCTTCGATTCCTCGTCTGTGAACTTCAGTGTCGGATCGGAAGGCTCGAACAACTTGTTCTTCACAATCTTGTCTTGCGCCTCCTGTTCTTTCTCGGTGTAGTTGTAGTACACACTGCGATGATCCGGCCTTACGTACATCGGCATCAGCCACATGCCGTACTTGGCCTCAAGCGTTTTGATGTCGATGACAGGCGTGTCCTTGAGCTCCGGATAGACGGGCTTGCCGTTCTCCATGACATAATTTTCGCCTTCGACCCCCAAAGTCACAAGCTCGGAACCGGACGGGCTGACCAGGTAGTCAAGCAGCTTCAAGGCAGCTTCTTTGTTGGCTCCGTTGGATACGACAATGCCGTTATCGGCTATTTTAGGCAGCGACCGAATGTGATTCGTCGGCCCAACCGGGTTGCCGTAGCGCAGGTTATATGCCGGGTTGTCCGCCTGCACCTGGGTCGCGAACATATCCAGTCGGCCGATCCAGTCGAAGGTAACGAATGATTTGTCCGTCGTCATCTTGGCCGTCCAGGAAGCGCTGGTGTCGGTCAGGAATTCGGGATCCAGCAATCCTTCGTTATACAGCTTTTTCAGAAAATCAAGCTCTTCTTTGTACGCGGGCGATGTCGTGAAGAGATTCCACGTTCCTGCCGATTCGTCATAGGAAGCAGGATATTGCCCCATGGCGCCGTTCCCCCATCCGAACGACCAGTCGAAGAAGAGGACCTCCTTCGTCTTGGAAGCATATGGATAAGAGTCCGGGTACGCTTCTTTCAGTTTTTTGAGCGCTTGATAGAATTCTTCCGTATTGGTCCATTCCGGAATGCCCAGCTTATCGAAGATGTCTTTGCGATAGAGGAAACCGTGATTGACATCGCGATCCAGGCTGTAGATCGGCCAAGTATACAGGTTGCCTGTATCGTCTGACCACGATTTCATTACCCAATTGTTATCGGGATTATCCACATAGAGCTTCTTGAAATTCGGCAAAATGTCCAGATGTTCATTGATCGGCGTCAGAGCGCCTTGCGCCCCCATCTTGTTCACTTCCGGCAGCGAAAGCCCGAAGAAGATATCGGGGAGCTTGCCGGACGCAATAATGAATTTCAGCTTGTCCTTGCGAACTTCCGCCGAATAAGGCTGAAGCTCGAGCTTGATGCCTGTGCGCTTCTCGATTTCCTTCACAACCAGTGAATCGACAACGCTCGGCGTTTCGCTTTCGACCATGAACGTAACTGTCGTCGGCTTATCGACGAGCGGAAGCTGCAGCCCGCCGGTATCGCCATACTGCTGTGAGTTGTCGGGCGAAGCTTCCGGCGCATTCGATGCGCTTGCAGTGCTTGGCGCACTCGGCGTCTGCGAGGCAGGTGAAGCTTCCCCGTTGTTATTCCCGCTCCCGCACCCGACGACCAATGTCGCCATGAGCGCAAGGACGGAGATGAAGCTGAACATGCGTTTGGACTTGCGTGACATTCTTTGTTCCTCCCTTTTCTGTTGTGAGCTTAATCGCTGACGCCGGATCTCGGCCGTGTTCCCCGGCATGCCACTATCATAGATCGAGCATTTTGCCACTGTAAATAAAGCGTTTTCAGCAACTGTCGCTAATTCTTTCGCGAGACTACAAAATGGTCAAAACGTTGATGCGTCAACGTTTTCCCGCCTGGAATTCGAGAAAGCTTCGGAAAATCAAAAAGTATCGCCAAATCCGATTCGCGCTCACGCTTTGCGCATACAAGAAAAAACGGCCTCGTCATCTAAGCCAAGACGGCGCCGTTTTTTCGTAGGTATAAGTCCATATTGCGCGAACCTCAACCGGGTCGTGCTGGCCGCATATTGCCGACAGATTTAATACTTTAACATTAATACCATACATATCCATCACCACCGGTCTCGTTCCGGTAAGGAAGCTGCGCAAGACACTCTATCGTTCTAAGTTGGATATCATTTTTATTTAAAGCAGAAATATGCAATAATTAATTCTCGATTAACATGCTCTTACTATAATGGGGTGTATCAAGGATGTATTGGGGGAATGCAGATGTGAGAGTTGCATTGCTTACCGATACGTACATGCCGGATGTGAAAGCTTGTTGGTGTCATTCTCCATTAATAATTAGCCCTTTCGACTGAATATCCACCCAAATAAACAATAAAAACCCTTCAGAAGAAGGGTAGGATTTGAGAGTATGGTGCGGTCGAGAGGACTCGAACCTCCACGGTATTGCTACCACTGGAACCTGAATCCAGCGCGTCTGCCAATTCCGCCACGACCGCAAATAAAGCGTTGCTGAACAATGTCAGCTTGAACATCATATCACGCGTCGATTGCGGTGTCAACAGTTGCGCAGCCGGCTGTGCGGTTGGATCCTTGCCGCTCGCACAGGTGATGTCCATCTTACAAATATCTGGCGATCGTCCGAACCAGCCTGGACGGAAATTCGTTCAGGTCGGTAATGTCCAGAAAGCGGCTGTCTCCGTATATGCGATGAATGACGTCCTTGTCATGGCCGATCGCGGCAGCGAGAAAGGCGACGCCTTTGCGCTCATATTCGGAGATCGTCGTCTGCATATCCCGGACGGCATACTCGCCGGTATAGTCGTCCATCGCCTTCGGCTGGCCGTCGCTTATGCTGATCAGCAGCTTGACCTTCTGCGGCGCTGCCGCCAGCCGTTCGGCCATGATCCGAAGCGCCATGCCGTCGCGATTATTGCTTCTGGGGCGAATGCCCATCAGCCGGTATCGATCGCCCGGATCGATCCGGTGCAGATCGGCATAAGCGTAGATCGACATTCTCTCGAGCCTGGAGACGTCTGCGGTATCGCCGTAGATCATGACGGGAATGCGGCAATCCAGGCAAAATTCGTACACCGCGAGCACCGCGCGCTTGGCCGCTTCCAATCTGCCGAAAGCCGACATCGACGCCGATTCGTCCACCCTCAGGCCGACCGCAAGCGACGGGGCGTCCGCCGGCGGACGCTTCTTGGCGAAATGCCGGAAATCCCGGTACACGATGCTGTCCGCCAGAAATTTGCCGCCATCATAGCGGTACCTCGCGAATTCGGAAGCTTCCTCATGCTCGAGCAGAGGCAGCGTTTTTCTCGCCGTCTCCCGCACGACGGGCATGAGCCCCCGGATAAGGCGCTTGTATTCGTCCTCGTGTTCCTCTTCGAAGTCGGGCCGGTGAACGATCAGCTTCACGCCAGCGTGCACGGACCCGGCCGCGATCTGCCGCGCTTCCCGATTCAGCTCCCGTCGAAAATCGCGTTCCCGCTGCTTCGCTTCCGCCGTCAACGATTCGGACTTCGCCTCCCGATACCGCGGGGAACCGTCTCCTTCAATATCCGATCGCTCGGAGAAGGTGGAATCGTCCGCCGCCCGAGCGGAGCTTGGCTCGCTGTCGGCAGCCTTCTTCAGCACGATGCCCGGTTTCTCCGGGCGGTCATGCTCATCGGCTTCGGCTGCCGCTTCGCCGCCTTCGTCGTCATGCTCCCCCTCGGTCCGCAACGTTATCGCATCGTCCGTATTTCGTTTTTTTTTACTTCATCCGAGGCTGCATTCAGTCTGTCCCACAGGCCGCGGCCGGCGAGCGCCTCTTCCAGAATGGCGATTTCCTCGGGATCGGTTGTAATCTTGTAAATGACCTTGTGGTATAGCGACTGCCTCGGATCGGCGCCGCCGGCAACCGCGTCCGCCCAGTAGAAGTATGACCGCATGCCCGCCACGCCTTTGATCGCATGGGCCCGGGCCGTCTGGTCCAATGCCATGATGACGTCCGCCAGCGCATCCAACATCGCGTTGTCGCGATATCCGGTCTTGGCTATAGCGCGCTCGATCATAACGTTCTTGGCCGGCAGCTCCATCTTCTCCGTATGCTGGATTCTATCGCGCAGCGCTTCGTTCAGCGGTTTCGTTCCCGCATAGCCCCGGTTCGTCGTAATGACGGCGATGAAATCCGGATGCCGGCGGACGATCTCGGTCGGCAGGTTCAGACTGCCGTCCGGCTCCAGCGCTGAGTTGAGCGCCATCAGCACCGAGGCGTCGCGGATGACGTTCGGTTCCTGGATCTCCAGAACATATCCGTTGCGGTACGCCCTGACGATCTCGGAAGGGTAGAACCGGTATTCCACCTCGTCCCGTTCCTCCGTCTGTTCCCGTTCGTTCCGTTCCCCGCACCCGTCCCGACCGCGAGTCCCCTCCATTTCCCCATCCGCCGTCTTTTCTTGCTGCTCCCGAGGAATCACCGGCAGGATCGCGCCGATGATATCCGTCTTGTCCATATCGGAAAAGCAAGTCACCTTCACGTAAGGCAACCCGAAGTTCGCGGACAACGCTTTGGCAAGCTGCGTCTTGCCCGAGCCGGCATCGCCTTCCAGCAAGATGTTGGCGATCTTCATCTCCCCACGATTCCAGTTGCGCTTGACCTCTTCGCATATCCGCCTCTCTTCTTCGCTGATCGCATGGGATGACGGCTTACGCCAGACAAGCGCCCGCTCCTCCTCTGTCAACTGCCTTCCGGGAGACAATCGGTACCGGTCAAGGCCGCTCTCATTTGCATGTTTCGTCACTTTCAATACCCCATATCCTTCAAAATTCTCGACAGCGTGCGCAGGCGTTCGCCGATCATCTCGCCATCATCGCTGAGCGCCTGGCTGAACAGCTTGATGTCCTCGCTGATCTTCTCGTTATCCGTGCATACCGCCACCGTCATCGCATTTCCTTGCAGACCGACCCGGTCAATGACCGGCTCTTGCGTATCGTATAGATGCTCGTATCGGTAAGCCTCCTGAAAATGCTCCATCGCCCGGCAAATGAGTATGGACAGGTCCAGCACGCGATGCAGCGGTAGTTCTTCCGATTGCCGTGACCACTTCTCGCCCGTGTAGCGCCATACTTTAGCTGAAATATCGACTTTGCCGCGATCGTTCCACTGGGCGAGCCCAAGCGACAGTCCCTTGGCATCCGTGTTTCCGGCATAGCGGCCGTCGATCTGCTCGTAGTTGTCCGATACGATGACCGGTTTATGCTTCAATGTCGTTGGAATTTTCATTTTCGACTCCCCTTGATCGGTTTGATTTTATTCATTTACTGAATTAGTAATTTACTAAACTACTGATTCAGTATGCAACATTACGTTAACGATTGTCAACCCTCGAAACACAAACCGCGAATCCCTGTGTATTCCCCCTAATGAATGGAACGATTCTCCACGCACGAAAAAAAGAACCATGGAGTCGTCTCCATGGCTTTGCAAGCTGCCGATTACAGCGATATTTCTTTCCCGGGCGCGGCGGACTGCCAGATTGCATCCATCACTTCGGACGTGATCATGACCTGGTCAATGTTCGCTCGGCCTTTGCAGTTCGCGGCCGCGGATCGCAGGAAATTCGCATGTCACTTCTTGACCCATAACGAGCCCTGGTTACCGATGATGCGGCTTCCCGCCTTCGACTGTCTGATTTCCAATTCAGCTCTCCAGGCACAACGCGATCAAATCGTCCACATGCGCCGTCGCCAGACATTCCACCGTATCGGCAGCGCCGTAGTAGATCTTCACTTCCCCGTCGTCTTCCAGGATCATCCCTCCGGGGAAGATGACGTCGTTGCGGAATCCGCCCTCGGTCTCGTAGGAGGCTTCGGGTGCGAGCAGCGGTCCGCGATACTGCCCGACGACTTTGCGCGGGTCGTCCGGATCGAGCAGCATGATGCCGGCAGAGTACCGCTTCTTCCACGCCGTCTCCCAGCCGTTCTTGCCGCGCGACGAATCGATGTCGACGGCATGGAACGTCGTCAACCAGCCCTGCTTCGTGCGCACCGGCGGCGCGCCGGGTCCGACTTTGTCATTGGCATAGACGACATCCTCTACGCCCAGTACAAGCGACGAACGGCCCCAATAAACGAGATCGGGCGACTCGGACAGCCACAGGTCGAACCGGTCGCGACCGCCACGGCTGTATACGGGCATCGGCCGCTCCAACCGCACGTATCGGCCGCCCACCCGCTCCGGAAACAGCACCATATTGCGGTTATCCGGCACGCTGAGGCTCAACACGTCGAATTTCGCGAAGTCTTCCGTCACCGCGATGCCGCCGCGCAGCCCATGCTTCGTATCCGTTGCGAAGCACATGTATGCCTTGCCGTCGATGATGATCAGGCGCGGGTCGTATATCCGATCGACCTCATCGTCGCACCATTGCCAGACCGGCGCCGGCTGCACCTCCCAGCGAACGCCGTCATCGCTGAACGCCAGTCCCAGGTTCGTCGTTCGGCTCGAACAGACAACCCCTGTCGCCTCGTCGCCGTAGTCGTTGCGGAATACCATGACGTATCTGCCTTCATACTTGGCCACACCGGCATTGAACACCATCGCCGGGCCATACGGCACCTGCTTCGGAGCCAGCACGGGATTCGCGGCATGCCGTCTGATGACCGGTGCAGAACGCAGAGATCCGTTCACGGACCCGCTTCCGCTGCTTGCAGATTGATTTGCCATCGATACCGCTTCCTTTCTTGCACGCATCCAGGTTCGGAGAATAGCGCTTTGCCTCTTCATCATTCAAGGCCCCGGCAGCGCCGGAACCCCGAACCTTATGCATACCTATCTACTTGCGTACCAAGCGTTCACTTCCTGGGCGACTTCCTCGCCGCCAGCGCTATTCCAAGCTTTCTGCAAGCTGGCAATTCCATCATCTGAAACGCCGTCGACGATCATCTTGATCAGATATTCGTTCACCGTGCTGTCGAGCTTGGAGCTGGCCGCCGAAAACTTCGGCAGATACGGCGAGAACATCAGCGGATCCTGATGAATCTGATCCTTCGGAACGCTGTTGACGATCTGGAAGTTGTCGAACATCGGCTTGCTCTTCTGCAGACGCGCTTGCCAGTAGGTCACGAAGTTCGCTTCATCCATCCCGATGACGAAAGCGTTCGCTTGCCCTCGTTTCTCGGAGAAAGCCGGCTCGATCGGGACGTAGTTGCCGTTCTCAACCTTGTAGTCCGTGCCTTCTTCGCCGACATAGATTCCTTTGAATATTTCGGGATCGAGCATCGCATTGACCATCTTGACCACGTCCTCCGGATGCTTGGCCGACTTCGGCACGAACGTGATTTTGTTGAAGCCGCCGATCATCGTGAATCCGCTAAGATCGCCTGGACCTTTCATCGGAGGGATGAACTCGTATTTCGCATCCGGCACGTTCTTCTTGAGCGCTTCATCGTAGCCTGGAATCGATGACCAACGCGTCCACAGCACGCCCGCACGACCGCTGGTGAACTTCTCGGCGGACGTCGCCGACTTGTTCGTTGCGAATTCTTTATCCAGCAGCCCTTGCTCATACAAGGACCGCATGAAAGCAGCGTAATCCTTCAAGGCAGGGTCGCTCGAAACGTTGACCAATTGGCCGTCCTTTTCGTTCCACTGACCGTAGATGCCGAATGCGCCCATCAGGTTGTCGATGAGACCGGCGCTGTCCATCGTGAACGGAATGTTGTTCTTGCCGTTGCCGCCCGGGTCCTTCTCCTTGAACGCCTTCAGAACGTCGACGAATTCGTCCAATGTCGTCGGCATCGACTTGCCGACCTTCTCCAGCCAATCCGTGCGGATCAGCACTCCATCCCTCACGTAGCTGACGTTAAGCGTCGGGATGCCGTAAATTTTGCCGTCCACCATCGCACCGGCGAGCGATTCCGCCGAAATCGCCTGCTTGATGTTCGGTCCATACTGCTCGATCAGCGGCGTCAGATCCGTCAAGGCGCCGTTCTGTGCGAAATTGAAGAAATCCTGCTTGTTCATCGCATCGATGAAATCGTAATCCGTGCCGGAAGCCATAATCAAATTCAGCTTGTCGCTCGGCTTCTCCTGCGGCAGCATATCGTTTTGCACCTTGTAGCCCGTCTTCTCTTCGATGTACTGATTGACCGGGTACGCATTGTAATCGTCCTTCATATAGTTGCGCAGCGCCTTGAGCACCGGCTTCTCTTGCGGCGCAGCCGCAGAGCTTGCGGGCGCCGCGCTGCTCCCCGAGCTTGGCGCAGCAGCACTGTCGCTCGGCTTGCTTGCGGCATCGTCGTTGTTGCCGCCGCAAGCCGCCAGAATCGTCGTGAAGGAAAGCATGAGTACGAGCATTGCCGTCAGCCATTTGTTCCTCGACATGTTGAACCCCTCCATGATCATCATTATAAATAAACCCTTGACGTTTGGCTTGCATGAATCGCGGTCAAGGGATTATTCCGCCTGCTGAGCCGGTCCGGACCGCGATTGTCCGACCGGAGTTCGCCTCAGCCTTTCACGGACCCGATCAGAATTCCCTTGATGAAATACCGCTGCAGCATCGGATAGACGAGCAGAATCGGAATCGTCGATACGATGATCGTTGCGTTGCGAATACCTTCAGGCGACAAGTTAAGCAGCGCGTCAATGTCCTGGTTAAGCAGATTCTCGTCCGACGCCTGCAAAATAATATCCCGCAAATACAACTGCAGCGGCTTCAACGCCGGTTCGTTCAAATACAGCATCGGGTGGAACCAGTCGCTCCAGAAATAGACGGCGTAGAACAAGCTGATCGTCGCGAACACGGGTGCCGAGATCGGGATGACGATGCTGAGCACGATTCTCAGATTGCTTGCCCCGTCGAGCTTCGCCGATTCCTCGAGGCTTTCCGGGAGGCTTTCGTAGTAGTTTTTCATCAGCAGCATGTTGAATACGTTGATCAATGCCGGCAGGATCAGCGAGCCCAGGTTGTCCATCAGGTGCAAATTTTTCACGAGCAAGTAGGTCGGCACCAATCCGCCGTTGAACAACATCGTGAAAATGTAGAGCAGCAGGATGAATTTGATGCCGGGCAGATGCTTCTTGGACAGCGGATATGCGGTGACGGCCGTAAACACGACCGACCCCAGCGTACCGACGACGGTGACGAAGATCGCGATCAGAAAGGCGTTCTGAAACAGGCGATCGCGGATGACGAACATTACGTTTTCCATCGTGAAGGCAACCGGCAGCAGCCCGACTTTGCCGGAGATGATCGCCCAGTTGGCGCTAAGCGACTTGGCAAGTACGTTCAGGAAAGGAAACAGGCAGAGAATGCCCGAGCCGATCAGGATGCCGTACACGATTCCCAAGTAGATGCTTTCAGATAACGGCCGCTTCAATTTCATCGAATTTCCCAACTTCGTGCACCTCCTTCGTCACCATATGCTCTTGCCCGTAACCCGCTTGGCCAGCGTGTTGCCGCCGATGACGAGGAAAAATCCGATGATCGATTCGAACAGCCCGACGGCGGTGGAGAAGCTGTATTCCATCGAGGTCAGCCCCATCCGGTAAATGTAAGTGCCGATCACGTCGCCCGTCTCGTACACGGTCGGGTTGTACAGAAGCAGGATTTGTTCGGTTCCCGCTTCCAGCACATGGCCGATCCGCAAGATGAGCATGAGCACGATCGTCGAGGCAATCCCGGGCAGCGTGATGGTGAAGATCTGCTGAATGCGGCTCGCACCGTCGAGCTTCGACGCTTCGTACAATTCGGGATCGAGTCCGGCGATCGCGGCGATGAAGATGATCGCGTTCCATCCCGCATCCTTCCAGCCGGCTGTTGCGACGATCACGCTGCGAAAGTAGTCGTTATCCATGAAGAAGTTGATCGGCTCTCCGCCGAAGAAAGCGATCATGCCGTTCACGATTCCGGTCGACGGCGACATGATGTTGACGAACAACCCGGCGATGATGACCCACGACAGAAAATGGGGCAGGTAGATGATCGTCTGGATCGTGCGCTTGAACCACATGCGGCCGACTTCGTTCAGAAAGATCGCAATGGCGATCGGGATCGGAAACAGGATGACGATCTTGTACAAGCTGATGAGCAGCGTGTTCGTCATGACGCGTCCGAAGTCGTCCGAGGCGAACAGCCGCTCGAACTGCTTCAGCCCGACCCACGGGCTTTCGTCGATTCCTTTGAAGATGTTGAAGTCCTGAAATGCGATAACCAGTCCGTAGATCGGCGTGTACTTGAATATCGCCAGGAAGACGAGCCCCGGGATTAGGAGCAGGTACAAGTCGTAATTGCGCCTGACCTGGGAAATCCAATTCGCGTGGCCCTTCATGCTGTCCCTCCCCTCCAGCGTTGGCGCTTGATCTTGGCTCTCATGATACAGGCCGGGCGGACCGGGGCGTGAGGTACAGCATTCAGCGGCAATGGTACATTCGTCAGGTTCACGCAGTGCGGGCGGTGGGCAGGCAGTGCGCGGTGAGCAGGCAGTGCGCGGTGAGCAGCATGCGGTGTACAAAGAGGGCGGGCGAGGGTGACGAAAATGCCAAACAGGCCGCCCCGCCATCGGTCCGCTTGCGACCTTGCAGGACAGCCTGTGAACTTTATTTGATGAATGGCGTTAGATCGCAATAGATCATAATTTCTGCCGAATCAACCGGTTGGTGAATGGAAAATACGCTTCAAGAAGCCGTTTGACCCGGAATCCGCAAGCTCACCGTCGTCCCTTCGCCCGGCTGCGACTCGACGACAAGGCTGCCGGCATCGCCGGTGAACAGCCGCACGCGCTCCCACACGTTGTACAAGCCGTAGCTGGACGGCGACGAGGCGGCGTTCAAGCTGGCATACAGCTGCGCAACTTGTTCCCCGGTCATGCCGATTCCGTCATCCGTGACGACAATGATGAATCCATCCCCTTCCGGCGCGGCCTCTACAAGAATTCGCCCGAAATGCCCTTCCTTGTTCTGAATGCCGTGCAGGATGGCATTCTCGATGACCGGCTGGATCGACAGCTTCGGGATAAGCCGGTCCGCCAGCTCCGCCGGAAATTCCACCGCGTAGTCGAAGTTGTGGAACCGCTGCTTCTGAATTTCCAAATACGCCTTGGCGAGGTTCATCTCGTCTTCCAGCGATACGATGTCCTTGCCCTTATTGAGCGTCAACCGGAAATATTGCGCCAACATGTTCAGCATCCGGCTGATGTCGTGCGCTCCCTTGGTGAGCGCCATCCAGTTGATCGTGTCGAGCGCATTGTACAGGAAGTGCGGATTGATCTGCGCCTGCAGCGCCCGCAGCCTCGCTTCTTTCTCCCGTTCCTTCGTGCGGTAGTTGTCTTCCAACAGGTGCTGGAACGTCGACAGCATATGCGCCACGCTCTTCTCCAGCCGGATGACGACGCCGCTGCGATGCGGGATGCCCTCTTCGATCATGGCGGCGCCGCGCTCTCGCAACTGCTCGGTAATATGGCGAACGCGGCTGATGGTGCCGCGGGTCACGTGCGCGAACACGAGAAAGGCGCCGACGATAAACAGCAAAGCGAGCGACAGCGTCAAGACGAGCGAGAACCCGACGTTAAACTGATTGTTCATGCGATTGATCTGGCTGGCGGGCAATAGGGAGACGACCTTCCAGCCCCCCTCGTCCAGCGAATCGTAGATCACGAAGTACGGCTGCGAATCGATCGAAGCTCTCTCGATGCCCGATCGCTGCCCCGCGATCGATGCGAACAGATCGGGCGGCAGCAAAGGCCCGCCGATCCGATCCGGCTGACGATGGGAGACCACCGCTCCATCCCGGTCCACAACAAACATGTTGTGGCTCGTGGCATCCATCTCCGCTTGATTCAGGATGGCAGCCAGATTGGCTTCCGCCACGTCCAACACGAGAATGCCGATAATGCGGGAATATTCGTTCGGATCCCGAATGATGCGGGCAGAAGAAAATACGCGAACCTCGCCAGGCGAGCTGATATAGTTCTCGATATGCGTCGGAATCCAGTGCACTGCGCCGCCCGCTCCGATCACCTCGTCATACCAGGGCAACTGACCGGCTTGCTCCAGACTGAAGAAGTTGACGTGCTCGCCCGCGTACATCTTGTCGGCATTGACGTACAGCTTGATTTTTAAAATATCGCTTCCCTGCAAGCTACGCACCATATTGCCGAGCTTCTTCTCTTCCTCCACTTGACTGAACCGCGGGCCGGCAAGCGGATCCCGGGCCAGTATTTCGTACAGTTCCGTATTCAGGATGAGCGCGTCGGAAATATCGTTCACCTTGGTCAGCCGGTAATCCATATTGATCTTCACCTGCTGCACGGATTTGAGCATCGACTCGGTTACTTGCCCCTCCAGGATGTCAGCCGACTTCTCAAAGTAGTAATAGAGGAGGCCGCCAGCGGGCAGCAGGACGATCAGCAGATAGAGCAGCAGCATTCTCCGGTAAGCGAGCCATATCAATTGAAATCTGCGCAGCAGCATGCCCATGAACCGGATGCCTCCTATAGGCTCTGATTTAGATCGCGCTCAGGAAAAAAGCCGCCGCCTGCACGAGCAGCAGGCACCCCTCGGCCGCGGCGAGGCTGTCGCCCGGCGTTTGCCCGGCTTGCGCCACGTCACCTTCCGGTGCCGACCGTCAACTCGTCCTTCTGTGCAAGTCTCGATAATCGCTCGGATTCATCCCCGTATACTTGCGAAATTGCTTGGTGAAATAGCTCGGTTCGGCATATCCGATCGCCAAGCAGATGTCCGCGAGCTTCTGTTCCGTATCCTGCAGCAGCTCCTTGGCTTTCTCCATGCGGACTCTCGTCATATATTCGTTAATCGTTTCTCCGGTTTCCTGCTTGAACAGGAGACAGATATACGTTTTCGCCAAATACACTTGCGATGCGATGTCCGCGATCGTCAGATTGTCGGGATAACGCCGATGAATGATGCGCATAATTTCCGTGATCACTTCCGGCACCGGCTTCTCGCGGCGATTGCCGATCCGTTCGCATACTTCTTTCAAGTAATTCAGCAAGTGACCGCACATGTCGTCCAGCGTCTCCAGCTTCATGAGCTGCGACCAGGCTTCCGACTCCCGCTCGCCGAGATCGCCCGCCCGCATGCCGAATTCGGACAAAAATTGGGAAGTGACGAGCAGCAATTGCAGACAGATCCGCTGGCAATCGACGAAGCCGATGCCCGCGCTCGCACGCAATTCCGCGAACAGCGCTTCCAATTGCTGCGATACCTGTCCGGTGTCTCCCGTCTTCAAGACCGACGCGAACACCTCGAGACGTTCATTGAAGCGGCGGTAGTCTACGTCCTTCTGCGCAGCCAACACATCGAAGGTGATCACCTGATTTTTGCCGAGGAACAGCTTGCGCTCGATCGCTTCCGCCGCCATCTGATAGCTGTCGGCCAGCAATCCCAGATGCGCCACCGCGGCGCCGACGCCGATCGTCAGGCTGATTTCCTCCGCCATCCGTTTCAGGAACCCGTTCAGACTGGCCATCAGTTCGCTTACGAGCGGGAAGATGACGTCCTCTCCCTCCGCATCCGGCAGCGCGACGAGGAGCACGTATTCGCCCCTCCGATGCTCGAACACGCTGCCCGACACGCGCGCATCCACGATTTCCTGGCAGATGTTCTGGATCGCGAACGAGATCAGCTGCGTGTTCTGCTCGGTCATCGTATCGAATACCGTTCTCGGATTGTCGATATGAACGATCAGAGCGCAATAGGGAGCGTCATACGGCAACCGCAAATCGAGGAAATCGATGCGTTTCTCTGTAGAGAGCCGGTCCGCCTGACCGTCCCTGATCAACTGGATAAGGAACTTCTCCCGCAGGAGAGGAATGCTCTCGTTCAGCTTGGCGTTCATCCGCTGCAGCATGTCCTTGCGGCTCTCTTCCCGCTTCGACATCGTCATGATCTTCTCGATGACCGCGATCAGCTCTTCCAGATTGACCGGCTTCAGAATGTAATCGACCGCATCCATCTTCATCGCGGATTTCAAATAATCGATGTCGTCATACCCGCTGATGAAGACAAACTTCGTGTCGGGATGATGCGGCTTCAGCCGCTTCACCATCTCGATTCCATCCATGCCCGGCATTTTCACGTCGGTCAGCACGATATCCGGGCGAACCCGGTTCGCCAGCTCCAGCCCTTTGTTCCCGTTCTCTGCCTCGCCCGCAACCTCGATCCCGTATTCGAACCAGTTGATGCACATTTTCAGTCCGCTGCGGGTCGAATACTCGTCGTCGACAATGATCAGCTTGTACATGGCTTCCTCCCCGATATGGCGATACGGCGATACGGCGTTGCGGCGATACGAATCTGCAAACCGGCCTGTTTCCTTTATTATATACAATTCGCGCTGGGCGAGGATTAAGGAATGATGGTCGAATCTTCCGGATTGTAGTACACTGACAGGAGCGATTATCCATCAGTAACCCAGGAGGAGCAAGGAATGGAAAAGACACGATTGCCGCTCGGACGCAGATTGGAAAAATACTGGATGCATTACTTGATCGTTCTTCCCCCGCTGCTGTGGTTGTTGTTCACCAAGCTGATCCCGTTCTTGCACGATGTACGCCTCGCGTTCATCGACTACAAGCCCTTTAAAGGTTTTTGGGGCAGTACGTGGGTAGGCTTTGACAACTTCCGCGCATTGTTCGCCACCCCGGCGTTTCGGAGCACCTTGTCGAATACGATCTCGATGAAGCTCGGTTATCTGGTACTATGCGGGGTCGTCGCTTTGCTGCTGGCTCTCGCACTGAGCGCCATCGGCTCCCGGCGTATTCGCGGTTTCTTCCAGACGCTGTTCCTGCTGCCCTATTTCATACCGACGCTTATCCTCGCCTATGTCGCCTCCGTCATTTTGTCGCCGTCACAGCAAGCGCTGTTTCCCGTCCAGTCGCTCATCCTGGGCGAGGCTGCTTGGTTCCCTCCGGTCCTCATGCTGCTGGAAACGATCAAAACATGCGGCATTCCGATCCTGCTCGCCATGGCCGCGATCGAGTACCGGCAAGCTTCGCTGGCTCGTCGGGGCTTGGTCGGCGCCTTAACGTGGAGCCAGCGCATCGGTCCTGCCGCACGCGGAGTTGCCGCTTACCTGATCCTGCAAGTCGCCACCCTGCTGTCCTTTGATTTCGAAATGCTGCATTACCTCGTTTCTCCGCTGGTATACGAAACGGGAGACACGCTCGACACGTTCCATGTGCGGACAAGCTTCATGATGATGAATACCGGGCTGGCCGGCGCCTCCTGGTTGCTGCAATTCGCGGTGCAACTGGTGCTGGCATTCGCGGTATACGTCATTGTCCGCGGATTGTTCGTGCGCGATTTGTTCGGAGAGAGGCTGGAAAGCGCAGATGACGATAAAGCCGCGCCGGATGCAGCGCACGTCGACAGCAGCAGAGCCGGTTCGGCAGCGGGAACGGTTATCGGCACTGCCGTCGCCGCGCTGTATGCGGTCGTCGTCCTGTCGCTGCTGTACGTGCTGTTCATTCGGCCGTTCACGGTGGGCGGTGCAGCGTCGGGCATGCGCTTGGGGGATATCCTTCCGGGCGGCAATTATGCGCTCTACGCAATCTTGTACGCGGTCATGATCGGCTTCGGCATGGCGATGACGCTGCTGCTCGCTTACCCGCTCACCGCCCGTGACCTGCCGGGACGCAGCTTGTATAAGGTTGCGCTGATCGCGGTGATGGGGATGGGGAATCTGTCTTTCTCGCAATACCTATTCGCGCGGGACCTCGGGATGGTGAACACGATCTTCTCGCAAGTATGGGGCGGCTGCTTCACGATCGCCGGCGTATTCGTCCTGAAAAGTTACTTCAACAGCCGATACGGCGCCCTGAAGGAACAACTGTCGGCGTCCGGAAAAAACGAAGCCGAGCTGTTCGTCAGCTTGTTCGTGCCCAAAGTGTGGAAGCCTCTGCTGGCGCTCGGGATTCTGCAATTTTCCGCCCTGTGGGGTTCCTTCTACGCCTCATTGATCTATTTGAACAATCCGGAGCATTACTCTCCGCTTATGCGGTTCATGCAGCTGGCCACCGGCGGCCTCAGCCCCGACATGACGCCCGGCGATCCCGTCGTCATGCAGTTGGCCGCGCTCATCGCGCTGCCGCCGATCGTGCTGCTGCTCGTATTCCGCAAGCTGCTGACCGCCCAGACGCTTCTGTCGCAGGTTCGCAAGGGATAGCGGCCTGCCGCCCCTATCCCGCCTGTTGCCCGATGAGCGCCCAGTCCGCCTGCGTGTAATTGCCCATGTACCAGAGCGAGACGCCCTTGAGTCCATAGAACTTCGCCAGCCGGATCTTGTCCGCAATGCTTTGCGAATTCTCATAGTAGATTTCGTGAGACCCGCGGTCGTCCTGGAACGTAATGAGATCGAGAAAATAAGGCAGTATCCGCGTTTGCACCACGCCCGGCATGCCGATCCGCTTCTCCACATCGGCGATGGCCGGGCTGACCGGCGGGGCCGCAGCGCCGCCTTCTGTCGAAGTAATCCATTGATTCGCTTGCTTCGATATGCCGAGCACGAGCTTCTCCTTCGGCACGGCAACAAGCGCTTGCTGCACGGTATCGTTCACAAGCGGCAAGGGCGCGGACGGCAGCTTGCTCTCATGATGAGTGAAATCATAGGCCATCAGAATGACCGTGTCCGCAATTCGGCCAATCTCCTTCAGATCGTAACCGCCATAATAGTAACTTGGAGGAACCGCCGCCGATAGCGTTCGCGTCCCCAGCCGTTTTTTCAATTCTTGCAGGAATGCCGTCAAATCGACCGCGCTATCCGCATCCTTTAAGCCCTCGAAATCGATGCAGACACCCGTGAAGCCATAGCTCTTATCCTCCATCGTCTCCATCAGCGAATCGATGAACGCGCGCCGCGCCGGCATATCCTTCAGGAAGCTCTTCAGATCCGCCCCGTCGTAAAAAACCATCAATTCCTTGCCTGCTTGCGCTTCGTCCGCCGCAGCGATTGCTTCCTCATAGCCCCGCGGAATGCGATATTCAGACGTTTCCGTATCCAACCGGGCGCTGCCTTCAGACTCGTAGGACAAGCGCGACCATCCGAAAATGACATTCGACAGCTTGTCGATCTGATCGATTGCTCCGTATGATTGGATCGCATAGAACCCGGTAAAGTCGATCGATTGCGCTTCGATCTGCCGGTCGATGAGACGATAAATAACGGCGGCAGCCTGCTTGCGGGTAAGCGGCTCGAGCGGCTTGAAGCCGTCCGGCTCACCTGCCATCATGCCGCGATGAACGGCGTAATACAAATAAGGCTGCAGCTCCGCGGTCATCGATGCCCTATCCGGGAATGCCCGCGCGTCCCGCTCTTGCAGCCAGTCTTCCGACAGCCACTTGTCTCTCGCAGCCTGCGATTCGGAAGCCAGCAAATACGTGCCGATCACCGTCGCCACTTCCTGCCGCGTGATCGTCTGCCCCGGATGGAGCTTCCCGGTCGAATCCATCAACCCGCCCAGCCAATGCCGCTCCAATGCTGCCGCTACGTAAGGCGCGGACCAACGATCTCCCGCTACATCGGAGGGAAGCTGCCTGCCGCCCGACTCCGTATCGATCTTGGCTGCCGACACCAGCAGCTTGATGAACGCCTCCCGGCTCAGGGCATCATCCGGCCGGTACGTGCCGTCCGGATATCCGGCAACGATGCCGAGCGCCGATAACGCATAGATCGACTCGCGAGCGTAATCGTACGTCTCGTCCTTGAACGGCTTCAACTGCACATTGTACGCATACGCACTGCTTGTGAACAGCAATCCCATGATCAGAGCGAATACTGCCGTTTTTCTAAACACGAAAAAACCTCCTGGCGCCTAATGAATCATCGACAAGTCGCATCGACCCTTCATTAGACGTAGGAGGTTGAAATAAGTTGCTGCGCTTTGCTTGGCGCTTACCCCGCGTTCGCGGTGCGCGCCGCCAGCAATTCCTGCAAATAGTCGACGACGATCAGATGCTTGCGCAGCGACTTCTCGTGCACAAGATTGATTTTGCCGTTATCGAGCAATCCGAGACGCTCCGCCAGCTCTTCATTGTCGTGCGTCCAGTCGACATCGGCAAGCACCGACAAACATTCGGCCCACGAAGCGCTCGCCTTCGGCGAAGGATCAAGATGGAGGTGGGCATACAGCGCAATCGACTCCTGCACGACCCGGCTGGACGACAAGTAGCGCGGCAGCCCCGGCTGTTCCGGCATGTGCGGCAGGACGGCATTCATGAATTGGTGCAGCTTCTCGACATGGCTCGTCGGATCGCGGCGGATGCGTCTGGCCAGTTCGTAAGACGGCTGCATTCTGCCGCTGAACAGGAAGGAAGCCGCCGCATACAGCCAACTGAAGCAGGTGAAATTTTTATTGTAGGCGGTCAAGTTGTTGCGACGCTCGATGCCTGCCGCCTTCAGCAGCTCGTTATGATCGGCCACTTGCTGCAGCACGATATTGAGCGGATCGCTTCCGTCGAACGAGTGCCCCAGCTCCTTGCTGACGAGCTGCACCTTGGAGTTGATATCTCCGAACAGTTGCTTCTCCTCTTCCTCGTTCAATCCGATATACAACTGGACGGTCAACTCGCTCTCGAGCAGGTCGAGCCTGCGCAGCTCCAGTTCCTTCAGCAGCGATTCCGATTGCTCCAGATGCTCCCGCCAGAGCGCTACTTCCGGTTCCTGGCGAACCTTTAGCTTGAGCCGCTTCACTTCCCGCTCATGCTTGCGGCTCTCCTTCAGAATGCGCTCATTCGTGTACCCCAGTGCCATGATGCGGTGCTGACCGTCCAAAATGCTGATTTTTGCACCGTGCGACAGAATCAGTCCGTCATCCGATTTGACCAGAGATCCGACGTCCCTGAGCGACAGCGTGACCGGACCGAAAAATACGTGGTCGAGCTCCCGCTCCTGCAAATAGTTGTTGATTTTCCGAATTTGTCCCCCGCTCAGCTTGCGCTGCACCATCGGGTCGATCGTCGTATAATTCAGCAAATCGTGCACCCGCAGCGACACCGTGGCTACGCCATACCGTCCGCAATACGGATGGATCGACATACGTAACGGCAATCCGTCCATTAGCCCACCGTCTCCTTATCGTCCGTGATAAGCAAGTTATTCTGCTCCCGGTAAAAATCGCGCAAAAATTGATAAGCTTTCATAATCCGGCTTCTGCGCGGCAGCCGGTCCTTCTCGTCGTCCCTGTAGATCGCTTGCCAATTCACATGCGGCAGTATCTTCATCGCGTAGGTCAACGTGTAGTTGTTGAACTGCAACGACTTGTAGGCCTCTTCATGCAGGAACAAAGCAATGGCAATCTGCAAGTTCTCCGACCAGCAGAGCGCATCCCGATCCGGTTCCGGCAAATAGTTCAGCAGTGTTTCGAAATAGAACGCCGCATGCGTCAATTGCTCCTGCAGCAACTGTTCGGTGTAATGATAGCCGTTGTTTCTCGCCGACGCCTTCAGCCGTCCTTCGAACAACGCCACGAGCAGCTCGATCAGCAGCGAATACGAGAATAAGTAGTCCAGCCCTTTGCCGCGCTCGGTGTACAAGTCCGTAGGAAGCTTGCGCATGATCGGATATTCGAGGACGAGTCGGGATGCCATGACATGATAGAATCGTCTCTGATCGCGAAGCGCTGCCAAGTTCCCGCCAATCTTGCGCGGCAGCTTGTTGATGTCGGAGAACAATTGGCGTTCCTGTCTGGCGCCGATGTCCAGATAGATCATGACGGATAGCGGAAAATCGTACAGCTTGCGCAGCTTGCCCGTGATTTCCTCCACGCGTTCGTATTCCCGGCGATCCTTGGCTCTGGCAAGGTTGCCCTGCAGCGTTTCCATTACCCGGCGGAATGCGGCAAGCCGGTGTTGGCCGTCTACAACATAGCATTTTTCCATCGGCTTGAGCCGATAGTAGCCCGTGTCCGGATCGATTTTGCCGGCTCCTCTCGCAGAGAGAATCACCCCGGGAAAATAGATGTTTTGGTCGTGATCGAGGTACAGCAGGATGTAATCCACCAGGCGAGATACGTTAAGCGGAATCAATTGTCGCTGAACTTCCAGATCGATCTCGTAAATTCCGAACAGCGTGCTCATCGGCAGCGTGGCGGAATAGATCGATTGACCGAACGTGCGGGCTGGCTGGCCTTTCACCTCGATGAAGGACCCGCCCATTGAGTTTTCCGACAACAGGTCGGACAGTGATCGTACAGGCTCCATAGTTAACCTCCGAGTCGTTATTTCAGGCTTACTTCCATCTTACGGAATGCCATTGCCTATTATTTCTACATCCTTTCCCAATTTCCTGTTTCCTCATACAGTTTTATGATTCCCGGTCAGTGGATGCAGGCGAAATACAGCATTCGGCAAGTCTGATTTGGAACACCAATTTGATGATACCTGATACATACAAAATGTCAAATCCCGTTCCATAATCGCATCTCACATAAAAAAGGTTCTGATCCGCAGCATCGTGCAGAACAAAACCAACAAGGCGTCTTGGGAATTCATAAAAAAATAATCAAAATTGCACGTTTGAGAGAACTCGGAGAGAACGACATTCAAATCAGCCCTGCTCCACTACCATCAACAAATTTTAGCGGAGCAAACAACTTCCATCTGCAAGCTGTCGCCTGCCCGACGGACAAGTAAGAAAGCCGGACGTTCCTGCGGGTGAACGTTGGGCACATGAATGGACAGCAGCATTCGGCCCGAGAAATCCGCGAACAGCATGCCGTGCTCGTGCACCGGCAGGACGTAAGGGTCGCGCAAATGAATATCGCTAAGTCGCATCAGTATCTCCTGTCTGATCAAGGTATGATCGGGCATCGCTACATGTTGAATCGCATGCGGCATATCTGGCCAATTCGATCAACATACAAGCAAACCACGCCTAGCGCTTGCGCCGGCGTGGTCTGTCGTAGGGGCGCTTACATCCACTTATTCCAAATCCAACAGCCTAATGATGACCGTCAACGCCTCGGCTCTCGTCGCTTGGCGATCGGGATTAAATCTGCCGTTCGCTCCCCCGATCATCAATCCCTTCTCTTGAACCGCGGCCACTGCTGCCCTTCCCCATACCGGTATCGCACCTTCATCCGTGAAGCCAATCACTGCTGCTCCGGCAGACTCACTTCCCATCACCCTCGCGATCATTGCCGCCATCTCCACTCGCGTAAGACCAGCGTCCGCCCGCAACGTATGGTCGCTGTAGCCTGACAAGATACCCGCCTGCAAGGCCTGGCGGACAGCTTCCTCTGCCCAGGGACTGATCTTGGCCGCATCGGCGAACGATAATGGCGCGCCTGATCCGGACGGCTTCAATCCTCTCATCAAGATCGTGACGAATTCTTCCCGCGTTATCGGGCGATCCGGCTGGAAGGTGGCATCGGGATACCCGGCTATCAGCCCCTTCGCAACAGCCTGCTTGATAACCGACTCCGCCCAATGACCGCCAATATCCGTGAGCTGTATCACCGTCGAATCGGGGTGATCCGGACCCTCCGCCCTCTCGGCGAACACCGCGTATCGAGCCAAGCGATCCACATTCACCGAGATTACATCGTCCGAGACTTCTCCGCCAATCTTCACCCATACTCCTGCCGCTTCATCATAATAGAATACCGCAACGGTATCGTTCGCGCCGACCTTGGTGAGATCGAACTTGATCCGCACCGTGATCGGCATGGTAAAGTCATCCGTAACATTGGTTGCCATATCGAACACCGGGCTCGCGAGATCGGCCAACATCGGCTTCGTACCGGCACCTTGCTGCGCGAACAAGTCCGCCAGCTCGGACAGTTGCTTCACGACCAGTTCGAGTGTCGTCGGAGCGGCCCCCTCCGGAACAATGATCGTGACCACACCATACAGACTGACTTCACCCCGAACGCCAGCCGGAATGTGGATCGTCCCGTTCGTCGATCGTACCGGCTGCGGCACGATAACCGACGGAGAGGAGGACGCGTTCGTCGATCCCGTTACGGTAAGACTGAGGGAAGCCGTCCGGTCCCCTTCCACCGCAGCGACCGTAATCGTTGCCTGACCAACGCCTGTGGCTGTGACTAGACCATTCCCGTCAACCGTCGCCACGCTGGAATCGTTGCTGCTCCAGACCACCTGCTTGTTCGTCGCATTGACCGGTGACAAGGTTGCCGTCAATTGAAGCTGCTGATGGACGACAAGGCTCGCCGAAGACTGATCCAACGATATAGATGCGACCGCGATCCATTGCAAGCCCACCAATGCAGCCTCCGCATCAATGAGTCGCGCCAGGTTCGTGACCTGCTCCTGTTGAACGTCGTTCAACGCCTCGTACTGTTGTCTGGCACTCGCTATCGCCGCTGCGTCGGTCAACGTGACATTCGCCGCGTTTGGCAACGCTTCTATCTGTGCGATGACAGCCTGCACCGCGTGATCAACCGTCTCTTTGACCGGGCCCGCCAACACCAGATCGCCGAACTGCTGCGGGTTCTTTAAATTGCCGATGCCCGACATATACTCGATCCATCCTCTTCTGCCCGCCCCATCATTATCATTGACCAGAAGCGAGAACCCGAATAGGTCGCCTGCTGACGACGAGGCGCCCGCAGGCAGCAGCATGCTCCACGGAATCTTGGCTTCATAGACCGTCGTCCCGGCTAGATCGTCGCGTACGATGCCAAGCGACATACCGGGAATGGCGCCGACCTGCTTGCCGGCCGCTGCCGTCCACCGCCAGTTCTGGGGACCGCTTGCGGTCAACGCCATGCCGATCTCGTGATAACCCGTGTTGCCTGAAGTCTCGCTTCGGCCCAGATCGAATGCGAATTGAACCGAATCTCCCTGCCAGATCTCGCTTCCCAGACCCGGTTGAGTGTGGATATCGTCGCGAACGGCGACGGCCAGATACAGATCATCCGCATCCCACTTCAATTGACCGCTGGCACTCAGGTCCGCGTTGCCTGCCCAGATCTCCGAATTCGCAAACACAACCTGCGAAGCATCGGCGAGCGCGAAGGTCATTGCATCCGTCCATTCCGCCTCGTCTAGCGTCCCGTTCGCCTCCATGACCGATTCGTTGGCGCGCGCATGGAGGAAGCTCGTCTCTCGTGTATACGAAGTGGTGAAGCCGCTGTCCAAGGCGACATTCACCTTCACAGGGTATAGACGCTGACCGGGTGTGCCCACCGGAATCTCCACGATCCGGCTTTGCCCTGCCGGCAGCCCGCTGAAGCTCACTGGCTGCACGTCAGCGGTCCAACCTTCCTGCGGCTCAACGACACGGAGCGATCCATCCAGGCTCCCCTCCGACAAGTTCTGCACCTTCACCTGCAACGTCCATGCTTCCGGATCGGCGGCTGACGGCGCAGGTGTCCAACTGACGAGGACCGGATCGGCCACCTGAACCTTGACCGTCAGCGTTGCGACCGTCTTCGTTCCCGAGACGACGGTCATCTGGATCTCATACGTCTTCTTCTCGGCATCCGCGGGAACCGTGAACGGCAACGATAGCGGATCATTCCCCGCCGCGAAGCCGGTATCGTTCGTCAGCAGCGTCCATCCATCGGGCAATCGCACCTGCCACTCCCCATCGAGCGCCGCCGCTGCTGCGGAACGGTTGATCGTGAACGATGAAGCGCTGCCCTTCATCACGTTCATCTCCGTCTTCGCAAGCGTGAAGAGCGGAGATGCGATGTCGATCGGACCCATTGCTCCCTCAATATAGATCGGGCTGTCGGATGCGGTAACGGTCAGAATGCCGTTGACCGCCTGGAACGTCTTCTCGTTGCCATACATGTCGCTCACGATGTACGTTCCCCCGCCGACATTCAAGCCAATCGTCTTGGACGTATTCGTGTTCCACACGACCCATACCTCTTGATCCGCAGCGTCACGCTGGAACCGGTACACGTTCAGGTTGCTGTCCGGTGTGGATTTGGACACGAATGTCGCGCCAATCAGCTTGTTGGCCATCGCGTTGTACGCCACATAGCCCGATTTGGCCGCATACGGGGTCTCGCTGTCGAACGAATAGCGAAGCAGACCGAACTTATCTTCCGCATCCTGCACATTCACGCCATCATCCTGCAGATCGTACCAGATGATCTGCTCGACGGAACCGACAGCCATCGCAATCACATGCGACCTGACCAGATAATTCGCGGCGATCTGCTCGGTGACGTTGCCCACCGTAGGCCAGCCGTTCTCGGTGATCCAGATCGGCTTGGCTGCGCCGCCATTGTAGGACCTCAGCAAGAGTTCGACGGCTTGCAGATTGGTCCCCAGCGCTCCCGCCTCCGGGCTTGACGGCCACGTATAAGGATGAATCGACAGCATGTCGAAGTAGTCGTTCGCACCCGCTGCCAGCATGGCGTTCAGCCAGGTCAGGTCCACGCCGGCCGTACTTCCGCCGAGCAGCAGGGCACCCGCATCGATCCCCTTGATCGCCGGCTGCACGGCTTGCAGCAGCTTGGCGTAATCCGCAGCGGTCTTCCCCGTCGGATTGAAGGGAATAATATTCGGCTCGTTCCAGACCTCATAATACTTGACTCTGTCCTTGAAGTGCTCGACGATCGTTGTCGCGTAATTCACATAGGCCGCAATGCCCTCATTGGAGGTCGGGATGCCTCCGCCATCGTACAGCGGATTCATCAGACCGAGGATCAGCACGGGCTCAATCCCTTTCGCAACCGCAGTGTCGACATACGTATCCCAACTCGCCGGAATGATGACTTGGCCCTTCACACTCTCCGCCATCTCCCAGTACACGTCATCCCGAATGGTATTCGCACCCGCCAGCGCAGCCAGCGACAAGTTCAATTCCGGGTTCCCTTTGCCTTGGGCAAAATGAGTCATGACGCCAAAGATGCCCTCTGCAGGATCACGGTTCATAGGAAGCACCTTGCTGAACGAAGCGGTCTTGCTCTCGTTCACCGATTGATCGACGGAGATCGTCGTCACCTTCAACGTATATACCCCGTAAGGGAGAGAGGTCGGAACGGTCGCTGCGATGGTATCGGAAGCGCCGCTGGCTAGCGTCCGATTCGAAGTCTGCTCGTATACGGTTATTCCGTGATCGTCCTTCGCCTGGATCGTAATCGCAAGCTCGCTGCTATGGCCGAGCAGATTGACCGTCTCCACGTGCAGGATCACAGGATCGGCGTCGACGAATAGATTGCCGACGTTATCGCTCGCCAACCGAATCCATATCGGCGGCTGTGATTTGTACTTGTAGAGATGCAGGAAGCTATAGCCGCCCTCCGGGTAGGCGACAACAGCGGTAATGGTCTTCGCGGTGTCGATGATGATGGGCTGCGTGTAGACCTGCTTCGTCGCGGACGTACGCGGATCGCTGCCGTCGAGCGTATAAGCGATAACGCCGCCGGGCACCTCAGTCGTCAACTGGATCGGCGTTCCCTTCGCGACGATGCCCGGTGCCGCGTCAACGCTCAATTCCGGAGCCGATGGGAGCACGATTCGCAGGTTATCCAACCTGTACGTCACGCTGGTGCGGCCTTCCCATAATCCGCCCTGGGTGTCCGTATAGAGCTCAATGTACTTCACGCTTGCAAGATCGGCTCCGGCAGCGAATTCCGATAGCGGAATCGTAACCGTATTCCATTCGCCCGCCGTCAACTGCGGCACGTACTTCTCATAGAATACGTTCCGATTGCTGTCCATCACCTTCATGACGAGCACTTCCGCACCGCCGCTGCCTTGCGATTCCGGCCAGATGTCCAGCTTAAGCCCGCTTGCCGTCGTCAGGTTGAGCGAAGGGTCCATATTGCCGGTATATCCGATCCAGCGCACGCCTGCGGTGGCCGTATCGAACGTCAGGCGAACCGAATGCGAGCCCTCCGTGGACGAATCGTCCAGGGCCGCCGTGACTCCCTGGGCCGGAATCCATCCGTCCGTGTCTTCGAACCCTTCGATCAACAACGTATCCATTGCTTCACTGACGTCGGGAACCGTGATTTTATACCTGAACAGGTGCAAGAGGCTGTATCCGCCCCCTGGCAGAGCAACGGCCGCCGTAATCGTCTTGTCCTCATTGACGACGATGGAATCCGCATAAGCCGATCTGGTTGCGGAAGTGCGCGGATCGCTGCCATCGGTCGTGTAATAGAGAGTCCCCTCCGGCACATCGGAAGTCAGATGCACCGACGTATCCTTTGCGACGACACCGGGTTCCCGATCTGCGGCAATAACGGGCGCTTCGGGCATCACGATACGCAGATTGTCCAGCTTATAGGCGACACGGGGGCGATCCTCCCATAATCCCCCTTGCGTGTTTGCAAAAAACTCAATATGGGCCAGTCTCGTGAGATCTGCGCTACCCGCCAAATCCGTCACCGGAATCGTAACCGTATTCCATTCACCCGCCGTCAACTGCGGCAGATAGCGTTCATAGAATACGTTCTCGTTGCTGTCCGATAGCTTCATAATGACAACTTCCGGACCGCCGACTGTCTGCGACTCGGGATACACATCGAGCGTCATTCCGCTGGCCGTAGACAGATTCAGCGACGGTGACAACGTCGTCTTATAGCCGATCCACTGCGAACCGGCTGTCGACTTGTCGAAGGTTAATGCTACGGAATGCTCTCCTTCCGTAGCTGCGACGTCCTGCACAGCGCTCACGCCTTGCGCGGCCGTCCAGTCCCCGGTCACTTCAAACCCTTCGATCAGCATCGAATAGACGGTCTGGTCCACAACAGGAGTCGTAAACGTCATGTTATCGATGAGGTAGGTTAGCTGGGATCGCCCTTCCCACGATGCATTCGTCGTATCGACGAAGAACTCGATTCCGACAACGCTGTCCAGGCTCACGCTTGCCAACTCTTCTGGAAGCACGGTCACCGTATTCCATTGAGCCTCGTTAAGTCTCGTAATCCAACGTTCATACACGCTTGCCCCTTGCGCATTCACCAATTTCAAGACAAGCGGCTCATCGCCCCCGTTCGTCTGCGAAATCGGGTAGATGTCGAGCGTCAGCGCCTCCATCACGCCGAAGTCAAGCGATGGGTCTATCGCCGTTTTGTAGCTGATCCATCTTTCGCTCGCATTAGCGTCATAAATCAACTGGGTAGCTGCGTTCCCCTGGGTTTTGATCGCGCTTACGGTAGAAGCCGCGACGCCGGGGCTCGCCGTCCATCCGGACGTGCTGTCAAAATCTACGATCACCCGGTTCGCCGAAGCGGCCGAAGCAACTGGTGGACCTATACCTGCATTCGCTGCAAGCAAACAGACAATGAGAAAGACAAGAATCGATTTACGAGGTCGCTGCCTTGAATAAATCATACATTCACTCCTTCATTAAGTTTGCCCCCCATCGATTTCATTTGGGTTGGTGATTAAAGTGTAATCCCATTGTTACAAGTTACATAGGCCGTGAATTGAACAGGATGGTATCTAAAATCAACTTCCTGAAAGCGCCTCACATCTTATTAATCCTTATAAACTGGTTTTCCTTATATTCTCTCGGTGTCATGCCCGTCAAACTTTTGAACAGCTTGCTGAAGTAACGCGGACTATCATAGCCGACCATTTGGCCGATTTCATACACTTTGAACGCGGGATCTCTTAGCATTTCTTTGGCGCGCGCGATTCTGACTTCCGTCACATAATCCAGGAAATTCATCCCTGTCTTTTCTTTGAACAGTCGACTCAAATAGATCGGATGGATATAGAACACATTGGATAACGTCGTTAGGCTGACATCTTCCGCATAATGCTCATCGATGTGCCGCTGAATTCTATCGATCAGATGAACGGGCTTGGCCGACGGATCTTCTGCGCTCAACTCCTGCTTTATTCGGTCAAGGTAGTCCTCGATCATGTCTTTCATAACCGCAACATCGACGGTATGCAACAAGTCACGAATCGCCTTGAATAGCAGTTGATCTGCATTCGGACTGTTTTTGAAGCTATTGATGCTGTGAAGATGCTGGCTGACCAGGAAGAGAATTTGAATGTTGAACGCCTGAATTTCTTGAAGATTGTACTGATCTTGAATCATCATATCCATCGTGGAGCGGATAAGCGCTTGCACGCGCCCCCATTGTCCGGCCGCCGCCAGCAGATCCATTATTTCCGCAGCCAACTTCTCGTCGATTCGATAGTCGGTCTGCAACACCTGATCCACCTCGCGGTAATGTACGATCTTGCGATCGTCATGCAGCAGCGCATACTGAAGCGCCCGACCTGCTTCCAAATAAGCTTCTTTCAGATCAGCCCATCGCTGGCGGTGGGCGCTGATGCCCATCACGCCTTCGAGATGATGGCGTTCCAGGCTATCGGATAATGCCTTCAAATACCGATCAGTCATTCGCCTTCCCTCTTGCGCCGCCGGCATCCATACGCAGGAAATTTCGTAACGCTCGTTATTGAAAATCCAAACCTGACCCAGCCCGTTGGCCGCTTCGCTTGCAAGCCGATTCATCCATTCTTTGGCCGCCGTCGGGTCCGTTTGTTCATTGCCCAATCTCTGACACTGAATCCGGATCAAGCGGTACTCCTGGTCAAGCGGCAGCCCGGCAAGCTCGGCCTGTTCCTCCAAGTCGCTATACGCGTAGCCTTTGGCCAGATTGGTCAGCACTTGGTTAAGATGCGATTGTCTCAGATGTTGCCGACTGCGATTCTCCCGGCGTTCTTCGTCCAATTCCTTCTTCATACTTCCCAGCAGCTTCTTCAACTCTCCGAAGTTGACGGGTTTCGTAAGAAAGTCGCTGGCGCCGAAACGCATCGCCTGCCGTGCGTACTTAAATTCGCCATAGCCGCTCAGCATGATCGTGCGAACCACCGGGTACTCCGATTGAATAATTTCGATGAGCCGCAAGCCGTCCTGAACCGGCATTCGTATATCGCTAATGACAAGATCGACGGGCGCAGATTCCATATAGACAAGTGCTTGCGCTGCCGAGTTCGCCATGGCGGTCACTTCGTACCCCAACTCTTCCCAGTTGACGAATCGTGTCAATCCTTGGCATACGATTTCTTCGTCGTCCACGAGTAGAACTTTATAATTCATGCCTATCCCTCCCGCTCTCGTCGTTGTTCGGCAAAGCATCGTATTGCAAATTCGGCAGCTTCACTCGTACGATCGTGCCGCGCCCAAGCTCGCTGTCAATGGAAAGGCCGCTATCTTTTCCAAATAGCAGTTTTAATCTCTGATTGACATTGTAGAGCGCTATGCTGCTTTGAGGCGAGTGATCGGTTAGCAGCGTTGCCCTGATCGCCGCCAACTTGTCCGGCGCCATCCCCGATCCATTGTCCGCGATGACAATCGCAAGGACATCCCCAGATACCGTTCCCGTTATGTCGATCTGCGCATTCTCTCTCCGCTCATGGAAGGCATGGACAACGGCATTCTCGATCAACGGCTGAATACTCAAACGCGGAACCAAGACGGTATCCGTATGAAAATCGAAATTCATCGCAAGCATGATCGGATCGCGATGTCTGAAATTAATCACATCGATATACGTCTGCGCATGGGTTAATTCCCGTTCGAACGGTATGAGGTCTCCGCCCTTGTTCGTCGTCATTCGCATCAGCTTGCAGAAGTCGTCAATCATTCGCGTTGCCTTGCTTTCTCCGTCGGCCTCGTACAAGGCTTCCCAACGGATGATGTCGAGCGTGTTGTACAGGAAGTGGGGATTGATCTGCATCTGCAATACATTCAATTCCGCGTTCGCTTGATTCAACTCCAAGGTCTTCTGCTTGATCTCCGCGACATAGATTTGATCGATCAGCGTCCGTGTATGCTTCGCCATGCGAATGAACTGATCTCCCAATAACGAAATCTCGTCATGCCCGGATAACGTATAGCTGATATGGAATCCATTCTCCGGGAATGCCCCCATCGCTCTCATCAGCTTGGTTAACGGCTGCGAGATGCTTACCGTCGTCCAATACGCGACGATGATCGACAGAAGAATAAGAACGGCTACGATCGACAGACACAGATTCCGAATTCGGTATGCCGGCTGCAAGAGCTTGTTCTTATCTACCGTGTGCACGATCGACAAGTCAGTATAAGGAACCTGCTTGTAGACCGCGAATACCTTCATGCCTTTGATTTTCCCGTAGTAGAAGCCTTCCCTGTTGGCCGCAAGCAAGGATACGATGTCGCTGTCCGCCGTGAAGCTCGGCTCGGAGATGCTCGCATTGATGCCCCGGATGACCCCCTTGGATCCATACAGGAACGTATTCCCGCTGCCGTAGAACGCGTAAGACCGAAGCGCATCCGTAAGCACATTCGTCTTGATGTTCAACACAAGCACGCCAATGAACGTCTGCGATTCCATGTCATAGACGGCCTGAGTCATCGTGATCAGATCCGTAATTCCGTATCTCGACGTCTCGCTCTTGTAGACGAGATCGCTCTCTCCGCTTGTATCGAACCAGACAGGGTAGCCGTGCTGCGCCACCGCTTCCGTATAATATTCGCTTTGCCTGAATGACTCTGGTTCCCGGATATAGCCCCCGCTTCGCTCTCCGTAGGAATCGATCATCGTATATTGATCCGTCGGCGTCAGGATCAGCATGCTCGCGATCATGCCCGTATTCACCGCAATGGCGTTAAGCTTCTGACCGATGATCAGGCTATCGTCGGCGGAAGCGGATTGGATTGCGTCGATCGCCGCGCTGTCCGAGTAGAATTGCACGGCAGCGTTCTCGAAGGCACCCAGCTTGTCTGTCACCTGAACATTAATATTCTGAACAAACAGCGAGATAAACTTCTCCATGTTCTTCTCGATTTCATTGACATACTTGTTATAGGTGAAGAAGGTAATGAAGAGGGAAGGAATAATGATCAGCACAAAAAAAACGACCAGCAACCGTTGGAATATTCGTGTCGTTCGCAATCCTTTAATGACAATGGGGGACACTGCAAAAAAAAGCTTCTTAATTGCTCGGATCATCCTGCGCGCTCACCCGATTCTGGAGATTGACCAAGGGTGTGGCTGAGCATTCGGCGGACAGGGTACGGCGCCGCTGAACATTTTCAGACACGCCCTCGTTTTCCTTCATTATATAGGAGAGCAACAAGCATGAGGAAGAACTGTTCGTTCACAGTTCTTCCTCATGCTTATGTTGGAGCGTCGACTAGTTTTTCGACTTTTCGTTAAAGCTGTCCAGCAATTCCGATGACGCCAGCTTCCGGGCGGCCTCGAATTCTTTCGTCGGATCGGCGTTCGGATCGGTCAGCAGCTTCTGCACGGCGCGATCCACGTAGATTCCGAAGTCCGCCTTGCCGTAGAACTCAAGTCGACCGACTTCCGCGATCCCCTTCAACACTTGCGCATATTCTTCCGGGAGCTCTGCGTAATCGTTGATGTCCACATCATCCCGAAGCTGCACCATCGGATTGACGGAGCCCTTGCTGGCGCCATTCTTCAGCACCTTCTCCATCGTGCTCTTGGAGGACATGAACTTGATGTACTCCCACGCTGCATCCTTGTTGGCTTGAGACGATTTGGCGTTGATGACGAAGGAACCGCCTGCGACTGCCGTAGCGGAAGAGCCCGATGGACCTGCCGGCGGCAGCATCAATCCGATATCCTCCGGCTTCATACCGAGCGAGATCGCCCAACTGACCCAGTCTCCGGCGAACGGCATCATTCCGATCTTGCCCTGCGCGAATCGTTCGACCAGATCATTGAACTTCAAGGTCAGATCGGATTGCATAACTCTATTGGCGCGCAATTGCTTGTAGTATTCGGCGGCTTTGATAACGGCAGGATCGGTGAACGTCAATTCGATGGTGCCGTCGTCATTCTGCTTGGTGAGGTCGCCTCCGGCTTGCCATACGTAGTATTGGAAGAACCACTCCGTCCACTCTGCGGCCAATGTTGCGTATCCCGCGATCTGGGCGGACGAATCGTTAATCTGCTTGGCGACCTCCAGCGCTTCGTCCCACGTCTTCGGAAGCTCGGTCACATTGGCATTCGCGAACAATGACTTGTTATAGGCGAACAGCATCGGAGATATCGCCTGCGTTACCCCGTACACATTGCCGTTCAGCGAGCTGAACTCCACGTACTTCTTATCGAAGTGACTCCATTCGTCCCAATCTTCCACGTACTTGTTCAACGGCTCAAGAATCCCCGCCTTCATATACTTATCCATCATGGCCCAGGAAGGTATAACGAAGTCAGGTGCATTGCCTACCGCAACCGCCTGGTAAAATTCATTGCCCGGATCGCCTTCCTTGATTACCTTGTTGAGCGTAATGTACGGGTGGCCATCAAGAAACTCCTGTTCCAACTGCGCCTCGAAGTCGTCTTGTTCGCGACTTGTGACCCACAACGTAAGCGTGACCGGATCCTTCTGCGGGGATTCGCTTGCCGTCTCGGACGGACTGCTCGGGGTGCTTGCCTTGGGAGATGCGCTGCCCCTGTCAGCCCCCTTATCGTTGTTGCCGCCGCAAGCACTTACCATCAAAGCCAGAAGAACGACTGACAATACCGTCTGAATAGATTTTCTTTGTGCCATCTGCTTGACCTCCACTTTTTATTGATGTTTGCCAACCTGCGTTCACAAGGTCAGTGATTAAAGTGTAGACCAAATTATCGGAACGGCGTAGGATGCGAAATGAACCGAATGGTACTTAAATTCAACTTTATGATAGCGCCTTATTCCCGATTATTCATTAGCCTGCATCCCCCTTTCATTCGCGTGCAAAAAGTAAAAAGAACGCCTCTTCTGATTAAATCTGTGTGCTAGTGCAAGTGATGGCGCCTTGCTAACCTTATAAGAACACCCCCATCATCTGGAACGGAGGAACTCGTTACATGAAAGCATCCATGTCCATCCACAAGGAGCTCGTCCCAAATTATGCGATCAGAACCAAGCTGGCCCCTTGGGTATTGCTAGCCATTCCGATCGCATTGACCGCTTGGCTCCGTTACTGGCTCATCATCAAAGCCTTCTACATCTCCCTGTTTGACTACGACCCGATTCAATCTCCCGGAAGATTTATCGGATTCGACAATTACAGACGGATGTTCTCCACCCAATATTACTGGGAAGCCTGGGAGAACACCTTCATCTATCTGTTGCTCGGCTTGGTCATGACCTTCTTCATCCCGATTATACAAGCCTTGTTCCTCAATGAATTGTCGCGCCTCAAGCAAGCTTTCATGACCATGTATATTTTGCCGGCGCTTGTTCCCACCTCCGTGAACGTCATCGTATGGAAGTGGATCTGGCATCCCGATTACGGGGTAGCGAACCGCATCGTTAAATGGTTTGGCGGGCAACCGCAAGCCTGGCTGAGCGATCCGGCGCTGACGAAATTCTGTATCATCTTCCCCGGCGTCATCGGCGGCGGCATCAGCGTGCTCCTCTATCTCTCGGCGATTCAGGGCATATCCAGGGAAGTGGTGGAATCCGCCCATATGGACGGCTGTGTCGGCTGGAAGCGAATCCGTCATATCATTCTGCCGAGCATCCGATTCCTTATTCTTATTCAACTGGCGATGGCAATCATCTATACGATGCAGATCCTGGACGCTCCGTATATGTTCGCGTCCGGCGGTCCGAGCGGCGCATCGACTTCCATGGGAATCTACATCTTCAACACCTTCAAGCAAGATCTCAATTACGGACGGGGATCCGCTGCTTCCATAGTCATGTTGGTTGTCATCGCCTTGATGTCCATCGGCCAGATGCGAATGGATCGTACCGAGAAAGAGTAGAAGGAGGCCGTCATTCTCATGAAGCATATATCGAAGCGAGACTCGGATAAACGGCTTCGGATCGTCGCTTACATCGTAACCGTCGTCTTCGTTGCCCTGTTGTTCTACCCGTTGCTCTATACGGCCAGCTATTCGGCCAAGGACAATGTCAAAATCTACGATGTACCTCCCAACATTTTTCCGGATCGCGCACAAAGCCTGACCGTTGTCGTTGATTATTCCCAATTGGGCTCGATGCGAGGCGATGCTCTGCTTGACATCGCGATGCGCGATAATGCCGTCGTCATGTTCACCATCGGGTACGAGCTGCCGCGCGAGTCGATATTCGAGATCAAATTCTACGGCCTTAAAGACAATCAGATCATCTTCTATTCGAGAGCCCACAAGATGAAGCTGGACTTGATTCGCGACTTCGGCGTCTACAAGGGCGGTGTCGTAAAGTCCGAGACGCTGCTGCACAGCGATCGCTATGTGAGAGCGAACGAAGCTGTGGGCTACACATTCGACGACGAGGGACTCGGCGAGCCGCCGCAATTAGCGTCGTTAAACGGCAAGTACAGCCAGACGTTAAGCGCGTTGTTCCCCGAGAAGTATGAGATGATCGGCCAATTGACTGGTACCGGTGTGACAACCAAGGACAGTCTGTTGCTGGAGAGCTTCCTGTATTACCTGAAGATGCCTTCTTACGTGTATTCGCAAAATGACACCATTGCCCACTATGGCATTCTCGCCTTTATGACCAACACGGTCATCGTCATCGGATGGGCGATTGTGTCCCAGATTGTGCTTTGCTCCATCTCGGCGTTTGTCATCTCCCGATTGCTTGGTCGAAGAAGTGGACAAATTGTGTTGTTCTACTTCCTGGGCGCGATGATGATTCCGTTCGCTTCGATCATGCTGCCGCAGTTGATCATGTTCCGTGCGATGGGCTTCTACGATAACTATGCGGCGCTATTATTGCCCTTCTTCTTGCCATTCGGGTTCTTTGTCTATCTGTTCAAAGGCTTCTTCGATCGAATTCCAAACGATTACTTCGAAGCCGCAAGAATCGACGGGGCCGGCAACCTGTTCCAGTATACGAGAATTTGCATGCCGCTGTCCAAGCCCATCATCTCGCTGATTGCGCTGCAGACCTTCCTTAATAACTGGAATGACTTCTTCTGGGCATGGATGGTGACCGAAAAGCAAAGCCTGTGGACCTTGAATGTGGCACTGTACAACATGTCCATGAATGGAAATATGAAGCAGAACTTCATCCTCGGCATCTCCCTTGTGGCGATCATTCCCGTCTTCCTGGCGACCTTGCTCGCTTCGAAGCAATTAAAGCAAAGCATACTCTCATCTGGTGTGAAAGGATGATCTATTCATGGTAAAGAATGACGATTTGACGATCCACATCGATCTGCCCCGTCCATCCGAGTCAAGCACCGTCAGTGTGCTTGACTTCGGCGCCTCGACAGACCCGACATTCTGCAACCAGCAAGCGTTCCAGCAGGCGATCGCGCATTGCCGAGCAACGGGAGCTGCCCAGCTCCGTATTCCGCATGGTCTTTACTACTTCCATTCGGAGCCGCTGGGCACCGCCTTCCTTACCTTCGACGGACTGACCGATTTTACGGTGGACGGCTGCGGATCGGAGCTGCGCTTCGGCTATCCCGCCATGTACACGAAGATAGTAAACTGTGTGCGATTCCGGATTTGCAACCTTGTGCTGGACTGGAACTGGGAGGCGGCCCCGCTTGCGAGCGTCGGTGTTGTGACGAAGGTTGCTGCCGACGGCGCTCACTTCGACATGGATTTTCCGGCTTATTCCGAGATTCCCGAGCAATGGCGCATTCATATCGTCGGTCCCTTCGACCCGGTTCGCTATACGCCCGGTACGGCTGGCGGTATCGAATACCGCCCTTACAAGAATGAATTCACGCTGCCGAGCGTACAAACCGCCACAGACGAAGAGATGCGCAAGCTGGTGCGCGAGTTATCCAACATCATCTTGGGCATGGAGAAGATCGGACACAACACCATGCGGTTCTATGCTTCCAAGCCCGCCTGGGCAAGGGCGCGGATCAAGACGGGACAATGCTATAATCTGCGACACTACGAATACGACGCACCCGCCTTCTTCTTGTTCGACAGTAGCCATGTGTCCATTGAACATGTCACGCTATATTCCTGCCCGGGCAGCGGCTTCGTCGGCAATGGCGCCATCCATCACGTTCACCTCAATCACTGCAGGATTACGTTGCGTCCAGGGACGAACCGTCCGATCTCCACGACGGTGGATTGCTTCCACATCGCCAATTCCCAAGGCTACCTCATCATCGAGCATTGCGAATTCGGCTATGCGGGCGACGACTGCATTAACCTTCACGACAACACGGCAATGGGTGTCCTTGCCGTCGATGCGCATACGCTAACCGCCGTCCGCGTCAGGCAACAATCGCTGCTCTTCGAAGTCGGAGACACCATCGAGCTTCGTCATCCCGATCTATCTCCAACCGGCTTCGCTTCCGAGCTCACGTCGGTCCGCTACAATGAGCAGGACCACACCTGCACGCTTACCTTCGCGGATGCGCTGCCAAGCCCGCTGGACAACCAAACGGTTCTGTTCAACCGTCGCTTCTCTACGAATCACTTCATCATCCGCAACAATCGATTCACGCACAACCGGGCGCGCGGAATGTTGATTCACGGCTCTCACGGCATTGTATCGCACAACCTGTTCGAAAGCATTCAAGGAGCCGCGATTCAGATTGAATCCGGATGCGAATCCCGATGGTCGGAAGGCACCGGGGTGACGAATCTGGAGATCAGCCACAACATCTTCCGTAATTGCGATCTGAATGCATGGCAGATGGCGGTTATCTACATGGGAGTCTACCTGCCCGGCGGAAGGACGCCCTATCCGATCTTCAGCAAGATCGCCATCACGCATAATACCATTGTGAACAGCCCTCGCATGGCAATGTTCCTCTCCTCTTGCAAGGAGGTCCTTGTATCGGACAATGCGATCATCAACGCGAACCAGATGCCGTTGACGCGGAATCAGTACGGCTCCAGTCAGGAAGAGTCGCCGACCTATGACGAGGCTTACCACGGCGCCATCGGGTTGATGCATGCCTCCGACGTAAACATAACGCGCAACACATGCTTCTCCACCACGACGCAAGAGGAATCGGGCATCTATGCCGATCCGCTTACGACGCACCATATCGAGATTGTGCACAATACCGGGTTTTAGCAACGTTCGCCTCTTGATTCTGCGCCGGAATAAGCACGGCATGTTCCCTGCTTGTCCAAGCGACTGCCGCCCGCCGGAGGTGGAGGCAGTCGTTGTAATCGAGTAAGAGGGGGCGGCTAGCCCCTGTCCGTAGCCGTGACATATGGCGAGGCAACAGGGCCTTCCAGCCATTCCCTCTGTCGGAGACAGAGGGAAAAAAGAACCGACAGCGTATATGACTGTATGAGGGCAGTCAGCAACGCTGTCGGTTCTCTTATTTTAAGAAAGCGTTATGCCTTGTTACGTGAACTGGCAGCACAAACGTACACCATTCCGTACAGTGATAGCTCGCGTATCAGCATCCGCTCTCTTGAGCGCTATTTGCAAGCCTATGAGCGCGGCCAATTCGATGCATTAAAGCCTAAAGCACGTGAAAAGCGGGGGAGTTTGCACGATCTGGATCCGCAAATCTTGTCCATGGCCCTTGCACTACGGCACGAACTGCCAAGCCGCAGTGTAGAGACCATTATTCGTATGCTTGAAATAGACACGAGCAATCCACTTCTTCCCGGGATCCTTAAGCCCCGGACCCTTGCTCGTTACTTTCAAGAACAAGGAGTGAGCAAGAGGGATTTGGCACGTCAGGCCAACGCTACAAAGGTGTTTAAACATTTTGAACACGACGAGTCAAACGATTGTTGGCAGGCAGATACGCAGCATACGACTGCAATTTCGGATCCCGCTGATCCGGACAAGCGCCGAAAGGTATACCTGATTGCCATTATAGATGACCATAGTCGGCGGATTATGCATGCCGAGTTCCAACCGATACAGCAGTTCGCGTGCCCCACGATCTGAGTAAACAACGCCAAATTCCTGCTCGATCCATTTTCGGATGATCGGTGAAGTCCAATTCATCTTGGCGGGGAAGCCGACATCGGCAGGCGTCTGGTTGATAACGGTTTGATAGACTTGCTGTTCCTGTTCGGGTGTCAACTGTCGCGGACGCCCTGGAGAGTATCCGAGTGCCAAACCATCAATACCGCTTTCGCGATAAGAATTGATGTAGTTATAGACAGTAGATAGCGAACGTCCAGTGAGCTTACTGATGTCCTTGTTGGAAACGTTATGCAGATGCATCAGAATGGCTTGATACCGCTCATGCATTCTCAAATCTTTATTTGCTTTCATTGCCGCTTTAGTGGCCCTAATCTCGGGATTGCTCATGTCATCTTGTAGGAGTTCTGGCAGTTTCACTCATAGTACCTCGAATCAACATGGATTTGAGTGTACTATACCAAGGTTTGGCCGTAGATGTCCAGAAAATTATCCCAATTGTTTATTACCGAATATATAGCAAACAAAAAGAGTGCCCTGCTATAGCAGAAACACCCTTTTTGGATTCAACCATGTTTATACCTGGTATTCATCGTGGGTTGCCAAACATTCATTATCGTTCCAACATCCCCATCAGAATCGTGACCGCTTCCGCTCTGGTCGCATGGGCTGCAGGATTGAATCGGTTCCCTCCATAGCCGACCATGAGATCAAGCTCTCTTAGCTTCGCTATCGCGCCCTTCGACCATGACGGGATGCTCTCGTCATCCGCAAACCCAGTCGTGTCGGACGCTTTGATGTCCAACTTTAACGCCGCGGCGATCATGACTGCCATCTCGGAGCGGGTGATCTGCGCTTCCGGCCGGAAAGTACCGTCCTCATAACCGCTGATCATTCCTGCCTGCACCGCTTGCTGAACAGCTTTCCGTGCCCATGACGGAATCTTCGCGGCATCCGTGAACGTTAAAGCTGATCCTTCTCCCGTCAGTTTAAGCGCACTCGTCAGCATCACCGCAAACTCTGCGCGTGTCACGGTGTCATTCGGTCTGAACGTTCCGTCCGGATACCCGCTCACGATGCCTTCGCTTACCGCATGTTCGATGACATCTTCGGCCCAGTGTCCGGCGATGTCGCTGAATACAGCAGGCTTCGGTTCATCGTCAGATTGGCTAACCGCGAGAACCGCAAACTTCGTAAAGTGATCCACTTCGGCAGTTATAAAATTGCCATCTACGACGCCGCCAACTTCAATCCATACTTTCTTTGCTTCGTCATAGTAGAAGATGGAGGGGTGCTCATCGCCGCTTAATTTGGTTTGGTTGAAAGCAAACGTAAGCTTCACCGGTTTCTTGAAGTTCTCCTTGAAGTTCTTCAGAATTTCGAAGACATCGCTCAGCAGCACTTCTTTGTCCGATAGCAGACTTTGCGTGTCCAGCCATTTTTCAATCGTTAGTTTCAAATCTTCATTGGCGACATCAGCGGGAATTTCAATCGTAATTTTATCGCCGTCCAGGCTAACTTCACCCGGTTCGCCCGCAGGAAGCGTTAGTTCACCATTGTCAGAAATCACTTTGCTGTCGTCAGGCGCTATTGGGCCGCTACCGCCATCACCATCGCTGCCGCCACTGCTACCGCCGGTGGCTGCTGTCCACTTCGCGTACAACGTAGTGTCTCCTGTCACCGTATCCGCACTAAAGTTCCACAGCGTATCGTGGCTTGCTTCCTTATACCAACCTTCGAACGTATAGCCGGCCTTCGTCGGGGTTACAGGCTCAGTGATCGTTGCTCCTTCACTTATACCCGTGAGATCAGCTACGCTGCTGCCTCCATCCGCATCGAAGCTTACCGTATACGTCGCCGCCGGTATCGCCTCCCACTTCGCGTACAACGTAGTGTCTCCTGTCACCGTGTCCGCACTAAAGTTCCACAGCGTATCGTGGCTTGCTTCCTTATACCAACCTTCGAACGTATAGCCGGCCTTCGTCGGGGTTACAGGCTCAGTGATCGTTGCTCCTTCACTTACACCCGTGAGATCAGCTACGCTGCTGCCTCCATCCGCATCGAAGCTTACCGTATACGTCGCCGCCAGTATCGCCTCCCACTTCGCGTACAACGTAGTGTCTCCTGTCACCGTGTCCGCACTAAAGTTCCACAGCGTATCGTGGCTTGCTTCCTTATACCAACCTTCGAACGTATAGCCGGCCTTCGTCGGGGT
>Ga0222429_100061_pt1 | contig 214327 bp, 155 predicted proteins | sample 1B50Ametagenome_FD_182475 | JGI IMG/M metagenome (GOLD analysis project Ga0222429, IMG submission 182475) | Enriched microbial communities from leaf-cutter ant dump, University of Wisconsin, Madison, United States - 1B50A (version 2) | ecosystem: Environmental > Terrestrial > Nest > Insects... | reverse complement strand
CGAATAAGCCCCGCGTATACCCGTTTCAGGCAATATCGCATCCACCTGGATGGCAAATTCATGGTGGGGGCCGAACCAGTCGGGATCCCGCATCTGATAGAAATGCGCCATGACGTAATCGCTGCCGGCCGCAAGCGGCTTGGGCAAAATACTTTCCACCGCCTGGCGGGACGTGCGGTACACGATGGTCAGAATCGCGGTGTCACGGAACCGGATCGGGAACTTGGGGACGAGTGGCGCGCCCAGCGGGGTGGAGAAGGAACCGCTCATTTGCTCGTTCATTTGCCCGTTGATCCGCTCGTTGATTCGCTCGCTCATCGGCCCATCCACCCCCCGTCCACCACGACCACCTGGCCGTGCATATAGTCGGAAGCGGGGGACGCCAGGAAGAGGCAGGCGCCGTCAATATCGCTGGACTTGCCCCACTGACCGGCCGGGATGCGGGCCATCAGGTCACGGCTGCGCGCGGGATCGCGGAAGAGTCCGGCATTCTGATCGGTGTCCATATAGCCGGGAGCAATGGCATTCACATTGATGCCGTGAGCCGCCCATTCATTGGCGAGCGCCTTGGTCAAGCCAAGGACGCCGTGCCGGCTGGCGCTGTAAGCCGGTACGGTGAGCCCGCCCTGGAAACCGAGCACCGAGGCAATGGTGATGATTTTCCCGCCGCCTTGCTGCAGCATCACTTTCCCTGCGGCTTGGGACAGTTCGAACACGGAGCGAAGATTTACGGCCATCACCTCATCCCACTGCGCCATCGTCCAATCGACGGCCGGCTTGCGGTAGAAAGTGCCGGCATTGTTCACGAGAATATCCAGTTGGCCCCATTCGGCGAGGACGGCATCGATCGCCTGCGCAATGCCCTGGGTAGAGGTCTGATCGCAAACGACGGCGATGCTGCGGCATCCATGCGCATGGAGCAGGTCGCAGGTCGGCTGCAAATTGGGCTGTCTGCCGACCAGACATACGTGGGCGCCGGCCCGGCCCAAAGCCAGGGCCATCGATTGCCCCAAGCCCCGGCTCGCGCCGGTGACGACGGCTGTTTTGCCTGCCACGCCGAACATCTGCTTCAAGTAGACCGTATCCATGGCGATTCCCCCTTACGCTTCAAGTTTGACTTCAGGTTTGGCTTCGCCTTCAGGCTAGGCCCTTGTCCACGCCCTTGTCATAGAAAATGATCGTCGAACGGGTAGAAGGGCCGCCGGATGTTGCGGTAAGTCAGTTCCCGCAAATTGGCTGTGCTGCTGCCCGGCGTATCGAGAATGAACATGCGATTCGATACGGAGGCGTAGCATGATTTGAATTGCAAAGCAGACTTCACCAGCACCAGGTCGGCCGCCTTCGGCTCCAGCCCCATGCTGCGATACATGGCGGGATCGACCGTATAGGTCGGATTCTCCATCAGCAAGAGGGAGATCTTGCCGATCTCGAGGACCAGACATTTCCCCATGTTGCCTTGCAGGTCCGCCTGGAATCCCGTCCCGAATGTAAAGCGGCCCGTCCCGATCCTGCTGACGATTCCTTCGACGGCAATCGGCTGCCCGTAGCGTTTCTCCAGGTAGTAACCTACCTGCAATGTCACCTTGCTGCCGATGCCGGCCGCTATCCCCGCCGCCACCGCCCCGGGATCCACCATGCACAGCAAGCAGTTCAGCCGCGCCTGTGCGCCCAGTTCAAGCAGCGCCTTCAGCACCGCATTGCTGTCTCCCGGCGAGCCGGCGCCGGTGGCATCTGCGGAATCGGAAATAATGAGCGGCTCGTGCGGTTTGTTGCTGCTTTGGGCTTCCAGCGCCTTGCTTACGACCTCTTGAACCGTGTAGCGCTTCACCTCGAACGCGCTGCGCCATTCCCAAGCCAGGCGGGCCAAGCGATCCGCCTCCTGCTGCGCCTTGGCGGCGTCCTCATGGACGACAACGGCGGCAAAGCCAAGCTCCTCAATGTCCAGCCAGGGCTGCACCGGGAACAGCGACGTAACGATGGAATTCCCTGCACGCTCGCCGTTGTCGGCCTCCGCAAACAAGCGATGCATCGGGCCGCTGTCGGTTTGCATATTTTCCGCGGGGACAATCATCGGCACTTTGGCTAAAGCAACGGTCATCCGCTTCCGCTCCCGAATGAGGGTGAACAGCAGCCGGGCCGCCTTATAACCCGTTTCAAAGTAATCCACGTGCGGATAGGTGCGGTAGCCGATGAGGCCGTTGATCTGGCTGACCATTTTGCGGGTGACGTTGGCATGGGAATCCAGGGTGATCACGATCGGGATCGCGGGCCCTACGACCTCGCGGACAGCCGTCAGAATCTCGCCTTCGGCATCGTCCGCATCCTCGGCCGTCATCGCGCCGTGCAGGACGAGCAGCACGCCGTCCATTCCTTCGCCGACCGCTCGTATTTGCGCGATGAGATTAGCTTTTAGTTGATGAAACGAAGCGGCTTCCAGCCTCCCGGCGGATACGGCTTGGGTGAACAGCGTGGGCACAAGCGCTGCGCCTGTTTCCTGCGCCGCATGAAAGAAGCCGCCGATTTCTCTTTTGGCACCGATTAGTTGGCGGACGTCCTCCCCCTCCAAGTAGACCAGGTCCTTGAAATATTTCATCGTGCTCGTGGCCGGGCTGAACGTATTGCTTTCTTGCATAATCCCGCCGATCAGAATTCTCATGTGGGTCTTGGTCATCGGCCGGTTATCCCTCCCATCCATCTACAAACGATAAGAGAAGCTGTCGCAAACCATTTCTCCCTCGATGAGGGTTAAGGTGAGGGCATGATTGCACGCCTCCAGCCCGTCCTGCTCCAGGACGACCCGCGTTTCCTGCCGTCCATCGAGCTGCACGGTGAATTCCCCGATCCGGTTCCCGTCAAGTTCCGCCCGGACGCGTCCGTGTTTGACCGCAGGCATCCATACTTTGAATGCGGTGCCGCGAAAATTCCATTTGACGACCGACGCCGTTTCTTCGACAAACCCTTTGCGGTTCGTGGACAGGTAGCCGAATCCATGGCGGTAATAATCGGCTTGCTCCATGATCCACTTGCTTGGGCATTGGGCGGGTCCGGCCAACCCTTCCGTCGGCAGCAGGTCAACCCAGTGCTCGACCTCATCGCCTTCCACCGCGAAATGATCCGACTCCAGAATCGTCCCTTGCTCGGCAGCCAGACCGATGCGTCCCGGCATCGCAGCAATATCCAATTCCCAAGCCACGCCATTGATACTTACGGTGCATTTCTCCAGCTCCTGGATGATGCGGATGTCAAATGCCTCCCGGGGCGCGAACGCCCCCGGGTGCTGGGCCGGATGGCGCTGCTCGGGGTTATCCGAATGGCTCGAATACGCTGGCAGCCCTGACTGCCCCTGATGCTCTGAATTCTCCTGCCGCCCCGACTGCGCCGAATAACTCGCTTCCTCCCTGCTGCACCCGGCGAGCACCTTTACCTCTCCGTTCGCACCGACCTGCTGCACCTCATACCCGGCTTCGCTCACCTGCAACCTGACGCATGAAGTGAACATGCGCTCATGAGGGTGACTCTGCGCCCAATAGGGCATTTCTATCGCGCCTACCGGCGCCGTCCATCCCCAGAGGAGCGAGAAGGACGGCTGCGCCGTCAGCTTAGCCACCAGTCGGAAGGTCGTGTATCCTTTGCGAATAAAGCTGGCGGCCACGTTGTTGTTGGCGGACAGGACAAACCGGTCTTCCCAGGTTTGCGGCCAAGGACGCGAAGCGAGATTGATCGTACCGCGATTCAGGCTGTTCTTGGCCGGGTACATCGCCCACAACCGCTCACCGTCCACCACCTGTCCGGAGAAGGTTTGTCCCCAGATCCCGTACCTCTCGGATTCCAAAGGGACGGAATGCCAGCCCGAGCCTTCCTGCAGCAAGGTCCAGGCTTCTTCAAGGTGAGCGTCCTCCAGCTTCGCCTTGAATATCGCCTGATAGGTGCGGTTGCTTCCGACGGAGGTAGCCGGGGCATACACGTATCCGTCATGCGCAAAGGCCGGGTAAAATTCGAGCGGTGCAGGCAAGTACGTTTTGCTTTGCGGATACAGCAAAAATTGCTGTTTGCCGTAAGGCCCCTCCGGACGTTCCGCCGTCAAGGCCACCAGCGCCCAGGAGCCGCCTTGATTGGAGGGCGTGCTCATCATGGCCAGCACCAGCCAGTCGTTGCTTCGCCGGAACAACGTGGTGGCATAGGTCCGTTTATAGATACCGTGAACCAGCGGGTCTGTTGCTTCGTTCTTGAGCGGGTGCGGGTGCCGCATGAACGGCCCTTCCGGACGCTTGGCCCAGGCATAGGCGAAGCCTCCTCGGTCTGAAATCAAGGAACCCCAACCATACACCAGGTGATAGATTTCTCCGTCATAGACGACGGAAGCATCTGTCGCGCCCAGGGCGTCGCCCTCCGTATGATAGGGCTCAGCCAAGCCTTTGCCGTCGAAGATCGGGCCGATGTCCTCCCAGGTCTGCCCGCGGTCCGTCGATCGCAGCAACGTAATACTGCCGATGGGGACATAGCCTTTGGCATACAAACTGACGTAAATATACCAATGCCCCGATACCGGGTCGATGAACAGAAAGCCGTTCACCGGCCACTCCCATAACCCTTTGCCCACAAACAAGGGATTGCGCTCATGGCGCACAAAAGCATCAAAGGAGCAATCCCCGATCAGAGGATGCGAGAACCATAAATCTTTCTGACTGCTTGCCGCGAAATTCATGACGTATTCCTTCCCTTCTGCCCGACGAGCGTGGCGCACCCTCTTTGATATTGGCTGTATTCCAGATTATTGTTGCTTAAAATGCACCCTGTCCCGATTAGGACGCAGTTCCCCGGTTTGACTGGGTAATTCGGCACCGGGAGCCCATGCGGGACGTCGTTACCCGGGTTTGGGAGACTGTCGAATGATAGTGGATCGGGCCAAACAACCTGTGCAGGCAGCGTAACGGAACCCAGAAGCCTTAATCGACAATAAAGGGTGTTTTGGAAAAGCTAACGGAACGGTAAGCCTTTATCAGCGACAAACGCTGCAAAAATTACTGTAAAACCGCAGAATAAAGGCTCTGTGTTCCATTGGAATCCAGAGCAGAGCCCTCTTCATCGAATAAAGGCGCTGTGTTCCGTTGCGATGGATGGCTATGCGAAAGAGCGATGCTTCGTGCGGAATGCATGCTGTTATCCATTAATCGACGGTCTCTTTGGTTGGGTAATTCGACGTCGGGAGTCCTCGCGGGACGCAGTTACCCGGTTGGGTTGGGTAATTCGGCGCTTGGAGCCCTCGCGGGACGCAGTTACCCGGTTTGGTTGGGTAATCTCGGAATCGTGTTGCCGGACATCGTTCCAACAAATCATGCCGTTCCAGCTCAGCGCTCCGGCGAAACCCCTTGCTCCCCCGTCACGTTTGATTCGATCATCGCGCCATCGTCCCGAAACACGCGGATCGAGCCTTCCGCGAAGTCGCAGTCCACGCGATCGAAACCGAAGCTGCCGCTCACGGTAAACGACGCGCCATTGGCCGTGCGAACTGCGGTCACGACGATGTCTGCAACCGTACCGGCTTGACGTAAGCCTCTATCGGGTACGAGCAGCGCTGCCAAAGTGAACCGCCCGCTGCTGGCGTCCGCAGCCAGCGCGAGATGATGGCTCAGCAGTGTTTCACCATCCATATAGGTGCCGATCTTGGCCATCAGCGGCTGATCTGCGACGATGGCGGCGTGCAACCCGGCTTTGGCAGCGCGCGCCTCGTACCTGTGGACGGCAGCATCCGATCTGCAATCCGCAGCTTCTCCCGCAGTCTCTCCCCCATCTCCTCCAGCATCTTCTCCAGCAGCTTCCCCCGCATCTTCTCTCGCATTCCATGCGCCGGGCAACACACGACTCGCTTCCCTGTATGCCCCCTTGCTGTGCAGATGCCACTGCAGCTCTGACACGTCAGACTCGACTTCGTCCAGCAGCAGCACATAACGCGTTCGGACAAACAGCAGCGTGCGATTGTACGTACGCAGCTCCTTGTACGAGCCCGACAGATCAGCCTGCAGCAGCTCGTAGCCGTCGCCGCTCACAAGCGAACGGATAACGACCGCTCTCGCGGCATCCTCGTAGGTCTGGTTGCGGCCCGCTGCCGTAATGACGTTATGGTACTGCGAATCCAGCAGGGCAGTGTGGAACGGATTGCTGTAAGCAATCATGCCGGGCTCGGAGACAAGCGACTCGCCATACGCTTCGAGCAGAAATTGGCCTTTGTCGAAATGAGTGTGATTGAACGTTTGCGCACCGCCCTCGAAAAACACCAGCCAATCGCCGACACCGGTGCCGGACCGCCACAAAATGCGATCCGATTCAGTGAACCTGCGCGTCTGCTCAAGCGACGACGGCGGCGCTTCGCGTTCCTGTGCGAGCAGCAAAGCAAGCAGCCCGTTCGTCGTGAACTGGCCCGTATTCTTCGGCTCGCCGAAGAAGGGGCTGCCCGGCTCGTGTGCGCCGGCATACAGGTCATGCCATAGCCGCAGTCCTCCGTCGATATCGAAATAACGGGCAAAAAACAACAGCGGCGGCCCCATGAAACGGAAGTCTTCATTGCGGCTGTCGCTGATCGGCAGAAAGCGCAGCCCTTCATGCGACAGTGACCGCATATGCAACATGTACTGCATCGTTTGGCCGAACGCTGCATGTACGAGATCTTGCGGCTCGCAGCCTCTGTGACCGGCAATGACAAGCAGCGCCTCAATGGCATAATGCGTCGTATATTCCCAATACACGAACCCCTCGCTCGTGCTGCCGTCCTGCATGTAATAGGCGGGCATCATCCGCTGCAGCAGCCAGCCGCTCCACCGCTCGAAGATCTCCTCCGCCTGCGGATGCGTCCGTTTCGCAGCCAGAGCGGCGTAAAGCAGTCCAAGGGCGAAGACGACACCCGTGTTGCTTTTTAATTTAAGCAAATGTTCACTGTTCTGGCGCAAAAATGCGTCAATCCAGACGACGCCCTTCTCGAACAATGCGTCTTCTACTTCCTGCCGCTCCGCCTCGGAGAGCAGGCCATATATGAAATCGTAACAAAGCGCCACCGCTTGCGACGTATGCGATTCAATGAACGGGTGCCGATAGCCGCGCAAGCCGACAGGAATACGCGCGACCGGCCCCGCTGCCCAATGCTTGATGCGCGCCGTGGCGAGCAGCGCGCGGCGCGCGGCCAGCCCGAACCTTTTGTCCCCGGTAACGGCATAGGCGAAGGACGTATAGACGAGCGTACTGTACATTCGCCGTGTCTCGCCGTTGGGCGACGATGCGCGCTCGATGCCTTGCTTGCCCCAATCGACCGGCATATACGTGCCAACATAATCTTCCGGGCGATAGCCGAGATTGTCCTCCACCTCAGCGATCATCTCCGCAAACATCCGTCCCTTGATCCCTTGCCGCACTTGCTCCCGCAGCGCCCGCAAGCTGTCAGGGCCAAACAGAAAACCGACCGGGAGGAGCGGCTCCCCGGCCGCCGATGCCGACGCCGCGGCATCCGTCCGGAGATCACAGACGTCGGGCGCAGCGATATCATCGCACCCGTACACTTCGTGCGACATCGCCGGATCGGCACCTTCGGCCTCCGCGATCAGCCAGAAAAGGCATGCATTGATTTTGCGCTCCGCTTCGCCGGCCTGCCATGCGGCACAAGAAGTCAGTTCGACGGTAACTTGCTCCAGCAGACGGCCTCGAACAGGCACGCGCAGCTCTTCATAATCGCCGCAGCCTTGCTGACGATCGACGGCTCGCCATTCCTTGCCGTCAATCCGCAGGATAAGGCTGAACGCGCCGAGGTCGTCGACAGCCACGGCGGCCAGCAGCGCCTGAATGCCGTCGATCGGCAGAGCGTATCGCTTCGAACGGGCGACGACCGGCTGCGGGCTTTCAGCCCCGGGAACGACACTGAGCTCGGCATACAGATAGGCGGGTTTGAACGTGCCACCGGTATGCGTCGGCGTCCATTCCGCGATATCCCAAAAGCCTGGATGCGTGAAATTTTCGAAGAAGCTCTCGCCGGCGTTTGCCGGAACAAGCGCCGCTTGTTCCAGCCATTGCGGCGTGCCGACAGTGAGCACCGTGCCGGCAAAGCCGGCATCTCCCGCCGTGAGCGTCAGTTGTTGCGGCATCCCTATCTCGCCGGGATTGCCGAACGGCTTGAACAAGCTGCGCGGAATCTGAAGCCTGTGTTCCCCGACCCATTCGATGACAAACGAGGCCCGATAGCCGGACGAACGGTCCGCGCTGGTGAGCACCGCCTCGACGGCAAGCATGGAAGCGGCATCCGCGCAGATCGGAATGGCCAGCGCATGAGGCTGTCCCGGACAGGAGACGAGCGGCAATTCGAGCTGGCGTTGCTTCCCGGTATGCCACGTAATCATGGTTGAAGTCATCTCAATGCTCCTTCGTTGCTGGCGTGCAGCAAGCATCCCTTTCGTTGTTGCTCTTTCATTGCCGCTACGCGTCGCTCTTCGTCCAATCATAGTCGCTGGCCGCCAGGCGTTCTGCATATTTCGGCGATACCATGATCGGCTTGCCTGTCTGGCACAGCAATTCCCTGCCGTCCGTCAGCCCGCAATTTCTCGGCTCCAATAGGTCAATCAGCCGCAGGCGCCACTTCAACAATTCTTCTTGGCAATCCGCGCGATCGGACAAGTCATGGCATTCCCCGGGATCGTCTTGCAGATTGAACAGTTGCTCCGTGCCCAGTCTGGGGAACCAAATATACTTGTGCCGCCCGTCCGTCAAATATTGCATTTCTTGCTCCATGGAATAGCAAGGGCTGTGCTCCCCATGGACGAATTCCCGCCATCCCGTACGATCGCCGCGAATCAAGCCGTACAGACTTGCCCCGTCAACCGTGTTCGGAATATCCAGGCCCAGGACGTCCAGAACCGTGGGCATAATATCCTGCAATTGCACCGGTTCCTCCACCACATCCCGCTTGCCGCTCCTCATGGATTTGGGCAACCGGACAAGCAAGGGAATATGCGCGGAGCCCTCGTAGGCGTAAGTCTTTCTCCACAGATTATGATCGCCGAGCATATCACCGTGATCCGAGGTGAAGATGACCAGGGTCTCGTCCAGCAGCCCGTTCCTGCTCATGTGATACAGCAACCGTCCGATCTGATGATCGACGTGCGTGATGCATCCGTAATACCCTGCCCGTGCCCGGCGAATCTCTTCATCGCTGCGCACGCCCCGCCACGCTTCGGGATGAGCGGCGTCGGCCGGCACGTCGTGCATCTTCGCCCAGTCTCCGACAGAGGGCTTCGGCAATTGCTTGTCCCGCCAGTACATATCGAAATAATAAGCCGGAGGATCGTAGGGCGAATGTGGACGGACAAACGAAGTCTTTAAAAAAAAGGGCTTGCTCGGATCCCGCTGATTCAGGCAACGAATCGATTCGTTCACCGTCCAATTCGTGGGATGCAAATATTCCGGCGCATGATACGGTCTGGACATCCATGAGCTGTAGCGGATGCCGTGATCCGCAGGGCCGTAGTCACCTGTTTTGTTGGCGTTGAACCATTGCTTGTAGCCGGAATCCCAATCTTTGGCGGCCATATCGCTCTCATCGTCCAGAACGATGTGGTGAAAGCCGTTTAAGGCGTGTCGCGGGTGGAAGCTCGTAATGCCCACCGCTTGCGCATGATATCCGGCTTGCGCCAACTCGCCCGGCATCGTATGGGCGAACCCGGTTCCCATCGGAGGCTGTCCGGGGCCCATACCCAATATTCCGGTGTTCCAAGGGTTCATTCCCGTCAGGAGCGAGGCTCTGGCGGGAATGCAGGAAGGACACGGCGTATAGGCGTTGGTGAACCGCGTGCCCTCCGCAGCCAACCAGTCCAGGTTCGGCGTTTCGATCACGCCTCCGCCTATCGAGCCAAGCGTGTCCCAGCGCTGCTGGTCCGTCATGATGAACAACACATTCGGTTTCTTCATTTTCCAACCCTCCGATTTTCAATCGTCAATGCCATAAGTTCGCATCTTCCATAACCATAAGCCTTAATCCCTGCATACTTAAACCGCAATTTCGCAGCAGGGCACCCCGCGGGTCAGAATCGGGGCGGAATCGGGACGGTCACTTTCTGCCGTCACTGTCCTCACGCCAGATTGAGCCGGTTTCTCCGCCGCATGCCCGGTAATCTTACTCACTGATGGGACATGTCAGGTATTGGCGGTTTCAGAGCCGGATCAATTCTTGTAGACTGAGGAGTATAGCCCCTCAGAATCAGATTGGGATATCCAAGGAGTTGACGGCCGATCGGACAACCAACGGACGGGAAATGCCGGTGGGCAAAGGGGCAAAGTTGTTTTCCAATCAATAGCAAGGAAAAGCAGGATGCAGGGAGATGGGCGGGTTTGATAAATATCGTGTTGGCAGGCATCGGCGGCTACGGTGCAGGGTATGTGCAGGAATTACTGAAGGGGGAGGGCGCGCATCCGTACAGGCTGGCGGGAACCGTGGATCCTTATCCCGACAACAGCCCGTTTGTGAAAGATTTGGCCGAGCGCAATATTCCCAATTACAAGTCGTTGGACAAGTTCTATGCGTCCTCTCACGCCGATCTGGCGATTATTTCTTCACCGATTCAATTCCACTGCGAGCAAACTTGCCTGGCGTTGTCCCACGGCAGCCACGTATTGCTGGAGAAGCCGCTGTCCGCCAGCGTGGAGGACGCCTGCCGGATGATCCGGACGCGGGACCAGGCGGGCAAGCTCGTCGCGGTCGGCTATCAATGGTGCTACAGCAGCGGTATCCTGGCGCTCAAGCGGGATATTGCCGCCGGGCGGTTCGGACGGCCGAAGCGGTTCAAAACATTGGTGCTGTGGCCCAGATCGGACCTGTATTACGCCAGGGGCTGGGCAGGGAAGCAGCGTGACGGCCGGGGGAATCTGATTCTCGACAGTGTGGCGAACAATGCGACTGCGCACTATATTCATAATATGTTCTACGTGCTTGGCCGCAACGTGGATGAGAGCGCACGCCCTGCCCGCGTCACGGCGGAGCTGTATCGCGCCAATCCGATCGAAAACTACGACACGGCGGCGATGAGCGTCCATACGGAAGACGGCGTCGAACTGCTGTATTGGGGCACGCATGCCGTCAGGAATTCGGTTGGCCCGTTGTTCTGTTACGAATTTGAGAATGCCGATATCACGTATAACGGCAACGAACATAACGGCCTGATCGTGGCGAAGCTCCACGACGGTGAGACGATCGTGTACGAGAATCCGAATTTGCACAATGTCAAGCTGCAAGCGGTCATCGCCGCCGTATGCGGGGAAGGCGGCATCGCTTGCGGGCTGGAAGCGGCGTTGTCGCACACGCGCTGCATCGACGCCATGCAGCGATCGATGCCTGAGATCGGCGTGTTTCCGGAGGAGATCGTCAGACGAGGCGCCGTCCTGTCGAATGGCGAGACCGGAAATTATGTGGAAGGGCTGGGTGACCAGTTGCGGCAATGCTACGAGCAAGGGACGCTGCCTGCCGAAGCGGGCTTCGCTTGGGCGAAGACAGGCCGGGAAATCCGGCTGGACTAAGTCATCGCCGCAGGAGAAAAATGCAAGGGGGAACAGAGGGGCATGATTTCGGTGAAGAAACAGAAGCTCGGGACATCGCAGACTGCGTTGATCTTTTCGAAACGACTCCTGAAATATTCGGGTTTGTTTGCCGTTCTGTTCATTGTCATGTTCTTGCTGTATGTCAAGTCTTACGATGTGGCCAAGCAGCTGGTGCTCGATCGGAATATGGCAAAATTGCGCGAAGGTGTCACAGCGTTGGAATCCCAGGTGTTCCGGGCACAGGAAATCGCGGCACTGGTGCGCGAGGAAGACGCCTTTCAACAGTTGTTTTTTCTGAATGGCCCGCCTTCGGCGGAGCATTATATTTATCTGATCAAGCTGCGCAGCAAGCTCTCCAAGCTCACCGTAACCCAAGATTTATTCGCCAATTCCTATATTCTGTTCAAGAACAATCCGGTATTCGTCTCCAACTTTATCGCCTCGGATCAATATGAGGATGCCTACCAGCGATATTATCACTATGCGGACACCGATTTTCAGCAGTGGCAGGAAACGGTGTTCGACGATCCCTACTTCATGAAACTGCTCCCTGTTCGGCAAGTGTATTCCGCCTACTACGAGCCGCGCAACTTCGAAGGCATGACCTTGCTGTTGAACAATTCATACTACACGTCTCTGGTTCAGAAAAGTGTGTTTGCAGTCGATTTCGACAAACAGAAGATTATGAAGCTGCTGCTGTATGAGGATCAATTAAGCGATCACTTCATATCGGTCCGAACAGCGGATCAGACCTTGCTGACGCATAATTACCCTGCCGGTCAGTCCGCAGCGCCGCTGACGCATATGGAGGAAGTATCTCTTGCTGCCGGAACCTATGTAACGTTGCAGCAGCACAGCAAGGTGCTCGGACTGGATATCGCGATCGGCGTGCCGCAACAAGTATTCAAGCAGCACGTTCATTCCTTGTTAAGGATAATCTGGATTATCCTATGGGCAGGCGGGTCGGCGATTGTGCTGCTGCTGTTATATTTCACGCTGCGGGAGACGGCCTGGTTGAAGAAGCTGCTGGAGACAATGCCGCGGTTCGTTATGCCCAAGATCATGGTTAAAGATGAGTTCAAGTACCTCAACGATGCGCTGCGAGCCATCAGCACGCACCAGGAACAGCAGCATGACAAGATCAAACAGCTGAACGATTCGATCAAATCTTCGTTGATCAAAAATCTGCTGACGATCGGCGTCTATACCCGGCAAGAGCGCGAGGAAGTGCGCAACCTCTATGGAACCAATGCCGGGGGAAGCCATTTCGATTGCTATTGTGTGGTCAAAGCACAATATCGCATGTTCGAGATGAAGCGAATCGGCAAACAAGACGGACAACTGATTCATCAAGCGATCGGATGGGATATCGAGCGGGCATTTCGAACGACGCTCGCACTTGAGCTCGAGGCCGTCACCTTTCATTCGGATGAACGGATATTCATCCTGTTTCTCCATCCGGAACAAGTGGAACAGCAGATGGCAGAAATCCGGGACAAGCTGCTGGGAATTGTGCGGATGATGAGCGGACACGAGACACTGCCGGTTAAAGTAAAGATCGGCATCAGCAGCGTGATGAACGAGTTGTCGCATGCCAGAACGGCGTACCAGCAAGCCAACTATGCCCTCCTTCTCCATGAGAACGATAGTTCCGGCGGTGTATATGCACATGAGCCGGACCCGGCGGATGAACAGCGGTTCTCATCCTTCGACATCGCGATCGCACTGAAGCTGTACGATGCCTTGGTCGCGGGCGAGACTTCCGCTGTGGCACAAATATTCGATGATACGCTGCAAGGCGGCCAACTATACAAACTCAGCAGACAAGAGCAGCTGCAGATTTACTTTTCTTTCAGGCAGACGCTGTGCAATGCCCGCAGTGTCATCATGGCCCGCAAAGGGGCCGAAGAAGAACAAGCGTTAGTCGTGCCCGAGTACCACGGCGAGTCCGGCGACATGCATCTGCAAGCCGCCATGCTCAAGGAGACGGCATTGGCGTTGTGCGCGTATGTCGCTCAGAGGCGGCGAAGCACAAACGAGAATTTGAAGTTGGCCATTGTGCAGTTGATCTCGGAGCAGTATACGAATCCCGCATTATCCGCAGCGCAAATCGCCGATCAGCTGTTGATATCGGAAAAATATGTTTATTCCTACTTCAAGGAACATACGGGCAAAAGTCTGGGGAAGTACATCGAAGACCTCCGGGTCACGCGATCCGAGCAGTTGCTGCGGGAAACAGACTATTCGAATAAGAAAATTTTGGAATTATGCGGATTTGGGAGTGAAAATACGTACTACCGGGCATTTTCCAAAAAACACGGGGTGTCCCCCACGGTGTGGCGGTCGCAAAATCAGTGAACTCGCCCGCGCGGCTCGCTTACGCATCGGGGAGTCAGGCGGAAGACGAACGCTTCGCCTGACCCCGGGCTCCGCACGACTCCGCCTGCCGCCAGATGAGGCAGAGGTCGTCAGCCCTTCAGCGACCCGATCATAACCCCCTGGATGAAGAAACGCTGGACAAACGGGTAAACGGCATAAACAGGAATGACCGCGACGACAATCAGTGCGTATTTGAGCGCGGCTACCAGATTCGCGGCGGCCAATTGCTCTTCCGGATCGATGAGCAGCGTCACATCGACCTGGTTCATAATCAGGATCTCGCGCAATATGACCTGCAAGGGGTACATGTCGCGGTTATTCAGGAAAATCAAGGCGTTGAAATAGGCGTTCCAGTGACTCACGCCGGAAAACAGCGCAATGACGGCAACAATCGCTTTCGATAATGGCAGCACGAACGAAAAGAAGAAGCGGATATCGCTGCATCCGTCAATTTTGGTCGCTTCCAGAATTTCACCCGGTATGGTGGATTGGATGAACGTGCGGGCAATAATCATCAGATAGACGGACAATGCGCCCGGGACCACCATCGCCCACATCGTATTCAAGAAGCCCAGGCTTCTGATCAACAAGTAGTACGGGATGAGACCGCCGCTGAAAAACATCGTGAAGGTGAAGATGAACATGGCAATATGACGCCCTGTCAAGGTAGGCCTGGATAAACCGTAGGCACAGGTGATGACCATCGCAACATTGATGAAGGTGCCGAGCGTTGTATAGAGAAAAGTATTCGCATAGGAGCGCACGACATCATTATTGCGAAATACCGCGACGTATCCGTCAAAAGTAAACTCGACAGGCAACAGTGTGACCTGGCCCGACGCTACGGCGTTTCCGGACGAGAACGAGGCAGAGAGGACGAATATCAGGGGATACAGCACAGCGATCAAAATGATGAACAGCACAATACCCGAGATGATATAAAAGATTTTATCTGAATGGGGCAATGATTTCATACTTTTTACAGACGAATTCATGCTGCGCCCTCCTCTTCTACCAGAGACTCGTCTGGCCCCATTTTCTTGCGGCATAATTCACGATAATCAACAAAATAAAGTTGATGACGGAATTGAACAACCCGATCGCTGCTGCGTATGAGAAATTTCCGGTTCCGGTCGTCAAGCCAACCTTGTATACATATGTCGAGATGACTTCGCTTTTGCTCAGATTCAACTCATTCTGCATCAGAAACACCTTCTCAAAACCGACGTCCATCATGCTGCCCACCGACAGAATCAACAAGATTGTGGCTGTTGGCAATATCGAAGGAAAGTCAATATGGATGACACGCTGGAATCGGGATGCGCCATCGATCTGGGCGGCTTCATGAAGATGCTCATCGACTGAAGACAACGCCGCGATATAAATAATGCTGCCCCAGCCCAGGCCTTGCCATATGCCCGACCAGACGTACAGATGTTGAAACGCATCTTTATTGCCGAGCAGATCGGTCATGACGGTATTGGTGAACATCATATACAGATTGCCGAATGCGCCGGTTCGGGGATTGAACAGTTGAACGAGCATGCCGACAATCACGACCGTCGAGATAAAGTGCGGCATGTACGAAACCGTCTGGACAATTTTTTTAAATCGTTGATTGATAAAGGCATTCAGGATCAACGCAAAAACAATCGGCAGGGAAAATCCAATGACATGACTGTATAGCGATATAGACAGGGTATTCCAAAGAATTTGCGAGAACAAATAGGAATCCATGAATCGTTCGAAATGCTTGAGCCCCACCCAGGCGCTATCCCATATGCCGATCACAAAATTATAGTCCTTAAAAGCAATCTGTACGCCCGCCATCGGAATGTAAGCAAAAATAATGATATAAACGAGGGAGGGGAGCAAAAACAAGTACAGCTGCCAATCATTGATTTTCCGGGGGAGCAGTCTGGATAACATGATGATAACCGTCACCTCTCCACAAATGTAACAGTCCGGAGGGGCTGGAATCTCCCCCCCAGACCGTCCATACGCCAGACTACTTCGTGCGATCGTACATCGCTTGCGTGACCTTCATATACTGCTCAAGTCCCATTTTGTTCAACTCATTCAAGTATTTATCCCAATCCGAGAACGGCCGATTGCCCATGATGAATTCGACTGCGCTGGAACTGACGTAATTGATGATGGCCGTCCGGCTGTCCGCGATCTGTGTCAATTCATCTGAATTGTACTTGAGAGAATAGATGAATTCCTTCGGGAAATGGGGCACATACTCGTTTTCAAAATCTGCTTGATAGTTATATGCGTTCGGGTCGTAATCTTCTTTTTTCACCAAACTACGGTTATTAAGCATGTCTGGCGAAAAATAACTCGGGTTCACGTTCCGCCAATGCTTGTTTTGCGGGTTGCTCCAAATGCTATGATCGATAACGGCATAATCCACTTTGTATCCCAACTCCGGATTGCTTGAGGCATATTGTTGCGTAATCGCAGGATCATCTGACCACTCCACGCCCTTCTCGCCAAATCGGGCGGTTATCGCCGTCTCCTCATTGTAGAAGAAATCAGCAACTTTAACCGCGAGCGCCGGATCTGCGGCATCTTTGGTTACGTACCAATTGGGAGCGGGGGCGACCGGATTATAAGTCGTTGTTGTCTTACCGTCGGGTCCTTGCAACGGAGGCACAAGCACCATGACGTCCTTAATATTTTCGGGAATCTGGGAGGGGCTGGCTGCCGTTAAGACACCGGCCATACCACCTTCTACGTTGATGAGCGCTTTAAACTGCGTTTCATCTTGTGTGAACGAAAGCGGTGAGAGCAGCCCGTCTTTTACCAGTTGGTGCATGTATTCCAATCCCTTTTTCCACTCAGGCTGAGTATAGGCAGGTATGAGTTGGCCATCCCTTACGACCAAATAATTTTTTTCCGGGTTTGTATTGATGAAGGGGTTCATGAGCGCGATCCGGGGGCTGAGTCCCCAGCCTGAACCGCCGACGACACCGATTTCATCCTTCTTCTTGTTCCCGTTCGGGTCATTCTGGGTGAAAGCCTTCAATACTTCGTAAAATTCATCCGTCGTACGAGGCATCTGCAACTGGAGCTTATCCAGCCACTCCTTGTTGATCCATACCCGATAGGGAGCGGCGTCCCAGTTGGTGGCTGCAAGGGCAGGCATGCCGTACAGCTTGCCATCGGCATCCTTGGCCTGGTTGACGAACATATCACGCACGGGCAACGCATTAAGGAACGGCGCAACCTTCTCGTCGTTGACGTACTCGTCGAGCGGCAGCAGGACGCCTTTGCTGGAAAAATCCAAAACAAGGTCGGCGCCTAGCCTCATATTAATGACGTCCGGCAGCTTCTCACCTGAGGTGACCATCAGTGTCAGCTTGGTGATCGCCTCGTCCGCTTTGCTGGGCAGCTCGACGAACTCAAGGTTGACGTTCAGATGCTGCTCGATGTATTTCGTCAAGTAATTCGTTTTAAAATCTTCGACGAGCGGATTGGACTGCATGGCGATTGTGAGCGTCGGGGTAACTTGCGGCGAATCGCTCGGCGCAACGCTCTGCGATCCGCTTGGCGAAGTGCTTGGCGAACCGCTCGCAGCCGAATTGTTCGCCTTGTTGTTGCTGCTGCAGGCAGAAGCGAACAGCAAGCATGCGAGACTGACGGCGAGCACGTAAGTCCATTTTCTTTGCAACTGTTTCAAGAATAAACCCTCCTCCAATTTTGTAAGCGCCCTTCACTTTCCTGTCGGGTTCATAGCGAGCGGGCGGCTCAATATCAGATATAACATGGGCATGTTCGAGTGAAAACTGCTACTTCCCCGATCAACCGTCAAGGAGTCAGATTGCGAACCATCAGTCTATCCGGCGACTCCCGATTCCCCACATCGTTTCAGTATTTACAAAGGGACTATGGTTCAGCCACGGCGGAGCACGCGGGGTAAGTGAACGTGTTTGTTTGTAAAAGTTTTACAATCGTGTTTCTAATGATTATAATAATGGTATATTATTATATAATAATCAGAAAGGAAAGATCACCTATGCTGAGAGAAAATCAAACCACTGAATTCAAACGCGAATACACAGACGATATAAAAAAAACCGTAATTGCTTTTGCCAATACGGATGGCGGGAAGCTGTATGTTGGAATTGGGGACGACCGTACCGTTACAGGCTGCCCGAACACAGATGAACTATCGCTTCGAATTTCAAACGCCATCCGTGACGCGGTGAAACCGGATGTGACAATGTTTATCGGATATACCGTGGAAACCATAGACGGAAAAGAGGTCGTCATTGTTGATGTACAGCGAGGTACTGCACGCCCATATTATCTGGCCGGTAAAGGGATTCGTCCTGAAGGTGTGTTTGTTCGTCAAGGCGCCTCTACAGTTCCCGCATCAGAAGCAGCTATATTAGCCCTGATACGAGAAACCGGCGGAGAAAGCTATGAAACGACACGGTCATTAAACCAGGAGTTGACTTTTGACAACGCTTCTGCGTATTTTCAAAAAAAAGAGGTTGCATTTGGAGAATCTCAAAAACGTACGCTCCACCTCATAAGTTCAGACGGCATGTTCACAAACCTGGCACTCCTGCTTTCCGAGCAATGCCCGTATACCATCAAGATGGCTGTATTTCAAGGTGGACAGAAAACTTCATTCAAAGACAGGCGCGAATTCGGCGGGGCGCTGTTTCGGCAATTAGACGAAGTATACGAATTTATTGACCGCTACAACAGCCTGCGTTCTGAGTTTGAAGGTTTGGATCGGATTGATCACCGTGATTATCCTGTTGCAGCGATTCGCGAGGCATTACTCAACGCCATCATTCATCGAGACTATGGGCTTTCGCCCAGCACATTGATCAGTATTTTTGACGACCGCATAGAATTTTTAACCATCGGGGGTTTGGTTAAAGGCGTGTCGCTGAACGATATTCTGCTTGGCGTATCCGCCTTACGCAACCCCAAGCTCGCTGATGTGTTTTATCGATTGCATTTGATTGAGGCATATGGTACAGGGATGCCGAAAATATTCGAGTGCTATAGGGGGCTGTCTGTACAACCCAAAATCGAACTTTCCGACAATGCTTTCAAAATTACGCTTCCAAACACCCAATTACTTAGCGTTGCTTCTGCCTCCTCCCCGGAATGCTCCAAACGGGAACGGCAAGTGCTCACACTACTTGCTGATACAGTGTTCATTACCCGTAAAGAGGTGGAGCAGCACCTCGGCATCTCACAAGCTACCGCAATTACATTGTTGCGGGGAATGACTCAAAAGCATTTCCTGGAAACCGAAGGTAACGGACGAAATGTGAAATATCGCAAGGCATAATGTTTCAGGTTATGTTATTAATGACCCGCAAGCGAACCGCCTTGCTCTTCCACTAGCCGACCAACTTCAGCCCGACAGCGGCGCCGACGACCATGGCGATGAAGAGTATTCTTCGCCAGCCGCGCGGCTCTCCGTAGACCATCATACCGAGCAGCGTCCCCCCCACCGTGCCGATCGCAGTCCACACGGCATAAGCCGTGCTCATGGCAATCGACTGCATGGCCACGGACAACAAGATGAAACTGAGCGCGAATCCTCCGCCCATGAACAAGAAGCTGGCAGCGGTTCGCGACCGGGTCCAGCGGTTGATGCCCATGACACCTGCCACTTCAAATAAACCGGCCAATATTAACAGGCTCCAGGCCACGACTAATCCCTCCCTTTTGCTGCGACGGGGTTATTCGTATGGGTGGGCGCCGCAGTCATTTTCAACCCTGCAATGCCGGCGATCAGCACCAGAATAAGCAACAGCTTGGCGAGCTGGAAGGGCGCCGCGAACAACAGCGATTCCGCAATGACGGTGCCTGCCGCCCCAATGCCCGTAAATACCGCATACACGGTGCCGACCGGCAGCACCTTCGAAATGGCCAACAGCCCCCAGAAGCTCAGCACGATCGCCGCAGCCGTCAGCGCCCATTCTCCCGCCGTATTCGAGTGCTTCAGGCCGGATACCCAACCCACTTCACAGATGCCCGCTAACGTCAACAACCACCAATAGCGATTCATTTCGTTGCGCCTCCTTATTTATGTGCCAAAAAGCTCCGTTTCGACCGGATTAGGCACTTTCTTATTTGCTGTAAAAAGCAAAAAATCCGGAAGTTCGCCGGAACGGCAACCGATCGGGTGACATGACGTCACTTCGGCTGCCATTCATGCGATCTCCCGGGCTTTTATCCCTCCGTGTCCGCCCGTTGTGCACGTACCCGTGCCTGGGCGTCTCCCCTCTCGGACCGAACCGCCGTCCGTCAAGACGACGTGGAACCCTAGGGAAATAACAGTTGCTCAATCATGATAGCACATACAGGTGATTAACGTCTAGCACGGCGGGGCGGCAGGCCGGGGTCTTCCGGCGCCGGCGCCGATAAAGATATTCCGGCAGATTTGCCCTCAGCCGCTCGCGGATCGGACGCAGTACCGCTTCCCGCATGCATTGCGTTCGCGCTGTCCGGTGCTGCTCCGGCCGCGGCTGCGCTGCCTTCTTCGGCAGTCTCCGCGGCTGCGCCATCACCGGCGCCGCCCGTGGAAGCGGCGTCGCCCGCTGCGGCCTGCTCTCCCGTAGCGGCGCCGGATTCCGCTGACGCGAACGCGAGCGCCGCGGCCGCGTCTTCACGTCTGCGGGCGCCGGCGTCCCGCAGGCTCCGCCACAGCGAGGCCGCTCGGGGCGCGGCGACGAATTCCGCCGCGTCATCCGGCGCCAGGATGAGACCGAGCTGATAATGTTCGCCGGCATAGCGAGCCCGCTGCAAAAATTTCACGTGACCTTCGCGGTTGACGACTTCCATCTTGCTGAAGGCCGATTGCCGCTGCAGCGCGGCGTACAATTCTTCCTTCGTGCGCGTCGCCCTGCCGTTTACCTTCAAAATCGTCTCCCCCGCCATCAGTCCCATCTCCATGGCCGGCGAACCCGGCAGCACGGCGAGAATCCGCACTCCGCTGCCGTCTTGCGCATACAGCGGCTGACGGCCCGCTTCGCGAAAGCGGCTGATCCATACCAAGCCTTCGTGCAGAGCGAATACCAAGACCGAAGCCACGATGGCCAGCGGCGCCCAATAGACGGAGCCTGCAGCGAGCAGCGCGATTACCGCTCCGTAGACCATCAACAGGTAGCCGGACATCCGCGCTTTCTGCTCCGGCCAGTACGTTGTCGTCCGCTCGCTGAAGCCGATCAACACCGGAAATGCCAACAGCGACCAAAGCAGCGCATCCGCGCCGCCGCCGAACCACGGCGTCCACGGCAGCGCGAACCCGCTTGTTCCCGCCGCGGGCACGAGCCATACGAGCGGGATCGGCCATACGCCCGACAGCGCATAAGCGCCGACCGGCTTGCCGCGCTTGCCCTCCAGGAACAGCGGGACGGCCGTCCTGGCGCCTTGCAGACGAACGAGCAACCCTTCCGCGACGTGGAGCAAGCCCGCAACAAGCAATAAGCCCGCAACATCGATCTGATCGATCGCCCGAATGATATGACCGATCCATTCAGGCCCGCTGCCATCCTCCACGGCGGACAACGCAGCCTGCAGCATCCCCAGCGCTCCCGCCGCATAGGCCAGACATATATATCGCAATCGGAACAGTGTCAACAGGAGCGTGGCCGCCCAAACGCAAACAAGCGTCCCCGGCGTCAACTCCGCTCCGGTTGCCAGACTTGCAACCGACAGCGCGACGCCGACCAGTACTCCCGCTCCCAACCGTTTCAGCGTTATGGATAAAGCCCCGTACAGGCGCACGTGGAACATTTTCCGCTGTAAAGCCGTCTCTCGGGCCGCATGCCACCAAGTCAGCACGATCGCCAAGTAAAAATAGGGCAGCGTCAACAGGTCGAGATAGGCTTGACCCGCCGCGCGCAATCCTTCCCATAGAGGATCCAATCGGATCTCCCCCTTTCAAGAACAAACGAAATGGCGGTCTTCACAAAAGACGGTTCCGTTTATTCGAGAAATATAAGCCAAATATAAGAGTGAAACTTATATCGTCTTATATTTGCCTAACCCTTCGGGAAGTGAACCTCCGACCGCCACTTCCTTCCGAACACCCGAGTTTTCACTTCATTCCAAGACGGCAAGCCGCCTCCGATTCAGCCACCGTCGGCTTGCCGCGCAGGGAAGCCGTTCATGCCAGGCCTCCTACGTATTCGACGGAAGCGGTCCGATTCCTCCCGAATGAGCCAACTTCCCGGTTTCCATATCCTGTAGCAAGCCCGATCATCGCCCGCGCTTTGTCAATCGCTGTCTGCAGCTGCTCGTCATTCGCCGGGTCCTGAAGCTGCGCATATAAGGATTCCTCAAGCCGGTCCGCCGTCGCCGCGTCCACTTGCCCGGTCACGGGAAGCTTCTCCCGTGCTTGGTAGGACCGCAGCGCCTGCTCCGTCGACTCGTTGAAATAACCGTCCGTGCGATCTGTCGCAAACCCGACTCCTCCGAGAATATCCTGCAGGTTTTTCACGTCTTCGCCGGTATCGTCCCGCTTCAGGATGCGATCGCGCGGGAGCTTGTAAGCCAGCCAGTACGCATGCTGGGCAACCGGCACGTCCGGCGTCAGCCCTTCGTGCTGAATCCAGGCGCCGTCCGGCAGCAGCCACTTGTACACCGTCAGCTTGATCAGGCTGCCGTCGCCCAGCTCTTCCGGATAGCTGATCTGAACCGTTCCCTTGCCGAAGCTTCTCTCGCCGACGAGAATTGCTCCGGCCGATTGCTGCAAGGCGCCCGCCAGAATCTCCGCAGAGCTTGCGCTCGCCTGGTTGATCAACACAAGAAGCGGATAGGGCTTGCCGTCTTTATCGCCATACTCTCCCTTGGCCACTTCCTGGATATGCCGCCCGTCGCCGTACTCGTATTGAACGATGACTTTGCCTTCCGGGATGAATTGATCCGCCGTCATCTGCACGGCATCCGTCATCCCTCCAGGGTTGTTGCGCACATCGATGATGAGCGCCTTCAGCCCCCCGGCTTCCAGCGCCTCCAATTCGGCGGCTACCTGCTGCGGCGTATTTTGCGAGAATTGGCTGATCGAGAGCACGCCGACGCCGTCCGGACCGAGCTCTCCCTTCACGGTCTCCAGCGGAATCCGATCCCGGACAAGCTCCAGTTCGATCGGTTCTTTCACGCCTGCGCGCAGTACTTTCAGCTTCGCCTTCGTTCCCTTCGGCCCACGGATTTTCTCCGCCGCTTCATTCAGCGTGAGTCCCTGCAAGCTATCGCCGTTCACCGAGAGAAGCACGTCGCGCGGCTGCAAGCCGGAGCGCTCCGCGGGCGATCCCCTGAGCGGCGCCTCGACAACGATCAGGCCGTTCTCCTTCTTGAGGTCGGCTCCGATTCCGGTAAACATCCCATGCGTCGAATCGGTGAACTGCTCCGCCTCTTCCTTCGACAAATAGACGGAATACGGATCGCCCAGCGATTCGATCATTCCTTGCAACGCGCCGTCAATCAACGCTTGCCGGTTGGCCGGCAGCATATATTTGTCCCCGATCAAGGCGAGCGCCTTGTTCAACTTGTCCAGCTCATCCTGCCGCAGCCCTTCGGAGGAATCCGCTCCCGTAATAAATTTCGCAGATTCCTTCACCGGGAGCGCCGCCAAGCCTCCGGCTTCGATGACGCCCCAAGTCACCGCTCCGCCGGCAATGGCCGTGAGCACTGCAAGCGCAAGCACGGTTCGACCTCGCAACCACACGACCGTCCACTTCCTTCAAGTGCGATCATTTCAAACAGAATCCGACACACGATCGTCGGTCTGCCTCTTGCATGCTGTTTCGCCACAGAATCTCCGGACCGCATATCCTATAGGCTATTCCCGTTAGCCGCGCAGTAGAAGACGGCCGCCCTCGGCTCCCCTACCACGCATATTCGCATTGTGGCGTTGGAGCCGGACGGCGACCGTCCGGTCCGAGCATCATTTTATTTGAGGTACGGCACCGGATCGACGGGCTTCTCATCCTTGCGGACTTCGAAATGCAAGTGCGGTCCTGTCGATTGGCCGGTCGAGCCGACGAGTGCGATCTTGTCGCCGCGCTTGACTTCGTCGCCTTTCTTGACCAGAATGCCGCCGTTCTTGATATGTCCGTACACCGTCCACAGCCCGCCGCCGTGATCGATAATGACGCAGTTGCCGTAGCTGCTCCACCATTGCGCGATGATGACTCTGCCGGACTCAGCGGCGTAGATCGGCGTTCCTTGCGGCACCGCCATGTCGATGCCGGAATGCGTATGCTTCTGATGCGTAATCGGATGGATGCGGGTCCCGAACTCCGATGTGATTCGGTAAGAGACGTCGAGCGGTAAGCGCAGCTTGCCGCCTTTATAGTAGTTCGTGAGCCGTTTCTCTTCCGCTTGAGCTTTGGCGATCTTGGAGGCCAGCGCCATTAATTGCTGTTCCGCTTCCTCGCTGATTTCCTCCATCTCTTCGATTTCCTTGCTCAGCTTGGCGACCATCGCTTCCTTTTCCTTTTCCTTGCTCTCAAGCGTAGCCTTCTGATCGGCGATCGTATTCTTCAGCAGTTGGACCTCCAGCAGCTCGCGAGTCACTTCGGCTTCCTTCAATTCGACGAGCTCGCGCGCTTCCTTCTTGGCATCGAGCAAATCACGCGTCTGGCTCGTAATGTATTGCATATCGTCGAAGCTGCTCAGAAAATCGTTGAAATTGGCCGCGTTCAGCACGACATCCAGGTACGGCACTTTGCCTTCCATGTACATAAGGCGGATGCGGCTGTCGAGCGACGTACTCGTCTGAGCTTCCTGCTGAATCGCTTCATCGCGCTCCTGCTGTGTTTTCACGAGCTGCGCTTCGGTCAAGGTGACCTGATTCTCGGCTTCGGCCAGCTTCACGCCCGCCTCATCGATCTCCTTCAACAGCTTCTCCATCTCTTCTTTTGTCGCTTCCTTCTGGACGGAAAGCGTTTTGACTTTCTTGTCGGCGTTCTTCTGCTCGTTGTCCTTGCGCTTAAGCTCTTTCTGCAGATCATTGATCTGCTGCTTCACCTTGTCCAATTGAGAGGCGGCTTGTCCCTGTACCGGCTGCATGAGCACCGCTGCCGCCATAATGACCGCCAGCGTCAAAGCGAATTTCCTCAACGCGTTCTTCCTCCTTCTGACTGGCTTGACAGATAAGCTACACTTTCAAATACTTGCGAACGGAAATGGTGCTTCCCCATACGCCGAGCAGCGTCCCGATGATGATGATCGAGCCGGATACGAGGAATCCGATATCTTGCAGGCTCACCAGTTCAAGGAAGTAGATGCCGCCTTCCGCTGTCTGGATGAGTTCCGAATAGCCGAATAATAATAGTACCGATGTAACGATCGATCCGGTCAGGCCGATCATTACACCCTCCACGAAGAACGGCCAGCGGATGAAGCTGTTGGTGGCGCCGACCATTTTCATGATCGCGATCTCCCGGCGTCTGGCCACGATGGTCAGCTTGATCGTCGTCGAGATCAGGAACATCGCCATCACGGTCAGCCCTGCGACGATCAGGAAGCCGATATTGCGGACGGCGTTCGTAATCTTGAACAGCTTCTCAACCGTGCCGGCGCCGTACTTGACCGCATCAATCGGCTTGTCCGGGTCCGTCTCGTTGAGCGCCTGGATCTTCTTCGCGGCGAATGCGATCCCTTGCGGGTCGTACACTTCGATCTCGAAAACGTCCGGCAGCGGGTTCGTCTCTTCGGTGTACCCCTCGAGCGCCTTGCGGCCATCCTCGGTCATGTTGTTGCGCATGCGCTCCAGTCCTTCCGCTTTCGAGACGAAGGTGACGGACTTGAGCTCGGGAATTCTGCGGATGCTGCGGCTCACTTCTTCGATCTTCGGCCGTTCCAGGCCCAACTTCATGTAGACGCGGATTTGCACTTGACTGTCGAGCTGGTCCGCGATCTTGTTGACATTCAGCGCGAGTAGAAGGAATACGCCTAGTATGAACAGGGAAACGGTAATCGAGCTGATCGAGGCAAAGCTCATCCAGCCGTTGCGCGCTACGTTCCTGCCGCCCTCTCGCAGGTGCCTGAAGAGGGTGCTAAATTTCATAGCCGTATTCCCCTCTCTGCTGGTCGCGTACGATGCTCCCCCGCTCGATGGCGAGTACGCGCTTGCGCATCGTGTTCACGATTTCCTTGTTGTGGGTGGCCATGACGATCGTCGTACCGCGGAAATTGATCTCTTCGAGCAGCTTCATGATGCCCCAGGACGTCTCGGGATCGAGGTTGCCGGTAGGCTCGTCCGCGACGATGACGGCCGGACTGTTGACGATCGCCCGCGCGATCGCTATGCGCTGTTGCTCGCCGCCTGACAGTTGGGCCGGCAGGCTGCCTGCCTTGTGCTTGAGGCCGACCAGGTCGAGCACTTCCATCGTGCGCCTCTTGATCGTGCGCCTTGGCGCTTCGACCACTTCCATCGCGAAAGCGATATTCTCGTAGGCGGACAGCTTCGGCAGGAGCCGATAGTCCTGGAAGATGACGCCGATATTGCGTCTTACGTATGGGATCTTGCGTTGTTTGAGCTTGCCGATATTAAAGCCGTTGACGGATATTTGTCCTTTGGTAGGTACTTCTTCCCGGTAAATCAGCTTCATGAAAGTCGACTTCCCCGCGCCGGACGTGCCGACGACATACACGAACTCGTTGCGATCAATGACGACATTGATGCCTTGAAGAGCCGTCGTTCCGTCAGGGTAAGTCTTCCAGATGTCGTGCATTTCGATCACAATATCACTTCCTGTTAGGATTCCGACTTTAGTTACTTCGACACTGTGCCGGGAAATCCTCTCTGAATCGACGGAATTGCGGGAATTCCCTGCTCTTTCCCTATGTGATTATACCGTATAGATGGTGCTGTTCAACAGATTTTGTCAAATGTTTAAAATTTTCTAATGTGGGTAGGGGCCACAAGTCGCGGGTAAAGCAGCATGCCGCAATGGCGGAATATTGCGGGTGATCGCAAGGCAGCACGACTCATGGCGATGATTGCCGAGTTGCGCCGTTCGCTCACAGACCGCCTTTTCGTCGCCTTCCCGCCGTCCGCCAGCCGGTCTTCCACTAATTTGTCCGGTTCGTTCGCCCACAGACCACCTTTCCGCCGTCCGCCAGCCGGTCTCATAAGTTGTTAAGTGGATTTATCCATATAATTTCGACCCTTACTCCACGTTCTCGAAGCCTAAATGGAATTGTACAGTTATAATCCGGAATATCCGGCTCACCAGCATAAAACGTTTAGTTTTAAATGGACTTTTCCTGTTATCCACCAAAACGCGGCCATTTCCCATGAATTAAATGGAGTTTTGCAGTTAATCCGGCGATACTTCGAAAAGTTAGGGAGCAAGGACTTCCTGAAAGTGTATACAGCCTTCCCCTCACTGCGTCCTGGGCTACTCCCACCAATTTTGTCGAATAAGTTCGTACTTGACGACCCTAAGACCGTTCTCCCGTACGATTGGACGAAACCACCCTTTACTGCAAAGCGACTGCAGCAGTCGGACCGCGGTACGATGGTCAATATTCAAGTGGCGTACCACATCCACCGGTCTAACTTCTCTTGCAAGGGCAAATGCCAACCGCACAATTTCTTTCTCTGCCAGAGCCATCTTTCGCGCTTCGCCGTCTCCGAATTTCGGTTCATACTGGCTCAGCACCATGCGCAGCAGCATGATGCACAGGTCCGGACGCTCCTTCACATCGTCGTAGGAAAACGAGATGATCACATACCCCATAGCTGTCAGGAACGTTTCCCGGCAACATTCGCGGCTATGTCCTTGCCGGTCCTTCTCCCGCACATGAGAGCCGAAGTCCTTGATCTCGATCAGCAGCCGAAGGTAGTCGCCGGGCAGGTATCCGAAATCCGCGAAATACGGCCGCCCTCGCCAATCCAGCACTTCGAACTCCGGGTGCAGGTGATCGAAATTGCCCTTTAATTTGTACCAGACATTCTTCGCGAACAACTGGTCGCTATGGCCGTGCCCCCGCGCCAACCGTCCGCGCCTTTCCCCCTTGCGTTTCTTCAAGTGTCCTTCTACCCACGTTGCGTGCAAATTCTCGTATCCCATTTTCTGAACCACCTTTCTTAAAATGTTTGGTGCGTGCAAGTATGTGACGGTTGTGCATAAAGCGTTCGTCCGTACTGCTGTGTGTAAATGTGAAATGTGTGCCTGGCCGTAAACATAAAGCAAAAAAACGCCCCAAACCCATCGCTCTGGATGGATCGGGACGTTCTTCGTCTCGTTCAAGTTAGCTTTATGATACGGGAACGGGCAGGAAATTGCAACCATCGTCACAATGCCCGAACAAGGGCCCCGCACTTACTGCTTACCGGCATTTCTCCGCGTACTCGGCCACCCATGCGGCGGTCTGCGCGAGTGCGGATTCGGCCCGCTCGATCGCAGCCGCCACTTGCGCGGTCGCCGTGCCGCCATAGACGTTCCGTGCGTTCACGACGCTCTCCGGCTGCAGCACCTGATAGATCGTGTCGTCGAACAACGGGGAGAACTGGCGGAATTCCTCCAGGGTGAGATCCAGCAGGAATTTGCCGTTCTGAATGCAATAGAGCACCGTCTTGCCGATGACTTCGTGCGCCTGGCGGAACGGCAGTCCTTTGGCGGCAAGGAAGTCGGCGATATCGGTCGCGTTCGAGAAGTCCCGGTCGACGGCTTGGCGCATGCGGTCCTTGCGCACTTTCATTGTCGCGATCATCGGAGCGAACAATTGCAGGGCGCCCTGCAGCGTCTTTACCGTGTCGAACATGCCTTCCTTGTCTTCCTGCATGTCCTTGTTGTAGGCGAGCGGCAGCGACTTCAGCACGGTAAGCAGGCCGACAAGGTTGCCGTAGACGCGCCCCGTCTTGCCGCGTACGAGCTCCGGCACGTCCGGGTTCTTCTTCTGCGGCATGATGCTCGAACCGGTGCAGAAAGCGTCATCGAGCTCGACGAACTGAAACTCCGTGCTGGACCAGAGGACAAGCTCTTCGCTAAGCCGCGACAGGTGTGTCATGATCAGCGAAGCGCCGGCCAGAAACTCGACGATGAAGTCGCGGTCGCTGACGGCATCGAGGCTGTTCTCGTACACGCGGCCGAAATTCAACTGCTGCGCCGTGTACAGACGGTCGATGGCGAACGTCGTGCCGGCCAGCGCGCCGGCGCCGAGCGGCAGTGTGTCGATGCGCTTGTAGCTGTCCTGCAGTCGCTCGATGTCGCGCCCGAACATGGACACATACGCCATCAGGTGATGCGCGAACAGGATCGGCTGCGCCCGCTGCAGATGCGTGTAGCCGGGCACGATCGTGTCCAGATTCTCCTTCGCTTGCTCGATGAGCGCCGTCTGCAGCTTGTGCAGCAGGTCGACGAATTCGACGACCCGCTTGCGCAAGTACAGGTGCATATCGGTCGCGACCTGGTCGTTGCGGCTGCGGCCGGTATGCAGCTTGCCGCCGGCCGGGCCGATCGCTTCGATCAGCGCCTTCTCGACGCTCATGTGGATGTCCTCGTCCGCGACTAGGAATTCATGCTCGCCGCGCCGTATTCGCTGCTGCACCTGGAGCAGCCCGTCTGTGATGCGTTCGACGTCTTCTTCCGGAAGTATGCCGCAATGCCCCAGCATCGCCACGTGCGCCAGACTGCCCTGGATGTCCTCCTCGGCCAGCTCCTTGTCGAACGTGATCGATGCCGTATATTGTTCCACCAGCTGGTCGGTCTGTTTCGTGAACCGCCCGCCCCATAGCTTGCTCAACGCATTTGCCTCCTTCGATAGCGCGTTGCTGTGAAGCAAATCTGCAGATCTTTGCTGCGATCAGGACAATTGCCCGACGAACCTGCCGTTCGCGGTCATGCTTCCTGCCTGCGGTTATGCTGCTGCCTTGCGGTTATGCTGCTGCAAAATAACTGCAATTGTACAGTTCTTGCTTCCGCAACCACACCACCACATTACAATAACTGCAAATATACAGTTACTTATCGTCAATCCCCGCCAAAATGACCGCCTAACGTTAAACTAACTGTACTTTTGCACTTAAGTAAGCTTAAATCGGGGAAATTAGTCGATTTAGATGTATTTTTGCAGTTAGCGAATTGTACACTTCACTTACACGCCCGAAGCGCCGTTTACGCCTGCGGACACTTTGAGCCGCAGCGCATTCAGATGGATGAAGCCGGTGGCGTCTCCCTGGTCGTACGCCTGTGTCGGGTCGGCCTCCATCGTGGCGATGTGCGGGTTGTACAAGCTGACCGGACTCTTGAGTCCTGCCGCCATAACATTGCCCTTGTACAGCTTCAGCCGTACCGTGCCGGTGACGTGCTTCTGGCTTTCGCCGACGAGCGCTTGAATGGCCAGACGTTCCGGCGCGAACCAGAAACCGTTGTAGACGAGCGTGCTGTATTTGGAAATGAGCGAGTCGCGCAGGTGCATGACGTCGCGATCCATCGTGATCGATTCCATCTTGCGATGAGCGGTGAACAGAATCGTGCCTCCCGGTGTCTCGTATACGCCGCGGCTCTTCATGCCCACGAAACGGTTCTCCACCATATCGACGCGCCCGATCCCATGTTTGCCGCCGAGCTCGTTGAGCTTCTCCATGACGGCAAGCGGGTCCATTTCCACACCGTTCACTGCCACACAGTCGCCGCCCTCAAAATCCAGCTCCACATACTCCGCCTGGTCCGGTGCCTGCTCCGGCGACACGGACAGCACATACATGTCCTGCACGTCGTCGGCGCTGGAATCAAACCACGGGTCCTCAAGCATGCCGCTCTCGAAGCTGATGTGCAGCAGGTTGCGGTCCATCGAGTACGGCTTGGACGCGGAAGCTTGCACCGGAATGCCATGCTTCTCGGCGTAAGCGATCATCTCGGCGCGGCCCGGAAAGGCGGCGCGGAACGCTTCGTTGCGCCAAGGCGCGATCACTTGGATGTCCGGCGCGAGCGCAGCTGCGGTCAACTCGAAGCGGACCTGGTCGTTGCCTTTGCCGGTAGCGCCATGGGCGATGGCCGTCGCGCCTTCCGCGCGGGCGATCTCGACCATGCGCTTGGCGATCAGCGGACGCGCGATGCTCGTGCCGAGCAGGTATTGCCCCTCGTACAACGCGCCGGCCTGGAACATCGGATAGATGAAGTCTTTGGCGAATTCCGCGCGCAGATCGTCGATGTACACTTTGGACGCACCGGTCTTCTTCGCTTTTGCTTCGAGGCCGTCGAGCTCGTCTTTCTGCCCTATGTCGGCGGTGAAGGTGATGATCTCGGCGTCGTATGTCTCTTTGAGCCACGTCAGGATGACAGAGGTGTCAAGACCGCCGGAGTAGGCAAGCACGATTTTCGGTTTGGACATAAGGAATGCGGGCCCCCTTGTGGGTGTGTATTTGGAAAATGGTATTGTGGCGATATCAGTATGGTTGACGTGGAGTTTCGGTCCTGAATTGGACAGTCGCTCCGAAGCAGCATGTGCAATCGAGTGTGTCTTGGCGATGACAGCGCGTCGACAGTAACGATCATCTGCCGATAACAGCTGACTGTCTGTGTCAGACGTTCGCATGGGCCGTGCGGTCCCGTGCCGCCTCCTTTACATGATCGCGGCCATGATCGCTTTTTGCGCATGGAGGCGGTTCTCAGCTTCGTCGAAAATGACGGAGTGAGGCCCGTCGATGACGCCTTCGCTCACTTCTTCTCCGCGATGAGCAGGCAAGCAGTGCATGAACAGGTAGTCCGATTTGGCGTGCTTGGTCAGTTCCTCGTTGACCTGATACGGTGCGAACGCCCTCTCGCGTTCCTGCTGCTCCTCTTCGAAGCCCATGCTCGCCCAGACGTCGGTGTAGACGATGTCGGCGTTCTCGATCGCCTCGCGAGGATCGCGGTAGACGTCGATGCTCGAACCGGTCTCGGCGCCGACTTCGCGGGATTGCTTGACGATGTCGGCGTCCGGCTCGTAGCCCTCCGGAGAAGCGCTGGCAAAATGCATGCCCAGCTTGCTCGCCCCCATCATGAGCGAATGTGCCATGTTGTTGCCGTCTCCGATGTAGGCGATCTTGATCCCTTCGAGGCGGCCCTTCGTTTCCAGCACCGTCTGGTAATCGGCCATCGCCTGGCAAGGATGCGACTGGTCCGACAGCGCGTTGATAACCGGGATCGTCGCGCCGCGTGCAAGTTCGACGACGTTGCGGTGGCCGAATGTGCGGATGATGATACCGTTCAAGTAGCGAGACATCGTCTGGGCTGTGTCCCGGATCGTCTCGCCGCGGCCCATCTGGATGTCGTTTTTGCTCAGAAACAGCGCATGCCCGCCCAATTGGTACATGCCCACCTCGAAAGAAACGCGGGTGCGGGTGGACGATTTTTCAAAAATCATGCCGAGCGTCTTGCCCTTGAGCGGCTGATAGACTTCCCCGGCTTTCTGCTTGCGCTTGAGTTCGATGGCCAAGTCCAGCAAATAACGAAGCTCCTGGGGAGCGTAGTCCATTAAATTGAGAAAATCGCGGCCTTTGAGACTGGCAGCGAGTTCTTCCTCTTGTGCGGTCAGCGTCATTCGGATCCCTCCCATTGGATACGGATAGCGGATACCGGGCGCCGCGCGGGTGCACGGTCCGGTATGGATGCGTTTGGTTCGTTTGATGCGCTTGGCGTGATTGGTGCGTTTCGTGTGTACGATGCGTTTGATTCGTTTGATGTGTTTGATACGTTTCGTGAGTACAATGCGTTTGGTTCGTTTGATCTGTTGATGCGTTTGGTGCGTATGATGTGTCTGGTGCGTATGATGCGATTGGTGCCTTTGGCAATTGGTACGTTTGGTACTGTTGCCGAATTAGTCGACCATACCAGTGCAAGGCACCATGAACGATGGAAATTCGCACAGCAATTTGCCGATCTTGAACGATTGTCAGGTTCATTATCGATCAGTTGCGGTTTTTTTAGACTTGCTTCGCTGCTGCTCGCTCTGTCAACACTTTGGCGATCATGGCGACGGCTTCGTCGATCTCCTCATTCGTCACTAGCAAATTCGGCAGCAGGCGGATGACGTTGGGTCCGGCGGTCACCACGAGAAGACCACGGCGATGCAGTTCGGAAATGGCGTCGGATACAGGCTCGTCGCATAGGATACCGATCAACAAACCTTTTCCGCGGATTTGGTTGATGCCGGGAATGTCGTCAAGCTGCTTGTGCAGCTGTTCGAATAAGTATTCGGATGCGGCGGCAGCCTTGGCGGGCACGTCTTGCTCCAGCATCGCCTCAATCGTAGCCGCAACTGCAGCCATGGCGATCGGCGTACCGCCGAAAGTCGACGCATGCGCGCCGGGCGCGAAGCCTGCCGTGAACGGCTGCTTCGCCAACATGGCTCCGACCGGGAAGCCGCTGCCGATGCCTTTGGCGAGTGTGAATACGTCCGGTTCCACGTCGTAGTACTGGTGGGCGAACAGTTTGCCGGTCCGGCCCATGCCGGTCTGAATCTCGTCGATGATGAGCAAGAGTCCGTGACGATCGCATAGGGCGCGGACATCGCGCAGGAACTGCGGATCGACGGGGATTACACCGCCTTCGGCTTGGACAAGCTCGAGCATGATCGCTGCTGTCTTCGTGTTGACGGCTGCTTCCAGAGCAGGTACATCGTGCAGCGGCACATGGACGAAGCCTTGCGGAAGCGGCAGGAAGCCTTCTTTAACTTTATCCTGACCGGTCGCCGTCAGCGTCGCGATCGTGCGGCCGTGGAACGATTGCGTGAACGTGATGACCTCGTAGCGTTCTTCGTTGCGGACCTTCTGATGATAGCGTCTGGCCAGCTTGATCGCCGCTTCATTCGCTTCCGCGCCGCTGTTGCAGAAGAAGACGGCGTCGGCGCAGCTGTTCTCCGTCAGCAGGCGGGCGGCGCGCTCCTGGTTCGGGATGTGGAACAGGTTGGAGACGTGCCACAATTGGTCGAGCTGCTGAACGACCGCTTGCTTGACGGCGTCCGGCACATGACCCAGGTTCGTGACAGCCAATCCGCTCATAAAATCGAGATATTCCTTGCCTTGATCGTCCCACAGGCGGCTGCCCTTGCCCTTCACGAGGGTAATCGGGTACCGCGCATACGTCTGGAACAACGCACTGTCGCTCATGGTATTTCACTCCTTTGGATAGGCTTTGCGGTTGTATGGTAGTTTGTGGTGTAATGTTCATAGAACATTTCGACCGGAGAGATATCATGCCCTTCAAATCCAAGAAAGACGACAAAACCCGGTTGCAGCACCTCAGTCACGCACGTTGTCTCTAACCCGGCAAAACCCGGTTACATAGTTTAAATAACGTTACTTAAGGATCGTTCCACTAGTGACTGGAGGCAAGGCGGCTCGCCTGGCCGTCACGTTTAGGCGGCTGTTTATGGCTGTGTATCACTTTCGACCTCACCGACCACCGTTGTTGCAACATTAGCGGTGCTGTGACACTATTCGCGCACGATGCGGGTACCGATGCCGCCTTCGCGAACGGCACGGCTGAGTACTCGCTCGGTCGTTCCGTCCACGATCAACACTTCACGTACGTTGCCATGCAGACAACTCATGGCGGCGCGTACCTTCGGGATCATGCCGCCGTAAATTTCGCCGCTTGCGATCATCGCCTCGATGTCAGCGAAGGTCGCGAGCGGCATCACTCGCTTCTCTCCATCCACTTGGCGCATAATGCCGGGCACATCCGTCACGACGATCATCGTATCGACGCCCAGATGCGAGGCGACCGCTCCGGCAGCCGTATCCGCATTGATGTTATATCGTTGCCCGGCTGCATCGATGCCAATCGGTGCCACGACCGGCACATAACCGAGCGCCATCACGCCTTCGATCAGCGCGGCATTCACGCCGGTAACGTCGCCGACTAGACCGACTTCCGCGTAATTCGCAACCGGCCGCGCTTCGATTAACTGGCCGTCCGTGCCGGACAAGCCGATCGCTCGCGCTCCGTTCATTTGCAATTTGCGCACGATCTCCTTGTTGATCCTGCCTGCCAGCACCATCTCGACAACGTCGAGCGTTGCCTCGTCCGTCACGCGCAAGCCGTTCACGAACCGGCTCTCGATCCCGAGTTTGCCCAGCGTCTCGTTGATTGCCGGGCCACCTCCATGCACGATAACCGGCCTGACGCCGCTATCCTGCAACTCCCGCAAATCCGCGAAGAACGCATCCGGCAATGCTGCCAGCGTACTTCCGCCGCATTTCATCACAAACGTGCTTCCACTCGCTACCATGAGACCTGACTCCTTGTATTCAACATCCAAATGTTACTGACACATTGCCGAGCGATGTTGCTGTCTGCACCATTCCCACCGTTATGCGAAACTGCAGGGCGCTTATGTTGCTGTCTGCACCATCACTACCCTCAAGCGATGCAGCAGCCTCCCTCAGCCTAAGTCCGATAAGCCGCATTGATCCGTACATAATCATAAGTTAAATCGCAGCCCCAGGCGGTCGCGCGGCCTTCGCCCATGTTCAGGTCAACGAAGATTCCGATCGTATCGCCCTTCAAATATTCCAATGCTGTCTCTTCGTCGAACGGCACCGGCTGGGATTGCTCCAGCATCGAAATATCACCGAGTCGAATGTCCACCGTGGCGACATTGACCGGCTGGCCCGCGCGGCCGACGGCAGCGATGATGCGGCCCCAGTTGGCATCCGCACCAAACACCGCCGATTTCACGAGGCTCGAGCCGATGATCGTCTTGGCAATCGCAGCTGCTGCTTCATCGCTTGTCGCGCCGCTCACGACCGTCTCGATCAGCTTCGTCGCTCCCTCGCCGTCACGGGCGATCGCCTTTGCCAGCTCGGCGCACACATATCGCAGCCCTGCTGCGAACGCCGCGAAATCCGGATGCTCCCGAGTCAGTTCGCGACTGCCCGCTTGCCCGTTCGCCATCGCCACGAGCATATCGTTTGTGCTTGTATCCCCGTCTACCGTAATCATGTTGAACGTCACATTCGTCACTTCACGCAGCAGCTCCTGCAGCAAAGCCGACCCGATCGCCGCATCCGTTGTCACGAAGCCAAGCATCGTCGCCATATTCGGATGGATCATGCCGGAGCCCTTCGCGGCGCCTGCGATCGTAACCGTATGATCGTCCACCCGTACCGTTACGCAGGCGGTCTTCTTAACCAGATCGGTCGTCAGAATCGCCTGGCAGAAGTCGTCCGAACCTTGTTCATCGCTTCGCAGCCGTCCCGTCAACTGCTCGATGCCTGCGTTTACGCGATCCATTTTCAGCAATTCGCCGATCACGCCTGTGGAAGCAACCGCCACATGATGCTTCTCCACGCCGAGCGCTTCCGCCATATGCGACCGCATCTCCAGCGCGTCCGTCTCCCCTTGCGTACCTGTGCAGGCATTGGCGTTGCCGCTGTTCACCAGCACGGCGCGAAGCTTGCCGCCCCCGGCCGCCAGGCTCTCGCGCGTCACAGCCAGTGGGGCCGCCTGGAACAGGTTCGTCGTAAACACGCCTGCCGCCGAAGCCTCCACCTCGCTGTAGATGGCGCCGATATCGTGACGATGCGATTTTTTCAATCCGCAATGCAGGCCTCCGGCCTTGAACCCCTTAGGCAGCGTAATGCCGCCTTCCGGAATAATCGTATATGCTGCCGCCGCTTGTTCCATGTCGTCTGTCAGGTCCTCTCCACTGTGAGATTATTACGGGTATGCGGGCGTAAACCTCAGCCCCAGCGTCTCGTCCCAGCCCATCATCAGGTTCAAATTCTGGATCGCCTGACCGGCAGCGCCCTTGACCAGGTTGTCAATGACGGACACGATCGTCACCCGCCCCGTGCGCGCATCGACATCGAAGCCGATATCGCAATAATTCGAACCCCATACTTCCTTCGTCGCCGGATATTGCCCGACAGGACGCACCCGCACGAATGGACGGCCTTCGTAAAATTTCCGATACAGCTCCACGAAATCGGCATCCGTACGCTCACCCGTCAAAGTAGCGTAAGTCGTACACATAATGCCGCGCGTCATCGGGACCAGATGCGGCGAGAACGTGACGGTCACCGGCTTGCCTGCCGCGTGCGCGAGCACTTGCTCGATCTCGGGCGTATGTTGATGCTTGTTCAGCTTATAAGCTTTAAAATTCTCATTCACTTCGGCAAAATGATTTCCCAAGCTCAGCCCGCGCCCCGCGCCGGATACTCCGGACTTGGCGTCGATGATGATGCTGCCTGCATCGATCCAGCCGGCTTGCACCGCCGGGTACAGACCGAGGGTTGCCGCAGTCGGATAGCAGCCCGGATTAGAAATGAACGGCTGGTCCACGACCTGCTGTCCGAAAATTTCGCACAAACCGTAAACCGCGCGGCCGATATCCTCGCTCGCGGCCGGGTCGCGTTTGTACCACGTGCGGTAGGCTTCCGGGTCTTGCAGCCGGAAATCGCCGGACAGATCGATCACCTTGAGACCTGCTGCCAGGAATGTCGGCGCGAGCTTCATGCTGACGCCGTGCGGAGTCGCCAGGAAGACGACATCGGCTTTGCCCCGGATGAGCTCCGGATCTACGGCATCCAACGTATCGGTGCAAATCTCGGTCAGGTGCGGATAACCTTCCGCGATCGGCGAACCGGCGCTGGAAGAAGAGATGACGGAAGCGACGGCAACTTGCGGATGCGCGGCCAACAGGCGAATCAGCTCGACGCCGCCGTATCCGGTCGATCCCACGATCGCTGCCCTTAGTTGAGTCTGACTCATAATAGCATTCCCCCATGCCACCAAACTTGTCATTCACGCGTACGCCGTACAGGTATTTAAACCATCCTTCATTGTACCGAATCGCACCGTTGAATGAAAGAAATAATTGCGTGCCGTACGTCTTGTGATTGCATTATTATACACTCTATGTATTATTTATTCAATGGGTCCAGTCGAAAACCTTCTCCGAGCACTTCAGCCGTATTGCTGATGATCACGAATGCATTCGGGTCCGCCTCCCTGACCAACGCCTTCAGCTTGGCCACTTCCCCTTGACCGACCACCACCAAGAGCACTGGGCGCTCCTGGCCGGTGTAGCCGCCTTGCCCATGCAGCCGGGTCAGTCCGCGATCCAGATCGTGCAGGATGGCCGCAGATACTTTGTCCGGATCGCCCGAGACGATGAAAGCGGCTTTGGACGTCTGCAGGCCGGTCTGAATGACGTCGATCGTCTTGCTCGTGACGAAGAGACCGATGAGCGAATAGAGCGCATTCTCGAAGGCGATCAGCAGTCCTGCTGACAGAATAACCAGCCCGTCGAACGTGGCCATCGCAAGCCCTAGCCGGATGCCGGTGAGCCGATGCAAAATCTGAGCAGCCGCATCCAGTCCTCCCGTTGACGCCCGGCCGCGGAACACAAGTCCAATGCCAAGTCCGACGCCCAGACCGCCGTATATAGAAGCAAGCAGCGGATCGCGGGTCGGAGCTTCGAGGTGCGAGGTCAGCAAAATGAACAGCGGCAACACGATCGAACCGACCAGCGTTTTGACGCCGAATTTGCGGCCGAGGAAGAGCACGCCGGCCACGAAGAGCGGGATGTTGAGTGCCCATTGCGTGTAGGCGGGCGGGATGGCCAACAGGTCGTTCAAGATGATCGAAATGCCCGACACACCGCCGGAAGCGATCTTGTTTGGCAGCAGGAACAGATTGAAGCTGACCGCCACGATGATGGAGCCGATCAGCAGCAGCACGTAGGAGCCCACCTCTCGCATCGTCGGCGAGATTCGTATTCCGCGGCGCCTGGCCGCTCGCTTCTTGTCCGATTTATCCCGTTGATTCGCCTTCTCTGTCCCGTTAACCATCATGCCGCCCCGCTCTCCACATTCAACTATACCTCTTCAAGCCGCCGCCCCTGGAATTAACTCATCCGACGAGACTGTCGATTAATTGTGAATCTGACAAAACAACCTGTGCAGGCAGCGGCGGCAGCGTAACTGAGCTCAGGAGCCTTAATCGGCAATAAAGGGTGTTTTGGAAAAGCTAACGGAACGGAGGGCCCTTATCAACGACAAACGTTGCCAAAATCACTGTAAAACCGCGAAATAACGGCGCTGTGTTCCGTTAAAATCCAGAGCGGAACCCGCTTCACCCGATAAGGACTCTGTGTTCCGTTACGACGGATGGCTAGGCTAAAGCACGATGCTTCGTGCGCAATGCATGCTGTTAACCATTAATCGACAGTCTCCCGACTTCCTCTATTCCGCCACCTGTTCGCCGCCCACCAACATTAACGCACCTGACTTCATTATACTGAGCCTAACCGCCGATCGCCGGTGAATCCAGCAGTAGGGGCGATCGTCGCCGTCAATTTGGAGGCACTCCAATCCACTGGAGATGTAGAAACTACAGTTCTTTTTCGCTTGAGAGCCACTTTTTGCACATTCTACTGCACAACGTGCATCTTTTTTTCGCCGCTCAGCTTCCACACTAACTTCAGTACCAAAACAACTGCAGGTTTTGCAGTACATTGCACCCATTACTTAGGTTGAAACAAATGAAATGTACTTTTTGCAGTAGTTCCTATTCCGGGGAAGAGGAGGACTTAAAGAGTAGGGTAGCCCGAGAGGGAAGAGGAAACTCTACCTTGCAGGCGGCACCACATAAACTTTAGACCGCCACTCCCACCAACCGCATAGCCCCACCAACGCTCCCAAAGCCGTCATGCGGGTGTCCAGAGGGCGCAGCGCCTCGGAGTCCCCCTTCCGGGGAAGGGGGATTTAGGGGGTTGGGAATCGTCGGGAGAACTCTTAAAGGGGCCCACGGGGTGCCTACGCGAAAAAGCTCCTGCACACCCGGTGCAGGAACCTTGCTCAAACTTATTATTGCGTATCCTGTTTGATCTGACTCCGCAAATAGCCGTCGATGAACGAGTCGAGGTCGCCGTCCATGACCGCGCCGACGTTGCCGGTCTCGACTTGTGTCCGATGGTCCTTGACCATACTGTACGGATGGAAGACATAGGAGCGGATCTGGCTGCCCCAGGCGATATCCTTCTGCTCGCCGCGGATGGCCGCAAGCTCTTCCTGCTGCTTCTGGATTTCCCGCTCGTACAGCTTGGACTGGAGCATCTTCATCGCGCGTTCGCGGTTCATGATCTGAGATCGTTCAGTCTGGCAGGCAACGACGATCCCGGTCGGTATGTGCGTCAGGCGCACGGCGGAGTCCGTCTTGTTGATGTGCTGTCCGCCCGCGCCGCTCGAACGGTACGTATCGACGCGCAAATCCTCAGTCCGGATGTCGATCTGCACGTCGTCCGGAATCTCGGGGACGACATCGCAAGAGACGAACGACGTATGGCGGCGACCCGAGGCGTCGAACGGCGAGATGCGTACGAGGCGGTGCACGCCCTTCTCCGCTTTCAGGTAACCGTAGGCATTGTAGCCCTTGACCATGATCGTGACGCTCTTGATGCCCGCCTCGTCTCCAGGCAAGTAATCGAGCAGCTCGACTTTGAAGCCGCGCTTCTCCGCCCACCGTGTGTACATCCGATACAGCATGGACGCCCAATCCTGCGACTCGGTGCCGCCCGCACCGGGATGCAGCTCAAGAATGGCACTAGCCTTGTCATACGGCTCGCTGAGCAGCAACTGCAATTCGAATGAATCGACGTTCTCCCGCAAAGCAGCCACATTTTCCGCCCACTCCGCCACGAGCGCGTCATCGTCATCCATTTCCAATATCTCCATCATATCTTCCAGGTCCTGCCGCTCGCGGTCCAGCTTCTCGTACTGCTCGACGACCGACTTGATCGCATTCATCTCGGAGATGATCGCCTGAGCCTTCTCATTGTCATCCCAGAAATCAGGCGCGCTCATCTTGACTTCGTAGTTCTCGACCTGCTCGCGCTTCAGATCTAAGTCAAAGAGACCCCCTGAGTTGCTGTAATCGCTTCGCGTTCTCGCGAAGGTCTTGCTTGACGGATACATCCAATTCTGCCATTGCCCTTCACCTCGTAAGTCAAAAATCAATCGTGCTCTTGCCGGTCAGTTGACCGCGCCGTGGCACTGCTTGTATTTCTTGCCGCTGCCGCATGGGCACGGATCGTTGCGGCCGACGCGCTGCTCGTCGCGCTTGGCCGGGCGCTTCGGTCCCGCTTCCGCCTTGTTGTCGACAGCTTGCCCTTCGGCGACCGCCTCGCGCTTCAGGTTGCTCTGAACTTGTGCCTTCATGATGTAGAGCGTAACCTCTTCCTCGATCCGTTCGATCATGCCGAGGAACATGTTATGCCCTTCAAATTGATATTCACGCAGCGGATCGTTGCCGCCGTACGCCCGAAGGTGGATGCCCTGGCGCAGTTGGTCCATCGCGTCGATGTGGTCCATCCACTTGCTGTCGACCCCGCGGAGCACGACGACCTTCTCGAATTCGCGCATCGTCTCCGGACCGATCTCTTCTTCGCGCTCGTCGTACAGCTTCTCGACACGCTCCATGAGCATGTCGATCATCTCTTCCTTCTCCTTGCCCCACAAGTCATCCTTGTGCAGCCGGTCTTCGGGCAGGAAATGCGTATGACCATAACTGACGATGCCGTCGTAATCCCAATCCTCCGGCACTTCCGCGTCCGGACAGTGATTTTCGACCGTACGCGTCACAGTAGAACGGATCATGCCCATCACGACTTCACGGATATTGTCGGAGTACAGAATTTCGCGGCGGTCGCCGTATATCTTCTCGCGCTGCAGGTTGATGACATCGTCATACTGCAGCACGACGCGGCGGGCGTCGAAGTTGCTGCCTTCCACGCGCTTCTGCGCAGATTCGATGGCGCGGCTGATCAGCTTGCTCTCGATCGGCGACTCCTCGTCGAAGCCGAGCTTCTCCATCATGCCCATAATATTATCGGCGCCGAAGCGGCGCATCAATTCATCCTGCATCGACAAGTAGAATTGGGACGAGCCCGGATCGCCCTGACGTCCGGAACGACCGCGCAGCTGGTTGTCGATCCGGCGGGATTCGTGGCGTTCCGTACCCATAATATGAAGGCCGCCAAGATCCGGTACGCCTTCGCCGAGAATAATGTCGGTACCGCGGCCCGCCATGTTCGTGGCAATGGTGACCGTGCCTCGCTGCCCTGCCGACGAGATAATCTCCGCTTCGGCGGCATGGTACTTGGCGTTCAGCACCTGATGAGCGACGCCCTTCTTCTTGAGCATTTCCGAGATGCGCTCGGAATTCTCGATGGACACCGTACCGACAAGCACCGGCTGCCCCGTTCTGTGACGCTCCACGATTTCCTCGACAACCGCTTTGTACTTGCCGTTTTCGGACTTGTACACCGTGTCCGGCATATCGTTGCGGATCATCGGCCGGTTCGTCGGCACCTGCACGACTTCAAGTCCGTAGATGCGCTTGAATTCCTCTTCCTCGGTCTTCGCCGTACCGGTCATCCCGGCCAGCTTGCGGTACATCCGGAAGTAGTTCTGGAACGTGATCGTCGCGAGCGTCATGCTCTCGTTCTGCACCTTCAGCGCTTCCTTCGCCTCGATCGCCTGATGCAGCCCGTCGCTGTAACGGCGGCCCGACATGAGCCGGCCCGTGAATTCGTCGACGATGATGACCTCGTCTTCCTGCACGACGTAATCGACGTCCCGCTTCATGATGAAGCGAGCGCGCAAAGCTTGCTGAACGTGGTGGTTGAGCAGTACGTGCTCGTGCGCGTACAGGTTCTCGATACCGAAAGCCCGCTCCGTCTTCGATACGCCCTGATCGGTCAGCGCGATGCTCTTCATTTTCACATCGATCGTGAAATCCTCGGTCTCCTGCAGACGGCTGACGAAACGATCCGCCGCGTAATAGAGCTCGGTGGACTTCTGTGCTTGTCCGCTGATGATGAGCGGCGTGCGCGCCTCGTCGACGAGAATCGAGTCCACTTCGTCGATAATCGCGTACTGAAGAGGCCGCTGCACCATTTGCTCCTTGTAGAGCACCATGTTGTCGCGGAGGTAATCGAAGCCGAACTCATTGTTGGTGCCGTATGTGATATCGCATGCGTACGCTTGCTGCTTCTCTTCGTGGGTGAGGCCATGCAGGTTGCAGCCGACGGTCAAGCCCAGGAACGTGTAGATCTGGCCCATCTCCTGGCTGTCCCGCAGCGCCAGATAGTCGTTCACCGTGACGACGTGTACGCCTTTGCCGTTCAGGGCGTTCAAGTACACGGACAGCGTGCCGACGAGCGTCTTGCCTTCGCCTGTGCGCATCTCCGCGATCTTGCCCTGGTGCAGCACCATGCCGCCGACCAGTTGCACGTCGTAGTGCCGCTTGTTCAGCACGCGCTTGGACGCTTCGCGCACGACGGCGAACGCTTCAGGCAGGATGTCGTCGAGCTCCTCGCCCTCTTCCAGCCGGATGCGAAACTCCGCTGTCTTGCCGGCCAACTGCTCATCGCTGAGCGCGGCGATCTCCGGTTCGAGCGCGTTGATCTCTTCTACCGTCCTTCCGAGCCGCTTCACTTCGCGATCGTTGGCATCGCCGAATATTTTCTTGACGAGTCCGAGCATTAGGGAACCCCTCTCTCTTGCAGGTATGGCAGTATCTTTACATTTTAACAGGTTGGCTTGGGGCGGGCAAGAAAAGAGGAATGGGAGCGGGTGAGCGGGGGGCGGTACGGGTCGAAAAATAGGGCTGTCGAGAGTATGGCATGATTAGGTGCAACGAGATACAATATAAATGTACAATATAAATCTACAATAGGGGTGATTAGGTTGTCCCGCGCCAAAAATGTTACCTTCAGCTTGCCCCCTGAGCTTGTCGAGAAATTCAAAGGCTACGCCGAGAAAGAATGCATTCCTTCCGTAAACGCAGGGGTGAGGGAAGCGATGGAACAATATGTCGTTCGGCTGGATCGGGAGTTGTTTCGAAGAGAGATGGAGCAGGCAAGTAAAGACCCGCAGTTCATGAAAGATCTGGAGGATAACGTCCGCGCCTTCGAGCCATCCGATGTCTCTGCCTGGAAGGAGCAAGAGGAATGGTGATCAGACGTTGGGACATCTATTGGGAGAACCTGAACCCGACGGTCGGATCTGAACAAATGGGACAGAGGCCCGTGCTTGTCGTATCGGCGGATGAAGCAAACGCGGTCTTGCCCATCGTCACAGTCGTATCCTTGACCAGTCTTAAGTCTGGCAGACGTATATATCCGATCGAAGCGACGCTCTCAAGACAAGCTACTGGGCTGCCCAAGGACTCTGTTGCCATGGCCCATCAGATCCGATCCATCAGCAAGGAGCGATTGGGCGAGCGTTGCGGATCTGTAGAATCGGAGGAAGCGAAGGATGCGGTAGCGCGGGCGGTGAAGCTGTATTTGGATCTGGATTGAATCACTCCAGAAGCTGATCCGGCGTATAAAATTCCCCATGCAGCTTCGCGAAGTCTCTCCTGTTCCAAGTTAACGCGGGGAGCTTCAAGCTTCTGGAGCGTTCAGACAAATAAATATCCACCAAATCCACTTTCGTGCATTCGAAGAGATGCAGGGCATGAACCAATTCCTTCTCTTCGAACTCTGCTTCCTCGACCTCCGATAGAGAAATCAACGCTTGAACGGTCTGTAATTTACTGAACTTATAGACTGAGGTCAGCACCCAATAAGTTTCAATCGCTGCAATAGAGGTAATGAATAGCCGGATATCCTGTTCTTCAATAAGCCGAACAATCGCATGGACCTGCTTGTCGTCATCTCTCGTCAACAGCCGCACCAAAATATTCGTATCCGCAACATACTTGGCGCTCATCAGGATTGTCCTTTACGCACGACTTCCCGTCCCCGTTCTTCACGCGCGATCTCTCTTGCGGTATCCATGTCGATGTCGATGCTCATATCCGGCTTCAAAATCCCTACAACATCCAGCAGGGACTTCTTCTTCTTAGGAATAATGGATACGTCCCCTTCATCGTGAATGATAAACTCCAGCCGGTCGCCTGCTTCAACTTGCAGATAACCTCTGAGCTCAATCGGCAGCGTCAGTTGGCCCTTGCTCGTGATTTTCCCGGACAGCAGCTTCTCCACCTTTTTCACCCCGCAATCAAATGTAATACTTCAATTATAAGTAATACTTACTACGTTTGTCAATTTGCCGCCTCGCTCGCCAAGCACACAAAAAGACGCCCCCCCCCCTAACTTGAGGAAGGCGCCTGCTTCTTGCGTCCGAAACTTCCTAATTGAATTGTTGATGGTCATGCCAATGGCTGGCTTTGATTCTCCTTGGCCAGGCACAGCGCTTTCTCCAGATGTCTGACCGTCGGAGTCAGGTTGGCCAGAAAATACGCTTCGCGCAATCTTCGGGAGGCGTCACTGTGCTGCAGATAGGCAGGCCCGCCCTGGTGCAGCATGCACGCTTGCACTGCTTCGAGCGTGAGGTACGCGATCTCCAGCCGGAGCTCCATCAGCGGTATCGTAACACTGACAAGGTCATCCGCCTGCACGAGCCGATACAGCCGTTCGCGCAAGGCCGCGTGCCGCTCGCTTAACGCGTCCGCCTGAACCAGCAAATACGAATTGCACCCGCACTGCCGGTTCTTCGCCTGCTCGATCGCGCGGATCGACGCTTCCGTAACGCCGAGTCCGAGCGGCACCTGATAGACGAGGAAAGCCGGGCGAATCCGCTTCACGAATTCATCCGCCTGCTCGGAGATGACCCAGCGGTCCGGGATGAACACGTCCTCGAATTTGCAGCCGTATGTGGCGCTCCCGTTCAAGCCGATGTAGTCCAGCTTCTCCTTCAGCGTCAGCCCCTGCGCGTCGCAAGGGACGACCGCCATGATCTGCCTGTCCTCGCCGATGGAGGCCACGAAGCCGAACCAGTGGTCCGGCCCCAGGTTCGATACGGCTCCCAGTTGCCCGGACACCGCATACCCGCCTTCGACCCGCCTGGCGCTCAGCATCAATTTCTCCAGACCGACATAGTATTTCATCGGATTGGACAAGCCGGTGCCGCCGAGTTTCTCACCGCTCTCCATCAAGGGCAGCAGCTCGGTGCGCAGATGAACGTTGTCGCTGGTACGCAGGTAGGTCATGAAGGCCAGGTGGCACCACAAATTGAACCCGGTCGTCATGCACGATTTGGAGGTTTCCTCCACCAGCCGGGCGCCGACCGCCACTACTTCGGACATCGGGCGGTCCTGCGACCGCCACCATCCCGCTTCGCCCAATCCTCTCAGATAGGACTCCGCGTAATAGGCATCGGCATCGACTTTCTTCACGAACGGCTTCAAGCGCTCGTTCACCAGACCGTCCAGCGCCCCGCTGTCCAGCGCCAAATCAAACGCCATAGGAATCAACTGCTTTCTCTAGCTTCATGATTATTGCGGTGCGATTTCCGTAATCGTATCGATCGGCGCCTTGACGGCTTCGCGCGCCTTCTTGACCGCCGACTCGTCCGGAGCATCGTAGAAGCACAGACACTTGGTCATATCTTCGCATACATAAGTTCTGGAGAAAGCCACTTCCGGCACTTCCGCATAGTGTACCGAATTCGTCTTCTTCCGGTCCAGGTACTGCTCCATCGTCAGGTTCTCCGGCAGGTTCCATTCGACCAGGTAGTTGACGACTTCCTTCTGCTTCTTCACTTCCTCCAAGTCCTTGCCGACCAGGCGAACCGGCTTGATCAGCGTAATCGGGAACCCTTGGCCGCGCAGCACCTCGGTGACGGAGTTGCGGCTATCGCTCTCCACGATGAAGAAAGCTCTGGTCAATTGCTTGGATACTTGTACGTCGATCAACGCCGAGCCATTGCCGCTCAATGCACTCTTGAGGCCGGACACTTTGCTTTCGAACGAAGCTTGATCCGAGACAACTCCATCCAATATCGATTCTACCAAATATAACGCCATGTTGATCTCTCCTCACAAAGTTTAGTATTCCTATAGGTTATTTTATTCCACTAAGTTCAAATAATCAACCTATTACAGAAATGCTTTTCGTGTTACGATGATACAGATTACGAACAGGCATCCATTCGGACAGGAGGCTATTGCCTTGAAAGAGAATTACAAGCTCCCTTGCAATATCGCGCAATCGCTCAACATTATCGGCGACCGCTGGACCCTGCTCATCATCCACGAGATCATGATCGGCCGCACAACCTTCAACGAGATCAAGAAGGGCTTGACCGGCATCTCTTCCAACCTGCTGTCCGACCGGCTGAAATATTTGGAGCAAAGCGAGCTCATCAACTGCAGGCTGTACTCCGACCACCCGCCCAGGTACGAATATACGCTGACCGACAGCGGCAAAGACCTGGAGCACGTCTTCCATGCGCTAATCATCTGGGGTCGGCACCATTTGAAAAAATGCTACAAGAAGCTGCTCCACTCCACCTGCCAGCATGAAGTTACGCACGCCTACTATTGCCCGCACTGCCAGACCCATGTCGAAGATCTTACGGTCGTCGAGCTGCCGGACTAGGCCGGGTCAATCGTGCCCCCACTGCCTTTCCACCCATCTCTCGAACAGCCGGATCGCCTTGTCCAGCAGCATGCCGATCACGCCGATCGCGATGATGCCGACGAATACATAGTCCAGCCGCAGCAAGTTGCGCCCGTCCACGATCAAATAGCCGAGTCCGGACTGGGCCCCTACCATTTCGCCGGACACGAGGAAGATCCAGGCCGTGCCCAGCGAAATGTGAAGGCCGTTGGCGATGAAAGGAAAAGCCGCCGGCAGAATGATCTTGGTCATCAGGTGAGGCTGCCCGATTTCGAAATTGAGCGCGACCCGCATGTAGGCGGGATCGACCTTGCGGACTGCGGACAAGGTGGACAGCAGCATCGGGTAGAAGGTCGCGATGAAGATGATGACGATGGCCGAGGCGTTCCCCAGATTGAACCACAGGATGATAATCGGAGCCCAGGCGATCGGCGCCACCGGCCGCAGCACTTGCACGATCGGGTCGATGACTGCCCACAGCCGCTCGATTCTGCCCAATATCAACCCCAGCACGACCGCAACCGCAACGGCAGATAAATATCCGCACAAGAAGCGGAACATACTGACCTGGATATGTTCGAACAAAGTGCCGTCCAGCGTCAGCTCCACGAGCGAATCCCATACTTTAAGCGGCGGAGGGAACAACGCGTCGTTGTATCCCCCGATCCATACGATGGACTGCCATACTACGATTACGATCGCAAATGCGATTAAGATGTTAACCCAGGTATTCAGCCTCTTCATGCCATCACTTCGCTTCGTCGATGAATGAGTTGTCTACAAATTCCTCATAAGTCGGGGGCTTCTCGGACAAGCCCATCTTGACCAGATAGGATGCCAATTTTTCGTACGGTTCCCGGTTCAATTTCAGATCATCGTACTTGATCCATTCCAGGGATAAGTCCAGCACCTTCTGATCGACTTTCATGTATTTCGTGGAAACTTCCTTCGTGTAATCGTCCTTCGCCTCGGCACGCTCTCCTGCGAGCAAGTAGTTTTTCACGAATTCGGCGGCGACTTCTTTCTCTTTGTCGATAAACTCTCCTCTGAGCACGAGCGCGCAATCGACCGAGTTCAGCCAGATTTCATCCGATTGGTACAACACTTTGCCTTTGCCCATATTGACTGCGATCGCGCCGAACGGTTCCGCCACGACATAACCCGCGATCCTGCCCTCGGACAGCGCTGCCGGCATCTCGGCAGGAGCCATCTCGATCGCGCTCACGTCCTCGTATTTCATGCCGGCCTGCTCCAGCATCTGGTACAGCAAAATATTATGGCTGGAGAACTTGTGCGGGATCGCGAAGTTTTTGCCCTTCAGATCGGACGTCTGGTTGATGTCGGGAGAGACGACGAGCACATTGCCGTCCCGGTGGCCCAAGGCGACGGCCTTCAGATCGATGCCTTGTTCCTTGGCCCGCATCGCGAGCGTCACGAGCATGGAAGCTCCGTCGATCTTGCCCGTGTTCAAAGCGTCGGCCAGGTCCGGCCAGGAGCCGAACTTCACCAGTTCCAGTTCGAACTTGTCGTAGCCTTCCTCTTCAAGCGCATCCTCTATATACAACGGCACGGCGTGCGTGATGGGCAAGTAGCCGATTTTCACTACGCGCTTCTTTCCATCCGCATTCGACGAACCGGAGCCGGAGCAAGCTGTCAGGGCAAGCGCGAGGCATGTGATAATGATTGCGAATAAGGTTCTTCTTCTGCTGCGTAATAGCGAGTACAATGCGATCTCCTCCTAGATGTTGTATTCCTCTTGAGCGGCCTGGTTGGTAAAATGGAACTCTTCCAAAATGATCTTGCGGAAAAACTGGAAATCATCGACGCCGCGGTCACGGGGCTTGACCAGTTGAACCGGCAGCTCCTTATGGATGCGGCCCGGGTTCGCGCTCATGAGCAGAACTCGATCCGACAGATAGATCGCCTCGTCAATATCGTGGGTGACGAGTACGACCGTCGTCCCCTCCTGCCGCTGGATGCGAAGCAGCTCATCCTGCAAGTAGTAGCGGGTGAACGTATCAAGCGCCGCGAACGGCTCGTCCATCAAGATCAGCTCAGGCTGCGCCGCGAGCGCCCTGGCGATGGCCACCCGCTGCTGCATCCCGCCGGACAGGTGACGCGGGAACAAGGAGATCTTGTCTTGCAGTCCGACGATGGACAAGTAGGACATTGCCCTGTCCTTGCGCTCCGCGGCGGTCATATTCGCTTCCTCGATACCGAGCTCCACATTTTTCAACACGTTGCGCCAAGGCAGCAAGCCGTAGTTCTGGAACAACAGCACGCATTTTCTGCTGGGCCGCAGCACCGGCTCGCCGGCGACCAGCACCTTGCCTTGATCCGGCTTCTCGAACCCGCCGATCATGTTGAGCAGCGTGCTCTTGCCGCAACCGCTCTGGCCGAGGATCGACACGATCTCTCCTTTCTGAATGTCCAGGGAGACCTTGTCGAGCACTTTTGCCGTTTCGTTCTGATTGGTAAAAGTTTTCGATATCTCGTTCACTTGAACGATCGGCGCGGACGTCATGGCTGTCTTCTCAACCCCTGTTTTCATTTAATTCCTACCTGTTTAGTCTGCTTTAATAACATTATTATACTTCGTTCAAAAAATCAACCTTAAAATTCGAAATTTTGCCGATAAATTCACGCAACATAAAAACCCCGGCATCATCGCCAGGGCTTCGCGCTAAGTAGATTATTCCGCCGTCTCGATCAATCCGTATTTGCCGTCGCCGCGGCGGTAGACGACGTTCACTTCCTTGGTGTCGGAGTTGGTGAACACGTAGAAATTGTGGCCGACCATGTTCATCTGCAGAATCGCTTCCTCGACGTCCATCGGCTTGATCGAGAACCGCTTGGTTCGTACCAGTTCCAGGCTGTCCTCGTCCTCGTGCGTGAGCGTCGCGGTGTGGTTCGCGCCGTTCCCGGCTTCCTCCTTGAACACTCTCCCTTGGTTCACTTGGCGGAATTTGCGGTTGAGCTTCGTCTTGTGCTTGCGGATCTGGCGTTCGAGTTTGTCCACTACGAAATCGATGGAAGCATACATGTCATCACGTTTCTCTTCGGCGCGCAGCATGACGCCTGGCAGCGGGATCGTAACCTCGACGACGTGCTGACCCTTGGTAACGGATAGCGTCACCTGCACGTCCGATTCGGGGGATGCTTCAAAATACCGCTCCAGCCGACCGAGCTTCCTCGCCACATACTCGCGAAGGGCATCCGTCACTTCCATGCGCTGACCACGAATGTTGTATTTCATATGCATACCTCCTATTGTGTAGCTGCCTTCATCATATCACATCGGAAGGGGGCGATTCAAAACATTGCATTGATCTTTTTGAATTTTTAGAAAACTTTAAAGAGAAACAAAAAACCCCGGATTTCTCCGAGGCTGCAGTACACTAAAGAGGACTCCATCACTGGAGTCCCTTGAGCCGGATCATAGCAGGGCGGCGTATCCTGATCTCTGGTAACTTGCCGATCAAAGACCAGCAAGCGCGTGGGGAACCTTTCCCACCTCTAATGATCCGTGTTATGAGTATAGTCATCAACTTATGTTTTTATCATAACGAAATTCTTGAAGCTAGTCAACAGTTCTGTACCGCACAATTCGTCCACTCGCCAAGCGCCTTTGAATCTTTTCTATTCCGTTATCAAGCCTATAAAAGCTTGAAACAAAGATGTATTGGGACGGGTCCAGTTGGATGGACAGCAGCAAATGCTCGGAAATCACTTTAACGAGCTCTATGCTATTGGGAACTTTCGGATTGCATCCAACATAATCCGGATGGCTAATCATGCCAGGAATTAAATGCCCGTAAGCCTCCATCACACCGGGATGATGTTTCTTTACATGTTTGATAGCACCAGGATACATATATACATCAGCTACAGGAAATTCGATTCCCGTAAGTTGTTTGATAGCTTCAATATTTAAAGTGCCGACTTTCTGAATTTCAGTGCCATTAATGTCGATTGAACAAGTACTCAACGATTACACCCCCGAATACCAATAATACCTGAAGGAATAGGTGTGATGTCGGGTGCGCAACGCTGTCATCCTACAAGGTTTCCAACAAAAAACCCCGGATTTCTCCGAGGCTGCAGCGCCTGCATATCGAAACAAGTAATCGCCAGTTTGTATAAACCGCGGCTATGATGTGCCGGTTGATTACGCTTTCGTTACGTTCGCAGCTTGCGGGCCGCGTGCGCCTTGCACAATGTCGAATTCTACGGTTTGGCCTTCGTCAAGGGATTTGTAGCCGTCCATTTGGATCGCGGAAAAGTGAACGAACACATCGCCGCCTTCCTCTGTCTCGATGAAGCCATAACCCTTCTCTGCGTTAAACCATTTCACTTTACCTTGCATCCGTTAAACATTCCCTTCATTAATCAGATCCTGGTCAATAGGTTCAAAGCCCTATCCCATATTCCGAATATATCATTGGTGAAAGTTGGGTGTCAACATATTTTTGTAAGCGGATTCAGTTGGGATGAATTTTCACTCGTATAATCGGCACAGCAAGGATCCCGCTCATCTCTTCTCATCAAAGTACAGCCCTTCGTTATCCAACAAGTCACCTGCGTAAGCTTCCTTCTGTTTGTGATAATCGCTAAACCGCTCCAGATGCTCCGACGCTTCCCATTTCAACTCATTCATTCTTCGCAGGATGATCGATTCACATTCCTTTATCTTCGATACATGGTCCCGATATCGAAGCCGTTCAGGCGCACCCTCTGGCAATTGCGCATCGATCCTGCGAATTTTAACGAGCAGTTGCATCCTATCGTTCATCAGCTGATCAAGTTCATCGACATGCAAGGAGCCGGCCCGTTCGGCGGCTCCTTGCGTAACTCGGACAAGTTCATCGAACAGCTCATCCATGACTGAATTCCAAAGGCGCAGGAGATGCGGCATGAGTAGACTTGGCAGCCTGTATCCAGGTCTCTTTCAACTCAATCAGATATTGAAGTATTTCCTCTGCCGGTTCGGCATCCTTCTTGATATTCGCTTGAATGAGCCGGGTATTGAAGTACTCGTAGAGTCTCAGCAATTGATCCGCGAGCGGGGATGAGCGGTCAATTGTGATGACGAACTCGCTAATAATATTTTGCGCCTTGACGAGCTGCGTATTCGCATGTTCGTAATTGCCGGATCGAATTCCCTCCGCCCCTGCCCGACAGAACCGAATGGCTCCGTCCATCAGCATGATCAACAGTTGGGCTGGCGATGCAGTTTGCACAGAGGTCTCTAAATATTTGTTTCGTTGTACTTGCAGCATGTTTGTTCCCCCTCGGTCATTAAGCAATCGTGCAATGAAAACATTGACACAATCAGCCGCCGAATTGTTGCATCAAGTAGGCGCTTTGGGCGTTCATCTGGTTGATATACTTCTCCATCGCGGTGAACTGATTATAATACTTCGTTTCCAGACCGTCCAACTTCAGAGTCATGTCCTCAATTCGCTTATTATAATCCCGGAGTCGCTTGCCCATCGTGTAGGAGGAGTCTACACTGGACACCGTACCCGCCTTGGTCTTAATATTGTTCATCAGAGAATCCAATTGATCGACCAACCGAGTCGCCAATCCGTCCCCTGCCGCGGAATCCTTGTTGTTATCGTTGGCTGTGAACAAAGCATCGATTTCTTCCGGGTGCTCCGCGATGGCTTTCTTAAGCGCAGTCGGATCGATATACAGCTTGCCCTTCTCCGAGTAGTCGCCTGTCGTGATGCCGATCTGAGACAGTTGCTTCATTGAGCCGCTGGACAATCCGGTTACGACAGAAGATAACGAAATTCGAAAGCCTGACAAGGCAGAAGTCAGCATTTGATCGCTGCGAAGCAAGCCGCTTCTGGCTTTTTCCTCCCACTTCTTGATGTCGTCCTCTTTCATGTCCTTCTTCTGTTCTTCAGAGAGGGGGAAGAAGTCGCGATACTTCTTCTCCACTAATTGATTATTAATGGAGTCGATCAATTCGTTATATTTATCAACGAAGTTCTTGATTTTTTCATAGATTCCGTCCGTATCCTGAGTCACCGTGATATCGGCAGTCGAAGTCATGACCTGTTTGGCGGTGAAATTCATCCCGTTGATGGAGAATGAATTGGTGGCATATTCGCCCTTTACGCCATTAAATTCGATCTTCGCATCAAGCCCGTAATCCGACACTTCATAGTAGGACCTGCTGGTCGGGTCATAACTATTATTGCCATCCGAATCATGCCATCCCAGATTGAACAACAGATCGTTACTGTCGGAGGTTTCGTCGGTGATGACAATCGGATTGACCGTATTGTCCCCGGGATTCGTGAAAGCCAGCTTGTTATCGGCATTCAGGAACGCCGATACTCCCTTCTTGCCGACATCCGAATTGTTGATCTGATCGATCAGATTGCCGATTGTCGTGTTCTTGTCCACCTTGAGGCTGACGCTTGCGCCATCGAAGGCAATCTTGATTTCTTGTTCAGAAGTCAAGGAATCATTGACCTTGGTCGCGATCCCGTTTGCGAACACCTGCGCACCTGTCAGGAGGCTGCCTTGGATATCATCCTCAGGCGATGCAATCTTGAATATATCGTCAAGCAACGAGCTGTTGCCGCTCTGCAGCTTCACATTCGCATCAGCCCCCGTCGCGGAGGAACTGAAGAAGAAGTGATCCAGCGTAGCGTCATAGCTCACTTTGACACCGGTTTTGGTGGACTGGTTATTGATCGCCTTGACCAACAGGTCTACGGAATCCGTCTGCTTGACATTGATTGTCGCGGTCCCCTTGGCCCCTCCAATCGTCAAGGTCGTATCGGAATCCAGGCTTAACGACCCTAGCGTTGTGTCGAGTCCTTGCAGAGACTTCGCGCCAACAGGACCATCCGACTTCAACTTGGCTGTCTCTGCCAGTTGCGTGACTTGGATCTTGTAGATCCCTTCAACTGCCGAAGCCGTACCGGACACAGAGATCGCGGATTCCGACGAAGATATGGCCTTCTTGCTGTTATACGAAGAATTCAGCTTCATATCGAAAGCGATATTGCGGAATTCCAACAGCTTCGTATTGATGCTCCGGTAAGCATCTCTCTGCCATTCCAGCTGCGTCTTGCTCTGGCTCAGGCGGTCAAACGGAATGCGGGCGGCCTTCATCAGATCGGCAACCATCTTCTCCGTATCCATGCCGGAAGCCAGCCCCGATATTCGCATATTATTGCTAATAGCCAACGGATCTCACCTTGCCTTCCGATTTATCTGCGTTCGTCAATGATAATGCCCGCCATCTCCCACAGCTTGGCGATGAAGTCCAGCGTCTTCTCCGGCGGAATCTCCCGAATGACGTCGCCGGATTCCCTGTCGAGCACTTTAACGGAAATCATCTTGGTCTGCTTGTGAATAGAGAATGACAACTCGGTCGCTCTGCCTTGAACAGCCTTGATCGCCTGCTCGATCGCCTTGACCATCTGCTCTTGACTGATCGAGAATTGATCGCCTTTCAATTCCGCCAATTTCAAATCGTGAGCGTTATTAATATTCGCTGGTATCGCCCTTTTTCTTGCAGGTCCATCGCTCATACGATTGTCACTGGATTCACGCGCTGGAGCTTGAATGGGTGGAGAGGCCTGGACTCCAACGGCTATGCTGTCCGTCATTACGAAAACCTCCATCCGAGGATATATACCATTTATATCGGATGGATGAGCATTTAGGATAATAGGCGACAGGAAAAAGGTGGACCGCCATTCATTATTGCAAGCTTACCTCGTAGTATGAATAAGCAATGCCGCTAGTTGCAAATCAAATTCCGAATCAATATCGACAGAACGTTCATCCGGCATGACGTAGGCGATCGTACTTGCAGTTACGAATGTTTTCTGTTGCATCAGCCAATCGTATTCTGCAACATAGACTGCACCATTCAACGCTACGACAGTAGGCATGCTTTGACGTCTAAGACCAGTCTGTTCGACCGGCATAATTGGCGTCATAGCTAGTCGTTGATCCATTGAATACATCAAATATGGACTGTGCCGCGGCATCGTGACTGATACGCATGCCGGCGCTTTATTGGACAGACATAATGAAAGACATTGATCAATATCCTCGGAAGTCCGAAGCGGGGAAGTCGGTTGCAGCAGAATGACATAATCGTATTTGCCTGCATTTTCCAGGGCGTGCAGCACGGGCTCCATACCTGGTGTATCATCCTGAGCCAATTCCATCGGGCGAACAAACGGAACTTCGCAATCCCACTGATGCGCGATATCCATGATCTCTTGATCTTCAGAAGAGAGAATGGTTCGATCGATGAACCGGGATTTATGCGCCGCCTCGATCGTCCAAGCAATGAGGGGCTTTCCTGCTAAATCTTGTATGTTTTTGCGAGGAACACCTTTGGATCCTCCACGAGCGGTAATTATCGCGAGAACCTTGCGTCCGTTGATCATACAAACCTCTCCTGAAACTCATCATTGGCACGGTTGTAGTCATCCATTCGTCCGATATCAATCCAATATTCGCGTATCGGAAAGACAGAGGCCCCCATCTGATGAGCGATGGCTTGCTCGAATAGGCTGGGCATATCAAAAAAGGTTTCTTTCGGAACATGCCGCAACATTTCGGGGCTCAAAACATAGATGCCGCCGTTGACAAAATATCGTTCCGTCGGTTTTTCCACAATACTCGTCAGACGATGCTGATCGACTTGGACGACTCCGTACGGCACTTGATACTCGAATTCGCGCACGCACATCGTTGCGCTGGCATTCGTCTGTTTGTGGAAATCCAGCAGTTGCTGGAAATTCACTTTCGTAAGCAAATCCCCATTCATAACAATCATGTCCTCACTCGGAGGTTCATGAATCAAGCTTAATGCGCCTGCTGTACCCAACCGTTGACTCTCATGGATATATCGGATTTCGACGCCCCATTTTGCACCGTCACCGAAGTAGTCCCTGATCATGTCCGCGCGATAGTTTACCGATAAATAGAACCGATAGAAACCATGTTCGATGAAATTGTCCAAAATCGTCTCCAAAATGGGCTTGGTGCCAACCTTTAACAATGGTTTCGGACAAGAATCCGTCATCGGACTCAAACGCGTGCCAAGGCCTCCTGCCATCAAAACTACCCAATTATGGCGAGTATGAGATTGGATTAGTTCGTCCAGAATTTCGATTCGAGCAATTCTGCCTTCGTCGTCCAGAACCGGAATATGACGTAATCCCTTATTTCTCATCATGGCAAGAATCGCCTGCTTTTTATCACTCACATGAGACTTCACCGGATTGGCATGCATAATATACTTGACAGGAGACTCCAAGGACACCCCTCGCAAGATGGCTCTCCTGATATCCCCATCCGTTACTGTGCCCATTAACCGATTGTGTTCGTCGACAACAAGCGCGATTTGTAAAGCTGCCCCGTCAATAATTCTGATCGAATCAATGATCGGTGTCTCCGGGTTGACAAGCGCTTCCTTCCAATTACTCATTTTCTCACTTCCTTTGCAGGAACTCCTACCACCGTGCATTCTACTCGAACGCTCTGCAGTACAAGTGCGCCAGCGCCGATGACGGTCCGCCCGTGCACATGAATTCCCTGAATAATCGTTGCACCGCAGCCGACATGGACGCCTTCGCCTAACGTCACGCCCCCGGATAATATAGCCCCCGACGCGATATGGGAATGCGCCCCGATCCGACAGTCATGATCGACGGTCGCTCGCGTATTGATGAGAACATTGGCCTCGATCGTTGTTCCTGCTTGCACGACTGCGCCAGCCATGACTTGCAATCCTTCGGATTGCAGCGTATCCGATGAGACGATCGCCGAAGGATGCACAAGCGTTGCAAAAGAATATCCCTTCTCTTTGAAGCAATTGAACACAGCACGGCGCTTGTCCGTATTTCCAACGGAACCGATGGCATTCACGAGTTTAATCTGATCTTGAGAAAAACCGTCAATCGTGCCATCATCGCCTAAATACCGAATCCCTAATAATTCCAACCCGCTGCCGCTTGGAGTTGGATCCGTATACCCCAGCACTTCAGTGTCCTGCAATCTTAAAATATCCGCCAGAACTCGGCCATGGCCGCCGCCGCCAACGATAATCACCGGTTTCGTCATAAGTAAACCTGTTCGTCAGCATAGAATGAACGAGGGGCTTGTTTGCCAAGCAGATTCCAGAATTGAAGCGGAGAATTGCCGTCGCCAGGACGCTTAAAGGTCAAGTTGTCTTCCGTGAATACTTCCCCTTCTTCAATCGCTCGCGAAGCAACAATGCTCTTCCTTGCGATCGCTCGATTTCCCAATTCCGAAGGTGCGGGACATTTGATCGCATGACCGACCGCGCACTCGACTTGCCGTATGGCATCCACCATCTGCTTCAGTTCCGCAGGCTCCAAGGAAGATCGGTGGTCCGGTCCGGGAAGCTCGCGGTCCAGCGTAAAGTGCTTCTCGATCACGTTTGCCCCCCTTGCTGTTGCGGCTATAGGGACAACTATCCCTTGCGTATGATCGGAATAACCGACCGGCAGCAAGAAAGCATCTCTCAACGTGTCCATTACACGCAGGTTCACGTCCTGCAAGGGGGCGGGATATTCTGTCGTACAATGAAGCAGGGTTGCTTTAGCTTGTAGAGCCGCTTGTCCTTCTTTACTGACATAGGCTGCCTGAAAAGCTTCCAAGGAAGGTATCGCATCACCGGACTCGTCCTTGTCCGACGTATATCCAAATGCCAGCACCCCCAATGCCGTCTCCACTTCTCCCAGGGTACACATTCCGGTCGATAAGATGATGGAGGCTCCCGTTTGTGCTGCTTTCAGAAGCAGCGGCGCATTCGTGACTTCCCCTGAAGGCAATTTGATCTTGGATAACCCGAAGAAGCCTGTCAACAGCTTGAGGCTATCGAAATCAAACGGGGTGGACAAGAAATCAATGCCTTTTAGGCGGCAATGCTCGATGAGCACGGCGTGTGCTTCCTCGTTCAATTCCAGCTTTCGCAGCATTTGAAGCTGAGATTCCGCCCCGTCCGTATGAGCTTTCTGGTACATCGCTTTGGGCGCTGTTTGGGTGACCAGGCTGGAAGATTTGAATGTTTGAAATTTGACCGCATCCGCTCCCGCTTCCACCGCAGCGTCTATTAATGATTTCGCCATATCGACGGACCCGTTATGGTTAACGCCCGCTTCCGCAATAATATAAGTTCTGCGCAAGGTAGATTCTCTCCTTATGCCAAGACATCGTAGAATCTTTTGCAGGTAAGTGTTTCGAGCTCGACTGATTTTAGTTGGTCTTTGATTCGCTTCGAAGTTTCCCCGCTGCCATAAGGAGACATAACATCCCGGAGAGCGGATTGAAATGGCTCAGATAGCGCTCTTCGTATCGCGGCAACGATATCCTCCCGCTCTGTACCGCAATCGATAATCGATGCGGCTTTCAAACGCCCCTCCTGCCTTGGGCCGATGTTAACTGTCGGTTTATGAAAGGAAGGCGCCTCGATGATTCCGCTTGAAGAGTTGCCGATCACTACGTCGCATTGTCGCATCGCGCTTAAATAATTGATTTGTCCGAGAGAGTCGAATAGCGTGACTCTGTCCGGCTGCCTTGTCGCATACGCCTCCAACTCGGCTATGATGATCTGCCCCTCCGCGTCCGAATTCGGCTTCGTTGCGATCACCCGGGCTTCCGGATAGGCATCCAGCGCTTCAATCAGATTTCTGATCTCCCGATGTGCAGTTCCTCTATAGTTCGTTGCCGGATGGTATGTCACCAGAAAGCTCAACTTGCCAAATTCGATACCCAACGCAGTCTCCAATTTCGGTCTATCCAGCAACGGCAGGCGCTTGATATTCTCGATGCCGAGAGCTCCCAAATTATATACACGATCCGGCGGCTCTCCCAACTGGATTACCCGTTGACGGTAGGGTTCTGCTGCCACGAAGTGCAAGTGAGCCATCTTGGTAATCGCATGGCGGATTGCATCATCGATGGCTCCTTGCGTAACTTCCCCGCCGTGGAGATGAGCAATCGGGATTCCTGCGATGAGGGCGGCTTGTGCAGCCGCAAGAGCTTCCGTTCGGTCGCCGAGTATAACAACGATGTCCGGTTGCAATCGCTGGTAGGCGTCTGCGAATCCAATCACAGCTCTGCCAACAGATTGGGTGACCGCCGCTGCCGTGTCCCCGGACTGCTGCAAGTCGATCTTCTCATCAATGACAAATCCGTCTTGTTCAATTGCGCGGTAGGTCAGCCCATGCAATGGCGATAAGTGCATCCCGGTCACAATCGTCTGCAGCTTGAGGTCAGAATCTTCCCGAATCTCTTTCATTAGGCCGCTGAGAAGACCGTATTCGGCGCGCGTGCCTGTCACCACACAAATTGTCCGCTTACGCATAAGCATCACCCAAGTAGGGGCTGCTCGGAATATTGATAATCCGTTGCGTCAGTTCTTCGGCTATCTCGGCTGGCATGGAGGGACATGAACGGAACATGGGAAGCTTGTGCATCAGCATCCAGGCAGGCCTCGTCATAATCCCATTATCATTGGAGAGCTCGAGCAACGCATTCCGCAGATCGAGGTCAGCATCATCCAGCAGAAGCGCGTTCAACCAGTAGTTGCTTTTCGCAAACTCCGCTTCCTTGAAACATCGAATGCCTTCTACGTCGTGAAATGCTTCCTGGTATATCGATGCGATTTTTCTTTTATGCTGCAGAAATTCAGGAAGTCTCTCCAGTTGGGCACAACCGAGCGCTGCATTCAAATTCGGCAAGCGATAGTTGTAACCCGCTTGGTCATGAACAAACTCCCAGCGATGCGGCAGTTTTGCTGTCGTCGTGACATGCTTCAGTTCCTTGGCCAGCAGACTGTCATTCGTCAGAACGGCTCCGCCGCCGCCCGTCGTCACAATCTTGTTCCCATTGAAGCTAAGTGCCGTCATCCTGCCCCAATGCCCGGTATGCATGCCTTTATAATAACTGCCCAACGATTCTGCCGCATCTTCGATCAAGATGAGGTTATATCGATTGCATATTTCCAGTACAGGATCGAGGTCTACCGGGTGACCGAATGTATGCATCGCAATCAAGGCGCGAACTCGGCGGCCTGTTTGATTATTTATACATTGCCCATTCTGAATGCTGCAAATCTCAGTTAAATAGGCTTCCAGTTTCTTCGGGTCGATTCCGAGGGTACGTTCTTCTACATCAATAAAGTGCGGGACCGCACCGCAGTATGTCACTGCATTGGCAGTAGCGATAAAAGTCAAGTCGGGGACCAGCACTTCTTCGTCCGTTTCAACTCCGGCAACCCGGAGCGACACATGCAGAGCAGCCGTGCCGTTCATTACCGCAATTGCATGCTTGATTCCCGTAAACTCCTCCAGTTGTCGTTCAAAACGATCGACATACTGGCCTACGGATGAAACCCAGCCCGTATCCAGACAATCCTTGATATAGTTCCATTCGTTCCCGGTAAATTGAGGTTCATGCAAGGGATGATTGCGATGGTCCGGCACGATGGCCTTGAGCTTGTCGACGATAATTTGGGCCGTAATCTTGATGTTGGTCATAGGTTATACTCGTTCGTTTTATATTTTCGAAGATTGGAATCTTGAGAGAACCATGCAATGGTCTGCGACAGCCCTTTGCGCAAACCGTCAAGCCCGCCATATTGCGGCTTCCATCCAAGCAACTGCTCTGCCTTGCGATTATCTGCCCACAACCGGACGACTTCGCTTTTTTCGGGCCGCATTCTGACCTCTTCCGTCACGATGTGAATGTCGATATTCATCATTTCAGCTATGATTCGGACAGTATCGCCTATTGTTACCTCATAATTGCTGCCGATATTGATGATCTCGCCGATTGAACGCTCCGATTCCAATACCGAAATAAATCCGCTTACCGTATCCGCCACATAATTAAAATCCCGCGTCGGGTGAAGTGCGCCCAACCGAATTTCGGTATGCCCGGCAAGCAGTTGTGTAATGATAGCCGGGATTACCGCTCTTGCCGATTGACGCGGGCCGTATGTATTAAATGGGCGAATGATGGACACAGGCGTATCAAACGAATGATAGAACGACATAGCCAACTGATCGGCGCCGATCTTCGAAGCCGAATACGGAGACTGCCCCTGCAAAGGGTGCTCTTCCGTGATGGGAACAAATTGCGCGGAACCATAAACTTCGCTCGTGGACGTATGGACAATCTTCTGTACGCCCAGTTGCCTTGCAGCCTGGACCACGTTCAAGGTCCCTTTCACATTGGTGTCGATGTAAGTATCCGGCGAGTGATAAGAATAGGGAATCGCAATAAGCGCAGCCAGATGCAGCACAGCGTCGCACCCGGTCATCGCAGTCTTGACCCCATGAGGATCACGGATGTCCCCTGCAAAGACTTCAATACTTTCCCGAACCTCCAGCGGCGCTTCGTCCAACCACCCCCAGGAGTTAAACGAATTGTACATGACAAAGGCTCTAACCTGGTAACCTTGACGCACTAGCGTTTCCGTCAGGTGAGAACCGATGAAGCCGTCTGCACCGGTTACCAAAATCTTATTGAACATCTTCTTCACTCCGTTGGGACAACTCAATGATATATTTCTGTATGGCATCGAATATAGGTTTGATATTTGCCATGTCTTGCTGACAGACATACATGAATTTGCCGACATCTTCAATTACCATTTCCGCTTTGACCAAAGGATCCTTCTCGAATTTAATTTTTCCTATCTTTTTCAGCAGCAGCTCTTCTTGCACCCGATTCATGGGCTTGAGAAAGATTTTGAAGAAACGATTGTCAAATATCTTACTCGCTGTCTTATCGAATTTAGGAAATAGCTTTCCCAGACGATGCCGATCCTTATGCTCCTTGCAACGATGTATGTCGTTAAATATACTGGTGATCTGATTGAAGCTCTTGCGAAGCTGTTCGTAATCCTCTTTCATCTTCAGAGCCTGATCTTTGGCGTATTCAAGGTCGTAGCTATATCCTTCGTGATGATACCAATGCGGATCGACAACACGTTCCTTCAGCCTTGTTCGGATAATATCTTCAAGGGGAACGAAGGTAGTGTGTGCGATCTTCGCGCCGCCCCGTGTGGTATTGATAACTTCCATGCCGGTATCCCGGGCCAGGATCGCTTCTATTTGTGTTTTCATCGCGATAAAGTCTTTCGTAGATTCGATCATGACCCCATCTACGCTTTCGACATATAAGGACAAATCCTTTCCTGAAGGCAGTTCTTCCATTTCCGGTCCGAGAACAAATGCTCCTTCCGAATATAGCATTCGGTCGCGGAACGCTAAATTCTGGCCGACAAGAACAATACTTCTGCACTTCAGCTTCTGCAGCATTTGTATTACAATAACGGAGATCGTAGAGGCGTCATGGACCCCGTCCAGCGGTTGCCCTTCGATAGAACGGAGGTAGTATGGAGCTATGGAATCCTGGGAAGTTAACACATGCAGTTTCGGGCCCTTGTAATTTTCTAACACTTCAAATCCTACACTACTCCCATAGATGAGTGGAATATCGATAACATTCAATTCACTCATCTTTTCAAATACCTTCTGATTTAATTGCGTTGGGTCATACGTACAAGCAGCATCCGGTAGTATACCATGATCTAGCAAGGCGTTAATGGATGTACCTACAGACAGAATGTAAGCTAAGCCCTGTTCCTTAATATATTTCAGGTTCACAACTTCGTCTTGCAGCGATGGCCCGGCAGCCACGACGATCGCTGGCTTATCCCGAAATACGTTCGTCTTGACTAGCAGTATATTCGGAGTACTAATTGTTTCTTTCATGTTTACCAAGCTATTGAAGACCCATCTTTTCTCGAAATAATTGTTAACTTGCAGACTTGTCGCTTTCCGCTTCAGGGATTCCTTGAAAGTTTCGGTAAAACGAAGATACGATTCGGTGAATACTCTTTCATAACTTGGCAAATAAACCAGCATCACTTCTTCATTCAAACCTTCTACGAATTCCCTTATATAATCCCTAGGCTCAGTCTCGTTAGTTTCCAAATAGATGCTTTTGCACGGCATCCGCAGTTTAGCCAACGATATACGAGATAAAAATGCCTCTAGCACGGCCGCTGACGGCTCATACAATATCATTGGAATTCCTGGATAGCGATTCGCGAATACTTCAATATGATACCCCAGACCGACACCGAAAAAAAATACCTGTTGATACTTCTCCACATCTTGAAATTGCTCAATAAATTGTTCAGCTTCTTCAATCGGTGAATATTTACTGTGAATCATAAGAGAAGTGCCTTGTGCTTCTACTGCAAGGGTCGACACTCCGCTTTTAGAAGGATATGTCGATAGTTTGTAGTCTTGATCATTCTCTTGATTTTTCTGCAATTGACTCCAAACCATCGGAAACTTTTTTTTCAGAAACAAGGCATTATCAGCTAAGATCATGACGGACGACCTCATTATTGATAGTAAGTGTCGCATTACTCAAAAGTTGGCCCAATATGGACGAAATTTCATACTTCAATATATCTCCTATGAGAATCAAATCATTATTCGTCAACGCTTGTTCCAGGTTGATTACCAACTGGCTTATAGTGGCCGCCGTCTCTTCGAAGGCCTCTAAGTTTTGATAAATTGCCATCTCCCTTATATGCCCGATCGTTTGTGAAATCCACATTAAGCCTTCAAGAAGCTCGCTTAGCTTGTTCCAACTTTCGCTTGATGAGCCTAGGTAAAATTTATCAGACAGCAACTTAATTTCCGGCAATGCAGAAGTTAAATATGCCTGCATTGAAAGGAGTGCGTCGTCAAGCAATTGCTTCTCAGGTATCATACATCGTCCTCCGGTGCTCTAGGTTTAAGGATTCTAAATCTATTTTCGGCAAGTCAGTCGACTTTTGTTAGAAGGAAAAAACCCCCAAACAAGGTTTGGGGGTTTTTAGTCCGTTTGGATTAACGAAGCAGTTGCAGGACACCCTGCGGCTGCTGGTTCGCTTGCGCCAGCATCGCTTGTGCGGCCTGGGAAAGAATGTTGGACTTCGTGAAGTTCATCATTTCTTTCGCCATATCTACGTCGCGTATACGGGATTCTGCAGCCGTCAGGTTCTCGGATGCAGTTTGCAGATTGTTGATCGTATGCTCCAAGCGGTTCTGTACCGCGCCCATCTTGGAACGTTGCGCAGAAACAGTCTTGATCGCCGAATCAAGGCTTGTCAGTGCCTCCGAAGCTTTCGAAGCCGTGGATATATCAACGTTTGACAGACCCAACGACGCTGTACGCATATCTCCGATACCGAAGCTGATCGTTTGTCCTCGATTGGCCCCGATTTGGAATGTCACCCCACCGTTTCCGGCCGCCTCGGTTTGCGCGCCGCTCAGACCAAGGTCAGAAATCGCGGTTCCACCAACACGATCCTGTAGTGTGACAGGGCCGCTCTTGCTAGTGATTTGGAATCGGCCATCCGAGGTAACACTGACAGCAACATGCTCAATGAAGCCTTCCTGCCCAGTCTGCTTGCCGGTTGTCGTATTGTACGCATCAATGGCAGCGTTGATTCCACTGGCAAGAACTTGCGCTCCGCTTGCCATCGTTGTAGAGCCGTTGATGAACTCACCGACACCTGCGAAGTCTAATTCCATCAGAACACCATTGACCGTCAAGTCAGCCGTCGTACCGGAAGCAACATTGGTGCCATTATAGTTCGTTGTGCCGACGGATTGAACCCCGGAGCCCATAGCCTTCTTGAGAACTCCGCCAGAACCTTCCACAACGCTGGAGTTAATGCCTTTTGTACCGCTCTCAAGGACCAGTGCGCCTGCGGAATCAATATAGCCGCTGATATGCGCAACATTCTTGCCGGACGCATCAATAGCTTCGTTGATCTTGCTCACGATCAACTCAGCTGCCTTGTTTTTGGACAAGGCGTCTGTAGAAGCGCCTTTGAGAATATTTTGCTCCTCAGTCGTGAGCTTGGACCAGTCGACCTTGATCTCGCTGCCATCAATCTTGATCGTTTCTTCCTTAAATTCGCCGCCAGAACCAATACCAGACAGAGTAGTGTTAAGAGCGCCGCTTCCTGTTACTTTACCGGTCGTCAACTTCGCTACTGCCGCGCCAGTAGTCGTGTCTTGCGCAACAGTAGCGCCGCCAACAGACTTCAAGTTCCCGTTCAGAAGCTTTTGCGTGTTAAACTCGGTTGTATTGCCGATCCGATCGATCTCGTCCTTCAGCTGCTTCACTTCTTCTTGCAGAGCAGCACGGTCATCTGCCGTGTTCGTGCCGTTGGCTGATTGGTCGGCTATCTCGCGCATACGTTGCAGAATGGAGTGGGTCTCGTTTAGGGCGCCTTCAGCAGTCTGAATTAGGGAGATGCCGTCTTGTGCGTTCTTCGAAGCCATATCGAGACCGCGAATTTGAGCGCGCATCTTCTCCGAGATTGCCAAACCTGCGGCATCGTCGCCCGCACGGTTGATGCGAAGACCGGAAGACAGCTTCTCAAGGGACTTGCCTGCTTGCGCCGTGTTGCCCATCAACTGGCGATGAGTGTTCAACGCTGCGATGTTGTGATTGATAATCATTAAATCTCTTCCTCCTTGAAGTTCCTAATCCCACATCCTTGTGGGTTCTACCAAACTATAGGTCGGCCGCCCTATAGCATTTGGTTTCTACCTATATATATCGAAACTTGTCACGTTAATATGAATAGGAATATTAAAAAAATTATAATCTAATCTATTACTCATGTTGAACTTTTGGCCTTTTCCGATTATTGTAGATTTGTAGAGTTATATTTCTGTTATTCTTGCTTAATAATTCAATACGAATTCGATGAGGAAGGGTAAAAATGTCTGAACATCACAGTTTCAAAGTCCCTGCACACCATAATATATATACAAGAAATGCTGATCGGGAACTTCGAATTGATTTTTCCGTCCCGCAAAGCGGCGTTAATAAATATACGGGCTTTATTATATTAGTACCCGGATTCGGTGGAAATATCGATTCTAAAGTATATCAAAAAATGAGAGATTGCTTTGCTGATCAATTCAATTTAGTGACCATACAATGTGATTATTTTGGTAGTCCATTCATGCAATCGGCCGATAGTTTCTGGTATAAGAAAGACCATTACTTCAATAAGATTTTTTCTGATAGTGAACGAAAAAAAATAGAACGAGATGAGGATGCTACCCTTTTTATTAACCTACTGTCCAACAAAAAAACTATATTTTCTGTGGTTGCCAAAATGAACGAAACCGTTGAGGCTTTTAACGATATGGGTTTTATGCAAGCTATTGATATCATCAATGCTTTCGAAGCAGTTAAAATTTTATTGCGCGAAAATGGATTAACATTTAACGCAAACAGAGTAATCGGATACGGCCACTCCCACGGGGCATATCTTTTGTATCTTAGCAATAGATTGGCTCCTAACCTATTCTCCTTTATAGTTGATAACTCGGCTTGGTTGGTGCCAGCGTACCTTACTTCGAACAGGTACACATATCATAGATTGGGAGAAGCAACGCTTTCAATCGAATTTAATTACTTGGCAAAAGAAGTGATACGCAACAAACATGACTTAAGCTTGGATTTGATCTACCGTAACTTCAAGACAAATACGCAAGTGTTGACTTTTCAAGGAGATAATGACAACCTCGTAGATCATGAAATGAAGAGGCTTCTGGTTGAATCACTGCACAAGTCAGATTTTATACTTGTAAAAAAAGAAGATGTAGACAATATTAAATATAACTCAAATTCGCATGGTTTAGATGCAGATTTTCTAGAGCTTTTTACCTTCGCGTTGGAATTTGAACAGCCATTGCAGGAAATACAAACAAGGGAGGTTTCCTATGCAATAGATTTTGACGGGGTATCCATCAACGTTGATTCATCGCTTGGATTGCCTGTTTTTCATTTTGACTTCAAATAATTGCAGTCAATACTTATACATAATGGTCCCGCACCCAAATAGACTTTAATCCAGATTCCCATCATGATAAGTGGAGGTATCTCAGTGAAATATTGCCGAAAGTGTGTAATGCCCGATACGAGACCAGGAATTCGATTCGACGAAAATGGGGTGTGTTCAGCTTGCCAGTCATATGAGCGAAGAAATAAAATAGATTGGAATAAACGTTTTACGGAATTCGAGGCCCTATGCAATAAATATAGAGGCATGAATGGTACGTCGTATGATTGTGCAATTGCAGTCAGTGGCGGTAAAGACAGTCACTATCAAGTTTATATGATAAAAGAAGTAATGAAGATGAATCCAATTCTGTTTAGTGTCGAGGACAACTTCGAAATGACAGAAGCAGGTAAACATAATCTTAGAAATATATCAGAAGAGTTCAGCTGCCACATTATTAGTCTTAAACCAGATCGAAAGACACAAAAAACACTCATGAAGTATACGTTTGAGAAATATGGCAAACCAACTTGGTTTATTGATCGATTAATATATACATTTCCTATGCACATGGCCATAAAGTTCAATACTCCTCTCCTTGTTTATGGCGAGAATGTTAGCTACGAATACGGCGGACACGACAATACCGAGACATATTCCGCAAAAAACCAATTAGATAATGGCGTGGCCTCGGATATTGATATACATGAACTATTAAACATTAATGGAATAACTGAACAGGATCTCGAATTGACTAAAGCGCCCTCACTTGAATTAATCAACCAATTGGATCCAATGTACGTTTCATACTTTGTGCCATGGAATAGCTATTCGAATTATATCTTCGCAAAGTCACGTGGATTTCATGATCTCACTCATGAATGGAACAGGACTCATCACATAGAAAATTTTGACCAAATTGATAGCAGAGCCTATCTGGTCCATTCATGGTTGAAGTACCCAAAATTTGGACATGCGTCCGCAACCGATTATGCTGCAAGATTTGTCCGTTACGGATTACTGACAAGAGCAGAAGCTATTGCACTCGTAAAGCAACATGATCACAAAATTGATCCTAAATCTGTTGAGGATTTCATCAGATTTGTCGGATATACAGAATCAGAGTTTTGGAATGTTATAGAAAGCCTATATAATAGAGAAATATTTGAAAAGAATTCGTTTGGAGAATGGCGCCTGAAATCTCCTGTTTGTTAATTGAGTTGCAGTTAAAGATATTCTAGAATCACGATTTCCAATTTGTTGTTATCTGTAATACAGCCACCTGTTGAACAGATGGCTGTATTACATGCCTTTGATTTCGATCTAGCCATTGTGCCCCACCAAGCATTACAGTGACTTCTGCATCCATTATTCTCCCATCTCCCCCCTCTCCACCCGCAGCAATCCCGCCAACTCCTTCAAAGGCATCTGGTTGCGCGCAGCTTCCTTGTTCGAAGCTTGTATGGCTTCATATAATTCCTTGCGATAAATGTCGACATGCTTGGGTGCCTTGATGCCCAGTTTGATCGTGTCCCCTTCGGAGCCCAGGACGACGATTTCGATATTTCCGCCGATCAGTATCGATTCATTGATCTTGCGCGATAATACGAGCATATAAGCCGCCCCCTATTCAACCGATGGATTAGACGTATGAAGCTGCAATAGCGGCTGCGAAGAGCTGTACCCGTAGTCATGGAGAATATGCTGCTTACCCAAACACGCCTTGATATTCAGGATCAACGGTGCGGCCAGATTCAGCGATGCCTGGCCAGATTCGCTTTGAATCGTGACGATCGATTGAATCTCCACATTCTCGCTGCCCGCAAGCTGTAGCTCCTGTTCGACGGATGCCGGCAGCTCCCACTCGTATTCTTTGAAGAACAAGAACGGATTGACCACAATAAAGGAGATTTCCTGATCTTCGATAGATTGAAGAAGCCGGAACGGAGATTCCGGCTCGATATCGATCAAGGCAAACCGCCGCAATTCCTCAAACCCGGGAATACCCTGTTCAAATGTATAGATGCCGGTCTCTTCGACCTGAACCTCTCCCAGGCGGGTTGTCTCCAGCTTCACCTATTGTTCCTCCCCTATAGAACTGCGTAGTCGCATATTAAAAATAGCTATACTCTCCTCGCGAAGCATATCATGCATGCAGGAGACTATAGCTATTAAATATTCGACACGCGCTATCCCATCCCTCTATCATATACCGATATCGATCATCGGAGGAATAATCTCCAATCGGTTGTATTGCAGCATATAGATATCAAGCTTGCCACGAATGCTGTCGATGTTCGGCGCGTTCACCCGGGCGTTCACTTCGATTCTTCCCGGTATCGCATCATAGGAGAAATCGCCGCGAACATATTCAACATCCACATTATCGAAGGATGCGGGACCGCGAATGTCGAAATGCTGGTACGATCGGTTCCAATCCTTCGCGAACTCGACGAACGGATTGCCCGGGTTGGTCAGGTCCGCCATCCGATTCCCTTGTTCGACGATCCTGGCCAGTCCTTGCAACGCCATATCCGATGCGGATGAATAGATCCGGCTCATCGTCCTCATATGGCTGCCGATGCCAAGACCGTCCCAAGCCCTGCTCTGGTCGATTTCGAAATGCCCCGACGGATTGCGGATTTGCAGTTCGGGTTCGACGCGTTTCATCTCGTAGGTCGGACGAGGCTGCTCGATGCTCTGTTCGGCCGGATCGGCGTCAATCCCGATCTGTGCATATTGCTGGCGCATCTGAATCTGAGGGAACGGCAGAAGCTTAATCACCTCGCAACCCTCCCTTTAGCGGAGAAAATCAACCAAGCTGGGCGAGATCAACCTGGCTCCCGCCGACAAGGACGCCTGGTACACGTTCTCATCCATCTTCAGATTCGTAATCACTTCCGACAGATTCGCGTCTTCGGTCTTGGACAAGATACCCGTCAGATTGATGCCGATTCCCTCCAGGCGATCTTGCAGCAGGGTGATCCGATTCATCCGGGCGCCGATCTCCGCGCGCTTCTCCAGCAGGTTGTTGATGCTCTCGTCGATCGTGCCGATCAAATCGGACACTTTCTGATAGTTCCCGTCCTGCAAAGCCGCGCTGATGTCGCTGATGACCTTGAATACGTTGTTATCCGCGCCCGCGACCCCGAACGCATCATTGCCGAATATATTGGAAGCCAGCGTCACTCCAGGGGATATCTCAAAGTGAATCTCGCCGCCGTCGGTGACATTGTCGTAGGCCTTCGGGCTCCCGCTGTCGTCGATGCTCAGCTTCGAATACGGCACGACCTCGGTCTGCTGTCCGTTAAACACGTATTTGCCGTTGAACTTGCTGTTGCCGATGTCGATCATCTGATCATACAGCTGCTTCACTTCCAGATTGATCGCATCATAGCCCTCTTGAGACTGTCCCCCGTTCCCGCCCTTGACGGCGAGCTCCCGGATACGCTGCATGATATCGCCCGCTTGTCCGATCGTCATATCGGTATAGTCCAGCAAGGATGCCGCTGAGTCCGCATTCTTGATGTACTGGGCGTTCGAAGTAATCTCGCTTCGGTACCGCATGGAGAAGGTCAATCCGACCGGGTCGTCTGAAGGCTTATTGATCCGCCTGCCCGTGGACATCTGATTCTGCAGGTTGTTCAAACGTCCCAGATTGTTGGAGATATTATGCAGCAGCTGTGTGTTCATCATGGTCTGCGTTACTCGTAAAGCCATCCTCTCTCATCCTCCCGCTCTAGCGTCCGACCAATCCCATGCTGTTGATGATCTTGTCGAGGGTCTCGTCCACGACCGTCATCGCACGAGCCGCCGCGTTATAGGCATGCTGGAACTTGATCATGTTGGACATCTCTTCGTCCAGAGAAACGCCGGATATGGATTGCCGCTTGCTGTCGACCTGATCGACCAGCATCTTGGAATTGCTCAACTGCCGGATCGCCGTCGCCGATTGAACGCCCAGTTCGCCGGCTATCGAACGGTAGTAAGCATCTATTGTATTCAGGTTCGGGTCTGCTGCGGTTCCGAAGTTAAAGCGGGAATCTCTCGCCTGCGAGAACAAGACCGCCAGCGAATTGTTGCCGCGCACGACATCCTCGGCGCCGCCGTTGTCGATGACCCGCATGGAGGTGGAGATCTTGGTCGGGTTATCTGCAATCGCCTGGTTCAAGGTCATCGTCGCCGCCTTCACCGTGGCGATAGATCCGTCTTTGTTCGTAAAGAACGGCAGGCCGACGGAGTCGGAGGAGAAGTTATAGCCCAATTGATGCAGGCCGTTCAGCCCCTTCACCGTTGCCGTCAGATCTGCGGACAAGGTACGGTCCGCCACCGATCCTGTGTAGGTAACGCCGTCCAACACCGTGCCTTCGGGAATCACCGAGCCCTTGGGCAAAGTGATCTGCACATCGCCGTTGGCGATCGTATTGGCCAGCTTGTCCAACTCGTCCATATACGATTGCACGTACCGGTCCCGGGACACGATCATCCCGGACACTTCGCCGTCCGTCAGCGCCCCGTCGACGTAAGCCTGTTCCAGCATGGCGCCGTCCACCGTGGTCACGTCCGTCAGTCCGGAGACCAATACGACCCCGCCCATCTCGATATGGTAGCCGTTCGATCGGTCTTCCACCTTAAGATTAATCATCAAGGACAATTCGTCAACCAACAGATCCCGCTGATCCCGCAGGTCGTTCGCATTATCGCCCAGGCCTTCGATTCTGACGATCTGAGCATTCAGCTTTGAAATGTCTTGCAGCTTGGAATTGATGTCCTTGGCCTGAATGTTGATATTCTCCGTCAGATCCTTATGCAAGTCGCTGAGCTGCGCAGCAATATGGTTGAAGGCGTCGGTCATGGTCAGCGCATTCTCGCGAACGATCTTCCGCCCGTCGGCGTTCTCAGGCGCTTTGCTCAGATCCGACCATGCATTGTAGAACTCTGCGATGACCGTGCGAAGTCCGTTATCGCTCGGCTCATTGATGATGCCCTCGAGCTTCTGCAAGGTATCCTGCTGAATGTTGTAGCTACCGAACGACTTGTTCTCATTGCGGAACTGGTCATCAAGGAACTTCTCGCGAACTCGGGTAATCGAAGTGAATTCGACGCCTGTGCCGGTCTGTCCGGGCAGATTGGATCGCACCATGCCGTACGGCTCGAGAGGCTTGGAAGCCGTCATGTTGACCACCTGACGGGAGAAGCCGGCCGTATTGGCGTTGGCAATATTGTGTCCGGTCGTATAAAGCGCTGCCTGCTGCGTAATCAAAGAACGCTTGGCGGTTTCGATTCCGTGAAAGGTTGATCTCATCTTGTTCCCCCTTCCCTCCTATGCCTTGGCATCGAATTGGCCTGTCCGCCTGAATCCCCGATCCTGCAAGGAGTGATGATAGGTTGCCTCGTCCTCGGACGGACCTGCGATCAGATCCATCGAGAAATTGATATAGTCCAGATGCAAGCGCATCAGCTCTTGATTCGCATCATTCACCTTCTTCATCTCTTGCAGCGCTGCGGACAACTCGGCTGCTGCCGCTGTCAGGGCTTGCTTCGGCTCCACCTGATGAACCAGCCGAATCAGTTGCTCCACCCGAATGGCCGGAGCGCCAGGCAAACCCGCAGCCAAAGCGAATCGCCGCACCGCCTCTTCCCGCAGACGGTCCTGTTCGGCGATCGATTGGGACAGCTTGCCCTCCTGCCGGGTTATGGCCGCAACCTGCTCCGCCCGATTGGCAATGATCGCTTCCTGCTTCTGCAAACTGTGCGCTGCCAGCTCGCGATACAACACGGTCAGCGCATGCAAAGCTTCAAGAATCTCCTGTATCGTCTGATTCATCCGGACCGCTCCTGTAGATTCCGATAGATTCATGGTCCTTACCTGACGAACGGAAGCAGCTTCTCGGCCAGCTTGCCCGAGTCGACATAGTAAGTGCCGGCTGCCACGGACTTCTTCAGTTCATCGATCCTCCGAGTTTTGTCCGTCTCGGATACTTGCCGATTCTGCAGCATCTCCATCGCTTCCGCGGAGATCGATACTTCATCCTTCTTGCGCGCCATTCCTGAAGAGCCGGAACCTGTTTCCCTGGACTTCCCGTATGCGCCTTGAACGCTCGCCATCCGCTGTATTTCGATAATCTTCATCCGGATTCACCCCACAAAAAAACCGATAATCTTATCCTTATTATCGGTTGGATGTATTGAAATATGAATAGAACGTTCCTATTGGCTATGATTTGTCCTTCGTGCGGTTCGCAATCTGGAAAGCAGTCCCCGTTGTCTGGTGCTGGGCCGGCCCGGTCCGACTTTGGCCCTGAGAAGTCATCTTGTGAATATCCTTCGCCAGCTTCTGCCGGCACGAATCGCACATCGTTCCTTCCCGTATCGGCAATCCGCACACCTCGCATGGAATCGTCAAGTTCGGCAGATTCGAAGTCGAGATCCGACCTTCTCGTATAAACTTGACGATCTGCCGGACAGAAACTTCCGTCGCCTCCGACACCTCATGGATATTGGTACCGCTATGTTTCTTCAAATATTCTACGACCGTCTCGTATTCCTTCTCGATATTCTCCGCGCAAGCGTTGCAGACATCGCGGATTCCGCGCGCAAACAGCTTTCCGCATCGGGGGCAATAGGACAAGCTCACCCGGGATTCCTCCTTCGATCCGACATTCAGGATATATCTTGTCCATATCATACTATTTTTTTTAGAAAAATCCTATACAAATTTCCAACTTAGGATCGAGCCCAGGCGAGGCCATAGATCGATGGACTTGGGGACAAGGGCCTGTGCAATCGTTGTGCGGCTGCGCCGTCCTCCGCATAGATCGGGATTCGCAAAGCGGACGCGCTCTCGTTCATCGTACTGCCGGTTGTATAAATGTCGTCTGCGAGCAGGATACGAAGCGGTTGCGGATGGCGGGACTGAATGGCTTGCAGACCTTCGCGGTCTGCCAGCGTGAATATTCCCCTCAGATCCCGGAGCCTGCTGCTTCGGTTTTTCAAGCTCTGCCGCTGTGTATGCCTGTCCCGCTTCAGCAGCGGCGCGTACGGGATGCCGTACCATGCCGCTACCGTTCGCGCCATCTGCTCGGCTTGGTTGAAGCCTCTTTCCTCCAGCCGCTCTCTGGCCAGCGGCACGGAGGAGATCGCGTGCGGACCGCTGCCACCGAGTTCCCTGGCGATGCGTTCATAAGCGCAAGCGAGCATGGCCGACATGAGCGGTGTCAGCTTCTCGCTGCCGTTATACTTGTAGCGGGCCAGCAGGTCCCGCATCTTGTCGTCGTAGCGGACAGCACTCCGGCTGAAGACGATGTGTCTTTGCAGGCGTCTCGGGCAGTCCGGACAAGCTTCAGGCCTGCCGCAAATACGGCAGACAGGCGCGGCGATCCACGGGATCGCTTCGCTGCAGGAGCGGCAAAGTCGACGCAGGATCGCTTGCGCTTCCGGGTGGCGGACCGGCGGCGACACCCGATTTCCGCGCTGCGACGAACTTGCCTCCCTGCCGCAGATCAGGCAGACGAGAAACGCCGGCCGGAACCAGCGGCTTAAAGTGCCCGCGGATGTCATAATGGTGTCCTCCTCACTGTCCCTGTCTTTAGCTCATTTGGCGACCTTGTCGCTTATTCCCCCCACCGACCGCCGCTTCCAGCTAGTTTGGCGACCTTGTCGCCTATTCACCCCACCGACCGCCACATCCAACCAATTTGACGACCTCGTCGCCTATTCACCCCCACCGACCGCCGCATCCAATCAATTTGGCGACCTCATCGCCTATTCACCCCCACCTACCGACGCATCCGTCAATTAGACGACCTTATCGCCCGTTCCCCTTCGCCTCATTTCTGGTCCTCAATCAGAAAGCCCTTGCGGCGGGCGAAGGCGTTCATTTCGCGAATCTGTTTGCAGGCGCCGCGTTGTGAATTCGTCCAGGCGGAGGCGGCGAAAATCACTCTTCCGTTCGGGTCGTCGGCAGAGCGGCCAGCACGGCCAGCCATCTGCACTAACGATGCGGCATCGAACAACGGCTTGTCCGCATCCAGCACGAAGACATCGCTTTTCGGCACCGTGACACCCCGCTCCAGGATCGTCGTCGTGACGAGCAAACGGATGGATCGACTGCGGAATGCGGTCACCTTCTCTCCGCGCCGCAGGTCGTGCGAAGACGTGCCGTCAATGCTAGCCCGATCGATGCCGAATGACGACGCATGTTGGCGCAACAACCGGACGAGCGGCTCCACTTGGCGAATGAACGGAACAAATACGAACAGCTGAGCGCCGCGTTGGATGGCAGCGCGAATCGCCTCGCGCAGCTTGGCGGGCAGACGCCCCGGTCTCGGGCCTGGCGTTGATGGTTGGCTGCTCGGGTTAGGTTTTACGGGTGTGCCATCCGATTTCGACGTGTCAGTCGCACGAGCTGGGGCCGACTTCTCCACCGCCTGGCCCGGGATCCTGGTTTTGGAGGAACGGGATGTATTCGACACTGAGATTGCGTGAACTGAATTTGCAGTCTCGAGGGCAGCCGCAGTCGTCTTGGACGATCCGGCGACCGTCATTCCAGCCTGTTCGGCAATGGCCCATCGGGACAGCGGAGGGATCGTCAGCCGCTGCGGCACCGGCAGCGGCCGCCGATGGTGCCGCACGGCGACACGTGCGTGCGGCAATCGCCCCCGCCGCGCCCGACGCTGCATGGCTGCCGGCGGAGTGGCACTGAGCAGCAGCGTCATCCCGCTGCGCGCCCGGGCTTCCGCGGCGGCGAAATGCAACGCCTGGTCGTTGTGGAAAGGAAAGGCGTCGACTTCGTCGATTACGACGAGGTCGAACGCTTCCTTGAAGCGAATAAGCTGGTGCGTTGTCGCAAGCGTCAGTTCGCCGAGCTGGAGGCGTTCCTCGCTGCCGCCATACAAGACGACTTGGCGGACATGCGGGAAAGCCGCAGCCAGACGCGGCGCCAGCTCGAGCACGACATCGCGGCGCGGTGTGGCGACCGCAACTTTGCCTCCGGCGGACAACACGGCATCAAGCAATGGAAACATCATCTCCGTCTTGCCCGCTCCCGTGACAGCCCACAGCAGAAACTCGCTTCCAGCCGCGCGAGGAGCCGCCATTGCCGTCTGCAAGAAACGGCGCCACAAGCTTACTCCCCGCCAACGCTGCGAAGCCAACGCTGTCGGTTCCAGGAAGCAGCGCCAGCCCATCGCTCCGCGCCCCGCGGACGACCGCTTCCCGGAAACCGCACCTTGCTGATGCTTCAGGTGAAACGCCAACGCGATCTCTGCCGCTTCTTGCCGGTGCTTAAGCAGGAATGTCAATGCAGACTCCGCCGCCTCCTGTTGAGCCGGGCTAAGTCCCCAACGGGCAGGTATCTGCGGGATTGTCCGTGCTACCTCGGATGTCTCGCTGGGTACTTGCTGCAACTGCCCACTCGAAGCAGGCGCTGACAATTGAAGCGGTACTGTGGGCTGCTCGACGTCTGCGGCGTTCGGTGTCTGGCGACTAGGCGAAGGCGCGCGTCCATCATTTATCGGTACGGCGGCCTGCTGATCGGCGTCTGCAGCGTTCGTTGTCCGGCGACTGGACGAATGTGCGCGATCTTCAAATCCCGCGGCGGCGGATGCGCCGATCACCAGCAGGCCGCATTCACGGCTGCGACCCATCGTCAGACACGCTTCGCAATAGGCACAGCTTTGCCTCCCGCAAGCGGCGCACGGCGTGCGATGCAGCGCCGCGCCCCGGCTGCCGCAGCGCCGACAGCGCATCTCCGCTGCCCTGCCGCGAAGCCAGCCGAGCCAGCCCCGGCGCTGCACCGGTCCTACGGCGGATGTGAAACGCACACCGCCAAGCAGCGAGGCCAATTGCAAAGCCGGAAGCAGCGTTGCTCCATCGGTGTCCAGCGCTGTCATCGCTTCCGCCAGCAGCAAGCCGCACCCGCGCAGCCGGTCTGCGGCTTCCCGCGCATAGCGCGGCAAATCCTGTGGCGACGAGCCGCCTTCACCCGGCGCAGCCGACAATATAGACTCTCCGCACACTGCCCCCGTCCACATCGCCGCAGCTTCATTTTCACCCGTGCGCTTCTCTGCGTCAGACTGAACTCTGCCTTCCGTCATGTCCAATAGCGCCCGACATCCATTCTCATTCAGCCATTCCAGCCCTGTCGATGCGTCCGATTGTTCACGCCAGGCCGCCGCACCCAGTTGGTCTGCCTCTGCCGTCACAGGCTCCCCCGCCCGGGCTGCCGCCCACTTCGCAGTTGCAGCCAATCGGCGATGCGGGTCGCCTTTGTCTGCTTCACCCCCTTGCGCCGACCATCTGTCGCGAGCCATAACGGCAATGCCAAGCGGAAGCGGATGACTCAGCCGTACCAACGCATAACGGTTATTGTCCCTGGTCCCGATTCGCCGACTCGCCTCGCTCTCCCGCTTGTCACCTTGCCAATATGCCGCTGCACACTTTCGAAAATCAGGGTCCGTCCAGTACATGCGGTCCACTTCCCACGCGGCCGATACTTGGGCTTCCCAACCGTATTTCCGCTTCACCGCATACAGTACCGCCTTCATCTTCACGACGCCCCTTGTTCAACAAATTTCCGCAAACGAAAAAGCACACCTCCGGCGCCTTGAGCGCTTTCAGAGAGTGTGCTTCACTCGGGTCTATCGGTGTATTCCTTTCCTTAATGCTACTCGATAAGCAAAGATTTGGCAACCCAAACTTTCATCGGCAGGGCAATCGCTTACGGATTTCAACGGATTAGAAATTATTGCATTTAAGCAACAATTCTCCTCCCCAACTACGAAGGAACGCCGAATTATTGCATTCGAGCAATAATTCAGCCGAGATTCTGCCACACCTCCTCTATTCGCTTGATTTATTGCTCGAACGCAATAAAAATAGTTACCCCGATTGTGAGACGGTTTTTTATTGCTCCAAAGCAACAACTATAGATTGTGCATCATTTAAGCGGTGGCGGTAGGCGGTGAAGGCACTTATTTCGTAAGCTATTGCCCTGCTTTCATCGGGCTATTTGAAGACGAGGGTGTTTCCGCAGCACCGACTCAAGCCAACCTCTATACCGGCAAACGACGAAGCTCCTCCTCATTCCCGAGATCCACCCAAACGACTTGCCCGGGAGACGCTACTCTGCCGGTAGAAGCCAGCCGCATAAGCATCCATGCCCTCTGTTCCTCCACCGATCCGAGCATGCCGATTCCACCAATTTCGCCGCCCGCGCCAGTCTCTCCAGTCCCGCAAATCCCACCATGTACAACACTCTCGCCTCGGGCATCGGCACTTCTGATCAATTCGATCCCGCTATCTTGTCTGGCGAGCAGTTCAACGATCGAACCTGTCTCGTCGCTCGAAGCACGGTCCAACACGACGGTAATCCCGATATCCGTACCCGTCCGCTTGGAGAAATACCGCAGCGCCCGCACATACCACTCCATTTGCAATTGGTGGTTGCCGGCCAGCAGCACATAATGGCGCTTATCCGCCGCATCGCCGGCATTGCGCCCATGCCATGCATGCACCCATGCCGCTGCCGCCACGTAGAAGCCAATGATCCACATCATCTCGGGAATCAAGGCGGCCACCTCCTGACCTGTTGTACGCCATTATATGCGAAGGGCTGAAAGCGGGTTCCGGCTGTTCGTTAGACTCGGGCAGCGGGCAAATAAACAACAAAAAAGCCCTTCCGCCCGCAAACGAAAGAGCCGTCCATCCGATTATCCGAACGGTCGCGTTGTATTTATGTAATTTCGCTCACAATCCTCTACAGCGTGACCCATCCGAACTTGATGGAGTTGATGACCGCCTGTGTGCGATCGTCGACTTCCATCTTCTGCAGGATGCTGCTCACGTGATTCTTCACCGTCTTCTCGCTGATGAACAGGTTCTCGCCGATCGTCTTGTTGCTCTTGCCCTCCGCCATCAGCTTGAGCACTTCCGCCTCGCGACGCGTCAGCGGGTTGTTCCCGTTTGCGACGAACTTCGTCACCGTCTCGCGGCTGGCCGCCGCGCCCGACGTGGCGCCGATCTCGTCAAGATACGTCATCCGGCGCAACTGATTGATCAGCTTGCCGGTCACCTTCGGATGAATGTAGGCGTGGCCTTCGGCGACAGTCCGGATGGCGCTCGTCAGCGCCTCTGCTTCCATATCCTTCAGCAGATAGCCCGATGCGCCCTTGCGCAGCGTCTCGAACACGTAACTTTCATCGTCATGAATCGACAGGATGATGACCTTGATATCCGGAAAAATATCGCGAAGCCGCTCCGTCGCCACAACCCCGTTCTCCAGGGGCATGTTAATGTCGAGCAGCACGACGTCCGGCTTGTGCAGGTTGCAAAATTCGAGCACCTGGATGCCGTTCCCGCATTCGCCGATGACCTCCAGGTCCGACTCCATGTTCAGAATCCGTTTTAATCCTTCCCGGAACAGCTGGTGGTCGTCCGCCAGCAACACCTGAATTTTACGAACCGCCGTCTTCGTCTCCATATGGATTAGGCTCCCTTCCTCGCTCTGCACTAATAGGAACTTGTATTTTGATCTTGGTTCCTTGTCCGATCGTCGATTCGAAATCGATCTTGCCTTGCAGCAGCTCCACCCGCTCCCTCATGCCGACGAGACCGAACTGCGAATGCTGGCGGGCTTTGGCCTCCACCTGTTCGACGGAAAACCCGCTGCCATTGTCTGCGATCTGCATCTGCACCGTCTGCTCCCGGAAGTTCATCTCCAGCGATATATAGGTAGGCGCAGCATGCTTGAATGCATTGTTGAACGCTTCCTGTACGAGCCGGTACATCGCCGCTTCCATCGCCGACGGAAGCCGCTTCTCCTTGCCGACCGTCTCGAACACAGCGCGAATCCTCGTGCGCTCCTCGAAGTCCTGCACGAACTTGCGAAGCGTCGGCACGAGCCCCAGGTCATCCAGCGCCATCGGCCTGAGGTTGAAAATGATCTTGCGAATCTCACCCAGCCCGGCGCGGACCTGCTTCTTCAGATCGATCAGCTCGGCGCGGATCATCTCCAGATCGTTCGTGTCCAGCATGCGTTCCGCGATCTCCGTCCGCAGCACCATGTTGGCCAGCGACTGCGCCGGGCCATCGTGAATCTCCCTGGCGATCCGCTTGCGCTCGTCTTCCTGGGCCAGAATAATCTTCAGCCCGATCATCTGCCGGTTCTTCGCGGATTCGAGAATGCGGGTCACCTGGTTCAGATCGCCTGACAAATAATCGAGTACCACGTTCATCTGCAAGCCGATCGTGTCGGCTCGCTCCACGGACATTTCCAAGTTTTTCACGCGCTTCTGAATGTCGTTGCGCCGGGCTCTGAGATAATGCTCTTTCTCCCGGAATACCATCAGGTCCAACTGGATCTGTGTCGCTTTCTCATAGGCTGACTTAATGTCCTGCTCGGTGTAACGGACGAAATCCCGGCTCACTTCCGTTAAGCGCATCCTGGCCAGCCGATATTCCCGCTCCAGCTTATCGACCTTGTCGATGGCTTCGGTCGTCTCCGCCAAAATCCGCTCAAGCTCCTTCTGCAGTGCATACAGCTCCCGGCGGGCGGACTCGGCGATTTCGAATACTTGCACCTTGCTGTCTTCCATAACCGTGATCGCATTCTGGATGACTTGGTCTATCTGGTCTACTCGATAATCCACATGCATGGCTCCCTTGACGACTTGATTCCATCATATCACAATTCCTGTGATTGTTAATCGTCTTCGATGCGCCATTCGCGGGCGCGGTCGACCGTTCCCGCATCTTCCTAGTTAATAGACTCACAGAATTCGGAAAAGTTACAGGGATGCGAAAATTATGATCAAATTTTCATCATCGTCGGCTGAGCGGGGCAAGAAACTTGACGGAGAAATCACGCCGCCGAGCAAGCTGCACGCGACGCTCTGCAGCTTGCTCGGCGGCAGTTACCGGTTTACAGCAGCATCTCCCGGCGCTCTGAACGCGTCATGCGGGCGATGACAAGCTCATAGGATTGCTCCAGCATCGCAGCGATCTCGCCATCCGGAACCGATCCGTCCAGCAGTACGGTGTTCCAATGCTTCTTATTCATATGATAACCTGGCAGCACCGAGGCCGGATATTGCTGGCGCAACAGCCAGGCCTCCTCCGGCTCCGCCTTCAGATTAACGCTCTCCGTGCCTCCCGTATGTCCCAACAGCGCAAACATGCGATTGCCCACGAACAGCACCGGCAGATCCGGGTCGAACGGATAGCGCAAAGAAGTTCCGGTCATCCGCAAGCTCAGCTCGATCAACTTTCGATGGTCCATTTTCCGCACCACGCCCCCTTCTCTCCCACAACGTCGTTAATTTGGAGGGTTGATCAAGCCCAAATCGAGTATCTTGTGCTCGGATTGGTACCAATCTCCCAGCACGTTCTTTTTCAGCTTCAGCCAGTACCTCTTGAAGTGGGAATTCTCTTGCGCCAACATATTGTATTCGTCGTTCGGCAAGGCATCAATTACGTAAACGAACGGCACCGTATAATAGTCCAACTCCGGGAAATCCGGGTCCTTTATCTTGAGCAGCTTGTACATGTCCGGGAGCCAGTCGATGAAATTCTGCACAGCTTTAAGCTTGTCCGGGTCCGTCTCGCCAACCACGAGTTTGCCGTTGGCATACGAGAACACCGGCTGATCCTGGCCGATTCGCGCCAGCTCCTTGTCGGAGACGTACAGCTCGCCTGTCCGCGATTCGCGCGCCAGATGCAAGCCGCCGAGATCGAGATTCAGCCGCTGCAGGTCGCTGACCCTGTAATAGGTCGTCGTATAATCGTTCGTCATGACGGACAAGACCGGCGTTTCCTTGCCTCTGTATGTTGCGTTATAGCCTTGTGGCTGTGTCATCGTAATGACGGTGTACGGCGATTCATTGGTCTCGGTCGGGTCCGGCTTCTGGTAGATATACGGGTTGACATAGATGCCCTGATTTGCCGGGTTCCAGACCACATCCGCGCCCATGACTTTGCCGATAGCGGCCATCGGGAGGTAACTCCTGTTGTCATACACGAGCACGGGCCCGACATCCGTCTTCACGCCGTTCACGAACACCTGAAAGTCTTTGCGAAGGTAAGCCTTCACTTCTTCGATATTTGACGCGGCGAACGCCCCGGTCGCAAAACTCGCCAGGATGAGCACGCTGAGCAGAGCCACTGTTCTGACTTTCAATGAGAACACCTCCACCTATCATACTAGCATGATTTGCCATCCGACTGGAACAAGAAAAAACGGCATAGCCGGCCTTAAAGGGCCTGGTCGTCCCCTTTGGGGACTGCTCGGCCATGCATCCTGGACGGCGCCGTTTTTCGAGAAATACCAGCTTAACGATAACGAGTGAAACTTATAAAGTCTGATATTTTAGAAAAAGCACCGGCTCGTCAGGAGTCGATGCTTTCGTACTATTCGTGGGCGTTAGCTGTCTAGTCGCAAAGTCCCTTTTACTTGCCAGCCTGTTCCTTGAGCAGGTCGGCCTTGTCCGTACGTTCCCACGGCAGGTCCAGGTCCGTACGCCCGAAGTGGCCGTATGCGGCGGTCTGAGCGTAGATCGGACGGCGCAAGTCGAGCATCTTGATGATGCCGGCCGGGCGCAAGTCGAAATGGTTCTCGATCAGCTGCACGAGCTTCTCTTCCCCGATCCGGCCGGTGCCGTAAGTATCCACGTTGATCGATACCGGACGGGCAACGCCGATCGCGTAGGCGAGCTGAATCTCGCACTTGTCCGCGAGCCCTGCGGCGACGATGTTCTTCGCCACATAGCGAGCGGCGTAGGCAGCGGAACGGTCCACCTTCGTCGGATCTTTACCGGAGAAGGCGCCGCCGCCGTGACGGGCGTAGCCGCCGTATGTGTCGACGATGATCTTGCGGCCGGTAAGGCCGGCGTCGCCTTGCGGCCCGCCGATGACGAAACGTCCCGTCGGGTTGATGAAATATTTGGTCTGCGGGTTCAGCCATTCCGCAGGTACGACCGGCTCGATGACATGCTTGCGGATATCAAGGTCGATCTGCTCGGAAGAGACATCTTCCGCATGCTGCGTCGAGATGACGATCGTATCGACGCCGACCGGCTTGTCGTCTTCGTAATGGATCGTCACTTGCGTCTTGCCGTCCGGGCGCAAATATCCGAGCGTGCCGTTCTTGCGAACTTCCGACAAGCGGCGGGACAGCCGGTGGGCCAGCGCGATCGGCAGCGGCATCAGCTCGGGCGTCTCGTTCGTCGCGAAGCCGAACATGAGACCTTGGTCGCCTGCGCCGATGTCGGCGTTCTCTTCGCGGATGTTTGCGCCTTCACGGCTTTCCAGTGCCGCGTTGACGCCTTGCGCGATGTCGGCAGACTGCTCGTTAAGCGATGTCAAGACAGCGCAGGTGCTGCTGTCGAATCCGTACTTGGCGCGCGTGTAGCCGATGTCCTTGATCGTGCGGCGCACGATGGCCGGAATGTCGACATAATCGGCCTTGCTGCTGATCTCGCCGATGACGAGCACGAGACCCGTGGCGACCGATACTTCGCATGCTACGCGTGCGTAAGGGTCCACTTCCAGGAAAGCGTCCAGGACCGCGTCAGAGATCTGGTCGCATATTTTATCCGGATGGCCTTCCGTGACCGATTCGGATGTGAAGAGATGCCGTCCTTTAATCGACAATGTCTTCAACCTCCATATAAAAAAATGAACCTTTCCCGAATGGAAAAGGTTGTTAAACGAACCTTCGAAAGATAATGATAACGGAATTGTCGAAGGGTGTCAATGGGATGAAGCCATACGGCGCGCGGGTTCTACGGGAGCTACAAGATCGTGTTCTGCGCCGTCTGCTCCGCTTGCTGCACGAGCTTGCGGGTGATGCGTCCGCCGATCGTGCCCATCTGCCTGGCTGTATAATCTCCCCAATAATGTGAATGCGATCCCCCGGAAGAGCCCCCGATCGCGCCCAGTTCGCCGGCCATCTCCGAGTCGAAGCCCGCGCCGAGCGCCGAGCCCGGCATCGCCACGCCAAGTTCGCCCGCAATTTCATACTTCCATTGATCGATCGCCCGCTCGCAGCCCGGCACCAACTTTCTGTTTCTGCTGTTAGCCATCGTTCATGCGCACCTCCTTGTGTGTTGACGGAGGTTAGTATGCGCGGCGCAGCTGGCGTCAAGGCGTATAGGTTGCTGGGCATGGGGGAAGAATGTGTGAATTCTGGACGCACATGCTGCACCGCATCAGCTTAATTCGCCTCATGGTTCAGGACGCATCCCCGTTGCCCGTCAGCAGCCCTCATGCTCCAACAAGTGGGCAGCCAACGCCTCCCGCCAATGCCGCAGCGGTGAATTCCCGCACGCCTCAGCGCTTCGCATCCGAGCACCGAATAGGCCGGTCTCGGCGCCGGACGCGGATAATCCCCGGTCGCACATGGCGATATCTGAACATCCATTCCGCATAGCTCGAAGATCGTCCGGGCAAAATAATACCACGAGCAGCTTCCGCCACCGACCGCGTGATACACACCGTACCGGACTTGACGTTATCCCGAGCCTCTCCCTATCTATATGCTCGTACCCGTCGCCGCGATTGGCTTTCGGTAAATTTCCGCTCCTAGCAGTGTGTATAGGGCCAACAAAAAAACAGGAGTGCGTGTGCACCCCTGCAGCAGCTCGATAAGCTGTTATTGTGTATATCCTGTTACAATTCTCTCGTCAAATGTACGGCTTGTCCTACGATTTGCAACCCGTGCCGCTGCCGGATTTCAGGAGCGATGCTGCTGTTTGCGGCATGGAGTACCACGAGGTCGTTCGATTGATGGAAAACCTTCCTCAACTCCGCTGTCCCACCATCGAGAATAAGAACCGCAATTTTTCCATGATCGACCATACTTTGCTGCTTCACGAGCACGTGGCTTCCTTCAGGAATTCCCGCTTCTACCATGCTGTTCCCATACACGACGACATAGAAATACTGTCCGTCGTTCATCTCGTCCTTCGCAACCATTTTGCAGCCCAGGAAATCCCCATAATGAACGATGCCGTTGCTGTCTGCTTTGATGGCGCCATAGATCGGAACGGGCAAGTATTCGATTCTGTGCGAACCTGCCGAGTAAAGTTGATCCGGTCTTTCTCGGATAACGGTCTCTCTACCGACCAAATAATCGGCGCTGACCTCGTAGAGTTCCGCAAACTTGTTCAGAAGTATCGAATCCAGCATCCTGCCGTCATTTTCTATTTTGGAAAGTGTGCTTTTGCTGATATTAAGCATGTCGGCCACTTTTTGCTGCGTCCATTGCCTGTTTTCACGAAGGCTTCTCAGCCTCTGACCAGCAGTTATAATCGCAGATCACCCCTTGTCATCTCTGCGCTTATTTTATCATGGCATCTCTAATCGAACTTTAAAGTTTCTAATTTAGATACATGAGACTGTGATTTCTCAAAGAATTCAACTATAATCAACAATAGGGAAATATAATGTTTCCAATTTATAAACAAAGAAGGGGCGTGTGCCTCGTGCCGAACCTGAACGCTGAGCTGATTCCATTGAATTTGATCATGGACTATCCTGTCAAATGGTCCAAGTACAAGGTGCTGAGGGACTTCATGCAAAATTTTTACGATGCCATAGGACACGATCAGTGGCATGAGAAGTTTTCCTGCACGATCGAAAACGACCGCTTAATGTTTCAAACCGAGGGGACGGGCTTTAGCTACGAGTGGCTGCTTCACATCGGGGCTTCAACCAAGCGGAATCAAGAAGAATCGTTTGCGGGATACTTCGGCGAAGGGTTTAAAATTGCCGCTTTGTGCGCGATCAGGGATTTCAAATGGCAGGTGGAGATGGCTTCGCGCGATTGGGAGCTTGAAGTGACGACCGCGAACTTAAGCGCGGACAATCGCAATCTGGTCTCCCTGGCCTACCGGGTCCGCAAGCTTCCTACTCTTCGTAATAACACGTTGCTTCGCATCTCCTCTTTCGAACCGCATGATGCAGCTATTTTAGAATGTGCGAGATACAGCTTTTATTACAAACAAAATCCGCTGTTCGGCGATCCAATATGGGAAGGAGCCCACGCCGCGGTATTTCACCGCTCTTCTGCGCCCAAACCTGATTCCTTCCCGTCTACTTTCCAACAATCCGGAGAAGGGATCGTTTTTGCGGGATTCCAAGCGCTCGGCTCTTTCCGCTTTCCGCTCATTTTCGCTTTGCATGGGTTTCGGCTGGACGATCGGGACCGCAGTACGTTTTACATGATGGATGTCATCAAGGTGGTGAAACAAGTAGCGGCAGGCGTATCTCCGGAAGCGGCGGCTGCGCTGCTCGAAGTGCTGCGAAGCCAATGGAATGCCTCCCCCCGAGAGAAATACGATTTTGAATCCTGGTACGGCATCATTCGCAAGCTGGTCTTCATCTTGTCGCGGTCATCCGAGTGTTCCCACCATTTCATAGAGAAGTATCCCGATTTGCTGGTCACTGAAAAGATGAACCGGAGCGATGTCCTCCATCTCAATCGGCGTCGGCAAGCTTTAAGCTGGCTGAATCGGACCGATCATCACTATCGACTCGTGCAGGACGGATTCCTTACGTTAGGGTTTCCCACGCTGGAAGAAAAATGCTCACAGCACGGCGGATTCGCTGCTGTCAGAAGTCCGACGATAGATGAGAGATATCGGATTGCACTGATGGAGGAAGCAGCTTATCAGCTATTCCCGGATCTTTTCGAACACACGTCTCTTCCACCCTGCAAAGTGATTGAAACCGAAGACGCGGCTTGGGCAGGAATGGCCAACTGCGTTCCGGTCCGCCACCCGGAGTACAATCGGATCGGTCTGAAAATCTGCTATCATCTTCCTTATATCGCGCTGAAAGAGCGGTTGTTTCGTCCAACTTGTTTCGGAGCCGCTTTCAGCACCTACCTTCACGAACGAGCCCATCAATTCGGAGGGGACCGGTCCGTTTCGTTCGGCTTCGCCTTGACCTTGATCCTGCAAGGGCTGATCGACAATTCAGCAGCGATTGCAGCGGTCGAACAAAAGTGGATAACCAGCTTCCCGAAGCCGCTCCATAACCATACGTAAAAGAGGAGGAGTACAAATGGATCCCCGCATCAGGGAGCAAGCCTTTCTCAAAGGAAAGCAAATTGCCGCTGTGGAAGCAGCCCAACGGCTTCTCGATATAGGCTGGGAAACGGAGAAAATCGCCGCTGTCACATCGTTGTCGGTAGCAGAGGTCGAAGAAATTGCGGATTTACGAGCGTCAGCACGATGATACGAATGTACGTATTCCAGAACAACCCCGTCCCAGAATTGATCGGTTTGTCATCCTTTAAGATCATCAAAAGCTTTATTCAAAGCTAAAACTAATGCATCAAGTTTCTCCCGCCCGCCGAATTCGGCTATACTTAGAGGGATATCATCAACGGCCATTCCCGCGAGGTGCCTGCATGTTCTTCTATTCGCTGATTGTATCACACATCCAAATAAGACATAAATTATTATTTAATGCAATCCCGTTGCCCGTCAGCAGCCCTCATGCTCCAACAAGTAGGCCGCCAGCGCCTCCCGCCAATGCCGCAGCGGTGCAATTCCCGCACGCCGCAGCGCTTCACAGCCGAGCACCGAGTACGCCGGTCTCGGCGCTGGACGCGGATAATCCTCGGTCGCACACCGCGATACCTGAACATCCATTTCGCATAGCTCAAAGATCGTCCGGGCAAAATGATACCACGAGCAGCTCCCGCCACCGACCGCATGATACACACCGTACTGCTCCGTCCGCACAAGCAGCATCAGCGCACGAGCCAAATCGTACGTATAGGTCGGACTGCCGACCTGATCGTCGACGACACGCAACGGCTGTCCTGTCCGGGCCAGCTTCAGCATCGTCTTCACGAAGTTCGCGCCATAGGCGCCATATACCCAGGATGTGCGCACCACGAACAACCGCGAGCAGGCAGTAAGCGCTGTCTGTTCTCCGGCCAGCTTCGTATGCCCGTACACGGAACGCGGCCCTGTCGGATCGTCTTCCCGGTAAGGTCGGTTATCCCGGTTCTGACCATCGAAGACATAGTCCGTACTGACATAGACGAACTTGGCGCCGACCGACTCGGCCGCTTCCGCCATAAAGCGCACGCCCTCTACATTAACCAACCGCGCTGCATCCGGCTCTGACTCCGCTCTGTCCACCGCCGTATAAGCCGCCGCGTGAATGACTGCATTCGGCCGTACGGACGCGATTGCCTGCATACACGCCTGGCGGTCGGTCACATCCAGGCTGCGGCGGTCCAGCCCGACAAGCCGTACATCCGGCTGCTTCGGCAAACGCACCAGTTCCTGCCCAAGCTGTCCGCCCGCTCCCGTCACCAGCACGACGAACGGGCTAGCCATCCCGATCACCGACAACGGCGTCAATCCGCTCAACGCCATGATCACCGATATCGCGGCCAGCGTCGCTACCGACTCCCGCATCAACCTTTCCGCCGATACCCCTGCCCGCACCTGTCGTTTCTGCCCCCGCTGCAGTACCGACTATGCCACTCTGCCGATACGCTCCGGAAGCAATCCTTGCCAGCCAGTCCCCATGGCTCAGATACCATTGCACAGTCGCTCGCATGCCGCTGTCGAAATCATGCCGAGGCGACCAGCCCAGTTCCCGGCGAATTTTCGACGCATCGATCGCATAGCGCCGATCATGGCCAAGTCGTTCCTCCACATGAGCGATCAACGACTTCGACCGGCCCATTTCCCGCAAAATCGCATGAACGACCTGCAGGTTCGTCCGCTCATTGCACCCGCCGATATTATAGACTTCCCCGTCGCGCCCTCGATGAAGCACGAGATCGATCGCGCGGCAATGATCCTCCACATGCAGCCAGTCCCGCACGTTCATCCCGTCTCCATACACGGGCAGCGGCTCCTCCGCCAACGCACGGCAGATCATGAGCGGAATCAACTTCTCCGGAAATTGATACGGTCCGTAATTGTTCGAGCAGCGCGTAATGTTCGCCGGCAGGCCGTACGTCTCGTGATAGGCACGCACCAGTAGATCTGCTCCGGCCTTGCTCGCCGAATATGGACTGTTCGGTGCGAGCGGCGTCTCCTCCGAGAACAAGCCTTCCTTGCCCAAAGTGCCGTACACTTCATCCGTCGAAATTTGCACGTACTTGCGCACCCCTTGCTCCCGCACCAGGTCCAGCAACGTCTGCGTGCCCAGAATATTGCTTCTGACGAAGGCATACGGCTGCGCGATGCTCCGGTCCACATGTGATTCTGCCGCAAAATTGACGACCGCATCGAAGCTCTCCCCGCTAAACAATTTCTCCATGGCAGCACGATCCGCAATATCCGCCCGAATGAACCGATAACTCCCGACGACCTGCTTTTCGACAGGTTGCCAATCTTGCCCTTGTTCCATGCTTCGACGGCGAACCGGAACCCAGCCGCCGCTTCTACGCTTATGTCCAGACGGACCGTTCTCCACGCCTGCCAGATTATCCAGATTTCCTGCGTAAGTCAGCAAATCCACGTTCACAATCCCGTACGCCGGATGCGCCTCTCTCATATACCGCACGAAGTTGCTCCCGATGAATCCGGCCCCGCCGGTCACAAGTAATCTCACTGCCGCAGCTCACCCTTCGTATATGAAATTAAGGTCCGTCTCCGCCAGCACAGGGTGCCGCGCATCCTTCTCCGACAAGATCGGCCCTCCGCTGCCGCCCACCGACCACACGATGCCGATCGCCGGATCATTCCAAGCAATCCCCCGATCGTGCGCTGCCGAATACAGAGCATCCACCTTGTACTGCACTTCCGTATTCGGAACCAGCGTGCAGAACCCATGCGCGAATCCCCGCGGCACAAGCAACTGGCACATGTTATCCGCTGACAGCTGGAACCCTTCCCATTGCCCGAATGTCGGCGAGCCTCGGCGCAGATCCACCACCACATCGAATACCGCCCCTGCCGTCACGCGCACCAGCTTCGTCTGCGCGTACGGATCCATTTGATAATGCAGTCCCCTGATCACCCCGGCCGCGACGGACAACGAATGATTATCCTGGATAAAGGCATGGCCGATCCCCATCGCCGCATATCGCTCCCGGTTGTAACTTTCCAGGAAGAACCCCCGATGGTCCCGATGCACCGTCGGCTCGATCAGCAGCACGCCCGGCAGCCCGCCTTCCGTCACCTGCATACCGTCATCTACCTCCTCGAGAAACCCACACTTTTCCTATTTATATGCTCGTACCCGCTGGCCCGCTTGGCATTCGGGCCTAAATCTGCTTGTGATGGTACAAATAAAAAACCACTTCGTCGTCTCCTGCGGGACAGAGAAAGTCGTTTTTATCGAAAATCATTCAGAAATGAAGAGGAGTGAAACTTATAAATTCTGAATAATTAAAGAAAAATCGTTAGGGAAGATCACACTGTTGGTCCTTTTGGGCGGATTGGCGGGACCGGAGCGGGATTAGTGCCTCTACGACACAATTTCTGCGGATTGGCGGGACCGGAGCGGGATTAGTGCCTCTGCGACACAATTTCTGCGGATTGGCGGAGCAACCGCCGCAAATGGTGCAGACAGCATCAAGTTTCTCCCTCCGCTCAATTTTCGTTATACTATAGGGAAACCATCCATGATTCGACACAGCCTACAACACAAACAACATCACCAACGCCAATGATAAACACCAACTCAACCATCAACGGCCATTCCCGCGAGGTGCCTGCATGTTCTTCTATTCGCCGAATTTCATCCTGTTCTTCCTGGCGCTGCTGATCCCGTACCTGCTGCTCAAGCGCCAGCGCCTGTGGCTGCTCGCCGCCGCCAACGCGCTGTTCTACATCGCTCACCCGGAAGGCTTCCTCGTGCTGTTCGTGGCGATGGCGGTCCTCACGTTCGGCCTCGTGCACCTGATGACCCGCCCGCGCTGGCGCTGGGTGTTCTGGATCGGCATCGCGCTCAACGTGCTCAATCTGGCGTTCTTCAAATACACGCTGTTCGTGCTCGACAACCTGAACCTGTTCGCCGGCTTCCAGTCGCCCGCAGCCGATTCCATCGCCGCCTCGATCGTGCTGCCGCTGGGCATCTCGTTCTACACGTTCGAATTCATCTCGTACCTGATCGACGTGCGCCGCGGCAGCACGCAGCCGACCCGGTCGTTCCTGAAATTCTGGGTGTTCGTCTCCATGTTCCCGCACCTGATCGCGGGCCCGATCATGCGCGGCGACGAGCTCATCCCGCAGCTCGACGTGCTTTCCCGCAAACGCATCACCTGGAACGATATCCGCTACGGCGTCTACCTGTTCGCGATCGGCATGATCAAGAAGGTGATCATCGCCGACCAACTGTCTCCCATCGTCAAAGAACTGTTCGACAAGGGCAGCGCCCTCACCGGCACCGAATCGTGGATGGCCGCGTACACGTTCGCTTTTTACATTTACAACGACTTCTCCGCCTACACCGACATGGCGATCGGCCTGGGCATCATGATGGGCGTGCGGTTCGCCGACAACTTCCGATCCCCGTACCTGAGCGGGGACCCGAGCGAGTTCTGGCGCCGCTGGCATATTACGCTATCCCGCTGGATCCGGGACTATATCTACATCGGCCTGGGCGGCAACCGCAAGGGGCGCATCCGCCTTTACCTGAACCTGATCGTCGCGATGCTCATCTCCGGCCTGTGGCACGGCGCGATGTGGACGTTCGTCATCTGGGGCGGCATCTACGGCGTGCTGCAGGCGGTGCACCGGATGTCGCTCGGCCTGAACCGCTGGCAGTGGATCGAAGCGATCCGCGGCAGCCGCGTCTACCGGGTCGTGGCCGTGTTCATTTTCTTCCATATCGCCACCTGGGCCTGGGTGTTCTTTCACGCCTCCAGCCTCGACATGGCGCTCGACATGACCTGGAAAATGATCCACGCCCACCCCGATAACATCGTGCGCCACGAGACATTCCCGCTCGTCGTCTGGTTGTACGCGATCCACGTGACCGAATTTCTGCTGCGCAAATACGAGGGGGCCATCGGCCGGGCGTGGCGCTTCGTCCCGTTCCCGCTGCGGAGCTCCGTCTACGTGCTGGTTACGATAAGCCTCATCTATTACTTGCAGGGGGGCAACTATGCGTTCATCTACTTCCAATTCTAAATCCGGGAGCGTGTCCTCCCCGTCCGATGCCCGGTCAGGCAGCCGCGATACAGCATCTCCAACCCCATTCCGGAAACGACGTCTGCGGCGCGTAAGCTGGGGCTTTATCGGGTTTGTGGCACTTTACGCGGCGCTCGAAATTCTCGTGTTCCGGAATCCCGATCTGTACGCGGTCGAGTACCGCTCTTCCGTGGGGCAGTTCGCCGAATTGGCCGAATCGTTCCGCCACGCCGACGCGCAGCGGATCACAGCGATCGTCCTGGGCGATTCCCAGAGCAAAGACGCCCTGCGTCCCGACCTGCTCGCCGAGTCGTCCGGGCGCGACGCCGCCAGCCTGTTCAACTTCAGCATCAGCGGCGGCAAAGCGTTCGACATCTACCACACGTACTTGCAGTACGCCGACCAATTGCCGAACGTGAAGGAAGCGATCCTCGTCGTCAACGAGCACCAGATCAACTCGCACGACATGGCCGACGACCTGAAGTTCCGCTATTACGCCGGATTCCGCGACCGCCTGCGGGTCGTCGATTGGGACAACTATGGCGAGCTCGGGCTCGGCTGGGTGTCCAAAGCATTCGACATGCGCGCGGTATGGAGCAAGATCGTAAAGTCGCATTTCAAAGGGACATTGCCGAAGAAGCCGGTGACAGAAGTTTGGAAGCCGGGCGGCTTGCGCGCGGAGACGCAGCTTGAGGAGAACGGCCTTACGGCCGCTTACGCCCAAGCGCGGGCGGACGGCTGGTTCAAGGAGTATGATCTGGAAGGGCTGCAGACTGCCTCATTAGAAGCGCTGCTGCGCGACCTGCACGAACGCGGCATCCGCATAACCATCCTGCAGATCCCCCGCTCCGAGCTGTTCGAGGAAGCTGTCCGCAGCCGCTATCCTGCCGAGCAGCAGGCTTACTTCGCCAAGATCGGGGAGCTGGCCGAGCAGTACGGGGCGACGTTCACGGTCATGTCAAATGAGGGGCTGTCGCTCAAGGAGCATTTTCGCGATTCGAACCACGTGAATCCGAAAGGCGCCGCCATCGTCAGCCGGGAAGTAGCCGAGCGGTGGATGACCTAGCATGAAGAAGGCCGGACCCAGGCGCTGTCGCGCCCCGTCCGGCCTTGCGATTATATCAGCTCATATCCGCCGCGCACGAGCACGATCATGTCCGTCTTCGAATCCGGCGCATGCGTGATGCCTCGCCCGTCACGCGGGAACAGGATCAAGTGATTGGCCGCCACCGGCTTTCCCGGCGCGATGTCCGCGCCTGCCGTCACGTCCGACAAGCCGTTCGCATCGGAACTGACGGCAACCGCCGTCCCCGTACGCACGACCACTTCACCGCCGGCTTTCACCATCATCGTCTGGCCGACCGGAATTTTCACCACTTCCAGCGCTGCCGCCTGGTCTCCGCCGCTGCCGCCGATCGCGCCGCTGGCCGCCAGCTTGTCCAGCTCCGCCTTCACGAGCGCGGCGACCTTCGCATCCACATAGCTCTTCGTCACGACCGGATCGTCCGCCGAGCCCGGCGTTTTGGCCGAATCCGCGGTCACCGTCGAATACACCGCGAATACGCACACCACACCCGCCACGAAAGCTCCCGCCAACGACGCCAGCCACTTTTTCGATCTCAGCAACTTCATCTCTCCCGGATTCGACAAGTTCTACTCTATTATGACGTACCGGGGAGGGGAAAGTTGCGTAAAGATGATAGAATCGCCAACAACTACGATGACTTTGATTTTCGTCTTTTCAGCTTTCGGACGGTGCTTTCCAGTTGTTTAAGGATCTCGTCCAGTTCTTCCGATGACAGGATGTCCGTGCTGCTGTCGAGATTCATTAGCTGAGGGACAGACATGTTGCCAGCCTCCATTCGAACCCATGAATAGTAAACCATTTCCTATATCCTAATACATCGCAATAAACAATTACTGAACAGATAAGTAAAAACGACTTCGCCGTCCCCTTCGGGACAGAGAATGTCGTTATTATCGAAGACGATTCAGAAGAGGATAGCTCATATTATACTTTCCGAATCGACGAAAAAGCACACTCCGGGCGCGGATGGCGCCATCGGAAGTGTGCTTCACTCACCTTAATTTGCTGCCTTATTTGACTTTGGACCCTCGCAACAGGGGGCGATTTGTCGTTACATACTGCTTTCCCGGATCTTCCGGTTGATCGCCCGCTCGATAATCAGTTTGACCATTTTCAAATTGTTCACGTCCGCCGGGGTGTACGCAGGCTCTTCCCTGTAATCGTATTTCAGACAGCCGCAGCTGTTGAGAAGTCGAACCGCATTCTGAAAATCATCGTACACCAGCGGGGTGTGCAGCAGCCGCTCGGCCGCCTTCCTTCTCTCCTTGACGATCTTGTACGTCGGGTCGCTCTTGTTCAGATGAGCCCAGCTTGCGGAATAAATATAATAGTGCTTGCCCGGCATCAGGTCCTTCGACGGAAGGTATGTCACAACACTCTCGCTGCCATCGTTGTTCAAGGTCGTGATTCCGAAGTAGTTCATGCCGAAGTTCGGACTGCGCCGCTCTTCACAGCCATGGATTTTCGAATACAGCACCCTGGAAGTGTCATAGCCCGTCAAGTTCTCGTTCAGCAGGTCCAACATCCCGTTGATCTCGTACAACTCGTTGTCCGTCATGCACACGTATTGAATATGATAGGCGCCGTATACTTCGTTGTCGCCGTACTTCTTGTATACGCTGTTATGGCGAGGACGTTGAATGTAATGAAGGGCGATCAATTCCCCCTCCTCCACGCCCAGCAGTTGCTGGCAGTATCGGGCGCCGTGCTGCCGCAGCAGCAGGTCCACCGTATTCGCGGCTTGCTCGTAGGTCAACTCCCGCGCAATGTACGCTTCGAGCTCTTCGTTGTGCCGCTGCAGGTCGGCATTGTATTTTTCCAGCCTGGTCTGGTGCACCTGAGCATGCTTCGCCGTCCGCCTGTCGTAGAAGCCCAGGAAGAACCGGTCTACCTTCTTCCGATACACACAATAAACGACAAATCCTGCGCCGACCAGGCACCACAGCACGATTCCGAGCCACAGTTTCACGATGGAAGCCGCCGTCAATCCCCACACGAGCAAAGCCAGCACGAGGGTAATCGTTATCCAGGTAAGGAGCGGCTTGTTGGCCAGCCAGTCGAGCAGGCGGCTCTTCTTCAGCTCGGGCTCCAGCCTGTCGAATGTCGGCGCCGTCGTCGTGAGGCTATTTTTCAAATACTCGAATTTCTCGCTCAGAGGCAATTCGTCGAAGTTTACATCCGACAATTTACGCAAATCGGTCACAGAAATGGCCTCCTCTCAGATCGCCAGCACAGAATCGAAATATTGCCGGTCATCCGGGTCGAGATTGATGAGCTTCATCAACTCGTGAATTTCGCCTGCATCAAGCGTATATTGATTCGCCTTCTCCAGCAGCGTCTTGCTTCCGTCTCCGGGGTGTCGATTGAACAGGTAATACTCGTAATAGTCCCGCTTGATCGCCGCCTGCAAAATATAATAGAAGCCGTCTCCCCCCGACAGAAATTGCGCGCTGTTCAGGAACGATTCCAAGCGGCGGATCTTGTTCATGTGCAGCACCCGCGGCTTCTTGCCTTCGAGCATGGCCAGGGTGATGTAGTAGAAAACGTTGGGGTCCGTGCAATCGTTATTCGCCAGCTTCTCAAGAATGTTCAGCGCGAATTCGTAGTTCCCGGCATCGATGTGGCACATCGCCAGCGAGATCGAGATCGGGACGTTGCCGGCGTGGTCCTGCAAGATCTCCTTGTACGACGTTATGTATTTGTGCTTTGTCGTACGGTCCATCTTCGCCAGCGTAGACAAGTTCTTGGGCATATACGCGCTTCCGCAAAATTCGCACACCATCTCGATTCCGCCGGACAAGTTGGCGCCGCAGTTCGGACACGTGCTTACGAGAATCTTGGACATGAGGTCACCCCTATTTGATCATGGCTCTATCCAGCAGCGAGAAGTCGCTCAGGATGGCGTTGAATTTGCTGCCGACATCGTCCGCGCATGGCTGATCGACCGGCTCGGTCCGGCTCTTGTCGAACAAGATCAGGAGTTCGTTGCATGTCATGAGAATCCGATGCTCGAGGTCCGCGTGCCGGTAATCGCCCAGCCCCCGGATCGATCGGGCTTTCAAATCCAGCGCATCGGCCGGCCGGCTCGCCGCGGCGAAGTTCAACTGGCTGTGCTGCGCTGCAAATTGCCGATAAGCCTGCAGCGTCTCGGTCAACCGGGAGGCGAGGTCAAGCTCGATCGATTGCCGCGCCTTGTCTTCGGTCTGCTGCCGGAGGACGGCGTCGGAGATGTAGACGACCGCAGCATATAACGCCGCGTACACAACGCAGGCGAGCAGGACAAGAATCAGAGAGGCGCCGGAGCCGTCCGATCTGCCGGTGCCCACCATTTTTATTGCCGGAAGCATCTGCACGATTGTAAAAATATAAGTAATGACGATCAAGACCAGCTTGTACGGCAACAATAGCATCGAAGCGCGCCTGGAAATGAAGATATCGTAGAAACAGTAAATCTGGGCAGCACCGACGAACGCAGCCGCGAGCATGACCCAAGCGGAAGCGGCAGACTCGAAGGCGAGACCCAGCACCACTATGGCGAATAGCGCAACCAGCAGCACGCAAGCACCTATCGCACCCGCCACAATCATGAACAATCGATTGTTCTGCAAGCCGTTCACTCCGTTCCGATGGATGTCCCGCATTCGTTGCAGAATCTGGCGCCCGGGCTTTGCGTCTTGCCGCATTGCCGGCACACCGCCGGGCCGAGGGACGTCCCGCATTGGTTGCAGAACCTCGCTTGCTCCTCATTCTCCGTCCGGCAGTTGGGGCATACCTTCTTCGCGACCGCCGCCTGCACCGCGCTTCCGCAGCCCGAGCAGAATCGGGCATCCGGCGTATTCTCGTGACGGCATCGCGGGCAGGCGATCGTGCCGGGCGACTGCGACGCCGATGGCGCTTGCGGCGACGGCTGCCCCAGCGTGTTGTTCGTCATCTGGGAGAAGGCTTGTCCGACTTGCCCGATCATCCCAAGCCCCATCCCGAGACCGACGCCGGCATTCGCCATGCCCGAGACGCCTTCGTTCCTGGAGAAGTTCTCCATGACCTCGAATTGCTTCTCCGTAGCGTACCGGGCATCGCCCAAAATATTGAACTCCGCCTTGCGCTGGAGTATTTCATTAATCGCTTCCATATCTTCGTCGGGAAAGTTGATCGAGTTCACGAAGAAATTGACAAGGTTCATGCCGAATCTCGTAAATTCCGCCTTGATCTCCTCATAGCACAAGCCGCCAATTTCCTTCTGCTTGGTCCGGATCTCCAGGACCGATACCCGGTGCTCCACGATGTATTGCGCGAGAATCGTGTCGATGCTGTTCAGGATAATGCCCCGAAAATTCGGAACGAACTCGCTGAACAGAATCGTCGTCCCGCTTCTCCGCGTACCGACGAGCTGCGTCAAGAAGAGACTGTAATCTTCAATTCTGAGCGTGTATTGGCCGTTCGCCCTTGCGTTGATTCGGACCTGGTAGACGGGGTCGATGATCTGTATCGGGGATTCCGTCCCCCATTTGAGGTTCATATTCAAAGTCGTATTGATATAATAGATTTCGGCAGTGAACGGCGTCTTGGAGCCGAACGGGAGATTGACGAGCTTCAACAGAATCGGGATATTCCCGGTCGACAGCGTATGGGTACCCGGTCCCAGAAAATCGAGCGCCCGACCGCCCTTGACGAAGACAGCCAACTGCCCCTCCCCGACAATCAACTGCGAACCGAGCACGAATTCCTCTCCCGGATACTTATGCAGCAGCCAGTTTCCGTCCACCGTGCCGTCGAATTTAATCCGATCGATGATCGCCAAGTCAACACCCCGAATCACAATTGATGACAAAATACAACAATTTCATCTTATCACAGGCTTCCATTATCCGCCATCCTATAAGCGACAAGTTTGCATGTTGACATGCGCCCAAGGTCCCGTCTCATAGAAAGGGCCGGAGCAGAGCGCTGGTCGCCCTGTCCGGCCTTCTTTCGATCCTGCTAATCTCTCACGAAGAGATCCCGCGTATACACTTTGTCCTTGACGTCCATGATCTCATCCGACAGACGATTGGCGACGATCACGTCCGAGATTCGCTTGAACTCTTCGAAGTCCCGGATCACCCTGGAGCGGAAGAACTCTTCCTCCTCCAGCGCCGGCTCGTAGACGACGACCTCGACTCCCTTGGCCTTGATTCGCTTCATCACGCCCTGGATCGACGATTGCCTGAAGTTGTCGGAATCCATCTTCATCGTCAGCCGGAAGATCCCGACGGCCCGCGGCTGCCGCGCCAGAATCATGTCCGCGATATGATCTTTGCGCGTCCGGTTCGCCTCGACGATAGCCGTCATAATATTGTTAGGCACGTCCGCATAGTTGGCCAGGAGCTGCTTCGTATCCTTGGGCAAGCAGTAACCGCCATAGCCGAAAGATGGATTGTTGTAATGATTGCCAATCCGCGGATCCAGCCCAACGCCCTCGATGATCTGCTTCGAATCCAAGCCCCGAATTTCCGCGTAAGTGTCCAACTCGTTGAAGAACGATACCCGCATCGCCAGGTACGTGTTGGCGAACAGCTTGATCGCCTCGGCCTCGGTAGAATTCGTGAACAGCACCGGAATATCTTCCTTGATCGCCCCTTGTCGAAGCAATTCCGCAAACTCGCCTGCGCGCACGGATTGCTCCCCGACGATGATCCGCGAAGGGTGAAGATTGTCGTACAACGCTCTGCCTTCCCGCAGGAACTCGGGCGAGAAAATGATGTTGTCCGTCTCGAACTTCTCCCGCACCTTCTCCGTATAGCCGACCGGCACCGTCGACTTGATCACCATGACCGCATCCGGATTGATCGACAGCACGTTCGCAATGACCGCCTCCACTGTCCTCGTGTTGAAGTAGTTCTTCTCCGGATCGTAGTTGGTGGGAGTGGAGATGATGACGTAGTCAGCGTCCTTGTAGGCAATATAGGCGTCAGTCGTTGCGGTGAGGCGGAGATCGCGTGTGGTCAGGTATTCTTCGACCTCACGATCCATGATCGGGGATCTTCGGCTGTTGATCATATCGACTTTGCTCTGCAGGATGTCCAGCGCAATGACGTCATTGTGTTGGGCGAGCAATACCGCGTTTGATAAGCCGACGTAGCCGGTTCCTGCAACTGCGATTTTCATATGGAAGCCCCCTATTGCGTAAAATCTTGAGCATCACCTTGCAGAAAATCCTGCAAAGCCTCCCTCCAGTGCCGCAGCGGCTTGAAGCCAGCATGAATCATGGCATCGTGGCCTAGTACTGAATATGCGGGACGCGGGGCGGGACGCGGAAACTCCTCCGTGCTGCAAGGCAGCACCTCAACATCCAAACCCCGATCCTTAAAGATCGCCTGTGCAAATTGAAACCACGTGCAAGCCCCGGAGTTGGACGCATGGTATACTCCGAATCTTTCCGTCTGAATCAGGTCTGTCAGGAACATAGCCAAATCATAAGTATAAGTAGGACTGCCTTTTTGATCATGGACGACCTTCAAAGACTTCCGGCTCTCGGCCAATTTAAGCATCGTGTGCACGAAGTTGTTGCCGAATTTACCGTATACCCATGAGGTGCGGACAATGAATGTATCGACGCAAGATTCAATTGCAACCTGTTCGCCTTCTAATTTGGTACGCCCGTAGATAGTACGAGGACCGGTCGGGTCGTCTTCGGCGTACGGCTTGATACCCGTTCCGTCAAATACATAATCCGTGCCAATGTAGCAGAACTTCGCCGACACCGCTGCTGAAGCCCTCGCAACATTGCGAGTCCCCTCGACATTGACTGCATATGCGCGCTCCGGATCAGATTCCGCCTGATCAACTGCCGTATAAGCAGCAGCATGGATAACGGCATCAGGTTTGATTCGCTTCAGGGTCTGCTCGCAAGCTTTTTCATTCGTAATATCGAGTCCGTTTCGGTCCAGCCCGATTACCTTCAGCCCCAGTCTTCCGAGGCGAACCAGTTCTTGGCCCAGTTGCCCGCCAGCCCCGGTAACGAGAACGGTATAATCAGCCACGGCTATGATAAACCCCCGTTTCGATCCGCTTCAGCCACTCCTCGTGTCCCAGGTACCATCGGATAGTCTCTCGAATTCCGGACTCGTAATCGTGCTTCGGATTCCAGCCCAGCTCATTGCGAATCTTGGAAGCATCGATTGCGTAACGCCGATCGTGGCCGAGCCGATCCTCGACATAAGTAATCAATGATTCCGGCTTATTCAATTCCCTGAGAATCGTGCGAACCACTTGCAGGTTCGTCCGCTCGTTACGACCTCCGATATTATATACTTGCCCGCTGCGCCCTTCGTGGACAACCAGATCAATCGCACTGCAATGGTCTTCGACGTATAGCCAATCGCGGACATTCAAGCCGTCCCCGTACACTGGCAGCGGTCTATCGGATAAGGCATTGCGAATCATCAGCGGGATGAGCTTCTCGGGAAATTGATAAGGCCCGTAATTGTTGGAGCAACGCGTAATGTTCACCGGCAAGCCGTACGTTTCGAAATACGCCCTGACCAGCAGATCTGCGCCTGCTTTGCTGGCAGAGTACGGGCTATTGGGAGCAAGAGGAGTCTCTTCCGTGAATAATCCTTGCGGGCCTAACGTGCCATAGACCTCATCCGTAGAGACTTGCACATACTTCCGGGCTTTGTATTTTTTTGAAAGCTCTAATAACGTTTGCGTACCCAGCACATTGCTTCTGACGAATATGTCCGGCTGGACAATACTTCGATCCACATGGGATTCCGCAGCAAAGTTGACCACGACATCGATACCTTCCAGGAACAAAGGCTCCATCGCAGCACGATCCGAGATATCGGCTTGTACGAATCGGTACCTCGTTGCAGCATCAAGTCCTACAAGATTGTCCAAGTTCCCTGCGTAGGTTAGCAAATCCACATTAATCATTTCGTATTCTGGATGCTTTCTCTGCACGTAATGAATAAAATTGCTTCCAATGAACCCAGCTCCACCGGTAATCAACAGCCTCAACACATTCACCCCTCAAAATAAAAATCGTTATCCGCTTCTTCCAGCCTGGGGTGTCTGGCATCTTTGTCCGAAAGAATCGGTTGCACGACCGGCCACGTGATACCGATTGCAGGGTCGTTCCAAGCGATACCGCGATCATGTACAGGTGAATAATATTGATCCACCTTGTATTGTACTTCCGTATTCGGTTCCAACGTGCAGAAGCCATGGGCAAAGCCGCGGGGAACAAGCAACTGGAGCTTGTTGTCGGCCGACAACTCGTAAGCTTCCCACTGGCCGTAAGTAGGAGAATTCCTCCGTATGTCAACGGCGATGTCGAAGACGGCTCCCGATGTCACCCTGACCAACTTCGACTGCGCCATCGGGTTCAGTTGATAGTGGAGTCCTCTGAGTACCCCCTTCTCGATCGATAAGGAGTGGTTGTCTTGTACGAAATTCAACAAGATGCCTTGCCGACACCAGCTTTCGTAGCTATAACTTTCCATGAAGAAGCCGCGATGATCTTGATAGACCGAAGGTTCTATTAATCGAATCCCGGGCAATTTGCCTTTGGAAATTTTCATCAACGTTCATTCCTTTATTTTTTAAAAATGCCAAACTCGTCTCCAAACCGAATATCGTGCGCGAGTTCATTAGCCTTCATCAGCGATTCATGCGTTCCCGCATCCGTCCACCAGCCGTGAAGTACATCATATGTTAGCTTGCCGGCTGCAATATAGGCATTATTCACATCAGTGATCTCCAACTCACCACGGCCGGACGGCTGAAGGGTGCGAATGATCTTGAACACTTCCGCATCGTACATGTAGATCCCTGTTACTGCGTACCGGCTTTTGGGCATGGAGGGTTTCTCTTCGATCGAGACGATTCGATCTCCTAGCAGTTCTGGCACTCCGTAGCGGTTGGGGTCCGGGACTTGCCGGATCAGGATTTTCGCCCCCGATCCCTGGTCTTGAAACTTTCCGACATAAGCATGGATCGAATCCTGGAACACGTTGTCGCCGAGGATGACGACCATGCTATCATCTCCGACAAACTGCTCTGCCAGCCCGAGCGCCTGAGCGATCCCGCCCGCCTCGTCTTGAACTTTATAAGTAAAGGAAACGCCAATATCCTTCCCGCTTCCAAGAAGATTTACAACGTCGCCCATGTGGTCTCTACCGGTTACAATGAGGATGTCTAGAATATTTGTTTCTTTTAACTTCGCTATGGCATGAAATATCATGGGGTACTTACCGACAGGAAGCAAGTGTTTATTTGTTACTTTTGTTAGCGGATATAAACGAGACCCCGTCCCACCAGACAAAATGATTCCCTTCAATCGCTTCAACTCCCCTTACTCCTAACAATAGGATAATTTAGAGTTTTCCTTTCAACAATTCAGTTGACCTGATTCATCAATCCTTACCTACAGTACCTTAATTCTATTAAAGTAATCCGAAATCTTATCAGTTAGCTTAACAAGAAGTCTTGACATAATTGCTAGGATAATTAGATTTAATATAAAAAGTGAGTATGTTTCTATAGGGGACACCATTCTTTGATGAAACCTTACCAGAATTTGTTCTAATATGACATGATGTATCAAAAACATTGCAAACGAGTACTTGCTTATTATCTTAAATGGCATCTGAAGTTTATTCATATTAATATTTTGTCCAATAAAAGCGATCACAATAAAGAGGGAAATCCCTGTTATGGTGATTAAATACATATAATTAATATCGATCCTGATAAACAACATAATTAAACTGACGATTAGCGCCATAGAAAAATAGTATATAGTTAACTTATTAATATATCTAATTAAATACATTCCGAACAAAAACTCAGGAAGCCTGGCAAGTATTACATAGTCAATCAGAAAATTATCAAAAGAATAAGTTTCTACGACCAAAAAATAAACACTTAGCGAACAAATAACTAGAATCTTGGGATATTGAATCACCAACTTTCTCAGAATCGGAAAAATACAATAAAAAATTACAATGGCCCCTAAAAACCATTCCCCGAGGATATAGTAATTGGGAATAAGTGCTACATAATATCCGTCCATTCCAATGATGCTTAATAAAAAGGTCCACTTTGGCGCCGGTTGACTAAATGGATTTATTGCATAATATTTGTAAAGGTAGAACAGAAATACAATGGCATATGCAACCCAGAACATGGGGTATATGCTTAAAAACCGCTTCTTAACATACCTTTTCAGTGAGAAGTCATTCTGATAGGTATACATCAATGCCGCTCCAGATAAAATAAAAAAAAGTGATACACCAATTCTTCCTAAATTCCCATTGGGGAATGTATCAAATAATATTAAGGTTTCACCAATAGATCGAGAACTAAGGGAGGCGTTGAAATGAAATATTACGATTGATAATATAGATATCGCTCTAATAAAATCCAAATAAAATAATCGTTCCTTATGTATATTCACACTTTCCCGCCCTTCGGATCCCCAATTTGATACACCGTTTTAAATTTAATCATTTAATACTTGTGCAAATAGAATCACTCGATCAAAGTCAGGATATTGAACATACATATTTTTTGGGGGAACAGCAAGGTAAACACGATCAAACCCAACAGCGTACAGCATCTGGTACAAGGCATTAAGAGTAGGAACTAATACTACAGAGACTCCCCCTTCAGCATGTGTATCATCTGATGGAAAGACGCCAATCCCGCTTCCCCGTTTTATATTCAAATCACTGCCATTTAGCATTTCTAGATCTGAAGCAGCTTTTGCCACTTGCGTTTCAATGACACATATTTTTTTTGTCAGTGATCTAACCTTTCTTAAAGCTCCCATTGGATTCTCCAAATGGTAAAGCAACCCTAAAAAAAATGTAATTTCAAACCGACCCAAATGATCATCAATTACATCAAACAGATTGAGTTTTGAATAAGTAACATTCTCTAGATTTGCCAGTGATTTAATGGTCGAAGCATAAGCTAGATGATCTGCCCTTATATCAAAACCTATGACACTTTTAGCGCCGCGCAACCCAACTTGTGTTGTAAACCAGCCCTGATTACAGGCTATATCAAGGCAATTAACATTGTCCCATTTATTGTCCAAATATTGATCCAAAAAGGGGAATATAAGATCCGCTCTAGTTTGGTGAATAATATTTGTTAATTGGTTTGGTGCAAGTGTACTAACTCCGTTCGTAAATTGAAAAACGTAAAACCAATTATTATATTGTGTTAAACTTCTTTCCGTTTCTGATGCCGTTGCATCCGTATGGATTTTCCAAATTGAATTTGAGATATACATTTGAACCTCCTAATATATTATGTATTCAAGAACAAGGTCCACATGTCGATTAGTTCCAGAGACTATTTCTTTATCCACACCTTCAATATCATTCCTATATTACGCATTAAACCATTCTTGTACAAGGAGTACCGAATAATGAGAAAAGTCGCTTGCACCCTTCCGATTAATAACAACTTCAAAAATGCTTGTATTATACTTCTTTGTTTTGAATCAAGCACCTTGTTATATCTAATATAAAATGCAGCAGCTTGTTGTATATGATTAGCCAGAAAAAGTGGCTCCTTAAATTTGCTAAATTGCATAGAAAATTTAATTGCCCCAATTGTATTTGCACCATGTTGTCTATAGTATACTAATGGCTCGGGAATAACTTCAATTTTTCCAAAAGCACTAGCTACCAGGGCTAGCCACCAATCGTGCATGATGGCTTCTCTCGGTATGGGGTAAGATAGTTCTGCTAACTTTCGATTGATGCCCATTGTACATCCTGTAACAACATTTTGCAGGAGCAATCTGTTTAGATTGTTTTTTTGGGGATTAAGATATTGATAGTGCCAATAAGACGAATCAATTAGCTTTAATTGCTGGTCAACAACAAATAAATCGCTGTGCACTAAATAAGGAATATCAACATTGGAGCGGCTTAGCCTCTCACTAACCAATCCAATTTTCTCTTCTGCCCAAATATCATCTTGGTCTGCAAACAAAATATAGGAATATCCATGATCGAGAGCCTTTCCCAATAGGAAGTTATATCCCATAACAGGCCCAATATTTTCCCCGGTATATAAAACTATTTTTTCAGGATGCCTAGACTTATAAGCCTTTAATACTGATATTGTATCATCTGTAGAACCATCATCCCGAATATAGATGGAACTCCCATTGAAGTATTTGGAGTTGAGTAGCGAATCTAACATCTCACCTATATACTTTTCACCATTAAATGTTGGTAATAATACGGCGATGTCTTTCATAGCAATATCCTTTTCATCTGATGTACAATTCTATCGATCCCTTCCTTGATACTAATCTCAGGTTTGAAACCTACTAACTTAACCATTTTTGATATGTCCAATACATTGGATTGGATTGCCGTTGTCGAAACAGCCTTACCAACAACTTTTATTTTTTTTCCTGTACTTTTTTCGATAAATATAATTAATTCCTCCAAAGATGTTCCTTGTCCACTTCCGATATTAATTTCTTCTCCAGATATAAAGTGACTTTGTATAATATCCCCTGTAGCTTTTAGCAAATCATCAATGTAAATAAAATCCCTGGTTGTTTTTCGATTAGCCCACAATTCAAAATCATCCCCGGAAAATGCTTTACGTATCAGAATTGGAATAATCCCCTGTTTCTTTTTAGGGTCCTGATCCCCCCCATAAGGGTTAGAAATCCTCAATGATACATAAGGGAAGTTTTCTGATTCTAACATCTTAATTTGAAGCAGCTTTTCAAAATACACTTTTTGTAAGCCGTATATATTCACAGGCGCAATCGGTTGGCTTTCATCGATCAGATCCAACGTTGAATTGCCGTAGATTGTACCAGCCGAGGATAGAAAGACAAATTTCTTAATATTAATTTCTTCACAAGTATTGATTAGTCTAATAAAGGATAAATAATTATATTTTACGTCTTTATCCAAGTCAGCAAATGAGTTTGTTGCATTAATGTGATTTACTGCATGAATAACGATGCAATCAACAGTGAGCAAGGCTTTGTAAGAATCTATGTCAAATAAATCTGCCTCGTAAAATTGTATAGCAGAATGAAGTTTACCCGTATAGTACGATGTACGGCCAACCACAATAACTTCGTTTTTAAGTAAATTAAAGTACTGCGCTAAATGAAAACCTAAGTAGCCGCACCCTAATACAACGTATTTTTCCAGTCCATCCACCCTCATTCATCTGCAAACATGATTTTGAGTATTCTATTCATTCTACGATATACTCAATTAGTTTTTCCCTCAAATCTGGACGATCTAACAACACTAATTCCGGATTTTCAACCTCTCTACTAGCTGCAGCATTTAAATAAGACCGTATTAACCATACCATTTTGTCGTTACCCTGTAGGTTCAATGATTCAGCCATTTCTTCGAAATCCGTCATCAAATTACCCTTAAATAATATCTCCTTCTCGAACCGGTGTAAATTCGCTGCATATATCCAACAAATCTCGAACAACATATGCTTGCGATTTGAATGAATGGTGTTGGAATCATGAATACGATATCGCATTAAACCATCTTCTAGGATTGCACAATTCGCATATTCTGCTGCCCTAAGAGCGAAATCCCAATCATGAGCAAATCTTAAATTGCGCATACCTCCTATATCCTGATATAATTTTTTGGTAAAGAACATATTGCTTGTTGTTGATATAAAATTTGACATCAGGAGATTTTTATGAAAATCATTATACTTAGCAAATGTCCTTTCTTTGTGGGCTATTGGCCAGGGTTCCATGTTTTCCCACCCCTTCTTAAGCCCCAAAACCTTGCCGTTCCCATTAACAATCTTAATGTATGAACAAACCATATGAACCTCTTCATGGGTGCATAGATAGTCAATACACTTTTCTAACCTATTATTCTCATATGCATCATCCGAGTTTAATATGGAGAGATATTCCCCGGTAGCTAAGTTTAATCCACGGTTAATAGTAGCGTGTGCGCCTTGATTTTCTTGATTTAACACCGTGACGCGAGTGTCGGCAATGGAGCACGCTATTTCAAACGAATGATCTTTAGAGCCATCGTCAATTACAATAAGTTCAATGTTCTCATGCGTCTGATTCAATACACTTTCAATGGCTTCCTTCACATATTTCTCATGATTATAAACCGGAATTATTACCGATATTTTTTTGTCATTATATCTTTTTGCTCTTGATTTTCTGAACAACATCATATATCCGCTCCTTTTATTGTTTAGCCTCAAGGGTAATATTCTTAGGTACAATATATCCCCGTCCTTCTTGATAAGGCCTTGGATCTTTTACCACAATAATCAGAGCATCGTTAATCCATTGAACCTGTTCATGTGCCTGGTATGTGCCGTTTGCTAATGCAATATCTAGAGAATATTTGCCGCTTCGTAAATGCGGAAATTCCAGTGTAAAGCGGTAATGATAATGTTGACCCCTTTCAAAGGATGGCAGTGACAACTTTTCGAAATGCGTGTTTGTCAGAATCACTGCATTTCCCAAAGCATCCTTTATTGTAAACCCGAAAATTGGCATATCAATGTCTTTAATAATATTCACTGTAAAGTCGATACCCACTTTATCGCCACCTGCGACACAACTGCACTCTTGTTCTGTTTCTGAATTGATTAATCTTACAGTTTCAAACATACCATCGCCATTCCCAAATGCCTTAGGTCTGGTAACATTCGATACTGTTTCCTTAAATTCGTTAGCAATATCCTCAACTTCTTGCGATTGATATAAAGTCACGGCTTGCATTTCTTTAACATCATAACTCATATAAGCTTGATACTCATCCAAAATCTTATCTGGCCGACCCTCTTTAAAAATCCTTCCGCCATCAAACCAAATAATTCGATCGCAAAAACTGGCTAATGCACCTGTATCGTGACTAACGAATAGTACGGTGCCTGTTTTTTTAATTTCCCGAATTTTACGAAAACATTTCTGTTGGAAGCGCATATCTCCAACACTTAAGGCTTCATCGATGATTAGAACTTCAGGGTTGATATTTATTGCAACGGCAAATGCCAAACGAACAAACATTCCGCTGGAGTATGTTTTAACTGGTTGATAAATAAATTCGCCAATGTCCGCGAAATCCAGTATAGAAGGAATATTTTGTTTAATATACTCGTTTGAGTAACCTAACAAGGTTCCATTCAAATATATGTTTTCTATCCCTGACATATCTCCGTTAAAGCCAGCGCCTAATTCTAATAGCGCCGATAATTTACCATTTACGTTCACTGTACCTGATGACGGGGAAAGGACGCCCGAAACAATTTTTAGTAATGTCGATTTCCCGGACCCGTTCTTCCCTACTATTCCAACTGTTTCCCCACGTTCCACCTCGAATGAAACATTATCTAACGCGTGGAATTTTCGATGATATTTTTTGTTCGAAATACTTAAAACCTCTTTTACCCGGTCAATCGGCTTGTGATACAACTTATATACTTTCGAAATGTTTCTTATGGAAATGAGATTATCGGACATACTATTCCCTCCAATCCTCACTGAATGGTATAAAGAAAATCATAGAACATCTGCAAAATGTGGCCTCATTTTTTTATAAAACATACTTCCGATAACTGATGCAAACAATGTAAAAGTCCAAAAATACAGTGTCTGTATGGGGTGCTCGTAGAACCATACACCATTAATTAAAGCTTCTCTATAACCGTTCACAATATAATATATGGGATTTAATTTAATGATCCATATATATTTTTCTGGAATAACAGACTCTACCCACATGATAGGCGTAAGCCAGATACCGAACTGCAACAAGATGCCTACAATTTGCGTAGTATCTTTAAAAAATACATTTAATGTGGATATGAAATATGATATCGCTGTTATAAATAATATTAGACACACATTGTAATATAATATATCAAGTAAATGGATCCCAGGAAAAATCCCATATACGGCGTAAATCAAGATTAGTATGATATTAAAAGCAATATTCAAATAGAAGGATGCAGCTATTTTGATTAATGGCAGTAAACTCACCTTAAAAAGGATTTTTTTCACAACAAAAGAATAGCTCGTAAATGCACCTGTTGCATTGATCGTTGCATCAGCAAAAAAATTCCATGGAATCATGGCAGCACATAGCCAAAGTATAAAAGGAACATCCGATATTGGTTGTGCACGAAACCCCACCTGAAAAACAAACCAAAAAATTAGTATCGTAAATAGAGGCTGGGCAATCGCCCAAATCAGCCCAAAGTATGATCCTGAATATCGGCTTTTAAAGTCACTCCCAGCCATATTGAATAAGAGTTTTCTCGATTTCCAAAGATCTATGATAGATAATAACATTATCTCGCCTCACGAACCTTAAATTGATATTGGGCTTCGGCTCTCTTAAAACTTTCCTTCATCAACCCCGCAGATCTTTGAGATGAAAAGAATGAAGTGCTTTTTTGAATAGATTCTCTTGCGTTTGTTTTATACTTGTTAAGGTCAGCATATAATTGATCAAAGCTCCATTTAATATCATCTATGGCGTGACTCTTTGCAATAACTCCATTGTGATTCTCATTTACAAAAAACGCGACATCACCTACATCTGTAGACAATACAGGCGTACCGATGCACATAGCCTCAATCATCACAATTGGTAATCCTTCAAATAATGAGACAATAACTAGGCCATCAATAGCCTTAATGAATTCAGATACTGTTGGTATATATTTAATACGATGTATACGGTCTCCTAGCCCAAACTTCTCGATATGATCCTCCACTTCAACTGACAATTCGCCGTCGCCAACCATTACAAAATCAACATTATTATGCGATTCCACGACATATTTGGCCAATTCAAATACTTTTAAAGGCTGTTTTTGTTCTGTAAACCTACCTATAAAAGCAAAATGTTGCTTTTCAGGATTTAAGTTATGCTTCTTAAGAACATCCATTCGGTCAAATAGCGCTATAGAATCTTTTATTTTATCCGTATCAACAGCAGAATAGACCAAATCAATAATATCTGGCTTAATCCCGTTTGTAGTTATAAACTTATCTCGTATCTTTCTATTAATCGCTATAAACCGATCATAAGATTGAATCTCGGGTCGATTATAATATTCAATCCACCCATAATTATAGTCATATACGTCTTGCACCACAATTGGAATATCGTTAAATAATAGCCGGAGTTGCTTGCTGTTCTCCATTGTCCATGGTGAACTATTGCAAATCCAAATTAAATTAGGATCGTACGAATACTTAATAATCTCCAATATATATAAGTAATAATCGAAAGATGAGATCTCAGCTAGATCAATGTAGGATAAGCATAATTCCGCCACCTGATAAAACAGACTACCCTGTTCATGTCGATGGGATTCAAATGTAATTACTACAAAGTCGTAATCATCCTGTAGACGATCCATAATTTCGATTGTATTGCGTTCAACCCCGCCAACAGCCATAAATACAGGCAACACAAATATAAGAGGCTTTTGCTTTTGTAAGCGTCGCATTTCAATTTGACGATTGAACCGAATTTCCCGAAGTTGATCATTATAAACAATGTTACTAATCGTTTTTAATTCAGGAAAACTATTTAATAAGTTGAACCTGTCTTGCAATCTGCGAATTCCCGGAATTCTTATCATCTTGCCAATTGCATCCTTCAGACCATCTTCGACTGGCATGTACTTCTTTGAAAAAATCAAAGTATCTTCCAAGGAACTCCCTAATACCTGTGGGAAATAATCAAGTCCATCAGATACAATCATGTAATCCAATTGAAACAAGAGCAGACCAAATACAGCATTCATAAATTGAATTGGATCAATAGCATTCTTGACATCCGTGATGCGGTAGACATATTCCTCGTATTTCTTATTATCACTTTCATAAGCCTGAATTTGCACATCTTTGAATATCATACAAATTGATTGGTATCGATGTATTAATTCGTTCAAGTCTTGGTCAGGACCATCAATTGTAATCCATAAATATCTCTTTTCTTTATGATCAACGATTCTTAATTCGCTTAAGCCTGCACCTTCATTCTTCAGTCTTTTTCTTAAATATTTAATGCTTTTCGCCACTACCTTCACAAATAATGGAATTGTCCTTTTAAAAACACCCCAAATCCTCTTGGGTAATAAATAGTTCATCCTCAATTGAATCTCAATCTGTGTTGTTTTTACAGGCAAATAAGTACTGATTAAAATCGGATCTGCTACAGTTGAGAAGTTGTATCGGATTCCTTCCGAATGTGATGTGGCATTGGTAAACTCAAAGGAAATGTCTTCAAATGAATTCTCATTTATATAAGCTCGAGCATATTGTAGTTCCACTTTGCAATTACGATCCAATGGATCAAGACGAATACGTCCGATAGGCTTATCCTGCATATTTAATTTTAGATTAACATATTTTTCGCCAGACGTATGATATTTAACGGAGCCTTCCTCAGTGAAATGATTATCAACATCATAGAAAATCTGAGATTTTCCAAAAAGGAGATATCTGATCACAAAACGCTGAGCCTTATAGTTAGAGTATTTACCACCCTTTTTGCCGCCATAGGCAATTCCTAGATACATATAGTATTTAAATATGACACGGTAAAGATAGGAACATATTTTTCTGATCGCATTATGATCAACTATTTGCAATGCCTTTTCAAGGATCTTTGTGCATTGCTTCATAACAAAGATCATAAGTCTACTTGTATCACCAAGCAGATCAATAATTTTGTTGGACATAACATATCTGTCATACTGTTCGTGAAATTCATCCAGATCAAGTTTGATTTCCTCTGGTCGCATCCCAGGATGTAATCGTTTAAAAGTGTTTAGTTCTTCTCCTGCTGACTTCTGGCGGTCACAAAATCTGTCAACACTTGCGTAAACGTGGTCGTGGTAGGCTAGAGCATTGGGATTATATAATATTTTCACACCATTTTTATATAACCGATATCCAAGTTCAATATCTTCAAATCCATACTTTTTAAATGTTTGATCAAATAAGCAATCCAGTTCTTGAAGTTTTTCGCGAGAAACACTGATATTAGAAGTATAAAAATGTCGGAAATCAACAAAATCATGTGGTTTCATGCCAACGAAGCCAAATTGTTCGCAGCCTATATCAGTAATATGTTTCATAAGATGGTTCATCTGTATGCCATCTTTCCAATCGATCCTGCCTAACATAGCTATATTTTTACCATTATTAAGGTATGATTCATAATGTTCATTCACGAAGTTGTTCGTAGGGAAAATATCATCCCCGGTGAAAATCACTATTTCCCCTGTAGCATATTGGTAAGCGTGATTTCTTGCTTTAGCTGCTCCGCCGTGTTTGTTTTTAATAACCTTCATAGGAAGGCCTGTTGCTGCCTCCAGTATTGCAACGGATTCATCAGTGGATTCATCATCAGAAAAAATCAGTTCATATTCGTAGTACGTAAACTGATCCACTATCCTCCATTGTTCCAATAACAAAGGTAGTATTGAAGCTCTGTTGTACACGGCTATAATGACACTAACCTGCATCTAAACACCACCATATTTTGTAATGTCGTTGAAATCCAATATATTCAATACTAAAAAAAGTAGAATCTTTTTCGTCTCGAGAGACGATTGCGTGTTTCCAGAAGAACCTCGTTCTGGTTAATAATTATGTTTTGCAATTGATTAATCGCATCAAATTGTTTCAATAATATTTCGTTATTTGTCGTAATTGCCATTTTGAGATCGTCTATATAAGGCACCAATTCCATTTCTAACTCATCATTTTTTTTTTTCATCAATTTGCTGGACGGATTTATTTTATTTAGAGCTTGTATTAAAAGTGCATCTTTATCTGCAAGTTCTTTCATCATTTTCGTATATATTTCATCTAAAAACTCGCTTATTTCCACTTGAGTCAGCCGTTTAAAATATCCTGATATAGTAATGAATGATGCGTCACTAAACTCCCCTACAATTTCAAATTGTGGATCAATATTCAGAAAAACAAACCCAACTTTATAATACTCAAATGCATTTAGAGGTAATACGGATTCAAATTGCCCATCTGTGTTCACTTCATTGATCCCGCATAGGCAGAAGTAATTCTCTATGGGATCAAATCTGAAACGATTCGCTTTATTATTCTGCGATATATCAAAGGTTATTGAAAATTGATTATCTGATTCTGTTGTCAATACGGCATTCTTTTTATAATGTTGCGAATACATCCCCTCCGGCAATCCAACGTAGAGAGTCGATATATTCACACCAGCTGGCGTGTCGAATTTGTATACCGAATTCAAGTCGATAGATTCAACAGTCTCTCTGTTATTTCCACAGACTGCTATCATATACTTTTCAGACGAATCGATATTCGAATTTTTTATTAAATTAGCCCCTTCTCCATTCCGCCCCCCCGTAATAGCCGAAACCATATATAAAGTCTGATCGTAAACATTGACTGCTACAAACTCCTTATTAAGGTACTCCCTAAATTCATCCGGGTAAAACTCAGAGATGTGGAATGGGTTGTGATACCCGCTTGAATCTGTATAGATTGCTTTGTTCGGAGTTGATACAATTAAAACTCCGTTTTGTTTCAGGACCCTTTTGGCTTCCTTGAGGAAAACAATTTGAGTTTCTTTATCAACATGCTCGATCACTTCAAAACATACGATACAATCAAATGTATCATTAGGAAATGGAAGGCCTGCCAGCGAGGACTGAATATAATTCAAATTGTGCTGTGTTCCGTAATGATTTTGACACCATTCGATCGCTTCATCAGATATATCAATACCGGTTACTTTTTCTGCTGACTGTGCCAACATTAAGGACCCGTAACCTGTGCCGCACCCAGCATCTAGCACCCACATATTGTGCACAAAATTTGATATACATTTATATCTATGCACATGTTCTGCCTCGATTTCAACACCATCATTATTAGGAATAAATCTTTCGCCTGTATATTCCATCCTAATTCAAACCTCCATTATCACTGCATAAATCCACTTTAAATCACTTTGCAACACAATAATTATATCATGGCGATTTCTTTCACGAGACGCATTAGAATTTATATCAGTACATCCCGTTACATCTATCTCTATCCATTAACACTTAGATTCTTCTCCTGAATTGTCTTTAGTTTCGCCCAAATCTTCCTATGCATGCTCAGCTTTTCGCACAGGGCATCGGGCAGCATGCGATGTCTCAAGCCGAGTTGAAATCCGATGTATTTGGCGCCTGCCTCCATGATTAACCGATGAAGCAAGCTCCACCGACGTCTCCTTGCGATCTCCTTCAACTGCAGCTTGACGAGCCTCGATCCTTCACGCCCCACTGCCGCATGGGACTGTATCCATTTGTCCATGCTAATGGACACGCCGTTGTCGAAGTATCTCTTGAACTGCTGCATGAACGAATAATCATGGGAATGAATGACTTCGGCTTGGGATGCATATGCAATCTTGTATCCCGCATTTACGCATTTGGCGGCGAAGAACATGTCCTCGTTAAAGATCACCGGTTCCGGAAAGCAGCCAAGCTCGTTAAAGATGTCTTTGCGGATCGCAGAACATACATTGGAACAGAAGAATGTCTTCAAGCCCAACGAGGGCAGATCCTCGCGACTCTTGATAGATGGATATTTCGGGTAATTATACGAACGCGACATCTGCTCCAGCAATCCGGCTCCGGGTGCAGCCAATTGCCGCGCATAGGCGCAAGCAATGACTGGGGTGTCAATCAGCGGCCGAATCAAGTTCTCGATCATGCAGACATGATTTGGCATGGCGTCTTGTGTCATAAATACAAGGATACCCCCGCTTGCATAAGCTGCGGCTTGATTTCTCGTTCCGCCATGATCGTATTCAGCTTGATCGATCACGTGTACGGTGGCCCCCAGGCTAGCCGCAAGCTCCGCAGTCCCGTCCGTTGATGAAGAATCCATGACTATAATTTCTTTGGGAACTACGGTTTGCTCCCATAAGTATTCCAGCACGTTGCGAAATGACGAGCCGGCGTTCCTGGTCGGAATAATGACAGACACTGACAGGCTTCGATTATCCTCAATACGCATTGCGATTGACGAATCCTTGAATGATCGTCTTCAGGATGATCTTCATGTCGAATAAGAACGACCAATTCTCTACATAGAACAAATCATGATTAATCCGGTCCCGAATCGACGTGTCTCCCCTCAGTCCGTTCGACTGAGCCCAACCGGTAATGCCCGGCCTAATATGATGCTTAACCATATATTTCGGAATCTCCTCCTTGAACTTCTCCACGAAATAGGGACGTTCCGGCCGCGGGCCCACGACGCTCATCTCTCCGAGCAGCACATTGAAAAACTGCGGCAGTTCGTCGATGCTGGTCCTGCGCAGGAATGCCCCGAATTTAGTGCGCCGCGGATCGTTCTCCACGGTCCATTGGGTATCCGACGTATTCAGATCCGACACCTTCATGGTCCGAAACTTATACATCCGAAACACCTTGCGATCCAGTCCCATGCGCTCTTGAGCGAATATGACCGGCCCCCGGGTGGTTAACCTGATCCCAACAGCAGCGAATAACAGTACCGGGGATGTCACGACAATCGCGACAATGGAGAACGCGATATCGAACGCCCGCTTAAGCAACCGATTGCTCCATTCGTCCAGCGGAATATCACGCACATTGATCAATGGAACTCCTGCGAAGTTGTCAAAGTACGGCCTGGCAGGCAAGATGTCGAAGAAATCCGGAATGATCAACACTTTAACCCCGGCATTGTCGCATGTATCCACAATCTGGGCGTACATACCGTGTGCATCCAGCGGCAGGGCAATAATGACTTCGTCGATCGGATTCTCGCGAATTACTGTGTCCAGGTCTGCGATCTTCCCGACAATCGGATTGAGATGCCGCTGAATGGGCACATGCTCCTGCAAATTGTCATCGAGAAAGCCGTATATTTCGTATCCAAGCTCCGGATGCAGTTGCAAATTCTCACAGAAGCTTCGGCCGACCGAACCCGCTCCTAGCACAAGAACATATTTCTTATTGAATCCTTTACTTCTTAAAGAATAGAGTGCCTTCTTGAGAATAATGCGATAGAATGCCAGTATACCGACGTTCGCAACGATAAATATAATCAGGAATTCGCGGGAAATATGTACTTCTTTTGCCGCGTATAGCAGGCTGAGCAGAGCCAGGAAGCTGACCATATGCACCTGGACGATCTTGATGAAGTCCGCCGACAAGCTCTTTTTCCTTCGAGGCGTGTAGAATCCCGCATAGAAGCCGATCAGTATGGCGACGAAAGAATAGATCGTTCCCCACATGAAATAATCCTGGAAGGACAAAGTCACGACTGCCGGAAGCCAACCGCTGTAAAACTTCACCCAGTAGGCCCCGATAAAAATAACCAGCATGCATAATGCATCTGCGAGTATGTACATCTGGGTTAGAAATCTCTGATTTTGTCGAATCAACGGAATCACCTAGGTTTCACATTGCGATTTCTGTTCGTATCTTAGTCACCATTATTGTAACAAAAAGCATACAAGCTACCAAGTAAAAAAAAATTGCAATTGCCTGATTGCATCCTCTACACTAGTAAGTATGCCGGAATGAATATTAAAGGGGAAAAAATATGAGAAAAACCGAATCTCGTCGATATTTGTCTTGGTATGTTGTCATTGCTTCTCTATTATCCGTATATATGTTGTATAACAAATCATTATTTAACGGCAGCTTGCCTAATTTCGACAAACCTTTGTATATCTCGGCACTTCTGTCGTCAATAGCGTTTCTCTTCGTGTCAGTGGCTGTTCGAAGCAAGTTCAAGGACTTGAACGGAAGCTTGATTCTTCTCATAGCGCTTGTTCCCGTCTCTTTTGTTATCTCGTCCTTTTTTGCAGCATCCCGATATATGTCGTTGAACGCCATAATCGTGGCTTTGTTGTATTTTATATTTTTTGTACTCGGCTTATTGGTCGCAACGCAGCCGACTGCTGTTCGAATCGCCGGCAATGTCGTGCTTGGATCTGGCTTCGGAGTGGTTATTTTCGGCCTTATGAACTGGCTTGGCAACGCATCGCTGTGGGGTTTGCTCCATTGGACCAACGGCTACGGGCAGCGGAGTTCCGTATTTACCGATTCGGTATGGGTGGCCGCTGACGGCCCCAGGTTGGCCTCTGTGTTTCAATATTCCAACACTTACGCTGGATACCTGATCGCCCTGCTTCTCGCATCCGTCACCATCCTGGCTTACTCCAAGAGTAAAGTCATGACAACACTGACGTCCGTCATGCTCGTGCCGATTATATTGTCCTTTTTCTTAACGCTATCCCGAGGAGGACTTGTCATCCTCCCCGTCGTATTCATTATCTTGCTCTTCTTGCTGAGGCCGGCGAAGCAATGGTTCATCTCGATCAACTTATTCTTGGGCTTGGTTATCTCACTCGGAATTCTCAGCCCCATAACGCGAATCGGTAAAGACCTTCAAACCGAATTTCATGCCGGTCCATATACGATCGGCTGGCTGCTGATTGTTGCAGGCTCCGCGGTATTTGCAGCCTTGTTCTGGGCGTTGAATAAATTTGCAACGAGCTCATTCGACCGAATCTTCACACGCTATGAAGCCGCAAAGTTCTCATCCGTCTACTTGCCCGCCGCGATCATCGTGCTTGGCATCGGAATATTCTATTTATTGACGACGACCAGTCTTTCGAATATATTCCCGGACAATATCAAGACGCGCATAGAGAATATCAATCTCGGCACGGAGACCGTCCAAGAACGTGGAGCGTTCTATTCGGACGCATTGAAGATCTTCTTGGATTACCCTGTCGTTGGAGCCGGGGGAGGAGCCTGGAGGGTTCTCTATCCTTCCTATCAGGAATATCCATATATCAGCGCACAGGCGCATAACTTCCTTATGCAATATCTGGTGGAGACCGGTATATTCGGCATTGTTATCCTCCTACTCCTTCTTGGAACAGTATTTGTTTCTTGTGTCCGATACTTTTACCAGGAACGAATGCAACGGCGTGACCCCGATCCCGGCATTCTGCTGTTTTTGATCGTGGCGGTCGGATTGCTCGCACATAGCTTGATCGATTTTGATATGAGCTACTCTTACATCTCCAGCTTGGTATTCTTCTCACTCGGTATTGTGGGAAGCCGAACGAAGCTTCCCAAGAAGTTTACCGTGAACGTGAAGTACAACCCATGGTTCATCCTGATTCCGTCATTCGCCGCCATTGTGATGGCCGGGCTGCTGACGTCTGCCCATACGAATTACCAGAAATCCATCGATTACCTGCAGGGGGGGCAACCGCTTCAGGCCATCATCTCCCCGTTAAATCGGGCCATATCGATAACGGAAAATCCACGGTATCTGGCATTGAAACTGGATATCTATCGTCAAGTATACAGCGACACACAATCTCCGGAATTTCAGCAGGAAGCGGAGAAGACCATCGAAGCTTTCAAGAAGTACGAGCCGCATGACCGACTCGGCTATGTTAGAAGCCTTCTATTCTATCAGAGCGCGGATCAATATGAGGAGGCTACTACGTTGGCCGATCAGGCTATTGCCAAATTCCCATGGTCTATCGAAGTCTTCGAACAAGCGATATCGGCCTATGCTCAGAAAGGCAATCAGGAACAAGATCATGCGTCTTGGAATGAAGCGCTGCAGTTGTACCATGATGTACTGGATAAGAACGAGTGGTTAAGCGGGCAGTCCGTGAGCCAAACCTTCGGCATAACGAAACCAATAGCAACGACGATCGGTCAAATCCACTTTTACCAAGGCAACTTTAACGACAGCTTCCTGATCATGCAGCCATTCATCGTTCCACAGAGGATCACGGAAGATGACAGGACCCTGTGGCGTTATTATCTGGCATCTATGCAGAAACTCAACCTTGATCCTGGCGAATTGTATAACCAACTCGTTTCAGCCTTTCCAGATGAAGCTGGCTTGATTGATCAATTACTGGCGAGTCAATGATATTCGAATATAATAAATTCATCAAACGCAACATGTATTGGTCATTAGGAGGCTCTAGCTTGAAGAAGCTGAAGAAAGTCAAGACGACCCGATGGTTCAAGTTATATCGCGACCACGACGGCAAACGATATATCAAATGGGGCCGGTCCGACGTCAGACGGCTGCGGTTCTGGCCCAGACGGCGTCTGTCGAAATGGGGGCTTGTGCTCGTCATCATCGTTCTGGCGGGCTGGGCTGCCTATTACCCCGTCATGCAATATGCGGCGAACAAGGTCGTCGAGCAAGTCGCAGACAAGCTGCTAACCCCTGAGGAGATCCGGAATATCCTCGATTCTCCGGAGTTCCAGGAAATATTGCGCAATCAAACGGCTACCGCCCCCTCTGCCGAACCGTCAGCCCAACCGAGCACAAGCCCGGGCACGCGAGCGGAAGATCCTGCTGCGCCTTCCTCATCGCTGTCTGCTGAACCGGCAACTCGCAATCCGCCTCAGCCGATCGCCAAGCCGGAGCAACCCGCCAAGCTGCGATTCTCTTCGAATGACGAAGCGTTGAAGTTCCTGCTCACCAAGTTCTCGATGTCGGAGCTCAGATCGCTTGCGGGCAAGGCCGGCGGTGGGCTGACCATACAGAATAAACAAGAAATCAAGGACATCGTCATGCAGAAGCTGACGACCGAAGAGTTCGATGCATTGAAGGTGCTTGCCGTCCTAGAGTTGCAGCGGCGCAATGGCGTCATTGAATTAAAGTAGGCGATCGCCGCTGAGCGATCGCCTGGCATAGAGCCGATTCTGATTCCAATCCAAAGATCTTACATCGACCTGCGATACTTCTTGTAGGATTCCAGCCACAGCTCATAATCGGTCAGATCGATGCGGCCGTCGCGGCTCAGGTCTGCGAGTTCAAGCTCTTGCGGCAGCGCCTTCCCTTCCAGATATTTCCGGTAAACGGCAAGCCATACCGAGAAGTCGAGGTTGTTGATAACCCCATCGGATACAGTCGTCAGTTGGCCGCCGCCAACGCTGCCCAAGTCGCCGGCAATCACGACGATCGGAGACTGCTCTGTCGTGCCCAGCGCCTGCCATTCGCCTTCGGCAAGCTGCAAGGACGATATCGTATAGAGCAGACTGCCATTGCCGCCGATTCGAAGCGTATCGTATCCCGGGTCTATCCCTGCCAGATTCAGCTTTGCCACATAAGAATCCCCAGACGGAATCAGCATAATCTCACCAGACCCATTCAAGGTCCAGATCGAACTGCCTTCCAGAACGAGCTCCGGCAATTCCGGGCCTTGCAGCGTGACTTGAAATTGTTCAAATTGTCTCCGCAGGCTGGCCGTGTCCACTTGCGCAAGAACGGTCTGCTGCAGCGTTGAGCCCGCGTCTCCCAGATACAGACTGACATAAGCATCGATACCGGCGCCATCGGACAACTCACTGTCTGTTACCCGTATGGAGCCTTTCTTTGTCTCAATCGGAATCGAGTCTTCATCGAATTCCGCCTTCACAATCGTCAATACGGTATGCGCGGCCGAATGGAGCGGCTTGAATGTCAATTCGAGCAGATCTCCTTGGCCCACAATAGGCGTTGTTTGTGACAGCCCAATCTTCACTTCGCCCGGAATGGTATCGTTGACGGCCAGCGTCGCAGTCGTAGACATCTCCGTCTGTTCGACGCCCAACAACTCAAATTCCGTTGCATCATAATGAATAGTGATATCGGCACTGATCATACTGGCAGCGCCAAGCTCGAGTTGAAGCGGTACCCAGATCGCATCGCTCACGTCCGAAGGGACAACCTGATCCGGCAATGACAGGAGCGCCGTCTCCACAGACTGCAAGTTCACCGTTTGCATCTGTGAGTTTGCGGACCGCCCCTCTGACTCGGCCTGGATCGATTGAGTACCTGCCCCTCCCCAGTTCCCCGATACATCTCCGATCAAGATAGCCGTAAAGTTCTCATTTGGCCGATGGCCGCTCAGATCGCTATATGTCTTCTGGTTAGGCGCGAATGCCCACACTTGACCTGCGCCGGAGAAAGGAAGCTCGATCAGGTCGACCGCTTTCTTCAGCACCTCGGTCGCGTCCTTGGATGTAATCGAACCATTGCCGTTCACATCTGCGGCAATCTGTTGGTTGGCGGTCAGCTCGATCATGCCGACGGCAGCCTGCAAGATCAGTGATGCATCCAAGGATGAAATGCCGTTAGCTTGATCGGATTTGGCCGGTGTTAACGTATACGAATCCCTAACGACTCCCTGGAGCAGATATTGCCCGCTCTCATCGGACAGCGCTGTGTAAATTTGGTTGCCAGACAGACGCAGCTCCACATTCGGCACAACCCTGTTATTGCTGTAATAGCGCGTATAACCGGAGACGGTATACGTATCGGTCACGGTGAACGAACCGTTCGTCGTCATGGCCGCGATACTGCCATCATTAAGGCTTCCGTTCGTAATTCGGATCGGGGAGGTCTTAACCTCGCTATCCAGGACCAGAAATTCCAGAATGGCCAGCGTTCCCGAACCAGACACCGGACTGACCGATGACATGCTGATCATCACTTTACCCGGCACATTCTGATTGAATTCGAAGGCGAACGCGGAGGATGTCAGACTCCCCCTGCGGACGCTGTGCAACTGCAGCAACGATGCATCGAACTGCACCGACAGATCGACCGAATCCAGACCTGCAACCTGCGAGATCAGGACAGGAACCTCGACGATCGCGCCGCGATTGGCCTCCACCGCCGGGACGCTGAGCTCTGTTCCATCCGACTTGTAATTGTATGTTCTCAGGTACGTATGCTTATAGCCGTCAGGATTCTCCACTGTAATATCTACCACAGCAGGCGTGTGCACAGGAGAGATCGCCTTGATCCGATTGGCGCTCTCTACGACGACGCCGGCCGCAACCGCCTGATCGAATCGGACGGATGCGCCTTGCTTGAAGTTGTAGCCGTTGATGATCACCGTCGTACCGCCCGTCGTCGGGCCCTCCGCCGGACTGACGGAAGTGATGACGGGATCGTCGGTTACCGACACCAGCCACGGCAGCTCCGCTCTTCCGCTGCGCACGATCGATATGCCGTCCGTCGCCTGGATGTAATATTCGATGCCCGGCGCTTTGACGGCAGAGCCTTCGATCGTCGCCGCGTAACGGCTGCCGGATGCGGCGACCATCTCCTTGACAGAATAAGTCGCGGTTCCCTTCAGACGGTAGTACAGCTCCACTTTACCCACCTTCACGTTGTCCGTGACATTCGCGAATATTTGCAGCGGCATGCCGACATCGGCGCGCTGCAACGGTTCGTGGGTGACGATTGGTGCAATCGTATCCAGCGGCGTGCCGGCCGCAACGTTGGAGAACGGCGATTCCGACAAGTCGGTCTTCACGACGGTGAACTTGTAATAATAGGTTTTTCCGGGCTCCACCTGCTGGTCTGTATAGCTCTTCTGGTCGGCCGGAATGACAGCGGCATTGATTCGCGTATAAGCGCCGTCCACCGCATCGCTGCGATACAGGTGATAGCCGGCCAGAAGCTCCACTTCATCCTGCGTCCAGGTCAGATCGACCTTCCCTTCTCCGCCGACCGCTTGCAGATTCATCGCTTCCGTACCGGAAGTCACGATCTCGAAGCGGAATCGTTCCGTATCGTTGCCCGTCACCAGCCAGGGGTCATCCGCCGCGACTGCCTTCGCCACCCGGAAGAACTGATAGCCGTCGCCGGTAAGCGATGTAATTGTTGCAGACCCTCGCCATTCGCGAGAACTCACCCAGCCGCCGTCCACGGCATGCACGGTGTAGTCCGTCGTCGGCATATCCGGACCGAAGCTGACTTCCGGTTGAACGCCTGTATCCATATCGCGATTAAACAGGACGTGTACGACAGCCGTCCCCGCCCCGACACGCACAGCGCGTTCTTCCTTCTCTGTCGAGAGATAGATATCTGTGACGAACGGATAAGCCGTCTCCGGCGCCGCGGTCAAGATCGGATCCACGACTATTTCTTGCAGGTTGCGGAAGTCGTTGAAATGGATCAGCGCCTTCTCGATCAACTCAGGGGATGTCGTGCCCCAGTAGTTGTTGGCCATGAACCGCTTGTAACCGGAACCTTCCTCACTCGTAAACCGCATCCAGTTGTTCACATTCGGATCCCACCAGCGGTTCAGAATGGCGTTATTGCGAATCGTAGACCAACCGCCCTGAGCGTAGAAGTCTTCCAGCAGCGCATTAACGTCTTGCAAGGTCAGGGCCGCATCTCCGCCGGCGCCTGTCACCGAGCTCGTCCCTTCTATCGCGAATGCAAGCTGGCCGCCGTCTCCCAGTTCTGTCTGGAATGATATCACTATATCGCTCGTGTAGTCGTTGCCGAACACGTCTTTGAGCGCGTAGGCCGGCACACGGGCCGTATAGCGAGTGCCAAGCTTTAGCGGCTGCAGTGGCTCCAGCGTCAGCGTGTTGCCTTGGATCACTTTGCCTCTGAGGGAGACGGAAGCCCCGGATTGTTCTTTCAGCGAGATGACCCCGAATTCACCCGATGCTTGAATGGTTTCATTGAACGTGAACGTGATCTTACTGTCTGGCGGTACATTCGTCGCCTCAGCAACTGGATGGGTTGCCATCAGTGTCGGCGGCTCCGCATCCGGAAGAATGCCGAACAGCGACTGCACCGGCGACAGCCTGCGGACTGTCGATAGATCGCCCAATTGTCCATCGGCGTTCTGCCCCCATGCCATGACATCGCCGTTTTGTTTGATGATCAGCGTGTAGGAATACCCGGCAGCCGCATAGACGGCATCTGTTACACCAGGTACGCGGGCAGGCTGCGAAGATGCTGTAGTGCCATTCCCCAGTTGTCCTTCGCTGTTGCTACCCCAGGTCCATACAGAGCCATCGCGATCTACAGCCACGCCATAGCTTCCCCCTGCTGCAATACTTACAGCATTCATCACATTCGAAACCTTCGTCGGTTCCGTACGACTGCCGTAATAGCCGACGTATCCCCAATCCCATACCGAACCGTCAGTTCTGAGCACCATTGAGGCGCTTGACCCGGCCGCGATCGTTGTTACACCCGATAGATTCTTCACCTGAACAGGGGCACTGCGCTTCTCGGTCGTCCCATCTCCAAGTTGTCCATTGCTGTTATAACCCCATGCCCATACAGTGCCGTCCGCAAGCAATGCCAACGCGTGATTATTTCCTGCGGCAACTTCCACCACGTTGTTTAAATTCGAAACTTGCACAGGTTCTGAACGCCTTGTGTACGTGCCGTCTCCCAATTGACCACTTTCATTAGCGCCCCAAGCCCAAACAGTACCGTCATTTTTTAATGCAATTGTAAATCCATCGCCTGCTGCGACTTGTTTTACATTGCTGATATTGGCCACCTGTGTAGGGAACGTATAAAAGCTCACCCCGTTGTAACCCGATGTCCAAACTGTACCGTCCTCCCCCACCACAACCGAGTGGCTATAGCCAGCTGCGATGTCCCTGATTCCCGTCAAGGGAAATACCTGGATGGGCGTACTGCGATTTATGGTGGTCCCGTCTCCCAATTTGCCGCTATCATTATTGCCTGTTGCCGACACAGTTCCATCGCTGTTCAACGCCAAAGTATGGTTGTTTCCCGCCGCCAGCTTGACCGTACGGTAGCTGGCAGCCCCTTCCGATACCGTAACGATACTGACAGCTTGAAATCCTCCATTGCGCGTCGTGGCCGTGACCATCGCGGAGCCCTGCCCGACGGGCGTTACTGTGCCATTCGCATCGACGGTTACGATCGCTTCATTGCTGGATGTCCAATCGACCGCCTGATTCGTGGCGTTGGTCGGCTGAAAACTTGGCATTAACTGCCCATAGCCTTCGCCGATCGCGAGCCGCATGAAAGCAGGCTCCAACGTAATACCCGCTACGGGAACGACAACAGATACAACTGCCTCTGCGGCGAATCCCCCATCCGTAGATTTAACCGTGATGATGGCTGTTCCGGCCGACAAGCCCGTCACGTTCCCGGATGAATCGACTGTCGCAACGGAGGAATCGCTGGACGACCATATAACCCGGCGGTTTGTCGCGCCTGAAGGCATCACCGTTGCTTGCAGCATCCCGCTTGTTCCGATAGCAAGCTCAAGCTCCGCAGTATCCAAAACAATGCCGCTGGCTGGCACAATCTCGATAACTTGAATAAGACAGGTATCGGTATATCCTCCGTCTTCCGTCGTGACGGTGATCGCAGCCTCGCCAATCGACAGTGGGGTAACGACACCTTCATCGTCCACTGTGGCGACGCTAGGATCACTGGAAGTCCACTGCAATCTCGGGTTCTCCGCCTTCTCAGGAGTTACCGTCGCCTTCAGCGGGTATGACGCCCCTTGCGCGCCTAATGTCAGTTGGCTGTGGTCCAGCGAGACCCCTGTCACATGAACGACGCCAGGAATTTCGATCAAATAAGATCGCTGCGTATATATGCTGAATGGGGCTGTAGACCATTTTCCATTCTGACCGATTTGAACCGTTCTGCCCGCATTGCTCTCGCCAGGGTGATCGTTTGCCCAATTGGCATAGTCGACTGCATTTCCGCTGTCCCATTCGAAGCCTTCCAATAGATGATTGAAATTGTTCAGGCCTATAATGGCGTTCGGGAAAGAAGCGCCGACAAAAGCATTCTCCGCGGGGTCCTCAATTTCCGCAAGATATCCCCCCATATAATGGGCGAACTGTTGCGCCAGCATGAACTCCTCATAAGCATCCAATGCATAATTCCCACCCGAGTAATTGGTTTTCATTTGAACATAGGAACTCCCATTGTCCGCAAACTTCTGCACAGAGACTGGGGTAAATAGTTGCTTGTTCGGTTCAATCTCGTACCCGAAGCCTTTGCCCTGGGATACCCAATATTCGCGATCACCATATTGACTCGCGTTCAGCTTGTAGTTCTTCAGATAGACATTGTCCTCTGCCCATCTCTCATCCATGTAGTAGAGGCTGGAGTCGAACAGGTTCCCTACGCTGCGCCCGTCCAGGCGGAACATCATGTGAGAATATGGCGTCGAGCCATAAGCCTTAATACCTAACGAATAGAAAATAGAGTTAGAAGTTTCCTCTGCAAACACATTGGGGCCGTAGTAATTAATTGTTTCAACTTTCCCTTCACTCAGATATCTTTTAAACATAAGATCAAACAAGTCCTGGCTGAAATAACTATGGTCTACTCGTTGTACGGCAATATTCGGATTCATGACCTTGGCATAATTAAGTTCGGCATACCCTTGGAATGGGTAATATCTTGATGAATCACCTGTCTCCAACCTCTCCGTCGAATAAATCTTCACCTCAAACCCAGGGAACAAACTGCTCGCGAACATCTCAACAGGCTCCTCTGCGGTCCCCTGTACAAGCAGCTTGCCCTTGACCTGGATGTAAGCCATCGTCTTCTCGGCATACGGATCCTCCGGCTCGCCGCTCCAGAACTGGATCTGCGTACCCGGCTCGACCGTGACGGTCGCACCCTCCTGGATCAAAGTCGCATTCGGCACGATCCAATATTTGTCCTTCGTTAACGTCATATCGGATGTGATCACACCGGGCAGCTCCACCCCTTTGCGAACATACAATTGAATGTCGTCTTCGAAGGTATATTCCGTCGGATCTGTCGCATCGAACCCGTTTCTGGCCGTCAACGTAATGTGCAGCGGAATAACATGATCATTGGGCGTATCGCTCGCGACTTGAAGCGTGAACGGCGTACGAACACCTGTAACCACGTCATTCTCGTAGATCAGTCCGTTATCGTCGATACCGAAATTGCCGACAGCCCCGTATTCGACCGTATCGTGAATCAAGGTCACATAAGGGTCCGGGATTCCCGCCGGAGACAAGGTGTCGATTCGCACGCTCACTTGGTCGGCTTTGCCCCAATGATTGCGGATAACCATGCCGATATCGACCGTCTCCCCGGCATCAATGACGCCATCCCCATCGTTGCCCGCTGCGATCTCCGGCTTGTCAAACAGATAATGTTCAATGTAACTTAATTTCGGCTCCGGTGTATCCGTCAATGCCTGGAAAGCGTTAACCTCTTTATACTGTGTCGGAGGTTGGTCCGGTGAATACGTCTTTCCTTGCTTGGCGACACCTGTGGCCGCGATTTGCCCCATGATGAATCGGGACGAATAAGAGCTCTTGTCACTGAACTTGGATCTCAACAGCGCCGCGATGCCGGACACGATCGGGGTGGCCATCGAAGTACCGGACCACTTGGCGTAGTTGTTGCCCGGCAATGCGCTGTAAATCTCTACACCCGGCGCCATCACTTCATATTCGTGAGAATCCTGCGGCACATAGTCCCAATTGGAGAAGCCGGCCAGATAGTCGCCATTGGCGGCTGGATAGCGGTTTTCCGCCATTACGCCAAGCACCCAGTTGTATGCGCCTGGATACATATCCGCGCCTCTGGGGTGCGGAAGATTCGGCTTGCCGTCGTTGCCCGCGGCAGCGACGAGCACCGACGTGCCATAAGCAACCTGCAGCGCATCCTCTTCCAGCGTAGACCGACCGTATCCGCCGAAGCTCATGTTGATGACATCTGCGCCTTTATCAACCGCATAGTAGATCGCCTCCGCGATGTCCGAGGATGCGAGCGTGCCTCCGGATTGCGCCGCCTTGATCGCCATAATTTGCACATTGAATGCGACACCTGCGCCGCCAGACCCGTTATTCGCCTGCGCAGCGATAATACCCGCGACATGAGTGCCATGGCCGTGGTCATCCGCCGGGTCGCCGGAATGATCATACCATTCGTTGCCTACCGTTGAAGCGCCATAGATATCGTCAACATAGCCATTGCCGTCATCATCCCGACCGTTGCCGGGAATCTCTCCCGTATTGATCCACATGCTTCCCGCCAGATCGGGATGCGTATAGTCGACTCCGGTGTCAATTACCGCCACGACAACATCCCTGCTTCCGCCCGCGGCAATCCCCAGATCCTCGAGATGCTGCCAGGCGTCCGTGATGCCAAGCTGCTCCAGATACCACTGCTCTGCCATTTGGGGGTCCGATGCCAAATCCGGAATATCCACGCTCTCGACTTGCCTCAAATAATCCGGCTCAGCCGCGATCACCTCCGGCATCTTGGCAACAGCCCGGATCGTCTCCATCACATCGGCATTCTCGGCCAGGGATGCGCGATACCATGTACTGGAAGCGGATGGCTCCTGCAGACTCTGAATGCCGGAAGAGGGATCGCTGACAGACTCTTTCACCGGGATATTGATCGGCGCAAGCCCGATAATCCCCGCATTCGACAAGGATGAGTCAGGCAACCCATTGCTCGCAATTCCGCGATTCCCGACTGAATAGGAATCTGACATTTTGATTAATATTTGATCTTGCTTATAAGAGAAGCCTGACAGTTCCTCCGAATCTCGCAACAATTCATTGTCGCGGAACGGCTCATACGCATGCTTCTGCTCCCTGTCGGTCCCGCGGTAGGGGCCGTAACTGATCTTCGGCTGCACGGGCTGTGAGAATTCTGCGGATGACGGGGGCAACTCATTTCCAGTCTCACTATCAGAATAGGCCGCATAGCCTACACCTGATACTAGTAAAGAGAACATCATAGACAGCACAACAAATAAGACCGACAATTTCCGAGTCCACGTGATCATTTCAGCACCTCAATATCGTAAGAATGCATCGAAAGCACTATCTCTACATTGTTGATTTCGACAATGAGACGGCAATCCCTTCTTTTTCCACACGTCTGATAAGGTAATATTGTCCTGGATTTCTTCCTTAAGAGCCATTTCAACCAGTGAGTTTCGCTATCTATGTTGTTCATTGAGGGAAAAGTATTGGCGGAGGAGTTTTATACAGAGCCGCATCTGATCAATTGGTTATTTCGGCACAGCAACATACAGAACAAACTGGCTGGTTGTGTAATAAGCGATATCGTGGGTTGAACCTGCTGCCGCTCCATCCCCCACCTGGAGGACGAGCGGCACATGCTCCGCGAACCTAATGTACGTTCTGCCACCCTATTGCCCGCCGCCGTTTCTCATATGCTGCAACCACAAGCTGAAATCGAGATTGTCCAATATGCCGTCTCTTGTCAGATCGTACATTTGATGATGAGGTCCAAATTCGGTTGTTCTTGCCGATCGGTAAGCTTCAAGCCAATCGTAGTAGTCATTCACATCCAGTACGCCATTGCCGTCAAAGTCTCCTGCAACCAGCGCCATATCCATGGTCGTACTGTCAAGGAGAGCCCAACCGCCGATTATCCCCGGTCCGGACAGCGCCGCACTGTTGAACGCCTGTGGAATACCCCTCAGCCTAAGTACACGAAGCGTTTGATCCGCACCCTCCATCTGCCATACCGCTCCGCCAATGACCGTGACACCGATGCTTCCATCGGTTGACCCCCCATGATCGCCATCGGCATTTCCACCCGGACCGCCGCCGCTATTGCCATCACCTGCATCCGTTCCATTCTCGCCCAAGCGAAGGTTGAGGCCGTCATAGAAGTTCTCTACTGCTGCAATGCTGTGCCGCTGCTTGATATACGCCCGCAAGCCCTTGCCGGCATCACCTTCCAACCAGTGAGCACGAAGATTATACTCCAAGCCTGCCGGATCATCCTCGGTTAACACCACTTGGGTCGTAAGCTCGCCAACCAGAGGACTCCCATCGTCAGAATAAATAGCATCGACCATGAATTCGTACGGCGTGTGCAGCTCAAGCCCTGTAATCAGATGCCTCGACAAGCCGCCATCCACTTCGGCAATCCATTCACCATTCAGCCAAATTCGGTAAGCAACCGGCTCTTCCGATACGACAGGCGTCCATTCAAGTACGACACTGCTCCGGGTTCGATCGATAATGTCCAAATTGCCGTCTTTCTCCCAACCATCATCTGCCGCTTGATCTTCCAACATCACGAACAAGCTGTCCGTATTGTTGGCCACGTACAATTCAGGCGCCGCGGCTTCAACAGTCCAATAGAAAATATTTGCCGACTCCTCTTGCGCCAATTCACTCAGATTGAACAGGTACGACATGCTTTCATCTTGGCCGAGAATCTGCGTATACTCTTCATGCAGTTTAGCGCCATCACGGGCATCCTTCGTAGTTCTCAGGACTGCCGTACTTGGGATTGCACTCGGATTGCGAATGGTTACATCGGCATATTCGCGCCCTGCCGCAAGGAAACGATCCACGGACAGAGCCAGATCCGTATAACCAAGCTCGATTTCCAGACCTGCCTCTGCCTCCGGTGCGGAAGCACCCGCATGATCATCCGCATCATGGATCGATACGACATAGGTCTGCACCCCCGTCAAGTCGGCCGGCACGACAAATCCATGCGTCACATAGGCGCCTGATTGCCCGACTGGCAGCGGCTCGGACTCTACGCTCTCCTCATGAATCAATGTGCCCATCGTATCCCGCACTCGAACCACAAACCCGTTCACCGACTGTTGCCCCAGATTCTCTACACTCAGCTTTAGTTCCAGCAGTTCATTTGGCGAGACGGCAAGGTGATCGAAGCTGACCTCGCGAAGCTCAATCTTCGCTTGAGGCTCTGCAGTCCGCATGCACAGACTCGTCGTTTCCCCGCTCTCGCAAGTGTAAGCAACGACGGCATTAAAGCCTTGCATGTATCCATCCGGCAACGAAATCTCATCCGCCGCGGACTCGAACAGCTTGTACGGCTGGCTCCAGGCTCCCTCGTCATACCTGGCTGCGTATACGGTCTCGTTGTACTCCTCTTCCGTACCCTTCGCTGTCTTCCAGATGATCCGCAGCTGCCCGTCACCGTCGATAACATTGAACCTGTCGGATGAGTGGGCAGCGGGTTCGGAATATACGGGAAGCGCCGTTGCCGCCGCAGTGTCCGTATAATAATAATTCCCTTCCGAGTACCACAGCAGCATCGACCGATCATCGAATTTCGCGAACATCGGACTGCCGTCCATCACTTCATTATTCGTTATGCCTGCAGGCTCTGCGCCATTCAGCGAAAGGTAAATCTCCTGATCCGCGATCGTCTCATAGTTATCGTCTTCATCTACTGCATACGCAATCGCATGGACCCCGTCCATAAACCCGGCATCAAGCGAAAGAATCGGCTTGGACTCGAATTCTGCCAAGCTGTGGACTTCTGTCCATTGGCCCCCATCGTATAGCGAGTAGCGAATGGAGCTGATCCCGCTTTGGCCAAACAAGTCGTTGGCCGAATTGCCAATCCAGGCTGCGATCGCTTGACCGTCACGAACAGAGATCTTGGGACTCGTATCCAGCATCCCATCGTCTGTCAATGCTCTGATTGTAACTGCATGATTGTGTGCTGTGTCAATGCGGGCAGCAGCTATTTCAGCAGCAGCAGCCATCTGCTCGATCGTAACGCCTTCCGCGAACAGAATCTTGCTATTATGCCATACGACATGAATATCCGAGCCATCCACAGCCAGATCATAATTGAAGTCAGCCGTGCCGTCATCGTGTACTGCGACCGGCTCCGACCAGGTCTCGCCATCCTCCGATACGGCATAGACCAGCTTCGTCCGGTTCTCCGCGCTTCTGGACAGATCATCCTCCAACCAGAACATATAATCATGCATTCCAACTTTGACAAGACGCGGCTGTGCGTCGACAAACACCGGGCTGCGTACAACGCGCTCCATCGGGTCGAGCAATTCGGCAGAATCATGATCCCCATTCACCTGCATCCGCCTGCCGACGCTCCCCTGGCTCCTTGGAATCATCGTATATTCGGACGGGTCATGCATGGATGCCCGCAGGGATGTCCCCAGCGGTGCGGAATATCCCTCTGCGGGTTCGTAGCTGTCATAGAGCGTCCAGGTATTCTCTGCGATCTTGTGCTCAAATTTAAATAACCATGCGTGAGCAACAAGGCTGATGCTCCCAGTCAGCGATACTCTGTCATATACGTCAGCGGGTTCGTAATTACGCAGCCAGGACACGGTTCCCCGACCCGATGCCCCTACCGACAGCACACGGTTGGCCCCAATTCCGCCATCTACATTCAAGGTGATTCTTGCATTGTATTGTCCACTCCAGCGGGGATAAGTGAAAGTCCCATTGCCCCATATGATATTCTCAGCGAGGATGCTGCCATCCAGTTCCCCTTTCACGCCAACTGACACAAAAAGCGGGACAGGACCGGCAAAAAATTGATAGGTATATTCGCCTCCTGCCGAAACCTTCAGGAGTAAATTCAGCTTTACCGATGCATTGCCGAATTCGTCGAGATAACCTTCTCCATACCCCGCGACCGTAGCATCCACTTGCACCTTGCCGGCATGAAATCCACTCGGGGATCCTCCGAATGCTTTCCCTGCGTCGGAACGTCCGAGAACAGCTTTCTCATACTCTTCCTTATACCGATCCCATCTTTCCTTGTCGTCCCCCTCACAGACCAATCCGGTGCCGATTCCCGAGCTCGTATCCGCGTGGCCGCAGCCGAATTTTTTAAAATTTACAGCGATCTTGATTTTCCGATAGGGAGGAGTCGGATCAATCTCGAATTCTATCGGCAACCCCTCCCAGCCAAGCTCAATCTCATCACCAGAGAAAAACGGCACATAATCAGGCACATTAATAACAAGGTTTTTCCCCAATTCGAGCGTATCGTCGACATTTCCCGAATATTGTTTGGGCTCCGAAATTTTCAAACCGAGTGCCGTCAGCCCGGAGTGATTGCCCTTCTTGTCGATAACACGCGCATAGATCGTCTTGCCGCTCTTGAATTTAGTAATAATAGGAGGCTTAAGCGCTTGTCCCGATTCATCTGCAAAGATAACCGGAATATCGAAATAACCGGTATCATTTTGCAGGATCACTTTACTATCCTGGATAAGCTGGTAGGCTCGCACCCCATGCTCAATATTGCCTGCTGCGACCGTGATCTTCATCTTGTAGGAATTCGTCTCTACATTCGCAACCTGGTTGCGATCCGCAACGAATGAATCGTCGCTCGACAGCAGATCCAGCTTCTGATCCTTGAATACAGCGGATAAGTATGGTTTGCCCTTATCTGCCTGAAGGAAGATATAAGTCGCCTTGCCCTTCGTTACATTGCCGAAAGTCTGCAGGGTGCCGTATCCCTCTCTGCTGACCGTAATTCTGTACAAGCGCTCCTCATTTGTCCATATCGGAAACAGCACATAGCCTTCGCGGGAGGTAACCCCCTTGCCCAGTGTGAAGCCCTCGATCTCGACGGTCGCGTCGGCGATCGCTTGCGAACCGTCCTCGTTCATGACCACGACCGCATGCTGACTGCCCGGGATTTTCAATTCAAACGCTTTTACATCAAATGCTTTCAATTCAAATGCTTTCAAATCAATTAATCCTGGAGTGAACAGCAATTCTTTATTTGCTAATTCTTGTCCCAGAACGCCATTGTGATTATTGCCCCAACTCCACACCGAACCATCCTTTTTAATAGCAACGGTATATAAATCTCCTCCTGAAATCATTTCAACATTATCAATCGCTATTTGTACCGGATAAACATCAGTCGTACCCCGATTTGGCATTCCTACGAATCGATCAGTGTTGTTGCCAATTCCAACTTCACCATAGTCATTTTCTCCCCAGCCCCATAAGGTTCCATCCGACTTTATAGCAAAATAGTGGTTATTTCCAGAACCGATTTTAACCACATTATCAATATTTATTTGAACAGGTGTATTTGATCTTACATAATTTGTAGGCCAAGATCCATAATCCTGAAAGTATCCGGTTTGCCAAACAGTACCATCCTCGAGAAGAAAAATTGTTGTTGTATAGGCTCCAGCTGCAATATCTATTATGTTTGGCAAATCTAATAATGTTGGTTCAACAACAACGTCAACATTGCCCAAGCCAAGGCTTCCTCCGCCATCAGAACCCCAGGCGTAGGTTTTGCCGTGGATATCCGTTGCGTAAAAAACTCGGCCTGATTGCCTGCCATATATCTTAACTATATCTTGGAGGTTTAGTTGCTCTGGGATATGAGTATATCTGGTTTTTATAGTTCCGCTGCCATCCCTGTAGGGGATCTGACCCCAAGCCCAAACCGTGCCATCTTTTTTCAGTGCAAAACTGTATCCCGCCCAACCGGTCTCGACATCGATCACATTATCTATTTCAATTTTTTGCGGGGTACTAAAATATTTGGTGGAGTTAGTTACTTCAATTCCCAATTCGCCATATCTGTTATCACCCCATCCCCATACTGTTCCGTCTTTTTTCAGAATAAGGCTATGACCATCAGCATCAGAGAATGAATTGGACCAGACATTAACACTTGTAGCGAAATCAACAACATCATGGATGTTTGTATTATATGGTTTATATAAACCCGCTCCCCATCTCCATAAATCACCATCGCCATCTACTAAATATGTATAATAAGTTAAAGATTCCAAAAGCGCATGACTCTTATTATCAAATGCTGTGCCGACGATGTCGGAATTGATTAATGTTGTATCCTCTGCACTTGCAACCCTCAAATCGGAAATGCTTCCTATCCCCATCATTACGACGATCAATAGAATATTTATAGATTTCTTATACATGTTGCGCTCCTCCATAACTTTCAATCCTGCTATAATCGGGACTATTATACCATAACTTCTAGCCATCTATTGCTCCAAAAATTAAAAGCCGCCCATCTCCCACCAGGGGGACGAGCGGCGCATGCTTCGCAGTTGAATCTATCAATCGCTTCTGCATTCCTATGCTAATGTCTTTCACATCTGGCCCATGGCCCCTTGCCATGACCCTACTCTCCCGCCGCAGACGCCAGTCTGGCAATCGCCGCCGCGCGAGCGGTTGCCTTCTCAAGTCGGTATCGCCCCGGCCAGTCCGGCAACTCCGACACCGGGATCCCCTCCCGCTCATAAGCTTCCCGTGCGTCGGCGAGCAACGATTCGAAGCGGCTGTCACAGTCCCTTTCCGCATTCAGCAATTTCCCGAGGAACTTGACCTGCACGGATTTTCCTGTTGCCTCGTCATTGCTCGTCAACTCTTTGGCGATCTCCCTCACCAGCGCATCGCTCATAGCCTTGCATTCGCTTCTTAGCTCGTCCATTCTGGCTTCCGTGTCTCGATTAATCGTGTGCATAGCCGCTTGTTGTTCTTCTGTAAATGGCACCATCGGCGCGTGATCCGTCTGTTCGCGGTGACCGGGCTTCGAATCTCCCCTTGGTATGGCGGTCGATTCCGGTGAAGCCGTTGCGGGCAGCGTCGGCGTATCGGCCGCCTTCACTTCATCTTCCGTAGCATTCAGATCAGGGGCAAATGTCGACTTCGGAGCAGCAGCAGGCGCGACCGGCCCCGCCTGTCGCGTCTCTGAAGTGTCCTTATCGTCCTGCGCCATCGCACATCCCGCCAGCGCCATGCCAAGCAGGATCGCGCACGCCAGTCTACTTCGATTTCGACGCATTCCGCTCTACTTGCTCCTTGATCTCGTCATAAGATTTGCCCTGGCTGACGCCATACTTGCCGGCGATCTTGGACAGCTTGTTGTACTCCTCCGGCGATAGCTTGTCCAACAGCACGGCACGAGCCTTCCTCTTCTCATCGACGCTCATGCCGCCACTCGCCAGTTCCTGGAACAGCTTGATATCCGAGACGCTCAGATTCCCGATCAGGATCGAGGCCACTTCCACCTTCTCGGAAGCCGTCACCTTCTCCTTGATCGCCTGCGCCTTCTCCACCGATATATTCGGAGCATACTTGCTTACTTGATCGCCTTCCGCAGCGGGCTTCTGATCGGCCGTATTGTCCGATTGCTGACTGCCCGTGCCCGCCTGATCCGCAGCCTTCGGTATTTGCTTGGACGTATCTTGACCCTGCGCGGACGCATCTGCAGCCTTAGTCGCGATCGGTTCAGCAGACGCCCCGGTCTGATCCCCGCCCGCCGCGGTGCTTCCCTCATCAGATTGCTGCTGATCTGCAGTCGATTTCGAAAGCTCGGCATTCGCTTCCGGTTGCAGATCGATATCGTCCAGCATACTGTTCGCCATTGAATCGATCACTTTATTCACCGCATAATCCGCCGCGAACAGTCCCGCCCCGCCCAGCACGATAATCATGACGAGCGACCACAGTGCCCAGCGTTTCCATCTGAATCTCTTTGTCCGCATATCGTCACCCCTTTGGCATATATTGACGTTTCTACGCGGATAATGTTGCGGAACTGCCTGCTTAATCTATGATTTCTGCACGGCTTTCACCGGGTAATAGAAGGAAGTGTACGCGAGCAGATGCCCATTGCCATCCTCCATAAAGACGAACATAACGCCTCTCTTGGTCGGTTCAGCATCCAGGGACGGGAAAGACAAGTCGAGCTCCCACGGCATTTTCTCTCCGTAATGAAGGCCTGTCGAGCTTATTTTACCAGTGTTATACAACATGTAAGAGAGACGGGAGACGATCGGCATCGTCGCGTACATCTCCGGATTGTGCTCACCCGAGAATATCCAAATACCGATACCGGAGCGATGCGTAGCTGTCTGTGCCACGAACGGCAAGTCCGCTTCCTTAATCACATAGTTATTGATCCATGCTTTGCTTACACTACCATCCGGCATCGTCGTCGTGGTTTCCTGACCGATTAGCTCCAGCGGCACTTCCAGTTGCGGCGCCGCTTCATCCGGGTTAGCATAGGCATGTGTCAGATAGACCGCGCCGTCGGCCAGCTCGCGCGCTTCATCCAGAAGGGCTTCACTCTTGAGTTCGCAAGCATCCGGATCCGGATAAGTATAGATCAGCCACTCAGACTTATCCAGATCCAAGTCATCCAATGTCGTATAAGCAATCACGCGATCCTGGGCGTCCAATATGGCATAAGCCCTGAACATCCTCGTCGGATTTTCATCGAACTGCTGCGACATCACAGCTGGCTTACCGGACAGATCCATATATTCACGTAAACTCGCATTCACGATAGGGAAATAATTCAGCTTTTCCTTTAATAGCGCCAGCAAAATAATGCGCTCCCGTTCCTCGTCCGTCCACTCTGAATCAAATACAATTAGACCTGTGCTCATTACTTGCTTCCATTGGGGGAATTGGCGAGACAATTCCCCGAGATCGGCATCAATCCACCCTTGGTTTTTACTATCCGGTATCACTTCGATTGGAAGCGAAATCACCTTGCGTCCCAACCGATCCAGCTCTGCCGAATTTATCGCTTGAGACCCTTCGACTGCCTTCTCATACAGGGGCACTCCTTCATGCGAAATAACCCCAGCGCGTATCGCCGCCTGAAGGTCTACCGCATTCTCTCTGATCAATTTATACAGTAAGGTTATATCCTCATACTTCAACCGTGCATCCAATGCAGCGTAAGAAATATCCAACATATCTGCACGTATGAAAGGCGAGTCTATCGTACTGCCCATATTTGCGCGACCAGCGAACAGTCCTGCCGCCTCGGCGGCCTTGGCTGCCTTGTTCCATTCGAAGTCTCCTTGGCGATCGTCATACCCAAGCGCTCTTAGCACGAAAGTAAGATACTGCGGCTCAGATACCGGTTCGTCGGCCCCCAGGCGTGTAGGCGATACTCCCGCCACCAGACCGTTCTGCCATGCGTAAGCCACATACGGCTGCGCCCAGGCTGGGACATCTGTGAAGGGGTGAGAAGGCTTGTCCTGCGGATTTGATTCGTACTTCGCAACGGCTTCCTCAGCTTTGCCCAACAGCCGAAGCAGCATAACCAATGCCTCTGCCCTCGTAGGCTGGCGATCCAGCTCGAACCCTCGGTCGCTGCCCGCAAACAAACCCATCTCCTTGAGAGATTCAGCCTTCTGCTGCGTGGATGCAGGATCTGCGGATGCCTCTGTCTGATCAATGGCAGGCCATAGCAAGGCTAGCACCAGCACAGCCGCCATTATCACCTTGATCATACTGATGCTTGTCCAATGTTCAGTTCCCTTATCCTTCATCAGATATATCCCCCCGGATTTCAACTAGAGAGCCGCTTCCGGATTGCTATCCCTACTCTTTGAACCATCTCACGAACTGGGCAATTCCGTCTTCGAAATGCCACTTGGGCTGGTATCCGAGGATGCGCTTCGCCTTGCTGATATCCGCGAAGGTCCGATTCACATCGCCGGGCTGCATGGGCAATTGATTGATGATAGCCTTCTTCCCTAGCGCATCCTCGATCGCCGCTACCATCCTACTAAGACGAATCGTATTCGATTCCCCCAGGTTGAACACTTCATACTTTCCTTTGCCTTCACCGGCCCACTCGAGTGCCTTCACGACCCCATCGATGATATCTTCGATGTAGGTATAGTCTCTTTCAGTAGAGCCATCCCCGTAGTAAGGAATAGGCTTGCCCTTGGAGATAAGCTTCGTGAACTTGTGAATGGCAAGATCAGGCCGCTGTCTGGGGCCATAAACCGTGAAGAACCTTAAGCATGCCATATTGATATTGTAGAGGCTATGATAAGTATGGCATAACAACTCCCCGGCTTTCTTCGTCGCCGCGTATGGAGAGATCGGGTAATCGACCACATCTTCCTCTGAAAACGGTACTTTCTCGTTATTACCATACACTGAGGAAGACGATGCGAACACGAATTGCTTGACGTTGTACTTCTTGCACATCTCAAGTAGGTTGACCGTTCCGTTTATATTCACATCAGTGTACAGGACCGGGTCTTGGATGGAGGGTCTTACGCCTGCGCAAGCTGCTAGGTGAACGACTGCATCGACCTTATGCTGTTCGAATACTCGATTTAGGAAATCTATGTCGCGGATGTCGCCTTCTTCAACTATGTACTGATCCTCGCTAAGCCGATTATTGTTAAGGAACTCTCGTGTTTCCCTCACATTGTTCCTCTTGATCTGCGGATCGTAGTAGTCGTTGAAATTGTCTATGTTAATAATTTTAGTTCTTCGTTGAAGCAGTGCTTCGCTCAAGTGAGAGCCAATAAAACCGGAAGCCCCACTAATGATGGCAGTAGTCACATGTATCACGTCCCACCATTTAAATTTATAGTTCAATCGGTCAAGAGTTTTGTAATTCAAGTTTCTTCGAATCCCTAACAACTTCTCTAACCGCTGGTTTTCTTCCGATCGAGTGATATTCCACCCCTGCTTCTTGCATCTCATCCACACTATATATATTTCTTCCGTCATATACTAATGCGGTTCTCATTAACTTCTTATAAGTTTCGGGTATTATTGCTTTTATCTCTCCCCATTCGGTAAAGATAAAGCAAACATTTGCACCTGCTAACGTTTCTTTAGCATTGTTTGTATATGTAATCGAACCTTTTCCACTTATACCTTCGGGGTACACCTTGCCGAAGTTAGGGACACCTACAGGATCGTATGCGTATATATTGGCACCTTGATCTAATAACAATGGAATATTTTCAAGCGAAGCAGCTTCTCTTAGATCATCAGTACCTGGCTTAAAAGTCAAACCTAGAACTGCGACTTTTAATCCGCTAAAGGTTATTAGTCTTTTGCTAGCTTTCTTATATAGCATTGTTTTCTGATCTTTGTTTACATCGATGGCAGCCTTAACTGTTTTTAGTTCATACCCGTTTTGTTTCGCAATATACTCCAGTGCCTTCGTATCTTTAGGGAAACAAGAGCCCCCGAAGCCGATACCTGCATTAAGAAACTTACTTCCAATACGCTCATCAAAACTCATTCCTTTTGCAACATCTTGAATATCTGCACCAACTAACTCGCATAAATTAGCAATATCGTTCATATAAGAGATTTTAAGTGCAAGGAAATCGTTTGATGCATACTTGATCATCTCAGCCGATCTTCTATTTACTGATACAATTGGGATATGGAATGGCTTATAGATTTCCATTAACAATTCCTCTGCCCATTTACTTTCTGTTCCGATAATGATCCTTTCCGCGTGGAGTGTATTGTGAACTGCGGACCCCTGTGCCAAAAATTCTGGATTTGAAGCTACTTCCACTCTTACATCATGAACCAAAAAATCATGAATAAACTGTTCTACTTTATCATTTGTCCCAACAGGAACTGTGGATTTAACTACAACAAGGCAATCCTTTTCTAAAGATTCGGCAATTTGTCTCGCGACCGTTGCGATATAAGATAAATTTGCAGAACCGTCAGGCTGTTCCGGCGTGCCTACACCGATAAAGATGGCATCTGCATCCTTATACGCTGATTCGTAATCTGTTGTATAATCCAATCTACCGGCTGCATAATTTCTTGTCATTAATTCCTCTAAGCCTTCTTCATAAATCGGTGTAACACCTAGCTTCATTAATTCTACTTTTCTCTCGTCAATATCTACACATGTCACTCGATGACCAACTTCGGCAAAGCAAACGCCGGCTACTAAGCCAACGTAACCTGTTCCGGCTACTGCTATTTTGTACATAGGTATACACCTCGTATAATCGTATTTGCAACTCCATATCAATACTACTTCCCTGCGCCCCCGTTCATTGTTTGCACTTCCCTCAGCGCTTTCATAACGACTTTCGGTTTATATTCCATGGCATATCGTTTCCATTTCTTAGATTCAGTATAACTTATTTCTCGCATCTTTGCGCCTTAGCCAATGGATTCATTTCAGAATCTCACAAAGCTGAATTGGAATCTATTATTTTTTCACTTGCCAAGTCCTATTTCGAGGAAGTCAACATCATCTTAACTTTATATAGAATGCTCACTTTCCTTTTCACTTGCGTTGGTAAATGACTTCGGACAGACGCTTCTCGCTTCTGAGTGGGGCAATGGTTCTTAACGGCTACTAAAGGACCGCAAGTCTTCTACTTACAAAAGATCTCATTGGTGAAAGTAGACGTCAAAATGATAACTGAACCGCCCTTTCACCTATAAGGCTATGTATCAATTTGCGAAAGGATATTATGCCTATAACCCTATCGCCTAAATAGCTTTATAAAATTTTCTTTTCTCTTCGTATTTTTATCTGCCCCAAAATACTATTTCTTATATATTTAAAACTATCCAGTTTAAAGAGGTATGAAATAAAAATATATACAATCACACCGAATATTACTTGTAATATCAGCAAAATAATACTATTTAGCTTGAATAAACTCATAGAAAAAATGAATATACCCATAAAAATAGAAATGGTTACATTTGGTGCTATGTCACAAAGTTGTTCATAATAACCATAGTTTAATAAACCTTTATTAGGATAGCTGTTAATAAAACAAGAAATTAACGTCTGTATAATCATTCCTAACGCTATAATAATTACACTGTCGAAAAAAACTACCGTAATAAATAGTATTATTAATCCAATTATTCTTTTTATAATTTCTAATTTAAGAAATAAATCACTTCTTCCAATCGCTTTTATAGCCTGAAGATTAATAGTATGAATAGGAATAAAAATATAGTAAACTGAAAATATTTGTATAAAGGGTACAACCTCTATCCATCTTTCAGTAAGTAATAGCTTAACTAACGGTTCTGCTGTTACTGCTAATCCAATTAGCATAGGTGTCAGTATATAAGTACCAGTTTTTATCGACCGTCTCATCATTAACTTCATCTTTAATAAATCATCCTGATACTCTGAAAGCACGGGAAACAATACTTTTGATATTGTATTGTTTATGTTTGTACCAATTTGCCTTGGATAAGTACTACCCTGAGTATAGAAAGCAAGGTCTTGTGAAGAGAACTTTTTTCCAATAACCAAGTTCGTTAAATTCTCTGAAAGAGAAGCTATTAATGACGACGCCAAGAGTTTCCAACCATATGAGATTATTCCCTTCATTCGTACAAAGGAATATTCTAAACTGGGGCGCCATTTAATAATTCTCCACAAAACAATAGTATTTATCATCGCACTACTCAATCTTTGAGCAACTAATGCCCACACACCCCCCCCGTATAAAGCGTAGATTATTCCAATAAAAGCTGATATTAACGTGCCAATCAAAGTGGATACAAAAAACTTTTTAAACATCATATTCTTAGAAACAAATGCTTGTTGGACAATATTAAATCCAATTATAGGAAGGTAAAGACCTAATACTCTCATGACCATATCCAAATCTTGCATTTCGAAATAAGCTGAAATATATGGAGCAGTAATAAAAAGAATAATATATAGTACACAAGAAAGTACAATACTAAAGTAGAATACCGATGAAAAATCTAGGTTATCAGCATCCTTCTTTTGGATTAAGGAATTTCCAAATCCGCTAGTAATGAACACGTCCGCCAATGAAATAAACACCATCACAATTGCTATCAATCCAAAATCATTGGGTGATAACAATCGGGCTAAAACTAGCGATAGCAACAAAGTAAAGCTTTGAGATGCTATTCTCTCAAAAAAAGTCCATATCAGTCCCGAAAAAACTTTATTTTTTATTTTACTTATTTGTTTTAATTGATGATCATTATTATGATTCATTTATTAACTCCATTACTAATTTATATTTATATGTCTGAGTTCCGCTTAGTCGTTTATTGGGGGACCCCTGTTCTGGCATTATAGAATCGAACAATTGTTCAGTTACGTTACCAAAATTATACACCTCTTGAATCAACTTATTGATGCTCTTGAGGAATTTGAACCCCAGCAAAAGCAGCTTTTACTGTAGAATTTCGAGGAAACGGCATCTCCTTCAGAATTATCCGCAATAGAATTCGAATCACTCGTTTATTTGTCGGGTTTTCTTACCTGCACTGCGACGAATCCGGTAATCTTAAGAGGAATGATACTTATCGCGGAAGCCAGTACCACTTACAAAACCCTAAACAAACATTTAACGAATGCTCATTTACCGTATGACATCCGGATAAATGGGCGGGTTACTTGCGAGATGTTCTCTTCGCAAATATGTGAAGATCATCGCTATTTCCTTACAGACCTCATTTTAATAAGGTCTTAAGATCAAGGATGCCCTCTCCAAGTTCAAGACATAGACGATCGAGGGCATCGTGGAGACAGGCGAAGCGTATATTGCTACATCTAGCGTAGACTTCCACTTAAAGCCCGTAAATGCGGAGGTGTCGTAAAACCCGCGGGATATCGGATGAACAAATCTATCTACGCGTCGCTAGGAATCGTACGAAGAAGTAGCTATACTCAGGCGTCTATGAGCCACGCTGCTAGATCTATGGCTCACTTCGCAATTTTAATCGATTCAAAATTGTGTTCGCATACAGAAGCTATCTCACGAGAATCTATATTCGGGCAGGATACGAAATGTGACCAAAGAGATTTATCGCATCCAAAGGTGAGTACCAATCATGATATGTTCGAAGCCTTCCTGCACCGCTTTTGTGGCATGGCCATGAAATACCTGAATCACTATGTCATGTAGCATCATCGTTTCTTGGTTGGATCAACCTCACTATCGCCACTTGCGAGGACTAGAGGGTTCTCTCACCAAGTGCTGCGATCGCACAAGGAAACAGCAGGCAAAACTTCCCTAGCCTACTGCGAGAAATAAATGGAACATGGCATCCTAAGCAACAGTCATCTGGAACTCAGCCTACAATATAAATGTTGGTATAAAATAATTAAAGCCTTAACAAGTCCCCTAATTTATTATTATATTCTATTGGTTCAAATGGTATCATTCCAGCATTTGGCCTAAAAGTTAACTCAGAGAAGTAAACTTTCCTTTCAATTTCATAAAAGTCAACTCTTATAAACGGTGAGTTAGTTGCAGTAGATAAAGTTCTAGATAGATTAATCATCTCTTGAAATTTATACGGGAAATCCGGCGTATATGGGATTTCCCTATAATCACTTCTCCTAAAGGGGAGCTTTTTTCTATCTAGCCCATAAAAAGACATAAATGCGGTTGAGTGATCTTCTAGCCCCATCGAAATGTATACAAATTTGGGCTCTCCATTAAAACAAAAGAATTTATAATCCGTTAATCCTTTTTCATTGCCATCATCCATATATTCCTCTGCAATTATACAAGGTCTAATGTTCTTATATTGCCATTCTCTACTACTCTGATAATAGTTTCTTCTTAACCAAGAATTAAACTTTTTCTCTGCAGAGGCTTTATCAAAACTTGCTTTGTCCCTACAAATGATTATACTACCAGAATTATGATTTGTTTTCAAAACAAATTTATCTGGTAACTTATCAAAATCTATACTTTGAAAGTTATCCCACACTCCCAATAGTGGAATTAGATATTCTTCCCCTATCGTTTCACTAATATATTTCCTAACAGCATATTTATCTGCCATCATCGTGTATTCTGGCTTACGGTCATACAGTTTAAGCCACTGTAATTTTTCATTGAATGTGGAAGGATTCTTTAAATCTAAACGATTGCCCATTCTAAGATAATAATGCACTTTAATAATTACTGAATCTGAAAATAAATTGAACAATTTTCTTTCGTCTAATCTTTTAAAATGTTTTAGTAAAAAATCACGTGTTCCTTTATTCATTTTCTTAACCCCCTTCTATAATCGTTTTTGTAAGATCATTTCGCCCGTTTCAGTCAGTCTAACTCTATATTCGTTGCATTTTGGTCAGATTTTATACTTTGATTCATAGGTTAACATTGCACTGCTGAGCCTAAAGACTAATTTCATTTATCCATTGTTTTTTTATCTCTTCATTTGAGTGTTCATTCATTACATAATGTGATGCTGACTTGATAATATTATTTCTAAGATTAGAGTCATTAAGTAAAATTTTAATTGCTTTGTATAACCAATGTTTTTCTCCTTCAGATTTATCTTGCAACGGAATCAAAATACCTCTGTTGTATATTTCAACTTCATGCATTTTATCTTTATAATTAAATTCTCCTGTAATGATTTCCCTTGGTCCACTCTTGCAATCTGTTGAAATTACAGGCACATTACATGTCATAGCTTCTAAAATGACATTCCCAAATCCTTCATAATACGAATTTAGAACGAAAACCTTTGCTTTACTTATATACTTAAATGGATTGTTTGTATACGAAATTATAAGCACCTTATCAGATATATTTAATTCATCTATTTTTGCCCTAATTTTATCTTCTAAGGTTCCTTGCCCGACCAGTGCCAGCCTGGTATTTGGGAATTCATCATTTATTATCTTAAATTCTTCAACTAAGTTAATTTGGTTTTTTTGAAGTTCAAATCTGCCTACGTTGATGATTACATCATGATTGTTAAAAAAATCTTCTTGCTCGTTAGGTATGGTCTCATCTTTCTTTTCAACAATTTCTTTTATGTCAATAAAATTGTATATTGTAGTCACTAAAGTTTCCTTTAGATTAAAATTGGTAATTAGATCGCGTCTAACTCCTTCAGATATAGCAATAATCTTATTAGAATATTTATATAATAATTTCATTAATAATATTTCAATTTTCCTACTTAAACTAATATTATGCTTTCTATTCTGCACTGATTTATTTATTCTCACAGATAAAACAATCTTGTCTTTAGTTCTTGAAAGAATATTCAAAATATTGGGTGTATCCATAAAGCTAATCGAAATATCAATATTGTACTTCTTCTTTTCAGATCTTAATTTCCAAAGTAATTTGCAATATTTAATAACTGTTTTAGCTCTGTTAAATATTTTAATTTTACTTCTTGTTGAATAATTGCCAAGTCTTAAGTCAACTAAAGTCCCACTATAATCATATGTAATTTCTTTTGAATCAAACAAAAAAATATAGAGATTATCTACAGAATCAATAATTTGTTTAGACAATACTCCAACAATTCTTTCTGCACCACCTCTAGATAAGGTTGGGCATATTATTGCTACTCTTTTTTTCTTTAGTTCCTCCAGATTTCCCATTTAACTAACACCCCAATATTGCATTATTTTCACCAAGACTAGTAATGCTATTTATCCAACGGAAGTAGCTTCCCCAACAAAGCATCATATTCAGCGGGTATAAAAGGAACCAAACCACTATGATGAAAAAAAGTATACTCCCCGAAATAAATACTACCATTAATATTGTATAAATCGATTCTCACATGTGGAATTCCTTTTGAGAGAGTTTTTGCTATTTCAATCATATCATCAAAATTTCTTGGTTTTTCTATTTTATAGTTACTATTTTCATGTGCGGTCTGCCTCAAAATAAGCTTTGTGAAATTAATATCAAAATAGTCGAATTTTACATTTTCACCTGATTTATTTCTATCAGAGGCTACAAAAAGCATTTTCGGTTCGCCATAAAACATAAATAATTTGAAATCTTTAAGTTCTTTATAGGACTCATCTTCCATAAATTTCTCTGCAATTATTTTTGGTTTTATATCCTTATAGGGCCATTCTCTTTTATACCAAAAAAAATCCTGTTTCATATGTTTGTTTATTTTATATCTAGTGGCTGCGACATTAAATTTCGTTTTATCTTTACAAATAACAACACCACCACTATCATGAGTGCATTTGAGCACAAATTGACTTGGTAACTTATCAAAATCAATATCATCAAAAGCATCCCATGCTCCTAATATTGGTATTAGATATTGTTCTCCAATTAGAGAACTTACAATCTTTCTTACTTCATATTTATCGACTAATTTTTTATAAACAGGATTCCTATCATGTATCTTAAGCCATTGTAATTTTTGATTGTATGTGATCGGGTTATCCCAATTAAAAGACGTTCCAAAACTAGCTCTATAAAATATTTCCAGATACTTTTTATCCGATATAAATCTTGCACGTCCTTCAATTAACTTAGCCAAAACAATATACGGATTTTTAATGGCTTTACTTATCTTATTTAGGGATTTAGTTATCACAGTTACTCCTACTCTCAAGAAGTTTTATAATCTTTTTTGCTCTTATATCCCATGTATAGCTTTTCTTTAGATTGTTAAGTGCATTTTCACCAAGTTTTTCTCTGGTTATTTTACTCTCTACCAAAACATCTAATTTCCGACACCATTCATCTACATTGTCAGGGTCGGACAATAGTGAATCATAATTATCCGTTAATACCTCTTCAATAGTTGGAAGCTTTGATGCTAGAATAGCTTTCCCATATGACATTGCTTCAAATAATTTTAGGGGAGAAATCCATGAACCAATGTCATCTTTTTTCTTTTTATCAAAGAATATATTTCTGGAAAAAGGTAGTAGGCATATATCAAAACATCTATAATAATCTCCTATTTCACTATTGTCGACATAACCATACAACTTAATATTGTTTAAATTTAAGATTTTTATTTTCTTAATCCAATAATTCACCCAATAATCAGTTCCACCTACAATATGAAACATATAATTGCTCCGTTTATTTGCAAGTTCTAATACGATTTCCATGCATTTCCCAAAGTATAAGTGTCCAAGGTAACCAATAATAACATTATCATCTTGCTTTGATTGATAAAATAAATTAGTTTTATTTTCAGAACCAATTATATCCGGCACTTCATCTGCAGCATCATGCATAACGATTATCTTATCATAATCAAGCCATGGAAATAACTCTAAGTACCTGTCTTTGAGTGCATTACTAATAACAACTAAGTACAAACAATTTTTATTTTTTAATAACCGCTTTTCTAAAAACCTTAATAACCCTTCTCTTGGGGGCATATGAGATTCATATATGAATTTATATTTATTTCTCAACAAATAGAGACCATAAACAGATCTTCCATACAAATAGTCTACTTTCTTCATTTCGTTTTTCTTGGATACCAGCTTCATATAGGTTTTTAAAGCTATATAAAATGAATTTGGTATTATATTTTTTAAAAATTTACTTTGAGAAATTCTATTTAGCTTAAAGTGATTACCTATTCCGTACTTAGAAAATACTACATTTTCATTTTGATTTGCACCACCACAAAACAGAATAGTTTCAATGTTATTTTTCGCCAATGCATTACACATTTTCATTACATGTACAGAATTTGCTTTTTGTGATGGTATAATTGAATTGCTAATGTATGCTATTTTCACAGCTTTATCCTCACAATTTCTTTATTATTGAATTGAGCTTTTATTGTCAATTGCAGCAATATTATCAGTACAAATGGATATGCTAATGTAAAAATAAAAGGTTCCTTAATCTCAATAGCTAACATCAAAACAAAAATTAGATTAAAGAACCTCCTTTTATTCTTATCATTTACTTTACTAATTAATTTTTTAAGATAATATGCTAGACTTAAGTATGACATTAACGCCATAATCAAACCAATTGACATATATCTTTGGACATAGCCTGAGTCATGCCAAATAAATTCCCCAATACTTGTATAACCCTTTCTTACTCCAGTACCAATTAATGTCTCAAGTGTTACAGATGGAATATTCATATTCGAAATAGATTTCAGGGTCTTACTTTCACTTCCTGAAAAAATCTCATCTAATCTACCTATAGTATAGTTAAGAAGATCAGTATTAGTTTTAAAACTACTAACCATAAAATTTGCAATTACCCCCAACAAGATGGATAACGCAAAAATCATAAAAATTCTTTTACCCTTTTCATGAATATTTCCAGCACCTATAAATAAGATAAACAACAGTACAGTAAACGAAATATAATATCCCGTTCTTGCAACTAACGTTATTGCAACAAAAATAACAAGAAATGAAACAATGTACTTCCACTTAATCTTTTTAAATAATATCATATAAGCATTTGCGAATAATCCTGTAAATAGATATACACTTCCTGTAGCACCTGTAATTCCTAGACCTATAACCCTATTAGCGTATCTATCAATATCTCCGTATTGAATAGTTTCCAATACAGCCCTCACACTATATAATAATGAGGCAATAACAATAATTGATTGAATTAATGTTGCAATTATTAAAGCATTGCAGAATCGTTCTTCATCAGAAAAATAAGTTGCCATTATTGAAGAAAAAAAGACAACCATCAAAAAATAATTAAAAACGCCCGTAAAGGCACTATAATCCGAAGTAATAGCATTGTTTCCTAGTGTAATTATAAAACTGTATATTAAAAGGCCAACATTAAATAATCCCCAAATCAACACGTCTCTCGTATCCCATTTTAAAGTCAAGCCTACACCTAATTTTCTTTTAAAAAATACTAATGATAAGAGTAATATCAAAAAGATTCTCGGAGTCAGAAACCCTGGAAACATTTTTAAGTGAATGCTGTATACCGTAAATAATACTGTTAATGATAAAAATATAGACTTAAACGTCATGTTGTTTCTGCTCCTTATATAGCACAAACATTATTTAAATCACGCTAAATTTTCCACCAACACTTTAATCGCCTTTTCAGGGAGAAATTCAGAACACCTATTTAAACAATTTATTTTCATACTATTAATTATTTCAGGATTTTCATAAATATTAAGTAAAACTTCACTGAGTGCAACTGGATTCTCAGGGTTGTAAATCAACCCATCTACACCTGATTTAATTATTTCAGCGTTATACTTAAAATTAGAGGCAATAATCGGTAACCCCGCTGAAAAGGCATCAACAAAAGTATTAGGATACCCTTCACTTCTGTAGTAGGTTGGAAACAATAAAGCAAAATATTCTTTTAAGGTATCCGTACTTTTCCCGAAATCTACAACCCCACAGTAATTAATATAATCAGGTTGTTTTCTTAAAATATCAAAAAAATTTTCCTTATAACCCTCATCTATCGTTCCATAAATGTCCAATTTGAATATGATTTTATTGTATTTATTGTTTACATTATTTACTGCTTTAATTGCTTCCTCAATCCCTTTCTCCTTTAAGACTCTTGAAAAAGTACATAATTTATATGGTGACTCTGAATATAATTTCAAGGAATTTTGTGAAATAGAATTTATGCGCCTAAATTTATTAACGTAGAAGACATTGCTTAAGTCTTGATTCTTCAAATTCTCTTTCATAGATTTTAACTCGACGTAAATCGCATCGATTTTACGCATATACTTTTTTAACTTATTCTTATTTTTTAAGTAATCTGTGAGCCAGCCCCCAACAACGTAGTAATGAATTTTCCTAAAAAAAAGTTTGTTTAATATAACAAAAAACTTAGGAAAGACATTTACACCATTTTCATCAGTTAAGAACACAATATTTTTACAAATAATTAAGGCTAGAATACAGTTAAGCACGAGTTTTAAAGGATTTGATCGCCAATTATATGTATTTACAATTTTCACTTGCTTATTGCCATATAAATTTATTAATTCTTTTGATATTATAGTAGTTTTAACCCCTTGGCCATCCGAGACAACTCCTCCATCACCGAAGTATCCAACAATAGCAACTTTTTTCATTTCTTTCTCCTTTTCATCAACAAAACCGCACTTTGAATAGGTGAGTTGAAAAACGACATAATTGCATATTTCAAAAAATTTATTCTATGGCTTCTTCTTAATTCAGCAAAAGCTAATACTGCAAAGTGTCTCATCCTTATATATCTAATAGCTTTAGTATCAAGAATGTGAAAAAAACCTTTTTTATAATTATATAGTTCATTCTCACCTTTTATCTTGCCTTCACCACTCGATAGTCCGCTTATCTCATTATGAACAATAGCTTTAACATCACACCCTTCTAAGTAACTAAACTTCCCCATCCCTTCTATGGCTTTTTGCATTAAATAGAACTCATCTCCTACATCTATATGAGGAAATCCTCCAATTTCTTTTAAATAATCTGTTTTAAACATCATTACATCTGTTCCAGTCATATGATACATTATATGATATTTTAATAAACTTTTATAACTATTATCTTGCAAATAATCTCTGATACGTTTTTCAATAAGTATGCCTTTATCATTATATAGCCATAAGTCTGTCAAGGAATAATCAGATTGACAGTCAATCATATGATTGACTTGATTTTCAACTTTATTGGGCAAATATATATCATCATCATCAAGAAAAGTAATATATTCGCCTGTTGCATTTTTAATTCCTAAATTTCGAGTCTTAGCTGATCCCTCATTCTTTTTTGTCACAATATATTTAATTTCAATCGTACTCTTGCCTATAAATTCGGATATTATGCATCTAGTCTTGTTATTCCAAAATGAATTCGCATTATCATCTACAACAATTATTTCAAAATTAGAGTACGTCTGATTTGTTAAAGATTTTAGAGACTCCCTCAGAGACGAATCACGCCTAAATGTAGCAACAATTATTGATACCTTTGGCTTACCTGGTAACAAGATATTTTGAACTATAGTCGTAGCACTATTATCCATTAGCTTTATCACCTATATTTTATATGCGAATTTATTATTATTTAAAATACTACTTAATTATCTTTGCTCTCTTAAGATCATCGATTTCTAACTTAATTCCTTCTTGAAACGAAATTGGATTAAATCCTAAATCATTGGCTGCGTCACTAAAATCGAAGGCTTTGTCTTCCTTAATTCGTAATACTTTTTCATAATTAATAATTCTATTAGGAATTAAATCCCCTATTCTCCCTATAAATAGGGCGATTGAATACGGTATCCTTATAAAATACACCTTTTTTTTCAATGCTGATGCTATTTCTTTAAGTAAATCTTGATACTCAATTGGTGCTTTACCTGCAACATTATATTTTTTGAATTCAGTTGTTTTAGGATTATTAAGGCAACAAATCAACACCTTCGCCAAATCCCTAGCATAAATTGGATGCATCAACCCCTCCCCATCGCCGATAATAGGATAAATCGGTGTTTTTTTCATACCCTTTACTAATAAGTGAATATTCCCATCTTGTTGATTACCATATATCATAGTAGGCCTAATTATTGTATACACAAATCCACTATTATCCAAAAGTTTTTCATTTATGTTATCTACATGGGAAGATTTTTTGAATTTACTATAGATACCAGTGCTATTTACATAAAAAATTCGAATAAAATTATTATTTTTACAAACATCCAAAATCGTTTTCAAAGCACCTCTTGGTGCTAAATGGAGAACCGTTGTTACTCCATAAAAAGCTTCTTGTATACTCGCACTATTACGTAGATCACCATACACTATATCTTCGTTGGGGTGCATCCATGAAGTATCACTTGTTCTCCTAACTAAATACCTTATTCTCCCTATATGTGGAGAACCCTGAATTTCCTTATACAAAAATCTCCCAGTCAGCCCTGTGATCCCCGTTATTAATAACAATCTACGCACCTCTTTTTAATATCAAGCTTCTCAGAATATAAAATCACTTATAGGCGCCCCCCCTCAGCGCTTATTGCTCCACCTCAATAACTACCATGTTAAAAACTCCGTCTCTTTGCGCTACTGGGTGAGGTAATGATTGCCATCGGCTACTAAATGACTACAGGCTTAAACTCGTAGGTTCCTTATGCGGCTGAATTTCAATAATCAAAGCTAAAACTCGCTGAAAGGCCAACTCTGGTTAAAGCCTCCGACTGAAACTCGGCAATCTTGCGGGCTAGTCTTTAATATCAAATACGTCAGCATCTTCAACTTGTTGTTCTTCTATCGTACTGCTGTATTGTATCTTCGTTCACCGTACCGACGATGGCAAAGAGATATTTTCTAGCCCACAGATGTTGGTCCCAGCATTTCTTGAGGTGTGAAAATTCGTCCTGGGTTAGACTGGACGACCACCCTCTGAGATGCTGCACAATTTTGGCTGGCGCCTTCGTTGGCAGACAGAATATCAGCAGATGAATAAGGTCTTTCCCTACGCTGCCCTTAACTAACGTTGTGCCGCGAGTGAAGTACACTGACGAATTATAATTCTCACGTTCTCATGGCAATTTCGCCTGTCAGCACATGATATCGATACCTGGCACCCATATTACGTGTTACTTGGGGTCACACACCGAATGACCCCCGGTCTGACAACCGGCCATCTTTCTCACCTCTGCCTCTATGATAGAGGTGGCTTATAACACTGTCAACGTGATGGAAGTCGCCTAATGGCAGTGGGTTTATACCTGTCACATGGATACTAAAGAGAGTGGCACCCCTTCCGCCTGGTTAGAGGATCACATAGGTGGAGTAACCAAGGAGATCGCTTGTGCCCCTTCCATTCACTCAACTACGAAGGTTGATATTGCGACGGTAAGATTATTGCGCCGATAACGGCGATGGGCTTAGTATTCGCTGCTGCCGAAATGCTTGTATATAAACGGAATCTAAACATCCCATATAGCGAAAAGGCAAAGCCCCAATATTCGCCAAGAAGGCATTTACAACTGCCTATTCTTTGGCGAAATAGGATATACGGTCGCTCCATATTTTAATTCCATTGGACTTATCTACAATTTGTAAATATCCAGTTTGGAACGCATTACGGTGGCTACAAAAACTCTTCAAGATTTCCACAGAGAGTCACCGTCTAAACTTCATCATTTAATTTAGCAAATTTTGTCCGCTAGTCTTTAGTTCCATCACTGCCGATTCAATCTCATATCGTGACATTATCGCAAATTCATATAAATACGTTACCTATGCCATTCATATATACTCTCCTTAGTTGCTGCATCTTCTTGTTCTGTGCTAGGCCCTCCTTCAATAATCCCATCACCCTTCGCAACACTTATGATTGTTCCGTAAAAACACTTAATATCCAATAAAATCCCAATATTCCGAGCATATACTCCATCCAACCATGCCTTTCTTTCAATTGAAAGCTCATCTCTTCCATTGATTTGCGCCCAACCGGTTAATCCAGGCAACACGTCATTTGCTCCATATTTATCTCTTTCTACGATAAGATCATACTGATTCCATAATGCTGGCCGCGGTCCTACTATACTCATGTTGCCAACAAGGATATTCCATATTTGTGGCAGTTCATCTAGAGACGTTTTTCTTAAAAACCTACCTGTCTTAGTAATAAACTGTTCAGCGTTCCCAAGTAAATGTGTAGGGATGTTCTTTGGAGTTTCAATCTTCATTGTGCGGAACTTAAGAATATGAAAATGTGTCTTATGAATCCCGACTCGTTTCTGTTTAAACAACACCGGGCCTTGGGAATCGAGTTTTATAGCAGCGATAATGATGATGATAATGGGAGTCAATAAGATGAGACCAGCTAAAGAAAGTATGATGTCTATTATTCTCTTTATTCTAATATACATATCAATGAACACCTTCAATTCATTAATCGAATATACGGTGACGTGTATTTTCAGAAATCAATTAGCAGTTAACGGTAATAAACCCATGTAATCTAACTATCACAATGTTCCAGAAGCCGTAGCGGCAACCTCGCGATACGCTTCCCGATGGGGAGATGGGACCATCTCCTCCAGCATCGCCCGGACGGAGAGGCGGCCTTCGCTGATGCATCGTTCGAGATTGCGACAGTACAGATCCCACACCTCATAATCCAGTTGCTGCATCGATTTGCCGACGAAGATGCGATCATGTTTTGTAGCGAGCGCCTGCTCTTCGGTTAGCATCAGCTCCTCGAAGAGCTTCTCCCCCGCGCGAACACCGGTGAAGGTGATGTCGATCTCCTGATAGGGCTCAAAGCCGGACAGCCGGATGAGATCCTCAGCGAGCTCCAGGATGCGAACGGGTTGTCCCATATCCAGTATGAAGATTTCCCCACCCTCGGACAACGCGCCAGCCTGAATGACGAGCTGCACGGCTTCCGGGATCGTCATGAAGTAGCGCACCATATCGTGATGCGTGACAGTCACCGGCCCGCCTCTGGCAATCTGCTCCTTGAATAGCGGGATGACGCTGCCGCGGCTGCCCAGCACGTTGCCGAACCGGACGGCGGCATAGTTCGTCGCGCTACGTTCATTCAGACTCTGGATATACATTTCGGCGATGCGCTTGGTCGTACCCATGACGCTGGACGGATGGACGGCCTTGTCCGACGATACGAGCACGAATCGTTCGGAGTCGTATTTGCTCGCACTGTCTGCCACGTTCTTCGTGCCGAACACGTTGTTCTTCACAGCCTCGGACGGATTCCGTTCCATAAGCGGCACATGCTTGTGGGCAGCCGCATGGAAGACGACGTGCGGTCGGTGCTCGCTGAAGATTCGGTCGATCCGGTCGCGATCCTGGATATCCGCAATGATCGGCTCGATGGATAAATCCGGCCATCTCCTCCTTAGTTCTATCTCGATCGCATAGATGCTGTTCTCGCCATGACCGAGGAGAAGCAGCTTATGCGGCGACAGCATGGCAATCTGCCGGGACAGCTCGGATCCGATCGATCCGCCTGCCCCGGTGATGAGAACGACTTTATTCTGTATGTAGCTCGAGATCGCCGCCAGGTCCGTCTGGACAGGGTCCCGGCCGAGTAGGTCTTCAACCTCCACCTGGCGAATCGTGTTCAGCGTGACCTTGCCGTCGATCAGGTCGTTCAGCATCGGGATCGTCTTTAGCGTCGCTTTCGTCCGCTTGCAGATGTCGATGATGTGCGCGTACTCGCTTCGGCTGATGGAGGGCATCGCGATGATGATCTCGTCGATCCGGTGCTTCTCGACCATCTCGGGAATACTGTCACGTCCGCCGACGATCGGGATGCCGTGCATGCGATTGCGATGCTTCGATGGATCGTCGTCAATGAAGACGACGGGATACAGCTTGGCTGAGGCGTTCGTCTTCATCTCCCGGGCGATCATCACTCCGCAATCGCCGGCACCGACGATCATGGCGCGGATGCTGTCTTCCGACTTGCTCTTTATGTAATGATCCCGGTAGATCCGCCAGATGAAGCGCGAGCCGCCAAGACAAATGAGCACCGTTTCGTAGTTGCGCAAGGCGATCGAGACCGGAACTCTGCCATAGAACAGATAGGAGATAAGGTAACTGGTCAGGCAAGCAATCGTGACCGTCTTCGTGATCGAGATGATCTCGCCGACGCTGGCATACTGCCATATCCGGTGATAAAGGTGGAAGACATACATAAGCGCGGTCGTAATAACGACCGATACTGCGGTGAATACGAGCATCTGATTCATGTAGAAATCTGGAATTTTGCCGTCAAATCGGAATAGATAAGAAGTCACGGCACTTGCGGTTACGATCAGCGCATCTATCAGAATGAGCAAATATATGCGTATGCTGCTGCTCGGGATCAAATCGGGTCACCTGCTCATCTTGGTCGAATACCTAATATTTAACACTGAATTTCCCTTTCATTTTATCAAATCTCGACATGAATGTATATATAACGATTAGTATTTGAACCAATCTTTAGGAGTTTATGTCGAATCAGATTTTGTCACGCATCAGGAGCCACACCGAAAAATCGATATTATTCACGATTCCATCTCTGGACAAGTCTGTCAGACTAAATTCTTCTGCACTCGCCGTCCCTTGCCTCACCTTCTTGTACAAGGCCAGCCACCGCTCATAATCGTCATCCGTCAATTGCCCGTCGCCATTGAAGTCGCCCTGGACGCCCATCGTCTCTCCCAGGTCGGCGGCAACATGCAGGTCAAATCCAGCGATGATCAGCGGCTTCAGGCTGCCGCCGACAATCTCGACGATGGTCACCGTCCGGGGTACATCCGGAATGCTAAGCCGAGCGGTTAGCCGACCTGCTTCGTCCAGCTGCGCGAGCGCCCCGTCGCCCTGAACGACCCAGATATCGTCCGAATAAGCGTAAGTTCTCCCTGCATCGTCAGGGCTCTGCTTCAATGTTACGGTCAGTCCCTTAACCGCCGAGTTGGCTGCCTCCCGATCGATTCGCCGCGCGAGCAAGGCAGCCAGCGGCGTGTTCTCCTGTCCCATATACAAATTCAGATCGAGCGTCAAGGTCGCGGGATCTTCACCCGATCGCCAGCTCACTTCACCGCTGTCCGATTGCACAGTTACAATCGTTGCCCCCATATACACCCCACTTGTGTTCCGCAACGCCTCGCTGCCGAACGAGATGCTGTAGGTGTCGGCCGGCATGGGAGACATATCCGTGTCGTATTGCAGGCTGATCATGCGGCCGTTAACCGTGAAGCTGAACGAGGAAGCCGTCGGCTGCTCCCCTGAATCGAGCATCGTCACCGACTGTTTCCGAACGTAAGCATCCATCGCATCGTCGAATACGAGCACCATCGTGCCGGGCGATACCGCAACGCTCTGCAGCACCGGCTTCGCCTCTTGTTTCAATACGACTGTGCGGATCGTCCACACAGCCGTATCGCCATTGGCGGCCGTCACCGTGTAAACGACCGGCGCGCGATAATCCCGCGGCGTCAACGGACTCGGCGCAAGGGTCGCTCCATCCGGCAGCCCGATCATCGGCATGACATCTTGAAGCGAGGCACTTTCGTAGACGTACACCTCGATCAAGCGACTGTCTTCATCGATGGAAGCGTCGCCCGCCTGGTTTTCGATGGCGAAGGACGTGATGCGATTGTCCGCGCTCGACTCGTGATGCAGCCTGGAAATCGCGCGCTCCAACGCATAGATGCGCGCCTCCAGCTCTGTACGCCGCTCTTGCGGCAGCTTGTATTTCTCGCGCTCGAATTCTTGCCGGATGCTCTGAACCGCCTCCGTCTCGGCCAGCTGCACGGCGCCCGGGTCGGGCCACTCCAGCATGGCAAAGCGAACCTCGGCGCGACGTCCGGCCGCATCCAGGCCCGTCGCCGTATATTCGCCAGGCTGCTGAATCCATCTGCCGTCCGCCAGTTCTTGCTCGGTCAGGTCGACGCCGTTAACGGCAGCTGTTAGCAACTGCTTGTCGTGAATGGTGATCCGTCGATCGATATAATAAGCTTCTCCTTCGGCGACCGGGGCGATCTCCGGCGGCTGCCCGTCGTACATGACGGGAAATACCGCCTTCGCGGTACGTTTGCCGGTGGCGCTATCGACCGCATAGGCGGCGATCTCGACTTCCCCTTCCCCAGATACCGTCAGGCTGTCCGCAGCCTCGTACTGCCCGAATTGAACAGACATGAACATCAGATCGTACCCGTCAGCCAAGATGGCCTGCACCGTGACCGGCGTCGTCGCCCAACTGCCGCCTACATAAGGCGCGCCGTCCGCCGTTGCGGCCGCAAGCGCCGGAGCGCCGTCCTGCAGCACCGTCACGGCAATGTCGACTGCCGCTTCGGGGCTGCCGACCGCCTTGATCGTCAGAGTAGACACGCCTTCTTCCGCGCCCATGATCGTAACCGTACCGTCCTCGTGATCGATATAGCGGACACTGCCGGGTTGATCTCCATGAATTTCTATTTGTAAGGCGGTGCTGATCACGTGCTCGGGCGCAAAATCAAGCGCAATCGTCTGTTCCTGACCGACATGCAGACTGATCTCGTCAACGTCGGCCGACAGCGAGTCGACCGGCCGATACACAATCGGCACAAGCGGGCTATCCTGGCCGTCGCGGGTAATTGCAAAGCCGTCGAGCAAGGAATCCGACCGGTAATCCACGGTCAGAATGGCGCCGTCGGCCAGATGAAGCTCGCCCGTGTCATACGCAATGGTCCCTTGATCCTGAGACGATTGGCTGTAGGTCAGGTAGCGCACAGCACCATCGCTCCTCACCTTCACGGCATGCACATCGTCCGTCAGATCGATGTCGATGCCGGGACGATCGCCGCCGCCGCGCATGTAAACGAATGCGTAATCGGTCATTTCCACCTTGTCATTATCATTGGTAAAGACGCCGAGTCGTTCGTCATTCGGACCGTAAAGCTCGACCGTGAGGCCGGTGCCGGCGATCGAGATCGCGTGCATATCGCCTGTCGGCGTCCCGTCCGTATCCGTCCCGCTGGCGCCGGAATCCGATGTCGGCGCGTAGACCAACAGCGATTGCCTGCCGAATGCAATCTCGACCGGGATGTCATGAATCGCCCGGGTCGTCGAATTGGCATCCTTGACGAGAATCGGCGCGCCTTGGCGGTGCCGCTTGTCCACCCGAATTTCCGAGCTTCCGCCCGCATAACGGATATAGTAGTAGTTCGCGTCCTCTTGCAGCGACAGGCTGCTCATCGGCGTATGCTTGAAGTAGATGACATCGGAGCCTCCGGTATCGACGATCAGCGCTCGTTTGGCTCCGGCCGGCGGAATCACATAGGTGTCGTTGCCGCCTTTGCCGTAGATGGATTCGGCGCCCGTGTCGGACAAATAGTACCATTCGCCGAACCGGTTGTTCGTGCCGATGACAATGTTGTTGCCGCCGGTGAACACGATGCTCTGCTTGGATTCGAAGAACGGTGTCGGCAAATTGATATACCTGTATCCGCCCGGCGCCGCCGCAGACGAGGCCGCACTCTTGGCCAGCATGAGCCGCCCGTCCAAACGATCGACCCTGTATTTCGCCCGAAAATCCGGCGTGAAGCCGGCAAGGAACCGCGTCCCCGTGTTCAACCTGTCCGCGTCTATCTGCAAGTAGGAATACGCAGGCGTATAGCTGTTCTGATACTCGACACTCACGTTCCTTAACCACTGATCGTCAGACAGATACGAACTGGCATAGACGATCGGGGACAGCGACAACTGCTGGTTCTTCAAAGTCACGATGGCTTCCAGATCGTGCATTCTCTTCAGATTTTCGAACGAAACCAATAACGTATTGTGGGTAGGGTCAAGAATCGGAACCAGCGATTGATTATGTTCCCGCGCGATGGAATCGTACAGGCCGGCATTGCTCTTGCCCACAATATCCTTCGGATTGTAGTGGTTCGTAAACTTCCATTTATCGATGCCATTGAAATGATCGGCATAGTTCGCGTTGATGAAATAGGCCAAATCGATGATCAGTCCGGACGGGGCGTCGAAAGTCACAGCTTTCACATCTTCCATCATGGAGACGAACGCCGCCAGCGCGCCCCCCAGAGAGTGGCCCGTCAGGATGATGTTCTTGCCTGGATTGGCTGCCTTCACTTCCCGATAAAATTGCCAGGCATCGTAAAATTGCTCCGGAAACGCATCGCCGAACGTATACTTGGCATTGCCGAGCCAGTCGGTCAGATCGGCGCTTCCTCTGTAGGCGATCACGATTCCGTTATTCAAGTCGTAGAAGGAAACGGCAAACAGGCTTGAGGATTTAAGATCGCGAACTTGGTCGACACGGAATCCGCCGATCGTCTCTTTCATATATGTCGCCTTGTCGAGCGACTTGATATAGGTGAAATTGCCGAAGAAGGAATTGGAAAAATCGGACAAGTGCTTGTCCCCATGGCTTTTCTGGTCAAACGGCAAGTAGATCAAACTGCTTAACGCCCACAAGTTGATATCGCGTGTCGGCACTCCCGTAACGATGATATCGCACGTGTCCAGCGTAGCGTTGTCCGCCGAGACAACCGTAATGGTCGCAGGCCCGATGCCGACAGACGTGACCAGTCCACCCACCACGGATACGACGCCCGAATCGCTGGTTAACCAACGAACCTGTTGCGCCGACTGCGGCATGCCGCCCCGGGAGGCGATCAACTGCTCGCTGCTGCCGTTGGCGAGCGTCAATGTTTTTTTGTTGAGCACGATCTTGCTCGCAGTTCCGTCAGCCTGGCCCGCCAGCAACCCGTGCAATGGATATTGGACCAGCATGGCATCGCGAAATCCTTTGCTCGCATCCGCCGCCCAATCTCCCGTGCCAAACGAAGCCGCATCCGAAAATCCCGCAACAACGGCGCTGTCGCCATCTACGGTCACCTTTTCGAAGCTGTCCAGGCCCCGCCCGCCAAAACTAGCCGCATGCACCAGGTGCCCTGTGCTGTCCAATGCCGCGATAACCGCATCGGACCACGTTTCGGTCAACGTACCCTTGGGTGGAATACCTATGTATGAGCCCGTGTCGAAACTTTCCACATGCGAGATGCCTGTCACGATATAATGGCTTCCCGATCTGGCGATCGATTCGAATGTATCGTAGCCGGCCCCGCCGATTCGGTTCTTCCACATCACCGAACCGGTCGCATCGAAACCGACAATGACAGCATCCGCCCGACTGCTATTGGGCTTGTACACATCATATGCGCCGACTCCCGTCCAATCCCGGTTGCCGAACGAAGCGGTCGATGAATTGCCGACAGCAACCGGCTGGTCGTTGGCATCCAGAGCAACGCCCCGGAAATTGTCGTAGCCGCTCCCGCCAAAATTTCGCGCCCACATCAATTGCCCGTCTGCACCGAGCTTGACGATCGCCGCATCCGGTTCCGTTCCGCTCACAGCAGGCAGGCCCGACCAGTCGCCCGACCCAATCCCGCGCTGCTCGACCATGCCCACCGCATAGATCGCATCTGCGGCGCCGGCAACGCCATACATAGCACTGGTGTATGGATTCGCGCCGACGCTGCGCGTCCACATCACTTTTCCTTCTGATGAAAAGCGGGTAACGAGGCCTATGCTTCCTATACGTCCGGTTGCCGGCGTTGAGCCGACGGCCACATAGCCGGACTCGAAAGGAGCAACGGCATAAAACCAATTATCGCCGGAATAACCGGTGCCCTGCTCATCGTCAGGGACGACCCACTCTTTGCTCAGCAGGTTGCCATTGAAATCATAGAGCCATAATACGCCGGCCGTACGATATTTCCCGGGAGGGGTGATATTCGCCCAATCGCCCTCGCCGTTAACGGTCGATTGCCCGACGACGGCTATGCGCGAGCGATGGACGACGACATCGGTAAATACACCTTCGAATACCCGTTTCCAGACGGCTTTGCCCTGGTTATTGAATTTCACAATCACGCCGTGACTTCCATAATAATCCGCCCTGGGCGTGATCCCGCTCCAGTCGCCATAACCCAAACTTCCAGCGTACACATATCCGACCGCGACATAGCCGTCGGGCAGCTTGGCAACGGCCTGGAACTCGCTTCCCCCCATATCTCCCAAACCTGCTTCATCCTGGGGAGCGCTCCCGCCAAAATGCAAGAGCCATTGATATAAATTCGCTTCATTCTGCGCGCTCGCCTGAGATTGAACGGCAAAAAACAGGAGCAGAACCAATGGGGTCAGGCTCAGAGCTGTCCTTAAATTTCTGTAGAACTTCATACCCACCATATCCTTCCGGCCGTCAAGCCCAAAGATGATTTCGATTTCCTTAACACATCAGAAGCCGGAGCGTTCGCCATCACTCATCAAGATTTGATTGCTCCATATTCCGAATCAATTCACCCAGTCCAGCAGGCGAAGCATCCGCAGCAACACGGCGGCGGCTTGCGCCCGTGAGGCGCTGCCCTTCGGATCAAGCAGCTCGGGCTGGGTTCCGCTGACCAGTTCAAGCTGAACGGCTTGCCCCATTGCATATCTGGCGTAGCCGTCTATATTCGCACGATCCTTGAATCGGGACAGCGAATCCTCCGCAGCGGCTGCAGTCGGCATCCCCTCAAAGCCCGCATATTGGAGCGCGCGCATGAGCATGGCTGTCATCTCTTGCCGATTAATTCTTCGGCCCGGCTCGAATCGGTCCGCCGCGATGCCCGACACGAGCCCTGCGCGATAAGCCGCTTCAACCTCTGCTGCAAACCAGGCTTCCGGCGGCACATCTTGAAACTGCGATATCCCTGCCGAAGCCGGTGCAAGCCCAAGCGCACGTGTGAGCATCGCGGCGAATTCGGCCCTGGTAACGGTGGCTTCCGGCTCGAAGCGGCTTTCGGTCTTGCCGGACACAATCCACTTGGCGGCCATGATATCGATGTATGCCTTCGCCCAGTGCCTGCTGTCTACATCTTCGAATGAGGCAGTATGCAGCAACACGGCATACTCGCTGTTGCCGTTGCGCATCATCGAGACCCGCAATTGCCCGTCTTCGGAAAGACTGAGCCGGGTTGGAACGTGCCGGACCGCATCGCCGTCGAAGGTGACGGCGCTCACCGCCGCACCATCACGCCAGGCGCCATTCGCCAGGATGAACGACCGTTCAACAAATAGAGCGCCGAATTCGCCAATCTCATGAGCCGTGCCGCCGACATCGATGAACAATCGAAAATCCATTGCAGGAGCGAGCACTTCTGCCTTCTTCGCAGCCGCTAACGCGATAATCCGGCGCTGACGCTCCTCTGGTACGGGCTCGATGATCAGGCGTACGGCACTGCCCGCATCGTCAAGCCTGTCCGGGTCCAGGCCCTTCAGCAAGGCCTTTAACTGCCCGATCGGCAATACATAGGCTGCGCCAGGAATGGATATCACCAGCTCCGTATCCGAGCCTGCCGACATCAGCCTTGCGGCAACGACGCCGGGAATTCTCGCTTCCGTCCCGCCGTTCGAAGCGATGTCCGATTGCAAGCGATATCGCTTGACTCCGGAAGAGGCGATCGCGTCTAGCGCATCAGCCTCATGGAGGGTCAGGACCACCCGCCCGTCTTCGATCCTCGTCTGTACAGGCAGAGATTCTGTGGGTGCATCGGGCTCATAGACAGGCTTCGCGGGCCGCACCGATGAATCCATGCTCGAGTCAGCGACTGCGCCGGAACCCGTGCCTGTGCCCGAGCCGTCGACCGAATCGCCGCTGCCGCCATCTCCATCATCCGCCTTCGGCACTTCGCCGTCTATCCGATCCGCCACGACCAGCGCGGCCGATGACACGGTTACGCCGCCGAGCATCGCACGGATGATCGTCTCGCCAACCCCGACTGCCTGTATGCGACCGTCGTCTGCAACTATAGCCACATGGGGTCGGGAGCTTGCCCACGTAACGTCTGCCACCGCTTCTGTCGTGCGACCATCCGCCCGCTGAACGTATAATTTCGCCTGTCCGCCAGTGGAAGGCAACAGCAGCGGCGGCATTGCGATCGAATAGGCAACCACCGGCGCTGCTTCACCCGGGTCCGTCGCAGCCGCTTCGACGGTTACATCCATCCGATAACGAACGTTTCCTGATTCCTTCAACAGGACTGTATATTTACCGGGAGACAACCCGTCCTTCAAAGTCACACTTATGAGTGTCGGGCCCACGATGAATACGGCATCGATCTTGCTGATCTCCGCTCCTATTGCATTCTGAAGGGCCACCTCATATCCGGCTGTCGTGAAGTCCGTTCCAGTCCCGTTGATTTGCAGCATGGCGCCATGACCGCTTGATATTCGTTCCGGAGTCAGCGTAACCATCGGTGGCAGAACGCTGATCTCTGCGGTTGCCAACTCATTGCCGTTGCGCACGACAAGCGTATAGACTTTGGCCGCCAATCCGGGCAACAACCGGAACGTAAGCGTCGTCTCCGACGATACCGTCATCCTGGACACATAGGCCCCATAGAAATTGCCGCTGGAATCCCGCAACTGAACGGTCGTCCCGCCGCCGAACTGCATAGCCGCACCTGTCACTATTACGGTCTGGGCTGTATAGTTTGCCGCGAATATTCCTATATCCAGGTGGATAGACGGCGCATCTGAAGAAGCCGCGCTCTCTGCGAATACACGTTCAGCCCGCTCGCCGCCCAGCCCGAAGATCAGCAAGACGACCGCCAGCAAAGCGATTAGCGACACACGCGTATTCCATAATGTTGATCCGCGACATTCGTTGTCCATCCTTCTGGCCCCTTTGCATCAGGAAGGGCCGCCCAAGTCATTGCAGACAGCGGCTCCTCTGCAGTTTCACAATTCCTCGTTGCAGCCAGCCATACGCTCAATCCGATCAAAAGTTACAGCTTGCTCGACAGCAGCCATAGACTGAAATCCAGATTGTCCACTACCCCGTCCATGGTCAAATCCGCAAGAACCTTATCTGCCGGGTCGATCGATCCGGATCTGGCTTGTCTGTAGAGGTCCAGCCATCGCGAATAATCGTCGGACGCAATCTCGCCGTTTCCGTCCATGTCGCCCGCGATGAGTTCGACAGCACTCTCCATCCCCTCGCCAACATCGATCTCCCGAACCAACCGCCCATTGCCGTGAATTTCCACGATCGCAATATCCGAATCAACGTCCTGCATGCTCAGCTTGGCCGTCAAGCGTTTATCCCCGTCCAGCGCGGCCAGCCTGCCGGATTGATCCAGCCAGATCCCATCGCTGTAGGTATAGGCCGTTCCCGCGTCGGCCGCATCCTTCTTCAGCACGACCGTCAGCGTCCGCACCGCGGCATCGACGGCATCCCTATCCAATCGGTCGCGGATTACCCGGTTGAGACCGGAGTCAATCGTCCCCAGGTACAACCCGACATCCGCCGTCAGCGTGAATTTATCGACAACCGTGAACGCTCCAGTCGAGCAGGTCGTTGCGTTGCCGGGCGTTGCAGCGCATACCCGGTATCTCCCTGCCGCCAATCCGGCATCCAGGGGGATGGTAACGGTCTGCGCTTCCTCATTCACATTGACCCTGGACGACGCGACCGACACGATCGTCATCGCCGATTCGGCATCCTGAATGCTGACGGTCACCTTCCCGCTCTGAAAGCTCGTGTTCGTGCCGGTAATGACGACAGTGACAGGGCCTGTGTAGCCTGCAGTCAGCCTCCCTCCGTCAAGCGTCGACACACTCTGCGCATCAACCACGTCAAAATCAGCCGAAGCCGCAGCCCCGTTCGTTGAAACCGCTATCGTGTAAGTGCCTGCTGCTAGCCCCGTACCTAGATCGAAGGTCAGCGTATCATCTGCCGCAGCGACACCGGACACACTGCCGGACAGGTCGGCCGCTCCTCTCTTCAACGTTATCGTGGTAGCTCCCGAGAAGGTATAGTGGGTGCCCGTGATCCGGATCGTTCGCGCTTCCGAATAGCCAGAGACCAACTGTGTAAACGCCTTGCCGTCTTCGGACAGGGAAATGGACGGCGACAGCACTTCGAAAATGGCGCCAACCGCCTCGATGCCCGTTGTTATACGAATGGTGTACATACCTGCAGCCAGCCCTACCGGCACGTTGAACTTCAACATGGTTTCGTTGAGCGCAATCACGTCTTGCCCCTGCGCCGCCACCTGATCCTGATCGTTCAGCAAGCTGACGATGGATGCCGACGAGAAAGTAGTGTCCGCACCGAGCACGTTCACGGCAATCGGCGAATTGTAGCCTTCGGTTGCCGACACTTGTGATAACGACGCGATCGAGGGCGACCGAACGATCAGCGGTGCCGCTACGGATTCATGCCCCTGCGTCACCACACGCACCTGGTACGAGCCTGCTGCCAGTCCCGTGTTTACCGGAAACACCAGCTTGTCCGCGCGCTCGATCGAAGGCGTGCCCGCCTTGCCGGTAGGCTTGCCCTCCGCATCCAGCACACTGACGGTTGTGTTGCCTGGCGTGAAGTTCGTATAGTTGCCGAGCACCGTCATGTTGACCGCTGCCGCATAGCCGACAGGAATACCGGACGGAGTCAGCGTAACGGACGGCTCCACGACTGCCAGCTCCGCCCAGTAGATCACGGGCTCGCCCGCCCCTTCCTTCATCAGGCGGATCTGGTAGACGCCGGCGTTGAGACCGCTTCCCAGCGAGAAGGCAAGCTCGCTTGCCGATCTGACTTGCACATCGGAGATCGCGGTCGTGTTGACTTGCGCGCCCCCCTGGAATATTTTCGCATCCATCACCGAATCGAACGAAGCCCCGTTCGTCGCGGAAGCGGTAATCTCAACCGGCGAATACCCAAGCTGGATCGTACTCGGCGAAAGGACGACCGCCCCCGCGCCCTCCTCCGCATAGGAGCTCGGAGGCGGGCAGGCGATGGAGGCCAGCAGCAGCAAGCATAACAATAATAATTTCCGTTGAGCGAAGCGATAAGGACGGAACGTCAATGGATTAGCCTCCCTGGTCACGGTTGCGGTGCATAATCTACGGTCCAGATCTGATCGGCGGCGAATGTGATATCAATCGCATCCTGTACGACGGGCAGGAACGCATCCGTGATGATCTGCTCCACGTCGTAACTGTGCCCGGCATCGACCATGATGGAGAAATTGCCTTTCTCATCGGTCTGCACGAGCTTGATGATATCGTCATCTATATGACCATCCGAATCATCGATATCCCGGATCACGATCTTCAAGGTGACGATAGCTTCCGGAGTCGCCCCATTCAGCCTTGCGACGCCCTTCACGATTCTGGCCATCGCGATCTGCTTGTCGACGGACATAACGCCGCCCGCGTTTATCGTGAAGCTCCTGCTGGAGTCAGCCAACTGATTGTCCTGCAGAGCCGCGTATCCGGATGGTGTCCCAATACCGTTAATCACATAATCGCCTGGAGGCAGGTTCACCCGGAAATTCCCGATGCCGTCCGTTGCCTCGTCTTGATCGTCCAGAATCGGCAGCGCCCATTGCGTCTTCGAAGACCCTTCACGGTCTACCGACACATACAACCAATAAGACGCATTCGCTGTCTTGTCCAGCTGATCTTGCAGCAATCCCGTTACCGTCCCGTGGAAGCTGTCCACCGGCGGACGTAATGCCACCTCTGTCATCTGGCCAGTGTCGGAAGTCTCGAAAATCGTGCCCGGCTCAAACCATAAGCTGGCTCCTCCGGCGGACAGAACATAATACGTGCCTTCCTCCAGACGGGAATGGAAACGGCCTTCGCCGTCGGTGAACAGCCAAGTCGTATACGGCCAAATTCCGTCGCGATCCGAGAGCGTCAGCGGCAGCCCGGTTCCTTCAGCCAGTGCAGGTGTGCCATCCGCCTTAAGCACAAGGGTATGATCGGCTTGGTCGACCCGCACAATGCCGACATTGCCATTTGCGACTGCCGCGTTCTGATCCCCTTCGCCCACCCGGTTTCTGTACAGAATTCCGGACATGTTCGACGCCCGCGGCGCGACGACCAGCGCAGCAATCGGTTGGCCTTCGGCATCGCGCAACTGACCGGCGGCATCCACTTGGAATTTCACGCGCGGCTCCAGCCAGATGTATTCGTCATTGCCGGCTGTACTTCCGCCCGCCTGCGCTGTGATATAGTCGCCTTCCGGCAAGTAATGGCTAAACGAGCCGTGACTGTCTGTCCCGATCCATACCGCATGCGTCCAATCATTCTCCCCGTCCGCCAGCGGCTTGATTGCCAGCAGGCCGTTGATTAGCGCGGTGCCCGATACATCTTGTACCAATCCGTTGAAGTTGGATATGGGAGGCTGCACCCGCAAGATGCCATCCACGACTGCCATGCCCGTAATCGTGCCGTTCTCCACCGAAAAATCGACATTCATGTCAATCCAGCTGTCTCTGGTACTGACCGAAAATACGGTATACGAGCCGTCGTCGAGCCGTCCTGCAAATTTGCCCTCTGAGTCTGTTGTCAACCACCGATAGTAGCTGGAATCGGCATTTCGCACCCCAACCCAACCATTCGCCGCAGGCAGCCCCTTGTCCGTGTGAGCAAGGCCAAAGACATTCGGGTCCGGCATGGCCACAATCAACGTGCGATCATCCGGCAGATGTGCGCTGTACGTCTCATCAATGACCAGAGTTCCGTTCGCCGCAACGGTGAACGGCATATCCGACTGCCCCTGGAACTGCGCCGAGCCATAGTTGGCTATCCGGTACTCCCCGGGCTGCAGGGCAGCATAGAAGCTGCCCGCAACGCCGGTATTGCCTGAGAGGGTATCATTCGCGCCTTCCGGCCAAGCGCCGAGCCGCTTGATCCCAACCCATGCCTGATTAAGCTCTGAATCCGTGCCTATCGTCTCTTTGGCGATAATCTTGAGATTTGGCGCCAGTGCAATTTGATCGAGCGGCTGCGGATCGCCGCCCGTCGTCGTCATATTGCCGTCCGATACAGCGAACTTGTACCAAGCGATGGTGAAAGAGTTGTCCGCATCGTAGAATCCGTTAATGGAGTATTGCCCATCCTCCAGCAGCAAGCGGAATCGGCCTTCCGCATCCGTCCTCACGTTGTACCAACGATTGGCGCCGCCTGCTCCGTCATCGCGCTGGATCGAAATTGCCGAATCCGCAAGCGGTTCGCCCGTTCTGTCAAGCACAACCCCACGGACATTGGCGTTGATCGCAACTTCCCCGATGTCTGTCGCGACACCGCTTAATGTAAAGCTGTAATCTTGAATTTCGTACTGCGCGCCTGCCTGATAGAAATGAGTAATTTCATATTCGACAGAGACTGGCGAAGAGGAAAAATCAAGGTAGAACCGGAAGCTGCCTCCCGCATCTGTCTGCACCCACTTGTCTGCCGAACCGTCTGAACCCTTGGCATGGACGACGATCGTGCCACCTGCAAGCGGCTCTCCATCCAGCTTCGCCACACCCCGGATATTCGGTCCGATGGCGCCCAGGTCTACAGTCATACCCGCATAAGGTACGGTGAACGGCTTGCCGATCTCCCAATTCCGCCATTCTCCCGAAGGCATCTCCATGCTCACGGATTTCAACAGGTATGCTCCTGTATCGGCCAGATGCAACTGGAAGCTGCCGTCAGGCGCCGCCTCTGCCGAATAATCCTGCACTTGCGCCGAAGTTGACGAGCCCGCGCCGTCTGTTCCGGCTGCAAGCTTGACAACATGCACCCACGCCATAGCCGCTTCGCCGCCTGCTCCGGTCGTCAGCGGTTCTCCGTCTTCGAACAGATTGGTATACAATTGTCCGATAACATTCGCTTGCTGCATAACGAAGGTAAGATGCGGTATGTCGCCGGACCAATCTGTATTGAATTCCGCTCCGACATGGATAACTTTGCCGGCCGCAATCTGAACTTCACTCTGCAGCAAGTTGTCGTACCAGTTCGTCGAGCTGGCGATCGCGGTGAGCACATAGGTCCCGTCCGGCAGCGTGATTTCATATCGACCCTGACTGTTAGTCCTGGCATATACTTCGTAGAGCCATGGCGTATCACTGTGGAGCTTGTCCTTCGGCAGGAACACGGCATCCACATTGGCCCATGGAGATGTACCGCCGCTGCGCATCAATGCACCTGTGAAGGTTGCCGCAGATTCGCGCACGGTTACCGTTGAGAGTGACTGACCGGACCCGTCGATCGGCTGGCCGTCTGACACAGTCAGTATCTGCGAGTGATTCATCTGTCGATAATGACTCGTTGCTTCATCAAAATATTCAAGCCTCATAATCGTGTAGCTGCCGTCAGGCAAATACACTTCGAAATCCCCGGCGGCCGTCGACTGGACGGACAATCGATCGTCTGTCGGCATGCCTGTAGCGGTGTCGTTGATCGCGATCGTCAGGAACGCGTTCTTCATCGGCACGCCGTTGCGATCGAATGCCGTTCCAAATACATTGGCATGATGCAGACTGGCGATGACCTCCAACGGTTGCTCAGACGAGCCGCTATCCGTTACGGTGAACGCCTGCAACGACAATTGCAATCGCTTGTCTGTCTTGACTTGGCTGTACGGATCGCCTGATTCAATGCTGTAAATGTAATATTCGCCTGGGGGAAGAATCAGATCAGCCGCGGCATGCGAATCTGTCAACGCAGCGTATCGTTCGCCATTGTTCTTCTCCCGGATATTCACCGTGTACTGTCCCTTCGCGTCAGGCGCGGGAGCGCCATCGCTGTACACCTTCACCGATACGTTCGGCTGCCATTGCAGATCGAAGCTGCGCTCCAGCGTCTGGCCCACGACAACCTCGAACGGCTCTGTCTGATCCGCCACGGAAACCCATGATCCGTTCAAGCCAATCTGAATCAATTGATACTGTCCGGGAGGCAAGTACGCTTCCAGACCGCCTTCCGTATTCGACACCGCCACACTCGACTGAATCGGTAGACCGTTCACGTCCGTCTCGTCCAGATGCTGAAATATGGCCGCCGTCCCTCTGTTTGCCGTTTCCCCGCCGATCGAGATGACAGCTTTCAGGCTTGGCGGAGGAAGCTGCAAGGTTAACATTTGCACGAAGCTGCCTTCAACCTGCAGTTGGCCCGACCCCGCGTAATAGAACTCACCCTCCAACGGAAAGGTTGTTCCATTATATGTCGCGGAAGTAATGCGGTAATTGCCCGCCTCAAACAATTGCAAGGTGAATTCGCCGTAACGGTTCGTAATCGTTTGCCATGGAATGCCGTATGTCCCTGCCTCAAATTTGCGGTAAGTAATCGTTAAACCGTTGATAGGCCGGTTATTCGCATCGGTGACAACGCCGAAATAACCATTCATGGAAACTCCGTCTTTGCCCACCAGCAGAATATTGCTTAAGTCGTGATCGCTCTGCTCGAACGTAATGACTTTGCTATAGCTCACGTCCGTCTCTGGAATAATTAGCGAATAGGGACCTTCGTCCTCCTCTCCAAGAAACAATTGGAATTGGCTATTGCGTGCAGCAGCCATGACACCGATCAATTGACCGTTGGCATCCGTAATATACATATCGATCGGTTCGCCGACGTCGGCTCCATAGATCTGACCTATATGGCTATGAATGCCGCCTGCCTTCATTGTAATATTGCCAAGATTAACCGTTGGCTCTATCCCATCCAGGCTTGCTGTCAGATGCATCATATAATTAAAATTAGGAACGGCTCTGATCAAGATGCGGTAATCCCCCGCTTCCGCTGCGCCAATACGGAAGCTGCCGTCCGCCGCGGTGACCGACTGATTCACTTTGACAAACTGTCCCCCGGCATCCGTCTTGTAAACCAGGATCTCCGCGCCGTCCATACCAACTCCTGCGTCATCAACGACAGTGCCTTCTATCTGATAGGGATAGGCGGAGAGATAGAACGGAATATTCTCATCCGCGTTATCGCTCGATATCCGCAAGATCTGCGACTGCTGCGGATAGGAATCATTCGCGCCTATGCGCAATTCATAATCTCCCTCGGACAACGCGGCGCTTAGTATTCCATCGGAATAACTATCCGCCTCGAACAGGATGACATCCGAACCAGGCAAGCTGAACTCGACACGAGCGCCTTGTACTGGTGTATGCGTCTGTGCATCCAACAATTGAAAGCGAACATCGTGATAACCGGCTGTATTGTCAGGAAGAATCGTAATTTGTCTGGTTGTGCCCAGGTCGGATTCGGTTAATTCAATCTCCTGATTTGCAGACAAGTAGGATGTGCCGCCGATTGTCCCCTTATAGGTGTAATTTCCCGGCGGCAGGTCCAGATTGATCAGACCATGTTCATCGGTCATCGGCATATGGACCTGACCATCCGGCCCGACAACATAGGCGCTGTAGCCGAATAAGCTGATAAGCGCTGTTCCATCCGTATGGAAGGCCTGTGCTTGCAATCGAACGCGATCGGCAGCAACCGGCGCCATGTCTCCCTTAAAGTTCGGTGACAAGTAATAATTGGGTTCCCAGGCCATCGGTAACGTTACACCATAATCGTATCTAAAGTTATTGTATGGATAACCGTCAATCGCAATCGCATAAGTATCTTCAGGCACGTTATCAAAATGAAAATGGCCGTTCTCGTCCGTCACAGTCTCGTATGCTGCATAGAGCCCGTTGATGTCACTCTGCATCATATGCGAATAAGTGCTGTTGGCGTAGAGCCGAACTGGGAAGCCGGCCAGACTTGCCGACGAATCATACAACGAGATGCTGCCGTCGAACGAGGTCAGCACGGTCGGCAATGCCAGATCGCCAAACACATAGCCGCTTGACGGGAACGGAAATGAATGGCCGTCGACCCGCAACAGAAGGCCCGCCGTATTATCCAGCGGCGCCAGCACTTCGAAATTGCCTGAGCCGTCCGTCTCCCCTGCGCTTACGATCCGATCCTCGTCGGGATCGTAGATGTCGAATTGGACATAGCGTTTGGGAGAACCGTTTGACAGGATTCTGCCGGTATACGCGTGTGCAGGTTCAAGAAGCATGTCGTCCAGATCAATTACGCCTTCTTCTTCGAATGCAAGATCCCGGATAATCGGCAGATAGTGGATTAGCTCCCCGCTCGGTCCGTACAAACTTGTCGGCATCAGGCGCAGCTGCACATGGCTTTCATCGGAGCCAATCTCGAACCGGCTGACCTTCGCGTTATAATCATATCTCGCGTAATTGGAATCTATCACCTGATCTTCCGCATCCCTGAGTTCTACCCTTGTTGACACATAATTCCCCTCGGCTGTTCGGACGGCGCCCTGCAAGCCGTACATCGCAGCAGGTAACGGCAATTCATAATCGGTCAAGCCATCGGCAGACACAGCAACCGTCGCATTCGCCCTCTTCGTCCGACTTGTGCTGTCCACAAGAATGCTGTAAGTACCGGGAGTAACTGCCATATGAATATATCCGTGTTGCAAAGCTTCGAACCCATGGCTAATTCCATACCCTTCGATTCCTGCGAACACATGGGATGGATGCGGATTGCCGTCCAATGTAATCTTGCCTTCGAAAGGCACCGTTGGAGGCAATTGGATCAACCCCAAATCCTTCTTGTCATTGGCAGCAAGATCGACCGGAATGTCTAGCGCATAGAGGGGAATGGGCTCGCCTTCAGCAGGGTTCCCGTTATACACCGAACTTAATTTTAGCCGGAAATTCGGCAATTGCGCATAGAACGAACCGTCACGATTGGTGGTTGTCCGATATCGTTCATTAATGTCGTCTTCTCTTGTGAACATCACTTCATAATTCCCGACCGGAATACCGTTCGCGTCCACGATCATGCCCTGGACATTGCTGTCAAGTACGGATTCCGGCATCAGGGACCGACTCAACTCCGCAACACCTTCGCCAACAAGTATGTCTTCTTCAACCTGCGTCAGATACCCGGCTGATTGGAAGACAACTTTATACAGCCCCGGCGACAACCAAGCGCGATAAGTCCCGCTCCAGTCGGTATCCGTCTCCGCTGCCGGGACGGCATCGTATTCTCCATTCTCCTGTTTCCGATAGAACGAAACATGCACAAGATGGGCCAAGGAATTTCCGTTCATATTGGTTACCAGGCCTGTCAATCCGCTTAACAATTGGCCGCTTCCGATATCGATAATGTTATCCTGGCCCGCTGGGGGCAGAGGAATCTCGGTAGTATTCCCGGCATTAAGCTCGATTCTCAGTGCCAGATTCGCCGTATCCGCATCATCGGGCAATACGAATTGGAACTGCCCATTGTATTCTCCGCGTAGATAGAATAAAGCTTGGTTCAACTGCGTGTCATACAATTGATAGTCGATATAAGCGGCAGGGCTGAAGCCTTCAACGAAATTACCGGCATATACGGTGCCTTCCTCGACTATGATGTCGGTCAGATGATGTTCGCCAGTATGATCCGGGTCGGCAATCAAGACTGTTCGATAGATATAGCCGGTCTTTAACCCGTCTCCATTCTCGATTAACAGAGGTTTAATCTGCAAGGGAAGGTCATTGTAATTGCTGCCCAGCACAAATCCGCCGGTGGCCGGATCGTTGGTGACCGCGTTCCTTACGTATCCGCCTGCCGTGTCATACAACTGAACTTCTGCACTCACGGGTTGACCTTCGTGATTCAATACACGCCCGGAATATATATTGGCAAATTGCTGCATCTCGACAACCTGATCCCACAAGCCGGCTTCGGGAACGGTAATCGTCCCGAAATAAGTATCGAATTGAGCAAACTGACTAATCATCAAGCCATAGGCTCCCGGAGTTACCCACGTCTGAGTGCGCCCCGAGCCGTCTGTTGACGCCGGTATGCCGTAGTACCTGTTCTGGCCTGGCAAGCTCAATAAGATCGAGTCCCGATCGACTGCTTGACCGCCAGCAACAACGTCAATCTGCAATCTCGCCAATGTCCCCTCAATCCAGTCTTCCAGATTGACCGGATTGCCTGAGGAAACTTCAAAGGATCGGTCCGATACAATAAACTTGGAAATACTCGTATTGCCGGTAACGTAGTCATAAACCCGGTATATTGCAAATGCTAATTGATATTTCCCGTCAGGAAGCGATATGCCGAATGTACCATCGGCAACAGTAACAGCATGATAATATTGGGGTATGTCGCCTTCACTCATAATAAATATGTCTGCATACGGCATTGGGTTGCCGGAATTGTCCAGAAGCCTGCCGCTGACGTATGTCTCGCTGTCGCCTCCTTCGGATGGAGACGGCGGAGGAAGGATCGGAGGCTCCGATCCGGCATCTTCATATGTAGCACTGTTTACCGTTTCGGATTCTGTTTCCGATTCGGATATAAAATCCGATATGTAGGATGTCGATTCCGTAACATCTGTAGGCGGCGGTGCTGCAAAGCCTTCTCCGCCAGAATCGGCATAAGCCGCTTGTCCGTACTGTAGTTGGCTGCCTAGCATTACAATGGCAAGCAGTATTATTGTGCATAACCTTAATATACGACATGCCGACCGATACATAGGGCAATTCTCCCTTCAAATTAGGACAGAAAGTTACCATATTCCCGAATATTCATTACTATTATACATGAAATATGATGCAATCTCCTACTATTTTCCTAATTTATTATTCAATTATCTTGTAGCCGATCCATTCATCTCCGATACACAAAAAACTCTTCTGCGCCTGCACATGAAATGTGGGTGCAAAAGAGTTCGTGAACTGATTCAGTGATGGAGAAGGCTGTCCGTTTAATTGAAAGCCTTGTTCTCACTGCTCTTCCTTGCCATAATAATAGTAATAGTAGTACGAGTCATTGTTCTTCTGGCTTACATTGTTCAACACGACACCGATGATATTCGCATTGACCTTGTCCAGGCTGGCCTTCGCCTTGATCGCGGCGTCTTTCTTCACCTTCTCCGAATCGATAACCAGGATGACACCTTGGCAGAGCGTTGAGACGATCTGGGCATCCGTAATGACGAGAGTCGGCGGAGTATCGATAATAATCCTCGTATACGATTGCTTCAATTCTTCAAGCAGTGTTCGCATCCGATTGGAGTTGAGCAGCTCGGAGGGATTCGGCGGGATCGGACCTGAAGTCAGGATATGTAAATTCGGAATATCCGTCGACTTGATTTCATGATTGACATCGGACTGATTCGTAAGTACCGTCGATAATCCGGTGCGATTGCTCTGGCGAAAAATGCGATGCATGGTCGGCTTGCGCAAATCCGCATCGATGACCAGCACCTTCTGATCGGCTTGCGCGTAGGTTACGGCCAGATTGCCTACCGTCGTTGTTTTCCCTTCCCCAGGGCCTGCTGAAGTGATCATGAGCACTTGCAGGTCCGTATCGACGGACGAATACTGAATATTGGTTCTCAGCATCCGGTAGGCTTCGGAGACTGGCGACTTCGGGTTCAGCTGACTGATGATGATTCTGTCGTTAGTTGATTGGGACATGCGCCTTCCCCCCTGCTTGCTCGCTCTCCGCGATTTGTAGGCGTGCCTTCTCCATATCCGCTCGTTTTACCTTCGGGATCATGGCGATCGTCGGCAATCCAAGGACATCCCTGACGTCCTTCTCCGTCTTGATCGTATCGTCCAGGTACTCCAGCAGGAAGGCAATGCCTACACCAAGCATCAAAGATACAATCAAGCTGATAGCAATGTTCAACGTCGGGTTAGGAGCGACCGGCGACGGATTTCGAATCAACTTCGCAGTGTTTAATATGGACACATTGTCGACAGCCATCAACTCCGGAATTTCCTCAACGAACACCTTGGCAACCGCATTTACGACTTCGACGGCTTTTTCGTAACTTTGATCCCTGATCGATAAAGTCATGACCTGCGTGTTATTGACCGAGCTGACTTTGATTCTGGCAATCAATTGCTCGGAGGACATGCCGAATTCCGGATGCGCAGAGACAACCTTATCCATGATGGCGGTTGTTTTGATAATTTCCTTATATGTATCGATTAACCGAAGGTTGAGATTCACGCTGTTGATATCTAGCTGATCGGCTAAATCGTTCTTCTTGTTGACGATTAGTTTGGTAGCAGCCTGATAGACCGGATCTACGAAGTAATAGCTGTACACGGCTGTTACCGAACTTGCAATCACGACAATCGCAATAAGCATAATGAGACGTTTGCGAATGATTGCAAGGTAATCCTTGAGTTCCAACTCCATGTATGATTAAGCCTCCAATGCCGCAATCCTACGAATTCGGACATAATCCCACTTTATTCTATGCTTTTCAACAGCGAAAGACCATCGGAAATGTCTGGAAGACAAGCAATTCCCCCTCCCAATCATATGAGAGGAGGAATTGTGACACACTTTGCAGTTAGATCAGGTTAAACAATTTGTAAATCAGGACTGCAGCTTCTGCACGGGTAGCATACCCGGCAGGATCGAACGAAGTTGCCGTTCTTCCTTGCACGATGCCTTCCTCTGTCAACAACGCAACGCTGGACTTCGCGAAATCTCTGATGCTGCCTGCATCTGTGAATTTGGCAAGCGCGTCGTTCACACTCGCGACATCCGAGTAATCCAGTACACGCTTCAGCGCATTAGCTGTCATCGTTGCAATCTCGTCGCGGCTGATCTTCGAATTCGGATCGAAGATCTTGGCGGAGCGGCCGTTCACAAGACCGGCATTCACTGCCGCTGCAACATATTGCTGGTACCATGCGCCATCCTGCACGTCATCGAAGTTCTCTTTCAGCTTATCGTTCTGAAGACCGAGCGCCTTCACGAGCAAGGTAGCAAATTCTGCACGCGTCACGTCGCCTTGAGGGTCGAATGCGCCTTCGCCGCGGCCTGCGATGATGCCCTTGGATGCGGAAGTTTCGATCGCTTTGCCCGCCCATGCTTGAACGGATGCGATGTCATTGAACTTGACGATATTCTCGACGATGACATAATCCGAGAACGAGCTTCTCGAGGCCGTGAACGTGCGGTCAGAATTGTACTTACCGCCGTAGTATTCCAGTTTCCCTTGGATAATCTTGGCTAGTGTAAGCAGGTCCGTGTCAATCCCCGTTACATCGTTTACCGGCAGAATAAGCGTAACCGGCTTGGTGAAGTTCACGTTATTGCCGTTGGCATCCGTGAACTCGAAGGAGTACACATCGCTTGCTTTTTTCGAATTCGATACAATTTCCAGAGATCCCGAATCTTTCTTCTGGATCGTCATTGTCGTATCAGAGCTCAGCGTGCTCAAGTCAATCTCGAGCGTCACGCCATTCACTTCTACCGCAATCACGTCGATCCCTTGCTCCTTGGCTGCCTTCACGACGTCCTGAGAGAGCGGTACTTCCAGGCTATCTCCAGTGACGGTGCCCAGATTGATCGTGGCAACGACCTTTGCAGGGGCTGCATTCGGGTCATTCTCCTTGAGCACTGCATTGACTTGGGTGGCAATAGACTTCACGGATTCGAACGCAGCCTTCAAGCTGTCCGCCGTCAACTCTACCTTGCTAACGCCGCCTTCTGTCTTCACGAGACCGGAAGCATCAATCTGTGCCGCTTCCTTGATTGCATTCTCTGCTGCTTTCGCCGCTTGCTTCTTCGCTTCGTTCGCCGTTGCCGGCTGACCGCCCTCGCCCGTAGCAGGCGGGTTCTTCAGCTTGTCCTTCAAATCATCCAGCGCCTTGGGAGGCAACTCCTTGGCAGGAGGCGTGACAGGGTCCGTCGGGATGATGATGATTGGGCCGCCGCCACCGGAGGAAGGTGCGGCATACGTAAACGTTACAGTCGATGGCGCAGTAACATTATCTCCATTAACACTGGCTGTATAGCTTGTTCCGTAAGTAGCAAGAGACATTTTGAATGAAAAAGTGAATGCTCCATCAGCGCCAGTCTTTGTTTGATCAAGATAGACAATATTATCGCCAGAAGCTACCTTAATTGTCACAGTTGCTCCTGATGAAGTCCCCAAGTTGCCCGCTACAGTAACACTGCCGTTTGAACTAGCAGCTTTCAAATTCGATATGGTAGCAGCATTGGCTGGACTCACTGCCGCAATACTTATGAATAGCGCGACTGCAAAAAAAGCCGTTAAAAGCTTTTTCAAAAGTGCTTCCTCCTCTCAAGAGTTCCCCGCCCGCCATTGGCAAGCGGGGAATATCCGGTCCGGCTTAGTTGATTACCTCTGCGTCAGAAAGTGCTTTGCCAGAAGTGAAATTGTCCCATACAAATGCCTTCACGACATAGTTGCCAGTCGGAAGCAAGAAGCCCGCATCCAGATCAGTGGTTGCACCGAGCGTCCCTTCTTTGTAAACAAAGAACTTCATATCGGTTGCACTTGAAGTTTCATATACGGCGATGATCAGGACAGCATCTTTATTCGCACCATGATTCGTGGCCGTAGCGTTGATATATACTCGATTCCCTACAACCGCTTTGGTCGCAGCTACTTCGAATTGCTTGCCAACTTCAACTGTGACGGTATAGGTAGTTTCGTTACCGTCGGCATCTTTAACCTTAATCGACACGGGTGCCGAGAAATCCAGTTGAGTCACTTCAGATACGATAGCCGAATCATCAGCCAATGTCGCAGTCGTACCTGCTGGCAGCGTGAACGTAGCAGCAATATCCGTTACGTCGACATAAGCCGAAGAGGACAGGTTAATTGTTTTGTCTGCATGACTGATGACGCCAGTACCAACGCCTGCAATTTCGAACGACGTAATTCCATCTTGACGTTCTTTAACTATTGCCGTGAACGTCTTGGTATCAGTCGCAGCATTTTTCTTAACAGTTGCTGTCAAGGTAACATTCGAATCGCCAAAGCCATATGCCGGTCTTGTCACAACACCAGCATTGCTGATTGCTGATGTATTGCTGGAAGACCAAGTAATCGTTGTTTCATTAGCACCCGTAGTCGGCAATGTAATATTCGTCTTAACTGCCGAAGTATCTCCAAGATTCAACGCGGCAATTGCACCTACTACCGCATCAGCATCTGTAGCCGCCAGCTTAAGAACAGTCGCCGTGAACGTCTTAGTATCTTCAACAGCGCCTCTCTTGATTGTAGCTGTCAGCGTTACTGCTGCATCACCATCAGCAAAAGCAGGACGGATAACTGTACCATTTGAAGCTATTGCAGCATTGTCAGATGCCCAAGTAATGGTCGAACCGTTCGCGCCAGTAGTCGGCAACGTCAAGTCACCTGTTACATTTGCTAAATCGCCAGCTATGCCTAGTGCGTCCTTATCCAATGCTACTGCTTCAATATCAGTTGCAGCTTTTCTCTTGACTGTCACTATGAATTCTTTTGTATCCTGTTCGCCATTCTTCTCGATAGTGGCTGTCAAAGTAACCTCTGCATCACCATCAGTGAAGGATGGCTGAGTGACAGTACCATTATTTGCAATCACTGCAGTGTTCGAAGATGCCCAAGTGATCGTTGTACCATTAGTACCTGTACCAGGCAATGTCAAGTCAGCTGTTACATTCGAAAGATCACCAGCGACATTGAGAGCCAATTTATCAGCTGCAACCGCTTCTGCATCCGTTGCAGCAAGCTTTGGTACAAATGCTTCGAATGACTTCGTGTCCGTAACGGTACCCTTCTTGATTGTCGCAGTCAACGTTACAGTCGCATCACCAGTGGTGAAGGAAGGTCGTGTGACCGTGCCATTGGTAGCAATTACACTTGTATTGGTAGAGGCCCACGTAATCGTAGTTCCGTTGGTACCGGCATTATGCAAGTCAAGGTCAGTGGTTACGTTCGACAGATCCCCCAGATCGAGTTCATCTTTATCAGCAGCCACTGCACCAGCGTCTGTCATGGAGACGGTGATTGTTACCGGGTTAATAATAAGACTATCCATTGCGGTTCCGCCACCATCTGTAAATATACTAGTGAGTGGAGGAACATTCACTAAACTAACTTGAGTTGTACCTGTTCCAATAACATCAAAATGGAAAGTGAATAGCTCACCTCCATCAGTAGTAGGATCACCGCCTGTAACTGCCTCGTATACAGTATACTTAACATAACCAATGTCTTCAGCGTTCTTTGTTCCATCCGCTTGAGGAATGCTAGCATAACCTGGTGTTGCATTCGTAGGTTTCTGACCAATATTGGAATGGTCAGTGTATTTAATACCAGTAGCTATACCTGGAGTTAACCCTGTTACTCTAAGTACCGCTGGATCGTAAACTAGGAAAAAATCCATTGACAAGATATTACTTTCAGAGGCCGAGAAAGTGACATCAACCGTATTGTTAGTACCCTGTACTAGTTCGGCATTTGCAGAACCACCAACTTTAACATCAACAGCCGCAAATGCACTTGATGTTGCGATAATCATAGAAAATGCAGCTAGAACACTCAGTAATTTAATACGAAGTGATTTTAAACTTGAATTCACGCGATTCACTCCCCAGAAGAATATATTAAATATTAATATCCAAACACGGTTTGTAAGTTACTAGATTTACCTAATGTGTAACGGAGTATTTGATTGATATCAAATGAAGCTAGCACTCCGTCTTGATTTATGTCAGCTGCAAGCAACTTGACAGTTGTATCAATACTGTTTGATTTTCCAAGTGAGTACCTGAGAATTTGGTTTATGTCGAACGAAGCTATATTGCCATCGCCATTGACATCCCCATACATCCCGAAGTAAATCAACCCATCTTCGAACGTCGCATTGTTGGAAAACCCTGATGCCAATGTGAATTCTGCTGATTTCACTTGAAGATCTGTTTTAACATCAGTGCTTACGAATCCGGGTTGCACCTGGAATTCTACAAAGAATAGGATGCCTTTGCTCGTTGCATACGCTGCTGCTGCTTTAGCGCCATCGAACTGCACATTTACAGTAGCATTTGTCGGATTAATCTCCGTCACGGCTCCAAGTGAAGTAGGAACAGCAACCCCGTTCTTGTTGTCCGCTGTATAGGCAACGATGCCAATCGGCTCCGCTTTAGACGGATCAAATCTAATGTCAAGCGAGTATTCAGTAAAGTCTGTTGCATAAGTAGTAGCATCGATGATAACAGGAATCTTAATCTTAGATGCTCCCTCGATCCTGTCAGGGCGTGCCAGTCCTGTGCCAATCGAGAGTATCATCGGATCTCCCGTTACTGTGCCACCGTCATTAACAATCGTCACATCCAACGAACTAGCGGCGACTGAATATATTTCCTCGCCATTCGTCATCGTATTCGCTTCGGCAGTGAATGTCGCAGTCCCTGCCGCCGCATTGTTTTTGACTACCAGATGCAAGGTGAACAAAGTGCCATCCACAATTGGATTTGTACCACTTGTATTGGTGACCAGGTACGAAACAGTGTCCCCTCCGGCATTAATGTCGATCGAAGAAGCAGGTACGGTTGCGCTTTGCGTAACTGAAGCCACTACCTTCTCCTGTGGAGTCTGGCCTACGCCGGCAAGTTCGAATTTGTTTGCGTCAAAGTTAATCATGAATGTAGCGCCGTCAATCGATTTGCCTGTTACACCTTGCAGCTTATATTCAATATCAACCGTATCGCCTGGCTCATACGCACCAAATTCCTCAGACAATATCGAGCGTGCGCCTAGTTCAACGGTTTGCTTGATGAAAACTCGACCGTTCAGTGGATTCCCTGATAGATTGAGTGCCCCGGTAATAACAGCCGTTGTGTTGGCTGGATTTGCAGGCTCATCAACCTGGGAAATGATAACTTTCCCGCTTTCCAGCGGATCGGCCGCTACCGTGATGTCGGAATTGTCGCTCAACCAGGAGAATAGGGAAGCTCCGACGGTCAATCCATTCAATTCCGGAAACACGATGTTGTAAGAGTTCGGTACATTGGTGTCTTCAATGAGTTTGGCCTGCGTCCTTATGTAGCCGAGCATGAGTGTCTTGGACGCTTCCTTGGTAGGATCAACCTTGCCCATTACACGATTGGCAGAAGCCTTGATATCATTCGAGTTGATACCCAGGTTGACCAACAGCTGCTTCACGGCATTGGCATTGCTGTTGTCGCTTAGCACAGCGTCGTTGGCATCGCGGGCAAATTCGATAAGTCCGGAATTGTTGTTCAGCAGATCGACCAGCGTCTCGAATGATTTGTTCGCAATCTGATCCTTCGTCGCCGCCTCAAGCGCGTTCAAGTAATCTTCGATGTCGGCCCATGTAACATCAACGCTTACACCGGCTAAATCCGCCAATTGATTCAGCGTCGGTTCGACAGCTTCCGGGATTCCATCAAGCGTGCTGCCGTCCGGGAAGTACGCGACTCCAAGCTCCGAAAATACCTCTAAGAGATTTTCTTGCGTGAGCAGATCGTAAGCTAACGGCGTTGAACTTGCATCAACCGCTGCCTCAATCTTCGCCCAAATCTCCTGGAACAGGTATACTTCGTCATCCTGACTTAAAGCGACAATATTCTCCACGTTATTGCGGGCAGTGCCTACTACTGTCCTCTCACTACTCGTCAACTGCTCATAAACCGCATTCATCCGATCCAGGAAAGATTGGCTGGGCCCTGATGAATCTTCAGCCGCGACGGTAAGAGCCGGGACGAGTGCGAACAACATACCAATAATTAAAGATACTGAGAGAAAACGTCTCGTCTTCTTCATAGTCTCTTTCTCACCTCTTACCTTCAAATTCTCACACAGATTCATTCTAAATGCTTTGAACCTGCAATTTCTGTGACTCAGATTACAAAATTCAAATATTCCTTATAGAAGTTCACCCCCATACAGAATCAACTCCGAGTTACAGCAATGCGTTAATCGCGGCCTGCTTCTCTTGTTCATACTGCGAACGATAGGAATCGACTATGGAAGTACTATAGCCATTGTCCTGGAGCTGACTGGTCAAGCTGGACATAATTCCTTCGAAGCTGGCGTCGCATCCGCCTAGTATAGCGTAACCTTTGTCAATTGCAGCGGATTGGGCTTCGCTCGTTGTTGCTTTCTGGTATTGAGAGTACGCGACTATCAAGCGATCCTGGCAGCTCACTCTGAGACTGGAAATCTGCCTATCATGCTGTGAAATAATCTTGGTGTACGAGACTTTAGGCTTCGTGTTTCCGTTATTGTTCCCGGTATTACCGGTGTTGTCGCCTGAATTGCCAGATCCACCGCTTCCCGTATCACCCGGTGGAGGATTCGTGGTTGTCGGATCAGCAGGAGGCTGTTCGCCTGTACCGCTATCGCCGCCGTTGCTGTTGCCTCCTCCCGTAGTACCTGTTTGGTCCGGATTCTTAGGGTCAGTGGGCTTCTGATTATTCGACCCGTTCGCAGGTGATGAATTACCGTTATTTGGAGCCGTCCCTGGTGAATGGTCACCATCGCTTCCCGCCCCGTCGAGGTCCGTTATTAACTCTTCATCATCATCGATATTTTCGCCCGGTAAATCGTAAGATTTGATCTGGTCTACAATTACGGAGCGCGAACCGGGATCGAATTGAATTTTACTGCCTACAGATTCCGTCAGAAATCTGGCAGATACATAAATACTATTATTAATATTGAAGCTGACAAAATTGCCCGGATTCTTCTCTGCGCCAAAAAACAAATACTTGATCGGTTGGATCACGGCTGTGTAGCGGGTATTGTCCGATGGTTGCGCCTTGTCAGCAACAAGGTCTTCCCACTTCACCTTCCGTTCCTTGCGGTAATCGAGGATGCGCTGCTTCTCTTCCGTCGTGCTGGGTTCATTCACGATCACGGTTTGCGTCTTTCCATCCCATGTCACAACGTACCCTAGCATTTCAGTGACAAACCGCAAAGGCAAGTATGTATAATCCTGATAGATAACGCCTTCTTGACCTGTCGGCGGCTGATAGGCTGCATCGGCAAACACGAAATTGAATGAAACTTTGTTCAAGGTTACCGTTTGGGATACGGGCACAGCCGCTGCTGAAGTGCCTAGTGCGAACAGTACAATTAACGCTACCAATAGGGTGCGAAAACGGATTAGCAATGAATCACTTCCTTTCTCTTACAAAATAAAACTAAAAACACACCCTCTTTATAGTAGCATAAATAACCGTTCCTGAATATCCCATATTTCGACACATGTACCTAAAGTTCTGTCTAAGTTCGGGTATCATTTCCAAAAAAACAACTTCCTTCTTCTCTTCATGACGATAGCCTCACTGGTGGCGATTGCCTGGTCCTGAACGACCTTCTCCGCGTTGCCGCGCAACCAGACTTCATACTCTTCTCCCAACTGGTCGCGAATATATTGATAGGCCGCGCCGATGCTGAACTTGCGGCGATCGTTATCATGGGCATCCGATGCCACGATATGGACGAGGCCGCCGCGGCACAATTCAAGAGAGAGCTTGCCAACCTGTCTCCCGAAATCACCGGTAATAGAGCCCGCCGTTACTTGCGACAGCGCGCCCATGTTGATGAGTTTGGATAAGCGGGCGGGATTCGATGCAATCTCCCTATTGCGCTCGGGGTGAGCGATAATCGGCACATAGCCGGCAATGGTCAATTCATGAATCAATTCTTCGCACCCCGACGGCACGGATGAACTGGGCAATTCGATCAGCAGGTACCTGGATTCATTCAAGGTCAGCACATTGCCGCATTCGACCTCCTGCCACAACTGATCATTCACACGCAACTCTTGTCCGCCAACAACTTTCAATTGAATATTGCGGTCGGTCAGCACCTTATTCAGCAGGCTTACTTGTTCCACCAAATTGGTTTTATCGTTCGAATAGCGTCCATTATTATGGTGAGGGGTAGCGGCGACAATGCCGATCCCGTCCGCGACTGCCGCTTCCGCCATTGCCACGGCTTGCTCCAGATTCCGCGCTCCGTCATCGAGTCCAGGCAGGATGTGACAATGCAAGTCTATCAACATTTCAGAAACCTCTTCTCGCCTATGATCGGTTACCGCAATTGCTATCTTACCATACAAAAGCTCAAAGAACGAACGGATCGCTCCGTTCGTTCTTCTCTGCCAGCGGTTGTATTCTTATTGGCTTGTCGAGAACCATCTGATCTTTTGCGTCGCCAGCAGGTTGAGGAATCCCGGCGATATCTCTTCGTACACATTGAAGGTGAAGTCGTTGTTCATCGCTTTGATTTTGAAGACCAGATCGTTGTCCACTGCCGTGAACATGCCGCTATTACTGCCCAATTGAAGCGACGTCGCTTTATCAGTGCCTTCGATTGCATATGCATTCATGAATGAAATATTGTTTGTCTCATCTTTGATTTCGATCACGATCTTCTTGTCCTTGCCGTTGGATACGACGAGCGAATCTTTATCCAGTTGATAGTTGAAGCTGATCTGGATTTTGTCTTCGCCGTAGATGATCTGCGATCTGACTTTCTCGAAGGAGAGCGTGTAAGGGAACGCATCGATTTCCTTCAGCCCTTCTTGTGCCTCTTTCTGAGCTCCCAGCGTAACTTTAATCGGATTCACATATGCGGTGTTCGCTTGAGCTTCTTTGCCGTCAGCAGGGCTTACAGCTTCGCCTAATACGAGTGTTGCATCCTTCGTATCGTACTGGACCGGCATTGTTGTCGATACTTCAAGCAAAGCTTTACCACCTGGAATCATCTTGTCTTTAATTTCCGAAATAGCAGCCGGGAACACGTTGCCATCCGCTGTCTCGAAAAATCCAATGAATGAAATGAGTCCCGCAGAACGCTTCTCCTGATTCGATACGACGATCTGTGCGGTCAATATCTTGGAAGTGATGGAATTATATTCTTTAATCGCCTTTAATTGATACGTGGAACGATTTCCTACATTATCAATGGAATACAGATCGTTCAAGGGCAAAACGGGCAATGCAGAGAAGACATCCGAACCGGTGATCTCCAGCAGATTCTCTTTATCGTTGTCCGTCACCTTCTGCTGCAGCACCAATTTCAGCTTGGTGAACTCATACGTATAAGGAATTTCCGCGTACATCTGGACTTGCAACGTCTTGCCTGGACCGATCGCAAGCACTTGATTCGGCTGGATCACGCTGGCATTCAGGTCAATCGATCCATCCAGTACGAACTTTCCGGCCAGGTCGGGTACAGGCAACGATTCTTTCCCTTTATTGGTGATGCTTAGATTCGCCGTAATGATATCTTGATCATCCAGCGGTGACCGGGTCACCTGGTTTACTTTCACATAATAGAGCCCGTTTAACGTTGTAAACGTATATTCCTTCAAGAAATCCGAGCCGGTCTCCGTTGATGGCTTAGGAAGGTTGTAGCTTGCGATAGGAAGCACCACTTTGCCATCGGATGCCGCGATAGTGGCCACCAGCTTCCAGCCGTCCTGCTTGACTGCCACCGGTATATTCCCTCGCAGCGTAATGTCCTTGTCGGTCATGGGGTCGATCTTCTGGTTGTTGTCGCCAGTGGCCTGTAATTGATACAGAATACCTTCAGATGTCAGAATGTAGTACTGCATGCTCGGCAACGTTACGGATGATTTGCCGTTGTTCTGAATATTGTAGATGAGCGTAGTATTGTAGTACTTCTCATTCTTGGAGATGACAGCCTTGCTGACCGACGTGTTGATGGACATCCCTGACCATTGCACGGAATACGTATGGTCTGCAGGCACGACGAACGCATCCGATCCCAATTTGATGCTGCCGAGAATCCGTTCGAAGCTGGATATGCTGAAATCCCATTCGATCATTTCCACGATCAGATTGCTTATTTTGAAGTCTGCCCCTACCTTGCTGTAATATGTAACGACTGTATCGGAGTGGGCAGGGATCTTCGTGATGTTCGCATCATCCGGGATAACTTGGACGGAATATTTATCATTGCTTTTTGCCGCATTCTTCACTCTTAACCAGTAATCGAGCAGATTCAGGTCGGTCGATCCTTGGTTATGATATTTGATTCCGATAGTCACTACATTCCCGCTGTCACTGGGCATCATGGAAGCATTCACAACTTCGGCATAACTGCCGCCGCCGAGATTCGCCTTGCTCAACTGCTTCGGAATAAATGGCTTTGGTGTCGCCTCGCCAGTCGTGCTAGCGAACGTCGGAGTTATAATGGCTGCAAATACGAGTATGGAAGCAACCAGTGTCGCCACAAATTTTCTCATCATCACGTTCCTCCACTTATCATGTTCTATCAATATAAACGACTGGGACGCACAATAAGTTTCGGTACATGCGAATATTTTTGCATTGTTTGCTTAAAACAAAAGAGCCCCGAGGGGCTCTTTTGTTTTGCGATATTTTAGACCAAAGTACCGAAGGTGGTTACCTTGAACGATACAGACTTGCCGTTCGTCAGGGTGTACACCGTTACAACGAAGGACTTCACAGCACCAGTAGCGGTAATCTTGCCAGCATCGCTAATCGTTACTGTACCACCGTCAACATTCGTTACCGAGTACTTGATCTTCGTCAAATCGCTAAAGGTGTTCAGTTCAGCATTCTTGTAGCTGATACCGTATTGGTCCTTCATCTCGATATCGCCGCCAAGAACGCCGTTCCATGCATCCAGACCGCCAACAACTACGAGATCGTTGACATCAATAGTCTTCGTTGCATTCTTAACCGTAAGAGATTCAGCAGCAGGCAGAATGTTGTCTACCGTTACCGATTGGCTAACAACCTTCTTGATACCGGCAGCAGCTTCGAAAGATACCGTCAACGTAACAGTGCCCTTCTTCAAACCAGTGACAGTAGGCGTAGCTACCGAAGCGACCGTTTCGTCGCTGGAGTATACAGCCTTGACAACATCAGCCGGCAGTCCCACTTCAACACCATTTGCGTCTTTCGCTTTAACCGTTACATCCTTGGATACTTTAGCCGGGTAGCCCACAGCCAAACCAGTAGATGCATACAGCGTACCGATCTCAGCCACTTCATACGTCAGATCGTTAGCTACAGCTGCTTTAACAGTTTCAACGCTGACCGTGACAGAAGAGATAATTGTAGTATCCTTCTTCAGGTCAACCTTCACTTTAGCTGTACCAATCTTGCCCTGATCATTAGTTAGAGTAATAGCCGCATTGTTGAGAGTTTTCAGGTCTTTAGGATTAGCATCAATTCCTGCAGTACCGGTCAGGGACAGAATAACGTCTCCACCAGATGGGCTTTGAGAAACTACAGCAGTGTAAGCATCAATTGCAGCATACCCTGCAGGAAGTTCCTTGCCATACTGGTCTTTGATCTTAACCTTCAGCGTCGTTTCAGCACCAGGAAGCAGTTTCTTCGCCGGAGCAGTCGATACTTCGACGGAGTTCGGTACACGAGCGTCCTGTACAGCGATTGTGAACGATTGTTGCTTGTTCGTCGCAGCAACGATAGCCGTTACAGCGGCAGAACCTTTACCGATTACATCAACAGCAACCTTACCTTGATTAGAACCAGCAGCGGTAATAATACGAGCGTTATTCAGTACGCTGCTGTTGGTAGTGAAGAGAGTAAACTTGCCCGCATGGTTCGCAATTTCCGAAGCAGACAACTTGTCGCCATTCTGATCCGTTACAACGATAGGCAGATAGATCGTGCCATCGCCTTCAGCTACCGTATCAGTGAATTCATCAAATGCGATTTCGCTCGGCAGCTTCGGAGCATGGACTCTTACAATCACATCCGCTTTCGAGCCGGACCCGTTCGCAACGATGGAGATTTGTACATCGGTGTCTGCCGAAACACTGTTCGCCACAGAATTAATCGTCAACTTACCGCCTTCAAATTTAAGAGCATCAGCGCCATTAGAAGGGATAATTTCCGAACGCGTAGAAATCAGCGTAGTAGAATTAGCAATCGTCGTATTGTCAGCAACGATATTGCCATACTGATCATACGCTGTGACCTTCAGTTTTGCAGTCTCGCCAGCCGTCAACTTGGTCTTGTCATCGGCGTATTCGAAATCGCCTGCTTCAACCTTGGATACGAGCGGAGCATCGCCAACCGTGTAGGTCTTCGAAGCGGTAGCCGTTCCATTCGGAGCAACGATCGTTACTGCAATGATGGAACCCTTGAGTGCGCCTTGAGTAGCCAATTTCAGAGTAACTTCTTGCTTGGATGTGCTCGGAACCTTGTTTCCGTCAGCAATGTTAGCGGAAATCTGGAATGCAGATGCTGCAAGATCGCTTTGTTCGCCGTATTGGTTGGAAGCCTTGAAGTTAACAACGACTCCGTCATACAATGCCAGCGTATCGGAAGCAGTCAGGATCTCGATCGACTTGATGATTTCGTCCGTAACCGTAACCGACTTCGTGCCGTCGTTGACCTTCGGATCCGTATCGGCAGCAGGAGCAACCGTTACCGTATAATCACCAGCAGTCATCTTGGAAGCCAGAGTGATGACAACAGACTTCTTGTCTTCGCTCCACTTGTAGCCGTCTTCGCTAGCAACAGCTACGTTGGCAGCACCCTTCTTAACTGTGAATTTGAGCTTTGCAGCATCTTCCACAGCCTTGGCGAATGCAACCGTCAGCTTCTTGGCGCCAGTAGCGTTCAGAGAAGCAACTGCTTGCTCAGCCGGTACAACCGGGTTCAGAACAGCGTCAGCTACGAACGTAGCGTCAACCAGTTGGCCGCGAAGTGCGTTAGCCGTGTAGTTGGTCGGTACGGCATAGCCAGCATCTTGCAGGAACTTGATGGAAGATCCGGCCCAGGTAGCAGCGCCTTCGATCTCTACAGCCTCAGCCTTTGTTGCGTCGAAGCCCAGAGCAGCTGCAACGGCTACAGCCAGTTCTTGAACAGTCAATTGACCGTTCGGTGCGAACGTGCCGTCAGCGTTGCCCTTGAAGGAGCCGTCTGCTTTAACAGCGTCGACTTCTTCCGTGTACCACTTGCCCAGATCAACGTCCGGGAACGGCTTCTCGGTTACGACACGCGTATCCGGATCGCCAATGCCTTCAAGACCTTTCAGCAGAGCGATGATGCGGGCAGCTTGTGCGCGAGTCATCTCTTGGTCCAGGCCGGCAGAGCCGTCAGCAAGACCTGCGAAGATGCCCTTGGTTTTCAGTGCGTCAAACTTTTGCTGAGTCGTCAGCTCGTTATCTGCTGCCGATACTACGGATGCGAACAGGCCGAATACCATAGCGATGGCAAGCAGAAGAGATAAACTTTTCTTCATAACCTTTTTTTCTCCTCCTCGAGAAAACATCTGTTTGTGTTGCTTGGAAGATTGATAGCTCGAATCTCTCATTGGATGTTTCACCCCCTTCCTTGAGAAGAGCATTTGTCTATAATGTGTGTCTGCAATCATGGTCTCCCATAAAGTAGATACATGTCGCAGAAACTCGTAAACGGTCGTCGGACACCCTGCGAAGCGCACAAAACAGGCAGGGTAAATTATGCCACTTTCCCCATTATACATGAGGGCTCTATGAATCGCAAACGCATCTTTCACAAGATTCATAGGGCATTTTGCTGTCAGGTATTGCTCGCGATACATGTTGTTAAACGCATTGTATCGAAAAAAGTTGCGGGGATTTCAAAATAATCGTGATTGCCAAACTGATTGAAATCGCCGTGGGCTTCTACATGTAATTATGTATGGCCTCGTGAGCTTCTTTAGTATAGCTTGAAGCCGCTTGGGCGTCACCGCTTAACTTTTTCCTATATACCCAAGATTCAGCGAAGCAAAACCGCCGGAGATCGGATCTCCGACGGTCTGGGTGCATAAACCTGCGTGAATCGCCAGCTAGATGCGGCCAAGCTTATCCATAATGTTGTAAGAGATAATCGCCATATCGGCACGATTCAGGAACGACCTCGGACTGAAAGAATAGGTCGGCTTCTTCTGCCCTTCTTCCAGCGGGTTCGGTTGCCCCTGCATGATCTTATCCTTCACAACCGCCTGGACATGAGACACTGCGTAGAAATCGATCAGGCCGGCATCGACAAATTGTTTGGCGAGCGTCAGCCTGTCCTTCTCTTGAGTCCCCAGCTTAAAGTTCAAAGCCCGGGCAATGATGACGGCAGCTTGCTCGCGTGTCAGATTGCCGCCCGGGTTGAAGATTCTCGGCTTGAGGCCGCTGATGATGCCGGCTCTTGCAGCCGTCTCGATGTAACGGTAATCCCACAGCGCGCCGTTCACGGCATAGTTCGGCACGTCGTTGAATGTCAACAGCTGGTTCTGCGTATCATAATTGAGCGGCAGGTCGAGAATCTTCACGATCATGGTCGCGAATTCGCCGCGGGTAATGTTCTCGTAGACTCCGAAGCTGCCGCTGGACCGCGCCTGCATGATGCCCTTCGTGAACATCGTGTTCAGATAGTCGCGTGCATACGGATGCCCCGTAACGTCTTCAAATCCATATCGCAGAGACATGACCGCATAATACCCGAAGCCGTCGAATGAAGCGGTAATTGTCTTCTTGCCGGTGTTGACCGTACCGCCGATATTTTGCCAGGAGTTCCCCGTGAAACGCCATACGCTCAGATTGTTCGCCGTCTCATTGCGGATGCTCGGGTCGTAATCCAGCGTGATCGTGCCGCGATTGGTCGGTACGAGCCACTTGTTCATGTTGTTGCCGCGCAAGTATACCGCATCGTTGTTCGCCGCCTCATACGGCTGCAATCCGTCCACTGTCTTGAATGTATTCGTCGTGCTGTCGAAATATCCCCCGTCCACCCAGAACAATTGCGAAGCGTACCCGAAGTTGGCGCGCGTGCCTTGCAAGATGTTCGTTACATAACTGTTGGCCCCGATATTGGCAAACTTGCCGTCTTGCGGAACGCCATTGACGTGCTCGCCGACCCGATTGTAGCGCTTGATTGTTCTTCCGTCGATCGGGTCGGCGATGCCGACCAGCAATCGCTGGCTGTTGAACAGCTCGATCTGCGTCGAATTGGATTGCGATACCATGCTGGGCTGCTTGAGCATCGTCCCCTTGGGGAACGAAATCTCGATGGCGCCGTTGAACGCGGACAGCTTGCCCGAGCTTGGCATCGGCGCTTTGAATTGCGCGCCGATCTCGTTCTGCGTCGCATAGTTGACGGTGAATTCGCCGTTGTTCTTGGTTGTACCCGTTATGATCGTAAACTTGATCTTGTTGGCGCCCTTCTTCAGATCATACATATCCAGGCGGAAGATGCCATCCGTTCCTCTGATCATCTCTTCCTTGCCGACCAGGATCTGGTCCGCACCCTCTGCGTCGATGCTGACCGTCATGAAGTTCTGGTTGATGACCGATTCTTCCGGCAGCTTCGGCGACAAAATTTTATACGGTACACGGATGCGCGTAATCTGCAGCGTCTTCGAGCTCGTCGTTGTGCCGGCTGCTGCCATAATCGTGATGCTCTTCGTGCCGGAATCCGGCAGCAACAGGGAAGTATCTTCCGGCTTGGTCGGCGCGCTGTAAGTAATGCGGAAATTTGCAATATTGTTGGCACCCGTACCGACAAAGGTAATGCCGCCCTCGGGTGCGACGAATGTGGTGCCATTCCATTTGGCATACTTGTGCTGCTTGCCGTCGATGCTGATGACGACTTCTCCGCCGGTCCTGGCCACATTCAGAGCCGAGAAGAGGATCTCGACTGTTTTTTCCGTTGTAGTATATGCGAGATCTCCCGTTGCCTGGAATAAATTATCGGCATCCGACGACTGGCCGACCGGAACCGGCTGAATCGTCGTGATTTGCGGCAGATCGTCCGGGAACAAGAATACGGTAATGTTCGTCGAGACCGGAATGCCTCCGGCATTCGCGGATACGACGATGCTGTTCGGCCCGTTGACCAGTTGGAGGCTCGTGTCCCCTGCAATCGAGAACGTGAATTCGCCTGTATACTGGGAAGATGCTTGCGCCAATGTGAAACTCGTCGGATTTGCCGCAACGCTCTTGGACGTACCGTTAATCGTGACGGTGAGTGAATTCAGATCGGCCGGTATTGCGGGCGCGACTGCGGTCATATTGAAATTGACCATCTTGCCCGTAATGGTGGTGAGACCGCTCTGCGATTTGAACGACTGGTTGTCATACACATTCGTGAGCTGAATGAACGGCGTCGGAATGAACGTAAGCTTAATATTTTTGACGTCTTCATCTGTTGCTGTCGTAGCAGGGGCGACCGGAATTTTCTGTACGCGAATATTCAAGGTCTGATCGCCCGCGGGCAAATTCGTAATCTTGAAGATCAGTTCCCCGTTGGTCGTTACATAATAATCTTTTACGGCCTTATCGTATGTCATCTTGGGTGAACCGACGGTTGCGCCGTTCTGTGTCGTATCTATCGATATCTGGTGGACATCAGGATCGTAATTATTCATTTTGACGCTAATCCAGATCGGCGTCTGGAAGAACGTCAGATTGTCCGTGAACAGAGAACTGGACGAATAGGTGAAGGTTCCGCCGGTCGTCGTCTCCTTCACGTTATACAGTTGGTTGACTTCGGTGATGTAGGGCGTAGAGTTTTTGCGGTAATTGAATAACAGACCGAAATCGACGTCTGCCGTGCCAAAAGAACCGTCAACCGCCAAATTGTATTTATCGTTGAGGGTTATGGTCAAAGCAGTATCCGAAGTAAACTGATAAACGACATAATCGTACGTCGCCCCGGTCACAGACAATTCGCCGAGCTTCTGGATATTGGCAGGCGCGGTAACAGGACTATTCAGCACAGATGCTCCGCCATCAACTTTGTTCGCCAGCACAGTCAAATCGGGAGTCGGGTTATCCGGGTCTTTCTGAAACGCAATTTTACCCGTGACTCGACCTACCAACGTATCATTTTCCATATTGGAGCCGACAGTCGGGTTGCCGTCCAGACTCGTCTTCGGCACCTTTACTCCTGTGCCGCTGTTGATGATGGAAACATCGAATACCGTCGTTCCCACATCATACAGCCTTACGACATCCCGGGTAATCGAATACGTATTCGTCGCGTTGGAAGCGACGATGACGATCGTATTAAGTCCCTCGTCCACCGGCACGTCGGATACCAGGTACGTATCCCCGCCCCCGGAGAACGCAGCCTTGCCTTGCACCGTCACGTTCGTCGCATTCGGAGCCTTGAACATAAGAGCGATCGTTTCCGTATTGACAAGCGTTGCCGTGTTGAGGGTCAGCTCCCGGCCGTCTGTCAGCTTGATGTCATAAATCGTCGGAACGTTGGGGAAAAATACATAAGCCGAATTGGACTGAATGCTGCCGCTGGAATTACCGGATAGCGTAATTCTGTTCAAGCCTGCGAACAGCTTCACATTCGCGAAGTTATACCGGTTGGTCCCTTCAAGAATCGGGGCTACGCCCGTACCCGGCGTAGTGGCGACGACCTTGCCGTCCACGATCTGTTCGACCTTGTACGTGATGGTATTGGAAGCTATCCCATTATAAGTACCCTTAAGATCGATCGTATCCCCGTTCACCTGCGTCGGGGATTCAGGATCCGTGCTGTAGCTGTCGAACGTGAACGTAATCGCCGCGCTCGCTTGCTGAAGCGGCAGCATCGTGAACACGAGCGCCAAGGCCAGCAGGAAACTTGTCCATCGTTTCAGAGTAAGTGATTTCAACATAACGTCCTCCCGATTACATGAAAGATTAGCTTGTTTGCCAAGCGTGGATCATGAAGATAGACTCTGACCCATTGGCAAAAGTTGCGCATGTAGGAATATATATCGGCCCAAAACGGGCAAAAAATTAGACCCCCGCATAGGCAGGAGGTCCCGAATCTGCTCGCTGCAGCAATTTGCCAAACGGTTTCAGCACGACTCGTACGCCGCGGCCACCTGCCTGTTCGTCATTTCCAATTGCTCCCTGATCCGCTCGGAAGCTACCGGCTTGGCAAAATAGAACCCCTGAGCCTGATCGCAATTCCATTCGCGCAGCAGCTGCACCTGGTCGATCGTCTCCACTCCCTCGGCCACGAGCTCGACGTTCAGATTGTGACTCATCTGGATAATCGCCTGCACGATCTGGGCGTCCTCGCGCGTCTCCGGCAGTCCCTGCACGAACGAGCGGTCGATCTTGATCGAGTCGACAGGGAAGTTCTTCAGATAGGACAGCGACGAATAGCCCGTCCCGAAGTCGTCGATCGAGATGCCGACGCCGAGCCGCCTCAGCCGCGACATTTTCTCCAGTGTATCCTCCCCGTAGCTGACCACCGCGCTTTCGGTCATTTCGATCTTCAGCAGATTCGGCGCCAGCCCGGTTGCTCTCAGCGCATATTCAACATCGTCCATGAACGTGGTCTGGTGGATGTGCTGCGATGCGATGTTGACCGACACCGTCCAGTTCAGGCCTTCCTCCTGCCATATCCGGCTCTGCCTGCACGCCTCCAGCAAAGCCCACCTGCCGAGGCGCACGATCAGACCGGACTCTTCGGCGATCGGAATGAATTCCCCGGGCGACAATTCCCCGAAGGCAGGATGCTTCCAGCGAACCAGCGCCTCATAGCCGATAATCTCACCGTCCTGCAAGCTCAATTGCGCCTGATAGACGAGATACAGTTCGTCATTCTCCAGCGCATGCTCCAAATCCCGTTCGAGCCGGATTCGTTTCTGTGCCTGCTTCTGCAACGATTCGTCGAAAATGACGGCCTGATGGCCGCCCGAATTATGCGCCTGACGCCGGGCCAATTCCGCGGAGCGCGCCCATTCCTCTGCATCTCTCCCATGCTCCGGGAAATGGGCGACACCTACGCTTGCTGCGCACAGGACTTCATGACCCGCGATCGACCAGCGGCTGCGGAAACGCCGGACTACGCTGTCGATGATCCGGTTCGCATCCGTATCGGACGGCATCGGGGCGAGCAGGATGGCAAAGTCGTCCGCGCCGATCCGGTACGCTTCTCCGTATCCGGCTGCAATGCCGGAGAGCGTGTCGGCCAATTGAACAAGGTATTCGTCGACAACGCGATTCCCGAGCGTATCGTTCAACTGCTGGAACCGTTCGCAATCGAGCAACATGAGCATGGCGCCTGCCGTACCGCTTCGATCCGAGGCGACCTCGTTTAACCGCTTGAGAAAATAAGCCCGATTGGGCAATCCCGTCAATGAGTCATAATAGGCGAGCTCGTGCAGGATGCGTTCATGCGTCTTGCGTTCCGTAATCTCCCTGCCCACGACCAGATAACGGGCTCTGTCATAGAGGGCGCTGGCGAACGGCGTCACGATCAATTCCAGCCATCTGGCCTGATCATGCTGCGGTTGGCGCGTTCTCGCTTCCAACGTATAGAACGGCAGTTGTTCGGTTAGCTGAGTGAGGTTGTCCCAGGACAACTTCATGTTTTCCACATACTGCGAGAGGTGTGCGCCAAGGCTCGGCTCTTCGCCCAGCAGTTGCCCGCTGGATGGCGAAGCATACTGCACGCGTCCGGCTCCGTCCGTCAGCACAATCATGTCCGACATATGATTGCCGATCAGCCGATACAGCTCGTCCTTCTCGTACATCCGCTTGTACGACCGCAAATATTTGTTGCACAGATAGATGACGGCGCCCGCAAGCAGGAACAGGACGAGCCCGTAGGCCAGCAGCACGTTGCGGCTTCGCTCCTCCGCGACGTGTGCAGCCTCGGAAGCGTAATGATCGATGAGACTCCCGGCTTGGTTCAGGTGCTCCCGGGCTCGTTCGAAATCAGCGTCGTTGCCTCCCCCGCCGGCCGAGACCCATTGATGGAAGCTTACGCCAAACCCGGCAATCTGCTTCTTCAATTCCTCGATCAGCTTCTCTCCCCGAGGAGAGCTCAAATAGAACCGGCTCTTGCGCATGCTCTCCACGACCGACTCCGTACGCTCCAGCGCCTGCTGTACATTTTCCTCGAAGCTTGCCTGATTGCTGCCGTCCCCTGACCCTGCCGACGTTTCCGCCAATGCCCGCTGCCGGAACAGGTACGCCTGATACAAATCGCGATCGGCATTCAGAACTTTCTCCGCTTGCCCATATACATCGCTGTACAGCGAACTCGTCAATTGCGCGAATGAATTGTGGATGTACAGAAGGATGCCGACGTTCAGACTCAGCAGCACTGCCGACAAAGTCGTCACAATTACCAACAGACTCTTGTTTCGCAATTGCTCCTTCACCATGCACGAGATCATCCTTTCCGCTTCATTGGAACGCAGGACGGAATGCAGGATCATCGATCAAATGCGCAGCGCCATCGCAAGGCCACCTGGTCAAGGACGGCGGTTTGTTAGCGTTTTCAACAGATGTAATGCGATTGTACCATAATTTAGGGGGCTGCGGGCATACACGTCGGGATAACTCAGGGCAATCGCTTGCCAATCAATAAATACCTGTAGAATCTTTGTGTCGGGATCATGAGCATAGATTTTGAATATGGGATTGGTGGGGCAGCGGACGGAGTTGGTGCTGACAGCAACATATTGGCGGTATTGGCGGGGTAACAGGCGGTGATGGTGCATGCGAGTGCCCAACAGGACTGCTCTCGCTATCCTACTTCCTGAGCGAAGGGGATCTCGGTATATACCGCACCAATCCGAACATGCAAAAACCCACCGATCGAGGTGGGTCCCACTGTTGTTTTGGATCAGATATTCGTCCTCGCCAGAAGCCTCGTCGTACGGGCGGAGAGAATGTCCACGATCTTGTCTTGCTCTTCCTGCCGCTCGCGAATGGCCTTGACATCTGTCTTTACGATCGACAAGTCTGATTCGACGTGAGTCAATCGATCTTCAACGTGAGTCAATCGGTCTTCGACACGAGTTAACCGATCATCAATCGAGTTCACTTTCCCTTCAACCCGGGATAGTCTCATGTCGACTCCATCCACCTTGGCCGCCAACAATTCAACACCCGACTTCAATGCCCGCAGAATCTCCATTGATTCTTCGTTCAAAGTTCATTCCTCCCCTTCCGTTCGACATTGTAATAATGTACGTACAGCAATCTGTTCAATTATCATATCACAAGACGGACAACCTGTCGCACCATATTTCTGTGTTCGAAAACCAGCCTGAGCGAAGGGGATATCGGTATATGCTGCACCAATTCGAACATGCAAAAACCCACCGATCGAGGTGGGCTTCACTACCAGCGCATGTGCAATTATCCGACTGATTCACCATTCACGAATACAAGCCAGCCAACCAGCCATCCAAACACTCGCGTCACTTCGACCGCGTCTCGGTCTGCGGCTTCGCCAGCAGTCGGGTCAGCAGGTTGATCACCGGCCGCCGCGTCTTGTCCACGATGCCGATGAACTCGGCGCCGATCTGCAGCAGGAACACGAGCACGCAGATGACGATGAACGTCACCCAGTTGCCGAATCCGGTCTTCGTCAGCGCGGATTGCAGCACGGCGCAGACACCGAAGAAAGCCGCGATGCCGTAGATGATCAGCACCGTCTTGCGGTGGCTGAAGCCAAGCTGCTGCAAACAGTGGTGCAAGTGGCCCTTGTCCGCCTTCATGAGCGGCTTCTTGTTCACCCAGCGGCGCACGATCGCGAAGAACGTATCCGACAGCGGCACGCCGATGATGAGCAGCGGCGTCACGAACGACAGCATCGTAATTTGCTTAAATCCGAGCATGGACAGCATCGCCAGGCTGAAGCCGAGAAACAGCGCGCCCGAGTCGCCCATGAATATTTTCGCGGGATGGAAATTGAACACCAGGAATCCGAGAATGCTGCCGAGCAGCACGATCGCGAGCATGACGACGGTGCCGTTGCCCATGATGATCCCCATGCCCATGATGCTGGCGATGGCAATCCCGGACACGCCTGCGGCAAGCCCGTCCAATCCGTCGATCAGGTTGATCGCGTTCGTCACCCCGACGATCCAGAAGATCGTAAGCGGAATACCGACCCACTCGCCCAGCGGCTGCATGGCCTCGCCGAACGGGATGTTGACGATGTTCAACTTGATATCGAAGCCGAACACGACGACGCAAGCAGCGCCGATCTGCACGAGCAGCTTGAGCTTGGCATTCAGGTCGAACCGGTCGTCCAACGCTCCCAGCAGCACGATGATCGTGCCGCCCGTCAGCAGCGCGCCGATCAGATTGCGGTTGCTCGCCATCATCAGATTGTCCGGAATGAAATACATTAACAGCAGCACCGTAAGCGTGAACGATGCGTAGATCGCCAGACCGCCCAGACGCGGCATAATGCGGGAATGCACCTTGCGGGCATTCGGCACATCAATGGCACCGACGCGAAAAGCAAATTTCTTGACAAGCGGCGTAAGCATAAGTGCGAGCGCAAGCGATGCGATCAGACCGGAGATCCCGATCCCGATCATAAAACCAGTTGGCATGTAAATACTCCCCTTTATAAGCACCGGCTACGATTATATACCCGGCCTTCGAAATCCGCCAACACCGCATGGACCCGGATTTCGCCATTTTGGTTCGTTTTCGCCATTTTCATAATGTTTTCATCCGCGTTTAACTCTCTTTGAGAACCTTATCGCCGTCCCGCATCACTTTAAGCGCGAAGCGCGGGAGCACCAGCATCCGGCCGAAGCGCGAAGGCTGTCGCAGCAGGCGGTAAAACCATTCCAGCCGCAGCTTCCGAAACAAAGCCGGAGCCCGCTTCAGCTTCCCTGCCGCGATGTCGAGCGAGCCGCCAACCCCCATCATGACCGGCACTTGCAGCATCTCTTGGTACTTGGCCAGCCACGGCTCCTGCATGTTGAGCGATCTCGCGACGAACAGGAGGTCAGGGTTCGCCGCCCGAATCGCTGCCACGACGGCTCCGTCGTCCCGCTCGGTGAAAAATCCGTCCCGATACCCGACGAATTGCACGCCCGGGTAACGAGCTTGCAGGTTCGCATGCGCGGCCTCGATGTTCTCCGGCGTCGTGCCCAGCAGGTACGCCTTCCATCCCCGCTGTTCGCCGAGGCGCAACAGCTCGTGCATCAGGTCGAAGCCCGCTACCCGCTCGGGGACCGGCTGTCTCACACGCTTCGCCGCCCAGACGACGCCCACGCCATCCGGCACGACCAGGTCCGCCGTCTTCAGCGCGCGCTCGAATTCGGCATCCTCGAAACCCGCCATCAGCATGATCGGATTGCCCGTAATCACTCGCTGCGTGCGCCGCGCTTCGATCGCCTCGAAGAGGTAAGCGACCGTTTCCTTCATATTCATCTTGGAGAAAGGCACGCCATACAGCGATACGGTCGGATAAGCTCTTCTCTGCGGCGCGGCTGCGGAACGTTCGGCACTCACGATTGGTCAATCCTTCCTGCAGTTCACTATGTTACATACGCGGATAGTGGATGATTTGTTGCGCTGGCCTGCGCACTTCTTGTCTCAATCGGTCGATCTTCGGGCGAACGGCGGCCAGCCAATCGGCCGGATGATCAAGCATATGCATGACGCGATCGCTGAAAATGTCGGGTGCGAGCGCGTCTGTCGAGCCGATCGCCTGCTCGCCCAGACGGGCAAGAAAGTGGTCGATCTTCGGATCGTACGACAAGCCGACAAGCGGCACCTCGCGGTTCGCGGCATAGATGAGCGAATGCAGCCGCATGCCCAACAGCAGCCGGCACCGGCTGACTTCGCGCAGCATCTCCTGCGGCTCTTCATGCGCGGGCGCCAGCTCGGCAGCGATGCCATCTCCGCGGCGCAGGCGCCCCATCACATAGCGCGACGCCTCTTCGTCCGCGCCCCGATGCAGCGGCAGGAAGCGCAGCCGCACCGGACGCCGGGCGGCCAGCGTATTCAGCGCCTCGGCCACCCGGTCCAGATCGGCGCGGTCGCTCCGCCAGAAGCGAACGGATACGCCGATGAGCGGTAATTCGTCGCTGTTCGGATTGTTCCCGCCATTGCCGCTGAAGGGACCAGCTTCGCCGACACTTTCGCCCCCAACTCCGCGAGCCGATTTCTCCGCCGCACCCGCCGACTGGTTCTCCGCAAAGTTATCGTCATGACCTCCCAAGCCTGCCGCGGAACGAATGTGCAATCCACTATCGCCCGCGGGCGGCATCGGCAAGCCCATCACCGGGTCAGGCACGACATCGATCTTCGCGGCCGGCACGCCGAAGCGCTGCAGCAGCGCCGACGACTCCTCGTCGCGCACCGACACATAGGCCGCTTTGCGAAACGCTCGCGCGATCGGGCCGCGGAACATCGCCCGATTCACCGGGCCGATGCCCTGCGCGTAGACGAACACCGGCTTCCCGCACCAGCGCGCCAGCGCCATGATTCCCAAATAATACGGAATAGAACCCATTCCGGTTGCATCCTGCAGCAGACTGCCGCCGCCGCTGATCAACCCGTCGCTCGACCGCAGCGCCGCGCGTACCGCGCCCGGCTTCATGCGAGGCACGGCCTCCACGTCGTACTGCCGGCTTGTCCATTCCGGATCCGCCGACAGCACGACGGGCGAGACGGGGACGCCCTGCTCGCGGCCCGCTTGCTCCAGCGCCGCCAGGATGCTGAGCAGAACGGCCTCGTCTCCGCTGTTGCGAAAACCGTAATATCCCGACAGCACAAGGCGCATTACTTCGCCTCCCGCAGCTCAAGCCTTCTCCACACACGCTCCGCGATCTGCCAGACGGCGATGGCGGCGAGTCCGATGAGCAGCCCAATGCCGAGACCCAGCAGCACGCGCGTGATCGACAGGATCAGCGGCGTATGGATGTGCGCGAAAGTGTCCACCAACGACAGCTGCCCCACGGTGCCAAGCACGATTAACCCGGCGGCGAAGCGATAGCGCAGCGCGAGGAAGATGCCCGCCAGCATTAGCGGGTGCCCGATCAGGAACTCCTTCGTCCGCGGACGGACGCCGAACGTGTTCTCGAGCAGCGAGCGGAACGTTAGCTCGATGCCCGATACGCTGCCCGAATTGCCCGTTCTCGTCATGTAATACAGGCCCGCCGCACCCAGCACGCCGATTACCGCGATCCACAACACCGTGACCGGTGTCGTCAATAATTTGCGCGTATTCGCGATGACTGATTCTCCCGAGCCGTATAAAAATACATAAATGGCAACAAGTCCGATCGGCGCCGCATGCAGCAGGCTGACGCCGCGAAATTGCTGCAGCACGAGGCTGTAGGAAATGTGATTGAGCATCGCTACGACGAGCGGGACCGCCGCCACCGAGAGCAGGGCGGTGCGGAGGTACAGCAGCAGCGCGCTGCCCAGCCGCTTGCCGGCGCTCATTTGTATACCTGCATCTGCAGGTGCTGTGTTGCTTGTATTTGCATCTGAGCTGTCGCCCGCAATAGCGTTTGTGCTGTAGCCGGCATCTGCGCCTGAGTTGCCTCTTCTATCGGCACCTGCACGGGAGGCCGCGCCACCCGTGCCTCCCGTATGCGCGCCATCGCGCATGATGCGCAGCCTCCGCACGAGCAGGATGACGGCCGCCGTCGGCGCCGCGATCGCCACAAACAAGGCCAGCGCCTGCACCATGAGCGTCGGCTTCAGTACGTACAGCCCGGCACCGCCGACGAGGCCTGCCGCGAACGCGAGCGTGATCAACGACGGCAGGAACATGCCGACGACGATCGCCACGAGGGCAATCGCGCCGAGCATGGCAAGACCGCGCAGCGCGGTCTCCACTGGCGCATGATGCACTTCGAACGCCTGCGGTACACCGATCTCGAAGCCGAATTGCTGCAACTGAGCCACTGCGCCGCCTTCCGTGCTGCCTGTATCGGATTCGGAAGCTTGTCCTCCCGTAGAACCCGCTCCATCTTCCTCCGACTGATCTTTAACGCCTTGAAGAGCGTCTATGATTGTGTTCAACGGACTGGAGAGCTTGCCCTTGGCCGCATCGCGAGACGGAATCGCGTTCAGGAACACCAAGCGGATGTCGCGATCCTTCACCGCCAGCAGGATCCGGTCCGCCAACACGTCCTTCTTGATGTTCGCCATCTCCTGATCCGTGATCGAATGGGCGCGAATGGCGTTATAGTCGATAAACTTGGCCAGTTGCGATTGTCCATCCACCGGCACCTTCAAGCCTTCGAACATGGCGATGCCGATCCCGTTGTTCTCCAGCATATAAGCGAATCTCTGCACACCGCTCGGTTCGCCCGGGCCTGGCGACGGCTTGCTGAAGCCCGGCACCGCGTTTCCATCGAAGGAAATCCGATCGATACCAGCCGCCTTGAAGCGCTTGATCCAGGAATCGATCATCTCCTCCGGATAAGGCGAATACCGGTCCGACAGGCGCGGCACGACCCACAGCCCCGCTTCCCGCAGCGCCTGAATCTTGATGGGATTCGGCTCGAACGGCCGCAGCATCGCGTCGTCCTTGCCCATGTCGATAACAAGTCCGTTCTTGCCGTCCATCTGCCAATTGGCGATCGTCGCTCCATGCGCTTCGAAGCCTTCCGTCACGATGCGCCGAATTTCCGCCTCATGCGCCGGCTTCTGGAATACGATATAGGTGCGATTGCGGTTCGCCCCCGTCGGCGGCGTCTGGCCTTGCATCGAGGCGATCTCGGCAGCACTGTAGACCGCGACTTCCCCGGCGAGCCCAAGCTCGTCCAGCGTGCTTTCGTAGACGACAGCACCGTTCACGCCAGCCTGCATGAGCCGATCCAGCTGGCGTGCCACATAATCCTCGGGGTCGACTTGTCCTGCCCCGATCTGCAGCAAGTCCCGATAATCGATGACGAGCGCCACCCGGTCCGCGGACCCTTCCGTCTGCGCCCTCGCCGCCATTACCGGCAGCGAGGCGATCACGCCGACCAACACGACCCACCATAACCAGATCGCCATTTTCCGATTCAAGCCATTCAACCACTGGGGCACATCTGTCACTCCTTCAATAAATCCTGCTGTCCGTTATCGCCTCTCCGCCGCCTGCCGCCAACCGCCAATTGCACTGTTTAGCGACGGAGAGACACTATTTCCTGCCGTCGACCGCCAATCGCGCTGTTTAGCGGCGGAGAGACACTATTTCCTGCCGCCAACCGCCAATTGCACTGTTTAGCGGCGGAGAGACACTATTTCCTGCCGTCGACCGCCAATTGCACTGTTTAGTGGCGGAGAGACACTATTTCCTGCCGCCAACCGCCAATTGCACTGTTTAGCGGCGGAGAGACACTATTTCCTGCCGCCAACCGCCAATTGCGCTGTTTAGCGACGGAGAGACACTATTTCCTGCCGTCGACCACCAATTGCACTGTTTAGCGGCGGAGAGACACTATTGCAGAGCGTCTACCCGCTCCATGACCGCTGTTACTATTTTGTCCAGTGCCGCTTGCGCGCCATCCAGCCCTTGTCTGCGGACGGCAAAATACAGCTTGATCTTCGGCTCCGTACCGGATGGCCGCAGACAGAACCACGAGCCGTCGGCGAGCAGGAATTTCAGCACGTTCTCCGGCGGCAACCCGTCGAGTCCGCCTTCGTAGTCGAGCACGCGGTCTACTTTGACCCCCGCGACTTCGGCCGGCGGATGCTCCCGCCAATCGGACATGATCGCGCCGATCTGGGCAAGTCCGTCCTTGCCTTTCAGCGTGCGGGACTCCAGCTTCTCCATGTAGGTGCCATACTGCCGATACAGCTCCAGCAGCACGTCGTACAGCGTTTTGCCGAGCGACTTGTAGTACGCCGCCGCCTCGCAGATCAGCAGCGAAGCTACGATCGCGTCTTTGTCCCGCGCATAAGTACCGGCCAGGTAGCCGTAGCTTTCCTCGTATCCGAACAAGAAAGTATGGCCCCCTTGGCGACCGCCGGACGCCGAGTCAGCGTTTGACGCAGTCGCAGCGTTCGAGCCTGTATCAGAGCCCGTATTCGCTCCGAATGCAGCGCCCTGCTCCTTATCCCGCTCGAATCGCGTCATTTGCTCTCCGATATATTTGAAGCCCGTCAGCGTATTGATCACCTTGCAGCCGAAGGAACGCGCGATATCCGCTCCCATCTCGCTCGTCACGATCGTCTTCACCACGGTTCCGTCAGCAGGCAGCTTTCCTTGGGCCTGCAATTGCGACAGCAAGTAATGCACCATAATCGCACCCGACTGGTTGCCGGATAAAACGACATACTGGCCTTGGTCGTTCTTTACGACCGCGCCCATCCGGTCGGCGTCCGGGTCCGTGCCGATGATGATGTCGGCGCCGACTTCGTCCGCCAGCGCAATCGCCAGCGTGAACGCTTCATGCTCCTCCGGATTCGGCGACTTCACCGTCGGAAATGCGCCATCCGGCCGCTCCTGCTCCGGCACCACATGCACATGCCCGAAGCCGGCTCGGGCCAGCACATTGCGCACCGGGATATTGCCGGCGCCGTACAGCGGCGTGTATACGACCGACAGCGCGTCGCCAGCGCCGCCGCGCAGCAAGGACGGCTGCACCGACTGTGCCGTCACCGCCTCCGCGAACGCTTCGTCCGCCTCATCCCCGAGCCAGATCAACAACCCGCGTTCCTCCGCCTCGGCTTGGCTCAACCTCCGCACATTGTCGAACGCTCCTACCTCATGGATGCTGGCAATGACTTGCTCCGCCTGATCCGGCACGAGCTGGCAGCCATCGCTGGCATATACTTTATATCCGTTGTACTCGGGCGGATTGTGGCTGGCCGTAATGACGATGCCGCCGATCGCGCCCAGATGCCGCACCGAGAACGAAAGCTGAGGCGTCGGGCGCAGCGAGCGGAACAGGCATGTCTTGATCCCGTTCGCCGCAAGTACGCACGCCGCCTCCAGCGAGAATACATCCGAATTGTGCCGCGAGTCATGAGCGATGACCACGATCGGAGCCGCAGACGCATCGACGGATCCGGCCTGGCCAACCGCCGAACCGCCAACAGCAGCACTGTCAATCGTTTCGTCAAATGCCGGACCGCCGGCTGCTTTGCCTGCCGCAAGCCCGCCGTTCGCCGCTCCGCTCGCACCATGCCCGCGGCCTGCCGCCTCCCGCAACAAATAAGCCGCGAAGCCCTGCGTCGCCTTGCCGATGACATACCGGTTCATCCGGTTCGTCCCGGCGCCCATCACCCCGCGCAGTCCGCCTGTGCCGAACGCGAGCTCGCGATAGAACCGGTCCTCGATCTCCGCCGCATTCCCGGCAATGCCCCGCAGCTCCGTTTTCGTCTCCTCGTCAATGCCCGGGTCGCGCAGCCACGCCTCGTACGCCTCCAGTGCCGTCATCGTCATCATCTCGCATCCTTTCTTTATCTCTAATTACCCCGACTGATCACCAACTACCAAAATAATGCGGAGCGCCGTTATTCCCGCCGACATGCCCACGGCCGCAGCGCGTCGCCTGTCTAACGCAAGCCCATCCATGCAATCCTGCCCGCTGTCCGCCTATTCTTCCCGCTTCGCCGCGTCCGACAGCGCGAACATCAGCTCACCCTCGGCCACGACCGTATCGCCCACCTTGGCGACAGCTCGCCCCTTGCCGATCGGCCCCTTCAGCCGCGTCACCTCAAGCTCGAGCAGCAGCGTATCGCCCGGCTTCACCTGACCGCGGAACCGCATGCCGTCGATGCCCGCGAAGAAGCCGAGCTTCCCGCGGTTCTCCTCCAGCGCCAGCATCGCCACCGAGCCGACCTGTGCCAGCGCCTCGACGATCAGCACACCCGGCATGACCGGATAGCCGGGAAAATGTCCGACAAAAAAAGGCTCGTTCATCGTCACGTTCTTCAGCCCGACGGCGCGCTTGCCCGGCTCCAGCTCCAAAATCCGGTCTACCAGCAAAAACGGCGGCCGATGCGGAATAATTTCCTGGATTTGCTGAATATCGAGTTCCATCCCAACAATCTCCTCTCAACTTCACGAATATCGCATCCCCTGCCGAATACGCGGCGACGCTTTCGCCCATACTGTAATTATCCCTTCCGCGAACTGCAGTCGCGAAGGTTGATATAAAAGAGCACGCCTGGCGCCCCTCCGAAGCAGGGGCGGCCGCGGGCTCTTTTGTTACATGGAAGCGCGGTTCAAGTGCCTGAACTTCATGAAGTAGACGGCCGATGTAACGAACGACAGTACGATCGCACACCACAGCAAAGCGATGCCGCCGGTCAAGTCCAGCAGGAGCAGCATGATCGCGCCGTAGTAGACAATCGTCGTCGCCTTGCCGAACGCGTTGGCCGGAACCGTCTTCATCCCGCGAAAATGAAAGAACGTCGCGCTCACGATCATGCCGATTTCCCGAAAGCCCATAACGGCCACCGCTTCCCAGGGAATCGTGCCGCCAATGAGCAGCGCCGTGACGATCGCCAGCATCATCAACTTGTCCGCGAGCGGATCGAGCAGGCTGCCGGCTATCGTGATCTGGCCGCTTCTGCGCGCGATGTACCCGTCCAGCATATCCGTGAACCCGGCCACCAGCACCGTAATGAGCGCCGCCACCGCATAGCCTTCCAAGTACAGATACAGAAAAAGAGGGATCAGCGCAAATCGGGACAACGTAATCATATTCGGAACATTCATCCCTCGCGCCCCTCTCCTTCCATCTAACCGCAAGTTACTCTCGACCATTATAACGCGCGTCCTGTCTAAAAGAAAACTCCCCGGCATGTCCCGGGGAGCAGTCGCATCTCGTCGCCGTACGGCTTCAGACCGTCACTTGTCCGCAAACACGAGATCATACATATGCCTCCATGTGTCCACCTCGAACACTTCCGATACCGGTCTGCCTCCAAGAAGGTGGTAACCCACCGCCATACCCAAAATAAGGGCGATTACGCACAGCACGGGGATGATAAATATCTTCACGGTCGTCCATACGATTCGTCCGATCAGTCTGGCGGCTGAACGCCCGCCGGGAGTCGGACGGGGAGATGCGGTCATGAAACGATTCGACTCCTTCACTGCGCCCGGGGATCAGACGCCTCTTGCCTTGCTGTTCTCTATGTTATCATCCCCGGAGATTATTCGCCATGCTCATCATCTGTTCCGACGAAGCAAGCGCACGCGCATTCAGCTGATAAGCCCGCTGCACCATGATGACCTCGGACATCTCGCTGGTCAGATTCACGTTCGACTGCTCCGTATATCCTTGTCTTACCGATACGTCAGGCTGCCGGTCCGGCAGATCCTCAACGACGACAGCCGGGTTCACGCCTTCGCTGACTCCGAAGAAATTGTCGCCGATCGCGACGAGCATCTCCGGCTTCAGCACTTGCACGAGTCCGATCCGGCCCAACTCTGCCGGCACCGTGCCCGCAACACCTTCCGCGACCATCGTCCCGTCCGGCCGGATGGTCAAGTCCATGCCGGCAGGCACGATAATGTCTCCGCCCAATGCGTCGACGACCGCGTTCCCGTCGTTCGTGGCGAGCTGCCGGTCGCCGCTCGGCAGCGGCACAAGCTGGAACGCGCCCTGGCGCGTATAGGCTTCCGTGCCGTCCGGCATCGTGACGCGGAACAGCGCATTGCCTTCGATCGCGACATCGTTCGGATTGCCCGTGGACTGCAGCGATCCTTGCGTCATGTCGAGCATCATCGCGGACAGCTTGGCGCCCCAGCCGAGCGTGAAGCCGGACGGCGTCCTGCGGCCGGGCAGTTCGAATGCCTGCTCGTGCGGCTGCAGGCTCGTCAGAACATCTTCGAATACGGATGTTTTGCGCTTGTAGCCGACCGTATTGATGTTGGCTATGTTGTCGGCCATCATGTCGAGCTTCCGCTGCAGCGAGTACATGGATGCTGCGGAAGTGATCATGGAATTGTTCACGGGCCCTTCATCCTCCTTCCAAGTAAAAACGAATTCGTCCTCCCCTCAGGGACAGAGAATTTCGTTTTTATCGAAGACGATTCAGAAAAGGATAGCTCATGTTATACTTTCTGAATCGTCAAGTAAACCGGCTTTGCCGCCCCGTTTCGTTTGAAACGCTTTATTGATGAAGACGGCATGATTATTTAACTGGAAAAGTACATTAAAATTATCGAAGATAGCGCAGTATGGGGCGATTAACTGGAAAAGTACATTTATTTATCTGGATGAATCCGGCTTTATCGATGCAGATGCTTCCCTTAACTGGACAATTGCAGTTATTTCGATCTTTATGCTGAGAAATGGTTAAATTATCTGTATAAATGCAGTTAAGCTGTCCGTTAAGAAAGGGGGCTGCTCTGTCCCTCAATGTTATACTTTCTGATATTCCAAGTAAAAACGACTTCGTCGTCCCGTATTATATACTTTCTGAATCGTTAAAAACCGGCCGCAGCTTCGTTATACTTTGCCGACCTCGTTCACGGCCTTGCCCAGGCTCGTGTCGTAGGTTTGAATGACTTTCTGGTTCGCCTCGTAGGCGCGCAGCGCGGCCATCAGATCGACCATCGACTGGCTGGGATCGACATTGGAGCGCTCGAGGTATCCCTGCTGCACCTGGATCCGGTCGTTCGCTCCCGCCTGGCGAATGCCGGCCGGCTCGCCTGTGTAGCGGAATCGCCCATTGCCGCCGCGCATCAGCTCGTTCGGATTGTTCACGACGGTGATGAGCAACTGCGGGCTGCCGGGCAGCGGCTCGTTCAAGGCCTTGCTGTACAGCAAGCCGCTCGCCGAGACCGCGATATCCTCCCACGTTCCGTTCAACCGAATAGGTTGTCCGTCTGCGCCAAGCACCGGCACGCCGTCGGAAGTCAGCAAAGTGCCGTCCTCCGCCGTCTTGAAGCTGCCGTCGCGCGTATACTGCCGCTCGCCGTTCGGTCCCATCACCGTGAACAGCGCCTGCGGCTGATACGTCACGTTGCCCTCCGGATCCACGTACTTGCCGGACCCGTCGAATGCAGCCCCGTCCACAAGCAGGTCCGACACGAGCGCCAGGTCCTGCGGCCGGTTCGTCTCGGTCAAGTCCCCTTGCAGCATGGACAGCAGATTCTCTTCCGCGAACGCGCCGGTGGAGAGCCTGCCGATCGTCCCGCCATGCTCGTTCCCGCCGCCCATGGCCGAGATCAGCATATCCGGAAACGCCCTCGTCATGGCATTCATCGATTTGAATCCCGGCGTGTTCAGGTTTGCGATATTGTTCGTCACCGTGTCATGGCGCCGCTGCTGCGCGATCATGCCCGATGCAGCCGTGTACAACCCTCTTAACATGCCGCCGTCCTCCTCAGTCCCGCCCCGACGCAAGCAGTGCTAATTCTCATAGGCCCTTGCTGCCGCTTTACTCTCTTCCCGACTTCAGACCCTTATTTGAACTTGCGCGAAATTTTGTCCAGATGGTCCAGCATGACGCCGGTCCCTTTCACGACGCAGTGCATCGGATCTTCCGCGATCAGCACCGGCACCTTGAGCTCGTCCGCGAGCAGCGAATCCAGCCCGTCGAGCAGCGCGCCGCCGCCGGTCAGAATGACGCCGCGGTCGATGATGTCCGCCGACAGCTCGGGGGGCGTGCGCTCAAGCACGGACTTGGCCGAAGCCAAGATCGCGGATACCGGCTCCCACAGCGCGTCGCGGATCTCGTCCGAGTGCACCGTGATCGTCTGCGGAAGCCCTGACACCATATCGCGCCCGCGGATGTCGACTTCTTCCCGGCGGCCGTGCATATAGACAGTCCCGATCTTGATCTTGATATCCTCGCTCGTGCGTTCGCCGATAAGTAATTTATATTTGTTCTTTATGTACTTCATAATCGCTTCGTCGAACTTGTCCCCTGCGACTTTAAGAGAAGAGGCGGTTACGACGTCGCCCATGGACAGGACGGCAACATCCGTCGTTCCTCCGCCTATGTCAACCACCATATTCCCGCTCGGCTGGAAAATATCCATGCCCGCGCCGATCGCGGCCGCCTTCGGTTCTTCTTCCATGAATACTTCCTTGGCGCCGCTTCTCTCTGCCGCTTCGCGAATCGCCTTCTGCTCGACCGACGTGATGTTGCTCGGCGCGCAGATGAGAATGCGGGGACGGCTGTACCAACTGCGTCCGCCCACTCGCTGGATGAACGCCTTGAGCATCATGTCCGTCACTTCGAAATCGGCGATGACCCCTTCCCGCAGCGGCCGGATCGCGATGATATTGCCCGGCGTGCGGCCGACCATTCTTCTGGCGTCGTCGCCTACGGCCAATACTCTCTTCGTGTCATTCTCGATCGCGACCACCGAAGGTTCATCTAACACGACGCCTTTGCCTTTCACGTGGATGGACACGTTGGCCGTGCCGAGGTCGATTCCGATATCTTTGCTGAACATGAGCCTTGGCTCCCTTACCGTATATTAGGATGTATAATTGTCGATGTTTGCCGAGGTTAAGAAATCCCGTAATGGTAAATAATTCGACAGCTTTTTGCAATTTCCTTCTTTTACTTTGATGGATTTTCGCGAAAATGGCGCTGATTGCACTTTAATGGTCATTTTCCGCCGTTTGCTTCTCCGCACACTCTCCTTACGTTCGCTTCTTGCCTGCCTTAGGCTTTCCCTGCCGTCATCACTTCACGCTTCTTGATCGTCGTCTTCTTGTACTTGATCTTGGTTGCCTCTCCTCCCCTCAGGTGCCGGATCGACTTGTGGTACTCCAAAATGTGCTTAACCTGGTCCGCCAAGTCCGGATTGATCTCCGGCAAGCGTTCGGTCAGGTCTTTATGCACCGTACTCTTGGAGACGCCGAATTCTTTGGCAATCGTACGCACCGTGTTCCGCGTTTCCACAATGCAACGGCCGATCTTGATGGTCCGTTCTTTGATGTAGTCGTGCACGCTCCCGCCTCCCTGCTGAAATAGATTGGTACATTATATGAGGGGCGCGGTCACTTATTCTTTGTTCCGTGAGCCAAGTGTGTCTTTAGTCGCAGGAAAAAGGACGGATGGCACGTCCATCCGCCCTTCGCAGGGGCATTTTCGGGTATAGGGTCAAGCGTTGACTCGCCTTAAAATCGCCAAATAAGGATGCTGCTCCAGGTCAACGAGATACGGAGAAGCGATCGTCGACCCGTCCGCCTCGCGATAGATCTGCACGACGGGCCGCAGCACGGGACGCGATGTCGTATTGACCACATAGGCGGTCTGGCCGCTGTTCATGATGACATGGGTGCCGGGCGGGTAGACGGTCAAGTGCTGCAAATAAATGTGGATAAGAGACAGGTCGAACTCGTAATTGCCCGCCGCGAACAGATACTCCGTCGCCTCCTCGATCGCGTAAGCCTTGCGATGATAGCGGGAGGACAACAGCGCATTGAACACGTCCGAGATGCCGACGATCTGCGCAAACTCGGAAATTTCCTGCTGCTTCAGCCCGAGCGGGTAGCCGCCGCCGTGGTAGCGCTCGTGGTGCTGCAGCGCCACTTTGGCCGACTCGGGGGGAACGCCGTGCATGCCATTCAGGATCCGGTAGCCTTCGGACGTATGGGCCCGCACCTTCTTGCGCTCGGCGTCCGTCAGCTCGCGCGTCACTTTGGTCAGGTCGCTGGGCAGGCGCGTCATCCCGACGTCGGAGAACAAGGAGCCGAGCGTCAGATGGTGCAGATGGTGCGGATCGTAGTGCCGGACGGAGCCGATCACGCTGGCGCACATCGTCACTTGCAGCGCTTGCCGAAACAACAGCTCGTCCGTCTGGTACATGACGCTCAACTCTTCCGCGAACGCCCGATTGGCCAGGATGTCCCCGAGCATGTCGCGAAATTGCTTGCGGAACTTCTCCTCCGGAACCGGCAGCTTGATCTGGGACAGCCCCTGCAGCGTGACGGCGAATTGTTCGACGGCTTTCACCGCTTCGTGGCGGCTCGCGTGGTTGTCCTTCATGCGGGCAATGTCCGGCACCACCCAGTCGGCCTCCGTCATATCGAACCTGCCGCTCGTCTGCTGGATTTTGCGGAAGTCTGTGGAAGAAGGTTTCAGGGTCACGCTTTCAATCTGGAGCATGCGAAGACGGCGGATATAGGCTTCCGTCAACACGGTGCCCGCATCCAGCAATGTAATGCCGCTCGAAGAGTAAATCGCCTTGGCAAGCACATCTCCGGGCGTCAACTGATTCGTCGGGACCACTATCATCTTCTGTCCGCAGCCCTTCTATCGTAGATCACCTTGACGCGTCTCTACTACCGGTCAAAATGGTATGAAATACCTATGTGAGAATTATGTCACAACCGCCCGAAACTGTCTAGAAAATTGTTGCCATCTGCAGCCGTCCGTACTGCCTTCGCCCGCTTGCCCGCCGACCGCCGCATGGAGCCAATAGACGACTGCAGCGCCTATTTGTCTCGACCGACTACCGCAACCCACCAATTAGTCGACCACGTCGCCAATTCACCCGAACCGACCGCCACAATCCGCAATTTGTCGACCACATCGCCAATTCACCCGAACCGACCGCCACAATCCGCAATTTGTCGACCACGTCGCCTATTTCGCTCAACCGACCGTCGACAACCTCAAGAACAAAATCACCCTAACGGGTGACTTATCCTGCTCACCAATGGATCAATTGTCCGTTGGCTCTTTTTTTCTTACCAAGGTTCCATTGCATTCAGGGCAAAAAAACTCCGGTTCTTCTCCCGGTTCCAAATCATAGGCACACTCAGCAACAATAAATTCAGGCACGGGGTCGATACATCCACATTCCACGCAAACATAGTCAATGAACACTTCCGGTTCATCGTTATCGAAACGGGAAAGATCCATTTCTGGACCGTCCCAGTAAATCTTATCCTGCTTTTGTTGACCGTCCTTGTTCTTTTCTTTTTTTCCTTTGCTCATAGGC